>Ga0210409_10000018_pt1 | contig 433649 bp, 412 predicted proteins | sample IncBWH17MmetaG_FD_161649 | JGI IMG/M metagenome (GOLD analysis project Ga0210409, IMG submission 161649) | Forest soil microbial communities from Barre Woods Harvard Forest LTER site, Petersham, Massachusetts, United States - Inc-BW-H-17-M | ecosystem: Environmental > Terrestrial > Soil >...
TCCGGTCGAGCGCAAGGTGGGCGAAAGGCCGGCGCGGTGTCCATGAGCTTCACCGCGCCGGCCACTAATTCAGATGGAGAAGTCCTATGGCCGAATTTAATCAGAAACAACGCGATGACATGATGCGTGAAGCCATCTTGAACGCCGCCCCTGACACGACTCTCGCGTCGGTCGCGTCATGGCTTCCCGGCGATTTTGATCTAGACGAGGCTGAGCTTGCCGACATGATCGCAACCATGGCGACCGAGCCGACGCCGCAACAGCGCGAAGCCGGCGCATTGGTGGCTTCGATCCTCGGTCTTGATCCAGCACCGATTGAATTTGAAGGCGCACCTGATCCGACACCGGAAGCGTTAGGCGAAGCGGAAGCGCGCGCCTTCAACGGCCATCGGGAGGGCCAGCGGCAACCAATCCAAGAGCCGATCAAAGAGCCGCCAACGTTGACATTCCAGGAAGCTCACGACGCGATTATCGAGTGGGGCAACAGGCTCAGCATGGCGCGCGGCGCACTCACATCGGCAGTCGCTCGTCAGCAAGCCGGCAGGGACAAGCTCGCTAAAGTCATCGGGCAGTTTGTCAGCGGCCTTCCGGCAAAGACGCAAGACGATTTGAAGCGCGAATATCTGGCGAGCGAAGCCGAACGCCGACAGCGTGTCGCCGATGGCCTTGAGCCGCCGACTGGCGGCACTCGTCAAGTGCCAACGGGCTTTCTAACGGCGATGCGCGCCGGCCAACGCGGGCACAGCGTCAATCGCGGCTACGGCAATAAGTACGTCGCGAAGGCCGCCGACTTGATCGCACGACAACGAGCCGCTGGCCTCAATCCCGGCGTCTCTAAGGTCCCGTCTGAGAGATAAGCCATGACGATCCGAAGTCCCCAAGCCCTTCGACTCTTGCTCGACCGCATCATGAGCGGCCTGTCGTGGAAAGATGCCATGAAAGGCATTGGCGCGCGTAGTGAAGGCGCAGGATGGGAATGGAAACGACAAAGCAAGATCGCGGAAGCGGCCGGCGACACATCGTCGATCTTCTATCTTGATTGGCCGCTCGGCAGTGAGCCGGACTATCTGCACAATTTGCTTGATAAGGCGCGCGACCGTCGCGGCGCACTACTCGCGACGCCATTGCTACGCGGCGAGTTTGCCATCGTTGACGGCAAGATCGCATTTGAGCGGGACGACTTCGGCGGGATCGTGCTCAATGATCTTGGCGTGCCCGTGGTCGAGCGTGTCGTCATTGTCGAGCCGCCGCTTAAGGGCCGGCATCATATTGAGCCCGCGCGCCGTGTGCTGGCGCCCGCGTCCTATTCCACCAACAAACCGAAAATCCCGGCCCCGCCTTACGTAGGGAACGCATTGGGCGATTACATCAAAGCATCAAAGACAACCACCATCACCAAGCAACCGATGACGGCTCTTGAGCGCGATCTTCGCGAGAAGCTGGCGGCCGGACCAAAGAACGCCAAACCGAATGCGCCCGTTCACATCATTCGCGATCAAACCGGCGATGCGCAGAATGAGCGCATCAATCAACCCTCTAACGAAACCGGGCTGCCTCGCACAGCCGAAGTGAGCCGTGAACTGTCTCGTCCGGCATATGTGAAGCCGCGCGGATGACAAACCATGTCCGACAAGCCGTTTCAGGTCCCGCTATCGCAAGGCGAGCTTGCCCTTGATCGTCTCGCCTATTCCAATTGGCTGAGCGGCATCGACCCGCCGTCACACGATCCGATCCCATACAACCCCGAACTTGAGAAGCGCACGGCTCGCACTCGCCAGCAATGGCTTCAACGCGCCAGAGATAGAGAACAGCTTGCGACTTCCGAACTTCAATTGCGCATCTTGAAGCAACGTCTAGCGCGCGAAGGCTCACCGCTGTTGCGTATCGCAATGATGGATGAAGCCGAGCGCGTGCGCCGGCTCGCACGGGGAATGTTCCATCATGGCTCACCTTGCGTGCGGTGTGGCCTCACACTGCGATACAACAGCACCAACAAATGCGTCGCCTGTTGCCGGACTCGAACAGCGACATGGAACAAGGCGCATTACTCCTATCAAATAAACATGCCGTTGCGCCGGCAACGCGAAAACCGAATTGCCGCCCTCGTCGCCGGCTCAGCAAGATACGAGGGCCGGCCATGTCGGAAGTGCGGGACCACGACGTACTACACGCGCAATTCGCATTGCGTCCGATGCGACACCGAACGGCAACGTCTCAAAAAGAAAAACAAGAGGGCAGCAGCATGACAATAGACATGGCAGAGTACATGCGGAAGCGTCGAGCCGCTGGCCTAGATAAATCGCGACCGCTCAGAAACACCGGGCGCGGCGGAAGGTTCACGACAGCTTGGACCACATCAGCGGCGCCAATTACCACGGAAACGAAATTGGCAATGGCGTTGCAAGGCTATTATCGCGGCGTCACTGCGCACGAACGATCCGCGTATCTTGATCGTCTCATTCGCGGCGAGAAGCCTGACGAGGATGGAGCGCCGAAGTGCGGCGGCGATGTTTGGCGGTCGATGCTCCCGTGCGGCCTGCCGGTGACGCAAACTTCCGAACGCATGATACGTGCCCGGCGCGCGGCTGAGGTTGTGCCGCTGGTCGAGGCGGTTGAGGCGATCTTTGACAGCCTTCCTGATCTAGTGACGGCGTTTGATGTGTACGGCAAGCTCGACCCGGCTCTTGCTGAGACGATGCTGTACCGCTGGACGCGGGTGGTCCCGGCGACGCTCAGGCGGCTTGGCGCGGTGCCGCGTGAAGCCGGCCAAGCGAAGCTCGGCACAGCGGCGACGATCTACGTCCTACGTCGGCACGAACACTACGCTCACATGAAGCGCAGCCCGTTGCTGGACGCCTATCAAGCCGCCAAGGCCGGCATTCGACTCTCGCAACCCCGAGCCGTAAGCGGACGCTCGTCAAAATCCAAAAGCCGGGGCCGAACACCCGGCGCCCGGAAGCCCGCTGTACGGGCTTCTAAAAGGCAAAGAGAAACACGTGCTAGGAAGGCGGCTTAATAGAGGACAAAATCGCCCGTTCCCGAGCACACTACGGTTAACGGGCTGTTATGACTCGCGAAATTCGGATGGCGCCCGGTGTCTTGCGCTCGGAAGTCTAGGCGCTCAGCCGGCCGCGTGATATGACGATCTCAAGGCGCCCTAGGAGCGCCGACGACTAAAGCCAAGGCCGATGTACGGCCGGCCGCGTGACAGCACTCCCGCGACCATCAACCGATCTTGAAACGCCGGCCGTACATCGGTCGGTCGCGAGGATATGACCATGAAGATCACAAACGGAGCAAAGAAGCTACGGCTCAGTCAAATGACAAAGAGCCGTGACTATCACCGGACACGTGCGGCTGCGCTCGCCGCTCAAGTGCGAGAACTGAAAGACGACCGCCGCATCGGCTTTCAGGAAGGCTTAGCCGTCGCAACGTTGTCAGCATATCTCGCCGTTGCGGCGGACTACGATTTGCCCGGTGTGTCGTGGCTCAGTGAGCGGATACAGGCGCTCGGCAAAAATCCGCCGCGCTCTAACGAGATCGACGAGCTTGTCACGCGCGATGTTCTCACATCCATGCAGAAGTACAGTCCGCAGCGCGCGGCCGAAGTGGAACGAGAATTCCAGAAGTTTTTAGCTGGGGACTCCAAATGAGCAAACAAACAATCAAGCTCGTTGACACCTATTGCGTCGCCGCGAATTGGGCAAGCATGGTCGAGACGAACAAACAGACGCTCGCAGAACTGTCCGCCGGCAAGCCGCCCCCCGGATGGATCGAGGAATGCGAGGATGAAATCAAAGAGTGGTCCGCCAAGCGCGACAAGGCGCTTGCGAAGTTGCGGGCCATCGTTGCTTCATTGACGGACTATGAGAAGGATTGGGTACGTCGCAAATGTCGCGGCGCCACACTAGCGCAGGAGTTCCGCGCGCTAGGGGTTGAGCCGAATTGGGAGCAACAGTCATGAGCAGCAAACAACGTGACCGCGACGCTAGAGTGAATGCTGAGCGACAAGCCGCCTCTCGCGTCACGTGGGGCCTCGACGGGACCGAAACCGATTTGGTCATCGCCGAAGCGATCACCGATTATTTGATCGCGGCGGCGTTGCTACAGCATCCGACAATTCGGCTCGCGATCATCTTCGATGCGCGGAAGCGATCAAAGGAAGGCCCGTGCCCGCTTCCGTTTGATTGGCGCAGAAAGAATACAGTAGGCATCAAGACGAGTGACCGGGAAGTTGCCCGCGATTGGTGCATGAAGGCGCTCTTGCTCGGCTACAGCGCGTTTCAATGTTGGCATTCTGACGGGTGCGGCGGCGGCGGTATGGGCACAATAGCCGATCATCGGCAGCGGCTCATAGAACGTCGGGACCGCCGACCGGCCGCCTGAAAAGAAATGGCCCGCGTCGTGAGCGCGGGCCGGATGTAGGAAGCTATGACCGACCAAATAGGCGCGAACGCTAAAGGCGTCAAGACGCCCTATATGGGTGCGCTCGCCGCGATCAAACGTCGCTGGCGGGTCGCGCCATTGCCGCGCCGTGCCAAGGCTGCCCCGCCGGTCGGCTATCCGCAAATCCCGCTCGCATCCGCTGCGCAGATTGCCGCATGGGAAGCTGAGCTTCCCGGCCGCAACTATGCGATCATTCCCGGCATCGGCTTGACGTTCATTGACGTTGATGTGCGCGACGATAAGGGCGGCCGTGAAAGCCTCGACCTGTTAGAGCTTGAGTACGGCGCGCTGCCAAAGACCTTCACTGTTAGGTCGCCAAGCGGCGGACTGCATTTTTATTTCCGTGGCCTTCACACGTTCAAAAATGGCTTTCGTCCAGGTTTGGACTCCCCCGCTTATTTGGTCGCGCCTTACAGCGTGACCGATGCCGGACGTTATGAAGTGATCGACCCATCACCGGCCGCACCGATGCCAAATTGGTTGCCGGAAGTGGTCGGCTTGCCGGCCGCGCATGACGATGCCGACCAGGACCCGGCTATAGAGCTAGATCAGCCGCGTACCGTCGAGCACGCGATTTATCACCTGACACATGATGCCCGGCACAGCATCCAAGGCCGCAATGGTGAGTACGCGCTGTTGCTCACCGCTGGCGAGCTTAAAGACATGGGCATATCTAAATCGCTGGCGGTCGAGCTTCTCGCCAAGCACTACAACGTGGCGCCATTCTGTGATCCGCAATGGAGCATCGGCGACGGGCCGATTGCGGATCGGCTCGACGTGAAAGTGGAAAACGCTTGGCGCTATCTCATTCAAACTCAGCCGGGCAGTGCATCGCCGGAAGCGGACTTCAACGATAACGCGGCGCCGACCGATGCTGAGCTTGCGGCGCTCGCCGCCGAATGGACAGAGCGTGATCGCAAGTCGAGACTTCGGCGTAGCGTGACCTTCATCAACGGCGTGGCCTATCCCGTCGTCAAGCGCGGGAGGGCCAACACATGAGCACCGATCTAATCGTCACCGATGCCCGGCGCCTAGCAGCCGCCAAAAAGTTCGGCGAGCTTCGCGCCGCGCTCAAGGCGTCCGGCGGATGGCCGATGGTCACTACTGGCAAAGTGCCTGAGCCGATCAAAGACAGTCAAGCGAATGTGCTCAAGGCAATCGATGTGCTTGCCCTCGACTGCCGCTTTGATCTGTTTTTGAATAGCTACGTCGTGCAAGGTTTTGAACTTGGCGCTGGCCTCGTCGGCGATCTCAGCGACAAAATGATCCGCGCTTTTCGGGATTACACTTTTAGGACGCTCGGCTATGAGCCGGGCATCACCGCCGCACGTGAAGGATTGAAGTGCGCTTGCGAGCAAAACACATTCAATTCTGTGCAGGATTATCTCAGCGGACTGAAATGGGATGGCGTGCCGCGCACTGCTACATGGCTGACGACCTATGTCGGCGTTGAGGATACGCCATTGCATCGGGAGTGGGGCCGTCTTTGGTTGATGGCCGCGTGCCGCCGCGCATTTGAGCCGGGATGCAAGTTTGACCACGTGCTATCTCTTGAAGGACCCGAAGGCGTCGGCAAGTCGTCGCTCGGCAAGCTCCTTGCCGGCGCCAAAGACACGGCCGAACTTTGCAAATATTTTTCGGACTCCACAATTCTCGACAAGCAAGAGAAAGAGCAACTTGAGCTTTGTCAGGGTGTTTGGATTTATGAGCTTAGCGAAATGTCCGGCGCATCGAAGGCCGATCAAAAGAAGCTCAAGGCGTTCGTGGTGCGGCAGGAGGATCGGGCGCGCGAAGCCTATGCTTACATGAAATCAAATCAGCCGCGCTCGCCTGTGTTCTATGCGAGCATCAATCCAGATGACGACGGCGAGATACCGGAATACTTGAACGACGGCGACCGGCGCCGATGGTGGCCCGTTCCGGTCTGTGTCACTCGCGAGAAGATAGACTTCGCCGGATTGCTTCGCGACCGCGATCAACTTTTTGCCGAAGCGATGATCGACGCCAAAGACGACTTCGGAATGGACTGGCGCCCGCTCGTGCCCGATCCGAAGTTAGAAAAACTGGCACGGGTCGAGCAACAGGCGCGGGCGATCAAACATCCCTACGCCGACATGCTCGCCCCGCTTTTTGATCGTCTCATTGCCATGAGCGACGACAAGGGCGAGCTTTGGGAAGGTAAGAGCGATGCCGACTACTTAGTGACGCCGACAGCGGTGTGGGTCGCGCCCGCTTACGTGTACAGCCAACTGCCGCCCGGCGCGGCGACCATTGAAGGCGGTCGAGCCGTCAAGCGGTCAATGGCCGTGAACGGATGGCAGACGAAGCGCACAGCAACCGCCCGCTGGTACGTCAAAGAGCGCGGCGAAGCGACACCCCTAAGCTTCTTTCCTCAGCCGAAGTCTTGATGACATGCTGACAGGTGTGACACGTTATCTATAGGAGCTATAGCTACAGTATATGTTGTGTGCGTAGAGGTCTTGAAAAGCGCAAATGACGTGTACGCAGGTGTCACCCGTCACCCGTCATTGCCGCTCAGTATGACCGAAAGCTAGGCTTTACGGCCAACACGCCTCAAATCCGAAAAACCGCAAGGACGTAGGGGTCATTGCGAGGGCAGTTGGCCGATGCTCACTGCAAACCCCCGCGCGCGTGCGAGGCGCTGGCCTCAAGCGCGACCTGGACCCGATCAAAAGGCCAGCGTCGCCTATGGCAGGGGATGCCGGCGCAACAGCATCAATGGCTTAGCCGCGTGGCATGTCGTCAATGCCGTCAATCGGGTCTAGACGAGGCTCTTAAGGACAGTGAGCCGGCGCGGCAGTGCCGGCGTGAGCAACGGGGTAGGCATTGCAGCGCGACCAATCCGCCAAATGTAATAAGGCCCGTATGCCTGCGCTCGCGCCGATTTTTCAAACGAAAAAGAACAAACGAAAAAGAACAACGAGGGCGCCCGCGTCGCATCGGTGCGCCGAAAAAAATTTAGAGAAAAGTCCCGACCAAATATAACGCTTTGTTTGGACTCGACCGAAAGTTCTTCACGATCTCAGCGGCCGTGCTATGCTCAGCGGACGCGCTTTGACGGGCGCTCACCTGAGAAAGGCAATCGACCATGACCACACCGCTTGATCGCTTCCCCGCGTTCCTGACGTGGCGCAAGGCGTCGCCGCGCGACAAGGAAGGCATCGCTCGCCAGCAATTGCGCGATGGCCTCATGCGCCAGCTTTATGCCGAGTGCCGCGACGAGAACGGCCGATGGTTGCTCAGCGACGGCGTGACGCTCGACGATGCTTATCAGCTTGGCGAGTGGATCAGAGACATGGGTGGCGACCCGCTGCCCGGCGGCTTGATCGTTCAATGAGGCGGTGCGGTCAAGTTTTTCGCGGCGGCCGTCTTGCTGCTCGGTCGAGGCGCGGTTTCGATGGCTTGCCCTGGATAGTGAGCTTGTAGCCTTTGCCGCCACATTCGGGGCAAGGCTTGCTCCCAAAGACGCCACGGCCTTCGCAAAGCGAACACCTAACCTTGGGGTCGCCGTCGCCGTCGTCTGTGTCATCAAGCATCACGGGCACGCTATCCGAACAGACCGTCGATATATTTTTTCGACGCTGCGATCATGTCGTCATGGTTGCGGCCGTCAATGATCTTCGATCCGTTTTGCTTCATCAAGGGAAGCAAGTTTAGTTCGTTAGTCGCGACGTTCGCGGTCCATCGGCCCATCATCGGCGGCTCTTGCCACGATATGAGGAAGCCTCTGTAATCCAGGTCTTTGAGGGTAACTCCGGGCATCGTGATATTGGACATGACAGTTTTTCCTAGCAGTAGAGCGGGACGACTCACCCTGCTATACTGCCGGCCTGTTGCGGCAAAAGAAGGGCTGTGGGGGACACCGTGCGGTTGCTGGCGCTTATAGGTGTCGCGGTATTGGCGGGATGCACTGCCGCGACCACGACCGGACCTGTCCAACCTGCCCAAGATCAGCCGGCACCATCGCCGCCAATCGACTACGGAAAGATGAAGCGTGACGGTGACGTACTCCTAGCGAAATGGACGACGTGCACGACTGACGCCACTCGCGAGCTTGCCAAGACGAAAATTCCAACTGAGGAAGTACCGATAAAGGCGAACGAGAAATGTCATGCGGAACGTGAGGCTTGGGTTGACAGCCAAACGGGTCCCGGCGTGACGCGAGCGATGTTAGAAACCGTGGCCGATGGAACTGACCATTGCCTGTATCCCATACAGTTGACTTACGTTGGATTGCTGCGCAGCGGTGCGAGTAGCGAGGAAATTAGATCATGGGCGCTGACGCATAAGTCTTGCTCGAATTAAAAAGGCCGGCGACGTGCCGGCCTTTTCGATTTCAGATGTGAGCGCGATCAAAAGCCAATGCGATCAATCCAACGCTTGAGCAACGAGACGCTAAAGCCCTCACCGTATCCGGCCGCCACGCTTTTTTCTTCATGACCAAGGATGGCCCAACGAACATCCTGCGGGCACTCGGCGGCCCGGAGCTTATCGGCTGCCCGATGCCTGAGACTGTGAGTGACTTTCGCGGCGTCAGTGATGCCGCAATCGTTCCGCAGGAAGCTCATGAGCCGTTTGGATGCGCTATTCGTCACGCTCTTGCGCGGGAACAATGGACCAGTGATCTTCGCCGGCAAGTGCGGAAGCAAATCAGCCGGCAAAGGGATGCGCCGCAAGCTCTGTTCTGTTTTGGACCCGACGACAACGAAGCGAACGCCGTTTTCGGTTTGCTCGCCGTTGATTTGGAACGCCTCACCTAGCCTCATGCCAGTTGATGCTAAAACTCGGAACAACAATGCATCGGCGGCACTGAGCTTGTGCAGGTTGGCCTTACACGCTTCAATGTCTAAGTCGCTCAGGGGCAAGCGGCGCTCGGCATCGTCGCGCTTTGAAACGACGCCGCTAAAAGGATTGAATTTTAGCTTGCCTTCCTTCACAGCCAAATTACACGCGGCGACCAGCCATCCAAGTTTTTTGCGGATCGACGCCGACTTGAGGCCCGCGAAATGCTCGACCAGCAAGCGCCCACTGTCCCTGTCGCATTCCTTGAGCGGCTCGTTGCACAGTGACCGGAATGTCGCCCACACCGAACGCGCTTCGCGTTCGTAGTAGCCGGTCAAGCCCGCATGTTTGATATACGTCTCCAAAATTCCATCGTCGCCGGTCTTAGTGGGGCATGAAGGACGCTCAAGCCGATCAAGATTGATGACCGGACCCCACCCTTGCCGGCGAAGCTCAGTCAGCTTCGCGGGCGGCGTCGCATCGCCGGCAATGATCGCGCCCATGGGCCAATTCTCAAGACGGTTTGCCGCGTAGCCGTTCGGCTCGATTTTCAGGATGCCGCCGTTGTGCCCAATGTGGATAAGCTCACGCTCAGTGGCTACGATCTTGCCGCCATCCGGTCCCGCATGCTCGCGTCCAGGTTCAAGGGCATGGTGCCATGATGCGACGAGGCGCGGCCGGGCTGCCATTAGAGCGGCCTTGTGTTCGGCGACCATCGGGGCGGCGAGAATTTCCGCCGTGAGCTTGTCAGGCGTGCCTAGCGATCTCTCGACGCGCTTGGCGCCCGGCGACCTTAATTGAACGTACCAGTTTGAGCTTCCCGGACGTTGGAAAATGTAGGACCCGTGCCTTGCTCGTTGTGTCGATGCCGTTGCCATTGGATTGCCTTTCTCATGAGTGGCCGCGTCAACGGCCGGATGCTTGTTAGGCTTCATGGCAGCGAATATAGATGACGACAGTCAACGCCGACAGGCATTGACGACAGAGATTGACGGCATGGTAAACCCTTATGGAATGGGCTTAACTTGCACTTTTTGATCCCCGCTCATTCCCCCTTGTGGGGAGGGGTAGGGGTGGGGGTCGGGAGGTCAGGCGCCGCGGTAGATGGGTTCGCATGTGCATCTACGAAAGAGATTTTCCCTCCCGACCCCCCACCCTGCCCTCCCCCACAAGGGGGGAGGGAATCACACTTTAGTCACCATTGCGGGGCTTGATCCGACCCATTCCAGGGGGCGGGTGACGGGGTCCATGATCATCAGATTGCTGCGCGGTTTTGGCCAAACGGCGCTGGGTGTGGTGGCGCTTGCCGCTTCCGCGGCCGCCCAGGGCGCGCCGAACCAGCCGGCGTCGAACCCGGCCTGCGTGCGGCTGGAAAGCCAGCTCGCCGCCATCAATGCCGGCTCGACCGATCCGACCCGCGCCGATCAGGTCAAGCGCGCCGAGGACGCCGTCGCCAAGCAGCAGGCCGACCTCGACCGCACGCTGGCGCAAGCGCACAAGCAGGGCTGCGAGGGCCAAGGCTTCCTGTCGCTGTTTTCGAGCCTGGTGCCGCAATGCGGGCCGATCAACTCGAAGATTCAGCAGATGCGCGGCGACCTCGACCGCGCCACCACTGATCTCGAGCAGCTCAAGAGCGGCACCGGCAGCCAGGATAGCCAGCGCCGCGCGCTGATCGGCCAACTGGCGCAGAACAATTGCGGCGCGCAATACACCGCCGCCGCCAACGAGGCCGGACCCACGGGCTTCTTCGACAGACTGTTCGGCGGCGGTGGCGGCGCGGGCGGCGGCTCCATTCTCAATCCCGGCGGCGACGGCGCGCCGGCCGGCACCTTCCACACAGTCTGTGTGCGCACCTGCGACGGCTACTATTTCCCGATCTCTTACTCGACAGTGCCGAGCCGCTTCGCCGACGATGAGCGTTCGTGCCAGCGGCTATGCCCCGCGGCCGAAGTCGCGCTCTACAGCTTCCACAATCCGGGCGAAGCCATGGAGCAGGCGGTATCGGCGAGCGGCCAGCTCTATACGGCGCTGCCGAACGCCTTCCATTATCGCAAGGAATTCACGGCGGCCTGCTCGTGCCGCAAGCCCGGCCAGAGTTGGGGCGAAGCGCTCAAGGACGCCGACGATTCCACGACGCTGCAAGGCGGCGACATCGTCGTCACCGACCAGACCGCAAAGACGCTGTCGCAAGCGCCGCAGCCCAAGCCGGTCAAAGGCGCGCCTACCGTCGCTCAGCCGGCCGCAGCCACGACGACACCCGCAACAACACCTGCGGCGACACCGGCATCGGCGCAGCCGACCAACAACACCGATCCTGCGAAGAAAGCCGTGCGCACGGTCGGACCGCCGTTCGTATCGCGGTAATCACGCCGTCATTCCGAGGCGACCCGAAGGGTCGAGCCCGGAATCCATAACCACCAAAAACGCAGAACCGTCTCGGAGCTTATTCTTCGGGGATGGTGATTATGGATTCCGGGCTTGCGGCCGCGCCCCGGAATGACGGTTAGAAATCCGCCGCGCTCGCTTTCGCTATTGCCGCGCCCTTGACCAGGGTGCGGTCGGGCTCAGGCAGTGTCTGACCTGAATCTTGAAACCGGTTGACGATCGGATAGCGGCGGTCGCGGCCGAAATTCTTCAGCGTCACCTTCACGCCCGGCGCCGCCTGGCGGCGCTTGTATTCCGCCAAATAGAGCATGCGCTCCACCTTCATGACGGTATCGCGGTCGAAACCGGCGGCGACGATGGTTGCGGTCGGTTCCTCGCGCTCGACGAGACGCTCGAGAATCTGATCGAGGATGTCGTAGGGCGGCAGCGTATCCTGGTCGGTCTGGTTCTCGCGCAATTCCGCGCTCGGCGCCCGGGTGATGACGTTCTCCGGAATGACCGGCCCGTCCGGCCCGAGCGCGCCGTCGGGCTTCCAGCGGTTGCGCAGCCGCGCCAGGCGAAACACTTCGGTCTTGTAGAGGTCCTTGATCGGATTGAAGCCGCCGTTCATGTCGCCATAGAGCGTGGCGTAGCCGACCGACATTTCCGACTTGTTGCCGGTGGTCACCACCATGGCGCCGAATTTGTTGGAGATCGCCATCAGGATGGTGCCGCGGGCGCGGGCCTGCAGGTTTTCCTCGGTGACGTCGCGCGGCGCGCCGGCAAACATTTCGGCGAGCGCCGCTTCGAGGCCCTTCACAGCGCTCTCGATCGGAACGATGGCGTAATTCACGCCGAGCGTTTTGGCGATCGCCGCGGCATCGTCGCGCGAATCCTTGGACGTGTAGCGATACGGCAGCATCACGCAGCGGACGCGAGCGGCGCCGAGCGCGTCGGTCGCCATCGCCGCGCACAGCGCCGAATCGATGCCGCCGGAGAGGCCGAGCACGACGCCCTTGAAGCGGTTCTTGTCGACATAGTCGCGCAGCCCGAGCACGCAGGCGGTGTAATCGGCCTGCTCGGCATCTTCGGCCGGCGTGATCGGCCCTTGCGTGCAGCGCCAGGTTCCGCCAGTGCGCGACCACTGCGTCGTCACCACGGTCTCGCGGAACGCCGGCAGTTGAAACGCGATCGAGCGGTCGGCATTGAGCGCAAACGAAGCGCCGTCGAACACCAGCTCGTCCTGGCCGCCGACCTGGTTGATATAGACCAGCGGCAGGCCTGACTCGGTGACGCGGGCCACCGCGACGTTGAGGCGGACGTCGCTCTTGTTGTGCCAATAGGGCGAGCCGTTCGGCACGATGAGGATTTCGCCGCCGCTTTCGGCCAAGGTCTCGACCACGTTCTCGTAGTCGCCCCAGTCGGTCCAGGTATCCTCGCAGACCGGCAGGCCAACCCGGACGCCGCGGAAGTTGACGGGGCCGGGCACCGGTCCCGGCGCGAACACGCGCTTTTCGTCGAACACGCCGTAGTTCGGCAGGTTGACCTTGAAACGGACGGTTTCGATGCGGCCACCGGCGAGCAGCGCATAAGCATTGTGGAGCTTGCCGTCCTCGACCCAGGGCGTGCCGATGAGCACCGCCGGGCCGCCGTCGCCGGTCTCGCGCGCCAAGCTCTCGACGGCGGCGCGGCAGGCGGCCTGGAACGCCGGCTTGAGCACCAGATCCTCGGGCGGATAGCCGGCGATGAACAGCTCGGAAAACGCGACGACGTCGGCCTTGTCTTTGGCGGCTAGCGCCCGCGCGGCGCGGGCGCGCTCAAGATTGCCGGCGACGTCGCCCACGATCGGGTTGAGCTGCGCGACGGCAATGGCAAGACGATCGGCTGGGCGCTCGGGCATGATTAGCGGATGACGGACGACGGACGACGGACGACGGATAAGATAGTTATAGTCACATTCGCCCGTATTCTACTTTCCGTCATCTGTCGTCTGTCGTCCGTCATCTGTCCTCCGCCTTCCACTACATCCCCGCCACCGCCGGTAGCGGCTTCGCCTTGCCCTGACGCTCGGTCTTGAGCAGATCGGCGAGCAGGAAGGCGAGGTCGAGCGACTGCTCGGCATTGAGGCGCGGATCGCAGACCGTGTGATAGCGGTCGTTCAAATCCTCGTCGCTGATGGCGCGCGCACCGCCGGTGCATTCGGTGACGTTCTGGCCGGTCATTTCCAGATGCACGCCGCCGGCAATGGTGCCTTCGGCGGCATGAACTTGAAAAAACGTCCGCGTTTCTTTCAGGATCTGGTCGAACGGCCGGGTCTTGTAGCCGGTGACCGAGGTGATGGTGTTGCCGTGCATCGGATCGCACGACCACACCACGTTGCGCCCTTCACGTTTCACCGCGCGCACCAGAGGCGGCAACAGATCGGCGGATTTGTCGGCGCCGACGCGGCAGATCAAAGTCAAACGGCCGGGCTCGTTGTCCGGATCGAGGATGTCCATGATGCGCAGAAGCTCGTCCGGCTTCTGCGACGGCCCGGTTTTCAGGCCAAGCGGATTCTTGATGCCACGGCAATACTCGACATGGGCGTGATCGGCCTGGCGGGTGCGGTCGCCGATCCACACCATGTGACCCGAGGTGCAGTACCAGTCGCCGGTCGTCGAATCGATCCGCGTGAACGCTTGCTCGTAGCCGAGCAGCAACGCCTCGTGGCTGGTGAAGAAATCGGTTGTGCGCATTTCCGGGTGCACTTCCGGATCGATGCCGCATGCGCGCATGAAATTGAGCGCCTCGGTGAGGTGACCGGCGAGCTCCTGATAGCGCTTCGATTGCGGTGAGTCCTTGACGAAACTTAGCATCCATTGATGCGCATTCGACAGATTGGCGTAGCCACCGGTGGCGAAGGCGCGCAACAGATTGAGCGTCGCCGCGGACTGGCGGTAGGCCTCCAATTGTCTGCGAGGATCCGGCGTGCGCGCCTCAGGCGTGAAATCGGTACCGTTGATGATGTCGCCGCGATAGACCGGCAACTCGACGCCGCCACGCTTTTCCGTGGGTGACGTGCGCGGCTTGGCGAATTGGCCGGCGATGCGGCCGACCTTCACCACCGGCGAGGCCGCCGCATAGGTCAGCACCACCGCCATCTGCAAGAACAGCCGGAAGAAATCGCGGATGTTGTTGGCGCCGTGCTCGGCAAAGCTCTCCGCGCAATCGCCGCCCTGCAGCAGGAACATGTCGCCTGTCGCCACCTGCGCCAGCGCCTTTTTCAGATTGCGTGCCTCGCCGGCAAAAACCAGCGGCGGGTAGGTCGCAAGCTGCGCCTCGACGTCGCCGAGCGCCTTTTGGTCCGGATAATCCGGCATCTGCAAGCGCGGCTTTGAGCGCCAGGACTCCGGGCTCCACTTCGCCATGTTCAAACGCGTGGACATCACACCGTCTCCATATTCCGTCACCCTGAGGTGGCCGCGAAGCGGCCCTCGAAGGGCGACGGCCCGGGCCGCTCATCCTTCGAGGCTCGCTTCGCTCGCACCTCAGGATGACGGTATTTGGCGGCTTTATACACAACCGCAAACTATCACGACAGCCCAACGATTTAGCCCGTAATATCAGCCTATTCGGCGGCTTCCCGGGCGTAGGTCGCACTCCGCGTCCGCATCGTGACCAGCTCCTCGGCAATGGTCGGATGTAGCGCCATGGTGGCGTCGAAATCGGCCTTGGTGGCCCGCATTTTCACCGCCACGGCGGCGAGCTGCACCATTTCGGCGGCGCCCTCCCCGACGATGTGACAGCCCGCCACGCGGTCGGTCTCGCCGTCGACGATCAGTTTCAAGAGCACCGTGGTGTCGCGGCCCGACAGCGTCGCCTTGAGCGGCCGGAACATCGCTTTGTAGACGTCGGTTTGCGCGAGCTGTGCGCGCGCCTGGGCCTCGGTGAGGCCCACGGCGCCGACTTCGGGCTCGGAGAACACTGCGGTCGGCACATTGGCATGATCGACGACGGTGCGTTTGCCGCCGAACACAGTATCGGCGAAGGCATGACCTTCGCGGATCGCGACCGGCGTCAGGTTGATCCGGTTGGTCACATCGCCGACGGCGTAAATGTGTTGCGTCGTGGTGCGCGAATATTCGTCGACGGCAATGCCGCCGTTTTTCGCGATCTCGACGCCGGCTTCTTGCAGTCCGAGCTTGGCAACGTTCGGCGCGCGGCCAGTGGCGAACATCACTTTGTCGGCGGGAATGTGATTGCCGCTGGAGAGCTGCACCGAATAATGCGTGCCGCCCTGCTCGATTGCCGTGATGGTGCGGCCGGTGACCACGCGGATGCCGCGCTTCTCCATGTCCGTGCGCAGGTGTTGGCGCACGTCGTCGTCAAACCCGCGCAAAATGTTTTCGCCGCGATAGATCAGCGTCACGTGGGAGCCAAGGCCGGCAAAAATGCAGGCGAACTCGACCGCGATATAGCCGCCGCCCTGGATCACCACGCGGCGCGGCAATTCCGCCAGGTGGAACGCCTCGTTGGACGAGATGGCGTGTTCGATGCCGGGAATCTTGTCGCCAAAGCTCGGCGTGCCGCCGGTCGAGATCAGCACATAGGCCGCCTTGACGCGATCGCCGTTCGCCACTTGCACGGTATGGGCATCAACCAGCGTGGCGCGGTTCTTGGTGACTTTGACGCTGGATTTTGCCAGGAGCGAGCCATAGGCCGCCTCCAGCCGCCCGATCTCCTTGTCCTTGTTGGCGATCAGGGTTGCCCAGTCGAACGTGGCGTGCGGCACGGTCCAGCCGAAGCCCGCGGCGTCTTCGAATTCGCCGTGGAAGCGCGAGGCATAGACCAGAAGCTTCTTCGGCACGCAGCCGCGGATCACGCAGGTGCCGCCGAGGCGATATTCCTCCGCCAGCATGACGCGGGCGCCGTGCTGCGCTGCAATGCGCGCGGCGCGCACGCCGCCCGAACCGCCGCCGATGACGAACAGGTCGACGTCGAAGTCCGACATGCTACATATCGTGTCCGCGCTTCTTCATTTCGGCGCGTAACTTGCTCATGACTTCGATGGAAAGATTGTCGCCCCAATTGCCGGCATAGCCCATGCTTTCGTCGAGCGCCCTCGGCTCGTCGACCAGCATTTTCTGACCGACCGGCGATTGGTAGAAGGCCAGGATTTGCTTGAGTTCCACCTCGGAGAAATGGCTCGCGTAAAAGCGCGCGGTCGCGTCCACGATCTCTTGCCCGCGCGGCTGGAAGTCCTTCTCCATTTGGGCGGAGATGTCGCTGATGTCCTTGGCCCACATCAAGTTGGTCTGCAGGACCGAATCGGTGGTCTTCTTGATCACGCCGTGGACCAGCGGAGCGAACATGGCTTTCACGCCCTTGATCTCTACGATCTGCTTGGCGAGCGTAAACTGAGCGGGCGAAACTTGCGGCGGCTGGGCCACCCCTTGGGACTTCGCCGTCCCGGCCAAACCGATCGCGGCAAGCGCGACCAGCGCCGCCATCATGACGTGACGCAGTGAAAGACGGGCAATCATAGGCGCACTCCTCCGTGCTGAAGATTAGGGCCGCTCGATGAGGCGCACCCCGTCCGGACCGGCGACAATAGCAGTCCCCGCCAGACCGATGAACAAGCCATGTTCCATGACCCCCGGGACCGCAGAAAGCCGCGCCGCCAGGGATTGGGGGTCGCCGATGCGCTGCAATTGGGCGTCAAGCAGCCAGTGCCCGCCATCCGTGACGAAAGCATGGCCGTTTGGGCCCTTACGGAGAAGCGCCGGGCCCGGGCAGCCGGCCGCGGCGGTCGCGTCCTCGACCGCCCGCCGGGTCGCCGCCGCGCCAAACGGCGCGATCTCGACCGGCAGCGGGAAGCGGCCGAGCATCGAGACCCATTTCGAGTCGTCGGCGATCACCAGCATCCTGGCAGAAGCCGCGGCGACGATCTTCTCGCGCAACAGGGCGCCGCCGCCGCCCTTGATCAGGGTCAAATCCGGCGCGATCTCGTCGGCGCCGTCGACGGTCAAATCGAGTTGCGGCGTCTCGTCGAGCGTGGTCAGCGTGATGCCGAGCCGCTCGGCCTGGGCGCGGGTCGCTTCCGAAGTGGGGACGGCGATCACGTCGAGGCCGCCGCGCACACGCTCGGCCAACAGCTCCACAAAGTGCTTCGCGGTCGAGCCGGTGCCCAGCCCAAGCCGCATGCCGGGACCGACCAATTCGACGGCGCGCGCGGCTGCGGCACGCTTTTGAGCCTCGACGTCCATGGCGGCGGTTGGCCTCCCAGGCGCATGCAAAAGTCACGTCCAGTGTGCGGGTATTTAACCGCAGCGGTGCGGGTATTTAACCGTACTGGTGCGGGTATCTAACCGTGTTCCAGGCGCGAGCCTAGAGCCTTGCGCGGCGGCCGCGCGCCGGTTAGGCGAAGCCATGCTCACCATCGTCTTCGATCTCGACGGCACGCTGATCGATACCGCGCCGGACCTCATCGACACGCTCAATCTGATCCTGGCGCGTGAAGGCCTCCCCGCCATGCCGTTCGCGGCGGCTCGCCGGCTGATCGGTGGCGGCTCGCGCGGCATGCTGGAGCGGGCGCTCATCGAAGACGGGCGCCCGCCCTCCACGGCGGAAATGGACCGGCTATTCGCCGCCTATATCGCGCACTATTCCGAACACATCGCCGACCGTTCGCAGCCGTTTCCGCAGCTCGAGGCGACGCTCGACCGGCTCGCTGCCGAGGGACACCGTCTGGCGGTTTGCACCAACAAGCTCGAATGGCTGGCGCGGCGTTTGCTGACGAAGCTGAAGCTGACGCCATATTTCGCCGCGATCTGCGGCCAGGACACGTTCGGCGTGATGAAGCCGCATCCGGAAATTTTGTACAAAACCATCCTGCGCGCCGGCGGCGAGCCGGCGGACGCAATCATGATCGGCGATTCCGGCACCGACGTGCGCACCGCCCGCGCCGCGCAAGTGCCGGTGATCGCGGTCGACTTCGGCTACAGCGAAGTGCCGATCGCAACCTTGCAGCCGGACCGCATCATCAGTTCGTATGGCGAACTGCCAACGGCTATTGCGGGTGTCGTTGCCGAGCGGCCGTAGCGCGCGAGCCGACGCCGATTAACCTTAACGAAACCCGCCCGGACGGCGGCCTTGATGCCGCCACCAGTTGCCCGTTCCTATATATCTCTAATCCCTTGTTTTATCGGTCCGATGCAGCGAACGCCTAATATTGGAACCAGCGTGGCCGCGTCACAACACTCGGCACGCGACCGTTTCCGCCTGCGTCAATTGGTCTTTACCAAAACGGCCGAGCGGCCTAGGTTTGAATGAGGACGGGTGTGTTCATGTTGCGCGTACGCCTTATCGTCACAGCGAGCGTTGTCGCTTTGGCCACCGCACTGGCCGGGTGCTCGAGTTCGTCATTGTCGATGCCCGACTGGATGTCGTTTCACTCGTCACCACCACCGCCGGCCGCTTTGCAGTTCGAGTCCGATCCGCCGGGCGCCGATGTGCGCACGGCGCAAGGCCAGACCTGCCTGACCCCCTGCTCGCTCACGGTACCGCCGGAAAACCAGTCGGTGTCGTTCGCCAAGAACGGCTTCCTGCCGCAGACCGTACAAGTCACGGTGCGGATGCCGGAACACGGCATGTTCGATAACCCGCCACCGGATATTCAACCCAATCCGGTCGCCGTGGTGCTGCAGCCGGCCCCGCCGCCGCACCGGATGGCGCCCAGGCCGAAGGCGCATAAGACCGCCGCGCGGGCCAGTGCGCCGCCGCCCCCGCCGCCCTCCGGTGGATCGCCGTTCCCACCGCCGCCGCCCGCGCAGCGCTAGCGACAGCGCCGCTTGAGCCGCGCCGGGGCAAGATGTCCTGGACCGTCAGGGCTTTATCCGGCACAATTACCGATTATCTAAAGCCTGAAGACCATTGGGTTTGATGGTAGGGAAACGCCGCGGCAACGCGTGCCGATGGGCCGCGTGGAAGTGCACAGTATGACGATGAACGGTACAGAGGCGCGGAAGTTCGACGGTGCCGCCGGGCGGCCGGCGCTGGTCGATCCGTTCGGCCGCGACATCTCCTATTTGCGCGTCTCGGTCACCGACCGCTGCGACTTCCGCTGCGTCTACTGCATGTCCGAGAACATGGCTTTCTTGCCCAAGGCCGATGTCCTCACCCTGGAAGAGCTCGACCGGCTGTGCTCGGCTTTTGTCGCGCGCGGCGTCCGTAAGCTTCGCCTCACCGGCGGCGAACCACTGGTCCGGCGCGGCATCATGACGCTTGTCAACTCGCTGTCGCGGCACCTGCACACCGGCGCTCTCGACGAGCTGACGCTGACCACCAACGGCTCGCAGCTCGCCAAATATGCGCAAGAGATCAAGGCGGCCGGCGTGCGGCGCCTCAATGTTTCGCTCGACACGCTCGATGCGGAGAAATTCCGCGCCATCACGCGCTGGGGTTCTTTGGACCAAGTGCTGGCCGGCATCGACGCGGCGCTGGCCGCGGGCCTGAAAATCAAGATCAACGCGGTCGCGCTCAAAGGCGTCAACGACGACGAATTCCCAAATCTGATCGAATGGGCGCACGGCCGCGGCATGGATTTGACGCTGATCGAAGTCATGCCGCTCGGCGAGATCGGCGAAGGCCGGCTCGAGCAATATCTGCCGCTGTCGATCGCGCGCGCGCGGCTTTCCGAGCGCTTTTCCCTCGCCGACATCGACCATCGCACCGGCGGGCCGGCGCGTTATGTCCGCGTCGCCGAGACCGGCGGGCTGCTCGGCTTCATCACGCCGATGACGCACAATTTCTGCGAATCGTGCAATCGGGTGCGCGTCACCTGCACCGGCACGCTCTATATGTGCCTCGGCCAGGAGGACGCCGCCGATCTGCGCAAGCCGCTGCGCGCCTCCGAAAGCGATGAGCTGTTGTTTGCCGCCATGGATGAGGCGATTTCGCGCAAGCCCAAGGGCCACGATTTTGTCATCGACCGCCGGCACCAGCGGCCGGCGCTGGCGCGCCACATGAGCGTGACCGGCGGCTGAGCTTTGACCGCTATTGCGGCTGTCGCTTACTGAGCCGTTTACTGGGCCGTCTTTTTGGCGATGAACGGGGTCAAATGGGCGAGCAGGTCGGCTTCGGCGACCGGCTTTTCCAGGAAGGTCGCGCCCTCGACCGACGGCACCGGCCCGAATCCGAACGATCCGGACAACACGATAACGGGCACACCCTGCTGGCGCAGCCGCGTGATCAGGCCCGAAGACTCTTCGCCGCCACGCAGATGGAAATCGACCAGCGCGACGTCGGGCCGGTGCGCGGCGAACAGGCTCTCGGCCTCGGCGGTGTTCGCTGCCGGCCCGTCCACGCGTGCTCCGCACAGCTCAAGGAGCATTTTTACCGCGTGGCCGACATCGCGCGAGTCTTCGACCAACAGGATATCGAGCCCCTTCAGCTCATCGGCTGATCCGGCGCCCACGTCCTGATGATCGATCGTCGCACCCATCGGTAGAGTCCGTCGCAACGGGATTTCCCACCTAGGCTCGATTACTAAAGGCGAAATTCGGGCAAGCAAGTGAAGACACACGACGCCATTACGATTCTGGCTGGGTGTGTCTTTTCTGCATCAAACCGGCGTCGGGTCGGCCTCGCCCAGCCAATCCCGCGGATTTCAGTGTTGCTCCAGGCCAAGCCGGCTGGAATTGGCGCTTACGCAGCGCCGCAGCGGCTGATAGGCCCGCTCGGCGGCGGCATAGATGCCGAGTCCTTCGGCCAGCGCCCGTTCGGCGGCGTCATGGGCGGCGGAGAACGCAACGATTTTTTCAGAAATCATCCGCTCGGCTTCGGCCGCCGCATTCGGCGCCGCGCTGGCAAGCAGCATGAGCCGCGCCGAGATCACGCCCTGCGCCTCGCACGTGAAGCGAACGGCCTCGATCCAATTGGCCCAGAAATCGACCACGGCGGTCTCCGATCGATGCCTCGCCAAGTCCGGAAAGCCGGGATTTTAGCCGGAGCATGATCGGAAGAGGATCGCGCAAATTTTCTAAAATTGACGCGCGGGCTTCGCTAAAATTGTCTCGATATGGGGCAGCGGCCTGTAGCCCGGATTGAGCGCAGCGAAATCCGGGAGCGGCGATGCAGCGGCGAACCAGGTCCCGGGTTTCGCTCTGCTCACCCCGGGCTACAGGAAAGCATCGTCGCCGCCGCTTGAAATTCGGCGAAACGGAAGTCCCGGCGCGCCATCGCCATCTCGTCACGGCCCCACTGCGCCATATTCCAATCTTCGTCGACATGAGCCGCCGCCCAGGCGGCGTCGGCTGCAAGCGCGCCGCGCGCCATGGCGAGCGCAAGCAGCGCCGAGCCGGTGAGCGTCGTGATGGAATGCACGGCACCGAGCCGCCACGGCTCCTCGGGGATCGCGGTGCGGGCGGCGGCGAGCGCGACTTGCGGTTGCGCGACATGGACGACCCCCTCGCCCAGCTTGAAATCGGCGCCGAGCGCGTGGCGCGCCCAGTCGAGGATCGGGTCCCAATGGTGCGCCTGCCGCTCGACCAGCCCCGGCGGCGCGCCAGCGCGATAGAACACGAGATCGGACGCCAAGTACTTGGCGATCTCGTCGGCGACAGGGAGCGGCGCGTCGGCGACACCGTCGATGATCGCGTTGGCAAGGCGCGTCAGCGGCATTTTTGCCGGATCGATGACGTCCTGTTGGGCTTGCCATTCTGCGGCGATGGCTTCGGCCAGCGCCAGCGTTGGCGCCGCCAGCACGCGGCGCGCCGGCGTGCGTATGGGCTTGTCGTCGAGGCGCACGGCATAGCCGCCTGCCTCCACGGCTGTGGTCGCCGTTGCGTAGAAACGGCGCGGCAGCGCGGTCCGCAAGCTGCGACGCGTCGCCTCTATGGGATCGTCTGGCGGCGTAATCTCGAACTGTTCGCGCATAGCCCCTCAAATCACGACAGGCGGCAAGGCGCAAGTCGAGGTGCAGCACAATTTCTCCCATATTTTCAATGAGTTACATTGTGGAAAAGAATGGCTTTCGCGGCGCTATCCAAGTACCGTCCGGGAGCGCCATTCGGCCGCGCGCTTGTTAAGGACCGCAAGCCACAAAACCTTGTTATAACAAGCAGAAGCGGTAGTAATCCCTACCCCCCTCGACTAGTATCCCGCGCCGGATTCGGCTACGGGGGCTGTCGTAGAGGGAGCCTGATCCACGCAGCAGCGTGCTTACCGCCTGTAAGAGCGGGTGCTGCGGGCAAGAGGAATAGATGAAACCAACCGACATTTCGGTCCCGGATTACTTCCACAAAGTCGTGGATTGCCAATGGGCTTGTCCGGCGCACACGCCGGTGCCCGAATACATCCGTTTGATCGCGGCGGGCCGCTACAGCGACGCCTACATGATCAACTGGGACTCCAACGTGTTCCCGGGGATATTGGGCCGTACCTGCGACCGGCCGTGCGAGCCGGCCTGCCGCCGCGGCAGAGTCGAGAAAGAGCCGGTGGCGATCTGCCGATTGAAACGCGTCGCCGCCGACTTCAAGGACGATATCAAAGACCGGCTGCCGAAAGCGCCCAAGATCAAGAACGGCAAGCGCATCGCGCTCGTGGGCGGCGGCCCAGCCTCGCTCGCGGTGGCGCGGGACCTGGCCCCGATGGGCTACCAATGCGTCGTGTTCGACCAGGATCCGAAATCCGGCGGCATGATGCGCACGCAAATTCCGAAATTCCGTCTGCCGGAAAGCGTCATCGACGAGGAGTGCAATTACATCCTCGACATCGGCATCGAGTTCATCGGCTCAAAGCGCATCGACAGCCTGAAGGCGTTGCTGGCGGAAGATTTTGACGCCGTCTTCGTCGGCTGCGGCGCGCCGCGCGGCCGCGACCTCGACATTCCCGGCCGCAAGGAAGCGGTCAAGAACATCCATATCGGCATCGACTGGCTGTCCAGCGTCTCGTTCGGCCACATCACTGCGATCGGCAAGCGCGTCATCGTGCTCGGCGGCGGCAATACCGCCATGGATTGCTGCCGCTCCTCGCGCCGGCTCGGCGGCGAGGACGTCAAGGTGATCGTGCGCTCCGGCTTTGAGGAGATGAAGGCGTCCCCCTGGGAAAAGGAGGACGCCATGCACGAGGATATTCCGATCTTCAATTTCCTGGTGCCGAAGGAATTCACTCACGACAACGGCAAGCTGACCGGCGTGGTGTTCGAGAAGGTCAAGGCGGTGCGCGACGCCAAGGGCCGCCGCGACCTGGTGCCGACCGGCGAGCCGGATGAACATTTCCCCTGCGACGACGTGCTGGTCGCCGTCGGGCAAGAAAATTCCTTCCCCTGGATCGAGCGCGATTGCGGCATCGAATTCGACAAGTGGGACATGCCCAAGGTCGATCCGACAACCATGGCCTCGACCAATCCGAAAGTGTTCTTCGGCGGCGACGCCGCGTTCGGGCCGAAGAACATCATCTGGGCGGTGGCGCACGGCCACGAGGCCGCGATCTCGATCGACCGCTTCTGCCGCGGCGAGGACGTCAATGTCCGCCCGGCACCGCAGGTCGGCGTGACCAGCCAGAAGATGGGCATCCACGAATGGTCTTACGACAACGAGATCGCGCCCGATAAGCGCTATAAGGTGCCGCATCGCGAGAAGGTGGTGGCGCTGCGCGACATCAAGGCCGAGGTCGAGCTCGGCTACGACCTCGAACTGGCGCTCAAGGAATCCGAGCGCTGCCTCAATTGCGACGTGCAGACCGTCTTCACCGGCCAGCTCTGCATCGAATGCGACGCCTGCGTCGACATCTGCCCGATGGACTGCATCACCTTCACCGAGAACGGCGAAGAAGCCGATCTGCGCACCCGGCTGCAGGCGCCGGCCAAGAACCACACCCAAGACCTTTATGTCGCCAACAACCTCAAGACCGGACGCGTCATGGTGAAGGACGAGGACGTCTGCCTGCATTGCGGGCTGTGCGCCGAGCGCTGTCCCACCGGCGCCTGGGACATGCAGAAATATCTCATCGACATGACTCACGCGGAACAAGCATGCCAGCAGCGAACCCAATCAGCAGCGTAAACGACTTCGTCGTCCGCTTCGCCAACGTCAACGGCTCGGGTTCGGCCAGCGCCAACGAGCTGTTCGCCCGCGCCATCCTGCGCATGGGCGTGCCGGTGTCGCCGCGCAATATCTTTCCATCGAACATCCAGGGTCTGCCGACCTGGTACGAGGTGCGGGTCTCCGAGGAAGGTCATCTCGGCGCCCGCGGCGGCACCGACATGATGGTGGCGATGAACCCGCAGACCTGGGACAAGGACGTGGCGTCCATCGAGCCCGGCGGCTATCTGCTCTACGATTCGACCAAGCCGATGCCGAAGTCGAAATTCCGCGACGACATTTCGGTCATTGGCGTACCGCTCACCGCCATCACCAACTCGACCTACACCGATCCGCGCCAGCGCCAGCTGTTCAAGAACATCATCTATCTCGGCGCGCTCTCGGCGCTGCTCGACATCGATCCCAAGGTCATCGAGGGGCTGATCGCCGAGCAGTACAAGGGCAAGGAAAAGCTCCTGTCCTCGAACGTGCATGCGCTGCATCTCGGCCGCGACTATACGCTGACCAACCTGAAATGCCCGATCGGCTTGCGGGTGCAGAAGGCCGACAAGGTCGGCGACCGCATCTTTATCGAAGGCAATTCGGCGGCGGCGCTGGGCGCGGTCTATGGCGGCGCAACTGTCTGCGCCTGGTATCCGATCACGCCGTCATCGTCATTGGCTGATGCGTTTACCAGCCATTGCAAGCGGCTGCGCCACGATCCTGAGACCAAGAAGGCGAAATACGCCATCGTCCAGGGCGAGGACGAGCTGGCCTCGATCGGCATCGTCATCGGCGCCGCCTGGAATGGCGCGCGCGCCTTCACCGCGACCTCCGGCCCCGGCATCTCTCTGATGCAGGAGTTCATCGGGCTGTCCTATTTCGCCGAAATTCCCGCCGTGATCATGGACGTGCAGCGCGCCGGTCCCTCGACCGGAATGCCGACGCGCACCCAGCAATGCGACATCATCAGCGCGGCCTACGCCTCTCACGGCGACACCAAGCACGTGCTGCTGTTTCCCGAGGATCCCGCCGAAGCCTTCGAAATGGCGGCGCAGGCGTTCGACCTCGCCGACCGGCTGCAGACCACGATCTTCGTCATGCTCGATCTCGACATCGGCATGAATCACCGGCTGTCCCGCCCGCTGAAGTGGGACGACGCAAAGCTTTACGACCGCGGCAAGATCATGACCGCCGCCATGCTCGACGACGGCCGCGATTTCGGCCGCTATCTCGACGTCGACGGCGACGGTATTCCCTACCGCACCTATCCGGGCACCCATCAGACCAAGGGCTCGTACTTCACCCGCGGCACCTCGCGCGACCGCTACGCGCGCTACACCGAGGAAGGCCCGGCCTACCAGGACAACATGCAGCGGTTGTTGCGCAAGTTCGAGACCGCCAAGGACTTAGTGCCGCGCCCGCTGCAAGCCAATGCCGGCAAGCCGACGAAATACGGCGTGATCTATTTCGGCTCGACCTCGCCGGCGATGGACGAGGCGATCGGCGTATTGGAAGCGCGCGGCCACCAGCTCGACCGGTTGCGGCTGCGCGCCTTCCCGTTCCATTCCAGCGTGCCGAGCTTCATCGCCGAGCACGACTTCATCTATGTGGTCGAGCAGAATCGCGACAGTCAGCTGCGCTCGCTGATCGTCAACGAGCTCAGCATCGATCCGGTGCGACTCATTCCGATCCTGCATTACGACGGCACCCCGATCACCGCGCGCTTCATCGCCAAGGCCATCGGGGATCACTTGGATCAGCTCAAAGTAACTCCGTTAAGGAAAGTCGTGTCGTGATCGGACGACGGAAGACAGACGACGGACGACAGATAAAGGACGGCATTCTTTCTGCCCTCCGTCGTCCGTCCTCTGTCGTCCTATCTCAGCAGCAACAAAGACTGGCCCTCCCATGACCTACGTCGTCAAGCCGAAATTCCATCATCCCGAGCTGCCGAAGAACGATCTCGGCTATACGCATCGCGACTACGAGGGCAAGGTCTCGACCTTGTGCGCCGGCTGCGGCCACGATTCGATCACCAGCGCCATCATCGAGGCCTGCTTCAAGCTTTCCATCGAGCCGCACCGGGTGGCAAAAATTTCCGGCATCGGCTGCTCGTCGAAGACGCCGGATTACTTCCTCGGCAATTCGCACGGCTTCAATTCCGTGCACGGCCGCATGCCGTCGGTGCTGACCGGCGCCAACCTCGCCAACCGCGACCTGATCTATCTCGGCGTGTCCGGCGACGGCGACTCCGCCTCGATCGGCTTCGGCCAGTTCGCCCATTCGATCCGCCGCGGCGTGAACATGACGTATATCGTCGAGAACAACGGCGTGTACGGCCTGACCAAGGGCCAGTTTTCCGCCACCGCCGACCGCGGCTCGAAATCCAAGCGCGGCGTGACCAATAACGACAGCGCCATCGACCTCGTCGGCATCGCGCTGCAGCTCGGCGCCAGCTTCGTGGCGAGGAGTTTTTCGGGCGACAAGACCCAGCTGGTGCCGCTCATCGAGGCGGCGATCAAGCACAACGGCGCTTCCTTTATTGATGTGATCAGCCCTTGCGTCGCCTTCAACAATCACACCGGATCGACCAAGAGTTTTGATTATGTGCGCGAACACAACGAAGCGGTGAACCGGCTCGACGTTATCTCCGGCCGCGCCCCGATCACCGTCGACTATGCGCCGGGCACCGTGCAGGTGGTCGAGCAGCACGACGGCACCAAGCTCGCGCTGCGCAAGGTTGACGCCGATTACGACGTGCACGACCGGCTCGCAGCCATGGCGTTCCTGCAAAAGCACGCCGCCAAAGGCCAGGTGGTGACCGGGCTGCTCTATGTCGACGCCGACGCCGAGGACCTGCACAGTCACCTCGACACCGTGGCGGCGCCGCTCAATACGCTCGGCGAGAAAGAACTGTGTCCCGGTACGGCGGCGCTGGAAAAGATCAACGCCAGCTTGCGTTAATCGCTAGAGCTTCCTGATCGCCTCGATCATATCCTTCGGCGGCTCCATCTTGATCGCTAGCGGCTTGCCGGTCTCCAAGAGACTCTTCAGGCTCGACAGGATCGCCGGCCAGCCCGTGCGGCCGCCGGACAGGATCGCCTCGGGCACGTTCCAGGAATGGGATTCCGTCATCGTCAGCCGCACCGCCTCGCCGGCTTTGGCGATCTCGTAAGTGACGACGCATTCGGGCAGCTTGCGGAATTCCTCCGGCCATTCGACCTGCCAGGTCACCGACAGCTTGCGCGGCGGATCCCAGGCGATCACCTTGCCGCGCACGTTGACCTTGCCGTCGGGCAGCTTGAGCGCGAACGCGCCTCCAAGCTTGGGTTCAAGCTCGATGTCGCGGTCCCAGAAGTATATCCGGGTGAATTCCGACGACGTCAGCGCCTGCCACACCTTCTCGGGCGTGGCAGCGATATAGGTCACATAGACCGTTCGCGGCTTGAACTCAGGCATGGCGCACCCGTTTATTTCTTGTCGTAATCACCGCGCCAGAATGGCGGCAATTCCTTGCCGGTCTCGAGCAGGCTCTTGAGCGACGACAGGATCGACGGCCAGCCGGCCTGGATCTTCGGCAACACCTGGCTGCCTTCCTCGAATCCGTCATGGGTCATGGTGAGCTTCACCTGGCCGTTGATCTCCTCGAGGTCGAAGACCACGCGTGACGGCTTTTCGCTCTCCAGGCCGTCATGCTCCGGATGAAAGCTGTACGACAGCCGGCGCGGCGGATCGTATTCCAGCACCTTGCCGGTATCCCAGCGCTTGCCGTCTTTCACCAGCGCAAACTCGGCGCCAACCTTCCACTCCGACGTCACCTCATAGCCGAACCAATAGCGCGCGGATTGCCCGGGATCGGTGAGCGCCTTGAACACCGTGTCGGGCGTCGAGGCGATATAGATCACATAAACGAATTTCGGCTTGTCACTCATCACCCGTCTCCAACGCTTGCTTCATGTCGCTCAACGCCTGCAGGCGTGAACGTTCGAATTTCCCGATCCAGCGCTCGGCGATCTCGTGGATCGGCACCGGATTGAGGTAGTGCAGCTTCTCGCGGCCGCGGCGCACGGTCGCGACCAGGTTGGCCTCTTCCAGCAAGGCCAGATGCTTGCTCACGGCCTGTCGCGTCATGGCGAGGCGCGCGCAGAGCTCGCCAAGCGTCTGCCCGTTCTCGGCGCGCAGCCGGTCGAGCAGTTCTCGCCTGCTTGCATCGGCCAGCGCCTTGAACACCGCATCCATGGCGACAATATGCAACCATTTGGTTGCCTGTCAAGTCGAATAAAAAGCCGCGGCGAGACTTTTCGCGACGCGGCTCACATCGCGCAGGTGTGCATATAAATCCCGGTCGCGGTAGCGGGTACGCCGTAGAGGCCCTGCTGCTGGGCGCAACGCGAGGCGCGGTCTTGAAACGTCTCGGTGCCGTGCGGCAGATTGGGGATTGGGTTCATACCGGGCAGCACGGTGGGCCCTTGTTCTTGCGGTGCCGCGCGAATGATCGGCGCGCTGCCGCCTTCCGGCGGAATGAGCTGGGTTTTCGGCAACGGCGTCGGCAGTACCAAGCCGGACGACCCGCGCACCGCATGAAAACTTGTGCGCGGCGGCTGCTCTGCGAGAGGTTTTACCGCGCTAGGCGATTTGATGTGCCGCGATCGCGCCGCCGCACCACGATGGCCGGTGCCGGGCTCAGGCGCCATGATCGAGTAAGGATAATTGCTGTCGCCGCCCATCTCGATATCGCGCGCTTGCGCGGCAGCGCTGGCGGCTATCGCGAGTGCAAGTCCGGATAGCAGGCTTAGACCACGTCGCACGGCGAGCCTCGTTTGCACACGGCAGATCATAAAACCCCGCAGCGGGCTCCGTTGTTCCCCGCGCGTCACTCCTCCGGCGCGTCGACAATCGGGTCGTAGCGTTTGGCGTCGAGGCCGAGCAGATTCCAGGATTGCAGCATATGCGGCGGCAGCGGCGCGGTGACGTCGATCACGCCGCCGCGCGGATGCGGCACCGCGATGCGGCGCGCCAGAAGGTGCAGCTTGTTCTGCATGCCGCCGGGCAGCTCCCAGTTCTCGCGGGCGAAATATTTCGGATCGCCGACGATCGGATGGCCGATATGATCCATGTGCGCGCGCAATTGATGGGTGCGGCCAGTCACCGGTTTGAGCGAAATCCACGACAATAGCGGCCCCGACGTGTCCACCACCGCGTAATAGGTCACCGCGTGGCTGGCGCCCTTGTCACCATGCTGCGCGATGCGCATGAACGATTCGTCGTCGCGCTCCTCCTTGGCGAGAAACGTCGAGATGCGGCCTTGCGGCACCTTGGGCACACTGGCGACCAGCGCCCAATACACTTTCCGCGCCGAGCGGGAGCGGAATGTCTTCGCCAGGGCCGACGCCGCGAACCGCGTCTTGGCGACCAGCAGGCAGCCCGCGGTGTCCTTATCGAGCCGGTGCACGAGGCGCGGCCGCTGGCCGTGGGCATCGCGCAAGACTTCGAGCATGCCGTCGAGATGCCGCGTGGTCCCGGAGCCGCCCTGCACCGCAAGCCCCATCGGCTTGTTGAACACCAGCACGTCGGCGTCTTCGTAGAGCGTGATCGATTTCAGGAATTCGCGGGTCTTCTCGTCGGCCTCGCTGCCCGGCGCCCGCGGCTTCGGCTGATCGAGCCGCAGCGGCGGGATGCGCACGGTCTGCCCGGCCTCCAGCCGGTTCTTCGGCTCGGTGCGCTTGCCGTTGACCCGCACCTCGCCTTTGCGGATGACGCGCTGGATGTGGGAAAAGCTCAACCCCGGAAACCGCGCCTCGAAAAACCGGTCGACCCGCATGCCGGCTTCGTCGGCGGTCACGGCGACGTTTTGCACGGTCGTCGGCATCGGGGCCGGCGCAACTTTCTGTTCCCCGTCATCCGAAGCTGCGCGCTGGGGACGCGCCTCGAAGGACGAGTGGCCACCTGATTTCGGGCCATGGCCGAATTCCGGTTTACCCGGTTTCGGCTTTCGAAATGCCGGGTCGGCAGTGGCCAGCTTGGCGCGCCGCTCCGCTCGCGGCTCGGGGTGGCGTTGAGCAAAACGCTTGCTATGCCGCGAGCCGGCGTTTTGGCGCGACCCGGCTTTTTGCCGTCCGCCGCCTGGCTGGCGTGGTCCGCGACTGCCTCTCAATTGCCGCTCCGCTCGCGCCGCAGTTTTGCCCAGTATTCGAGGCGCTTGCGGATTTCGCGTTCAAAGCCGCGCTCGGGTGGATCGTAGAACTGCCGGCGGCCGAGCGACTCGGGGAAATAGTCCTGGCCGGAGAATGCTTCCTCGCTGTCGTGGTCGTATTCGTAGCCAGAACCGTAGCCTTCGGTCTTCATCAGCTTGGTCGGCGCGTTGAGAATGTGCTTGGGCGGCAATAGCGAGCCCGCTTCCTTGGCGGTGCGCATCGCTTCGCCGAACGCCATATAGGTGGCGTTCGATTTCGGCGCAGTCGCGATGTAGATCACCGCCTCGGCGATGGCGAGCTCGCCTTCGGGCGAGCCCAGAAAATCATAGGCATCCTTCGCCGCATTGGCGATGACGAGTGCCTGCGGATCGGCGAGCCCGATATCCTCAACCGCCATGCGCACCACGCGGCGCGCCAGGTAGAGCGGGTCCTCGCCGGCATCGAGCATGCGGCACAGATAATACAGCGCCGCGTCGGCGTCGGAGCCGCGCACCGATTTGTGCAGCGCGCTGATGAGATTGTAGTGACCGTCCTGTTTCTTGTCGTAGATCGGGGCGCGCCGCTGCACCACCTCCTGGAGCGCTGTGGCATCGAAGGTCTCGCCGCCGCGCGCCGCGCGCCAGACTTCCTCGGCCAACGTCAGCGCCGCGCGGCCATCGCCGTCGGCCATGCGCAAAAGCGCGGAACGCGCGTCTTCATCGAGCGGCAGCTTTTTGCCTTCGATCTCCTCGGCGCGCGCGAGCAGTTTTTCAATCGCCGTGGCATCGAGCGGCTTGAACACCAGAACGCGGGCGCGCGATAGCAGCGGCGCGATCAGCTCGAACGACGGGTTCTCCGTGGTGGCGCCGACCAGCACGATGGTGCCGTCCTCGACCACGGGGAGGAAGGAATCCTGCTGAGCGCGGTTGAAACGGTGGATCTCGTCGACGAACAGCAGCGTGCCCTGTCCGGTTTCGCGGCGCAGCCGCGCGGCGTCGAACACCTTCTTGAGATCGGCGACGCCGGAGAAGATCGCGGAGATCTGCTCGAAATAAAGGTCCGTCGCCCGCGCCAACAGCCGCGCCACCGTGGTCTTGCCGGTGCCCGGTGGCCCCCAAAAAATCAGCGAGCCGAGCGAGCGCGTCTCCAGCATGCGGGTGAGCGCGCCGTCCGGCCCGAGCAAGTGATCCTGGCCGACGACATCGGCGAGTTTGTCCGGGCGCAGCTTGTCGGCAAGCGGCCGCGGCGCATCGCGGTCGAGACCGCTTGCGGCGAAGAGACTCGGGCCCTTGGCTTTGGGACGCGAGGGCATTTGTTTATTGTCCTTCCCTCACCTTTAAACGCGTAGGCTTATCCGCTGAACGTCACGGAGATCTGCTGACCGCCGCGCTGGATAGTCACGCGCCATTGCCGGCTCGCGGCATTGGTGATGCGCTCCAGATCGGCCGATTTGACGATCTTCTGGCTGTTCACCGAGACGACGATATCGCCTTTCTGGAATCCGACCGACTGCGCCGCCGAGCCGTCGGCGACGGCGGTGATGACGACGCCTTCGGTCTGCGGATCGAGCCGCAGCTCATCGGCCAGGGCCGGCGACAGGTTCGCCACCGTGGCGCCGAGGAACGGCGACTGGCCCTTGATCTGCACTTCGTTGCGCGGCGTGTCGGGCAGGCTCTGCAGCGCCACCGCTGCGACGATGTCCTTGCCCTTGCGAACGAGACCGACTTTGGCGGTGCCGCCAAGCGGTTTTGTGGCGAAGCGGTAGTCGAAGGCGTTAGGATCTTCGACCTCCACGCCGTCGACAGTGACGATCAGGTCGCCGGTCTTGATGCCGGCCTTAGCCGCGGGGCCGTCGGCGGCGACGTTGGCGACCAGCGCGCCGCTCGGCCGCTTGAGCCCGAGGCTCTCGGCGATCTCCGGCGTGACTTCCTGCAGCTTGGCGCCGAGCCACGGCCGCTTGACCAGGCCGCTGCCGCCCTCCGCCGAGGTGACGACGACCCGCACCATGTTGGCGGGAATTGCAAAGCCGATGCCTTGCGAGCCGCCGGAGCGCGAATAGATCGCCGAATTGATGCCGACGAGGCGGCCATTCATATCGACCAGCGCGCCGCCGGAATTGCCGGGATTGATGGCGGCGTCGGTCTGGATGAAGAACTGATAATCGCTGATGCCGACTTGCGTGCGCGCCACCGCCGAGACGATGCCGTGGGTCACGGTCTGGCCGACGCCGAACGGATCGCCGATCGCCAGCACCACGTCGCCGACCTGCAGCTCGTCGGAGTTGGCGAATTCCAATGTCGGGAAGCGCTCGCTCGAGCCCTTGATGCGCAGCACGGCGAGGTCGCTGCGCTGATCCTTGAGCACGATGTCGGCCGGGAATTCGCGCTTGTCGGCGAGCGCAATCTTGACGTCGCTGGCGCCCTCGATGACGTGGTAATTGGTGACGATCAGCCCCGACGCGTCGACCAGGACGCCGGAGCCGAGCGAGCGCTGCACCATCTCCCGCGGCATGCCGCCGCCGCCGAAGAACTGGCGGAAGAACGGGTCGGCCATGAACGGGTTCTGGTTCTCGACCACGTGGCTGGCATAGACGTTGACCACGGCAGGCGCGACGCGCTGGACCACCGGCGCATAGGACAGCTGGAGCTGAGCGGACGAGGTCGGCACCTGGCGCTGCTGGGCGCCGGCGGGCTGCAGCATAGCCGCAACGAGAACGACCGTAGCCGGGATAGCGGAAATGGGCAGGCGCAGCATGCGAAAAAACCCCGATTCAATGCGGTTTTATATAGGCACCAAACCGGAGCTTGACCAGGGATTAGGGGATTCAGGCGATCAGGGATCAGGTATCAGCAATCAGGCAAAAAACGTCTTGATGCCTGATCCCTGATACCCGATCCCTGATACCCGATCCCTGACAGCCTCACTCCTTGGGCGGCAGCGTGCGCACCCAGGCGATGACCGAATCGAGATCGGCATCGGTCATATGGGCGTAGTACTGGTAGCCCATCGGCGGTTTGAGCTTGTTGCCGTCCTTGTCGACGCCCGTTGTCATCGCGCGCTTGACTTCGGCGTCGGTCCAATCGCCGATGCCCTTGGTCTTGCTCGAGGTAAGGTTGCGCGAGATCGACACGCCCCAGGGTCCTGGAAATTCAAATCCGCCGCGGCCGAGATCGGCGGCCCAATCGTGCTGACCCTTCGTCATCGGCGTGTGGCATTCCATGCAATGGCCGATGGTGACCAGATAGAAGCCACGCTTTGCCGGGTCTTGCAGCATCGCCGGCGTATAGGGATTCTCGGCGCCTGGGAAAATCTGGCGCGGCGCCGCCATTTTATAAATCGGGTCGGGCACCTTGTTGCTGATCGGCTTGAGCGTCCGCAGATAGGCGACGATCGCGTCCATGTCGCTGTCGGTGATAATGCCGTAAAAGCCGGTCGGCATGACCGAGGCGATTGGCACGCCGTTGGGGCGCATCCCGGTGCGCAACAGCTTCTTGATGTCGGCGTCGCTCCAGGCGCCGATGCCGGTCTCCTTGTCCGGCGTGATGTTCGGCGCTGTGACGTCGAACGGCGGCTCGTTAAAACGCAGGCCGCCGGAAAAGTCCTTACCCGCGACCACGCCGGGCGGGCCCTTGGGCGAATGGCAATTGCCACAGGTCATAATGGTGTTGACGAGATAGGCGCCGCGCTCGGCCGGCGTGTCGGCGCAAGCCCCGCCAACGAGTGCCAGCGTGGCAAAAACGAATGTCGCAAGCCGCAGCATGATGCCCCTTTCTCCAGTTCCTGATTCCCGCGCCCGGATTATTATTACGGCAGCGTACGCCGGCCGCCAACCAAACCTGCGTTGTGCGCGCAAATGTCTCGTCTTGCGGATACGGTGGGCAACAAAAAGGGCAGCGTCGCTGCCCTTGATGAAGATCGTATTTTTGCAGCTCTACGCCGCAGCAGGCGCGGTCTCTTCGGCGCGCGCTTGAACGGGACCGGAATCCTTGCCCTTGGCCTCGACGTCGCGATCGATGAACTCGATCACCGCGACAGGAGCGGAATCGCCGTAGCGGAAGCCGGCCTTCATGACGCGGGTATAACCGCCGTCGCGGTCCTTGTAACGCGGCCCGATCACCTCGAACAGCTTCTTGACCATGGCGAGGTCGCGCATCTGCGAGATGGCCTGGCGGCGCGCATGCAGGTCGCCGCGCTTGCCGAGCGTGACCAGCTTCTCGACGATCGGGCGCAAATCCTTCGCCTTGGGCAGCGTCGTGGTGATCTGCTCGTGCTTGATCAGCGACGCGCACAGGTTCGCCAGCATCGCTTTGCGATGATCCGAGCGGCGGCTGAACTTGCGATGGGTCTTGGCGTGACGCACGTACGTCTCCTTCGGAGACAGGGATCAGGTATCAGCAATCAGGTATCAAGATTTGGCTTGATCCCTGATGCCTGTTTCCTGATGCCTGTTCAGTAATGATCCTCAAAGCGCTTGGCCAGCTCTTCGATATTCTCCGGCGGCCAGCCGGGGACTTCCATGCCGAGATGCAGGCCCATCTGCACCAGCACTTCCTTGATCTCGTTGAGCGACTTGCGGCCGAAATTCGGCGTGCGCAGCATCTCGGCCTCGGTCTTCTGCACGAGGTCGCCGATATAGACGATGTTGTCGTTCTTCAGGCAGTTCGCCGAACGCACCGACAGTTCGAGCTCGTCCACCTTCTTGAGGAAGGCCGGGTTGAAGGCGAGATCGGGGATGGTCTCGCGCGCGGTCTCGCGCTTGGGCTCCTCGAAATTGACGAACACGTTGAGCTGGTCTTGGAGGATGCGCGCCGCATAGGCGAGCGAGTCCTCGGGAGTGACCGCGCCGTTGGTTTCGATCGTCAGGGTCAGCTTGTCGTAATCGAGGATCTGGCCTTCGCGCGTGTTCTCCACCTTGTAGGAGACCTTGCGCACCGGCGAGTAGAGGCTGTCGACCGGGATGAGGCCGATCGGCGCGTCTTCGGGCCGGTTGCGCTCCGCCGGCACGTAGCCCTTGCCGGTGTTGACGGTGAACTCCATGCGGATCTCGGCGCCCTCGTCGAGCGTGCACAAGACGAGGTCGGGGTTGAGCACCACGACGTCGCCGACGGTCTGGATGTCGCTTGCCGTCACCGTGCCGGGGCCCTGCTTCTTCACCACCATGCGCTTGGGGCCGTCGCCCTGCATCTTGATGGCGATGTCCTTGATGTTGAGCACGATGTCGGTCACGTCCTCGCGGACGCCGGCGATCGACGAGAACTCGTGCAGCACGCCGTCGATATGCACCGATTGCACCGCGGCGCCTTGCAACGACGACAGCAGAATGCGCCGCAGCGCATTGCCGAGCGTCACGCCGAAGCCGCGTTCGAGCGGCTCGGCGACCACGGTCGCCGCGCGGCGCGTATCGCCACCCGGGCTGACCTGCAGCTTGCTGGGCCTGATCAGTTCCTGCCAATTCTTCTGGATCGTCACGTTGTCACCCATCGCGTTGAGCGGCGCAATCATTTCGCGCACCCCACTCCGCTCGGTGGGGCCATAATTGGTGCTATGTTCGAGCGGATGTTCCACATGTTCCATAAACCGGATGTCCTATACGCGCCGCCGCTTGCGCGGGCGGCAGCCATTGTGCGGGATCGGCGTCACGTCGCGGATCGACGTGATGGTGAAGCCCGCGGCCTGCAACGAACGCAGCGCCGATTCACGCCCAGAGCCTGGACCGGCGACTTCGACTTCGAGTGTGCGCATGCCGTGTTCCTGCGCCTTCTTGGCGGCGTCTTCGGCGGCAACCTGCGCCGCGTACGGCGTCGATTTGCGCGAGCCCTTGAAACCCATGGTGCCCGACGACGACCAGGCGATGGTATTGCCTTGCACGTCGGTAATGGTGATCATCGTGTTGTTGAACGAGGCGTTGACGTGCGCCACGCCGGAGGCGATGTTTTTGCGTTCGCGTCGGCGGACGCGCGTAGCTTCTTTGCCCATTCTGAACCCTTCTGCGGATCGGTACCGGCCGTGCCGGCGCCGTCACATTTTCCTGTTTGGCGCAGTGTCCTGCTCGACGCGCTATTTCTTCTTTCCGGCGATGGCCTTGGCCGGACCTTTTCGGGTGCGTGCGTTGGTATGGGTGCGTTGACCGCGCACCGGCAGACTGCGGCGATGGCGCAGGCCGCGGTAGCATCCGAGATCCATCAGCCGCTTGATGTTCATCGCCACTTCGCGCCGCAGATCGCCCTCGACCATGTAGTCGCGGTCGATCACCTCGCGCAGCTGAAGCACTTCCTGGTCGGTCAATTGCGACACCCGGCGCGACTCGGGCATCGATACTTTGTCCAGGATCTCCTTGGCCTTGGCGCCACCGATGCCATAGATATATTGCAGCGCGATCACGATGCGCTTGTTGGTCGGTAGGTTGACACCAGCGATACGGGCCAAGTCAGTTACTCCTCGTGCTCGCCGGTGCACGGACCATCCGTGGCACCCGGCCGCTTCCCCTCGGTTCCAACAATGTCACCTGAGAAGGCCACAAATGTAAAAAGCCAGCGACTGCCTGCCGTTGCGGCCTGGCATCGCTGCTAAATCTCCGCCTGGATATTTGACGCTTATTAATGGATTCCCTGCGCTTTCGTCAACCTCGGCTAGCGAATTCGTGTACGGATCGGCTCACGGACGGGCGGTTTCCCCACTTTTCGATTTTCGCCCTGGGGTTTTGTGCGCCGCAGCGGTTTTGCGCGGGCTTGACGCCCGTTTAGCGGACTTTCTTCCTAGGCGGCCGGCAGTTTTCGGATTTCGTGGCTTCGCCGTCACCTTCCTGGCACCATTGCGGGCGGGCTTCGGCTTTGGCGCCGACGGCTCGGCCGGCAGCGCCTTGTCGATTGCCGCGGTAACGTCAGGGATCGGCGCCATGCCGTTAACCGTGCGCAGCACATTTTTCTTGCGGTAATAGGCCACGAGCGGCGCGGTCAGCTGGCGGTAGGCCTCGAGCCGCTGGCGGAGCACTTCGGCATTATCGTCCGCGCGCAACGGCTCGCCGCGCGCCTTCATTTCGGCGATGCGGTTTTCGATGCGCTTGAGGAGGGCGCCCTCATCGACCCGCAGCTCGATCACCGCGTCGAGCGCGATGCCGCGCTTTTTCAGCATGCGGTCGAGCGCCACCGCCTGCGGCACGGTGCGCGGAAATCCGTCGAGGATGAAACCCTTGCGCGCATCGGGCTGTTCGATGCGCTCGGCGACGATGCTGACGACGACGTCGTCCGGACACAGCCCGCCGCACTCCATGATATCCTTGACCTTGCGGCCGATCGGGGTGCCGGCTTTGACGGCCGCGCGCAGCATGTCTCCGGTGGAAAGCTGGACCAGTCCGTATTTGGCGACGAGACGCAGCGCTTGCGTTCCCTTGCCAGCCCCCGGCGGGCCGAGCAGGATCAGTCTCATCTACGCCGCCCCCTCAGTTTCGAGCGTTTGATCAAGCCTTCGTATTGATGCGCCAGCAGGTAGCCCTGCACTTGCGCCACCGTATCCATGGTCACGCTGACGACGATCAACAGCGAGGTGCCGCCGAAATAGAACGGCACGTTGGCGTACGAAATCAGCATCTCGGGGAACAGGCAGACGATCGCCAGATAGGCCGCGCCGATTGCGGTGATCCGCGACAGCACATAATCGATGTATTCGGCGGTGCGCTCGCCCGGCCGGATGCCCGGAATGAAGCCGCCGTGTTTCTTTAAATTATCGGCGGTCTCGGTCGGGTTGAACACGATCGCCGTATAGAAGAAGGCGAAGAATACGATCAGGCCGACGTAGAGCGCGAGGAACAGCGGCCGCCCATGGGCGAGCTGGGTGGTGATGATGGTGAGCCAGCCCGGCCCCTGCCCGGCTGTGAAATTGGCGATGGTCGTCGGCAACAGCAACAGCGATGAGGCAAAGATCGGCGGAATGACGCCCGACGTATTGAGCTTGAGCGGCAGGTGCGAGGACTGGCCCTCAAACATGCGGTTGCCGACCTGCCGTTTAGGATACTGGATCAACAGCCGGCGCTGCGCCCGCTCCATGAACACGATGAAGGTGATGACGGCGACCACCATCACCAGCACGATGAGGATGAGCCCGGTCGAGAGCGCGCCTTGGCGGCCGAGTTCCAGCGTGCCGGCAATAGCCGACGGCAGCTGCGCGACAATGCCCGACATGATGATCAACGACGTGCCGTTGCCGATGCCGCGCTGGGTGATCTGCTCGCCGAGCCACATCAGGAACATGGTGCCGCCGGTGAGCGTGATCACTGTCGAGATACGAAAGAACAGGCCCGGCGACGCGACCACGGAACTCGCCCCTTCGAGGCCGACCGCGATGCCATAGGCCTGCACGGCCGCCAGCAGCACCGTAAGATAGCGGGTGTACTGGTTGATCATCTTGCGGCCCTGCTCGCCCTCTTTCTTGAGCTGTTCGAGGGTCGGCGACACCGTCGTCATCAGTTGGATGATGATCGAGGCGGAGATGTAGGGCATGATGTTGAGCGCGAAGATCGCCATGCGGTGGATGCCGCCGCCGGCGAACATGTTGAACATCCCCAAAATGCCGCCGGACTGCTGCTGGAAAATCTGGTCCCAGGCGGTCGGATCGATGCCGGGCAGCGGGATGTAGGTGCCGAGGCGATAGACCAAGAGCGCGCCGAGCGTGAACCAGATGCGCTTCTTCAGCTCTTCGGCCTTGGCCAAGGCGCCGAAGTTGAGATTGGCTGCGAGTTGTTCTGCTGCAGAGACCATCCGCCAATGCTCCGTGGGCAAGATCCTGTTGGACCCCGCCTATATAGGCGCTAGGCCGCCTGTTCGCTCGTATCCGCCTTGGGCGCGAGGATTTCGACCGAACCGCCGGCCTTCTCCACCGCGGCGACCGCCGATTTGGAAGCGCCGAACACCGAAAGCGTCACCTTGGCCTTGATCTCGCCGTCGCCAAGAAGCCGCACGCCGTCTTTGACCCGGCGCAGGATGCCAGCCTTGACCAGCGCCGCGGCATCGATCTTGGCCGCCGCATCGAGCAGGCCTGAGTCGATCGCCGCCTGCAGCTTGCCGAGGTTTACTTCATTGAGCTTGCGGGCGAATTTGACGTTCTTGAAGCCGCGCTTGGGCAGCCGGCGATGCAGCGGCATTTGGCCGCCCTCAAAGCCTTTGATACGCACGCCGGAGCGCGCGGTCTGGCCCTTGCCGCCGCGGCCGCCGGTCTTGCCTTTGCCCGAGCCGATGCCGCGGCCGATGCGTTTGCGCGTCTGGCGGGCGCCCGGACGGCCGGAAAGTTCGTGCAGCTTCATGGTCGCTACTTCTCCACCACTTCGACGAGATGCGCCACCTTGGCGATCATGCCGCGCGTCGCCGGCGTATCGACAAGCTCGGCCGTGCGGCCGATCTTGTTGAGCCGCAACCCGATCAGCGTTTCACGCTGGCGATGATGCCGGCGCTGCGGGCTGCCGGTCTGCCGGACTTTGACGGTTTTGCCTGATTGTTTGCCGGTGCTCATCGCCTGCTCCAAAACCTCAATCGGCCGCCGAATCGGCGGCATCGACGTCGCGGCGGCGCGCCTGCAGCGCCGAGACCTTGACGTTGCGGCGCGCGGCGACCGAGCGCGGCGAATCCTGGCGCTTGAGCGCATCGAACGTGGCGCGCACTACATTGTACGGGTTCGACGTGCCGATAGACTTCGCCACCACGTCCTGCATGCCGAGCGTCTCGAATACCGCGCGCATCGGGCCGCCGGCGATGATGCCGGTGCCGGGGGGCGCTGCGCGCAGATAGACCTTGCCGGCGCCGTGGCGGCCGGCGACGTCGTGATGCAGCGTGCGGCCCTCGCGCAACGGCACACGGGTGAGCCCGCGCTTGGCGGCTTCGGTCGCCTTGCGGATCGCTTCCGGCACCTCGCGCGCCTTGCCGTGGCCGAAGCCGACCCGGCCCTTCTGATCGCCGACCACCACCAGCGCGGCAAAGCCGAAGCGCCGTCCGCCCTTCACCACTTTGGCGACGCGGTTGATGTGGACGAGCTTGTCGACGAATTCGCTGTCGCGTTCTTCGCGTCGGTGGGGATCACGTGCCATGAAATTCAGCCATTTGGTTCAAGCCTTTGTTCCGAGATGAGAGGACAGACGACGGACGACAGACGACGGAATAATCCGTGTCCGGCCGCTTGCGTCTATCCGTCCTCCGTCATCCGTCCTCCGTCGTCAGAAATTAAGCCCGCCTTCGCGCGCTGCCTCGGCCAAAGCTTTCACCCGGCCGTGATAGAGGTAGCCGCCACGGTCGAATACCACGTCCTTGACGCCCTTCTCCTTGGCGCGTTCGGCGATCAGCTTGCCGACCGACTTCGCCGCGTCGACGCTGGCGCCGGTCTTTAGGCCTTCGCGCGCCGTCTTCTCGATCGAGGACGCCGACGCGAGCGTGACGCCCTCGTCGTCGTCGATCACCTGGGCATAGATGTGCTTGGACGAGCGGAACACGGTGAGCCGCTTGCGCTCGCCCGCGGCGCGACGCAGCGTGCCGCGAACGCGGCCCTGGCGGCGCAAAATTCTGTCGCTGAGCTTGGTCATCGAGCGGCTCCGTTACTTCTTCTTGCCTTCCTTGCGGAAGATGCGTTCGCCGGCATATTTGATGCCCTTGCCCTTGTACGGCTCCGGCGGGCGATAATCGCGGATCTCGGCGGCGACTTGGCCGACCTTCTGCCGGTCGCTGCCGGTGATCACGATTTCGACCGGCCGCGGCGTCGCAATGGTGATGCCTTCGGGGATCGGATAGACGATGTCGTGGCTGTAACCGAGCGCGATCTGCAGGTTCTTACCCTGCACCGAAGCGCGATAGCCGACGCCGTTGATCTCGAGCCGCTGCTCAAACCCTTTGGTGACGCCGGCGATCAGATTGGCGATCAGCGTGCGCGAGGTGCCCCACTGCGAGCGGGCGCGCTTGGTTTCGAAGCGCGGGTCGACCTTGATCTGGCCGCCGTCGAGCTTCACCGCGACGTCATCGTGCAGCACGACTTGCAAGGCGCCCTTCGGGCCTTTGATCTTGACCGTCTGGCCTTCCACGTTGGCGGTGATGCCGGACGGAACGGGAACTGGCTTTTTGCCGATACGGGACATCAGAACACCGTGCAGAGGATTTCGCCGCCGACATTGGCGTCGCGGGCGTCGTGGTCGGCCATGACGCCCTTCGGCGTCGAGACGATGGCGACGCCGAGGCCGTTGTTGATGCGCGGCAGGTTCTTCACCGAGGTATAGACGCGGCGGCCGGGTTTTGAGATGCGCTCGATCTCGCGGATCACCGGCTCGCCGTCGAAATATTTCAATTCGATGTCGAGTTCGGAGCGGCCTTCGCGCTCGGTCACCGAGAAGCCGCGGATATAGCCTTCGGCCTTGAGCACTTCGAGCACGCTCTCGCGCAATTTCGAGCCCGGGCAGCTGACTTTGCCCTTGTTGCGCATCTGCGCATTGCGGATGCGGGTCAACAGATCGCCGAGCGGATCGTTCATTGCCATCGTTGCGACCCCCCTTACCAGCTCGACTTCACAAGACCCGGGATCAGGCCCTTGGAGCCGAGATCCCGCAACGCGATGCGCGACAATTTATGCTTGCGATAATAGCCGCGCGGCCGGCCGGTCATCTCGCAACGGTTGCGGATGCGGGTCGCCGATGAATTGCGCGGCATTTCGGCAAGCTTCAGCGTGGCGGCAAAACGCTCCTCGACGGGCTTGGACTTGTCGCGCGCGATCGCCTTGAGTCGAGCGCGCCGGCCCGAGAATTTCTTCGTCATCCGGCGGCGCCGGTTGTTCTTCTCGATCGAACTCTTCTTCGCCATCTAGTTCTCCTCACGGTTCCGCGTTTGAGACCCGTCGAGCCTCACTGCCGGAACGGAAAATTGAATGCCGTCAGCAGCGCGCGCGCTTCGTCGTCGTTGCGCGCGGTGGTGCAGACGGTGATGTCCATGCCCCAGATATCGGTCGCCTTGTCGTAGTCGATCTCCGGGAACACGATGTGTTCCTTGATGCCGAGCGTGTAGTTGCCGCGGCCGTCGAAACTCTTCGGATTGAGGCCGCGGAAATCTCGCACCCGCGGCAGCGCGATATTGATCAGCCGGTCGAGGAATTCGTACATGCGCGCCTTGCGCAACGTCACCTTGCAGCCGATCGCCTGGCCGGTGCGCAGCTTGTAGGTCGCGATCGATTTGCGCGCCTTGGTCACGATCGCCTTTTGGCCGGCGATCAGGCCGAGATCGGCGGCGGCACCGTCGACCTTCTTGCGGTCGGCGACGCCTTCGCCGATGCCCATATTGATGACGACCTTGTCCAGCGTCGGCGCTTCGAGGCGGTTTTTGTAGCCGAACTGCTCGATGAGCTTGCTGCGGATCGCCTCCTCGAATTGCACCTTCAGGCGCGCCGGTACGCGCGGCTCGGCCTCGCGCGGCTTTTTGTCGGCCTTTTCAGCCTTGCCGGCGGCCGCGGCGGCCTTGTCCTGCTTGGCGGCCTTGTCTTGCTTGGCCGCCTTCTTCTCCGCCTTGGCGGCAGTTTCCGGGTCCAGCGGCCGCTGCCTATCGGGCTTTTTTGCCTGTTTGTCTTCGGTATCAGCCATCGATCTCGACTCCCGAGCGCTTGGCGACGCGCACCTTCTTGCGGTCGTCGTCTTTGCCGACATATTTGAAGCCGACCCGGGTCGGCTTGCCGTCCTTGGGGTCCGCCAGCGCGATGTTGGACAGGTGGATCGGCGCTTCCTTGGAAATGATGCCGCCCTCCTGCGAGGCGCTTTGCTTCTGGTGGCGCTTGACCATGTTGACGCCGCGCACCAGCGCGCGGCCGTCGGTGCGGCGCATCTCGATGACCTCGCCGCTGCGGCCCTTGTCGCGGCCCGCGATCACAATCACCGTGTCGCCTTTTTTGATCTTCGCCGCCATTACAGCACCTCAGGCGCAAGCGAGATGATTTTCATGTGATTCTTGGCGCGCAGCTCGCGCGGCACCGGCCCGAAGATGCGGGTGCCGACCGGCTCATTCTGCGGCGTCATCAGCACCGCGGCGTTGCGGTCGAAACGGATGATCGAGCCGTCGGCGCGCTTGATGTCCTTGGAGATGCGCACGATCACGGCCTTCATCACGTCGCCCTTCTTGACCCGGCCGCGCGGGATCGCCTCCTTCACCGAGACGACGATGACGTCGCCGATGGTGGCGTATTTGCGCTTCGAGCCGCCCAGCACCTTGATGCACATGACGCGGCGCGCGCCGGAATTGTCCGCCACGTCGAGATTGGATTGCATCTGGATCATGGGCTACCCCACACTCGCTTGATTTCTAGGCTCACGATGCCTTCTTCTTCTCGCCCCGCACCACCGCCCAGCGCTTGAGCTTGGAAATCGGCGCGTGCTCCTCGATCCACACCAGGTCGCCGACCTTGAATTCGTTGTTCTCGTCGTGCGCGTAATACTTCTTGGTCCGGCGCACCGTCTTCTTGAACAACGGATGGGTGAAGCGGCGTTCGACGCGCACGACCACGGTCTTTGCCTGCTTGTCGCTCACCACGACGCCTTGAAGGGTACGCTTCGGCATTGTTTCGTCCTCTTACTTCTTCGGCGCGCCGGAGCGCTTGTTCTTCGCGACGGTCTTGAGCCGCGCGATGTCGCGCCGCACTTCGCGCACGCGCGAGGTATTCTCCAACTGCCCGGTGGCGCGCTGGAAGCGCAGGTTGAACTGCTCCTTCTTCAGCTTGAGCACCTCGTCGTCGATCTGATCGATCGTCATCGCTCTGATGTCGGCCGCTTTCATGTCACGCTTACTCGCTGATCCGTTCGATGAAACGGGTCTTGATCGGCAGCTTGGCGGCGGCAAGCGCCAACGCCTCCTTGGCGACCTGCACCGGCACGCCGTCGATCTCGAACAGGATGCGGCCGGGTTTGACCCGCGCCACCCAGAGTTCCGGCGTGCCCTTGCCCGAGCCCATGCGAACTTCGAGCGGCTTCTTCGACACCGGCACGTCGGGGAACATGCGGATCCAGACCCGGCCGGAACGCTTCATGTGCCGCGTCAACGCCCGCCGCGCCGCCTCGATCTGGCGCGCCGTGACGCGATCGGGCTCCATCGCCTTGAGCCCGAACTGGCCGAACGCCAGGTCGATCGCGCTCGAGGCGACGCCGTGGATGCGGCCCTTGTGGGCCTTGCGGAATTTTGTGCGTATCGGTTGCAGCATAATTTAAGCCTTTATCGATCCCGTTTGCTCAGGCTGCATCCCGGCGCGGCCGGCCGGCCTCGCCCTCGGCCATCTTCTTGTCCTGCGCCATCGGGTCGTGCTCCATGATCTCGCCCTTGAAGATCCAGACTTTCACGCCGCAGGTGCCGTAGGTGGTGAACGCCGTCGCCACGCCGTAATCGACGTCGGCGCGCAAGGTGTGCAGCGGCACGCGGCCTTCGCGATACCACTCCATCCGGGCGATTTCGGCGCCGCCGAGCCGGCCCGAGCAGTTGATGCGGATGCCGCCGGCGCCGAGCCGCATCGCCGACTGCACGGCGCGCTTCATCGCGCGGCGGAAGGCGACGCGGCGCTCGAGCTGCTGCGCAATCGATTCGGCGACCAGCTGCGCGTCAAGCTCAGGCTTGCGGATTTCGATGATGTTGATGACCACGTCGCTGTCGGTCAGCGCCGCGACCTTGCGGCGCAGCTTCTCGATGTCGGCGCCCTTCTTGCCGATGACGACGCCCGGACGCGCCGAATGGATGGTGACGCGGCATTTCTTGTGCGGGCGCTCGATGACGATCTTCGACACCGCGGCCTGCTTGAGCTCTTTCATCAGCGCCTTGCGGATTTCCATGTCCTCGTGCAGCAGCGTGCCGTAGCTCGTCTTGCCGGCATACCACCGCGAGTCCCAGGTGCGGTTGATGCCAAGCCGAAGCCCGACCGGATTGACTTTTTGACCCATGGTCTTCTCCTAAATCCCCCACCCTTCCCTCCCCCGCTTGCGGGGCAGGGTTGGGAGGGGGTTATTGCGTCGCCGCCTCGACCTCACGCACCACGATGGTGAGGTGAGCGAACGGCTTGGTGATGGCTCCCATGCGGCCGCGGCCGCGCGACTCGTGCCGCTTGATGACCAGCGACTTGCCGACATGAGCCTCGACGACGACGAGATCGTCGACGTCGAGATCGTGATTGTTCTCGGCATTGGCGATCGCCGATTCCAGGCATTTGCGCACATCGCGGGCGATGCGCTTGCGCGAAAACTCCAGATCCGCGAGCGCGGTCGCGACCTTCTTGCCGCGGATGAGCTGCGCCAACAGGTTGAGCTTCTGCGGGCTGATCCGCAGCATGCGGGCCACCGCCTTGGCCTCGGTGTCGGCGAGCGCGCGTTCGCGCTTTTTCTTGCTCATGAAAGCTCTCCCCGCCTCACGACGTGCCGCTGACAGGCGCTGCCGGCGCGGCGCCCGGCGCAGGTGCTGCACCCGGTGCGGCGCCCGGCGCGCTGGCGCGCTTGGCTTTGCGGTCCGACGAATGGCCGTAGAACGAGCGGGTCGGCGAAAACTCGCCGAATTTGTGTCCGACCATTTCTTCGGTGACGACGACCGGAATGTGCTTCTGGCCGTTGTAGACGCCGAAGGTGAGGCCGACGAACTGCGGCAGGATGGTCGAACGCCGCGACCAGATGCGGATCATCTCGTGGCGGCCTGACGAGCGCGAGGCATCCGCCTTTTTCAGCAGATAGCCGTCGACAAACGGGCCCTTCCAAACCGAACGCGCCATGATCGCTCCTGACTCTCTCTTTAGGTCTTCTTCCGCGCGTGGCGGCTTGCCATGATGAATTTCGCGGTGCGCTTGTTCTTGCGCGTCTTCTTGCCTCTGGTCGGCTTGCCCCACGGCGTGACCGGATGCCGGCCGCCGCGCGTTCGCCCGCCGAGCGGATGGTCGACCGGGTTCATGGTCTCGCCGCGGACATGGCCGCGCCGGCCCATCCAGCGACTGCGGCCGGCCTTGCCGATCGAGATGTTCATGTTGTCCGGGTTGGACACCGCGCCGACGGTGGCGATGCAGCGGCCGTGCACCAGGCGCTGCTCGCCGGAATTCAAGCGCAAGATCACATATTCGCCGTCGCGGCCGACGATTTGTGCGTAAGTGCCGGCCGAGCGCGCGATCTGGCCACCCTTGCCGATCTTGATCTCGATATTGTGGACGATGGTGCCGACCGGGATATTGGCGGCCGGCATGGCGTTGCCGGGCTTGACGTCGACATGCTCGCCGGCAACCACCGTGTCGCCGACCGAGAGCCGCTGCGGCGCCAGGATATAATCGAGCGCGCCGTCGTCGTATTTGATCAGCGCAATGAAGGCGGTGCGGTTCGGATCGTATTCGAGCCGCTCGACCTTGGCCGGCGCGTCGAACTTGCGGCGCTTGAAGTCGATCTTGCGGTAGGCCTGCTTGTGGCCGCCGCCGCGATAGCGCGACGTGATGTGGCCGTTGTTGTTGCGGCCGCCGGTCGAATGCTTGCCTTCGGTCAGCGCTTTGACCGGCTTGCCGGAATAGAGCGCGGAACGGTCGACCAGCACCAGCTGGCGCTGGCCCGGCGTGACAGGATTATATTGCTTCAGTGCCATCCCGCCGCTCCCTTACAGACCCGTGGTCACGTCGATCGATTGACCTTCTTCGAGGGTCACGATGGCGCGCTTTGAATCCGACTGCTGCCCGCGGCGGCCCTTGAAGATCTTCCACTTGCCGCGCCGGCGCAGCGTGTTGACGCTTTTGACCTTGACGTCGAACAGCTTCTCGACCGCTTCCTTGATCTGCGGCTTGGTCGCGGTCATGGCGACCTTGAACATCACCTTGTTGTGCTCGGATGCGTTCGTCGCCTTCTCGGTGATGAGCGGGGCGAGGATGACGTCGTAATGGCGCGGATCGGTGGTGGTCATTTAAAGCGCGCCTCCAACGCATCGACCGCGGCCTTGGTCAAAACCAGCTTATGCCGCCGCATGATGTCGTAGACGTTGATGCCGGCGACCGGCAGCACGTCGATATTCGGAATATTGCGCGCGGCTGTGCGAACATCCGCCGCGAGTTCGGCGCCGTCGATCAACAGCGCATTCGACAGGCCGAGTTTTTCGAACTGGCTGCGCAGCGCCTTGGTCTTGGCGTCCTTCACGTTCAGCGCCTCGATGATGATGATGCCGTCGTCCTTGGCCTTGGCGGAGAGCGCATGCTTGAGCGCCAGCGCCCGGACCTTCTTCGGCAGGCCGATCTCGTGGCTACGGGTCTGCGGGCCGAACGAGCGGCCGCCGCCGCGGAACAGATTGACCCGCGCAGAACCGTGACGCGCCGAGCCGGTGCCCTTCTGCCGGTACAATTTCTTGCCGGTGCGGTGGATGTCGGCGCGGTTCTTCACCTGATGCGTGCCGGCCTGGCGCTTGGCCAACTGCCACACCACGCAGCGATGAATGAGATCGGTGCGCGGATCGAGCCCGAAGATGGCGTCGGACACAGTGACCGAGCCGGATTTCTTGCCGTCGAGCGACGTGATCTTCAGTTCCATGTCACGCGCTCCCTGCATCTTGGCCGACTGCGACAGGGGCCGTCGATTCATTATCCGCGAGCTTGAATTTTCCGGGCTTCGGCACGCCCTCGGGCAGCTTCTTCTTCACCGCGTCGCGCACCGTGATCCAGCCGCCCTTGGTGCCCGGCACGGCGCCTTCGACCATGATGAGGCCGCGCTCGACGTCGGTCTGCATAACTTTGAGATTGAGCGTTGTCACCCGTTCCACACCCAGATGACCGGGCATTTTCTTGTTCTTGAAAGTCTTGCCGGGGTCCTGACGGCCGCCGGTCGAGCCGATCGAGCGGTGCGAGATCGACACGCCGTGGCTCGCCCGCAGGCCGGAGAAATTCCAGCGCTTCATGCCGCCGGCAAAGCCCTTGCCGGTCGAAGTGCCGGTGACGTCGACATATTGGCCGACGACGAAATGATCCGCCGTGATTTCGGCGCCGACCGGGATCAGCCCATCGTCGTCGACGCGGAACTCGGCGAGCTTGCGCTTGGGCTCGACCTTGGCGACCGCGAAATGGCCGCGGTCGGCCTTGGTGGTGCGCTGCACCTTGCGTTGGCCAGCGCCGAGCTGCAGCGCGACATAGCCGTTCTTGTCCTTGGTGCGGTGGGCGACGACCTGGCAATTGCCGAGGCGCAGCACCGTCACCGGCACATGCTCACCGGCCTCGGTGAAGAGGCGCATCATCCCGATCTTTTGCGCGAGCACTCCGGAACGCATGTCTCTATTCCTTAAATCGCGCCTTAGAGCTTGATCTCGACGTCGACGCCGGCGGCAAGGTCGAGCTTCATCAGCGCATCGACCGTTTGCGGTGTCGGATCGACGATATCGAGCAGGCGCTTATGCGTGCGCATTTCGAACTGCTCGCGGCTCTTCTTGTCGATGTGCGGCGAGCGGTTGACGGTGAATTTTTCGATCTTGGTCGGCAGCGGGATCGGTCCGCGCACCTGCGCGCCGGTGCGCTTCGCCGTATTGACGATCTCGCGCGTCGACGCATCGAGGATGCGGTGATCGAACGCCTTGAGCCGGATTCTTATGTTCTGACCGTTCATCGTTGTCTCCGACAACGGACGACGGACGACAGATGACGGACGACGGATATAGATTCGTCATCACAATCGCTCTGAAGCCGGCGTGCCATCGTCTTTTCTGTCCTCTGTCGTCCGTCGTCTGACGTCCGCTTACTCGACGATGCTCGCCACCACGCCGGCGCCGACGGTGCGACCGCCCTCGCGAATGGCGAAGCGCAGTTTCTCTTCCATGGCGATCGGCACGATCAGGGTGACTTCCATGGCGATGTTGTCGCCCGGCATCACCATCTCGGTGCCTTCCGGCAAGGTCACCACACCGGTCACGTCGGTGGTGCGGAAGTAGAACTGCGGCCGGTAGTTGGTGAAGAACGGCGTATGGCGGCCGCCCTCCTCCTTGGTGAGGATGTAGGCCTCGGCCTTGAACTTGGTGTGCGGCTTCACCGAACCCGGCTTGCACAGCACCTGGCCGCGCTCGACCTCTTCGCGCTTGGTGCCGCGCAGCAGGCAACCGACGTTGTCGCCGGCCTCGCCTTGATCGAGCAGCTTGCGGAACATTTCGACGCCAGTGACGACGGTCTTGACGGTCGGCTTGATGCCGACGATCTCGACTTCCTCGCCGACCTTGATGACGCCGCGCTCGATGCGGCCGGTGCACACCGTGCCGCGGCCGGAGATCGAGAACACGTCTTCGACCGGCATCAGGAACGGCTGATCCTTCGGGCGCTCCGGCTGCGGGATATACTCATCCACCGCCTTCATCAGGGCATCGATCGAGTTCTTGCCGAGTTCCGGATTCTTGTCATCGAGCGCGGCCAGCGCCGAGCCCTTGATGACCGGAATCTTGTCGCCGGGGAATTGGTACTTGGACAGAAGCTCGCGCACTTCGAGCTCGACCAGCTCGAGGAGCTCCGGATCGTCCACCATGTCCACCTTGTTGAGGTAGACGACGAGCGCCGGCACGCCGACCTGGCGCGCCAATAGGATGTGCTCGCGGGTCTGCGGCATCGGGCCGTCGGCCGCGCTCACCACCAGGATCGCACCATCCATCTGCGCGGCGCCGGTGATCATGTTCTTCACGTAGTCGGCATGGCCGGGGCAGTCGACATGCGCGTAATGCCGCTTGTCGGTTTCGTACTCGACGTGCGCCGTGGCGATGGTAATGCCGCGCGCCTTCTCCTCCGGGGCCTTGTCGATCTGATCGTAGGCCGTGAATTGCGCCTGACCCTTTGCCGCAGCGACCTTGGTGATCGCCGCGGTCAACGTCGTCTTGCCGTGGTCGACGTGACCGATGGTGCCGATATTGCAATGCGGCTTGGTGCGATTGAATTTTTCTTTGGCCATGAGACTCTCCGTTGCGACTCTTGGTCTGACCCTTGTGAATGTTTATCCGGCGAACTTCGCCTGGACCTCTTCGGCGATGGCTTTCGGCACTTCAGCGTAGTGGTCGAATTGCATCGTGAACGTAGCGCGCCCCTGTGACATGGAGCGCAGATTGTTGACGTAGGAGAACATGTTGGCGAGCGGCACCATCGCGTTGATGACGTTGGCGTTGCCGCGCATGTCCTGGCCCTGAATCTGGCCGCGGCGCGAATTGAGGTCGCCGATGACCGAGCCGGTATAGTCCTCCGGCGTCACCACCTCGACCTTCATGATCGGCTCGAGCAGCACCGAGGCGCCCTTCGCCAGCGCCTCGCGCATCGCGGCGCGCGCCGCGATCTCGAACGCCATGGCCGACGAATCGACGTCGTGCGAGGCGCCGTCGATCAGCGACACTTTCAGGTCGACCACCGGGAAGCCGGCGATCACGCCTGACGTGAGCTGACCTTCGAGACCTTTCTCGACGGCCGGGATGAACTCCCTCGGCACCGAACCGCCGACGATCTCGTTCTCGAACGCGAAGCCGGCGCCGGGCGTGTTCGGCTCGGCGACGATCTTGATGCGCGCAAACTGGCCGTGACCGCCGGTCTGTTTCTTGTGCACGTAGTCGACCGTGGCGGACCGGGAAATCTTCTCGCGATAGGCAACCTGCGGCGCGCCGATATTGGCGTCGACCTTATAGGTGCGCTTGAGGATATCGACCTTGATGTCGAGATGCAGCTCGCCCATGCCCTTGATGATGGTCTGGCCCGATTCCTGGTCGGTATGGACGCGGAACGACGGATCCTCGGCGACGAGCTTCGCCAGCGCGACGCCGAGCTTCTCCTGGTCGGCCTTCGACTTCGGCTCGATGGCGATCTCGATGACCGGATCGGGAAATTCCATCTTTTCCAGGATCACCGGCTTCTGCGCATCGCACAACGTGTCGCCGGTGCGCACCTCTTTGAGGCCGGCCAGCGCCACGATGTCGCCGGAGAAGGCTTCCTTGATGTCCTCACGGTTGTTGGCGTGCATCAGCAGCATGCGGCCGACGCGCTCTTTGCGTTCCTTGGTCGAGTTCATCACGCCGGTGCCGCTTTCGAGCTTGCCCGAATAGATGCGGCAGAAGGTGATGGTGCCGACGAACGGATCGTCCATGATCTTGAAAGCGAGCAGCGCCATCGGCTCGGAATCCGACGCCTTGCGCTCGACCTCGTTGCCCTTGAGATCGATACCCTTCACCGGCGGCACGTCGACCGGCGACGGCAGGTAATCGACCACGGCGTCGAGCAGCGGCTGCACGCCTTTGTTCTTGAAGGCCGAGCCGCAAAACACCGGAAAGAACTTGCTGGCAATGGTCGCCTTGCGAACGAGGCTCTTGAGCGTCGCTTCGTCCGGCTCCTTGCCTTCGAGATAAGCGGTCGTCGCGTCGTCATCGAGCTCGACGGCGGCCTCGACCAGCTTCTCGCGATATTCCTTGGCCTGATCCAACAGCTCGGCCGGAATTTCGACGTCGTGATACTTGGCGCCGAGCGTCTCTTCGTCCCACACCACGCCGACCATGCGCACCAGATCGATGATGCCCTTGAAGCCCGCCTCGGCCCCGATCGGCAGCTGCAGCGCCACCGGCTTGGCGCCGAGACGATCGACGATGTCTTTCAGGCACTGGAAATAATCCGCGCCGATCTTGTCCATCTTGTTGCAGAACACGATGCGCGGCACGTTATAGCGATCGCCCTGCCGCCACACCGTCTCGGTCTGCGGCTCCACGCCCTGGTTGGAATCGAGCACGCACACCGCGCCGTCGAGCACGCGCAATGAGCGCTCCACCTCGATGGTGAAATCGACGTGGCCGGGGGTGTCGATGATGTTGAGCCGCTTGCCGTTCCACAGCGCGGTGGTCGCGGCCGACGTGATGGTGATGCCGCGCTCCTGCTCCTGCTCCATGAAATCCATGGTCGCGGCGCCGTCGTGCACCTCGCCCATCTTGTGGCTCTTGCCGGTGTAATAGAGGACGCGTTCGGTCGTCGTCGTCTTGCCGGCATCGATGTGAGCCATGATGCCGAAGTTGCGATAGTCCTCGATCGGGTGGGTGCGGGGCATTGCTTTTGTCCTGGGGTCCTTCGCTGTCGCCGGCCTTACCAGCGATAGTGCGAGAACGCGCGGTTGGCTTCCGCCATCCGGTGCGTGTCTTCGCGCTTCTTAACGGCGTTTCCCCTGTTATTCGATGCGTCGAGCAGTTCTGCGGACAGCCGCTCGGTCATTGTCTTTTCGTTGCGCTCGCGCGCCGCCGAGATGATCCAGCGGATGCCGAGCGCCTGACGCCGCGAGGTACGCACTTCGACGGGCACCTGATAGGTGGCGCCGCCGACGCGGCGCGAGCGTACTTCGATCGACGGCATGACGTTGTCGAGCGCCTGCTGGAACACGGCGACCGGGCTCTGCCGGGTCTTGCCCTCGATGATGTCGAGCGCGCCATAGACGATCGTCTCGGCGGCCGACTTCTTGCCGGCGTGCATCACCGAGTTCATGAATTTCGTGACCACCACGTTCCCGAATTTCGGGTCCGGCTGGATCTCGCGTTTATCGGCCCTGTGACGACGGGACATCTCGTTAGTTCCTCAGTCTTTCCGTTCCTTAAGACGCAAAACGACCCAAAAATTACTTGGGTCGCTTGGCTCCGTATTTCGATCGCCGCTGCTTGCGGTTTTTTACGCCTTGCGTGTCGAGCACACCGCGCAGGATGTGATAGCGCACGCCCGGCAGATCTTTGACGCGGCCGCCGCGGATCATCACCACCGAATGCTCCTGGAGGTTATGACCTTCGCCCGGGATGTAGCCGATGACCTCGAAGCCGTTGGTCAGCCGCACCTTGGCGACCTTGCGCAGTGCTGAGTTCGGCTTCTTCGGCGTCGTGGTGTAGACGCGGGTGCAGACGCCGCGCTTTTGCGGGCTCTGCTGCAACGCCGGCACCTTCTTCTTGGCGTGCTGCGTCACCCGCGGCTTGCGAATGAGCTGGTTGATCGTCGGCATGCGCCACTTTGCTCCAGACGGGGCTTGCGCCCCTTTTGCCTCAACTCATTGCCTGGCTTTGCCGCGAATCCATTCGCGCAAAACCAAATCGCGCCATCCGCTTCCCGAGGCGGAAGGGCGCTTGGTCTTCGCAGAGGACCACGCCGTTAAGCGCGGTCATGCCCCGATAATCTGACTTCCGAAGCCAGTGGCAGCGTTTGAGCTTCCTTCGTCGAGGCGTCGCGCCGAATCCCGTCCAGCACAGAAGAGCTAGGAAAGCGCTTGACTTTCAATAGCTTATGCGGGGACCCGGCAGGGCCGTTCCGACTGGCGAAGCTCACCGCCTGCCGTAAAGTGGGCGGTATGTATCGGCGCTACCGCTCCAAGTCAAGCCGATATGGGCATAAAAGCGCGATGGCGCAAGCACATCTGCGCCATTTGCGCGCCAAAATCAGCCCGGCTCCATGCCCTTGGCTCGGATCATGCGCACCACCTCGGGCGTGGCCATGAACGCGACCAGCGCACGTGCTGCCTGCCCGCTACCGGGAGCGAGACCCGCCGCGTAGACGATGATGTTCTGCAATTCGCCGGGCAGCGGGCCGACCAGTTCGGCGCCCTTGACCGGGAGAATGGCGACGATCTGCTGCATGCCGATCTCGGCCTCACCCTCGGCGACGATCTCGGCTACCGGCCGGCTGGTCAGCCTAGTCTTCGGCTTCATTTCGTCGGCAATACCGAGGCGGACAAGCAAATCCGCGATATAGGCCCCGCTCGGGCCATCGCTGTAGCCGATCGTTCGTGCCTGCTGCAGCGTCTGTCTGAGTGCGGCGACGGTGCCGATATCGGGCTTCGGTGCGCCGGCGCGGACCGCAAGGCCCACTGCCGAGCGCGTGATGTCGGCCTGCGTGCCGGCGGCGATCTTGCCGGCCTGGGCCAGCGCATCGAGCTCCGGCCGCGGCAGGAGCGCAATATCGAACGCGGCGCCGTCCTCGATCTCTTTCTTCAGCACCGACGTCAGCGCGAATTTTATCTCGACTTTGCTGCCGTTCGCGCGCTCGAACAGCGGCACGACCTCGACCATGAGCGATTTCATGGCGCCGCCAGAGAGGACTTTGATGGTGGACATGGCCTGATTGTAGCCCGGCTTGAGCGAAGCGAAAGCCGGGGACGATGGTCCGGCTCGCATGCCGATCCCGGATTTCGCTTCGCTCAACCCGGGCTACGAAAAAGGGCCGCCAACGTGGCGGCCCTCGATCTTGTATGCAGCGCGGTTACTCCGCCGCCGGCAGTGCCGCGGGCTCCGCGGCCGCCTCGGCGCGCAGCGCCGCCTCTTTCTCGCGCTCGGCGAGAATGAGCGCGTCGCGTTTGACCGCGACTTCGCGGATCTTGTTCATCATGGCGCCGGTGCCGGCGGGAATGAGCCGGCCGACGATGACGTTCTCCTTGAGCCCATCGAGGGTATCGGCCTTGCCGTTGACCGCCGCCTCGGTGAGCACGCGCGTCGTCTCCTGGAACGACGCCGCCGAGATGAACGAGCGCGTCTGCAGCGAGGCCTTGGTGATGCCGAGCAGCACCGGATGCGCGGTCGCCGGCTTCTTGCCTTCGGCCACGAACCGGGCATTGACCTCGTCGAACTCGGTCTTGTCGATCTGCTCGCCTTGGATCAGGTCGGTCTCGCCGGAGTCCTCGATCTCGACCTTCTGCAGCATCTGCCGCACGATCACTTCGATGTGCTTGTCGTTGATCGCGACGCCTTGCAGCCGGTAGACGTCCTGGATCTCGTTGACCAGGTAGCCGGCCAGCTCCTCGACACCCTTGATCGCCAGGATGTCGTGCGGTGCCGGATTGCCTTCGACGATATAGTCGCCCTTCTCGATGAGATCGCCGTCCTGCAAGTGGATGTGCTTGCCCTTGGGGACCAGATACTCCCTGGGCTCCTCATCCTTGCCGGCCGGCTCGATGGTGATGCGCCGCTTGTTCTTGTAGTCGCGGCCGAACCGTACCGTGCCGGAAATCTCGGCGATCACCGCCGATTCCTTCGGCCGCCGCGCCTCGAACAGTTCCGCCACCCGCGGCAGACCGCCGGTGATGTCGCGCGTCTTGGCGCTCTCGGTCGGGATCCGGGCGATGACGTCGCCGGCGCCGACATGCACGCCGGGATCGACCGAGATGATGGCGTCCACGGCCAACAGCGAACGGGCGTCGCCACCGCGGCTGAGTTTGAGGATCTTGCCGTCCTTGCCCTTGATCACCAGCGCCGGGCGCAGGTCCTGCTGGCCGCGGGCGGAGCCCGAGCGCCAATCGATGACCACGCGCTTGGCGATGCCGGTCGACTCGTCGAGCGTCTCGGTCAACGACTGACCTTCGACCAGGTCCTCGTAGCCGACCGTGCCGTCGACTTCGGTGAGGATCGGCCGCGTATACGGATCCCACTCGGCGATGCGCTGGCCGCGCTTGATATGATCGCCTTCGTCGACCTTCAACCGCGCGCCATAGGTGATGCGGTGCACGGCGCGCTCGGTGCCGTCGGGATCACTGACGGCAACGATGAGGTTGCGGCTCATCGCGATCAAGTCGCCGTCCGAGTTTTTGGCGACGTTGCGGTTCTTGATCTTGATGGTGCCTTCGAAGTTCGATTCGACGAACGACTGCTCGGAGATCTGCGCCGCGCCGCCGATATGGAACGTGCGCATGGTGAGCTGGGTGCCCGGCTCGCCGATCGACTGCGCGGCGATGACGCCCACCGCCTCGCCCATATTGACCGGGGTGCCGCGGGCAAGGTCGCGCCCGTAGCACTTGCCGCAAACGCCGCTGCCGGTCTCGCAGGTGAGCACGGAGCGGATCTTGATCTCCTGCACGCCGGCGTTGACCAGCTTCTCGACCTGCGGCTCCTCGAGCAAGGTCGCGTTCGGCACCAGGATGTCGTTGCCCGAGGGGTCGCGCACGTCTTCGGCCGTGGTACGGCCGAGGATGCGGCTTGCCAGCGAGGCGACGACGGTACCGGCATCGATGATCGCCCGCACCTTGATGCCGCGCGTCGTGCCGCAGTCCTCATCGGTGATGATGCAGTCCTGCGCCACGTCGACGAGACGCCGAGTCAGATAGCCGGAGTTCGCCGTCTTCAACGCCGTGTCGGCAAGACCCTTGCGGGCGCCGTGGGTCGAGTTGAAGTACTCGAGCACCGAGAGGCCTTCCTTGAAGTTGGAGATGATCGGGCTCTCGATGATCTCGCCCGACGGCTTGGCCATCAGTCCGCGCATGCCGGCGAGCTGGCGCATCTGCGCCGGCGAGCCGCGCGCGCCGGAATGCGCCATCATGAAGATCGAGTTGACCTGGGCTTCCTGGCCCTTCTCCGCCGCGGGCCGCGACGCCGAGATTTCCTTCATCATCGCTTCGGCGATGGTTTCGGTGCACTTCGACCAGGCATCGACCACCTTGTTGTACTTCTCGCCCTGGGTGATGAGGCCGTCGTTGTATTGCTGCTCGAACTCCTTGACGAGGTCGCGCGTCTTCTCGACGGTCGCCTTCTTGGAGTGCGGCACCACCATGTCGTCCTTGCCGAACGAGATGCCGGCCTTGAACGCATGGTGGAAGCCGAGCGCCATGACGCGGTCGCAGAAGATCACGGTCTCCTTCTGACCGCAGTGGCGATACACCGTGTCGATCATTCCGGAGATTTCGCGCTTCGTCATCAGCTTGTTGGCGAGGTCGAACGGCGTCTTCGCCAGCTTCGGCAGCACCGAGCCGAGAATGACGCGGCCCGGCGTCGTCTCGTACCAGCGCGACACCGGCTTGCCGTCCTCGCCGATGCCGTTCCAGCGATACTTGATCTTGCTGTGCAGCCCGACGGCCTTCTGCTGCAACGCCTGCTCGACTTCGCTGGTTTCGCGATAGTAGCCCTGTACGGCGTTGAGCTTCTTCGGATCCTTTTTGAGCTCTTCCTCCGAGTGCAGCTCGAGCTTCCATTGGCCCGGGCCGTTCTCGGTCATGATCGAGAGGTAGTAGAGGCCAAGCACGATGTCCTGCGACGGCACGATGATGGGCTGGCCGTTGGCCGGATGCAGGATGTTGTTGGTCGACATCATCAAGACGCGGGCTTCGAGCTGCGCCTCGAGCGACAGCGGCACGTGCACCGCCATCTGGTCGCCGTCGAAGTCGGCGTTGAACGCCGCGCAGACCAGCGGATGCAGCTGGATCGCCTTGCCTTCGATTAGCACCGGCTCGAACGCCTGGATGCCCAAGCGATGCAAGGTCGGCGCGCGGTTGAGCAGCACCGGATGCTCGCGGATGACCTCGTCGAGGATATCCCAAACCTCGGGCTTCTCCTTCTCGACGAGCTTCTTGGCCTGCTTGACCGTGGTCGACAGGCCTTTGGCGTCAAGGCGCGAATAGATGAACGGCTTGAACAGTTCGAGCGCCATCTTCTTCGGCAGGCCGCACTGGTGCAGCTTCAATTCCGGACCGACCACGATCACCGAACGGCCGGAATAGTCGACGCGCTTGCCGAGCAGGTTTTGGCGGAAGCGGCCCTGCTTGCCTTTGAGCATGTCGGCGAGCGACTTCAACGGCCGCTTGTTGGCGCCGGTGATGACGCGGCCGCGGCGGCCGTTGTCGAACAAGGCGTCGACAGCCTCTTGCAGCATCCGCTTCTCGTTGCGGATGATGATGTCGGGCGCGCGCAGCTCGATCAGCCGCTTCAGACGGTTGTTGCGGTTGATGACGCGCCGATAGAGGTCGTTGAGGTCGGACGTGGCGAAACGGCCGCCGTCGAGCGGCACCAGCGGCCGCAGGTCCGGCGGGATCACCGGCACGTGGGTGAGGATCATCCATTCCGGCTTGTTGCTGGACTGGGTGAACGCCTCGATCAGCTTGAGCCGCTTGGCGAGCTTCTTCGGCTTGAGCTCGGAGGTCGATTCGATGATCTCCTGGCGCAGATCGGCCGCCATCTTCTCGAGATCGAGCGCCTTGAGCATCTCGCGGATCGCTTCGGCGCCGATCATGGCGGTGAAGCTGTCGGCGCCGAACTGGTCCTGCGCCTTGACGTAGTCGTCCTCGCTCAGGAGCTGGCGATCCTTGAGCGGGGTGAGACCCGGCTCGAGCACGACGTAATGCTCGAAATAAAGAATGCGCTCGAGATCCTTGAGCGTCATGTCGAGCAGGAGGCCGATGCGCGACGGCAGCGACTTCAAGAACCAGATATGCGCCACGGGAGCAGCGAGCTCGATATGGCCCATGCGCTCGCGCCGCACACGGCTGAGCGTCACTTCGACCGAGCACTTCTCGCAGATGATGCCCTTGTACTTCATGCGCTTGTACTTGCCGCACAAGCACTCGTAGTCCTTGATCGGCCCGAAGATGCGCGCGCAGAACAGGCCGTCGCGCTCGGGCTTGAAGGTGCGGTAGTTGATGGTCTCGGGCTTTTTGATCTCGCCGTAGGACCAGGACAGAATCTTGTCGGGGCTCGCGATCGAAATCCTGATCTGGTCGAAGACCTGAGTCGGGACCTGCGGGCTGAAAAGATTCATCAGTTCTTGGTTCATTATATTCTCTCCGTTTGGAGTTACCGGACGACGGACAACGGAGGACGGACGACAGATGAGTTCTGCGTCGTCGCTTGCACGTTATCCGTCCTCCGTCGTCTGTCTTCTGTCGTCCGCTACTCGGCTGCCTCGGCGACGCCGTCACCGCCACGCTGCTGCTTGGAATTGTGCAGGTCGACGTTGAGGCCGAGCGAGCGCATTTCCTTGACCAGCACGTTGAAGCTTTCCGGGATGCCGGCTTCGAACGTGTCGTCGCCGCGCACGATCGCCTCGTACACTTTGGTGCGGCCGGCGACGTCGTCGGACTTCACCGTCAGCATCTCCTGCAAGGTGTAGGCGGCGCCGTAGGCTTCGAGCGCCCACACCTCCATTTCGCCAAAACGCTGGCCGCCGAACTGCGCCTTGCCGCCCAGCGGTTGCTGGGTGACGAGGCTGTAGGGGCCGATGGAGCGGGCGTGGATCTTGTCGTCCACCAGGTGGTGCAGCTTGAGCATATAGATGTGGCCCACCGTGACTTTGCGATCGAACGAGTCGCCGGTGCGGCCGTCATAGAGCGTCACCTGGCCGGAGTGGTCGAGGCCGGCGAGATCGAGCATGTGCTCGATGTCGGCTTCTTTCGCTCCGTCGAACACCGGCGTCGAGATCGGCACGCCGTGGCGCAGGTTGGTGCCGAGCTCCATGAGGCCCTTGTCGTCGAGCGACTTGATGGTCTCGTCTTCGCCGTAGATCTTGCGCAACAGCTCCTTGAGCGGCTTGGGATCGCGCTTGCCGTGATAGAGGTCGACGGCATTGCCGATCTTGATGCCGAGGCCGGCGCAGGCCCAGCCCAGATGGGTCTCCAGGATCTGGCCGACATTCATGCGGCTCGGCACGCCGAGCGGATTGAGCACGATATCGACCCCCGTGCCGTCGGCGAGGAACGGCATGTCCTCGACCGGCACGATCTTCGACACCACGCCCTTGTTGCCGTGGCGGCCGGCCATCTTGTCGCCGGGCTGGATCTTGCGCTTCACGGCGACGAAGACCTTGACCATCTTCATGACGCCGGGCGGCAGTTCGTCGCCGCGCTGCAGCTTCTCGACCTTGTCGAGGAAGCGCTGTTCGAGGCGCTTCTTCGATTCGTCGTACTGTTTGCGGATAGCTTCGATCTCCGCCATGATCTTGTCGTTGGGCGAAGCGAACAGCCACCATTGCGAGCGCGGATATTCGTCGAGGATCGCCCGCGTGATCTTGGTGTCTTTCTTGAAGCCCTTCGGTCCGGCAATGCCCTGCCGGTTTTCAAGCAGTTCAGCGAGACGGCCGTAAACGTTGCGGTCGAGGATGGCCTGCTCGTCGTCGCGGTCCTTGGCGAGCCGCTCGATCTCTTCCCGTTCGATGGCGAGCGCGCGCTCGTCCTTCTCGACGCCGTGGCGGTTGAACACCCGCACCTCGACGATGGTGCCCTGCACGCCCGGCGGCACCCGCAACGAGGTGTCGCGCACGTCGGAGGCCTTCTCGCCGAAGATGGCGCGCAGAAGTTTCTCTTCCGGCGTCATCGGGCTCTCGCCCTTCGGCGTGATCTTGCCGACCAGGATGTCGCCGGCGCGGACTTCGGCGCCGATATAGACGATGCCGGCTTCGTCGAGGTTTTTCAGCGTCTCTTCCGAAACGTTCGGAATGTCGCGGGTGATTTCCTCCGGCCCGAGCTTGGTGTCTCGCGCCATCACCTCGAATTCCTCGATATGGATCGAGGTAAAGACGTCGTCCTTGACGATGCGCTCGGAGAGCAGGATCGAGTCCTCGAAGTTGTAGCCGTTCCACGGCATGAACGCGACCAGCGCGTTGCGGCCGAGCGCCAATTCACCTAGATCCGTCGACGGCCCGTCGGCGATGATGTCGCCCTTCTTGACCTGATCGCCCACCTTCACCAGCGGCCGCTGGTTGATGCAGGTGTTCTGGTTGGAGCGCTGGAACTTCATCAGCCGATAGATGTCGACGCCCGGCTTGGTCGGATCCGGCTCGTCGGTGGCGCGAATAACGATACGGGTGGCGTCGACCTGATCGACCACACCGGTGCGGCGCGCGGCGATCGCCGCGCCCGAGTCGCGGGCGACCACGCCTTCCATGCCGGTGCCGACAAACGGCGCCTCGGCGCGAACCAGCGGCACCGCCTGGCGCTGCATGTTGGAGCCCATCAGCGCGCGGTTGGCGTCGTCGTTCTCGAGGAACGGGATCAGCGCCGCAGCCACCGAGACCAGCTGCTTCGGCGACACGTCCATGAAGTCGACCTTGTCCGGCGGAATGAGCTGGACGTCGCCGGAATGGCGCACCACCACGAGGTCGTCGGTGAAGCGGCCCTTGGCATCGATCACCGAATTGGCTTGGGCGACCGTGTAGCGGCCCTCTTCCATCGCCGAGAGATAGATGACCTCGTCGGTGACGCGGCCGTCCTTCACCTTGCGATAGGGCGTCTCGACGAAGCCGTATTTGTTCACCCGCGCGTAAGTGGCGAGCGAATTGATCAGGCCGATATTCGGCCCTTCCGGCGTCTCGATCGGGCAGATGCGGCCGTAATGGGTCGGGTGCACGTCGCGCACTTCGAAGCCCGCCCTTTCACGGGTGAGACCGCCCGGGCCGAGCGCCGAGAGACGGCGCTTATGCGTGATCTCCGACAGCGGATTGGTCTGATCCATGAACTGCGACAACTGCGACGAGCCGAAGAACTCGCGCACCGCGGCCGCCGCCGGCTTGGCGTTGATCAGATCCTGCGGCATCACCGTGTCGATATCGACCGATGACATGCGCTCCTTGATGGCGCGCTCCATGCGCAGAAGCCCGATGCGATACTGATTTTCCATCAGCTCGCCGACCGAGCGCACGCGCCGGTTGCCAAGATGATCGATGTCGTCGATCTCGCCCTTGCCGTCGCGCAGGTCGACCAGCGTGCGGATCACCGCGATGATGTCGTCCTTGCGCAGGATGCGCACGGTATCCTCGACGGTGAGATCGAGCCGCATGTTCATCTTGACCCGGCCGACCGCGGACAGGTCGTAACGCTCCGGATCGAAGAACAGCGAGTTGAACATGTTTTGCGCGGTGTCGAGCGTCGGCGGCTCGCCTGGACGCATGACGCGATAGATGTCGAACAGCGCGTCCTCGCGCGTCATGTTCTTGTCGATCGCCAGCGTGTTGCGGATATAGGCGCCGACATTGACATGGTCGATGTTGAGCAGCGGCAATTCCTTGTAGCCGAGATCAATCAAGCTCTTCAGCGGCGTCTTGCCGACCTCGATCTGCCACTCACCGTTTTTCTCCGTCCCTGTGATCTCGTCACCGGCTTCCGCGTAAATCTCGCCGGTTTTTGTGTTGACGAGATCCTCGGCGAGGTAATGGCCAATCAGCTCCGGATCGGTCATGCGCAGCGCTTTCAGCCCCTTTTCGGCGAGTTGGCGCGCCTGGCGCACAGAGAGCTTCTTGCCGGCTTCGAGCACGACCTTGCCGGTGTCGGCGTCAACGAGATCGTTGACCGCCTTGTAGCCGCGCAGCCGGTTGGCATCGAACGGCACGCGCCAGCCTTCTTTGGTGCGCTTGTAGGGCACCTGCTTGTAGAACGTATTGAGGATCTCTTCGCCGCTCATGCCGAGCGCGTAAAGCAGCGAGGTGACCGGAATCTTGCGGCGGCGGTCGACGCGGGCATGCACGATGTCCTTGGCGTCGAATTCGATGTCGAGCCACGAGCCGCGATAGGGAATGATGCGGGCGGCGAACAAGAGCTTGCCCGAGGAATGGGTCTTGCCCTTGTCGTGATCGAAGAACACGCCGGGCGAGCGATGCATCTGCGAGACGATGACGCGCTCGGTGCCGTTGACGACGAAGGTGCCGTTGTTGGTCATGAGCGGAATGTCGCCCATGTAGACATCTTGCTCTTTAATGTCCTTCACCGACTTGGCGCCGGTCTCTTCGTCGATATCGAACACGATCAGCCGCAGCGTCACCTTGAGCGGCGCCGCATAGGTCATGCCGCGCTGGCGGCACTCGTCGACGTCGTATTTCGGCGGCTCGAATTCGTATTTGACGAATTCCAGCATCGAGGTGGAGGAAAAATCCGAGATCGGGAACACCGACTTGAAGACGGCTTGCAGGCCCTCGTTGGGCCGGCCGCCGTGCGGCTCCACCACCAGCAGGAATTGGTCGTAGGACGCCTTCTGAACCTCGATGAGGTTCGGCATCTCCGCGACTTCTTCGATTTTTCCGAAAAACTTCCGTACGCGCTTCCGACCGATAAACGTCTGCGCCATCATGTCCTCTCGCTCAATCGATCCGGACCTGAGCCGCCATGCTCAAGCCATAACGCTCGGACTCCCTGGACCGGCATCCAGGAGTTCGAGGTACCGAGGCGATCAAGGCGACTCTCCGAAAGGCCGCAATCCATCGCGACCGTCCGGACAGGCGTCAGCGCCCTAATCTGCGGTGATTCGGCCAAATGTCCGAATCACGCGCCGCACTCGCCGCTATCCGGCGATATCAGCGATTCCAGGGCCTAAGCCCCGAAATCACAGGAATTTTTTACGCGATCCCCAGCGTGACCGCTCCGCCCGGCCGGGGATACCGCTTAAGTAAGCATTCCTTACTTAAGCTCAAGCTCGCTACTTAAGCTCAACTTTGGCACCAACCTTTTCGAGGGTCGCCTTAATCTTGGCGGCCTCCTCCTTGTTGACGCCCTCCTTGACCGGCTTGGGCGCGCCTTCGACCAGATCCTTGGCCTCCTTGAGGCCGAGGCCGGTAAGGGCGCGGACTTCCTTGATGACCTCGATCTTCTTCTCGCCCACAGCGGCAAGAACGACCGTGAACTCGGTCTTTTCCTCGGCCGCGGGAGCCGCGGCGGCCGCGGGACCGGCAGCGACCGCAACCGCGGCGGCGGCCGAGACGCCCCATTTCTCTTCGAGCAACTTGGCGAGCTCCGAGGCCTCGAGAACTGTAAGACCGGAAAGGTCGTCGACGATTTTCTGCAGATCAGCCATGAACTTTGTCCTTCGGTTCGAACCTTTGAATTGAGCAGAGTTAGGCGGCAGCCGCCTCTTCGCCGCTCTTTGCGGCGTAGGCCGCAACGACACGGGCGACCTTGGCGGCAGGCGCATTGACCACCTGGGCGATCTTGGTCGCCGGCGCCTGGATGAGGCCGACGATCTTCGCCCGGAGCTCGTCGAGCGAGGGCAAGGCGGCGAGCGCCTTGACGCCGTTCGGATCGAGCGCGGTCTTGCCCATCGCTCCGCCGATGATCACGAACCGTTCGTGAGTCTTGGCGAAGTCGACGGCCGCCTTGGGCGCCGCCACCGGATCGCCGGAGAAGGCGATCAGGGTCGGTCCCTTCAGCAGGGAGCCGATCGAGGCGACGTCGGAGCCTTCAAGAGCGATCTTGGCGAGGCGATTTTTCGCGACCTTCACGGTGGCGCCCGCCTGCTTCATCTGCCGACGCAGAGTCTGCATTTGGGCGACCGTAAGCCCGGAATAATGAGCAACGACGACGACCTTGGTGGTCTTAAAAACCTCGCCAAGGCTCGCGATCTGCTCAGCTTTTACCGCGCGTTCCACCAGCTCTCTCCGGTTGGCGGTCCGTATCAAGGAACCGCCGGGTTGATGCCCACCCCTTAAGGGGCGACAGTCACATCCTGCCCCCGGCCAAGCTTGCGCTGGGCCGGCCATCGAGGTTTGAACCGAAGGGCAACCTGCCCTTTAGTCTTCACCCGTCTATGCAGGCTCTTGCGAATTAAGCCGTTTCCGGCGCCGGCAGTCTCGGACAGGAGCACGCTAACAAAGGCCACTAAGGTCCGCTGGCTCTTAGGAAATCCAACCTGGATAGCCTTAAAGAGCATGCCTCGCTTTTGTGGTTTTTGAAAAACGTGCAAAGGCGCGCCGACAAACCGGGCCGGCACGCCCATGGGCTTCATCTAGAGCTTCCAACCCGCTTTGCCAAGCTCTTTTTCGCGCCAATCCCCGCGAAAATGCCGGGGACAGCGACACCGCCTGTTATCGGGCGACGGAAGCTATGAGACAACCGGTAACGGCCCGCTCAAAGGCAGGTTGCCAAGCCTGAATATCTGGAACTGTCAGAACTTAGTAACGTCGGCGAGCTTGATCTCGGTCGACTGCGACAGCAAAGCCTTTGCGTTATCGTCGTCACCTGCGCCGGCGAAATAGATGGTCGTCTTGCCCTTGGCGACATCGGTGCGCAGCACGGTATGGCCGGCGCCGCCCACGGCTGTCGCGACTTCGCCAGCTGACAGTTCGCCGCTTTTTTCAAGCTTCCAGTAGCGCTGTGTCATGGCTCCACCTCACATCGTCGTTGGGCAGCTGCGCGAGCGGCCCTCGATCTCGATGTATTCCGCCTGCGCCTGCACGATCGTGCCGGCCGCCAAGCCGGTCCAATTATAGTAGAGCGCCGTGAGCCCGGGCTCCAAGTAGGTCGATGGATACACCCAGGATATGCCGTCCGGCGCCGCCCGCAGATACAGCACGGTTGTGCTGCCTCCCGACGTCGCACACAGCAAGATGCGCCGTATCAGGAGAATGTTGCGCCCTTGATTGCCGAGGTAAAGAAGTGCGCTGGTGCCCGATTTGGAAACCGAGACGACCAGTGACTGGCTGCCTTGAAATGAGCTCTCACAAGCGTTGCAGGTCATCGCCGCCTCCCGAGCGAGCATTCTAAGGCTGAATGTAACCTGAAATAGTATTACTGTAAATATCTCGTGCAGGTCGAATTCTCGCGCATCAGTGCACAAAACCGTGAGTGGGAAAACGACAACGGCCGGCGCCAGAGGCACCGGCCGGCCGCGATTTCTGCGCGCCATCGGCGCGAGCCCGGATGTTCTCGATCAGCTTTTCCTTGCTGAAAGAAGCGTAGCCGGCAAGAATTTGAGTCATACCATCGCGTCTAGAGGCGCGCGGACGGAGGCTCGTACCATGGCGTACAACGTCGATCGCATCCTCACCACCCATGTCGGCAGCCTGATCCGGCCACCGAAATTGATCGAGTTCTGGCGCGCCATCGAGGACGGCAAGCCCTACGACGCCGCGGCGTTCGAGGCCTGCCTGACCGAATCCGTCGCCGAGGTGGTGCGCCAGCAGGCCGAGGCCGGCATCGACGTCGTCAGCGACGGCGAATTCAGCAAGGGCGTCAATTGGGCGTTCTACATTTTCAAGCGGCTCAAGGGCATCGCGGTGCGAGCGGCGACGCCCGAAGAACTGAAAGACCCGATGGCCTCGATGTCGGGTGGCCGAGACCGCGAGGCATTTCCGGAATTCTATGCCGAGCACGACATCGCGACTGGCCTCGGCAAACGGCTCGGCAATCGCGTCGTGGTCAACGGGCCGCTCAGTTACTCGGGCGCCGATCAAGTCGGCCGCGACATCAGCAACATCAAGGCCGGCATCGCCAAAGCCAAGCCGCAGCACCCAACGCTCGCTGGATTCCTGCCGGTGGTCGCGCCGGCAAGCGCGCTGCCTGGCGCCAAACTCGAACATTATAAGGACGAGGAGGCCTATCTGTTCGCGCTCGCCGAGGCGCTGCACCAGGAATACAAGGCGATCGTCGATGCCGGTCTCTATGTGCAGATCGACGATGCGTTCCTGCCCTACATGCACGAACGCATGGTGCCGCCGATGTCGAACGCGCAATATCGCCGCTGGGCGCAGATGCGGGTCGACGCGCTCAATCACGCGCTCAGAGGCATCCCCGAGGAGCGCTCGCGCTATCACATCTGCTGGGGCAGCTGGAACGGCCCACACGCCTTCGACGTGCCGCTCAAAGACATCGTCGATCTCCTGCTCCAGGTGCGTGCCGGCCATTATTCCTTCGAGGCCGCCAATCCGCGCCACGCTCACGAGTGGCGGGTTTGGGAAACCGTGAATTTGCCGCCCGGCAAAATTTTGATTCCGGGCGTGATCAGCCACGCCACCAATATTGTCGAGCATCCCGAGTTGGTCGCCGAACGCATCGTACGGCTTGCCAAGATCGTCGGCCGCGAGAACGTCATGGGCGGCACCGATTGCGGTTTTGCGCAAAGCCCGTTCGCGCGCCGCGTTCATCCGACCATCATGTGGGCGAAGCTGAAAGCGCTCGCCGAGGGGGCGCGGATCGCGACCCAGGCGTTGTGGGGCAAGCAAGCGGCGGCGTGATTTTAAGCCCTCTCCCCTTGTGGGGGAGGGTTGGGTGGGGGGTCGGGAGGTGACGTAACGTGGTGGACGACGCGATGTGCGCCTGTCGAAGTTCGCGCGTGACCTCTCGACCCCCACCCCTGCCCTCCCCACAAGGGGGAGGGGAAATGATTAATGCGTCTGCTGCGATTCCGGGAACAGACTCGCCGGCACGATCTTCACGCCGGGGCCCATGGTCGAAGAGATCGCCACCCGGTTAATGTAGTGGCCCTTGGCGCCGGCCGGCCGCGATTTCTGCACCGCATCGGCAAAGGCGCGGATGTTCTCGACCAGCTTCTCTTCGCTGAACGAGGCCTTGCCGACGCCGGCTTGAACGATGCCGGCCTTCTCGACGCGGAACTCCACCGAACCGCCCTTGGCGCCCTTGACCGCGGTGGTGACGTCCATGGTCACGGTGCCGACCTTCGGGTTCGGCATCAGGCCGCGCGGGCCCAAAACCTTGCCGAGGCGGCCGACCAGCGGCATCAGGTCAGGCGTGGCGACGACGCGATCGAAGTCGATGGCGCCGCCCTGCACTTTCTCGACCAGATCCTCGGCACCGACCACATCGGCGCCGGCAGCCTTGGCCTCGTCGGCCTTGGCGCCGCGCGCGAACACCGCGACCCGCACCGAGCGGCCGGAGCCGTTCGGCAGGTTGACGACGCCGCGCACCATCTGGTCGGCGTGGCGCGGGTCGACGCCGAGATTCATGGCGATCTCGATGGTCTCGTCGAACTTCGCCTTGGCGCGCTCCTTGACCATCTTCACCGCATCCTGGAGCGGATAGAGTTTTTCGCGGTCGACGCCTTCGCGCGCCTTGATCGTGCGTTTGCCCAGCGTCATGACACCACCTCCAGCCCCATCGAGCGTGCCGACCCTTCGACCATGCGCATGGCCGCTTCGATCGTATCGCAGTTCAAATCCTTCATCTTCTGCTCGGCGATCTCGCGCACCTGCGCCTTGGTCACCGAGCCAGCCACGTCGCGGCCCGGCGTCTTCGAGCCGCTTTCGAGTTTTGCCGCTTTCTTGAGGAAGTGCGACACCGGCGGCGTGCGCAATTCGAAGGTGAACGAACGGTCGGCATAGACCGTGATGGTGACGGGGATCGGCGCGCCCTTCTCGAGCTTCTGGGTCTGCGCGTTGAACGCCTTACAGAACTCCATGATGTTGAGGCCGCGCTGGCCGAGCGCAGGACCGATCGGCGGCGACGGATTGGCCGCCCCCGCCGGCACCTGCAATTTGACGTAACCGGTTATTTTCTTCGCCATGTTTGCTCCTGTTAGTGGTGCGGATCTTGACGGCTGGCGACCGCCTCACCTTCCACATCGGATGACGGATAACAGACCACAGACGACGGATATAGTCTGCGTCGATTTCTTGTCTGTCCTCTGTCGTCCGTCCTCCGTCGTCCGCTACAGCTTCTCTACCTGTCCAAACTCCAACTCGACCGGCGCGGTGCGGCCGTAGATCGACACCGAAACTCTCAGGCGGAAACGCAGTTCGTCGACTTCCTCAACCGCGCCGATGAATGAGGTGAAGGGGCCGTCCGAAATACGGACAAGCTCGCCTGTCTCGAAGATGTCCTGTTCCGTCGTCTGTCCTCCGTCGTCCGCTTACAGCTTCTCCACCTGCCCGAATTCCAGCTCCACCGGCGTGGCGCGGCCGAAGATCGAGACGGCGACCTTGAGCCGCGAACGGCCCTCGTCGACTTCTTCCACCGTGCCGTTGAACGAGGCGAACGGACCGTCGGAGACACGCACCTGCTCGCCGACCTCAAACGACACCGAGGGCTTCGGCCGCTCGATGCCTTCCTGCACCTGATGCAGGATCCTTTGCGCCTCGGCTTCCGACAGCGGCATCGGCTTGTTGTCGGAGCCAAGGAAGCCGGTCACCTTCGGCGTATTCTTGATCAGGTGATAGGCCTCGTCGGTCAACTGCATCTTCACCAGCACGTAGCCCGGGAAGAATTTGCGCTCGGCGTCGACCTTGCGGCCGCGCCGGACCTCGATGACCTTCTCCTTCGGGACCAAAATTTCCTCGAACAGGTCGGCCAGGCCGCGCTGCTTGGCCTGCTCGCGGATCGAATCCGCCACCTTGTTCTCGAAGTTCGAGTAGGCGTGGACGGCGTACCAGCGGTTCGTCATGTCATCAATTCCGCATCATGAATTTGGGTCGCCAAAACACTCACCCGTTGATGCCGAGCAGGAAGCTGACGGCCAGCCGCATCACCTGGTCCGCCAGCAGAAAGAAGATCGACGCGATGACCACCATGACGAACACCATGATGGTGGTCACGGTGGTCTCCTTGCGCGTCGGCCACGTGACCTTCTGCGCCTCGGCGCGCACTTCCTGCAGGAACTTGAACGGACTGATCTTCGCCATTGCTCGTACCAAATAGGCATTTCCCGCCCGACTTGAAGGACGAGACCGGCAACGCCGTTCCTTTTGGGGAAATGCTCGCTGCGGAAATCCGTCACCGGGCCGCGGGCGATGGCAGCTTCCTACTGCCCGTGGGCCGCAGCGTCAAGCAAAACCGCGCGGCACAGCGAAGTCTGCTTGCAGGACCAAAGCCTTAACCTCGGCCGACCTGCCAGGAGCGGGGGTAACCACAATATAGGATCATCAAAGGCTTACTGGCAGTGAGTCAAATATTCCGGTCCATGAACAGACGGGCGCGGCATTTTCATTCCAACTGGACCTGAACGACGGCGCCATGCGCTTCCGCGGTGCCGGGCGCGATGACGAGATAGCGGCGCCGCGTCTCGTTTTCGCCGCGTACCACCTGACGGATCGGTCCGATCGTATTGACGATGGCCGCGCCGGCCGGGTTTGTCATGAACCCCTGCAGCGATTCGAGGGTGCCGGCGCCCGTCGGCTCGTCCGCGAGCGCAAGCACGTAAGGCTTTCCCGGATCCAGCCCGGTGACCGCGGCCTCCAGCACTTGCACCAAGCCCTGGTCGGACAGCGAAACGCTGGTGGGTGCTTTTTCTCGGGTCTCGGTTCCCGGCGGCGCAAGCTGCAACTGCACCGATTTTCCGGCTACGCCAAGCGGCTCAAGTCCCTGCGTGCCGGGACCATCGGGCACGGCGTTCGGCACATAGACGACGGCCTGCGCGGCCTGGCCACCCGGGCTGGTCGCGATCACTTTGTTCGTCAGCGTGTCGATGGCGACGATCCGGTCCTCGTTCTCGAGGCCGACATAGACCCGCGTGCCATCGCCGGACGGCCAGATGCCGTGAGGCAATTTGCCTGTCGGAATGGTCGCGACCTGCTCGAAAGTGTCGGTGCGGAACACTTTGATCTCGTTCAGGCCGCCGATGGTTATGTAGGCGAACGTGCCGTTCGCGTTGTGCACGATATTGACGTGGTTGGTGATTGGCCCGGTATCGAGCGTCTTCAATACGTTAAAGGGTGGCCGCGCGCTGAAGACTTGGGTCTTGCCGGTATCTTTCAAGGTGAACCAGACCTGAGTGCCGTCCGGCGTTGCGGCGATGTTCGGACAAAATGGGCTCGCCTGCGCGACCTTGCCGACGATGTTGTGGTCGGCGACGGTGATCACAGCGGTCTCAGGCGTAAACGACGAACAGACGTAGCCGTACGTCCCATCGGGCGAGAATATCGTCATCCCCGGACCGTTGGCGACAATGATCCGCGTCTTCTCCCCGTAGGTGGTGCCATCGAGCACCGATACATAGTTTTCGCCGCGTACCGTCACCCAAACTTCTTTGCCGTCCGGCGTGAAAAACGCCTCATGCGGAGAGCGGCCCACATAAGCAATGTGCTTTACAGAGTTTGTCGCAGTGTCAATGAACGTAACGGAATTCGACCCGATCGACACGACGGCAATCGTCCGACCATCCGGTGAAAAGCCCATGCCGTGCACCAGCAGTTGGCCCTTGTAGAGCGGACTGAAACTGGCCGGCAGCGGATTGCCGAGATGGATGGCGCCGAGCAGCGTGTTGTCGGCGGGATCGGTGACGGACACGGTGTTTGAGAACTGCTCCGCCGAGTAGACGCGATCGCGATGGCTTATCGGAATATCGGGATCGGACGCCGCCGCCGGGACCTGTCCACCCCACGCATGCGGCGCACCACCGAACGCCGTCGCGGCGAGTAGCACAGTCAGTATGGAGATGCGCTTCATATCACGGCTCCTTCACAAGGTGCGTGGTCTGGTTGGATTTCAAATCGTCGGTTTGCGCGGCCGGGATCTGGTCCGGCGCGGGCGCGGACGGTGGCAGTGGCTCGCCAACGGCAAGCCGCATCGCTGCGATCTCCTGCTGCTGAGTTACGATGATCTCTTGCGCCATGCGCCGTAACTGCTCGTTGCGGCCGTAGCGTAGCTCGGCCTGCGCCATGTCGATGGCGCCCTGGTGGTGCGGCACCATCATGGCGACGAAGTCGCGGTCGACATCGCCGGAAGGGGTAATGCCCATCTCGACCATCATCTTCGACATGGCGGTGACATTGTCGGTCAGGAACGGCATTTCGGCGCTGGAAGCGCCGCGAAAATGAGCCGCGCAGATCGCGGCGATATAGTCGGCGAGCGACTGCGATTTTTCGGAGCAGGCCGCGAGCAAAGCGGCGGCAACGAGGAATGTGGCGGTAAATGCTGCGCTTCGCATGCCGAAGAGGGATCGAAATGCCGGAGACATGGGACAGCTCCCCAGTGAATCAAGAAGCACATCGCCTAAAAAGAAGCAGGTATAACAAGCCTGCTTTCATGAGCTCCATAACGGCATCTTCCAAATGCCGCCGGAACTTCTATGGCAGGTTGGCGTCCGGAGCCACGCGGTGGGGTCCAAGGGCCGCGGAAAAAATGGCGCCAGTTTCGGCTTGCAACGCCCTTCGGCCTCCGTTGTTCCAGCACCTTCGCAAATTTTTTTAAATCGACGGAGTTCGGCGCCGCTAGTGCCGCAATGGCGATTTTCGATTGATCAAGCCCGGCCCAAGCCGACCCGTACATCCGCGCCGCGAACCGCAAGCGCATGACCGAGGACGCGAGACCGCTGCTGTCAGCTTCAGGCGGGAAATGGACGGATCGCGAACCTCTCGTGAACCGTCTACTGTCTCACTTCGACCCAGATATTGTCCCACCGATTGAAATATCAGAATAATTTTGCCGACCTGGCAGGAGTGGAGGGACTCGAACCCCCAACCCCCGGTTTTGGAGACCGGTGCTCTAGCCATTGAGCTACACTCCTAGGCGCCGGTCGGCGGCGTTTCACATGCCCTTTGGCGTGGAGCAACGCAAGCCCGAAACGCGGACACCTTGAACTCGGCCGGTCCGCCGCCCGATGAAGGGGATGCTGACAAGCCGCGCTCTCGTCCTGGCGATCACCGGGCCGGACGCCGCCGTCGCACGAGCCCGAACAGCAAATAGCACTTTCGTTGTCTCAGAGCTGTGATAAGCTCATATACAATTTTTGGTTGCCAATGGAGTGGATCATGTCGCGCCCGCACTTTCTCTTTCCCGCATTGATCGTCTTCGGCGCCGTCGCGCTACCGCTGGCGTTGTCCGCCGCCAATGCTTTCCAGTTCGACCATCGGCTCACCGGCGACGATCTAATGTCGGCATCCGCAGTCGTGCCGGTCGCCAGCACGACGCCTAAGAAGAAAGCCACAGCGCGTGCGAAGATAAACTTGCATGCCGATCAGTCGGTTCCAGAATACGCAGTGGGGGCAACCGGCGGGTACAACCCGTGTCCGCAGTGCCCTTATGGCTGTTCTTGGAACACCCCGAAGGTATGTTGGAAGTAGAATGTAACTAAGTCGCTCGCACGCGGCGCAAGGGAATTGAAATTGGAGCGGGTGAAGGGAATCGAACCCTCGTCATAAGCTTGGAAGGCTTCTGCTCTACCATTGAGCTACACTCCTAGGCGCCGGTCGGCGGCGTTTCACATGCCCTTTGGCGCAAGCCAACGCAAGTCCTCGCCCGGCCGCACCGGCGGCCGCAATGAACCAGGACGATCCGCCGAATGACGCATGCAGCGATGCCCACACGACGGACCATAATCTTCGGCGCGGTATTTATGGCCCTAGCCAGGCCAGTCTCCGCCGCCGATCCATCGGCCTCAGCCTTCGTGACCGCGATCTACAACGCCTACAGGGGCAAGGATGCCAAAGGCGTGCCGCTCGACAATGAGCGCATCATCCGGCGCTATTTCGAGCCCACGCTGGCGGCCGCGATGGCCAAGGACCAGAAGGCCGCCGCCCGGCGCAATGAAGTGGGGCTGCTCGATTTCGATCCGTTCCTCGACGCGCAGGATTGGGACGTCGGTGCTTTCGACATCGCCGTGAGCGACGCCGCCGCCGGCACGGCGAAAGCCACCGTGAAGTTCGCCAACCAAGGCGAGGCGATGACCGTCGTGCTCGATCTCGTCCAGGCCAAGAACGACTGGCGGGTTTACGACATCACATGGCTGCACGACGGCAAGACCGAAAGTCTCCGCAAGACTTTCGTTCACTAGAAAGATTTTGCGTTCACTAGAAAGATTTTGCGTTCACTAGAAAGATTTTGCGTTCGCTAGAAAGACTTTGCGGCACCGGCGCGCATCAGGCGCAATTGCAACGACGCCCTATCCGGGCTCAGGACCCGTCGCCACGGGGCGAGAGGGATCGGCGCTCCATGCCGACCACGAGCCGACATAAAGCGCGGCCTCGAGCCCAGCCGCGCTCATGGCAGCGATGGCATGCGCAGCCGCGTTGCCGCTACCGCAATAGACCCCGATTTTCCTCGACCCATCGGCTCCGAGGGTAGAAAAACGGGCGCGTAATTCGGCGTTCGACTTGAATTTTCCATCGGCAATGTTGTCGCCTGCAGCGGCGTGAATGGCTCCGGGAATATGGCCTGTGCCCGCTTTAGCCGGATCGCCCGCATAGGCCGCCCGTGCTCGCGCATCCAATAATCCGGATTGGGTCGCGAGAGCCGCAGCCTCTTCGGCGTCAATAGTCGGCATGCCTCCCGATGTCAGAACGACATCTCCAGCAAGCGCAGCGTGCGTGGCGACATGATTTGACGAGGGGCGGCCGGTCGCGATCCACGCGCCATAGCCGCCGTCGAGCACGCGGACATTGGCCAAACCCGCCCATCGCAAGGTCCACCACGCGCGCGAAGCCTGCGCACCGCCGGAATTATCGTAGGCCACGACGATACTGTCGCCGCGGATCCCCCAAGCGCGCGCTTTTGCTTGCAAGTCGGCTACATCGGGCAAAGGCCGCCTGCCGGCCGCCGGTGTGGGCCCGCCGGAAAAGTCCGTGGCCAGATGGACAGACAAGGCACCCGGTATTTTCCGCCTGTCGTCCGGTGCCCCGCCCTGCTCGTCAATGACGTCCAGCAGGACGACGGCCTCTCGGGCGTCCAATAGCCGAGCCAGCTCATCGACCGCGATCAGCGTCCTTGAACGGGCGTCGCTCACTGTGGACGCGCCCTTACGCGGTCATTGTCGCGCGATACAGAATACGGCGACCGCTGCCGTAATCTTTGATGCCCTTATGCTGAACGACGCGATTGTCCCAGATCGCGAGCGCCCCGCGGGTCCAGGTGTATCGGGCGGTCGCCTCCGGCGACTTGATCATGTCAAACAGAATGCCAAGAATATTCTGGCTCATGACCCGGCTGACGCCCTTGATGTAGGCCACGTAGGATTCGTTGACCGCGATCCACTTCCGACCGGTCGCGGGGTGAGTGCGGACGAGCGGCATCTCGAACGGCGGCATGCGCTGGCGTGCCTGCGCCGCTTCCTCGGCGTCGAGATAGCGATCGGTGATATGACCGGTCGCATCGGCCGACTGAATGACGGTCAGGGATTCGAGATAGGCCGCGAACAATGGATCGAGCTGCTCATAGACCCAGGCCGTATTGCTGAAGATCGTATCGCCGCCGAGATCGGGCAATAGCTGCGCAAACAGCGCCGTGAAAGCCGGGGCATCGGGACGAAACCCGCCGTCCGCATGCCAGATGTGATTGCGAAGATTCTTGTCTTTGAGGGAATCGATCATCGTCGCGTCGGGATTCTCAGGCGCGCGCGGCGTGTGCGGACCCGCGTAATGGAAGAATTCACCCAAAAACCCGGCGAAAGCCGTGAAGTTTTCCGCCGTCACCGTACCGGGCTCGAAGACGACCAAGCCGCGATTGTGCAGGAGATCGCGTAGCGCGGAACGAAATTCTTCGTTCAGAGGCCGTCCATCGAATCTAAATCCGGAAATGATCGAGCCGAGTGCCGGTTGAAGTTGCGCGACACGCACATTGGCAGGCATGGTGGATTCCGAAACGAGCCTGACGGCGTTGGGCGAGGTAGACATTTCAGAGCACCTTGTCCCGGTTACGGCGGCGTTCCGTTAATTTAGGATTTGATTCTGCAGGATTTCTCGATCCCGAACAAGCTTGCCGGACGCCGCTCGCGCGTTTGCTCGAAATGAAACCGAGCAATCTTGGGCCATCTATTTGACACTGGCCGTGAACGCGTCCAGCACCGGACGCCATTGCGCTTGCTGCGCGTTGATGAAGGCGTTGACCTCGGACGGAGACATCGGACTGACAAAGGCGCCGCGCAGCGCCAACGGGTTGGCGATGTCCGGTTCGCCGAGCACCTTTTGCAGGCCGGCATTGACCTTCTGGATGGCGGTCGCCGGCGTTCCGAGCGGCGCCACAACGCCTTGCCATCCGCCGGCGGCGAAACCCGGCAGCGTCTCCGCCGCCGTCGGTACATCGGGAAATTGCGGCAGGCGATGCGCCGATGCGACCGCCAGCACGGTGAGGCTGTGCGCCTGGATCGCGCCGGCGAGGCCCGAATATCCTTCAATGATCAACGGGACGCGGCCGCCTACCACATCGGTGAGTGCAGCGGCCGGGCCGCCCGTGTAAGGCACGACCTGCAATTTGATATCGGCCCGGCTTTGCAGAAGCAGACCCGTCAGGTGCGTTATTCTTCCGATCCCCGTCGCGGCAAAAGAAATTTGGTTGGGATGCTCTTTGGCGCGCGCGATCAGATCCGGCAGCGTCTTGATGCCGGACGCCGCGTTGGCACAGATGAACATCGGCTGATCGATGAGCGAGGCAACGGGGAGGAAATCGCGCGGCAGCATGAGAGGAAGGTTCTCCGCCTTGCCGGGCAAGGCGATGAAGAGCGACATCGCCGGCGCGAACAGCGTGTAGCCGTCGGGGATGGCATCGGACGCGGCGTGAGCGGCAATCGCCCCGCTGGCGCCGGGCACATCGACCGGCACGATCTGCTGGCCCAACACGGTGCCGAGCCGATCCATCACGATCCGGAACGTCACGTCGACGGCGCTGCCGGGCGCCGAGTCGGAAATGATCCTGATGGGTTTGTTCGGATAGTCGTCCGCTTGCGCCGGCAATACGGCGGCGGTCGCGAGAAGCGGCAAGCACAGCGCAATGATCTTGAACGGCGTTTCCATGCTTTCCTCCGATATCGGACAGGCGCATTACGTTACCGCGCGCTCTTGGCAGGACAATATTCCAACTGAAGATGACCGGGAAGCCGCGCCGCGTGCGTTGCGTGGACGCAGTGTGGCCAAAGCGACGACCGACGAAGGCCGGGTCGCAATCTTCAGGCCGGCCGGCGCTTACAGATTGAAGGAATTGGAGCGGGTGAAGGGAATCGAACCCTCGTCATAAGCTTGGAAGGCTTCTGCTCTACCATTGAGCTACACCCGCGCGTGAAGCGCGCACTTTACGCGACGCCCCCACTATATAATCTCAGCAAAACTATAATGTCAGCAAAAGTCGGCAACGCTGGCGTAACAACGCGCCTGCCAACGCGGCTCCGTGCCGAAATACCGATAGCTATTGGTGCGCCGGTTATATGTCCAATAGTTTCCATGCGCGTCGTAGCCATACATGTTGCCGCGTGGATCGGTCTGGGTCTGCCAATACGACCACTGGCGTGAATCGTAGCCGAGCGCATTGGAGCCGCCGCCCGGCGCCGGCGTGACGACGTAATTATTCGGCACCCAGGGGTCGGGGATCGGGCCTTGGGCGCAGGCGAGCCCAGGCAGCATCGCGCCCAGAATTCCAGCGAGCCATATGCGCTTCATCGGACTATCCCTGCCAACTTTTCCCGGCAGCCACCGCCGCCGCAGGCAAGGATAGCGCCGCCCGGCACAGAAGCAACACGGCCCCCGAAGGGGCCGTGGCACTGTACTTTCTATCTCTCAATGCGTCTTGGTGGTCGAACCGGCAAGGTTTACGGCCTCGCCGCGCCCATTCACTTGGTCAGGCGGGCTGTCGAGATGGCCTGCGCGAACAGAGCCTGCATCGCCGCGGTGATGTCGCCGTCGGTGGTCACCGTGAAGAACATGCCGGTCGAGGCGCAGCTTTCCAGGTTCGGACTGATCTGGTTCTGGAACGGCGAGATCCAGCTGTTGTACCAGGAATTGGTCGGCAGCGGCAGATACTCGGTATAGAGCACCGCGATCTGGATGCCGCGATTCTTGACCGTCGTGCACCACGCCGTGTTGAACGGCTGCTGGCAGCGGTTGCTGCCGCTCAGCGTCTGCGAGCAGGTCGTGGAGGCTTCGTCGTCAACGCCGTCGGAGACGATGAACAGCACCTCCTGCGGCGTCGAGGTCGGCGTGCCCAGGCCCGGATTGGGCATGATGGCGTTGATTTGCGACATCGCGGTTTCGAAATTGGTATCCATGTCGCTGTTGTTGTTGCTGCTGGTGAGCCAATTGTTCTTGTAGACCTGCAGCACGTTGATGTTGCCCGCCGCCGTCTGCGCCGTCGCCAGATTCGATGTCAGCGCCTGGATGGTGTTCAGCCCGTTATTGGCGAAGGTGTAGATCGCCATCTGATATTGCGAGGTGTTCGAGCCTTCCGTCGCCGTCGCCGTGCTCATCAGCGATTGCGTGGCGCTGGCCAGATTCTGCATGCGCGTGACCACGCCCAGGTTCTTGGCCAGGGTGTAATTGTCCTCGCCGTTGGGATTGCCGAGATTGTCTGCGGACGGGTTGGTTTCATGGCAGGCGAAGGCGCAGCCGCCCTGCGCCGAGGTATTGGCGACCATTTTCTGGATGCCGGCCGTGGTCGCGGCGATGTTCATCGACGGCGAATTGTCGAGCAGCAGATAGAAATTGATGTTCACCGACAGGCCCGCCGCGGAGCTCGCGCTGCCGCTGATCGTGGTGCTCGGGATGCCCATCAATCCCATGAAGGTGTTGGTCTTGGTCGCGGTGTAGGAAACGACCGCGGTGCGGCCGCCATTGGCGTCGGTCACGGTGACGGTCACAGGCCCCATCGTGACGTTCTTGAGGTTGACGGCCTCGGCATTGAAGACGTTCGTCGCCGTGGTCTTGGCATCGTCCGCGGTGCCGGAAATGGCGTTGTGATCCACCGCCGACAGCGCAGCCGCATCCGCCACCGCGTCGAGCTTGCTCTTGGCCATATTGGCGGTCGAGTAGTCGATGCCGGCGCCGACCGAAAAGATGATCGGAATGGATGAGAGCGCGACGAACAGCGCCATGGTGCCGCCCTCGTTGCGGCGGAAACGGCCCATCTGGTCGAGCGCATTGCGAAACAGGCGACTGAAGTTTGCCATTGGCGTAGCCCCGAATCTGTTGCTCGGTCATGCCCGCGAGCCTGTCGCGGCTAGCGTCGATATCGGCGCGTGACCGGCGCGCCCTCAAACGCGCGGTGGTCCCTCCACCTAAGTTTCTAAATCTGAAAATTACGTGAAATCGCGTCGTGAAGAGTCGTCGATTCCTGGTGGCGTTTTTCCGACAATTCGCAATGAAAAGCGCAACGGTTTGGAAAGCATCGCAGTGACGGCGCCGCAACGGCGGTTTTCCCGGCCAAACAAGCCTACTTCACGATCAGCGCGTCACGGGTGACAGCGCAACACGCCGTTCCAGTCGCAATAGCCGTGGCCGAGGTGGCAGCAGCCGAAGGACGCTTCCGAGCAGTAATAAAATTGATAGTCGATGCCGCAATGGTCCGAGCAATAGGGCCGGCTGGTGAAATTCTCCGCCGTGCAATGATTGCGAAACCGCGGCGGCAGTTGCTCGGGCGTCTGCCAGTCGACGCGGACGATGAGGCGGCCTGCCGCGTTCGGTTCGCCGGCGCGAGCGGCCGATATCGACAGGGCGGCGGCTAGGACGGCGAGCGCAAAGGCTTTGATCATCGGGCTTCGCCTCATTCGCTGGTGCGCGACAGGATGGATTGCAAGATATCGGGGGGATCGGCAATCGACGGGGCTTCCGCCACCGCAGCCGCCTCAATCGCGGCAGCGGGCTTTCGCGGCAAGCGGATGGTGAATCGCGCGCCGTCGCCTTCTTTGCTTGCCACCGCGACGGCGCCGCCATGCATATCGACCACCATCTTGACGAGGTACAAGCCGACACCGGTGCCGACGATCCCCGACACGTTGCTGCCGCGGTGATAACGCTCGAACAGCCGGTCGAGATCGGTTGCGGGAATACCGATGCCGTGGTCGGCAATGGCGACGACAACCTCGTCGGCTGCCAGCGCGGCATCCACCGCGATGCCGCCGCCATCAGGCGAATACTTGATGGCGTTGGACAGAACATTGCTGAAAACCTGAAACAGCAACTTCGGATCGCCGACCATGGGCATCGGCGCCGCAGCGATCCGCTCGGCGATGTGCGCGCCCGGCACCATCTCGCGATGCAGCTGGCAGACCTCTTGCAAGAGCGCAGCCATATCCATTTCGGCCGGATGAAAATACTGCCCGCCGCCCTCGCTGCCGCCGACGCCGCCATCGATCAGGCGCGAGGAATTGAGCAGATTGTCGATCAGTTGCGTCATGCGCAGCACTGCGCTGCGTACCTTGCCGGCGCGCTCACCGATTTCGGCGGGGCTCATGCCGTCTTTCATTTTGATCAGGCGGCGGGCATGGCCGTCGATGATGGTCATCGGCGTGCGGAACTCGTGCGACGCCATGGAGACGAAATTGCGCTGCAACAGCGCCAACCGCTGCTCCTGCGCCAATTGCTCGGCCAGCATCGCCGCCTGGCGCGCCAGCATGCGCTGGCTCTCCATCAGCGCGATGGCGTTATTGCGGAATACCACGGTGGCCTGCGCCATCTCGCCGATCTCGTCGGCGCGCCCGGTTTCCGGAACATCGATATCGGTGTCATTGGCGGCAAGCCGCCGCATGCGGTCGGCGAGTTGCAACAGCGGGCCGGAGATGGAGCGGCTGATATGAAACAGCGCGGCGACCACCATCACGCCCGCGATCGCCACGGCCAGGAGAATGAGCCAGAACGCCTGACGGTACGCTACGGCGAGACGGTCGCTGGCGATCTGCGCGCTGGCGACCGCCTGGTCGGTGAGTTGGCCGAGCGTGTCGCTGGCGGCGTTATAGGCAACGCGCGAGGTGCCGCCGTAGATCGAGAGCGCCTCGACCTTGCGATTGCCGCGCGACAGCACCAGCATCTGGTTGACGATCTTGCGATAGTCGGTCCAGTGCGCCTTGAACCGGTCGTACAGATCGTTTTCGGCCGGATCGTGCGCGATCTTCTCAAAACCGCGCTCGGCTTGCGCAATCGAGCGGTCGAGCGCCGCCATATCGGTTTCGGTCGCGGCGATCTCGGATTGAGCGGTCGACAACAGATTGCTGCCTTCGATGGCGCGGAAGTCCGAGGTGAAATTGTTGAGATCGCCGAGCACCCGCGTGGTCGGCAGCCAAACTTCGGCGACGTCGGTGGACAGCCGGTTGAAATTGCTCAGCCGCCAGATGCTGAACGAGCCCAGCACGCAGACCAGCAGGAAGAAACCCAGAAATACGCCAGCGAGATGATAGCGAATCGATTGCGGCCGCCCCGCCAGGCGCCCCCACCGCTTGGGAAAAATATCAATTTGCAAACCAAGGTCTCCTTAGACTTGACGGAATTATAGTGTAGTTGTTTGCCGCCGTGAACGCGGATTTGGCATTGCGGGCTAACATGGCCGAGACGCCGATCAAAATTCTCTGCATCGAGGACGACCGCGAGACCGCGGCGCTGATCGCCGAGGAGCTTCTCGACCGCGGCTATGAGGTCATCCTCGCCCATGACGGCCGCGAAGGGCTCGCCGCCATTCTGCGCACCATGCCCGACCTGGTGCTCTCCGACATCAGCATGCCGGCGATGTCGGGTTTCGAGCTTTTGGCAAGCCTGATCGCGCTGGCGCCGCGGTTTTCGAAAATGCCGTTCGTTTTCCTGACCGCGCTGACCGACCGCGACAACGAGCTCAAGGGCCGGCAATTGGGCGCCGACGACTATGTGACCAAGCCGATCGATTTCGACATGCTTGCCGCCATCATCACCGCAAGGCTCGCCGGCGTCGCCCGCACCGGGCTGTGGCCGAAGGCGGTCGCCCTCAACGAGCGCGAGGTGGAGGTTTTGACCTGGGCGGCGCGCGGCAAGACCTCGGCGGAGATCGCCAAAATCCTCGACCTGACCAAGCGCACGGTCGATTTCCATATCGACAATGCCCGCGGCAAGCTCGGCGCCGCGACCCGCACCGAAGCGGTACTAAAAGCGGCAACCGGCCGCCTGATTGAGCCGTGAGGTTTTGTCACCAAGTATAATAAAGACAGACCAAGGCGAACGGCACGCCGGCAGCGCCGATATAAAGCCAGCTGCGATAGCCGCCGGCGTCGCGTGGCAACCGAAACAGCTCGAACACCAGCCAGCCGCAGACCGTAAAGCCCAAAACCAGCCGAACGAGATCGTCGGGCGTATCGTAAGCCGTTGCGATCGTTTCGTTTTGCGGCAGCGCCACGCGGAACGTCAAAACCGCGAGCGCAATGAGAAAAACCGACCGCAAGGTCAAGCCGGCGAATTGCTGCCAGGCCGGGATTTTGGCATTCGGCACTTGAGTTTCGGGGAGACTCATCATGAGACTCACCTGTCGCTCCATAAGGTCGATCACAATTATACAAGAAATGTGCCAGTAGATACATGATCCGGCATGGTTCTACACGATATCAGACGCTGCCGTGGGTGCTCGCCGCTCCCAGCCGAGGACGATCGTCTGCAGCGCCGGGACGACCACCAGCAGCAGGATCGGCCCGATCAGCATGCCGCCGACGATGACGGTGGCGAGCGGCCGTTGCACCTGACTGCCGATGCCGGTCGAAATCGCGGCCGGCAGCAAACCGATGCAAGCCGACAGCGTCATCATCAGGATCGGCCGCATCTGCTGCTGCACCGCCTGGAACATGGCTTCGACCGGCGTCATGCCGTCGGCGGCGACCCGGTAATAGCCGTTGATGATCAAAATGCCGCTCATCACCGAGACGCCCAACAATGAAATGAATCCGATCGCCGCCGAGACGCTGAAATCAAGCCCGCTGACGAAGAGCGCCAGAATGCCGCCGCAAATCGCAAACGGCACGCCGAGCAGCGCCAGGAACGTATCGCGCAGCGAATTGAACAGCGTGTAGAGCAGGATCATGATCAAGATCAGCGTGATCGGCAGGATGATCGCGAGCCGCAGTTTTGCCTGCTGCAGCCATTCGAATTCGCCGGACCATTCGATGCGGTAGCCGGTCGGCAGCTTGACGTTGTCGGCGATGCGCTGCTGCGCGTCTTCGACCGCGCCGGCGAGATCGCGGCCGCGCACGGAAAACTTGATCGGCACAAAGCGCTGGTTGCGCTCGCGGAAGATATAGGACGCGCCGGTATCGAGCGTGATCGAGGCAAGCTCGCTCAACGGGATATAGGCATTGCCGGAGGACGACGGCACGCCGACCTTGAGATTGCGCACGTCGTCGATACTCTTGCGAAATTCGGGCGCCAGCCGCACCACCACGCCGAATTGGCGATCGGCCTCCAACAGGTTGGTCGCCACATCGCCGCCCAGCGCCGCCTGCACGATATTGTTGACGTCGTTGACGCTGAGCCCATAGCGCGCCGCCTTGGCGCGATCGACCCTGATGTTCAAGTTCGGCTGGCCGAGCACCCAGAACGCGCCGAGATCGGCAATGCCCCGCGCTTGCGCCATTTCGTGCATGGCGGCCTTGGCGATGCGCTCAAGGGTCGCCAGATCCGGCCCGATGATTTTTGCCGAGTTGGCGCCTTTGACGCCGGACAGCCCTTCCTCGACGTTGTCCTGGATATATTGCGAGAAATTGAAATCGATGCCGACGAACTCGTTGGCGAATTCGGCCTGCAATTCGTCGATCAATTTTTCCTTGGTCAAACCGGTGGGCCACTGATCGAACGGCTTGAGCGGCACGAAAAATTCCGCGTTGAAGAAGCCCGCCGCATCGCTGCCGTCGTCAGGCCGGCCGTGCTGCGACACGACCGTGATGGCTTCGGGATGACGCAGAATGATATCGCGGATCTTGTTGACGATCGGCATGCCGGCGTCCAGCGATATGGTCGGCGGCATGGTGGCGCGGATCCACAGATTACCCTCTTCGAGCGTCGGCAAAAATTCTGAGCCCAGGCGCGATCCGATGAACCCCGACACGACGAGGAAGATCAGCCCGATCGCGACGGTGAACTTCCGCCGCGCCAGCGACCAGCGCAGCACCGGCGTATAGACGGCGCGCAGCCGGCGCACGACGATGGTCTCGACCTCCTCGAGGTGTTCCGGAACGATCAGCGAAGCGAGACATGGCGTGACAGTGAACGTGGCGATCAGCGCGCCCACCAGGGCGTAGGCATAAGTCCGCGCCATCGGGCCGAAAATCTGGCCTTCTACGCCCTGCATGGTGAACAGCGGAATGAAGGCCGCGACGATGATCGCGGTGGAGAACAGCACCGCGCGATCGACCTGCAAGGCGCTGACCAGAATCAGGCGCAGCCGGTCGGTCCAGCCAGGCAGGTTCGAGAAATCGCTGCCGCGCGTCGGATCGCGGCCCCACTTGCCCTCCGCCAGCTGCCGCAGCAGCGCTTGGCGGTCCTGCGCCGGCGCCTGGAAATTGCGGTAGACGTTTTCGACAACGATGACCGCGGCATCGACGATGATGCCGAAATCGATGGCGCCGACCGAAAGCAGATTGGCATCCTCACCACGCAGCACCAGGATGATGATACTGAAGAACAGCGCGAACGGGATATTGGCGCCGACGATGATGGCGCTGCGCAGATCGCCGAGGAAAATCCACTGAATGAAGAAGATCAGTACGCAGCCGAAGATCAAATTATGCAGCACCGTGCTGGTAGTGACGCCGACCAGCTGGGTGCGGTCGTAGAACGGCACCAGCTTGACGCCGGGCGGGAGACTGCCGTCGCTGTTGATCTTGGCGATCTCCGCACGCACGCGCGCGACCACGTCGTTGGTGTGCAGCGTGCGATTCATGATGACGATGGCCTCGATCACGTCATCTTCGCGATCACGGCCGGCCTTGCCGAGGCGCGGCACGTAGCCCACGGAAACCTTGGCGACGTCCTTGACGAAGACCGGCACGCCGTTTTGCTGGAACAGCACGACGTTCTCGATGTCCTTGACGTGAAACCCTTGAGTCAAATCCTCGGCGCCGCCGGCATTCATCAGGCCGACGCCGCGGACGTTCACCGACTGCTGGCCGAAATTGATGGTGCGGCCGCCGACATTGATATTGGCGTTGCCGATCGCGGTGATCACCTGCGGCAAGGTGACGTTATAGGCGTCGAGTTTGTGCAGATCGACGTCGACGTCATATTCCTTGGTAGTGCCGCCCCAAGTGTTGACTTGCACGACGCCGGGAACGGTGAGCAGGCGCCGCTGCAACACCCAGTCCTGCACCGTGCGCAGATTGGTCAGCCCGAAATGCGGCGGCCCGACCAACTGATAGCGGTAAATCTCGCCGACCAGGCTGGTGCCCTGGATTTGCGGCACCACGTTGTTCGGCAGGTTGACGTTCTGCTGCAGATTGATCGCGGTCTGGGTCAGCGCGAAATAATAGTCGACGTTGTATTGGAACACGACGCGGACGAACGACAGGCCGTAGAACGATGTCGAGCGGATGACGTCGACGCCCGGCGTCGCGGCAAGCCCGACCTCGATCGGAATGGTGAAGTAGCGCTCCATCTCCTCGGCCGACTGGCCGGGCGATTGCGCGGTGATCTCCAGGATCACCGGCGCCGGATTGGGATAGGCCTCGATGTTGAGCCTGGAAAAGGCGAACATGCCGGCGACGACGAACATCAGCAGGCCCAAGAGGACCAGCGGGCGACGGGTCAAGACGAATTGCAGCACGCCGCGGAGCACGTTGGTCTCTCTTGGTACGAGTTTACGTGAGTCGTCGCACTGATCATCTCAACGCGACGCCGTGGCAAGCGTATTGCTCAGGAATAGCGCGCCTTCGGTGGCGACCAGTTCGCCTGTCTGCATGCCGTCGAGAATCTGCCGGTAGCCGTCGCGCTCCTGCCCGATCTTGACTGTGCGCCGGGTGAAATGACGACGGTCGGCGGTGACCCACGCCGTCATCGTGCCGTCGCCCTCGCGCACCACGCCGTCGAGAGGAATTGCAGGCGAGCGCACCGGCGCGCCGACGCTGATGACGAAATCGGCGAACATGCCCGAGCGCAGCTCGTGCTGCGGATCGCTGACTTCAGAGCGCACCAGGACGCGGCGGGTGTTCGGGTCGACGGTCGCGGCGATGGTGGTGATCGTGCCGTCGAACACCCGGCCGGGAAACGCGCCGACCTTGACCTGCACCTTTTGCCCGACGCGGAACGCCGGGCTGTCGGTCTCGGTGACGTTGGCCAGCATCCACATCGTCTTGATGTCGGCGACCGTATACGGCGCCGGCTCGTTGCCGGGCTGCACGTAGAGCCCCGGCGCCGCATTGCGGGCCGTGATCCGGCCGCCGATCGGGCTCGGCACCACCAGTGTCGGATCGGCGCTGCGCTTTGAGATGATGGTGTCGATGTCGGCGTCGGTCTTGCCGAACAACCGCACCGCGTCGCGCGCCGCCCGCAGATTGCCTTCGGCGGTCTGCTGGTCCGAGGTCGCCTGCTCCACGTCGTGCTGCGACACCGCCCGCGTCGTGTAGAGATCGCGCAGCCGGGCCAGATTTTTGCTGTTCAGCTCCAACACGCCCGCGGCCGCGATCAAAGTCGATTCCGCCTGCAACAGATCGGGGCTATCGATGGTGAACAGCGTCTGGCCTTTGCTGACGTCGTTGCCGACTTCGGCAAACAGCGCGACGATGCGGCCCTGGTACGGCGTGAACACCTGGACCGTCATGTCCTCGTTGAAGCCGATGCTGCCGACGGCGTCTTTCTCGACCGGGAATTCGCGTTCTTCGACCGGCTCGACCTTGACCGCGGCGAGCTGCGAATCCGACAGGTCGACGCCGTCCAGCTCGCGGGAGGCGGAATTTTGCGCGGCGGCCCGCGGCGTGCCCGCTCCCGGCTTGGCGATATCGCCCGGACGCAGGGTCCAATAGGCGATGACGGCAGCGGCAAGGAGCGCGGCGACGACCGCCGCTCTCGCCCGGTCCATTGTCATGTGGGGAGCCATGGATAAGCCGCATCCCGACGTGTCGGCAGTACCACGACATGGCCATGAGCATGGCGTCGCGGTCTACTGTCATTAATCACAGCAATGAGACCTAACGCTGACGCATGTGCGACTCATGACAGTCTATCATGGATAAATCGTCGGGTTATTTGCGCCACCGGTGCAGTGCGATATCGCCGCCGATTCGCGGCACTGAATTAATCACAGTGTGGCCGGACGAACATAGCCAATACCGGGCAAATCCGAAATAATGCCCGGCGTTGCTTCACCGCGCGTTTGTTCAATGTTGTCAGCGATGTCGTATGTGGCGGTCAGGTGGTTGTCGGCCGGTACCACCGCTCTCGCGGCCGCGATGCTGTTGGCAAGTTGCGCGGTCGGACCGGATTTCGTTCATCCTGCCGCGCCCGAAATCACCCGCTACACCCGCGAGCCGCTCGTCCCGCATACGTCGTCGGCCGATGTCGCCGGCGGCCAAAGCCAGCACTTCATCGCCGGCCGCGATATTCCCAAGGAATGGTGGGCGATGTTCAAGTCGCCCGCGCTCAATGCCCTGGTCGAGCGATCGCTCGCCAACAATCCCAATCTGCAATCGACGCTGGCGACGCTACGCGCCGCGCAACAGGCGGTCTACGCGCAGGAAGGCAAATACTTTCCGCTGGCGCAGGCCAATTTCAATCCATTGCGCGCGCAGACAGCGGCTACGCTGTCGCCCGCAACTGCGTCCGGCGCCAACATCTACAATCTCTATACCGCGCAGCTTCTGGTTTCCTACACGTTCGATGTCTGGGGCCTCAATCGGCGCGCGGTGGAATCGCTGCAGGCGCTCGCCGACGTGCAGCGTTTCGAGGTCGAGGCCGCTTATCTGGCGCTGACATCGAACGTCGTGGTCGCGGCCATCACCGAGGCCTCGCTGCGCGGCGAGATCGAGGCCACCAATCAGTTGATCGCGATCAACGGCAAGATGCTCGGCATCCTGCAACGCCGGCTGGACACCGGTTACGGCAACGCCAGCGATGTCGCCGTGCAGGCAGCGGCACTGGCGCAGGCCAAGGCGACTTTGCCGCCGCTGCGCAAGGCGCTGGCGCAGCAACGCGACCTCTTGGCGGCGCTGTCCGGCACCTATGCCGGCGAAGGACCACGCGAGACCTTCCGGCTCGCCAACCTGCATTTGCCGGTCGACCTGCCGGTGAGCCTGCCGTCGCAACTGGTCGAGCAGCGCCCCGACGTGCGCGCGGCGGAAGAGCAATTGCACGCCGCCAGCGCCCAGGTCGGCGTCGCCACCGCCAACCTGCTGCCGAACTTCACCATCAGCGCCAATGGCGGCTACTCCAATACGGTCTTTGCCGCCCTGATCTCGCCGCAGAGCCTTGCTTGGGAGGTCGCCGGCAACGCGACGCAAACGATCTTCGATGCCGGCACCTTGCTGCATCAGCTCGAGGGCGCGCGCGACACCTACCAGGCCGCGGCGTGGACCTATCGCGGCACGGTGATCGGCGCGGTGCAGAACGTTGCCGATGCGCTGCGCGCATTGCAAAACGACGCCGATGCGTTGCGCGCCGCGCGCGACTTCGAGCGCGCCGCAAAAAAGAGTCTCGATCTGGCGCAACAGCAACTCGACAAAGGCCAGAGCAACGTGCTGCTGCAACTCACCGCGGAACAAACCTATCTGCAGGCGAGCGTCCAGGTGGTGCAGGCGCAAGCGGCGCGGCTCACCGACACCGCGGCTTTATTCCAGGCGCTCGGCGGCGGCTGGTGGAACCGAGCGGAACCGCCGGTGGAAAAGACTCTCGATGTCGGCACCGGTCAAGCGGAGCCGATTCAACGGGACGCCCCGCCGCAATGATCCCGCCCTGACATCGGTTTGATTGCGGGCCGGCGGTCAGACCTCGGATTCGATCTCACGAACTGTCTCTTGCGCCGCGGCTTCCAGCTGAGCCTTATTCTGCTCGATGACTGCCTCAAGGCGCGCAATGTTCTGGATGAGGCGATCGCTGGCGAGACGGAGGAAGTAATAACCGAACTCCGGATTCTCGAAGTAGATTTCGAGCAGCCGGTCGTAGGTGATGGTCAGCACCTCCCCGCTCTCGATACATTCGACGGTCTGCGTCCTTTTGTTATTGGGCGTGATGAAACCGAGTTCTCCCATGAGACGTCCGGGCGGCAGCTCGACGCCAATTTCGGTCACCAGGAATTTTCCGGTAACCGTAAGATACATTTCGTTGGCCGGCTGGCCTTTGCGAAACAGCACGTCGCCTTGGCGATAGGCGCGCTGGTTCATGAACGGCTTGAGCCAGTCCATCGACAAATCGCCCTGCGCCGCGATGCGCGCTCGCTTGACCAGGCTGCGCATCTGATAGAGACGCCAGCTGTTGATTGGCAGCAACAGCAGATACATCAAAAAGGTCGAGATCGCTCCGGCAAACGCCCCATACGCCATGAAGAACAAGGCGCTGATGATGCCGAACACGCGCAGCGGCACCATGGTCCGCATCAGCATGGTCGCGGCATAAAAGCCCGCGCCGACCAGGGCGCACATGCTGGCAACATTGATGTTGGCCACGACGATGTCGACCAGCCGCTGGACGACTGCGTCAAACGTGATGTTGCTGGGATCGACACCAAGCTGAACGAGCAGCCTATTGAACGAAAGATTCTCCGATGCGCGTTCGAGCGCATGGTTCAAGATCGAAGTCAAATCCAGATATATGCTCTTCATTCCTGCTCCAGCGATGATCCGCCGCCGGCGACCGATATAACGGTGGGAAGGCTATGAATCTACCCGCAAGCATTTCGCCCGGGATAGCCGTCTTCACGAGCCGTTTGTCACAAAACTGCGATGAATTGGCGGCTTAGCCCACCATAGCACGGCGACCGGCACGGATGGCACCGCCGATCTTTCCGATCGTCGCCTCCGGACACGCGTCGCATAGTTCGGTGAGGATGGCAGCGATTCCCGGCCTGTATCGATCACTCAATTCCACAAGTGGCCGCCGAACAATGCGGGTGCGTAGCCCGACAATTTCGCGACATGGCGGCCGATGGCGGGCATCGTGATCTCACAGCGAATGCGAGCTCAATCACTTTGTCTGAATTGGCCTGCTTGAGAGCGGCAGTCAGGCCACCCGGCGTTCGCGCGTCGTATAGTCGGCGGACCGCGCGGCCGCCGTCGGTTTGCCGATCAAGTCAAGTTCGAGGACGCCAGAAACAGCGACAACGGCCCCAGGTTGGTTTCCGTTTTCAAGTCGGACGTATCGAAGCGCCTCGGCGCGATCGACGAAGAGGCCGCCGCGGACCCCGTTCTGGTCTTGGACCACCCAGTTTCCCCTGGCGTCCCGACCGATCATGAAGAGAGGAGGTTTCAGACACGACGGAGGTTCAGTGGTGTTGTTGCGCATTGGAGTTCTTCTTTGATGATGGCCAAAGACGTCCGGCGGTGAATGCCTGATTACGGAATCGGCAGATCGTCGTCATTCTTCGAGGAGAGCGTATATTGGCCGCGGAATAGCTCCTTTTCGATCGCGTCGCGATGCCGGCGCTGGCTTGAGAAACCGTCCGAAATCTCCGCGATAAGCTTCCGCCATTCCGCGACCACCGATCCGACGAAGCTGCCCAGAAGCGGCATGCGGCGCGCCACGACTTCGCTCGCAGCGGCGAGCAGCCCGGCAACGCGGCCACCCTGGTTCTCGACGTCGAGATCAAACGGCTCGGCGAGGAACATCATCGCGCATCCGGCCGGCTCGCTCTGTCTGCGGGCAAAGCGTGCGGCCGACTGCTTGAAGAGGAACAGGCCTCCGCTACCGCCCGCCGCTTCACGGACCACCCAGAGCCCACACGTGTTGCGGCCGATATAGAACAGCGGAATTGCCTCGCTGAGCGCGCTCGAGTCCGGCCGTCGCGGCAATTGGGTTGTCGTCGACGCCGCAAGGGGCCTGCGCGGCGCTGCCGCGCCTTGGCCATGGCCGGCGTAAGCCAGGTGCATCTCGCCCGGCCAAAGTTCGCGCAGCAGGTGGGATTGCTTGAGTTGCCTGATCATGACTGCCTCGATTCGCGACGATCCCGACACCGCCCTAATGTGCTGCCGGACCGCATAAAAATTCGAGATGGAGCGGCGGGCTTTCTCATAAAGGCGCTATTGAAATAGCCGCATCCACCAGGGTTGCGTCGAATCGGCGCCGATTCGTTTCTCGATCGTCCGCATGATCTCGACGAAACGGTCCCGATGAACCTTGTCAGTCGGCCGAAATTCGACATGCCGGCAATCCGACAGCGGCGATTTTGGCTTGATATCGAAGGTTACTTCGTCGAGGACGCGGAGATCTTTGAGGACGATTTCGAGCTCGGTGGGAAAATGGCCGGTGAGCTTGTACGCGCCGAGCGTTTCCAGCGCGGCGTCGTAGGTCTGCAGCTCGGACAATTCGAGCGTTTGGCTGATATTTACGGAGCCGGCAGCCCATGGCTTACGCGCCGATGCCGCCGTACGCCGAACCGTGTCGATGGATGTCATACTCATTGGGGCCAAACCTCACGGTCATTGATACCGTCCGCAATGTGCGCGCGGCCGCGTATGAATTCGAGACGGAACCGGGTGCTTTCGCATAAAGACGGCATAGGAGTGCGCCGAAAAAAGCTGCGCCACCTATGCGAAGTTATCGCAGCAGACGATGTTGTCGGCCGCGGCCGAGACTTGCGGCACCGGCGATGTCGCCCGCGGCGCCATTTCGGTCATGCGGCGGGCCGAAAAAAACGCGCGCAGGATGGCGAGCGGCATCAGTTCGTGGTTGGCATCGGCCGTATCGTCGAGCATGGCCGGCAGGTTCGGCCCCCGAGACAGCGCGCAAAACCATTGGCCGCCGTCGTATTCAAGCCGCCGCAACTGCCAATCCGGCAATTCAAGCGCCACAACGGCCAACGCCGCGTCGGTCCAGGCGCCGGCTTCGATCAATCGGTCGATCCGCGCCGCGCTGGCCGATTTGCTCAGGACAGGTATGCGTTTGCAGGCACCGACGATTATTTTTGTGAACAGACTGCGATCAAGCTGCGGCGCAACCCGCAGCTCCTCGTCGAGTCGGTCGAAAAGCACCATGTAATCGGCGGCAAACGCCATCGCAAATGCTCGCCATACGCCGGACCCTTCGCCGGCGACACGAAACATGGCGTCAAAGGCCATAAAGAAGCCAGAGCAGGCGGCCAGCCGCTTTATAAAGGCGGAATAGGCGTTCTCCCCCCGATCCGCCCGATCTTTATAAGATTCCTATATGGCGGCCGCTGCCGCCATCTCGAATTCATATGCGAAGCGTGACACCTAATCACGCGTGAACCGGCAGAGAGTTGCGCGTTTTGATTCAGATCGAGGCTGCGCGGCGCCCTCAAGCATCTACCGGCAAAGTGGTGCATTCATCGCTCGGAGAATTCCCATGATGGACGTCGTCATGCTGGCGATCGGCCTTGCCTTCTTCACGGTGTCGATCGCCTACGTCTACGCCTGCGACCGGCTGTGAGGAGCGCGCCATGAGCTTCGATTACACACTCGCCGCGATCGTCACCGCCGGCCTCCTCTTCTACCTCACCTACGCTCTGCTCAAGCCCGAGCGGTTCTGAGAGGCGCACAGCATGACCCTCATCGGTTGGACCCAAATCCTGATCTATTGCGCGATCATCATAGCCATCACGCCAGTCCTTGGCGGCTACATGACGAAGGTGTTCGGCGGCGAGCGGACTTTCTTGTCGCCGATCCTCCACCCGGTCGAGGTGGTGATCTACAAGATCGCCGGCGTCGACGAGCGGCGCGAGCAGGGCTGGCTCATGTACACCATCGGCATGCTGCTGTTCCATGTCGGCGGCTTTCTCATTCTTTATGCCTTGATGCGTCTGCAGGCGGGATTGTGGTTCAATCCAGCCGAGCAATCCGCCGTCGCCGAAGACCTGTCGTTCAACACGGCGATGAGTTTCATCACCAATACCAACTGGCAGAACTACGGCGGCGAAAGCACGATGTCGTATCTCGTGCAGATGCTCGGCCTGACGCACCAGAACTATCTGTCGGCGGCCACCGGCATCGTGCTCGCCATCGTGCTGATCCGCGGCTTTGCCCGCGCCTCGTTCAAAACCGTCGGCAATTTCTGGGTCGATGTGACCCGCTGCACGCTCTATGTCCTGCTGCCGATCTGCGTGCCCTACGCGCTGTTCCTGGTCTGGCAAGGCATTCCGCAGACGCTCGGCGCCTACGTGGATGCCACGACGCTCGAAGGCGCCAAGCAGACCATCGCGCTCGGCCCGGTCGCTTCGCAGATCGCCATCAAAATGCTCGGCACCAACGGCGGCGGCTTCTTCAACGCCAATGCGGCGCACCCGTTCGAAAACCCGACCGCGCTGTCGAACTATGTCCAAATCATCTCGATCTTCGCGCTCGGCGCGGCGCTGACCAATGTGTTCGGCCGCATGGTCGGCAATACGCGGCAAGGCTGGGCCGTGCTCGCCGTCATGGGCGTGCTGTTCCTCTCCGGTGTCGTGGTTTGCTACTGGGCCGAGGCGCACGGCAACGACGCCTTGACCGCGCTCGGCCTCACCGGCGGCAACCTTGAGGGCAAGGAAGTCCGCTTCGGCATCGCCGCCTCTTCGCTGTTTGCCGTGATCACCACGGATGCGTCCTGCGGTGCGGTCAACGCCATGCACGATTCATTCACGGCGATCGGCGGCATGGTGCCGCTGATCAACATCCAGCTCGGCGAGATCATCGTCGGCGGCGTCGGCTCCGGCATGTACGGCATGCTGCTGTTCGTGATCATTTCCATTTTCGTCGCCGGCCTGATGGTCGGCCGCACACCGGAATATGTCGGCAAGAAAATCGAGGCCAAGGAAGTCAAGATGGCGATGCTCGCCATCCTGGTCCTGCCGCTGATGTACCTCGGCTGGACCGCGGTCGCGATGCTGGTGCCGTCGGCGGTCGCCGCCATGAACAATCCCGGACCGCACGGCTTTACCGAGGTGCTCTACGCCTACACTTCGCAAACCGGCAACAACGGCTCGGCTTTCGCCGGATTGAGCGCCAACACGCTGTTCTACAACGTCACCGGCGCCATCGCGATGGGCGTCGGCCGGTTCTGGATGATCATCCCGACCATGGCGATCGCCGGCTCGCTCGCCGCCAAGAAATCGGTGCCGGCGTCCGCGGGCACGTTCCCGACCACCGGCGGGCTGTTCGTCGGCCTCGTCGTCGGCGTGATCGTGATCGTCGGCGGTCTGACGTTCTTCCCGGCGCTCGCGCTCGGTCCGATCGTCGAGCAGCTGGCGATGAACGCCGGCACCCTGTTCTCATCCAATTAGGTTCGCAATCAGGTTCGGAGCGACTTCGATGGAAACCTCAACTTTGCGCAAGAGCATGCCGGTTTCGGCGCTGTTCGATCCGAAGATCGTGCTGCCGGCGATCGGCTCCTCGTTCGTAAAACTCGATCCGCGGACGCTCATGAAGAATCCGGTGATGTTCGTGCTCGAGGTCGTCACCGCCCTGACCACGGTTATTCTGATCCGCGATCTGGTGACGGGCGGCGGACACATTCTGTTCGAGTTTCAGATCATCCTGTGGCTGTGGTTCACCGTGCTGTTCGCCAACTTTGCCGAAGCGGTCGCCGAAGGCCGTGGCAAGGCGCAGGCCGACACCTTGCGCCGCCAGCGCAGCGAGACCCAGGCAAAACTGCTCAACGGCGCGGACCGACGGAATTTCAAGCTCGTGCCCTCCACCGGGCTGAAGGTCGGTGACATCGTCCTGGTCGAGGCCGGCGACATGATCCCCTCGGATGGCGAAGTGATCGAGGGCATGGCCTCGGTCAACGAAGCCGCGATCACCGGTGAATCGGCGCCGGTCATTCGCGAGTCGGGAGGCGACCGCTCAGCCGTGACCGGCGGCACCCAAGTGCTGTCCGACTGGATCCGCGTGCGCATCACGGCGGCGCCCGGCTCGACATTCCTCGATCGCATGATCAGGCTGGTCGAAGGCGCCGAGCGGCAAAAGACGCCGAACGAGATTGCGCTGAACATCCTCTTGATCGGCCTGACCATCATCTTCGTGTTCGCGACCGCGACGATCCCGAGCTACGTCGCCTATACGGGCGGCACGATCTCGGTGGTGATCCTGGTAGCGCTGTTCGTCACCTTGATTCCGACCACGATCGGCGCCCTGCTGTCCGCCATCGGCATTGCCGGCATGGACCGGCTGGTGCGCTTCAACGTGCTGGCGATGTCGGGCCGCGCCGTCGAAGCCGCGGGCGACGTCGATACGCTCCTCCTCGACAAAACGGGCACCATCACGCTGGGCAATCGCCAAGCCACCGAGTTCAAGCCGCTGCGCGGCGTCAGCGAGCAGGAGCTCGCGGACGCGGCGCAACTCGCTTCGCTCGCCGATGAAACGCCCGAGGGCCGCTCCATTGTGGTGCTGGCAAAGGAACGGTATGGCATCCGCGGTCGCGAGCTTGCGGAACTGAAGGCGAACTTCATCCCGTTCACCGCGCAGACCCGCATGAGCGGCGTCGAGATCGGCGCTTCATGGGTCCGCAAGGGCGCCGTCGATGCGATCTTGAATTATCTCAACGGCTCGCCGGCCGCTGTCGGCGCGGTCCAGACACTCCCGCGCGTCAGCCCCGATACCGCGCGTGAAGCCCAGGCCGTCGCCGATGCGATCGCAAAATCCGGCGGCACGCCGCTTGCGGTCGCCAAGGACGGCAAGCTGCTCGGCATCATTCACCTGAAAGACATCGTGAAGGGCGGCATCCGCGAGCGCTTTGCCGAATTGCGCCGCATGGGCATCCGCACCGTGATGATCACCGGCGATAATCCGATGACGGCAGCTGCGATTGCGGCGGAAGCCGGGGTCGACGACTTTCTCGCCCAGGCCACGCCCGAGGAGAAGCTCCGCCTCATCCGCGACGAGCAGGGCAAGGGCAAGCTCGTCGCCATGTGCGGCGACGGCACCAATGACGCGCCGGCACTCGCCCAAGCCGACGTCGGCGTCGCCATGAACACCGGCACCCAAGCCGCGCGCGAGGCCGGCAACATGGTCGACCTCGATTCCAACCCGACCAAGCTCATCGAGATCGTCGAGATCGGCAAGCAATTGCTGATGACCCGCGGCGCGCTCACCACGTTCTCGATCGCCAACGACGTGGCAAAATATTTCGCCATCATCCCGGCGATGTTCGTCGCCTTCTATCCGCAGCTGCAGACGCTCAACATCATGAAGCTGGCGACGCCGGAGAGCGCCATCCTCTCGGCGATCATCTTCAACGCACTGATCATCATCGCGCTCATCCCGCTGTCGCTCAAAGGCGTGCGCTATCGCCCGATCGGCGCCGGCGCGTTGTTGCTGCGCAATCTTTGGATCTACGGCGTCGGCGGCGTGATCATCCCATTCGCCGGCATCAAGGCGATCGACCTCGTCGTCACCGCCTTGCATCTGGCCTAGAGCGCGATCGAACGATCGCACTCTAGGATTTTAGTGGAGCATGATCTTTTCGGAAAACCGGCTTCCACTTTTCCGGATCATGCTCGAAAGGAGAAACAGTCATGTTGCGCGAAATCCGTCCGGCCATCGTCGTCCTGGTGGCGCTCACGCTCATCACCGGCCTCGCCTATCCGTTGGCCATGACCGGCATCGCCGAAGTCCTCTTCCCGCGCCAGGCGCAAGGCAGCCTGATCGAGCAGGACGGCAAGGTCGTCGGCTCGGCGCTGATCGGCCAGGTCTTCGAGAGCGACAAATATTTTCACGGCCGGCCGTCGGCCACGACCGCGCCCGATCCCAACGACTCGACCAAGACCGTGCCGGCGCCTTACAACGCCGCCAATTCCGGCGGCTCGAATCTCGGCCCCTCCAACAAGGCGCTGATCGACCGCGTGCAGGGCGACGTCGACAAGCTCAAAGCTGAAAACCCGTCGATGCCGGTGCCACAGGACCTGGTCACCACCTCGGCCTCCGGCCTCGACCCGCACATCTCGCCCGAGGCAGCCCTTTTTCAGGTGCCCCGTATTGCCAAGGTGCGCAATCTGCCCGAAGATCGCGTTCGCCAGCTCGTCGTGGACAACACGGAAGGTCGCCTGTTCGGGCTATTGGGCGAGCCGCGCGTGAACGTATTGCAGCTCAATCTCGCGCTCGACCATTTGGCCGCCGGATAGGCGCATTTGCTCAGTGATGGCGGATCAGCGGCGCGAATCCGAATATCGGCCCTCACCGGAAGCCCTTCTCGAAGCGGCGCGCCGCGAAGAGCGGCGTGTCGGCAAGTTGCGCATTTTCGTCGGCGCCGCGCCCGGCGTCGGCAAGACCTACGAAATGCTGCAACAGGCCCACGCGCGGCTGAAGGACGGCTACGACGTCGTCGCCGGCGTGGTCGAGACCCACGGCCGCAAGGAAACCGAAGCACTGCTGGCCGGCCTTGAAGTCATTCCCCGGCGCCGCATCGACTATCGTGGCCAGACGCTCCAGGAAATGGACTTGGATGCGATCATTGCGCGAAAGCCGCAGATCGTGCTGGTCGACGAGCTTGCTCACACCAATGCCGAAGGCAGCCGCCATCCGAAGCGCTACCTCGACGTCGAAGAGCTGATGAGCCGCGGCATCGAGGTCTATACCACGGTCAACATCCAGCACATCGAGAGCCTCAACGACGTGGTCGCGCAAATTACTCATGTACGCGTGCGCGAGACCGTTCCGGACGCCGTGTTCGATCGCGCCGATGCGGTCGAGCTGGTCGATCTGACGCCCGACGACCTGATCCAGCGGCTCAAGGAAGGCAAAGTCTACGTCCCCAAGCAGGCCGAGCGTGCGCTCGAGCATTTCTTCTCGCCGGCAAACCTCACCGCGCTGCGCGAGCTCGCGCTGCGCCGCACCGCCGAGCGCGTCGACGAGCAATTGCTCAACGAGATGCAGGCGAGAGCCATCCAGGGGCCATGGGCAGCGGGCGAACGCATTGCCGTGTGCGTCAGCGAGGATCCGCGTGCTGCCGGCCTGGTGCGCTACGCCAAGCGCCTGGCCGATCGCCTGCATGGGCCGTGGATGGCGCTCTACATCGAAGGGCGGCGCGCCGTGCAGCTGTCCGAGGAGGAGCGCGACCGCATCGCCGATACGCTGCGGCTTGCCCAGTCGTTGGGTGGCGAAGCCGTGACCTTGCCGGCCGGCGACCGCAACATTGCCGACGACGTGATCGGCTACGCGCACGCCCATAACGTCACCCAGATCATCATCGGCAAGTCGACGCGGTCGCGCTGGTTCGAAATTCTGCATGGCTCGGTGGTCCACGAATTGGTGCGCCGTTCCGGCAATATCAGCGTCCATGTCATTGCCGGCGATCAGCTTCCGGGTGGTCCGCTGCCGAAAAAGACCGTCGACACTTCGGACCGGGCCGAAGCCTACGACCCCCGCCCCTATGTGCTGGCGCTGGTGGCGGTGGCGATTGCGCTCGGCTGCGGCGAGCTGGTCAACGATTGGATCGGCGTCGAGAACGTCGATCTGGTGTTTCTGACCGCGATCGTCGGCGTTGCCGCACGCTTCGGGCTACTGCCCTCGCTGTTCGCCAGTGTCGTGTCGGCGTTGGCCTACAACTTTTTCTTCCTGCCGCCGATCTACACGTTCACGATTGCCGATCCGCACAATATCGCCGCCTTCGCCCTGTTCACCATCGTCGCCATCATCGTCTCCAATGTCGCGGCGCGTAGTCGCATGCAGGCCGTGACCGCGCAGACCCGCGTGCGCGCCGTCGAATCGCTTTATTCATTCAGCCGCAAGCTCGCCAGCGCCGGCACGCTCGACGACGTGCTGTGGGCGACGGCCTATCAGACCGCCTTGATGCTCAAAGTGCGCGTCGTGCTGCTATTGCCGGGCAACGGCTCGATCGCGGTGAAGGCGGGCTATCCGCCGGAAGACACGCTGGACGACGCCGATCTCGCCGCGGCGAAGTGGACCTGGGAGAACGACCGCGCCGCCGGCCGCGGCTCCGACACGCTGCCCGGCGCCAAGCGGCTGTTCCTGCCGATGCATACCGGGCGCGGCGCCATCGGCGTCGTCGGCATCGACAGCGACAAGCCGGGGCCCCTGCTCTCCCCCGACCAGCGCCGGCTGCTCGACGCGCTGATGGACCAGGGCGCGCTCGCCATCGAGCGCGTGCGCCTGGTTGAGGACATGGATCGTGTCGAACGCACCGCCGAGACCGAGCGGCTGCGCTCGGCGCTGCTGACTTCAATATCGCATGACCTGAAAACGCCGCTGGCCTCGGTGCTTGGCTCGGCGGGCACGCTGCGCGATCTTGCCGACAAGCTGACCGATAGCGAGAAGGCAGAGTTACTGGGAACGGTCATCGACGAATCGGAACGGCTCAACCGGTTCATCGCCAATCTGCTCGACATGACCAAGCTCGAATCCGGCGCCGTGGCGCCAAAGCTCGCGCCGCATGATCTGTCGGAGATCGTCGGCTCGACATTGCGGCGCGCCGCAAAAATCCTGCAGCACCATGCCGTGCTGCTCGATCTGACGACCGACGCGCCGATGGTGGCGATCGATGCCGTGCTGTTCGAGCAGGTGCTGTTCAATCTACTCGACAACGCCGCCAAATACGCCGCTCCCGGAACGACCATCCTGATCCGGACGTGGCGCGACCAGCATTCGGTCGCGCTGCAGATCATCGATGAAGGCGAAGGAATTCCGCAGGAGGATATCGGACACATCTTCGATAAGTTCTACCGCGTGCAAAAGACCGACCAGGTTCGTCCCGGCACCGGGCTTGGGCTGGCGATTTCGCGCGGCTTCGTCGAGGCGATGCACGGCACCATCGCCGCGGCCAACCGCCACGACCGCCGCGGCGCCGTGTTTACCATCACGCTGCCCATTCCGCGCGAGCAGAAACATCTGGATGCCGCCGCATGACCGGCGCGCCGCTCAGTGTCCTGGTGGTCGACGATGAGCCCCCTATCCGCAAGCTGTTGCGCCTGGGGCTCGCGGCGCACGGCTATCAGGTTCTCGAAGCGCCGAACGGCAAGACCGCGCTCGAACTCCTCGGCAAAGCGCCCGACCTGATCATTCTCGATCTCGGCCTGCCCGACATGCAGGGCCACGACCTGCTGCGTACCATCCGCGCCCGCAACGAGCGCGTTCCCATCGTCGTACTGTCGAGCCGCGGCGACGAGGCCGGCAAAGTACAAGCGCTCGATCTCGGTGCCGACGATTATGTGACAAAACCGTTCGGCATGGATGAGCTTCTCGCCCGGATGCGGGCGGCGCTGCGCCACCAGCTGCAGACCCACGGCGAGCGGCCGATCTTCCGGGTCGGCGAGCTGTCCGTCGATCTGGTCCGCCGCATCGTCAAGACCGGCGACAAGGAGATAAAGCTGTCGCCGAAGGAATACGACCTGCTGCGCGTCCTGGTGCAGCATGCCGGCAAGGTGCTCACCCACAAATTCCTGCTCGGCGAGCTATGGGACGACCTCACCGACGCGCAATATCTGCGGGTCTATGTGCGGCAGCTGCGGCAGAAGATCGAGGCCGATCCGGAGCGACCGCACTATGTGCTGACCGAAACCGGCATCGGCTACCGGCTGCGCGCGCCGGATTGACCGCCAACAAAGCACCATGAAAATCGCGGACTTTCTCGCTCCCGCCGACGTGAAGATCGACGTCGTCTCAACCGACAAGAAAAAACTTTTGGCGGAGTTGGCGCGCGAAGCGGCGGCGAAAATCGGCATCGGCGCCGATCGCATCGCCGCCGAGCTATACAAGCGCGAGGAGCTCGGATCGACCGGCGTCGGCGGCGGCGTGGCGATACCGCACGCGCGATTTCAACAAGCCACGATGCCGCTCGGCCTGCTCGCCCGCCTCAAGAAGCCGATCGATTACGATGCGGTCGATGGCAAACCCGTCGATATCGTTTCTCTGTTGCTGCTTCCGGAAGGCTCGGGCGGCGAGCAACAGCTTGGTGCGCTGGCGAGTATCGCACGCAAGCTGAGGAACCCGGCGGTCACGTCAGCGCTCCGCCGCGCGCGCGACAGTATGGACATGTATCGCATATTGACATCCGACTGATCGGTTGGCACACCGGCGCGACATCCGACACATTGCCGTCAACTTTTGCACGCTCCATATTGGGCGCTCGTTGTCGAGCGGCAGAGGATTTCGCACATGGCCGACGAACTCATTCTCTATACCAATCCCATGTCGCGCGGGCGGATCGCCCGCTGGATGCTCGAGGAAGTCGGCCAGCCGTACAAGACCGAAGTGCTTGACTATGCCTCGACCATGAAGGGGCCGGCCTATCTCGGCATCAACCCAATGGGCAAAGTGCCGGCGCTGCGTCACGGCGACGCCGTCGTCACCGAAACCGCGGCCATCTGCGCTTATCTCGCCGATGCGTTTCCGCAATCGGGCCTGGCGCCGCCGCCCGGCCATCGGTTGCGCGCGCCTTATTACCGCTGGCTGTTCTTCGCCGCCGGGCCGTTCGAGGCTGCGTCGAGCAACAAGGCGCTCGGCGTCGTCGTGCCGCCGGAGCGCGAGCGGATGATGGGCTACGGAAATATCGCGCTGGTCCTCAGCACGGTCGAAGACGCCTTATCGCGAGGAGACTATCTGGCCGGCGACAGTTTCAGCGCCGCCGATCTCTATGTGGGCTCGCAGCTCGGCTTCGGCATGATGTTCGGAATGATCGAAAAGCGTCCGGCCTTCGAGCAATATTGGCAACGGCTCAGCAACCGTCCGGCTTACTTGCGCGCCAAGGAGCTTGACGACGCGCAGGTGGCGCAGCAGAAGGCCGCCGGCTGACGGCGCAATCGGGCAGCGGATATCGCGTTGATCAGGAATTATGGCCGGAAGTTGAGAGTTCGAATTTGCGAAAACGGTGGATTGCTTCGGCCCGGCAGCGTAGCATTCCGATCGGGCAGCTTGTCGGCGACACATCGGGAGTATGCGTGCGTTGAAACGGGGTGAGATTCCGTCGATCGGCGAATTGACGTCGTTTGTCGCGGCGGCTCAGCACGGCAGTTTTACGCGCGCCGCCGGCGAGCTCAATCTGACCCAAGGCGCGATCAGCCGGCAGATTCGCGAGCTCGAAATCCATCTCGGCATTCGCCTGTTCGAGCGCATCCGCCAGCGCGTCGTCTTGACCGACGCCGGCAAGATGTATCTGTCGCAGGTCAAGAAAGCGCTCGACGACCTCGCCGACGCGACCCAGCGCGTCGCGTCATTTTCCAACAGCACGACCCTGAATCTTGTCGCGCTGCCGACATTTGCCGCACGCTGGCTGGTCCCGCGTCTGCCGAATTTCCAGCGGGTAAATCCGAAAATCATGGTCCATATCACGGCGCGGCAGGCGCCGATCGATTCCGCGCTGGAGCCGTTCGACGCCGCGGTGTTCCACGGCGCGTCGCACTGGCCCGGCACGATTTCGCAATATTTGATGGACGAGGACATCGTCGCGGTTTGCAGTCCGAAATTGAACGCCAGGCGCGCGATCAAGACGCCGGCCGACATCGTCGAATTCCCCCTATTGCACAAGATGGGGAAGCAGAACCGCTGGGCGGAATGGATGGCCGACGTCGGCATCGCGTCGGACGGCCTGCTGCACGGCCACGCCTATCAGAATTTTGCCATGGTCGCCCAAGCCGCCGTGGCCGGGCTGGGCATCGCGCTGTTGCCGCACTATCTGGTCGAAGACGACATCGCCGCCAAAAGGCTGGAGATCGTCGCCGGCGAGTTCGTCGACATGACCACCTCGTATTATCTGATCCTGCCGGAAACCCGCGCCAGCGCCAGCGCGGTTCAGGCCTTCGCCAAGTGGCTGACCGGCGAAGCGCGCATCTTCAATGCGCGCGGCGGCCGGCGCGCGGCGGGCAAAAAGCCGATGGAACGTCCGTCGGACGGCGCCCCTGAAATGAATAAAATCCCGCTAGGCGTCGGTGACGCCGCACAGCCGCGAACAATCACCTGATCACGCATCGCAATCACGGTAGCCGCATCAGCGGCTGCCCCATGCGAATCCGGGCACCCTCCTCGATGCCGTCACACAGCGCATAGCCATCCGGCGCGAACACGATCGCCGTCGAGCCGTGCTGGAACCAGCCGAGCTCCTCGCCTTTGCGGAACGACGCATCGCAGGCGATGACGTTCGGCCCGCGGTGCTTGAGGTTCAAGAGCACATCGAGACAATGCAGGCGGATGCTGGCGACCAGGACGGCGGCGACCAGTACCACGGTCACGCTGTCGCCGGTTGCGTCGAGTGTCGTCCGCAAAACGGCGCGTTCGTTCTTGCAGAACAGTTGTTCGATGCGTTTGAGCGCGATTGGATTGACGTTCCAGGTATCGCCGGAGACGTAAATCACCTGCTCGACGCGGCAATCGTGCGGCGCATGGAAGCGGTGATACATGCCCGCGGTCAGGCGCAGCGTCACATAGCGGCCGTTGCGGTAGGCCTCGGCCTGATCGTGGTCGCACAGCAAATCGTCCAACGTGTAGGGAAAGCCCTTGGCCTGGTAGAGGCGCGTGCCGGCGATGGCGCCGCAGGCGCCGACGATGGCGTCGCACGGGCTGACCAGGATATCGGCCGTCTGGTCGATCGGACGCGCGCCGTCCTTGAGCTCGCGGGTGAAGCAATCGTGCATGCTGCGGAAATGCGTTTTCTTGGCTTCGCTCAGGTCGAGATCGGAGAACAGGCGCCACAGGCCGATCGAGAGGTCGCGCACCAACGGCTGCTCGACCTGGCTGAGCCAACCGACGAATTGCGTCGCCAGCCGGCGCGGAATGCGGTTGGTGAGGAGGAAATTGACATTCTCCTGCGCCAACAGGCGCCAGATTTGCTCCTGCGCGAACAGGCGCCAGATTTGCTCCTGCGCGAACAGGCGCCAGATTTGCGTGCGGACCGTCATGGCTTTGTAAAACGTTCCGGGTACACCCCGATTCGATGCAATGGGCGACGACCACTTTGGCTGTCTGCGGGCTCGGCGCCGCGGCGCTGGCGACCTCGATGCTGACGCTTGGCCGGCGGCTGGAGCTGTCCCAGGCCAAGCACCGCTCGCTTGCCGGCCATGCCCGCATGGCGCGCCGTCTCGCCGGTTTCGTGCCGTTCTACGACTACGGCGAGGAGCGGTTTTTCGCCAGCGACGGCGCACCCGCCGACATCGCCAGCCTGCGTCGTACCGGATTCTTCCGCCTGTCGGAGCTTTACAAGACGCGTTTTGCCGAAACGATTCGCTGCAGCGCCGATGCGGCTAAAACCATTTCCGATCTGCAATTCACCGGCGCCTATCGGGTGCCGTTCCAATATCGCCGCATGGTGCGGACGCATCTGCCGCTCGGCGCGTTCCTGCAATCGTCCGAGGGCGTGACCGTCACCGATCTCGACGGCAACCGCTTCTACGATCTCACCGGCTCCTATGGCGTCAACGTCTTCGGCCACGACTTCTACAAGGGCACCATCGAGCGCGGTGCCGCCCGTGTGCACGAACTCGGCCCGGTGCTCGGCGCTTATCATCCACTGATCATCGAGAACACACAGCGCATCCGGGAGATTTCCGGGCTCGACGAAGTGTCGTTCCACATGTCGGGCACGGAAGCCGTGATGCAGGCGGTGCGGCTCGCGCGCTACCACACCCGGCGCAGCCATCTGGTGCGCTTCTGCGGCGCCTATCACGGCTGGTGGGGCGACGTGCAGCCCGGCATCGGCAATCCACAGCCTGCGCACGAGACCTATACGCTTGCGGAAATGTCCGAGGACACGCTGCATGTGCTGCGCACCCGGCGCGACATTGCCTGCGTGCTGGTCAACCCGGAGCAAGGCCTGCACCCGAACGCGCCGGCGCCGACGGACTCTTCGTTGCTCGACAGCACACGCAGTTCGCATTTCGACAAGGCGGCCTATGCCGATTGGCTCAAGCGCCTGCGCGAAGTGTGCAGCGAGCGCAACATCGTGCTGATCTTCGACGAGGTATTCGTCGGCTTTCGCCTGGCGCCAGGCGGCGCGCAAGAGTATTTCGGCGTCCGCGCCGACCTCGTCACCTATGGCAAGACGATCGGCGGTGGGCTGCCCATCGGCGTTGTCTGCGGGCGGAAGGATTTGATGAAACGGTTTCGCGACGACCGGCCGGCCGACATCTGCTTCGCCCGCGGCACGTTCAACGCGCATCCTTACGTGATGGCGGCGATGAACGAGTTTTTGCGCCAGTTCCAGACCCCGGACGTGCAGGCGCTCTACCGCGATCTCGATGCGGTCTGGGACGGCAGAGCACAGCGGCTCAACCAGCGGCTCGCCGACGAAGGACTGCCGGTTCAGGTGGCCAACATGTCGGCGCTTTGGGTAGTCTGTTACACCCAACCGTCGCGCTACAATTGGATGCTGCAGTATTATCTGCGGGCCGAAGGACTGGCGCTGAGCTGGGTCGGCACCGCGCGCCTGATCTTCAGCCTCAATTACACCGACGCCGATTTCGACGCGGTGGCGGACCGCTTCGTCGCCGCGGCCAAGGCCATGCAGCGGGACGGCTGGTGGTGGCACGATCCGGCGACGACCAACAAGACGATCAGGCGGGCGATCATGAAAGAGATGATCGCTCACCGTTTGTTCCCCTCGCGCAAGCATTAGCTGAAGCAGACACGATTCACCGTGGCCGTTTCAGGTGGCCCGCGGAACCTCGACCTCTTCGGCGTCGTCCTCGTCCCAATGATGCAAACCGATGGCGGGATCGATCAGTTCGCCGCGCAACAGCGCCAGCGGCGCCTTGTGGTAGAGCTTGATGTCGTGAAACGGATCGGTGAGGATTTTTGTCGCCCAGACCAGACCGGTCTGCACGTCCTTGATCACGAACAATTGGACGGTGCGGAACAGCACGCCGGCGATGCCGAGCGCCAGCCAGATCACCGCGACCTGGCGCACGAACTCGGTCTTGTTGGTCGCCGGCGTGAGCAGGCCACATAGGGTCGGGCTGAAATAAAGCGACAGCGGCGACGCCGCCCAGATCGTCAGCAGCACGACCTTGCGGCGCAGATTGTAGCCGACCTTGATCTCTTCTTTGTGCTCGTGGCTGGCCTGGTTGACCGTGTCGTAATCCTTGGGCTCGAAGAAAAAGTGCCCGGTCTGCCGCGTGGTCATGGCCACGAGCCAACCGGCGAGCGCGGAGATCGCCGGGTCCTTGAAAATCATCACATAGGAAAACAGAAAACTGATCGCACTGACGAAGTGCAGCGACTGGTTGATCCGGCTGTGGTGGTAGTAGCGGTGATCGTCCCAGCGCTGCGTGCGTAATGCTTCGCGAAACTTTTCCATTGGGGTCCCCGTCGTTCCTGATTTGGGTATGGCGATTTGATGAATCCCTTGTGACAGGGATTCATCCGTGACAGTGGGGTGAAGGTTTTTGTCTCGATTTACGACTGGCGCGCGGTTCAGCCCGCCGCACGCATCGCCTGATCGGTCTGCCGCGCGATGCTCGCCGCGCCGTCCTTGGCGAACCGGATCAGCGAGAAGTGCCCGAACGGCGGCATGGCGCGGCGCTCGACGAGGGTGACGCCCGCCGTCCGCGACGCCCATTGCGCGTAGCGCTCGAAGGCAAACTCGGTGCGCCAGCCAAGCTTGCGCGCCGCCGGCTGAAACCAGTGCTCCAGCGAGCGCCGCAAGCCGGCTTCGGCGCCGACCCGGCTGACCAGCACGATCTCGCCGCCCGGCTTGAGCACCCGGGCGAATTCATCGAGCGCGCCTTCCGGATTCGGCACCGTCGTAATGACGTATTGCGCGACGATGACGTCGAACGAGGCGTCGGGAAACGACAACTGCTCGGCATCCATCACCCACAGCCCCTCGACATTGCTCAGTCCGAATTCAGCGACGCGCTCATGCGCCTTGCGCAACATAGGCTCCGAAATATCGATGCCGCAGATCTTTAAATCGCGCGAATACAAGGGCAACGAGATGCCCGTTCCGACGCCGACCTCCAGGAGACGCCCACCGACGCGCGCGGCTGCCGCGACCGCGGCGTGACGACCGCGTTCGAAGACCGCGCCGAACACCAGGTCGTAGACCGGCGCCCAGCGCGCATAAGCCTTGGTGATGGTCTGGGTGTCGAGATCGGACTCTAAAAGCGTGCTGCTCATGCTTGACCCTTCCATTGTCTTGCTTCTTTTTTGCCGCCTTTAGCCGTGGGCGGTCTCCGTGATCGTTCCGGCGAGCTGCGGCGCGCCGGTATTACCGGTCGCCACCTTGCGGGCGTGGCCGATGAACTGCCGCGCGCTGTTTTCCCAAGAGTAATTGAGCGCAAAGGCACGGCAGGCGTCGCGCGACAGCGACAGCGCACCCATGCAGGCGATCGCCAAATCCTCGTGCAGAATGCCGACCGGATGGTCGGCGATGACGTCCTTCGGCCCGGTGACTGGAAAAGCGGCCACCGGAACGCCGCTGGCGAGCGCTTCGAGTTGCACGATACCGAACGTGTCGGTCAGGCTTGGAAACACGAACACGTCGGCACCCGCCAGGTGCGAGGCGAGAACACCGTTGTCGAGCATGCCGAGAAATCTTGCCTTGGGAAACTTTCGCTTGAGCTCGGCTTCCTGCGGTCCTGTGCCGACGACGACCTTGGTGCCGGGCAGATCGAGGGACAGGAACGCTTCGAGATTCTTTTCGATGGCAACCCTACCGACGGTCATGAAGATCGGCCGCGGCAAGCCGAGATCGATGGCGCGATCCGGGCGGAACAGGTCGGTATCCACGCCGCGCGTCCAGCGGCCGAGATTGGCAAAGCCGCGTTCGGAAAGCTCCGTCGTGAGCGAGGGCGTCGCCACCATCGTCACCGTCGCCGCCGCATGGAACCAGCGCAATATCCCATAGATCCACGCTTGCGGAATCGGCGAGCGCGCCGAGATATATTCGGGAAACCGCGTCGTGTAGCTCGTGGTGAACGGCCGGCCGTGGCGGCGGCAGTAGGAGCGCACGGCAAAACCGATCGGCCCTTCGGTCGCAATATGGATGGCGTCCGGCCGCGCCGCTGCGATGCGCTCCTCGATCCGCCGCCGGCTTGGCCAAGCCAGCCGCAGGCCCGGATAGGTCGGCACCGGGAACGACGGGAAACCGTCCGGCGACAGGAACTCGATCGTCACGCCGAGCTTGGCCGCGGCGCGCGCCAGCGAATTGAGCGTCCGCACCACGCCGTTGACCTGGGGACGCCAGGCGTCCGTTGCGACGAGAACGCGCATCAGTTTGCTCTCCGTCGGGAACCCACGCTGTCGAATCGCGTACGACGACAATTGCCATTTCATGTCTCAGCAATGTGACGGCCGCGACATCGGCGCGACCGTTTGTCCGCTCGGCGCGTTACACGGTTGTTACAAACAAATGAAAAGTTGCCACGGCGAATCGTCCGACCGGGGACGTCGGCCGGATCGCTAGCTCATTGCAGCAGGCCGATACCGAACGTGACGAGCAGCACCGCGCGGACGGCCGTCCGAAAACTCGGCCGCAATTGGCTCGGTGTTGCGCTCAGCCTCTTGATCGTCGCCGGTGTTGGTGCTGCGCTCTGGCATTTGTTGCGCGACATCGACGTCGGCAAAGTGATTGCCGCCTTCACCGCTCAGCCGATCGGCAACATCGTGATCGCCGGCGTGTTCGTCGTGTTGGGCTACATCACGCTGACCTTCTACGATGTGTTCGCGCTCCACATCATCGGCCGCCGAACGATTCCCTTTCGTGTCGCGGCGCTGGCAAGTTTCACAAGCTATACGATCGGGCATTCGCTTGGCGCGGCCACCTTGACCGGCGCCGTGGTGCGGTTGCGGGTTTATTCGGCCTGGGGCTTGAATATCCTCGATATTGCCAAGATCGCCTTCGTCACCGGCATGACGTTCTGGCTCGGCAACGCCGTCGTGCTTGGCGGCGCCATAACCTATGCGCCGGAAGCGGCGAGCGTCGTCGACCACCTGCCGCCTTGGACCAACCGGATCGTCGGGCTCATGGCGCTGCTCGGCGTCGCCTGCTATTTGGCCTGGCTTGCGCCGCGGCCGCGCACCGTCGGCTATGCCAATTGGAAACTGGCATTGCCCACCGTGCGCTTCACTCTGGTCCAGACCGGCATCGGCGCCATGGACCTTTGCCTGGTGACAGCCGCGATGTACGTTTTGCTGCCGCAAGACCCCGCGGTCGATTTCGTGCCGGTGCTGGTCATCTTCGTCACCGCGACGCTGCTCGGTACCGTCAGCCATGTGCCGGGGAGCCTCGGCGTTATCGAGGCGGCGCTTCTCATCGGGCTGCCGCAATTTTCCAAAGAGGAACTGCTCGCGGCGCTGCTGACCTTTCGCGTCGCTTATTTCGTGATCCCGTTCCTGCTCGCCACGCTGGCGCTTGGCCTGCGCGAGCTCGGTTTGGTGGCGCGGCCGACGATGATATCGCCGCCGTCGTGATAACCGGTACCGCGGTGCGAATTCTGCGCTATGCTTGGACGAGCCCAGACCAGGGCTAGCCGCAGAATGTGGATCGTCCCCTGCCGTGAGCCCTGCCCGTCACCCGTCCTCGCCCTGCCTGCGCATCGGCGTCAGCGGCCACCGTCTGCCGCCGAAACTGCCGGAAGAATCCGAAGCACCGTTGCGCGCGCATCTCGACCGCATCCTGGCCGCCATCGCCGCAGCGGCGCGCAAAGCGAATGGCGCGACCGAACTCATCATCATCTCTTCGCTCGCCGAAGGCTCGGACCGCATTGTCGCCGAAGCGGGGCTGGCGGCCGGCTTTGCATTGCAAGTCGTCCTGCCGTTCGTCAGGGCCGAGTACGAGCGCGACTTCGAGACGCAAATGTCGCGCCGCGAGTTCGAAGCGCTGCTCGCTCGCGCCGGCGATGTGCTCGAGTGCGACGGCGCGGCCGATCAACGCCCCCGCGCCTATGAGGCGGCAGGCCTTTTTATGCTGGCGAATATCGAGCTTTTGATTGCGATCTGGGACGGTGCGGTGGCGGCCGGCATCGGCGGCACCGCACAGATCGTCGAGCGCGCAGTCGCCGACGGTATCGCCGTGGTATGGATCGAGCCGACCCACCCGAATGCAATGCAAATATCGCGGCCGAGCGGCGCAGCGCCGGCCGGCGTAAGAACCGGTTTGAAAAGCACGTTTCGCCCGGCCGATGTGGCAACCATAACAAGAGCCGTCGAAGACATTCTCACTTCGCCGAGGCAATGATCTTAAGAGACAATCGCGACGACGAGGCATAGTCGGCATGAATGACGCAAGCGCAGCCACCTTCGAGAATTCCCGCGACCGCCATCTGTTCGGTCCCGGCCCCAAGCGGGTGCTGGCGCTCGACGGCGGCGGCGTGCGCGGCGCGCTGACCGTGGCCTTTCTCGAGCGCGTCGAGGCGCTGCTCAGCGAGCGCGACGGTAAGGAGGTCCGCCTCGGCGATTATTTCGACCTCGTCGGCGGCACCTCGACCGGCGCGGTCATCGCCGGCGCGCTGGCGCTCGGCTACCGCACGGCGCAAGTGAAAGACTTCTATCTCAAGCTGGCGCCATTCGCCTTCAAGCGCCAGCGCTGGCGCGTCCCGCTGTTGCAGGCGAAGTTCGACGCCCGCGGCCTGCGCCGGCAGATCGAGGCGGTGGTCGGCGACCGCGCGTTGCAAAGCACCGACCTGATCACCGGCTTTTGCATCATCACCAAGCGCATGGATACCGGCAGCCCCTGGATCATCTCGAACAATCCCCGCGCGCCGTATTGGGAGAGCAGTACCGGCGACATCGGCAACAAGGATTATCCGCTGGTCAATCTCGTGCGCGCCAGCACGGCTGCCCCGCATTTTTTCGATCCGGAACTGCTGCCGATCAGCCGGAACGAGCCCTTGCTGCCCGATGCCGTGTCCAAGCCGCTCAACGCGCCATGGCCGACACGCGTCGTGCAGGCCTTGCTGCGGCGCCTCGGCTTCGGTCCGCATGCCGACATCGATTCCAGCACTTACGGCCTGTTTGTCGATGGCGGGGTAACGCCGCACAACAATCCGTCGCTGGCGCTGTTCCAGATGGCGACGTTGAGCCCATTCAAAATCGAATGGCCGACCGGGCCGGATCGCCTCACCGTCATCTCGGTCGGCACCGGCACCTATCGGCCGCGGCTGTCGTACAAGAGCTTAGGCTTCGCCCGCTTCACCAAGCTCGCCTTTCACGCGCTCCTGTCGTTGATGACCGACGCCGAGATGCTGGTGCTGGCGCTGATGCAATGGATGGGCGAATGCCCGGCGCCGTGGCTGATCAACTCCGAAGTCGGCACGCTGGCCGCGGAGCTGCCGCCCGGCGGCAAGATGTTTCGCTTCCTGCGCTACGATGTGCGGCTGGAAAAGGACTGGCTGGCGCGCGAGCTCAACTACAACGTGAGCGACGATGCCCTCGTCCGCCTGCGCGGCATGGACGATCCCGCCGCCGTCTATGAGCTCTATGAGATCGGCCGCATGGCGGCCGAGAAACAGGTCAAATTGGAGCACCTGGCCGGCTGACGCTTTCGCGCCCTCGACGATGCGGCCGGGCGCCTGTTGCGTTATCTGATCGCGGCGCGTCGGTTGCGGAAGACGCGCCCCAACGTGGTGTCCAGTCCAACCCGTCCACCAGCGTGGCAAAGTTATCACAGAAATTTGGATTCCGCCGTCGGACATCTTTTCCCGCGCGGCACCCATGCTACGCTCGTTTTGGGTGGGCTGCGTAAATCCGGTTATCCGGTTCTGCGTATCCGATACATTAGTCGGTTCCTCGTTGTATCGGCGGGACGTCCGTGAAAAAGCGTATTGCGTACATTGCCGCTTTGCTTGCGTTTGGCATGACCGGCGCGATGGCCGAGGAAATGGCGGTCCCGTCGTCGCAATTCATCACTTCCAGAGTGCCCTATCTCGCTTGGACCGGCTTTTACGTCGGCGTCAACGGCGGCTTCGCCTGGGGTAATTCGTCGGTCGCGTTCGCGGCCAATGATCCGGCCGCGCAGGCCGGCACCTGCGGCGGCGGCGCGCCGAGGGGCCAGTGCATCACTTCGGTGGATTTTCGCCGCGACGGCGCCGTTGCCGGCGGCCAGTTCGGCTACAACTGGCAGGTCAATGCGCAGTGGCTGGTCGGCGCGGAAGCCGATTACCAGTGGTCCAATCTCGATGGCTCGGTGAGTTCGTCGTTCCGGCTCGGCAATATCGGCGCAACCAATATGGTGGCGAGCCAGACCGTCGAGTCGTTTGGCACGGTTCGGGCGCGGGCTGGCGTTCTACTGACGCCGCCGCTCCTGCTTTACGGCACCGGCGGCTTTGCTTTCGGCCAAGTGCACGAAAATCTCCGCGTGCCGGCCGTCGCGACCGGCGGACTGCCTCCGCCTCCTGCGGGCGGCTTCTCCTATGTCTGCACCATCGGCACGGCTTGTTTTGCCGGCGCGGCATCGCAAACCTTGTTCGGATGGAGCGCCGGCGCCGGCGCCGAGTATGCGATCACGACCAATCTGATCTTCCGGACCGAGCTGCTCTATGTGCACTTGAGCCCACCGACGGCGACGGTAACCGCCACGGCCGCCGCTGCTGGAACGACGCCGGCATCCTTCGCTGCGGGTTTCTCATCGGTCTACTTCGCGGTCATGCGCGCCGGTTTGAACTACAAATTCTAGAAAGGCTTTCGGGACACCCTTTTCCGCATGTGAAGAATGTCAAAGAAACCAGAACGGCTAAGATGAGTTGGGGGTCGACAATGTGGTGGCGTGTGTTGCTTGTCGGAGCGTTGCTTGCCGGCGCGCTCGGCGCTTGCGCGGTCGTCGATCCGGTCGACAACCGATACGACACGGTAAGCCGCAGCCTGGCGAAGGGCCGCAACGAATCCATCTTCCTCAATCTCGTGCGCGCCAGCCATAACTATCCGTTGAGCTTCGTCACCGTCGCCAACGTCACGCCGTCGCTGACCAATACCACGTCGCTCGCGTTGCCGAATTTCCTGCTCGGTCCACGGTTCAATAATGCACTGCCGACGTCGCAGGATCGCGACATCATCTTCGGCAATACGACGGCCAGCAATACCACTGCCGTCAGCACCAACTTCAATGTCTCGACGCAGGAAACCAGCGCCTTCTATCAAGGCTTCCTGAAGCCGATCGATCTGCAGACGCTGAATTATTTCATCCGCCAGGGCTACCCGCGCGAACTTTTGTTTTGGCTGTTTACCGACTCGTTTCAGCTCAACAAGGAAGGCAGCCGCTACGGCTATCACTACGATCCGCCGGATGACTATGGCTGCTCGCGAGAAGACCCCCTGCATCGATGCTTTATCGATTGGGTCCACAGCGCGACACTCGCCGGGCTGACCGTCGAAGAACGGACGGTGCAAAGCACGTCGGGCGGGGGTGGTGGCGGCGGCGGCGGTGGCGGTAGCTCAGACAAGAGCAGCTCAACCGGGAAACCCACCACAACCGCCTATGCGCGTTTTTGCCTGGACCGTATTCTGGGCGGGCAGGCGGCGGCCACGCTGCCCAGAGAAGTCGTGGTTGCGCAGACGAGCCTGCGAAATCTGGATGTGCGGATCGATCTGCTCTACGACAAGAAATTGATATGTCGCGAAAGCTGGGACCAAGAAGATTTTGCCGGACCACAGCCCGACACGCTGCCCCTCAAATTCGGCACCACCGCGTTCACCATCGTGCCGCGTTCCGCCTATGGCGTTTTCAAATTCCTGGGCTCGTTGATGAAAGTCGAGCGTGAGCACATCCCGCCAGCGCCATACGCGTATATTCCTCCTGACCGTCAATACGCGGTGCAACCGCCCCGGCTCGAGACCGTGCATGAAGACCCGCGGCTGCTGACGGTCGTGCAGAATCTCGGCGGCCAATGTTTTGTGCATACGTGGTTCATCGACGGCGACTATTGCGTGCCGGAGGAAGCCGCGACGACGAAACAGATTTTCGGCCTGTTGGCCCAGCTCATCGCCATTCAGACCGCCGCCAGCGACCTGTCGATCACGCCGGTCGTGCGTGTATTGCAGTAACCGGCCAAAGGATCGCAGTCCCGGCGGAGCGGAGTTCAGGCGCGGACGCGATTGTCTTGCGGGGCCAAGCCGGGCATGGCGCGGTTTGTCCCTTGGGCAAACAGCCTTTGCAGCATTTCCCGCTCGACCGGTTTCTGCAGTACCGGGATGCCGCGAAACCGGCTGTCGACGCTGTCGGCGTCGTAGCCGGTGACAAAGACGAATGGCACGTGGCGCCGCGCCAAAATTTCGGCCACCTGGTAGACCATGCCATCGCCGAGATTGATGTCGAGGATCGCGGCGTCGAAGTCGCCGTCCTTGGCGGCCGCCAGCGCGTCGGATGCCGAGCAAACCGGACCGACGATCTGGAAGCCGAGTTCGGTCAGGCATTCCTGGATCATGATGCCGACCAGCGCCTCATCCTCGACCACGAGCACGCGCGGCATATCGACTTTCTTCAGTTCGATGGCCGCGCCGTTGCCGCCATTGGCCTGGCGCGCGCCGTCGTACTGCCGGGATTCTCCGGCCTCCCGTAACGCGATCGAAAGATCGCAGCGCAACCCTTTCGGATTCCAGTCGAACGTCGTCTTACCGCCGAGCTGTTGCTCGATGCTGGCCTTGATGACTTTCAGGCCAAAGCTGCGCGCCGACGGCGTCTTGATCGGCGGTCCGCCGTTCTCCACCCAGTGCAAAGTCAGGATATCGGACTGCAATTGCCAGGTCAGGCCGACCTTGCCTTTGAGCGACGACAGCGCGCCGTGCTTGGCCGCATTGGTAGCGAGCTCGTGCAGCGCCAACGCGATCCCCTGTGCGGTTGCGGGCGACAATGAGACATTCGGTCCCTTGAGCTCGACCTTGTTGCCGCTTCGGTAGGGCGCGAACTCCTCCGCTACCAGTGTGCCGAGATCGGCGCCGTGCCAACGCGAATCGGACAATAACGTGTGCGCCAGCGCCAAGGCCTTGATGCGGCCCTCCACCGTCGCGACGTAGTCGTCGACGCTTTTGGCGCGCGTCAAGCGAATGATCGACTGGATGATGGCCAGCGCATTGCGGGCGCGATGATCGACCTCGCGCGCCAGCAGCACTTGCCGCTCTTCGGCCTCCTTGCGCTCGGTGACGTCGATGGTGACGCCGCTGATCCGCACCACGTTGCCGGCCGCGTCAACGCTCGCCGCCGCCGTGCCGGTGCACCAGCGCAGCTCGCCGTTGGGGCGGCGCACGCGGAATTCGACCTGCTGGGTGCGTTCGCCCTTGGCCATGCGCAAGACCACCTGCCGCAACGGCTCCCAGTCGTCGGGATGCAAGAGGTTGCGGATGTTGTCCGTGGAGATCTGAAAGTTTTTGGGCTCGACACCGAAGATGCGGTACTGGCCCTCGTCCCACGTCCCGCGATTGGCCGCGATGTCCCATTCCCACGAGCCCATCTGGCCCGCCGCCAGCGCCAGGCTGCGGCCCTGCTCGCTTTGCACGAGCCGCATATTCGAGGCTTCGAGCTCCGCCGTGCGCTCGGCGACATGGCCCTCGAGTTTCAGGTTCAGTTGCTCGAGCTCGCGCGTCTTGCGGTAAAGTTCGACGAAGACTTTGACCTTGGCGCGCAGCACGTCGGGAATGACCGGCACCGGCACGTAGTCCACCGCGCCCATGGCATAGCCGCGCAGCCGATCGACGTCGGTCAGGTGGATCGCCGAAATGAAGATGATCGCCGTTTCGCTGAAGCGGGGGTGCTCGCGCAGCATGGCGGCGAGCTGGAAGCCGTCGAGCTCCGGCATGCAGACATCGATCAGAATGACCGCGACGTCGTTCTTGAGCAGGAACTGCAAGGCCTCGCGCGCCGACGAGGTTTTGACCAGGTTCTCGTTCAACTCGTGGAGAATAACCTCGTAGGCGAGCAGCTTGTCGGGCTGATCGTCGACCAGGAGGACGTTGACTTTCTCGGTCATGATTCCGGCCTTAGCGGTGCAGCCACATCCGCAGCGCGGACAACAGCTGTTCGGTGTTGACGGGCTTGGCCAGATAATCCGACGCGCCGGCCTCCAGGCATTTCTCGCGGTCGCCCTTCATTGCCTTGGCGGTGAGCGCGATGATCGGCAGGCGGCGATAGGCGCGGTTCTGGCGGATTTTCTCCATGGTCTGATAGCCGTCCATTTCCGGCATCATGATGTCCATCAGCACGATGGCGAGCGACGGCGTCCTTTCGATCAGCTCGATCGCCTCGTTGCCGGTGGTGGCGGTGAGCACGTTCATGCCGCGCCGCTCCAAGACGCTCGACAGCGCGAAGATATTACGCGCGTCGTCGTCGACCAAGAGCACGGTACGGCCGACCAGATCCTCGTCGGAGGAGTTGAGCCGTTCCAGCATCTGCTGCTTCTCGGCCGGCAGGTCGGTGATGACGCGGTGCAGGAACAAAGCCGTCTCGTTGAGCAGCCGCTCGGGTGATTCCACGCCCTTGACCACGATGCTGCGCGCCATGGTGTGCAGCTGTGCGTCCTCCTCGGCCGACAATTCGCGGCCGGTGAAGACGACGACCGGCACGTCGGTCAGCGCATCGTCGGCGCGCATGCGCTCCAAAACCTCGAAGCCCGACATGTCGGGCAGCCGCAGGTCGAGCACCACGCAATCGCACGGCCGGTTGCGCAAGGCCACCAGCGCCTCGTCGCCGGTGCCGGCATTGACGATCTCGATATCGTCATGGCCGAGCAATTCGCGGATGCTCATCTGCTCGGCCTTGTTGTCCTCGACGACCAGGAGCCGCTTGCGGCGCGGCGCCGAGAATTCCTTGATCCGCGACAGCGCGTCGGCAATGCCCTCCCGCGTCGTCGGCTTGGTCACGAACGAGAAGGCGCCGCGGGCGAGACCATGTTGGCGGTCTTCGTCCAGAGTCACGATCTGCACCGGGATGTGGCGGGTGAGCGAGTTCTGCTTGAGCTGACTGAGCACATTCCAGCCCAGCATGTCGGGCAGGAACACGTCGAGCGACACCGCGGTCGGCTGATACTGCTTGGCGAGATTGAGCGCGTCGTCGCCGCGCATCGCCAACAGCGCCTTAAAACCCTTGTCGCGCGCCAGATCGATCAGGATGCGGGCGTAATGCGGATCGTCCTCGACGATGAGGAGAATGGCGTCGCCGGGCTGGATCTCCATGCGATCGTCGGGAATCGGCTCGATCGTCCGTTCCGGCGTAAGATGCGGCCCGGCAAGGTGCGCCGCGGGCGCCGCCGCCGCGAGCGCGGCGTGGACGGCCGCTGTCGGACCGACATATTTGACCGGCAGATAGAGCGTGAACGTCGATCCGGAATTGGGCGTAGAGCGCAGATGGATTTCGCCGCCAAGCAGGCTCGCCAATTCGCGGCTGATGGCAAGCCCCAGCCCGGTGCCGCCGTATTTGCGGCTGGTCGAGGCATCGGCCTGCTGAAACGCCTCGAAAATGATCTTCTGCTTTTCCAGCGGAATGCCGATACCGGTATCGGTCACCTCGAACGCCACCACCGCCGGCGCCTGGCTGAGCACCGGATGCTCGGCGCCCCAACCGCCGAGAGCCGCCGAGACATTGAGCCGAACGCCGCCTTGGGCGGTGAATTTGAAGGCGTTCGACAACAGGTTCTTGAGCACCTGTTGCAGCCGCTTGGTGTCGGTGGTGATGCTGCGGCCGAGATTGGGATCGACGTGCACCTCAAACGACAGCTGCCGCGTGTCCGCCTCGTGGCGGAACGGTCGCGCCACCATGTCCACGAGGTTCGAGAAGAACACCTCCTGGGCATCGACCGTCACCGTGCCGGACTCGATCTTGGACAGGTCCAGAATATCGCTGATGAGGTTGAGTAGATCGGTGCCGGCGCCGTGAATGGTGCGAGCGAATTCGACCTGCTTGCCGCTCAGGTTGCCTTCCGGATTGTCGGTGAGCTGCTGGCCGAGGATCAGGATCGAATTGAGCGGCGTGCGCAGCTCGTGCGACATGTTGGCCAAGAACTCCGACTTGTACTTCGACGTCAGCGCCAGCTCGGTCGCCTTTTCCTCCAGCGCCCGGCGGGCCTGCTCGATTTCCTGGTTCTTGCGCTCGACTTCGACATTGCGCTCGGCGAGCTGCTGCGCCTTCTGCTCGAGCTGTTCGTTGGTCTGCTGCAATTCGCGCTGCTGCGCCTGCAATTCGCCGGCGAGCTGCTGCGACTGCTTGAGCAGGCCTTCGGTCTGCATCGTCGCCTCGATCGAATTGAGCACGATGCCGATCGAGGTGGTCAGCTGCTCGAGGAACATGGTCTGCAAGGCGGTGAATTCATTGATCGAGGCAAGCTCGATCACCGCCTTGACCTGGTTCTCGAACAGCACCGGCAGCACGATATTGTTGCGCGGCGGTACCTTGAACAGCGCCGAAGAGATCGGCACCGCGGTCTCGGGCATTTCGGTGATCAGCATGCGCCGCTTGTCCACCGCGCATTGGCCGATCAAACCTTCGCCCAGCCGCAAGCTTTGCCGATGGCCGTTGGCGCCGTCGTCGGCATAGGCGGACAACAAATTGAGGCCGTGGGCATCCTCGCTGCCCATCTGATAGATGACGCCCTGATGGGCGTTCACCAGTGGCGTCAATTCGGACAATAGCAGCCTGCCGACCGTGGTCAGGTCGCGCTGGCCTTGCAGCATGTTGGTGAATTTGGCGAGGTTGGTCTTGAGCCAATCCTGCTCGGTGTTGCGGTCGGTGGTCAGCCGCAGATTGTCGATCATCGTATTGATGTTGTCTTTGAGCTCGGCCACTTCGCCGCGCGCGTCGACCTGGATCGAACGCGTCAGGTCGCCCTTGGTCACGGCAGTCGCCACCTCGGCGATGGCGCGGACCTGGGTCGTAAGGTTCGCCGCGAGCAGGTTGACGTTGCCGGTCAAGTCCTTCCAGGTACCGGCAGCGCCGGGCACGTTGGCCTGGCCGCCGAGGCGGCCTTCGACGCCGACCTCGCGCGCCACCGTCGTCACCTGATCGGCGAAGGTCGCCAGCGTATCGGTCATGTTGTTGATGGTCTCGGCCAACGCCGCCACCTCGCCCTTCGATTTCACCGCCAGGTTTTGCTTGAGATCGCCGTTGGCGACCGCGGTCACCACTTTGACGATGCCGCGCACCTGCTCGGTCAGGTTGGCGGCCATGACGTTGACGGTATCGGTCAAATCCTTCCAGGTGCCGGCGACGCCGGGCACTTGCGCCTGGCCGCCGAGCAGGCCCTCGGTGCCGACTTCGCGCGCCACGCGCGTCACTTCCGAGGCAAAACCGTTGAGCTGATCCACCATCGTGTTGATAGTGTTCTTCAACTCCAAAATTTCGCCCTTCACGTCCACCGTGATTTTGCGCGACAGGTCGCCGCGCGCCACGGCGGTGGTCACTTCGGCGATGTTGCGGACTTGGGTGGTGAGGTTGGCCGCAAGCAGATTGACGTTGTCGGTCAAATCCTTCCAGGTGCCGGCGACGCCGGGCACCACAGCCTGACCGCCGAGCCGGCCGTCAGCGCCGACTTCGCGCGCCACGCGCGTCACTTCGGCGGCGAACGAGCGCAATTGCTCGACCATGGTGTTGAGCGTGTCCTTGAGCAACAGCATTTCGCCGCGCACGTCGACCGTGATCTTCTTCGACAGGTCGCCGCCGGCGATCGCGGTCGCCACCTCGGCGATGTTGCGCACCTGGGCCGTAAGATTCGAGGCCATGAAGTTGACGTTGTCGGTCAAGTCCTTCCAGGTGCCGGCAACGCCGGGCACTTGCGCCTGGCCGCCGAGCTTGCCTTCGGTGCCGACCTCGCGGGCGACGCGCGTGACTTCCGACGCAAACGCGTTGAGCTGATCGGCCATCGTGTTGATGGTGTTCTTCAGCTCGAGAATTTCGCCCTTCACGTCCACAGTGATCTTGCGCGACAGATCGCCGCGCGCCACCGCCGTGGTCACCTCGGCGATGTTGCGTACTTGTGCCGTCAAGTTGCCGGCCATGGAGTTGACCGAGTCGGTCAAATCCTTCCAGGTGCCGGCGACGCCCGGTACGTTGGCCTGGCCGCCGAGGCGGCCTTCGGTGCCGACCTCGCGGGCAACGCGCGTCACCTCGCCGGCGAAGCGGTTGAGCTGGTCCACCATGGTGTTCAGCGTTTCCTTCAACTGAAGGATTTCGCCGCGCACGTCGACCGTGATCTTGCGCGACAGGTCGCCGCCGGCGATGGCGGTTGCCACCTCGGCGATATTGCGAACTTGCGCCGTCAGATTGCCGGCCATCGAGTTGACGCTGTCGGTCAAGTCTTTCCACGTGCCGCCGACGCCGGGCACCTGGGCCTGGCCGCCGAGCTTGCCTTCGGTGCCGACCTCGCGCGCCACGCGCGTCACTTCGGCGGCAAAGGCGTTGAGCTGGTCCACCATCGTGTTGAGAGTGTCTTTCAGCTCCAAGATTTCGCCGCGCACGTCGACCGTGATCTTGCGCGACAGGTCGCCGCGCGCCACGGCGGTGGCGACCTCGGCGATGTTGCGCACCTGGCCGGTCAGGTTCGACGCCATCGAGTTGACCGAGTCGGTCAAATCCTTCCAGGTGCCGGCGACGCCGCGCACCATGGCCTGGCCGCCGAGCTTGCCTTCGGTGCCGACTTCGCGCGCCACGCGCGTCACTTCGCCCGCGAAGGCGTTGAGCTGGTCCACCATGGTGTTGATGGTGTCTTTGAGCTCCAAAATCTCGCCGCGTACGTCGACCGTAATCTTGCGCGACAGGTCGCCGCCGGCGATCGCGGTCGCGACCTCGGCGATGTTGCGCACCTGGCCGGTCAAGTTTGACGCCATCGAGTTGACCGAGTCGGTCAAGTCCTTCCAGGTGCCGGCGACGCCGAGCACGTTGGCCTGGCCGCCGAGTCGGCCGTCGGTGCCGACCTCGCGCGCCACGCGCGTCACTTCGCCGGCAAAGGCGTTGAGCTGATCGACCATCGTATTGATGGTCTCTTTGAGCTGCAGGATTTCGCCCGAGACGTTGACCGTGATCTTCTTCGACAAGTCGCCGCCGGCGATTGCGGTCGCGACGTCGGCGATGTTGCGCACTTGCGCGGTCAAATTTCCGGCCATGAAATTGACGCTGTCGGTCAAGTCCTTCCAGGTGCCGGCGACGCCGGGCACCTGTGCCTGACCGCCGAGCTTGCCTTCGGTGCCGACCTCGCGGGCGACGCGGGTGACTTCCGAAGCAAAGCCGTTGAGCTGATCCACCATCGTATTGATGGTGTCTTTGAGCTCTAAAATTTCGCCGCGCACGTCGACCGTGATTTTTCGCGACAAATCGCCGCGCGCCACGGCGGTGGTCACATGGGCGATGTTGCGCACCTGATCGGTGAGGTTGCCGCACATGGCGTTCACCGAGTCGGTCAAATCCTTCCAGGTGCCGGCGACACCCGGCACGATGGCCTGGCCGCCGAGCTTGCCATCGGTGCCGACCTCGCGCGCCACGCGGGTGACTTCCGAGGCGAACGAACGCAGCTGGTCCACCATCGTATTGATGGCTTCCTTGAGCTGCAGAATTTCGCCGCGCACGTCGACGGTGATCTTTTTCGACAAGTCGCCGTTGGCGACCGCGATCGTCACTTCGGCGATGTTGCGCACCTGCGCGGTGAGGTTCGACGCCATCGAGTTGACGCTCTCGGTGAGGTCTTTCCATACGCCGGTGACGCCGCCGACCTGGGCCTGGCCGCCGAGCTTGCCTTCAGTGCCGACTTCGCGGGCGACGCGCGTCACTTCCGAGGTGAACACGTTGAGCTGCTTGATCATCGTGTTGACGATCTGGGCGGAGCGCAGGAACTCGCCTTTCAGCGGCCGGCCGTCGACGTCGAGGCTGACGGTGCGCAAAAGGTCGCCCTGGGCGACGGCGGCGATGGCGCGGGTCACTTCCGTGGTCGGCCAGAGCAGATCGTCGATCAGCGAATTGACGCTGGCCTCCATCTCGCCCCAGGCGCCGTCCGATAGACCAAGCCGGACGCGCTGGCGGGTCTTGCCTTCGCGGCCGACCACCTGGCCGACCCGCTCGACCTGCTTGGCCATGCGCTGGTTGGTGGCGACGATCTCATTAAAGGTATCGGCGATCTTGCCCATGATGCCGACGCGGTCGCCGGCCATGCGCACGGAGAAGTCGCCGACCCGCATCGCCTGGAGCGCATGCAGCAGCTCGGTGAGCCCGTGGGCGTCGCCGTTAAGCTCGTTCTCGGTCGCGTGGGGGATCGTTTGGGGAGGCGATGAGCCGTTAGCGGCGGCGGGGGTCGGGGCGGCGGGATCCAGCACTTCGGTAGGCGTCTGCATAAAAGTCTCCGAGGCCCGCTAAGAGCGGTCGTTGCGGCGGATGTGAAGTGAATGCGGGCAGATCGGACCTGCGGAACGGGATACCGTCCCGGGGCGCGGTACCGGGACCAGTCCGGCCGGAACCACCAAAAACTGATGGGTTGCTCCAGGGCGCGCGAAATCGGACGGGATACAATCCCGCCACTGCCGCCGTAAGTTCCTAAACCGACGTGGATTCCCCCGCACGTGGCTCACCTTCTCTGCCATGACCCCGAACGCGGTCAAAAGGCGAAGGTTCCGCCCAAAACGTGATGAGGTGGAAAATTTCTTGCTGAGCGCCCCTGCCCCCGGGACTGCTCGGGAGAGCCTTGCTGGCGCCGGGCAACCAGAAGGGCGGAAAGCCTTGAGGTCAGGCGCGAGGCCGGCGCAAATATTCACCATGCGGCGGGCCGACGATCTTGCCATCGGAATAGATCAATCCCCCCCTGAGGAATGTGGATTTCACCCTGCCGGTGAGCTCGACGCCTTCGAAGGGGGAATAACCCTGGTGGGATTCGGACTCTGCGGCGCGAACCACGAATTTGGCATGTGGATCGACGAGAACGATGTCGGCGTCGAAGCCGGGCGCGATATCGCCTTTGCCGAGCAGGCCGAAGCGCTGCGCCGGGTTCCAGCTCAAAAGCTCGGCCATATGGTTGTACGACATGCCGCGCCGGCTGCCCTCGCTCAGCACGCCGGAGAGCAGATATTCCGTGCCGCCAAAACCCGATTTCGCCAGCCAGATATTGTCCGGGTCGTCCTTGGACCATTTCTGTTCGGCCGAACAGCAGGCGTGATCGCTGACGATCCAGTCGACCTTGCGGTCGAGCACGGCCTGCCATAGCGCCTCGACGTCCTCGCGCGGCCGGATCGGCGGATTGACCTTGGCGTGAACGGCGCATTCACAACTGGTATCGAGCAGCAGATGCCCGACGGTCACTTCGCGACGGAACGCGACATGGGGGAACACCTGCTGCATGGTCCACGCCGCCTCGATCGCCTTGCGCGAGCTTAAATGCAGCAGATTGATGTTCAGGCAATTCGTTTCATTGGCGAGATAGGATGCAATCCAGATCGCCAACCCTTCCGAGTGCGGCGGACGCGCGGCGCTGTAGGCGGCGAGCCCGGTCAGCTTACCCTCGCGCTCGACAATCTTCGTATAGGCGTTGAGGATGTCAGCCAGTTCGCAATGCAGGCTGACGCTGATATAGGGCGCCTTGTCGGGGAATTTGGCCATCAGGCGCTGCGCCGACCGCATGATGAATTCGAAATGGGCGATGTCGTAGCGATCGTCCGGCCCGGTCATCAGGAATTCGTTTTGCTGCGACGACGGTCCGTGCAGGCCGTAGCCGCCATAGAACATGAAGATCTTAAACGACGTGACCCCGTGATCGAGAACGAGATGCTCCATCTCGTCGATATGCGCGGCCTCGATCGGCGCGATGTGATAGCCGTAGTCGACCCAAAACCGCCCCTCCGACTGCTTGAACACTTCGGGCATGAACGCGCGGTACGGGCCACCACGGTTCAAATAATAATGGCCGGTGCGGATGTAATTCAGGCTCGACGTGACGCCGCCCATCGCCGCGGCCTTGCTTTCGGAAATGGCGTCTTCGGCCAGCGGCGAATAGATCCCGACGTGCATATGAGCGTCGACGCAGCCGGGAAAAGCCAGAAGATTCTTGCCGTCGAAAACCTGCTCCGCGTCTCCCGCCCTGAGCTCGGGTGCGAGACGGCTGATCTTGCCGCCCTTGATGCCGATGTCGAGGCAATCGACCGAGGTCTTGTTGGGACGCACGACGCGGGCATTCTTGATGACGAGATCGAACAATTTCGACATTTCCGCTTTCCTCACCAACTACGCGTCATAACGTTTTCCGACGGCGAGCAATTCCGGCGTCCCGATCAAATCGTTCAGTCCCGTGAAGTCGAGCATCCGGTTGCGGAACGGCTCGGAAGTGCCGTGCGCGGCCAGCGAGGCGTAATATTCGCTCGCCATCTGCCCGAGCGCGCGCACGATGCCGCCGGGAAAGATCACCAGCGCAAAGCCCAGGGCTTCGAGCTCGGCGGCCGTCAGCAGCGGCGTCTTTCCGCCTTCGACCATATTGGCCATCAGCGGCACGCCGCCGAGCGCCGGCGCAATGCGCTTGAGCTCGGCATGCGTCTTCGGCGCTTCGACGAACAGCATATCGGCACCGACATCGCGATAAAGGAGCGCGCGCTCGATGGCCTTGTCAAAACCTTCGACACCCACTGCGTCGGTGCGGGCGATCACCAGCGTGTCGCGTGACTGCCGAGCATCGAGTGCGGCCTTGATCTTGCCGACCATTTCGGCCGTCGGAACCAGCCGCTTCTCGTCGAGGTGGCCGCAGCGCTTGGGAAATGACTGGTCTTCGAGCTGGATCGCGTTGGCGCCGGCGCGTTCGAACAGCCGCACGGTGCGCGCGACATTGAGCGCATTGCCGTAGCCGGTATCGGCATCGACGATCAAATCGGCGGCAACCCGGTCGCGGATCGTGCCGATGACGTCGGCGACTTCGCTCATGCTGACCAAGCCGATGTCGGACCGCCCGAGACGGGTATAGGCGATCGCCGCGCCGGAAACGTATAGCGTCCTGAACGAAGCCTGTTCGGCGACCAGCGCGGTGAAGGCGTCGTAGACGCCGGGCGCGACCACGATGGGTTTTCGCGTCAGGCGGGCTCGCAGGCTGTCCGGTTGCGTCATTATTGCAGCCCCAGATAGGCGCGTTTGAGTTTGGGATTTTCGCGAATATCGGCCGAGCTTCCCTGTAGCACGAAGGCGCCGTTTTCGAGAATGTAGGCGCGGCTCGCGACCTCGAGGCTCTGCATGACGTTCTGTTCTACCAATAACAGTGTAATGCCCTCGGCGTTGAGGCGCCGGATCAAGGCGAACAGTTCCTCGACCAGGAGCGGCGACAGGCCGAGCGAAGGCTCGTCAAGAATGAGCAGGCGCGGCTCGGCCATCAAGCCCCGGCCGATCGCCAGCATCTGCTGCTCGCCGCCGGACAAGGTGCCGGCGCGCTGCGCCTGCCGCTCGGCAAGCCGCGGAAAGATCGCGAACACGCGCTCGCGATTCTGGTTGCGCCGGCTGCGGGCGCGGCGATAGCCGCCGAGATCGAGATTTTCCGCAACCGTAAGGTTGGGAAATATGCAGCGCCCTTCCGGCACGTGAATAAGCCCGCGCCCGACGATCGCGGCCGGCGTCTCGCGCTCGATGGCGCTGCCGGCGAAATGGATGGTGCCACGCGTTGCGCGAAGTACTCCCGAGATAGCGCGGTTCAGCGTCGATTTTCCCGCACCGTTGGCGCCCAGGATCGCGACGATCTCGCCGGCGACGACGGCAAGTTCGATGTCGCGCAGGACTTCGGTGGCGCCGTAGCCGGCGGCAAGGCCGCTGATGGCGAGGAGCGGCTCAGCCATGCGCCGCTCCCGCCGCGGCGAGGCGCCCTGCCGCGCCATGGCCGAGATAGGCCTCGATCACGCGGGCATCGCCGACCACGGTTTGCGGCGCGCCGTCGGTGAGAATGCGGCCTTCCGCCAGCACGTAAATGTGTTGCGCAAGACTCATTACCGCCTGCATGACGTGCTCGATCATCACGATGGTGATGCCGCGGTCGGCGATGGCGCGGATGGTCGGCACCATGGCGGCGAGCTCGGTTGGATTGAGCCCGGCCAAAACTTCGTCGAGCAGCAAGAGGCCGGGTTCTGTCGCCAGCGCGCGGGCGAGCTCCAGTCGCTTTCGCCCCGCGACTGTGAGGCTAGCGGCGGGCTTGTCCAACATTTCAACGAGACCGACTAGCTGCGCGACCTGCGCGGCTGCATCGCGCGCCGCCGCGCGGGAGCGCCGCGACAGATGCGCGCCGATCGCGATATTCTCGTGCACGGTCAGCCCGGCGAACGGCCGCACGATCTGGAACGTGCGGGCGATGCCGCGGCGCGCCAACCGGTATGGTGGAATGCCGGTGATGTCCTCACCGCGGTGATGGATGCGACCGCTGCTCGGCCTCAGAAATCCGCTGATCATGGCGAACAAGGTCGTCTTGCCGGCGCCGTTCGGTCCGATCAGAGCGGTGATGCGCTCGGGCTCGACATCGAGCGAGACGTTATCGACGGCCAGCAATCCGCCGAAGCGTTTGCTGACACCATCGACGCGGAGCAGCGGCTCAGCCATGGGGCTGCTCCGGCCCCGGGGATTTCAGGGCGGCGAAATGTTGCCACGCCTTGCGACACAACCCGGCAATGCCACTCGGAGCAAAAGCGACGATCAGAATGAGGACGCAGCCATAGATGACGAGATCGAGCCCCGGCGCGTCGCCGGCAACAAGTTTTGTCGCTTCGCCCAGCGTCTTGACCACGAGCGCACCGAGCAGCGGACCGAACACCGTGCCGGCGCCGCCGACGATGGGCGCAAGCAGCGCCGCAATGGAAATCCAGGGGCCGTAGGCGATGCCGGCATCGATAAACAGAAAATATTGGGCGTAGAAACAGCCGCCCGCCGCGGCAATCGCCGCCGAGATCGTCATGGCGCCAAGTTTGACCAGCGTCGTATTCACGCCAAGCGCCTTGGCGGCGTCCTCATTCTCGCGTAGCGCCACCAGATAGGCGCCGAAGCGGCTGTCTTCGATCATGCGCATGATCGCAAGCGATACGGCGACAAGCCCGAGAATGATCCAGTAGAACGGCACGCGGCTTTGAAACTGCAGCGCCTCGGGGCGTAGGTCGAGCTTGATCAGCGTCCCGACGCCGGCTCCGGCGATCGGCGCGACGCTGGCAACGATGCGCAGCACTTCAGCGAAGGCGAGCGTGACCAGCGCAAAGTACGAACCCTTCAGTCCCGAACGGAAGCTCAATGCGCCGATGAAAGCGCCCACAGCGGCGCCGGCGGCGATGCCGATGGCGAAACCGAGCCAGGCGTTGACGCCGTAACGCACCTGAAGAATGGCGGTCGCATAGGCGCCGGTGCCGAAGAACGCCGCATGGCCGAACGAATACTGCCCGCCATAGCCGCCGAGCAGGTTCCAGCCCTGGCCGACCAGCGCCGTCAACAGCGCCACCACCAGGAAATTGAGCACGACGTTGGACGCGGTGATGAGCGGCACGGCGGCAAGGAGCGCCACCACAACGGCGATCGGCGCCAACGCCCTCATGCCCGCTCTCCGAACAGGCCGCTTGGGCGCAACAGCAGGACGAGAATGAACATGACGAATATGCCGATCTGGCCGAGGGATTCGCCGAGATAGAGGCCCGACAAGCTTTCCACCACGCCGACGAACAGGCCCGCGATCATCGCGCCGGCCACCGAGCCCATGCCGCCGAGCACGACGATGGTGAAGGCGATCAGCACAAAGGCATTGCCGGCGGTCGGATTGACGTAATAGGTCGGCATCAACAGGCATGCCGCAACCGCAACGCAGGCGGTGCCGAGGCCAAACGTCACCGCGTAGATGTGGCCGACATCGATGCCCGACAGCTCGGCGCCGAGCTTTTCCTTCGCCACCGCCCGAATTGCTTTGCCGGTGTCGGTGTGGCGCATGAACAGCCACAGCGCGAGCGCCATCAGGATGACGACGGCAAAGGCGACGACGCGCGGTACGGCGAGAAAAGCCGTTCCGACTTCGATCACGTCGAAGGCGTAAGGCAGGTTGATGGTGCGGGTATCGGCGCGGAAGGCAACCAACAGCGCATTCTCGATGACGATCGCAAGCCCGAGCGTCACCAACAGGACGTTGCGATCGTCGCCATGACCGGCCGGGCCAATGACAAAGCGTTGCAGCGCGTAACCCAGCCCGAAAAACAGTGCTGTCAGCGGCGCCGCCGCGAGGTAGGGGTCGAGACCGAGTACCTTATAGGCAAAGAACGCGGCAAACATCGCCGCGGTCAACAACGCGCCGTGCGCAAAATTGATGATGTGCAGTACGCCGTAGATCAGCGTCAGCCCAAGCGCGATCAGGGCGTACACTGCCCCGGTCATCAGTCCGTTGAGCACCGCCGGAACGAGGATGGCCGGTGACAGCATGAAACGGATCCGCAGGCGACGGCGCGCGCGACGCCGTCCGTTACACCAGCGTCATGCCGGCGGCATTGGGAACACCGCCTTCGCCGACGCGAACGCAGCGGGCAGGATCACCTGGATATCGTTGCCCAGAACTTGCGTGTTCACCGGCGCCGCGCCCTGGTTCTGGCCGTTGACGAATTTTGTCGGACCATAGGGCATCACGTGGCCGCTGAAGGTGGAGCTCTCGAGCGCGGCGGTGATCTTGGCGCGGTCGGCGCTGGCGGCGCGCTCCAGCGCGTCAGCGAGCAAAAGCACGCACGAATAGTTCATGTAGACTTCGTAGGTGAAGAACTCGCCCTTCCCTTCGACCTTCTTTTTCAGCTCGATCGCCTTGGCGTTCTTGGGATCGAACCAGTGATTGCAATCCATGATGTATTGGGCGGCTTCGGGAAATTCCTTGACGAACTTGTAGGACGAGGCGGCGCCGCCGAGCACCGAATAGATGCCTTTTGGCCGCACGCGCTGCTGCTGCATGGTGCGCGCCAGCAGCACGTATTCATTATAGTAGTCCGCCGGAATGACGAGGTCCGGATTCTGCGCCTTGATCTGCAGCACGACGTTGTTGAAGTCGCGGGTCGGCGTCGGATGTGGAATGGTCGCCAGCACCTGAAAGCCGCGGTCGGGCAATTGCGCATTGAGCAATTTGGCGAGCCCCGCGCCGAACGCCGAATCCTCGTGGACGATCACCACGGTCTTGGCGACCTTGCCGGCCTGATCGTTGATGCTGACCAGATTGTCGAGCGCGGTCTTGGCAATGACGCCAAACCCCGGGCCGAAGCGGAACGTGTTCTTCAGCCCGCGCGTGACGATGCTGTCGACGACACCGACGTCGACGATATAGGGCAGATCGTAACGGGCCGCGGTCTGGCTCGCCGCCAGGCAGATCGCGCTGGCATAGCCGCCGACGATCGCTGAGACCTCCGCCGAGTTCATCTTTTCGACTTCGGCATTGCCGCCGTCGGGCGTCGATTGCGCGTCGCCGAGTACCGCCTCGATCTTGGCGCCGCCGAGCGCCTTGATGCCGCCCGCCGCGTTGATCTCGTCGATCGCCATGGTCGCGCCGAGCCGGCCTTGCTGGCCGGAATAGGACAGCGCCCCGGATACCGGATGCAGGACGCCGACCTTCACCGCGGCCGCCTGCGCGCGTACTACGACCGGCGCATTGACCAGACCGGCGGCCGCCACAGCGCCCAATCCGGTCGACTGCAGAAACCGGCGGCGGCTGACGCGAGAAAAACGGGACATTGGCTTTCTCCCCCTGATGACCGGCAGGGAGACTAACATTAGTCCGATGGGCCTTGCTATATTGGCGTCCCATCCACCTCACGCGGCGTCCGCTTTCGGCATGACTGAAGCCCAAACCCTGATCGACAAACTTTGGGCCGCGCACGAAATCGTGCGCCGCGAGGACGGCGATTCCCTGCTCTGGGTCGACCGGCATTACGTCCATGAAGGCTCGTTTCACGCCTTCAGCCGGCTGGCGGAGCGCGGCGTGCCGGTGGCGGAGCCCGGTCTCACATTCGGCGTAGCGGATCATTACGTGCCGACGCGAGCGTCCCGCGACCAGATTGCCAATCCCGAGATCGCGCGCATGGTGCGCCAGATGGACGAAAACGCTGCCAGGCATCGGATCAAGCTGTTCGGTCTCAACGATCGGCGGCAAGGTATTGTGCATGTGGTCGGGCCTGAGCAAGGCCTGACGCTCCCCGGCCTGCTGATTGTCTGTGGCGACAGCCACACTTCGACCCATGGCGCGCTCGGCGCATTTGCATTTGGGATTGGCGCCTCGGAAGTGGCGCATGTGCTGATGACGCAAACGATCTGGCAGCGCCGGCCCAAACGCATGCGCGTTACGGTGGACGGCAAAGCCGCGCCCGGCATCGGCGCCAAGGACATCGTGCTGGCGATCATCGCGCAGATCGGCGCCGACGGCGCGACCGGCCATGCCATCGAGTTCGCCGGCTCCGCCATCCGCGCGCTGTCGATCGAGGGCCGGCTGACATTGTGCAACATGTCGATCGAGGCCGGGGCGCGCTGCGGCATGGTCGCGCCCGACCAAGTGACATTTGAATATGTGAAGGGCCGACCTTTCGCGCCCAAAGGGACGGCGTTCGATCAGGCGGTCAAGGCCTGGTCCACGCTCAAAACCGACGACAACGCCGCATTCGACCGCGAGGTTGCACTCGATGCCACTGCCATCGCGCCGGTCGTCACCTGGGGGACGAGCCCGCAACACGCCTTGCCGATCGATGCCAGCGTGCCGGATCCAGCCGGCGAACCAAATCCGGCGCAGGCCAACGAGCTGCGCGAGGCCATCGACTATATGGGCCTGCATCCGGGGCAAAAACTCACGGCGATTGCGATCGATCGCGCCTTCATCGGCTCTTGCACCAATGCGCGGATCGAGGATTTGCGCGCGGCGGCCGCGGTGCTCGCTGGCCGCACCAGCAAGGTGCCCGGTTTGGTGTCGCCCGGCTCTTCGATGGTCAAGCGCCAGGCCGAGGAAGAAGGCCTCGACCGCATCTTCCGCGACGCCGGCATGGAATGGGGCGAATCCGGCTGTTCGATGTGCGTCGGCATCAATGGCGACATCGTCGCGCCCGGCGAGCGCTGCGCCTCGACCACCAATCGCAATTTTCGCGGCCGGCAAGGTCCCGGCGCGCGCACCCATCTGATGTCGCCGGCCATGGTCGCGGCGGCGGCCGTGGCGGGACGCCTGTCCGACGTGCGGCCGCTCTTGGCCGGCCGCAAGGTTTAAGCGCCATGGACAAGTTCACGCGCATAACCGCGACGGCCTGTTCGCTCAACGTCACCAACATCAACACCGATCAGTTGCTGCCGGCGCGTTATCTCAAATGGCCGCGCGCGGCGGGCCTCGGCAAGGTGCTGCTGCAAGACCTGCGATTCGACTCCGCAGGCCACGAGCAGCAGGATTTCCCACTCAACCGGCCGCAATGGCGGCAAGCAAAAATCATCGTCGCCGGCCGCAATTTCGGTTGCGGCTCGTCGCGCGAGTCCGCCGTTTATGCGCTGTACGACTACGGCATTCGCTGCGTGATCGCACCCTCGTTTGGTGACATCTTCGCCGGCAATGCCGTGCAGAATGGGCTGCTCACCGCCGCCGTTGCCGACGACGTGGCGGCGGAGCTGATATCACAGCTGACAACGACGCCGGAGACGCCGGTCACCGTCGACCTCGAACAGCAGGCCATTACCTGCGGCAATCACAGCTACGGTTTCAGCATCGATCCGGTCCGGCGGCTGCGGCTGCTCAATGGCTGGGACGATATCGCACTCACCGAAAGTTTTTCCGACCGGATCGCGGCATTCAAAGCGGCGGATCGCATCAACCGCACATGGGCTTTGCCTTCCGAATAGAGACTGCGACAGTGTGACATTGAACCGTGAAATACACCCCAGACGCTGGCGGTGCGTTTGATCGTACAATAGAAGCATCGGCGATGAATCTCGTGAGGGTGGCCGGATCGTGAGATTGCTGAAACGCCTGTTGCACCGCGTGCTCGTCTTTGGGTTGGGCATCCTCAGCGTCTGGCTGATCGTTTACGTCTTCAGATTGACCGACAATAGACTACCGACAATTTTGGCCTTGGCCCTCACCTATGGAATAGCGGCGTATATCATCCTGCCGCGCGTCGTTCGCGTCGGCCTAAGGATCCTCCAGCGCAAACGCGTGCCCCGCTTCACGATCACCGGCGACGGATTGCCCGGCGATCCGGTCAATCTCGTGCTGATAGGAACGCGCCAACAGCTGTGCGACGCCTTTACTATCGCAGGCTGGTCGGAGGCCGATCGCTTGGGGCTGGCGAGCTCGTGGCGCATGGTCCGCGCATTCTGCTTCAATTCGCCCTATGCGACCGCGCCATTCAGCACCCTCTATCTGTTCGGACGCGGCCAAGACATCGGTTTCCAGAAGGCGATCGACAACAGCCCGCGCAAGCGCCATCACATTCGCTTCTGGGCATCTAGTCTCACGAGCCCCGACGCCGCACTGGGAACGATCGGCTTCTGGCTGAACACCGACCGGCCACCGCACCATGAGCGCGTGCTCTGGGTCGGAGCCGGCACCAAAGACACCGGCCTGTCGCTGACCCAGCTCACATTCCAGATCACCCATGCCACCGATTCGGATACCAATATCGAGCGCGACTTCATCATTGCCGAGTTGCAGAAAAATCGCGTCATCGTCGACGTGAATACATATCGGTCCGGCCAGCGCCTGCCCACCGAACGCGTCAACCACTACCTGACTGACGGCCAGCTGACCGTGGCGAGCCTGGCGCCGCCTGCGCAGTAGGCACGACGTCCACATTGGCTCATTGCCGAACGTACTTACGTCCCATTCCCGGGCGAAAAAGGCGCTGGCGGAGAGGGTGGGATTCGAACCCACGATACGGTTTCCCGTATACACGCTTTCCAAGCGAGCGCCTTCAGCCACTCGGCCACCTCTCCGGACACGCCGGGCGCAATATAACGACGGCCTCCGGCGTGACAACCCGCGTGGCACGGGGCCGATCTCAAGGCCGCGGCCGGCCGCGGCAGCAATTCTGGAACTTCCTCCGCCTCGCGTCGTTAGTAAACAGTCCTTGATGAGGCAACACAGGAGGACGCCATGGGACGCGGGATATTGCTTTGGCTCATCGGCATTCCGCTGCCAATCATTCTGCTGATCTGGCTGCTCGGCGGCCTGCACAGCTAGGTTATTGTAGGCGACGTGACGTGACGCGGAGGGCCCGGCGCGAGCCGGGCCTTTTGCGCGTGCGCTTTCGCAAACGCCCATGTTCCCTTACATTAGCGGCATGGCTTCGTCCGACGACGACTACCTGATCCGCCCCGATCCGCTCGATCCGCGCCTGACCGAGCGCGTCAAGGGCATCGACCAGACCGGCGCGGCGATCGAAACGTCGGTGACGGTGGAGCGGGCGCTGACGATCTTCCTCAATTCCCAGGAGATCGTCACCGCCATGACCATCAACGATCATCCCGAATATCTCGCGCTCGGCTACCTGCTCAACCAGAACATGCTCAAATCAAGCGACGTCATCACCGCCGTCGATTACGACGAAGAGCTTTCGGTCGTCGTGGTGCGCACCAAACGCAAGACCAATTACGAAAAGAAGCTCAAGAAGAAGGTGCAGACCTCGGGCTGCGCCCAGGGCACCGCGTTCGGCGATCTGATGGAAGCGCTGGAGAACGTCACGCTGCCGGCGGCCGAGTTGCGCACGTCGTGGCTCTATACGCTGACCCACAAGATCAACACCACGCCCTCGCTCTATCTCGAGGCCGGCGCCATCCACGGCTGCGTGCTGGCGGTCGAGGATCGCCCGCTGGTCTATATGGAAGACGTCGGCCGTCACAACGCCGTCGATAAGATTGCGGGTTGGATGTTCAAGTATAAGGTCGCTGCCGCCGACAAGATTTTCTACACCACCGGCCGGCTCACCTCCGAGATGGTGATCAAGACGGTGCGCATGGGCATTCCGATCCTGATCTCGCGCTCCGGTTTCACGGCGTGGGGCGTCGAGCTGGCGCGCAAGGCGAATTTGACGCTGATCGGCCGCGCCCGCGGCAAACGCTTCATCGCGCTCGCCGGCGAGGACCGTATCGTGTTCGACCAGGACCTCGCCTATATCGAGGAAGAGAGTAGCAAACACCGCCGCAAGGCCGCGGTGCATGACGACTGAGCGCGCGTGACGTCACCCCCTACTCTCAGTCTGGTTCTCGCCGGCGGTCTGGCGCGGCGCATGGGCGGCGGCGACAAGGCGCGCATAAAAATCGGCGGCGCCAGCATCTTGCAGCGCGTGCTCACTTGCCTCGCGCCGCAATGCAGCCGCGTCATCATCAATGCGAATGGGGATCTTGCGCGCTTTGCCGATACCGGCCTCCCCGTGATCGCCGACAGCGTGCCGGATTTCGCCGGCCCCCTGGCCGGCATTCTTGCCGGTCTCGATTGGGCGGCGCAAAACGTGCCGGCCGCCGAATGGCTGGTCAGCGTGCCGGGCGATTGTCCGTTCCTGCCGAAGGATTTGGTGACGCGCCTGCATGAGGCGCGCGTCACGTCGAATGTCCCGCTTGCCTGCGCCCGCTCGGGCGAATGGCGCCATCCGGTTGTCGGGCTGTGGCCGGTCAAATTACGCGAGGATTTGCGCCAGGCTCTGGTGAGCGAAGGCTTGCACAAGATCGAGCTTTGGACCGCACGGCACGGCATCGCCCTGGCCGAATGGGCTGCTGTCCCGTTTGATCCGTTCTTCAACGTCAATACGCCGAAGGACGTGGCGCAGGCCGAGGCTATTGCCGCCAAATATCCAAACGCGTAACGGCGCTATTCGCGTTGCGCCGTCGGCAGCCACGGCATCGCCGCGCGGCGTTTTGCTTCAAAGCTCTCGATCGCATCGCGGTATTCTAACGTGACGTCGATATCGTCGATGCCACGCACCAGGCGGTCCTTGCGCAATGGGCTGATGTCGAAGGCATGCGCGCCGCGATCCGGCCCGATCAGCGACTGGTTGGGCAGATCGATGGTCATCTCGGCGCCTGGGCGCTCGCGCAATTGCCGCCATAAATCCCGGATGATCGTCTCAGGTATCGTGATCGCCAAGATGCCGTTCTGGATGCAGTTCACCTGAAAGATTTCGCCGAAGCTCGGGCCGACCAGCGCGCGAAGGCCGAAATCCATCACTGCGAAGGCCGCGCCCTCGCGGGACGAGCCGCAGCCAAAATCCCTGTCGGTGACCAGGATCTTGGCATCGCGATAGGCCGGATCGTTCAACACGAAGTCGGCGCGCGGCCGGCCGGCTTCGTCGAAGCGAAGATCGTACAAAAAAGCTTCGCCGTAATCGTGCCCGGGCCGGCGATGGCGGCGCATGTAACGGCCGGGCAAAATCATCCCGGTGTCGATGCTGGCGATTTCGAGCGGTGCGGCAACGGCAGTCAGCACTGTGAACGGCTGCATCAAAAGAACCTCACGAAAGCTGCCGCACGTCGGCCAGTCGTCCGCACACCGCAGCCGCTGCGACCATGGCGGGACTCATGATGTGGGTGAGCGCGCCGCGGCCCTGGCGGCCCTCATAGTTCCGATTGGTCGTCGACGCGCAGCGCTCGCCGGGTGCGACCAATTCGCCATTCGAGCCGTTGCACATCGAGCAGCCGGAATCCCGCCATTCGAGGCCGGCCTCGATAAAAATGCGGTCGAGCCCTTCGGCTTCGGCCTGTCGTTTCACTTCGCTCGAACCCGGCGAGACCATGCCGGGCACGATCGCGCGGCGCCCCTTGAACACCAGCGCCGCGGCACGCAAATCCTCGATGCGGCTGTTGGTGCAGGAACCGATGAACACCCGATCGATCGAGACTTCCGCGAGCTGGGTTGCCGGCCGAAGCTGCATATAGTCGAGCGCACGTTCGACGTGCCTTCGCCGGTCAGCATCATCGATGTGCGACGGATCGGGAACGGCACCGTCAATCGGCGAAGAATCTTCCGGGCTGGTGCCCCAACTCACCATCGGCGCCAGACGCGCGGCATCGAAGGAGAGCTCGCGGTCGAACGTCGCGCCGGCATCGGTCGGCAGCGTGCGCCAATGCGCCAGTGCCTCGTCCCAGTTCGTGCCTTTCGGCGCGTGTCTTCGACCCGAGATAAACTGATAAGTCGTGTCGTCTGGCCCGATCATGCCGATGCGGGCGCCGGCCTCGATCGACATGTTGCAAATTGTCAGCCGGCCTTCCATCGACAGCGCGCGGATGGTGGAGCCGGCATATTCCACCGCATAGCCGGTGGCGCCACCGACGCCGATGTCGCGGATGATCGAAAGAATTATGTCTTTCGCTGTTACCGCCTTCGACAGTTCGCCGTCGATTAAAATGCGCATCGTCTTCGGCTTTTTCAGCCAGACCGTCTGGGTGGCGACGACGTGGCGCAGCTGATTGCCGCCGCCGATCGGCACCGCCAGCGCGCCGCAGGCGCCGTTGGTCGCGGTGTGGGAATCGTTGCAGGTGATCAGCATGCCGGGCTGGGAAATGCCGAGCTCCGGCGCGATGACGTGGGCGATGCCCTGGTCGCGGTGAAACCAGCCGACATGGGGCAGCCTGAAATCGCGCGCGTTCTCGTCCATCATCTCGACGACACGGCGAATTTCCGCATTGGCCATCCCAGCAGTGCCGCGCTCGCGATTGACGGTCGGCAGATAGTGGTCGGTGACCGCGAGATGTTGCTGCGGCCGGCGCGACTGGCGGCCCTCGATGCGAAGCTGATCGAAAGCGAGGAACGATTGGCCCTCGTTGATCAGGTTGAAATCGACATAGAGCAGCGCCTCGCCCTGCGGCGACACCACGATGACATGGTCGGCCCAGATTTTTTCGAACAGCGTCCGCGGCGCGGTCATTCCAGCATTCCGAGTTCCGTCAGCACCGCGCGATTGTCGTCGTAGTCATGTTGCAGCCACGTGGCGGCTTCCGGATAGCGAATCGGCTTTAGCGTCCAGAAATTGCGCTCGAGATCGAGCTTGAAGTCGGGATCGACCATGACGCGGTCGAGCGCATCGGCCCAGAACGCGATCTGCTCGGGCTTTAGCCCATTGGGCAGCAGCACGGTGTAGGAATTCGCCGTCACCACGTCGAGGCCCTGCTCGCGCAGCGTCGGGTATTTGGCCAATTCGCCGGGCAGCCGTTCCGGCGAGGCAATGCCGAGCATGCGCAGCTTGCCGCCCTGGATCAGGGGCATCGAAGAACCGATGCTGGTCTCGCCGACATCGATGTGGCCGCCGGCGGCCTGCACCGAAACGTCGGAGCCGGAATCGAACACCACCGTCACCAGCTTTTTTGCCGGCGCACCTGCGGTCTTGCCGACATTGACTACGGAGACATGCAGCGGGCTGCCGAGCCCGACCGGGAACGCAAACGTCACCGAGCCAGGATCGGCTTTGAGCCGGTCGCGCACGTCGACCATGCTTTTGATCGGCGAGTCGACCGCCGTGAAATAGCATTGATAGGCGTCGAACAGTTTGACCAGCGGCGTGAGATGATGATGCAGGTCCAACCCTTTGCGGGCGATGGCGTTGATGAAGCTGCCCGAGGCAAGGCCGATCTCGTTGCCATCGCCTTCCTTGCGCGACAGGTCGGTCATGGCGATGATCTGCGCGGCGCCCGGCTTGTTGAGCACCGTCATCGAATCGACCAGATGCTCCTTGGTGAGCACGCGCTGGATGGCACGCGCGATGCGGTCGTTCTCGCCGCCGGCGCCGGCGCCGACGAAGAATTCGACGTTGCCGACCGGATGCCAAGCGGCCGTTTGCGCGCGTGCGTTTGGTCCGAGCAGCGCCAAGATGGCACCCGCCAAAGTGGCCGCCCGCGCGATCTGCATGTAGTCCTCCCCAATTTCACCGGCTTACCGGCTCGCCACAATACGCCCGCGTGTTTTAGCCGACCAGCAACGCATAGGAGAGAAAACCAATTGTCGCGCCCGGCTCGACGTTGGTGACTTCTTCGGTCAATTCGGCCAGACCGTCGGTTTCCGTGAGCGAGGTGATGACACCGGCGCCGTCTTGCGGGTGCTTGAAGGCTTCGATGGCGCCGTCGGAGGCCTGTCGCAGCGCCACGCGCACATATTCGCGCCGGCCTTTGCGCTTCTTGTAGGCGAAGGCTGAGCGCGCCGGCATGGCGATCAACGGCTCCGGCAGCGCGCCGGCCAAGCGCAACAGCAACGGCCGCACCACGCGCACGAAGGTGACGAAGACCGCGACCGGATTTCCCGGCAAGCCGACGAAGGCCGCGCTATGGCCGGGCTTCGCTGCCGGCACGACGCCCATTGCCACCGGCCGGCCGGGTTTTATCGCGACCCGCCAAAAAACGATCCGGCCGATGCTTTCGATGGCGCTGCGCACATAATCGGCCTCGCCGGTCGAGACGCCACCCGAAGTGAGCACGAGGTCGTGGTCCTCGGCCGCTTTGGCAATGGCGCGCGCGAGCTGTTGCGGATCGTCGTCGAGAATGCCGAGGTCGGTAACTTCGGCGCCAAGGCGCGCGATGAGGCCGGCGAGCAGGTAGCGATTGGAATCGTAAAGCGCGGCGCGCGGCAGGTGCGCGCCCGGCTCGACGATCTCGTCGCCGGTCGAGAACAGCGCCACCCGCACGCGGCGGCGAACTTTGAGCGACGTGAGACCGAGCGCGGCCGCGAGCGCAACGTGCTGCACGGCGAGACGGCGGCCGGCGGGCAACGCGACCGCACCGGCGCGCATGTCCTCACCGGCCAGCCGGCGGTTGGCGCCGCGTTTTAGTCCCGGCGGCACCACGACGGCGCTGCCATCGAGGCGACAATCTTCCTGCATAAAAACTGTGTCGGCGCCGTCCGGCATCGGTGCGCCAGTGAAAATGCGGATCGCCTCCCCGGCATGAAGCGCCTGCATGGCGTCATGCCCGGCCGCAACGCGATCGACGATCATAAGGCGGGTTTCGCCTTTGGCATCGAGATTGGCGGCGCGCACCGCATAACCGTCGACGGCGGAATTATCGAACGGCGGCACGTTGACCGGGGCGACGACGTCCTCGGCCAGCACGCGGCCTATGGCCTCGCGCAATGTCACGGTCTCGAAGCCGCTCACCGGCGTGATGCGTTCGGTAATCATACGCTCGGCGTCCGCGACCGGCAGCAGCGGGCCGTTGAAGGCGAAGCAATCGTCGCTGAGCTGCGCCATTACGCGTCGCCTCGCGGTGGGCCGATTTGCTCGAGCGGCAGTGCTTCGACCTCGAGCACATTGGCGATGCCGTCAAAATCATCGAGCATCAGCACCGGCACTAAAGCCTGCGATAGCGGCGCGTCGGTCGCGACCGCGACGATGCAATCGTCGTCGGGATGCAGCAGCGGCTTGCCGACCGTAGCGCGGAAAACTTCGAGTTTTGGATGCGAGTGGCGCTTGAAACCTTCGACGATCACCAGATCGACCGGGCTTAGCTTCGCCAAAACCTCGGCGAGCGGCGGCTCGGGCTCGTCGCGAAGCTCATGCACGATGGCCCAGCGCCGGCTCGACACGATCGCGACCTCGCTGGCGCCGGCCTGCCGGTGCAGCCAGGAATCCTTGCCCGGCTGGTCGGTATCGAACTCATGATGCGCATGCTTGACGGTGGCGACTTTCAGGCCGCGCTTGACCAGCACCGGGATCACGCCGGTGACCAGTGTCGTCTTACCCGAGCCGCTCCAGCCCGCGAGACCGATGATGCGCATAAGCCTTATGTAGCGTCATTCGCCAGCCGGTTCCATGCCGAGATCGCGAATGCGCTGTCGCGTTGTTTTGTTCCGCAATACGTCCAGGAAAGCCCGCACGGCCGGCCGCTCCCGGCGCGCTAGGCGCAGCAGAAAATCGTAGTCCTCGGGCGCAATGGGCAGAAAGGCAAGACCGTACATCTGCGCCACCGGACCGATGGCGACGCCCCAATCAGCGCGGTTTTGCACAACCGCGGCAGCGACCGCGTTGTGCGAGCGCGGCTGGTTGGCGTAGCCGGGCGGCCGCACGCGGCCGAGCAGGCTGTCGATCAAGACGCGCGTGCCGGATCCGGCATTGCGGTTGACCATCAGCACTGCCGGATCGGCAAGCGCTGCTTTCAACGCTGCGTCGGCGCTACGGCCTTCGAATCTTGCGTCACCTGAGCGATAAACAAAACCCTGCATGCGCCGCCAGCCGGGCACCAGCGCAAGGCCGGGCGCCAGCAGATGCTTGTTGTAGACACCGGTCGCCGGATCGACGAGATGCACCGGCGCAAGATCGCATTCGCCACGGCTGAGCGCCGCGACGCCGCCGAGACTGCCGACGGCGATGGTGCGCGCGTTGAAGCCGCGCTCGGCGAGCGCGCCGACCACGACGTCGAGCGCGATATCGTGGCTGCCCATGATGACGAGATCGGGCGCGCGCGCGGCCTCGCCGATCAGCGTGACTTCGGCGCTGGTATCGGCATCGAGCGAACTCGCCAGCGGATCGATGGTCAAGAACCCGTCGGCCTGGGAAAACGCCGTCACCGCGCCAGAACCTTTGCCGGTCGGAAACGCGATGGCACCGTCTTCGCCGGCGACAAGAGAGACCAGCACGAATTCCTCGCGGCCAAGTTCGGATGCGATCCGCACCGGCACGCGCGCCGTCGCCGTTCGTGCCGCTTCCGGCGCCAGCCCGGCGCGCGCGCGGATGATCGGCGCGACGAAGGCGTGGAAGGTGAAGATCGCCGAAGTCGGAAATCCTGGCAGCACAATAAGAGGCTTGTCACCGATGACCGCGAGGCACAGTGGCTTGCCCGGCTTGAGCGCCACGCCATGCACCAGAATGCCGGGCGCGCCAAGCCGCGACACGATGCGATGGGACAGATCGCCGGCGCCCTTTGAGGTGCCGCCGGAGAGCACCACCATGTCGCAGGATTCCAGCGCCGTGCGCATCGCCAGTTCGAGCGCGACCTCCTCGTCGGGGAACGCGCCGAACGGCACCGGCTCACCGCCGGCTTCGACGATCGCGGCGGCGATGATGGCGCCGTTGCTGTCATAGACGCCGGCCGGCGTCAGCGGCCGGCCGGGCTCGACCAACTCATCGCCGGTCGAGAGCACGGCGACGCGCGGGCGCCGCACCACGTCAATGGAGCCGAACCCACACGCCGCGAGCATGCCGATCTCGCGCGAGCCGATGCGCGTGCCCCGGCGCAGCAACGTCTCGCCGCGCGCGATATCGGAACCAGCGTATGAGATAAGCTGGCCGCTGGCGGCGGCGCGGCGCAGCGCGATGGCCGGCGCGGCCTCGGCTTCGATCAGTTCGGTGTGCTCGATCATCACCACCGCATCGGCACCGCGCGGGATGACACCGCCGGTCGCGATCGCGGTCGCGGTGCCCGGGAACACTTCGACGGCAGGCGCAACGCTGCACGCGACCACTTCGGCATTGAGCGCGAGACGTTTTGGCGCGCCATCGCTGGCGCCCGCGGTGTCGGCGGCGCGCACCGCAAAGCCGTCGACATTGGCGCGGTCGAACGGCGGCGCATCGACCGGTGCGACCACGTCGGCTGCGAGCACGCGCGACAGCGCCGCACCGAGGGCAAGGCTTTCGCCGCCGAGCGGCGAACGATCAATGCAGGCATCGAAACGGCGGCGCGCCTCGTCGGCGGACACCACTTCGAGGAATTGCTCCTGCCGCGCGGCGCGTTTGACGGCGTCGAGGATCGCCGAACCGCGTGGGTTGGATTTGGGGTTTATGGCCATGATCTCACGGCAACCGGCGTCCCGGCTGCAAAACCTTCGCTCTCGGCAGGAACAACAATCCAGCCGTCGCTGCGGGCCAGCGATTCCAACGATAAATAGACTGAGGCGAGCGGTTCCGCCACGCCGCCGGCGCAACTGACCGGGACCAGTTCTGTCAGCCCGATGGTCGAAGTGACTTTGCGCTTGAGCGGCAGCGTCATCGGCCAATCCGCAATGCCGCCGCCGGCAAGTTTGGCGACAAGATAGCGCCCGATCAGCAGCCAGATCGTCAACGCCGCATCGAGCCGGCCGGGGACCAGCAGCACAGGCTTTGCGCCAGCGAAGCCGAACGCGGCGGTTTCGCCGGGCGACACGGCGATGCCGTGCGCTTCGACTTGGCCGAGCCGCGCCAGTGTATGAACGGCCGTATCGCGCAATCCACTGCCGGTGCCGCCGACGGCAATCAGCGCATCGGTCTCGCCATCTCCGAGCGCAGGTTCGAGCGTGATCGAACTTCCGGTAACCACGCTTCCAGCCTCGCCTGCGACATGCATGAGCGTCGTCAATGCCACTTCGATTGCCGACGACCTTGCCTCCCCGCCATAGACGATGTGGACACGAGGTGCGCGAATGGTCACATCCTTGATCTCGGCCGCGGCCATGGCCGCGATGTCGATGGCGCGCGCGCGTTGCCCGGCGCAGCGCAATGGCGTGCGCGGCGTGGTGTCGCCACCTTTGGGCAGAACCCCCTCGCCCGCCGTGACCGCGGCGACGGCTTCGGCGCGATGGCCGCGCAGTGTGACAGCGTCGAGCGGCAGCACGGCATCGGCGTCGCTTGGTAGTGCCTCGCCGGCGTCGATACGGCGCACCGTCCCCGGCAACAACACCGGCGCGTAAGGTCCGGCATCGGCGACTGTGGCGGCATCCACCGGAAATCCGTCCCGTAACGCAATTGGGCGCGGCGGCTGCTCCGACGACACCACATCCTCGGCCAGCGTGAAGTCGCGCGCGGCATAGATCGCCGATTTCTGCGGCCTGACCACACCGACGCGCGAGTCGATGAGCGCAAGGATCGCGCCGAGCGGGGTCAGGCGCGTGATGCGCTGGATGCTGGAATCGAGGGCCATTTTCATATGTCATGCCCGCGAAGACGGGCATCCAGTAAACACCAAAAACCGAGTATACATCCGCACCATCCGAGATTACTGGATCGTCCGCATTCGCGGACGATGACACTAAGAATGACCGAAAAGACGCTCAATCTGCGCGGCCTCAAATGCCCGCTGCCGGCGCTGCGCACCAAAAAGGCGCTGAGCGGCATGGCGGTGGGCGACATTCTGGTCGTGGAATGCACCGATCCGCTGGCCGGCATCGACATCCCGAACCTGCTCAACCAGACCGGCGATAGGCTCGAAGCCACGCGCAAGGAAAAGCGATTGCTGACGTTCCGCATCCGCAAGAAGTAACCGCGGCCGGCTATTCCATCTTCAGCCCGGCCTTGAGGATCGCCGGTTTCCAGCGCAGCGCCTCATGCGCAACGAAAGCGTTGAAGGCGTCGGCATCCATCGGCGCGATGATCATGCCGTCCTGGCGGATGCGCGCCTGGTTGTCGGGCTGTGCCATGCCGGCATTGATCGCGGCGTTCACCCTGCGGACGATGTCGGGAGAAAGCCCGGCCGGGCCGGCGAGGCCGAACCAGTTGGTCGCCTCGAGCTTATAGCCGAGCTCCTTGAAGGTCGGCACGTCGGGATAATCCGGCAGCCGCTCGCTGCCGGTTTGAGCGAGCCCGATCACGGTGCCGCCTTGGAGCTGCGGCGACGCCGACGTCACCGTCGGCGTGGCAAAATCGATGTTGCCGGCCACGACGTCGAGCTGGCTTTGCGCGGCGCCTTTGTACGGCACTACCTGGAATTTCAGATCGGCGATTTGCGCGAAAGACTCGGCGATCATCTGGCCGGCGCTCGCCAGCCCCGAGACTCCGTAAGTCAACGGCTTGCCGCTCGCCTTGGCTTTGGCGACGAAATCCTTCAGCGTCTTGATGTCGCTTTTGGCGCTGACGATGAAGACGATCGGCGAGCCAGCGAGATAGGCGACGTGAGTCAAATCCTTGAACGGGTCGTAGCCGATCTTGGCATTGATCAGCGGATTGATCGCGGTGAGCGACAGTGTGGTGATCACGAAATTGTAGCCGTCGGGATCGGAATGGGCGACGAGGTCGACACCGATCACGCCGCCGGCGCCGGCGCGGGTCTCGACATAGAATTGCTGGCCGAGCGCCTTGGTCAATTGGTCGGCGGCCATGCGGGCGAGGATGTCGGCGGCGCCGCCCGGCGCAAACGTGTTGACGATGCGGACCGGATGGCTCGGCCAATCCTCGGCCGCCGCCGGGGCTGCACTCCAGAAGAATGAAGCAGTTACCGCGGCGCAAGTCAGCGCAACGTATGTCCTCATTCGGCGGCGACCCGGTGCGCGGCCACGCCTTTGGCTTTCACCACCACTTTGATCGCGTCGTCGACGCGGTCCTTGGCGTAGCGGATCGCGGTCGGCAGATCGTCGAGCGGGAACGTGTGGGTGTGGATTTTCGCGGCGTCGAAGCGCTTTTGCGACATGAAGGCTTCGGCGCGGTGGGTCGCGGTCTTGCCCTCGCCGCGGATGCCATAGAGATAAATGTTGTTGCGCACGATATGGGCGACGTCGACCGGTGTCTCCTGGTGCGGGAACGCGGCGAGGCAGACTTTGCCGCCGCGATTGACCATGCGGATGGCGTCGTTCACCGCGTTCGGCGCGCCCGAGCACTCGATCACGTAGTCGACACCTTTGCCGCCATTGAGCCGGCGCACCGCTTCGACGGCCTCTTCATTGCGCACGTTGACGACATGATCGGCGCCGAGCTCGCGGCCAATCTTTAACCGGTTGTCGCGGGTGCCGGTGAGGATCACGGGCGAGGCGCCAAGCGCCTTTGCCACCGCGACGCCAAGGAGCCCGATCGGGCCGGGGCCGGTGACGACGACACTCTCGCCGGCGACGAGGCCGCCGAGCTCGGTCAGCCCGTACATCGCGGTGCCGGCGGTCACCACCAATGTCGCCTCCTCGTCCGACATAGTGTCGGGAATGGCGACCAGCGTGTTGATGTGGTTGACCTGGTATTCGCAGAAGCCGCCGTCGGTGGTGAAACCGTTGGCGCGGTGGCCCTTGTCGACGTCGCCGTAGTTGAGCCCATAGTTGTGGCAGGCGGTGTACATGCCCTCGCGGCAACGTTTGCACTGGCCGCAGCCGGCGTGGATCTCGACGGTAATGCGCTGGCCGATGCGGTATTCGTCGACGCCGGGCCCGAGCGCCACCACGGTGCCCATGTACTCATGGCCGGGCGTGAAATTCTTGTTGAACGGCATGCCGCCCAGGATCGAGGCCGGCGGGCCGTGATCGATGATCTCCAGATCCGTGGCGCAGATCGCCACCGCATCGATACGGACCAAAACTTCCGCGCGCTTGGGCACCGGCACCGGCTTTTGGGCGAGCTTCAACTCGCCGGGATTGCCCAGCACCCAGGCTTTCATGGTGTCCGGGATCGGATAATCCGGGCTCGTCTTCACTCCGGGGCCTGAATACATGGCTGAATCCTTGGTTTTCTCGGGCGGTTATAATCGATTTCAGCTCGGATCGATACTGGCCGCCTTCACACCGGCGCCGACGTTGCGTCGTAGGTAAACAACCAATCGTAGCGCTCCCTGATGCGACCCTCCTGCCATTCGTGATCGACATGGGCCTGCGCCGCCGCGGCGTCGACCATGGCGCGGTTGTGGAAGCGCGGGATCATGGCAGCGGAGCCAGCGACGACCTTGTTGGCGCGGTCGCGGCGTGTCGACTCGTAGGCGGCCAGCGCGGCTTGGTGATCGTGCGGATATCTTTCGAGTGCCCGCGCCAGCACAAAACCGTCTTCGAGCGCCATGACGGCGCCTTGGGCCAACAGCGGCACCATCGGGTGGCAGGCGTCGCCAAGCAGCGTGCAGCAGCCCTTGCTCCACGCGTCCATGGGCGGCCGCAATGCCAGGCCCCATTTGTACGGCACGTCGATGTTGCGAATGAGCGCGTGAACGTCGGCATGCCAGCCGCGAAAATCGTTCAGCACTTCTTCCGTCGTGCCGCGCACATTCCAGCCTTCGACCGTCCAATCACGCTCGCCCATGCCGACGAAGTTGAGCAGTTTTCCGGCGCGCAACGGATAATGCACGACGTGGCCGCCGGGGCCGACCCAATTGGTGCCGACGGTCCGCGAGATCGAGGCCGGCACGCGCTCCATCGGGATGACGCCGCGCCAGGCGATGATGCCGCAGAAATTTGGCTTCGCCGCGCCGAACAAAGCTTCGCGCACCACCGAATGCACGCCGTCGGCGCCGACCACGAGCTTTGCCGTGACCGGCGCGCCGGTTTCGAAGCGGAGCTCGACGTGGTCGGCGGTTTGCGAGAGGCCAACGCATTTGCGGCTCAAGTGAATGGCGCCGGGTTTGGCCTGCAGCACCGCTTGCGCGATCACGCCGTGCAGATCGCCGCGATGGATGGTGATGTAGGGAAAACCGTAGCGCTCGACCGATTCCAGGCCGAGGTCGAACAGCTTCCAGCTCTGCCCGGTGTTCCACAGCCGGATCGCCTTGCCGGCCGGCAGCACCTGGACTTTCTCCAGCGCGTCCTTGAGCCCCAGCGCATGCAGCACGCGCGTGCCGTTGGCGCTGATCTGCACGCCGGCGCCGAGCTCGCGCAACTCCGGCGCCTGCTCGTAGACATCGACATCGATGCCGCGCCGCAGCAGCGCCAGCGCAGCGGTGAGCCCGCCGATGCCGCCGCCGACGATCGCGACGTTGTCCATTGCAAAGCTCTACAGGTCGAAGAACGTGATGATCTCGCCGATCAGCTCGCGTTTTTTCGCAAGCTTCTCGGTCTGCTGATAGCGACCGAGCGAGCGGCCGGCGATGTCGATCTCACCCTGCTCGCCGACGACGATATAGAGCGGCTCTTCGTAGTGGCCCGATTGCGGCCGGTGCAGCACCAGCTTGTGATCGATCAAGCTTGCTTCGATGCCTCGTGTTTTCAACGTCTGTGACGGCTTGATGTCCTGCTCGAAAAACTCGGTCAAAAAATCGCTCGCGAGCTTGTGCCGCTCGCGGCGCTCCTGATCCTGCTGCGCGCGCTTGCCGGCAAGCTCGTCGAAGACTTTGTCCAGTTCCGACGTCACAGAATGAAGCTCACCGAGCCGAGCAGGCCCAGCTGTTGCGCGTCGAGAATGGCGCGCCGCTCGGCGATCTTGAGCCGGCCGCCATGGCGCTTGAGCTTGTAGCGGTACTGGCCGACGAAGACGCGGTCGAGATCGTTGTGGCGGTAGCGATGGATGATGAAATTCGCCGCCGCCGAAATCATGTCGCCGTCGACGCCGGTGATGCGCACATTGCCGATCATGCGCCGCGTCCGCGACAGCGGATACTCGGCATGGCAGTTCGGATCCTTGAGCCGGATCACGCGCTCGCGCAGCCGCACGATATCGTCGGCGATGGTGAATAGCGCATAGCGCGCGTCGGCGTCCGGCTTGTCGTTGGGCGGCACGTAATAAGCCGCGTCGTCGGTCAACAGTTCGAGCCAATCGTCGAGCCGCCAGGAATCGAGCAGGTCCGCTTCTTGATAGAACAAATCCTCGACTTCGGCGCGTGAGACGGTCGAGGCGACGAGCTCGTTCATACTCGCGTCTCCATCAGCTCGTTCCACTTGCGCCAGAACACGCGCAGATGGCCCTCGTCGGTGGCGAGCTGCTGGTCGCCGGCCTTGGCCATGCCGCGCGACAGATCGGACCACGGCACCTCGCGCCACGCGGCGAAGCCGAGCTGCGCCGCTTCGAGCGCCGCGACATCGTCGGGCGTGGCGAAGCCGCCGGGGCCGTAGAAGGTGAGAAAGGCGTGCAGCCGGCGCGCGCGCTGCGCTTCGGTCTCCTCGACCGGGCCGAGCGCCCATGCGGTGACGTGCATGCGGTCAGGCGCGACCGGATAGAAATGTCGCACCGTAACCGAGGAGCCGTCGTTGATGACCAGGTTGGGAAAGATCGCGAGATTGCGGTTGGTATCGGCGACGCGGGCGGCGCGCGCCGCGCCGAGCCGCGCCACCAGCTCGTTGCGCAGCGCGTCGATGTCGGCCTTGGCATCCTCGCCATAGACCGAAATCCATTTCGCCACCGGGCGGCCGCGGTAATTCGGATTGTCGGTGGTCAGATGGCCGTTGCCCAGATCGCGGCCAAAACCGCGGGTCGGCAACAGCTCGCCCTTCGGCGGCGTGACGTTGATGCCGGAATTGCGCATGTAGTTGAGCCAGGTCGAGTGCGTGGATATCAGATGGTAGTCGTCCACGCTGTTCTCGACCAAAAGCTTCCAGTTGGCGCGAATGTCGTATTCTTGCGTCCCGGAAATGATCTGCATCTTTCCCGAGGGCGACTGGTCGATGACGAGGTCGATATAGTCCTTGGCCTTGCCGAGATAGGAGTCGAGATCGACCGCCTCGCGCTCGAAATTAGCGAAATAGAAATCGCGGTAGGCTTCGAGCCGCGGCACCGGCACCAAGCCCATTTCGCTTCTGTCGAACGAATCGCCATAGGCATCCTCGCCCGGAACCGATTTGAGCCGGCCATCGGGATGATAGGTCCAGCCGTGGTACATGCAGTAGAACTGCCGGGCATTGCCCTCGCGCTCGCGGCAGACCAGCGCGCCGCGATGGCGGCAGCAATTGATCAGCGCGCGCACCGTGCCTTCGCGATCGCGGCAGAAGATGACCGGCCGCCCCGCCACCGGGCGGGTCTTGAAGTCGCCGGGATTTTTGATCTCCGAAGCGTGGCCGACATAGACCCAGCAGCGGTCGAAAATGGCGCGCTTCTCGCGCTCGAAAACATCGTCGGAGACGAAAACCTCGCGATTGACGAAGAACGTCTTTGCGTCCGGGTTCTCGACGACAAAATCGTGGCCTGAGGGCTGGTAGTTCATTTTAGGGCCGCTCCAAGGGTTCGCTGCCTTATATAGAAAATCGAGCCCTGTCGTCCAATGCCGGTCAGGATACCTGATGCTCCAGCATGACTTCGCGCCGCTCGCGCGCGGAATGCAGCAGCTTAAGCGTCACCTCGACATTGGCCTTGCCCCAGCGGCCGTTTTGCAGCGGCGACTTGCCGGTGCGGATGGCGGCAATCATATCGTCGAGCACTTCGCTGCGGCCAGGCATGGCGGCGCTTTTGGGCAGCGTGACCTCGCGCTTGCCATTGGTGTCATAGATGAAAAGGCCATCGGCCGAAGCGCGCATCTCGCCCCGCTCGCAGGTGACGATCATCAGCCCGAAATGCGGCTGATGGTTCGGCGGCGGGCCGGCTGGCGAACCGTAGGCATAACGTGCCACGCGCAAGCGCGCTTCTTCCGCCTGCTCTGCCGCCAAGCTGCGCCGCGCCATACCATGCTGATCGGGCGGCTTTGGCGCGCCGCGCTCGTTGATCCAGAAATGCAGCTCGTCGCTGTCGAAGAAATCGTAACCGCCATAGACCAGCGAGGCTGCGGCGCCATCCTCGAATTCGAGGAACGCGATGGCGCTGCCTTCGGTCGGCCGCGCCGGATCGAGCCGCGTGGCCTGGGCGCGCACGCTGCGCAATCGCCCTCCCGCGATCAGCCGCACCATGTCGATCTGATGCGGCACCTGATTGAACAGAATGCCGCCGCCGCGCGCCGTATCGAGCTCCTCCGGCCGGCGCGGCCGGTAGAGGAAATTCGTGTAATTCCACGCTGCGATCATGCCGAGCCGGCCGATTTCGCCGCTCGCCACGATACGCCGCATTTCGCGCACCGCCGGGTCGAAGGCGTGGGTGTGGCCGACGATGAGATGGACATTGGCGCGTTCGGCGGCAGCGATGATCGCGTCGCAATCGGCAAGCGTCAGCGCCATCGGCTTTTCGAGAATAATGTGCTTGCCGGCGCCGGCCGCGAGTGCGGCGTGCGCGGCGTGGAATTGATGCGGCGTCGCGATGTAGACGACGTCGGCTGCCGGATCGGCGCAAAGCTCGGCGACGTCCGCGTAGGCGCGCGCGTTGAAGTCGCGCGCGAAGGCGTCGCGGGGTGCATCATGGGGATCGGCGGCAGCGACGAGTTTCACGCCGGGATGCGCGGCCGCGGCGCGTACCATCACGGCACCGGCCATGCCGAGGCCCGCAATGGCAAGGCCAAGCGGCGCGCCCGGCGGTTTTGCCATCAGGCCGGCTCTCCGGCCGCGTCCTTGTCGAGATCGACCAGAATGTCGTCGCCTTTCAGCACCACCTTGTAGGTGCGCAGCGCGAACGAGCACGGCGGCGACTTCACGGCGCCGGTCTTCACGTCGAAGGCGCCGGAATGCAGGCTGCACTCGATGATGCCATCCTCAAGGAAGCCGTCGGCGAGGCTCGCGGACGCATGGGTGCATTCGTCGTCGGTGACGTAATACTGGCCGTCGAGGTTGTAGACGGCCAACCTTTTGTCGCCGACCTCGTACGCCTTCACCGTTTCCGGCGCGATCTCGGACTGCGCGCAGACCCGGACGACATTATCCGCCATGGCTATCCCCTCACTTTCGCAGGGCCACTGCGGCCCTTGCTCCGCGCTGCGACACAAAACCGCGCGGCGCTTGCGGTCAAGTCCGCCTGTTATAGCGAGAGGCGGGAATTCGTTGCAATTCCTGAGCCCATATCCTGAGCTAGCGAGTTGTGATCGGGCCGATTGCCCGGCACTATGTCGCTAATCATGACCGCAAGTGCCCCCAATCTGCGTGCCGTCGGCGAGCCGGCGGAGCGTCGTCCGCAAGCGGCACGGCCGGCAATCCGGATCGGCGATCTGCAAAAATCGTTTGGCGCGCTCGTCGCCATCGACCACGTCTCGGTCGACATCGAACCGGGCGAGTTCTTCGTCATCGTCGGCCCGTCGGGCTGCGGAAAGACCACGCTATTGCGCATTCTCGCCGGCCTGGAGACGGCGACCGCCGGCACCATCGAGACCGACACGCCGGCGGGCTCGGACCGGCCGAAAAATTCCATGGTGTTCCAAGGCGAGTCGATCTTCCCCTGGATGACGGTATGGAACAACGCCGCTTACGGCTTGCGCATGCGCAACGCGCCGGCCGCCGTCATCAAGGAGCGGGTCGGCCATTATCTCGACGCCACCGGGCTCACGCGTTTCGCCGATTATTATCCACACCAGCTCTCCGGCGGCATGAAGCAGCGGGTCTCGATCGCGCGGGCCTTCGCCAACGATCCGGAAATCCTGCTCATGGACGAGCCGTTCTCGGCGCTGGACGCCCAGAACAAGCTCCTGCTGCAGGAGGAGCTGCTGCGCATCTGGGAGGAGCAGAAAAAGACCGTCGTGTTCATCACCCACAGCGTCGACGAAGCGGTCTTTCTCGGCGACCGCATCATGGTGATGACGGCGCAGCCCGGCCGCGTGAAGAGTTTTGTGCGGGTGCCGCTCGCCCGGCCGCGCAACCTCATCGAATTGCAGAAAGCGCCGGAATTCGGCGAGCTGGTGCACCGCATCTGGTCGGGATTGCGCGACGAAGTGCAGCGCGCCCGCGAGCAGGAAAACAAGGACGTCGTTCCAGGACAACGCAAATGAGCACGCAAACCATCGCCGGCAGCCCGGCGCAAAATTTTTCTCTCTCCATGCGCGCGCGCGAGCGCATCCTCGGCATCGCCTCGCCGATCTTGTTGCTCGTGGTCTGGGAAGTGGCGGCTCGATTTCACTTCATCGATACCCGTTTCTTTCCCGCGCCTTCGAGCGTCATCGTCGTGATGATCGAGATGCTGCGGTCCGGCGAGCTCGTTACCAACACGCTGGTCAGCCTGCGCCGGCTTGCGCTCGGCACGCTGATCGGCGGCGGCCCGGCGCTTGTGCTCGGCATCGCCATGGGGCTCAATCGCTGGGTCCGCGCCGTGTTCGATCCGCTGGTGGCGGCGACCTATCCGATACCGAAAAGCGCCATCCTGCCGCTGGCGCTTCTGATCTTCGGCCTCGGCGAAGGCTCGAAAATCTTCATGGTCGCGGTCGGCGTGTTTTTTCCGGTGGTGATCAATGCCACGACCGGCGTGCTCGAGATCAACCGCATCTATCTCGACGTCGGGCGCAATTACAAAGCCAGCCGCTGGAACACGTTCTGGACCATCGCGCTGCCCGGCGCGCTGCCGGTGATCATGACCGGCTTCAAGCTCGGCATCGGCATCGGCTTGGTGCTCATCGCCATCGCCGAGATGATTGGCGCCAAAAGCGGGCTGGGCTACATGATCTGGACGGCGTGGGAGACGTTTTCCGTAGAACAAATGTATGTCGGCCTGTTCATGATCGCGATCATCGGCTTCGTGCTCACGGTAGCGCTTAACGAGATCGAACGCATCGTCGTTCCGTGGAAGCGCGACTGATGCAAGTCCTCGTCGTCGGCGCCGGTGTCGTCGGACTTGCCGTCGCGCGCGCCGCGGCGCTCGCCGGCCATGACGTGACCGTTGCCGAAATCACCAGCGGCATTGCCAACGGCGTGTCGTCGCGCAACAGCGAAGTCATCCACGCCGGGCTTTATTATCCGACCGACACGTTGCGCGCCAAGCACTGCGTGCGCGGCCGGCGCATGCTCTATGACTTCTGCGCCTCCCACGGCGTCGGCCACCGCAAATGCGGCAAGCTGGTTGTTGCGACCAATGACGCCGAACTCGCCAAGGTCGAAACCATCATGGCGCAGGCCGAGCGCAACGGCGTCGAAGGCGTCGAGATGATCGGCGGCAACGCCGCGCGCGCCATGGAAGCGGAATTGTCCTGCATCGGCGCCCTGTGGTCGCCGGAAACCGGCATCATCGACAGCCACGGATTCATGCTGGCACTGTGGGGCGAATTGGAAGACCGCGGCGGCATGATCGCGTTCGAGACGCCGGTCGAGCGCATGACCTACCAGGCGCCGCATTGGCACGTGCAATTCGGCGGCCGCGATTCAGGCGTCATGCCGTTCGACGCGGTCGTCAACGCCGCAGGTCTCGGCGCGCAGGCGCTGGCGCGGCGCATCGAGAACTATCCGGCCGGCAAAGTGCCCCGCCTCGTGCTCGGCAAGGGCAATTATTTCGGCTTCGCCGGCAAGCCGGCCTTCTCGCGACTGATTTATCCGACTCCGATCGACGGCGGCCTTGGAGTCCACGTCACACTCGATCTCGCCGGCCGCATGCGTTTCGGCCCCGACGTCGAATGGATCACGGAGGAGAACTACACCGTCGATCCGCGCCGCGCCGACAGCTTTTACGCCCGCATCCGCACCTATTGGCCGGGCTTGCCGGACAGGTCCCTGGTGCCGGATTATTGCGGCATCCGGCCAAAGCTCTCCGGTCAAGGCGAACCGCAGGCCGATTTCATGATCGCCGGTCCGCCGGCGCACGGCATGCCGCGCCTCGTCAACCTGTTCGGCATCGAATCGCCGGGGCTGACCTCGTCGCTGGCGCTGGCCGAAGAGGTCGTGGCCTATCTCAAGGACTGAGACGGTACGATCGTGCCCGGCTGGTCGACCGGCGGCGCTTCCGTGCGGCGGGACAGCTGAACGGGCGCCGATCTGGGATTGAGTTGCGCGGCGACAGTCGCCGAATCGAGCGGCGTGAACGCAGCGCCCTGGCCGCGGGCGCCGCTATAGGCGACGAATCCGTCTTTGGTCGAAACGATATCACCTGGACGCAATGTCGGGTCGTTCGACATGTCGAACGGGGCAAGGCCGAATGCGTCTTTGCCGTTGCAGGTGCAGTTCGCAATCATTTGCTTGCGGTAGACGAAGGCGTTGTCGATATCGCCATAGTGCTGGCCGTCCTTGGCGACGGCGCCGCCGATTTCGCCGCCGAAGAAGACTTTGGTCTTGCTCGCCGGACACATCGCCCGGCAGGTCTCGATCGGCGTCGCGTTGGTCATGTGCTCGAGCGGGAAATGCCGGCCGTCGCACAGGCGGACGCAAAACGCCACGGTGCGGCCGATGTTGCCGTTGCCTTGCCGCACATCTTCGGTCCCGGTCGGCGACGCCGGCGCGACGCGCCCGATCGAGGCCGGCGGTTCGGCATAGGAATTCACATTGGCCGGCGGGGATTGGCGCTGAAAGCCGCCGAACAGGAAATCGAACAGTCCCTCGGCGCGCGCCGGGCGCGGCATCGCCATCAGCATGGCGGCGAACAACGCGGCCAATGCGGCAACGTGCCAATATAGCGGCTTGATACGCCACGCCTGCATCGCGGACTCAATCGTTCCCGTCTTGCCCGGCGGCAAGCATGGGCGAAAAAATTCAACATCGGATGACGAAATCCGGCATGCCGCGGCAAAGCGCCGAAATCCCGAACATGGCTAAGAAATTCTAAATGCGTACGTCCTGCCCCTGTCCTCGCCGCAAAAGTCCCAGCTATTGCGCCATGGCGGTTGCATCGCAAATCCGCCTTGCCAACCATGGCGCGATGCTTGAAGGTTTTGTGCGCGGATCGGGCAGGCCGTGAGACGACCCTGCGAGCTCGAGACCGATGAGATACAGAATCCGGAGAACGCCATGATCAAGGCCAAGCGCTTCGGCCACGTCACCTTCGAGACATCCGACCTCGAGCGCCAGATCGCCTATTTCACGGAAGTCGCCGGGTTGGTCTTGGCGGAGCGGGAAAACGGCCGCGCCTACCTCGCGACCAAGCACGGCGACCTCGTGGTCCAGCTCGAAAACGGCGAGCATGCACGCTGCGCCAGATTGGCGTTCCAGGTTTCGCCACAGACCGACTTCAACGACATCCGCAGTGGCATCGAAGCAGAAGGCATCCGCTGTCACGCGCGCAACGATCCGGCCCCGGGTATTGCGCAAATGCTGTCATTCGAGGATCCCAAGGGCACGGTCTGCGAAGTTTTCGCGGCGCAAACGCCGATTTGCAAGCCGCGACCGGTCGCCGGCATCGGACCGCTGAAACTCGGCCATTTGGCGTTCGTCGTTCCGGAGCCAAAGCAATTTGCCGAGTTCTACAGCCGCGTCCTCGGCTTTCGCGTGTCGGACTGGATCGAGGACTGGTTCGTCTTCATGCGCTGCGGTCCGGACCACCACACCATCAACTTCGTGCGCGGCAAGCGCACGCGGATGCACCACGTCGCTTTCGAACTGAAGGACTGGCCGCAGGTGCAGTCGGCGTGTGACTTCCTCGGCAGCAAAAACATTCCGATTATCTGGGGCCCCGGCCGGCACGGCCCCGGTCACAATATCTACACCTATCATCGCAATCCCGACGACCAGATCATCGAAATGTTCACCGAGCTCGACAAGATGCTGGATGAAAATCTCGGCTATTTCGAGCCGCGGCCGTGGCATCGCGATCATCTGCAGGTGCCAAAAGTCTGGGGACCGCCACCCAACGACATGTGGGGACCGCCGCCAACGTCAGAATATCTGCGGCAGCGCGAGTGATTGACCGCGCCTCAGCGCGACAGGACAAAGAGATAGGTCAGCGCCGCGAATACCGGCGCCAACACCACGACCGACCAGACCAGATAGCCGAAAAAGCTCGGCATCTTGATGCCGCGCTCGGTGGCGATGGCATAGATCATGAAATTCGGCGCGTTGCCGATATAAGTGAGCGCGCCCATGTAGACCGCGCCCATGGAGATCGCCGTGAGCACCGGCGCCAGCGGACCCATCAGCTCGACGGCGTTGCCGCCGGCCAGCTGGAAGAAGACCAGATAGGTCGGCGCGTTGTCGAGGATTGCGGACAGCACGCCGGTGAGCCAGAAATAGGCGACGACATGCGGGCTGCCGTCTTGCGCCGTCACCGCGGTCAAGAGCCAGGCCAAGGAGCCGTCATGGCCGGCGGCAAGCGCCGCCAGGATCGGCACCGCGCAGACGAAGATTGCCGCGAACAGGATCGCCACTTCGAGGATCGGCTCCCAGGAAAAGCCGTTGGCCTCGCGGTGCTCGTCGGGCGTCAGCCACAGCGAGGCGAGCGCGGTGAGAAACAGCACGGCATCGCGCAGCAGATTCTGCAGCGGCAATGCCGTGCCGTGGAGCGTGAACGTGACGCCCGGCTTCCACAGCGCCGAGACGATGACGGCGCCGATAATGACCGCGAGCAGCGCCAGATTGACGATGCCGTGCATGCGAATCGGCGCGCTCGCCTCGCCGACCGGCGCGACGCGGCGATCCTGGCGGAAGAACCACAGATCGACGGCGACAAAAATCGCCAGCACGCAGCCGGCGACGAAAACGGTCGGCAGCCACAGATTTTTTGCCGGCCAGAAGAAATCGACGCCGTTGAGGAAGCCGATGAACAGCGGCGGATCGCCGAGCGGCGATAGCGCGCCGCCGATATTGCCGACGAGAAAGATGAAGAACACCACGACATGGACGTTGTGCAGCCGCGCCGCGTTGGCGCGGATGAGCGGCCGGATCAAGATCATGGCGGCGCCGGTGGTGCCGACGATGCTGGCGATAAGCGTGCCGAAGGCAAGCGTCAGCGTATTGACCAGCGGCGTGCCGCGCACCGTCCCCGAGACCACGATGCCGCCTGCGACTACGTAAAGCGCGAACAGGATGGCGATGAAGCCGAGATAGTCGCCAAGAAGCGCGTGCACCAGAGCGGCCAGCGCGGTATCGGCGCCGCGCAAGGCGGCGAGCGGCGTGAGCGTCAGCGCCGCCCAGGCGAAGGCGAATTTGCCATAGTGATGGTGCCAGACGCGCCGGATGACGAGCGGCGCAAACGCAATGGTCAGCAGGATACCGGCGAACGGCAGCGCCCAAGGCCAGGACAATGTCGCGCCGTCGAGCCCGGCGGCCTGGGCTGTGCCGGGCAACGATACCGCAACGGCGAGAAGGGCGATGAGGCGAATGAGCATGGCGGCAGGACTTTGCCACGGGCGCGCGGCGATTGCATTATGGCCGTGCCGATAACCTGCCCCAGCCGGAGAGGAGTGCCCCGTGGCCGTCCATCGTTTCGAAAATCCTTCGACCATGCCGCCGACGCGCGGCTACACCCACGTCGTCGATACCACGAGCCCATGCCGCACCATCTACCTTTCGGGTCAGCTCGGCATGACCGCTGACGGCAAGTTCGCCGGCGCACCCGGCGATTTCCGCGCCCAGGCCACGCAATGCTTCGAGAACATGAAACACGCGCTCGCCGCGGTCGGCGCCACTTTCGAGCACGTGGTGAAGGTCACCTGCTACTTCGTCGACATGGCGCATCTGCCGATTTACTTCGAGGTGCGCAACAGCTACGTCGACACCGCGGCGCCGCCGGCCTCGACCGCGGTGCAGATCGTGAAGCTGGCGCGCGATGGCGCGCTGTTCGAGATCGAGGCGATCGCCGTAGTGCCGCAGAAATAGCGGCCGAAAACACAAGCGGGAGGAAAACATGACAATCGAAAAACAGAATTTCGCTGCGCGGGCCGCGGCGACGGCCGGCGTCGCCGCTTTGGCACTGACTCTGTCGCTCGGCGCGGCATCGGCGCAGGACAAAATCTACACCATGAAGATCACGCTGCCGACGTTGAATGACCCGAGCTATTTCTTCGCCAAAAACTACGCGGCGGCGCTGGAGAAGGATTCCGGCGGCCGCATCAAGCCCGAAATCTATCCGGCGAGCCAGCTCGGCGCGATCCCGCGGCAGATCGAGGGCACGCAATTCGGCGCCATCCAATGCGCGATCATTCCGCCCGAATTCTTCGTCGGCGTCGACGAGCGCTTCGAGCTGATGGCGGCGCCGGGCCTGGTCGATTCCATGGATCACGGCCAGCGTCTCGCCGCCGATCCGGCTGTGCGCAAGCTCATCCTCGGCCTCGGCGCCGACAAGGGGCTGCATGGTGTGGCATTGTTCATGAACGCACCGTCGTCGGTGATCGCCAAGGCGCCGATCCGGCATCTCGCCGATTTCAAAGGTAAGAAGATCCGAGTTCTGGCCTCGAAATTCCAGACGGTGCCGATCGAACGATTGGGCGCGACGCCGGTGGCAATGACGCTCGGCGATGTGGTGCCGGCGCTGCAGCAGGGCGCCATCGACGGCGCCGTCGGCGGCATCGTCGTCTTCACGCCCATGCACTTCAACGATGCGGCGAAATACGTCACCGAGACCGGCCAGCCCGCGGTCTTCGTCGCAGTCGAGATCAACAAGAGCTGGTACCAGTCGTTGCCCGAGGACCTGCAAAAGCTGATCGACGACGACGCCGCCGCGGGACAGGCGGCGATCGGTCCGCTGGCTGGCGAGATCGTCGGCAAGGCGCGCAAGGGTTGGACCGATACCGGCGGCGAGTTGATCAGCCTGCCGGCCGACGAGCAGGCCGATATGATGAAGACGTTTTTGGCCGCCGACGCCGAAGTCGCAAAGGCAAAGCCGGCACTCGACGCCGCCTACCAGATCGTGACCGACGCGGCGGCGCGCACACGCTGAGGCGCGGCGCGCGTCTTGCCCCTATCGCGTCGTCGTCACGGCGAACCAGACCGCGATGGCAGCAAGCACGACGGCAAGGACTTTGCGAATCGTCCGGCGGCGGGTCGGATCCGACAGCACATCGCGCAACCGGCTCGCCAGCAGAACGATGAGCAAATGAATGCTGGTTGCGACCGTGACATACACGGCCGAGAGCACGAGTGTCTGGGCCATCACATGGTCGGTCGCGGGCGTCACGAAAGTCGGCACCACGGCGATGAAGAAAATCCCAGCCTTCGGATTGAGCAGGTTGGTGATCAGTCCGCGCTGAAACGCCTTGCGCAGCGTGCCGTCATGGTCGTCGGTCGCGTCCGGCCCAGCCTCGGGCTCGGCAAACCATCCTTCCCAGGCGAGCCACAGCAGAAACGCGACGCCGCTCCACCGCAAAGCCTCATATAGAAATCGCGATTGCTGGATGATCTCGGCAAGTCCTACCGCCGCAACCGCGCCGTAGATGGCAAGACCGAGAGCCACTCCCGCCACCGCAGCCACGCCCGCGCGTATGCCGTTCGATACGGTGAGCGCGGCGAGGTACGCCATGTTCGGGCCCGGCGTGACCTCGATGACGATCGACGCAATGGCAAAAGCCAAAATCGATCCCGGCATGAAATCGGCCAGGTCGAGAATTCGACCACTCAATGCACGGCGTCCCGAATGCGCGCGCCCACCGCGGCGGAACCTATCGTTGCGCGAATACGATAAGGAGAATTCCCACCACCGCCATGCCCCCGCCGTAGTAGATCCAGGGGGTCTCGTCGATCATAAAGCTCGAGGCGGGCCAACGCACAAAGCCCAAGCCCTGGCCCATCCAGAGCAGCCCCATCGCCAGCGCGATGATGCCGATAAGCGTCAGAGCTGTTTTCATGCTTTCACCGGTGCCGAACTAGATTGGTCGCGTCGCTCGCAATGACGGTTAGTGCGCCGCGTCCCAGTTATCCGCCGCATGCGCCTCGACCTGCAGCGGCACCGAGAGCGACAGCGCCGGCAGCGGCGCTTCGACCATCACGCTGGTGACCACCGGCAGCGTCTTCTCGACTTCAGCGTCGGGCACCTCGAACACCAATTCGTCGTGCACCTGCAGCAGCATCTGCGCGTTGAGCTTTTTCTTTGTCAGCGCTCCGTCCATACGGATCATGGCGCGGCGGATGATGTCGGCGGCGGTGCCTTGCAGCCGCGCATTGATCGCGGCGCGCTCGTTGAAGGCGCGGATTGAGGCGTTCGACGCGCCGATGTCGGGATAGTGACATTTGCGGCCGAACAGCGTTTCCACATAGCCGTACTTCTTTGCGAACGCCTTGGTTTCCTCGATGTAGTCGCGGATGCCGGGAAAGCGCTCGAAATATTTGCGGATATAGGCGCCGGCCTCCTCGCGCTCGATGTTGAGTTGGTTGGCGAGGCCGAAGGCGGAGATGCCGTAAATGATGCCGAAGTTGATCGCTTTGGCCCGGCGGCGCACTTCGGGCGGCATGTTCTTGACCGGCACGCCGAACATTTCCGACGCCGTCATGGCGTGGATGTCGAGGCCGTCACGGAACGCCTTGCGCAATTGCTCGATGCCGGCGATCTCGGCAAGGAGCCGCAGCTCGATCTGCGAATAATCGGCGGAAACGAGCTTCATGCCGCGCTCGGCAATGAAGGCGCGGCGGATTTTGCGGCCGTCTTCGGTGCGGATCGGGATGTTCTGCAGGTTCGGTTCCGACGATGACAGCCGGCCGGTGGTGGTGGCGGCGAGCGCGTAGCTGGTGTGCACGCGATGCGTCGTCGGGTTGACGTAGCCGGGCAGCGCGTCGGTATAAGTCGATTTCAGTTTCGACACCTGCCGCCAGTCGAGAATTTTTTGCGGCAGTTCGTGGCCCTGCTCGGCCAGTTCGTCGAGGACGCGCGCGCCGGTCGCCCACTGGCCGGTCTTGGTCTTGGTGCCGCCGGGCAATCCGAGCTTGCCGAACAGAATGTCGCCCATCTGCTTCGGCGAGCCGACATTGACGGTTTCGCCGGCGAGCTTGTTGATCTCGGCTTCGAGGCCGGCGGCTTCCTGGGCGAATTCGCCGGACAGTCGCGACAGAACTTGCCGGTCGATCGAAATGCCGCGCCGTTCCATGTTCGCCAACACGTGCAACAGCGGCCGCTCCAGCGTTTCGTAGACATTCAGCATGTGCTCGGCGGCGAGCCGGGGTTTGAGCACCAGCCACAGCCGCAACGTGGCGTCGGCGTCCTCGGCAGCATATTCGGTCGCCTTGTCGATCTCGACGCAATCGAACGTCATCCTGGTCTTGCCGGCCTTGGTCACCTCGTTGAAGTCGATGGTGCGGTGATTGAAGTAGCGCTGCGCCAGCGGATCGAGGCCGTGGTCGGAACGGCCGGCATCGACCACATAGGACATCAGCAGCGTGTCGTCGTAGGACGCGATCTCGATGCCGCGCACGGCAAAAATCTGAAAGTCGAATTTCAGGTTCTGGCCGATCTTGAGCACGCCTTTGTCCTCGAGTAGCGGCTTGAGGGCATCGAGCGCTACGCGCTCGGGGATTTGATCGGGCGCGACTTCGCCCTGAAACAAGCCGCCGCTGCCGTCGCCGCCTTGGCGATGCGACAGCGGCACGTAGCAGGCCTCGTTCGCGGCAAGCGCCAGCGAAAAACCGCACAGCGCCGCCTGCATCGGATCGAGGCTTGTGGTCTCGGTGTCGATGGCGACAAAACCCTGGTCGCGGGCGCGCTCGATCCAGGCTTTGAGCCGGTCGAGGCTGCGCACGGTTTCATATTTGGAGCGGTCGAATTTTTGCGCGTGCGCGATGTCGAGCCGCGCGGCGGCGAGCGCTTTGGGCGTGAGTATACCGTTCGCTTTTAGCCCTCCCCCGCTTGCGGGGGAGGGTTGGGAGGGGGCCGGCTCGCTCGGCGCAGCGGACTTTCCCCCACCTGACACACTTTGCGCGTCGTCCTCCCCCGCAAGCGGGAGCGGGGAAGAGCCGCCACGCACGGCGAGCTTCGCATCCGGCTCGATCTCGGCGACGTCGATGCTGGAAAACTCGGCGACGCGGCGGGTCAATGAGCTGAACTCCATCGCCTTGAGGAAGGCGATCAGCCGCTTGTGGTCGGGCTCGTGTACGGCGAGATCGCCGATCGGCACGTCGAGCTTGACGTTGGTGTCGAGCGTGACGAGCTTTTTCGACAGCCGCGCCTTGTCGGCATTGTCGATGATCGCCTGACGGCGCTTGTCCTGCTTGATCTCACCGGCGCGCTTGAGCAAGGTTTCGAGATCGCCGTATTCGTTTATCAGCAGCGCCGCGGTCTTCTGACCGATGCTGGGCACGCCTGGCACGTTGTCGGTGGAATCGCCGATCAGCGCCTGCACCTCGATGACCTTGTCCGGCGGCACGCCGAATTTCTCGATCACCTCGTCGCGGCCGATCTTTTTATCCTTCATGGTGTCGTACATGACGACGCGATCGTTGACGAGCTGCATCAAATCCTTGTCCGACGAGACGATGGTCGAGGTGGCGCCGGCCTCGCAGGCTTGGCGCACATAGGTCGCGATCAGGTCGTCGGCCTCAAATCCCCCCTGCTCCAGGCAGGGCAGATCGAAGGCGTGGACCGCTTCGCGGATCAGGCCGAATTGCGGTTTGAGATCGTCGGGCGGGTCCGGCCGGTGCGCCTTGTAGTCGGGATACATTTCGGTGCGGAACGTCTTTTCCGACAGGTCGAACACGACCGCGAGGTGGGTCGGCTTGTCGTCCTTCATCTCGCGCAGAAGCTTCCACAGCATGTTGCAGAAGCCGAACACGGCATTGAGCTGCAGCCCGTCCGACTTGCGGTTGATCGGCGGCAGCGCGTGATAGGCGCGGAAGATGTAGCCGGAGCCGTCGACCAGGAAGAGATGGTCGCCCTTCTTCAACGGCTTGGCGGCGCTTGGCGCCTTTTGCGGCTTTGGCGGTGTTTTTTGTGCGGTTGGCATGATGACGAATAATATAAGGGTTTCGCCGGGATAATCACGGGCCCAATGTCAGCTGTGGACGTTTCTCCGCTTCCGATCGATGCCGCGCTGCCGGACTTGACGGCGGCATTGCGCGGCAATACTGCGGCCGTGCTGGTGGCGCCGCCCGGCGCCGGCAAGACCACGCGGGTGCCGTTAGTGCTGGCGCGCGAGGATTGGGCGCAGAAAGCGCGCCGGATTCTGGTGCTTGAGCCGCGTCGGCTCGCCGCGCGCGCCGCCGCGGAACGGATGGCGCAGACGCTCGGCGAGCGCGTCGGCGATACCGTGGGGCTGCGCGTGCGGTTTGGCTCCAAAATCTCGGACCGCACCCGGATCGAGATCATCACCGAAGGCATCTTCACTCGGCTGATCCTTGACGATCCCATGCTCGAAGGCGTCGCAGCCGTGATCTTCGACGAGTTCCACGAGCGTTCGCTCGATGCCGACCTCGGGCTGGCGCTGGCCCGCGACGTGCAGCAAGGCTTGCGCGAGGATTTGCGCATTCTGGTCATGTCGGCGACCATCGACGGCGCGCGCATCGCAAATTTGCTCGGCGACGCGCCGGTGATTGCCAGCGAAGGCCGCGCCTTTCCGGTCGAGACCCGCTATGTCGGCCGCGATACGCGGCCGATCGAGCCGCAGGTCGCCGATACGATTATTCGCGCGATGCGCGCCGACACCGGCTCGCTGCTCGCCTTTCTGCCTGGCGCCGCCGAAATCCGCCGCACCAAAACGCTGCTCGAAGGCCGCGCCGAGCCATCGACCGACGTTGTCGCGCTTTACGGCGCGCTTGCGGGCGACGAGCAGGATCGCGCCATTGCGTCGGCGCTGCCCGGCCGCCGCAAGATCGTGCTGGCCACGTCGATCGCCGAGACCTCGATCACCATCGAGGGCGTGCGGATCGTGGTCGATAGTGGGCTCGCCCGCGTGCCGCGCTACGAACCCGATGTCGGGGTGACGCGGCTCGAGACTGTGCGGGTGTCGCGCGCCGCAGCCGACCAGCGCCGCGGTCGCGCCGGGCGCACCGAGCCCGGTGTCTGCTACCGGCTCTGGGACGAGCCGCAGACCGCGGCGCTCGAGCCGTTCGCGCGGCCGGAAATCCTCGCCGCGGATCTATCGTCCTTCGCGCTCGATCTTGCCGCCTGGGGCGGCGGCCCGGACCAGCTCGCCTTCCTCGATCCGCCGCCGAAAGCCGCGCTCACCGAGGCCAAGGCGCTGCTGAATGAACTCGGCGCCATCGACGGCGACGGCCGCATCACCGCCGAGGGCAAGCTGCTGCGGCGCTTGCCGCTGCCGCCACGGCTGGCGCGCATGGTGGTCGATGCCGGCGCGGAAGGTGACGCGCTGCCCGCCGCGGAGATCGCCACCCTCATCGGCGAACGTGGCCTTGGCGGCGATGATGCCGATCTGCGCGAGCGCCTCAATGCGCTACGCCGCGACCGCTCGCCGCGCGGCCGCGATGCGCGCGCCATGGCACAGCGCTGGGCGGCGATACCTCCCTCCCCACAAGGCGGAGGGGAATCGAGCGTCGGCGCCCTACTCGCGCTGGCCTACCCCGAGCGCATCGCGAAGAACCGGGGCGGCGCGGCGGGCGCGTTCCTGCTCGTGAACGGCCGCGGCGCCAATGTCGACCCCGCCTCGCCGCTGGCGCGCGAGCCGTTCCTTGCCGTGGCCGAACTCGCCGGGACAGCGGCGCAGGGCCGCATCCTCTCTGCCGCGCCGATTGCGCTTGCCGAGATCGAGCAGCGCTTTTCCGATCGCATCGCTACGCGCGAGGAGATCGCGTTCGACCCCGCGAGCGCAAGTTTGCGCGGGCGAAGGAGCCGGCGGCTCGGCGCCATTTCGCTGTCCGACCAGCCGATGCCGGTCGCCGCCAACGACGACACCGCGCAAAAGCTCGCCAACGGCATTGCCAGTCTCGGCATGCACCGGTTGCCATGGACCAAGTCGCTGGAACAATGGCGCGACCGGGTCATGTTTTTGCGCGCGAGCGAAGGCGAGGAATGGCCTGACCTGTCCGATGCAGCGCTTGCGCAAACGATAAATGCGTGGCTAGCGCCAGCACTCGCGGCCAAAACCACGCTCGGCGAGATCACGGCCGATGAATTAAATACCGCCGTGCGCGCGCTGTTACCGTGGCCGCTGCAACGCCGACTCGATGCCGAGGCGCCGACCCATTTTGCAGCGCCGACCGGCTCGCAGGTAGCAATCGACTACGAGGCCGAGGGCGGCCCCAAGATCGCGATCCGGGTCCAGGAGCTGTTCGGCCTCGACCGCCATCCGGCCATTGCCGGCGGCAAAGCGCCGTTACTGATCGAGTTATTGTCGCCCGCGCACCGGCCGGTGCAGATGACCCGCGATCTGCCGGGTTTTTGGCGCGGCAGCTACGCCGCCGTGCGCGCCGAGATGCGCGGCCGTTACCCCAAGCATCCATGGCCCGAAGACCCGATCGCCGCTCAGGCGACGCGGCGCGCCAAGCCGCGTCTGCGTTAAAAATCTACTACCTGAAAATCCATCCATCTTTATCCGTTGATTTAAGGCAACCATAGGAGACCTCACGTACTAAGAGCGTGCCACGCACGACCCATCACGCGGTGCCAAATGACACGCTTCTTCTTCGACTATACGGCCAAAGAGCAATCGCTCCTCGACTACGGCGGACACGAATTCCGCTCGTCGCAGGCGGCCATCGAATTCGCCGAGGCGATCGCCCAGGATTTGAAGCACTCTCTGACCGGCAATTGGCTCGGCTGGAGCGTCGAGGTGCGCAACGCCACCGGCATGCGGCTCTTGTCGTTGCCGGTCGACAGCCCGGAGCTGGAAGCGGCCTAAAAGCTTGGCGATTTGCGCAGCGACGCTTAGCGCTTTCGTTACCTTTGCGGCGCAAATCCGTAAGCAGGCCGAAGCGACATTAGGTCCGCCTTCGCCGCGCCGTGATGAACTGGGGTCCGATAGCCGGTTTTGTCCTATGCGCTCAGTCCTCATGATTGCCGCGGTCGCGCTCATCGCCGCCGTCCTGGTGCCGCGCTACTTCACGCAGCTCAACGCCGGCCACCCCGCCCCGGCCGTGATGGCGGCCCGCCCGGTGGCGGCGCCGGACCCGACGCCCACGGATTCACGCTCCGTCATCGTGTCACGCGATGGCCGCGGCCACTTTCAGCTCAATGCCCGGGTCGACGGCCGCCGCCTGAGTTTTATGGTCGACACCGGCGCCTCGGTGATCGCGCTGACCGCGGACGATGCGGCAACCCTCGGCATTCATCCGTCGGCCAGCGAATTTACCGCGCTGGTCAGTACTGCCAACGGCACGGTGCGGGCCGCACCGGTCGAGCTCGATCGGGTCGAGATCGAAGACATCACGGTGCGCAACGTCGCCGCCATGGTGCTGCCGGACGGGGCGTTGCGCGATAATCTCCTCGGCATGTCGTTTTTGTCGCGACTGCACCGCTGGGAATTTGCCGACGGCAAGCTTGTGCTGGAGCAGTAGGACTCCCTGTCATCGTCCGCCGACTTGTCATCATCCGCGAAGGCGGATGATCCAGTATTCGCCGCCGCCGGAATTTCGCTGCAACGTCAGTGTTTACTGGGTGCCCCGCCTTCGCGGGGCATGACAACGCGGGCAACCATTCCGGTCGACAAACGTTTACGCTATTGCTGTCGGGGCATTCGTCGATTCGGATCAATTGTTCAATGTTTCCCAAGCCCAAAGCTTCGCTGAAGCCGAACACCTATGCCTACGAATCCGAGCCGATGGTGAAAGCCACCGGCTTTCGCGAATATGACGCGCGCTGGCTGTTCGGCAGCGAGATCAACCTGATGGGCGTCGAGGCGCTCGGCCTCGGCCTGGGCACGCTGATCCATGAGCTCGGTGTCAAGCCGCAGCTGGTCACCGGCCACGATTTCCGCTCCTATTCGGCGTCGATCAAGATGGCGCTGGTCAACGGCCTGATCGCCGCGGGCATTCAGGTCAAGGACATCGGGCTGGCGCTCACCCCGATGGCCTATTTCGCCCAGTTCGATCTCGACGTGCCGTGCGTCGCCATGGTCACGGCGTCGCACAACGACAACGGCTGGACCGGCGTGAAGATGGGCGTCAACCGCCCGCTCACCTTCGGCCCCGACGAGATGGTGCGGCTCAAAGACATCGTGCTCAACGGGCGATACAAGATGCAGGGCGGCGGCGCCTACGACTTCGTCGAGAACTTTCCGGCGCGCTATATTGCCGACCTCACCAAGCGCCAAAAACTCAAGCGCCACCTGAAAGTGGTGTGCGCCTGCGGCAACGGCACCGCCGGCGCATTCGCGCCGCAGGTGCTCCAAGCGATCGGCTGCGAGGTCATCCCGCTCGATTGCGAGCTCGACCACACGTTTCCGAAATACAATCCCAACACCGAAGACATGAAGATGCTGCACGCCATGCGCGATGCGGTGCTGGCGAGCAGGGCCGACGTGGCGCTCGGCTTCGACGGCGACGGCGACCGCTGCGGCGTGGTCGACAACGAGGGCGAGGAGATTTTCGCCGACAAGGTCGGGGTCATGCTCGCGCGCGACATCTCCGCCAACCACAAGAACGCGCTGTTCGTCGCCGACGTGAAATCGACCGGCCTGTTCATGACCGACCCGGTGCTCATCAAGAACGGCGCCAAGACCGATTATTGGAAAACCGGACATTCCTACATGAAGCGCCGGGTCAACGAGATCGGCGCCATCGCCGGCTTCGAGAAATCCGGGCACTTCTTTTTCAACAAGCCGTTCGGCCGCGGCTATGACGACGGACTGATCTTCGCCTTTGCGGTCTGCGACATGCTCGACCGCAATCCGGGGAAGAGCATGGCGGACCTGAAGAACGCGCTGCCGAAAACCTGGTCGTCGCCGACCATGTCGCCGCATTGCGCCGATGAGACCAAATATGCGGTGGTCGACGAGGTGATCAAGCACTTCGAGAACGAGCAGAAAAACGGCGGTAAGGTCTCAGGCCAGCCGATCCGCGATCTCGTCACCGTCAACGGCGTGCGCGTCACCGTCGAGGACGGCACCTGGGGCCTGGTGCGCGCCTCGTCGAACAAGCCGGAACTGGTCGTGGTGGTGGAAAGCCCGGTGTCGGAAGCGCGCATGCGCGACATGTTCAAATCGGTCGACGCCGTGCTGCGCACGCACAAGGAAGTCGGCGAATATAATCAGACGATTTGAAGCGTCGGCAGTGGGGGACGCAAAATGACGGACACACGCAGAGCCTTTCTCCACCTCGTGGCCGGCTCCGCCGCGCTCGTCGCCGTGCCGGACATTGCGACGGCGCTCGATTACCCAAGCCGCCCAGTGCGCATGATCGTCGGGCTTGCCGCCGGTGGACCGACCGATTCCGTTGCCCGCCTGATCGCGCAGTGGCTTTCCGAGCACATGGGCAACCAGTTTGCGGTGGAAAACCGCACCGGTGCCGGCGGCACGCTGGCTACCGAAACGGTGATCAACGCGACACCTGACGGCTATACGCTACTGTTCGCCGGCCCCACCGTCACCATCAGCGCTTTGCTCTACAAGAAACTTGCCGACGTGCTCGACCAATTATCCCCGGTCGGCCTGGTGGCGCGCGCGCCGAACATCATGGTGGTGACGCCGTCGCTGCCGGTCACAACCGTGAAGGAATTCATCGACTACGCCAAAACCAATCCCGGGCAAATATCGTTCGCCTCGTCGGGCGTCGGCGCCTCGCCGCATCTCTCCGGCGAATATTTCAAGTTTTTGACCAAGATCGACATGGTCCATGTGCCCTATCGCGGCTCGGCGGCGGCCTATCCCGATCTGATGTCGGGCAAGGTCCAAGTATTGTTCGACAATCTCGGCGGTCCGGTGCTGCAGATGGTGCACGCCGGCACGTTGCGCGCGCTCGGGGTCACCTCGGGCGAACGCTGGCCGCTGTTGCCCGACGTGCCGGCCATCGCCGAGACCGTGCCGGGCTACGAAATCTACGTCTGGTACGCGCTGTTCGCACCGCGCGGCACGCCGGCCGACATCGTGGAGAAGCTCAATGCCGCGCTCAAGGACGCGGTCGCGGACCCAAAAATCCTGGCCCGCTTCAGGGACGACGGCGCCGTGCCGATGGTGATGACGCCCGCCGCGCTGGGGCAATTTCTCGCCGACGACGAAGCGCGCTGGCGCAAGATGGCCGATGCCGCCGGCATCACCGCCGAATGACGATCCGGCGCTAGACCATGATCCGATCAAATTGGATCGGATCATGGTCTAGCTTTTTTGTTGGAGCATGATCTTTTCGGAAAACCGGCATCCACTTTTCCGGATCATGCTCTAAAGCTACGACGCCTTCGCCAGCGCCGCGCCAAATCCGTTCGGAATCTCGATATCGACTTCGAGCGTCGACACCGACTTGCCGCGATCGAGCTTGATCTGCACCTTGTCGGGCTCGAACGGCACGTGCCGGCTGATCACGGCGAGGATCTCCTCGCGCAATATGCCGAGCAGGTCGGGCTGGTTGCGCGCCCCGCGTTCGTGGGCGAGCAGGAGCTGCAGGCGTTCGCGCGCAATAGGCGCGCTGCCGCCGCGGCGAAACATCTTGAAAAGGGTCATGCTGCTTTCCGTCCGAACAGCTTGTTGAAGATGCCTCTATTTTCGCTGGGAACGATCATCGGCACGACCTCGCCGCGCAAGCGGCGGGCGGCGTCGAAATAGGCGCGGGCCGGCGCCGAGAGCGCGTTGCTCAGCGTCACCGGCGAGCCGATATTGGACGCGCGCAACACTTCCTCGCTTTCCGGGATGATGCCCAACAGCGGCGTCGAGAGGATTTCGAGCACGTCCTCGATGGTCATCATCTCGCCGCGGGCGGCGCGCGAGGGATGGTAGCGGGTGATGAGCAGGTGCTTTTCGACCCGTTCGCCGTTCTCGGCCTTCACCGTCTTGGAATCGAGGAGCCCGATGATGCGGTCGGAATCGCGCACCGAGGAGACTTCCGGATTGGTGACGATGATCGCCGCATCGGCATGCCGCATCGCCAGGGTGGCGCCGCGCTCGATGCCGGCGGGGCTATCGCAGATGATCCAGTCGAATTTGCCCCGCAACTCGTCGATCACCTTGGCAACACCCTCGTCGGTCAGCGCGTCCTTGTCGCGGGTCTGCGATGCCGGCAACAGATGCAAATTTTCCAGGCGCTTGTCGCGGATCAGCGCCTGCGGCAGTTTCGCGACACCGTTGATGACATTGATCAGGTCGAATACCACGCGGCGCTCGGCCCCCAATACCAGGTCGAGATTGCGCAGGCCGACGTCGAAATCGATGACGACGACCTTCTCGCCGTGTTGGGCAAGTGCTGCGCCCAGTGCAGCCGTCGACGTGGTCTTGCCGACGCCGCCTTTGCCTGATGTCACGACTACGACATGAGCCATTTTTGACTGCCTTTCATTTTAGTTGGAGCATGATCTTTTCCGAAAACCGGTATCCACTTTTCGGGATCATGCTCTAGTTCTAATTCAGCGCCGATAGTTTCAGCGTTTCGCCCTCGAGCCAGGCCTGGGCCGGTCCGTGGCGGAAACTTTCGTCGATATCTTCGGCGGTCTTGTAGAAGGAATCGATCGCCAGCAGCTCGGCCTCGACGCGATGACAGAAGATGCGAGCCCGCGCGTTGCCGGTGGCGCCCGCCATGGCGCGGCCGCGCAGCGTGCCGTAGATGTGGATCGAGCCGCCGGCGACGATCTCGGCGCCCGATCCCACCGAGCCGAGCACGGTGACGTCGCCGTCGATGAAGACCACGGTTTGCCCCGAACGCACCGGATCCTCGACCAGGAGCGACGGCTGTTGCGGTTTCGGCGCGGCCGGCGCGGCAGCGACCGGCTCGACGTCGGGCAATAGCTCGACCGACTGCGTATTGCGGCCGCCGCGCAGGATTGGCGGCAGGCCCGGCGCCGTGGCGGCGGGATCGAGGCCTTCGATGCCGAGGATGCGGATATTGCGCTCCTCGAGGCTGGCGAGAAGCTGCGCGATCGCGTTCGTGCTCAAGGTCACGGCCGACAGATCGACCACGATCGGATAGCCGGCAAAAAAGCCTTTGGATTGCTCGAGACTGGCGTCGAGGTCGGCCAGCCATTCCACGATCGGCGGCCGCGGCATGATGACGAAGCCCGTATAGGAGCGCGCCCGAAACATGAGCGATTGGCGCTGGCGGACGACGCTCGACACGTGGGCCTCCGGAGTCTTCGTGATTCTGATTGGTTAACAAAGTGCGCAAACATGGTTAACGGGTGGTTAATGATCATCCTGCCCCGCGATAGCGGGGAAGGGGGACCACCCTGCGCAGCAGGGTGGTGGAAGGGGCGCGGGCAGCAACGTAATTTCGATAATGCAAGGTTGAGTGCTGACTTTGAGCTCGACGAATCATTTGTTCGCTTTCACTGTCCTGCAGCGGCAACAAAACTCCGAGTCCGGCGCCCCCTCCACCACGGTTCGCTCGCTGCGCGAGCTCCAGTGGTCCCCCTCCCCCGCTATCGCGGGGGCGGATGGTGCGAGCGCTCTCGTTCTCGCGACGCAGCTGCGCCCGAGGTTTGCCGACCAAAGCCACCAAGCTTTTGCCTCCAAAAAAATAAGGGGAGGCGGAGCGCCGAAAAGGCGCAACTGTCCCGTGGGGCCTCGCCACGCAGCGGATGTTGCCATCCGTCTGCGCTTCGGGCGCGGCCGCGCGTTCAGCGGAACGCGCTCGCCTTTCGGCGCTCCACCGCGGCTCTTGCTCCGGCCAATTGCCGAAGCTCGATCCAGGCCGCGCTTCACGCGATGCAGTGCGCAGGCGTTACCTAAGCCTTGGCATCGCGCTTAAGCGAAGCACCTCGCGCGCCGGTCGTAATGCCGGCGGGGTCGATGCCCGGACCGCCCGAGAGCGGCAGTGACGAGCCGCCGCCCGCAGGAACCGCACCCACTCCATCAGTCGGCGTCACCGGTTGACGTCCCTTACGTGAGCAGGATGGAGCGCCTGTTAGCGGATGGCGGAGACGAGTCAAGCAGCAACGAAATTGCACCGAGGCTCTCCCGTAAGCGTCGGAAAACCGGGCATTTCTTGTATGCGAGCCATTGAATTTGCGGCGCCGCCCAGGGCCAAACGGCACAAAACGATTTTCACTCACAAAGATTCGTTGCCGCAGCAAGCGTTCTTGTTTGACGACGGCGGCGACGAAATTTCCCCACCTCCCCTGGAGGGGGAGGTCGACGCGCGAAGCGCGGCGGGTGGGGTGACAGCGCAGACGGGCGCTCGCGCTAGCGGCGGTGCCGAGCACCCCACCCCGCCCGCCTGCGGCGGCCGACCCTCCCCCTCCAGGGGAGGGTGAAGTGCCGTAGGCCCGCCGATTGCTACTTCAGACTTCCTGAAAAACGTCAATCTCCAGCGCGCCGGGGAACATCACCCGCCAGGTCTGCAGGAACGTCTGCATCCGAATGTCGCCGGCGATGCGTTGCCGGTTGAGCTCCCAGTCTTCGTGCGCCTCGTATTCGATTTCCTGAATGAGCTTGGCCGGGTCGTCGACGTTCTGCAGGAGGCGGACCTGGGCATTGCCGAACATCTGATAGAACGGCGCGGCGGCCTTGATCATGGCGATGAAATGAGCTGAATCCCCGCTCGGCAGGGTGAACCGCATTTGCAGCGTGCGCCGGACTTTTGCTGCTTCGTCGTTGCTCATCGCCAAAGTTCCTATTTGATGGTCTCGCGGAATCGATGCGCGGGATAGACACCGAGAATTTTCAGTGTCTTCGGCTGCGAGACGAATTCAAGCTCTTCGAGCGCCAGTTGGAGCGCCCGATCCTTCGGATGACCCTGCACGTCGGCGTAGAATTGGGTGGCGGAAAAACTGCCGCCGACCATGTAGCTCTCGAGCTTGGTCATGTTGATGCCGTTGGTGGCAAAACCGCCGAGCGCTTTGTAGAGCGCGGCCGGGATGTTGCGCACCTGGAAGACAAACGTCGTCACCACGCGTTTTTGCGCACGGCTCGGCCATTTCGGCTTCTTCGCCAGCACGACGAAGCGGGTGGTGTTGTGCTTGGCGTCGGCGACATTCTTCTTGAGGATTTGCAGGCCGTAGATTTTCGCCGCTAGCGTCGTCGCCAAAGCCGCGCGCGAAATATCGCCGGCCTCGGCCACTTCGCGTGCGGCGCCCGCGGTGTCGGCGGCGACCACGGCCTTGATACCGAGCTTGCGGATGATGTTGCGGCATTGGCCGAGCGCGTGGACGTGGCTCTCGACCTTCTTGATGGATTTGAGCGTCGCGCCACGCGGCGCCATCAACTGATGCTGCAACGGCAGGAAATATTCGCCGACGATGTGCAGGCCGGACTCCGGCATCAGGTGATGGATGTCGGCGACGCGGCCGGCCACCGAATTGTCGATCGGGATCATCGCCAGCGCGGCACGGCCGGTGCGCACCGCGGCGAAGGCATCCTCGAACGTCGGGCACGGCAACGGCTCGTAGCCCGAATAGGCTTCGTTGCAGGCGATGTGCGAATTGGCGCCCGGCTCGCCCTGGAATGAGATTTTTTTTCGCTTGCTCATGGTGGGCTGGTTAGCATGGCGCGCGCGGTTTCCAAATCCTCGGGCGTGTCGACGCCGAGCGGCACGGTGTCGATGATGGCCACGTCGATGCGCATGCCGGCTTCCAGCGCGCGCAACTGTTCGAGTTTTTCGCGCTGCTCGAGCGTCGACGGCGGCAATTTCACGAAGCGCTCCAGCGCCGAGCGCCGGTAAGCATAAAGCCCGATATGGTGATAGAGCGGCCCGTCACCCGCCGGCGCCGTGGCGCGGGTAAAATAGAGCGCGCGCAGCCGTCCAGGGCCGGCCGGCGTGCCGACGACCTTGACCACATTGGGATTGCTGCGCTCGCCGAGCTTGGTGATCTCGGCGGCGAGCGTCGCGATATCCACGGCGGCGTCGGCGAGCGGCGTGAGCGAGGCGGCGATATCGGCGGGTTTCAGCGTCGGCAGGTCGCCCTGCACGTTGACGACGATCTTAGCGCTACCGCCGGGATCGACCTTGCCGAGCGCCTCGAAAATCCTGTCGGAGCCGGACAGATGATCGGCTCGGGTCATGACCGCGCGGCCGCCCGACTTATCCACCGCCGCGGCGATTTCGGCCGAGTCGGTCGCGACCACAACCGGGCCGATGCCTGCGGCCTGCGCCCGGCGCAGGACGTGCACAATCATCGGCTCTCCGGCGATTTCGGCGAGCGGCTTGCCCGGCAATCTGGTCGAGGCCATGCGGGCGGGGATCAGAATGAGGATATCGGCCATTTGGATGAGCCCGCGGTGGTTATACGGGTTGCAAGCTGCGCCGCAAACCGGCTATTTGTGCACCGCCCACCTCTCCCCCGCGGAGCCCTTCAGCGATGGATTCGTTCGAAATAAACAAAATTCTCGGTGCCGTGCTGGGAACCTGCCTGTTGTTGCTTGCCGTGCATATCGCCTCCGGCGCCATCTTCACGCCGGCGGTCCCGGCCAAGCCCGGCTACGAGATCGCCGTGAAGGAAGAGCAGCCTGCGGCGGGCGTCGGCGCCGCGGCGCCGAAGGAAGTACCGATCGCGCAGCTCCTTGCCAGCGCCTCGCCGCAGCAGGGCGAGCAGAGCGCAAAGGTCTGCCTGACCTGCCACAATATGGCGAAGGGCCAGGGCCCTAAGGTCGGCCCCGACCTCTACGGCATCGTCGGCCGGGCCGTGGCGTCGGAAGCCGGCTTCAATTATTCGGCGGCACTGAAGGCCAAGGGCGGCAGCTGGACGTTCGACACGCTCAATCCGTGGCTGGCCAACCCGCGCAAGGATGTGCCGGGCACGCTGATGACGTTCGGCGGCGTGCCGAGCGAGAAGCAGCGCGCCGACATCATCGCCTATCTGAACTCCAATTCCGACAGCCCGCAGCCGCTGCCGAAGGCGGCCGACGCGGCGCCGGCGGCCAAATAGGCCTAGACTATGATCCAATTCAATTGAATCGGATCATAGTCTAGAATCTTTGTTTGACCATGATCTTATCCGAAAACCGGTATCCACTTTTCGGGATCATGCTCTTTTGTTTGAGCATGATCTTATCCGAAAACCGGTATCCACTTTTCGGGATCATGCTCTTTTGTTTGAGCATGATCTTATCCGAAAACCGGTATCCACTTTTCGGGATCATGCTCTAATGGGACGGCTGCGGCTGGAAGCCGCGAACGCCCATTTGCCAGAGCAGAAACGCGTATTGATCGGCGCGCAGCTGTTCGCCTTGCGCGCGGTTTCCGCCGAGATGGCCGCTCTCGGCGTCGACACGCAGCAGAACGGGCCTGCCGCTGGCGGTTGCCGCCTGTAGGCGCGCCGCCATCTTGCCCGACTGCCAGGGTGACACCCGCGCATCGTTGAGGCCGGTCGACAGCATCACGGCGGGATAGCGAACGCCGCTCCTCACATGCTGATACGCATCGACCGCCATCAGCATCTTGAAGCCCTCCGCTGTTGCGACCGAACCGAATTCGGGCGTGTTGAACGGGCCGATCGGTATCTGCTCGAAGCGCAACGCGTTGTTCATGCCGGCCGTGATCAGCACGGCGGCGAACAAATCCGGCCGGGCGGTGATGGCGCCGCCGACCAGGATGCCGCCGGCGCTGCCGCCGGTCGCGGCAAGCCGCCGCGACGAGGTATAGCCCTTGTCGATCAGATATTGGGCGCAGGTGATGAAGTCGGTAACGGTGTTAGTCTTGTTGGCGAGCATACCGGCCTGATGCCACGGCTCGCCGAATTCACCACCGCCTCGCACATGGGCTACGGCAAAGATGCCGCCGCGATCGAACCACGCCCGGCGCAGGCGGTCGAAATACGGCGCGCGGACGCTGCCATAGGCGCCATAGCCTTCGAGCAAGGTCGGATGACTGTGGTCGAGCACGAGCCCACGCTTTGCCAGGATTGAAAGTGGAATTTCCGTGCCGTCCTTGGCCGCGACCGTGACCTCGCGCGCTTCGATATCGGAAAAATCCACCGGCACCGGAGCTTGCAGCAAGCTGTCGATGGTCTTGCCGGTGGCTGTATCGAATTGCAACACGACCGGGCTCGCGGTCCATGATCCGGCAGAGAGCGCGGCGCCGGGAACGGACGCTAGCACCTGATACCCGACATTCGTGAAGTCCCGGCCGGGCGGCAGCGGCACCGGCGCCGGTTCGGCGCCGCTCCAAGGCAAGCGAAGGACCCGGCGCGGACCGCCCTCGACCTCCTCGATGTAGAGCGCATCGGCGGCGGCATCGATATTCTCGATGGCACCGCGACCTTCGGGGACGATCGTGACGGCATGCGCCATGTCGGGCTGGGACAGCGACAACTTGAGCACCTTGTTACGCGGCGCATCGCGCGCAACCGCAAGGTAGATTTCGCCGCCATGCAGAGCAAAGGCGCGGACGTGATCCGCCAAGCTGCTGATCGCCCGCCACGGCGTGTGAGTTCCGGCCAACGCGTCGAGGCGCGCCGCGTAGAGCACGACATCGCCGCCCGCAGCACGCATCGCCAAGATGACGAAAGGGCTGTCCGGCCCAGCGACGAGCCATGGCAATTGTCCGAGAGGAATTACGACGGACGCCGCGACATCGGTCCCAGCGAGCGGCAGTTCGCTGTCCGGATCGGCGCCGATCTTATGGAGATAGACGCGCATATGTGACACGTCGTGGCGCGATCCCGTCACCTCAGCCAGCCGCCGATAGAAGAAGCCCGAGCCATCGGGTAGCCAACTCGGAATCGCGTAATAGGTCTTGTCGATGATGTCCGGCAGATCCTCCCCTCGATCCACGTCGACAATGCGCAACATGCCGATCTCGGCGCCGGCGAGCGCTATGCCATAGGCGACGTGCGCACAGTCCCACGATGGCACCCACTCGGTGATCTGGGCGTGGGCGGTGCCGCGGTCGAAGCGTTTCGGATCGACCAGCGTGCGCTCGGTCCCGTTGCCGTCGCGCACATAGAGCATGGCGACGTCGGCGCCCGCGAGCGTCTTGCTGTAGAGCCAGCGTCCGTTGCAATGCCGCGCAGAACCGATCTGATCGGAGGCTCGGTCCAGCACCCGCAACTGCTCGAGCAGTTCGCGCCGGCCGGGAATGCTGTCGAGTACGTTGCGGGTGAATTCACCCTGGCGGTGCAACCAGAGGGTAAAATCGTCCCCTCCCTGTTCCATCCAGCGGTAAGGGTCGTGGACCGTGGTCCCGAAATAATCCTCGGTTTGGTCGTGAATCGGCGCCGGCGGCGCCGGCGATCCAGCAACCGCAGCGCCAGCGGCATGGCCCCAGAACGCCAGCGCCAGCACCGCGACAGCAGGCTTACGCTGTCGCTTCCTCCACAGAGCGGATGGGGGTTGCCTCACTGCAGATTCCCCGGATGAACCGCGAATGGCGCGTGATGTTAGCGGCTGCCCGCATCGCCTGGAAGCCCGAACGGCGGGCGTGGACGACACCGGTCGATACTGATGCCGGCGTCCGACACGTGTTAGCCGTGGCCACCCGCACGGGAATGTGAAGCGCATTTCGTCGCGGCGCAGGCCGGCACGCTGGCGCCGCAATTCAAAAGCACATAATCACCGACATCGATTGCCGCTTTTGCATCTGATTGGAGCGCCAAGTGAATCGCCAAGTGAATCGCCGATCCTTAGTCAAATCCGCCGTGCTCGCCCTGGCCGCACGGGGATTGCCGCTGCCGGCCTGGCTGACCGCCGCGCAGGCGCAAGACAGGAATCAGGACAAAAAATGGCGCCACGGCCTGTCGCTGTTCGGCGACCTGAAATATCCGGAAGGTTTTAAGCAATTCGACTACGTCAACGCCAACGCGCCGAAAGGCGGCACGGCGCGGCAGATCGCCATCGGCACGTTCGACAATCTGAACATCGTCGTCGCCGGCATCAAAGGCACGCTCGCCGCCGGTGTCGGGCTGATCTACGACACCCTACTGGCCTTCGCGCTCGATGAAGTCACCGGCGCCTATGGGCTTCTCGCCGAAGCGGTCAGCTATCCGGACGATTTCTCTTCGGTCTCGTACCGGCTGCGGGCGGAAGCGAAATGGCATGACGGCATGCCGGTGACGCCCGAGGACGTGATTTTCTCGTTCGATGCGTCCAAGAAGAACAGCCCGCAGCTCGCCGCCTATTATCGCCACGTGGTCAAGGTCGAGAAAACCGGCGAGCGGGAGGTCACTTTCACCTTCGACGGCCCTGGCAACCGCGAATTGCCGCAGATCGTCGGCGAGATCATGGTGCTGCCCAAACACTGGTGGGAGGGCACCGACAAGAACGGCAAGAAACGCGACGTCGCATCCAACACGCTCGAACCGCCGCTCGGATCGAGCGCCTATCGCATCAAGGATTTCACCGCCGGCCGCACCATCGTCTACGAGCGCGTCAACGATTATTGGGGCAAGAAGCTCGCTGTCAGTGTCGGCGTCAACAATTTCGACGAGCTGCGCTTCGACTATTTTCGCGACACTACGGTGGCGCTCGAAGCCTTCAAGGCCGATGCGGTGGATTGGCGAGTTGAGAACGGTGCCAAGAATTGGGCCACCGCTTACGACTTTCCCGCGGTCACAGACAAACGCGTGCTGCTCAAGGAATTTCCAATCAACTCGCGCGGCGTGATGCAGGCCTTCGCCTTCAATATTCGCCGCCCCAAGTTTGCCGATCCGCGCCTGCGCCGCGCCTTCAATTACGCGTTTGATTTCGAGGAGATGAACAAGCAGATCTTCTACGGGCAATACAAGCGCGTCGACAGCTATTTCGCGGGGACCGAGCTCGCCTCAACCGGCCTGCCCGCCGGCCGCGAGCTGGAAATTCTCGAAACCGTGCGCGACAAGGTTCCGCCGGAGGTGTTCACCACGTCCTACGCCAACCCGGTCGGCGGCAACCCCGAGGCGGTGCGCAACAATCTGCGCGAGGCGCTGCGGCTCCTCAAGGAAGCCGGATACGAAGTCCGCAATCAGCAGCTCGTCGACAGCAAGACCGGCGAGCTCTTCAGAGTGGAGCTGCTCGCCGAGGAGCCGAGCTCGGAGCGCATATTCCTGTTCTATAAGCCGTCACTCGAGCGACTGGGCATCGGTGTGTCGGTGCGCACGGTGGACGACACGCAGTACGAAAACCGGCTGCGCAGCTGGGATTTCGACATCGTCATCATGACGCGCGGCGAGTCGCTGTCGCCGGGCAACGAGCAGCGTGGCTATTGGGGTTCGCAGGCCGCCGACCAGGCGGGCTCGCTCAACTGGATCGGCATCAAGAACCCGGCGGTCGACGCCATGATCGACGCGGTCATTTTCGCCAAGAGCCGCGATGATCTGGTCGCCGCCACCCACGCGCTCGACCGCGTGCTGCTGTGGAACCATTACGTCGTGCCGCAATGGACTTACCCCTACGAGCGCAGCGCCCGCTGGGACCGCTTCGGCTATCCCGATCCGTTGCCGAAATACGCGGCATCCGCGTTCCCGACGGTGTGGTGGTGGGACGCCGACAAAGCGGCCAAGACGGGATCGCGTTCGTGATTTTTGCCGCGCGCCCCACCCGCCGGCGCGTGCTTGCGCTCGCCGCCGGCTCGGCGACGGGATTTTTGGCGCTTCCCTCTGCTCCGTCGCGCGCCCGCGCCGACGACTTGATCGAGGCGCACGGCCTTTCCGCTTTCGGCGATCTCGCCTACCCGGCCGACTTCCAGCACTTTCGCTATGTCGATCCGAACGCCCCAAAAGGCGGCAGCTTTTCGCAGATCGGGCCGGACCGGCAGTTCAACCAGAATTTCCTCACCTTCAATTCGCTCAACAGCTACATTCTTAGAGGCGACGCGGCGCAGGGCATGGAGCTGACCTTCGCCACGCTGATGGTGCGCAGTGGCGACGAGCCGGACGCCATGTACGGCCTTGCCGCCGGGAAAGTGCGCCGCTCCGCCGACGGCCTCACCTATCAATTCTTCATCCGCCCGCAGGCGAAATTCCACGACGGCTCGCGGCTGACCGCCCACGACGTCGCCTTCTCGCTCAATATCTTGAAAGAGAAAGGCCATCCGCTGATCAGCCAGTCGCTGCGCGATTTTACCGGCGCCAAGGCCGACGACGACGCCAGCGTGACCGTGAGCTTCGCGCCGAAGCGCGCCCGCGACGTGCCGCTGTTCGTCGCCGGCTTGCCGATTTTTTCGCGCGCCTATTATGCCACTAAGCCGTTCGATGAATCGACACTCGACGTGCCGCTCGGCTCCGGCGCCTACAAGGTCGGCCGCTTCGAGCCGGGCCGCAACATCGAATATCAGCGCGTCAAGGATTGGTGGGGCGCCGATCTGCCGGTGGCGCGCGGCCAGAACAATTTCGACACCGTGCGTTTCGAATATTATCGCGACCGCGACGTCGGCTTCGAAGGCTTTACCGCCGGCAATTATCTGTTCCGTGAGGAATTCACCTCGCGCACCTGGGCGACGCGCTACGATTTCCCCGCCTTCAAGGATGGCAGGGTCAAGCGCGACGTGCTGCCCGACGATACGCCGTCGGGCGCGCAGGGCTGGTTCATCAATACGCGGCGGCAAAAATTTGCCGACCCGCGGCTGCGCGAGGCGCTCATCAACGCCTTCGATTTCGAATGGACCAACAAAACGATCATGTATGGCTCCTACGAGCGGACGGTGTCGGTGTTTCAGAATTCCGACATGATGGCGAAAGGCCCGCCGGGCGCCGAGGAGATCGCCCTGCTGGCGCCGTTCCGCGACAAGCTGCCGGCCGAAGTGTTCGGCGAGCCCTATTTGCCGCCGGTGTCCGACGGCTCCGGCCAGGATCGCGCGCAGCTGCGCAAAGCCGCGCAGCTTCTCAACGACGCCGGCTGCGTCATTGCCGACGGCAAGCGCGTATTGCCGAACGGCGAGCGCATCGCCATCGAATTCCTGATCGACGAGGACACGTTCAGGCCGCACCATGGCCCGTTCATCAAGAATCTCGGCACGCTGGGCATCGACGCCACGGTGCGTATCGTCGATCCGGTGCAATACCGCGCCCGCCGCGACGGTTTTGACTTCGACATCACCGTCGACCGCTTCAGCTTTTCGGCGACGCCGGGCGATTCGCTGCGCACGTTCTTTTCCTCGCAGGCCGCGGCGCTGAAAGGTTCCAACAACCTCGCCGGCATCGCCGAACCCGCGGTCGACGCCTTGATCGACGCCATCATCGGCGCGCAGACCCGGCCCGAGCTGACCACCGCCTGCCGTGCGCTCGACCGCGTCGTCCGCGCCGGGCGCTACTGGATTCCGCAATGGTACAAGGCGTCCCATTGGATCGCCTATTGGGACGTTTTCGGCCGCCCCACCGCGCAGCCGCGCTACTTCCGCGGCATTCCCGAAACCTGGTGGTATGACACCGGCAAGACAGCGAAAAACGTAAAACCCGGGTAGCGAGCCGCGCTGCCCCGCTTCTTGCGAGCGAGCCCGTAGTTCCGTACAAATATCGGCCGGATCAAAATGACCGCATACATCATCCGCCGCATTCTGTTCATGATTCCCACGATTTTCGGGATCATGCTGGTGTCGTTCGTCGTGGTGCAATTCGCGCCGGGCGGCCCGGTGGAGCGCGTCATCGCCCAGCTCTCCGGCAGCGATACCGGGGCGACCTCGCGCATTTCCGGCTCCTCCGGCGGCGATTTTGGCGCGCGCGGCATGCAGGCCGGCGCCCAGGGCGACATCAATTCGAAATATCGCGGCGCCCAGGGGCTCGATCCGGAATTCATCAAGAGCCTGGAAAAGCAGTTCGGCTTCGACAAGCCGGCCTATGAGCGCTTTTTCATCATGCTCGGGAACTACGCGCGCTTCGATTTCGGCAAGAGCTATTTTCGCGACGTCACCGTGATCCAGCTCATCAAGGAGAAGCTGCCGGTCTCGATCTCGCTCGGCATCTGGATGACGCTGTTGAGCTACCTGATCTCGATCCCGCTCGGCATCCGCAAGGCGGTGCGCGACGGCTCGCCGTTCGACACCTGGACGTCCGGCATCATCATCATCGGCTACGCCATTCCGGGATTCCTGTTCGCGATCCTGCTCATCATCCTGTTCGCCGGCGGCTCATTTTTCCAGATTTTCCCGTTGCGCGGGCTGACGTCGGACGGCTGGGCGCAATTTCCACTGTGGCACAAGATCCTGGATTACTTTTGGCACCTGACCTTGCCGATCGTCTCCATGGGGCTTGCCGCCTTCGCCACCATGACGCTCTTGACCAAGAACTCGTTCCTCGAGGAATTGCGCAAGCAATATGTGCTGACCGCGCGCGCCAAGGGCTGTTCCGAAACCCAGGTGCTCTACGGCCATATTTTCCGCAACGCCATGATGCTAGTGATCGCCGGCTTTCCGGCCGCCTTCGTCAGCGCCTTCTTTGCCGGCTCGCTGTTGATCGAGACCATATTCTCGCTGGACGGTCTCGGGCTATTGAGCTTCGAAAGCGTGCTCAACCGCGACTATCCGGTGGTGTTCGCCAATCTCTACATTTTCGCTCTCGTCGGCCTCGTGGTGAATCTGATTTCCGACCTGACCTATACCTGGATCGATCCGCGCATCGATTTCGAGACGCGGGAGGTCTGAGGTGGACGAAAAGACCACCCTGATCGAAGACATCGAAGGGCCGGTCGATCCCGCCGCCCCGAGGCCGCCCTTGAAGCCCGACAGCGAGCCGACCGGTCCGCTCGGTCTCGTGCCGCGCGAGCGTTTCCAATTGTCGCCGATCAACATCCGGCGCTGGTACAATTTCAAGGCCAACCGGCGCGGCTATTGGTCGTTGTGGTTCTTCCTGGTGCTGTTCGTGGTCACGCTGTTCGCCGAGTTCATCGCCAACGACAAGCCGCTGTTCATCCACTACGACGGCAAGAATTACTTTCCGGTGATCTTCACCTATCCGGACACCGAATTCGGCGACGATCTCGGCACCGCGGCCGATTACCGCGATCCGCACCTGCAGACTTTCCTCGACGAGCATCACGCCATCGAGATCTGGACGCCGATCCAGTTCTCCTACAAGACCATCAACGACAATCCGCCGTCGGCGTTTCCGTCGAAGCCGACCTGGATGCTGAACCAGAAGGATTGCGATTTCGCCGCCAAGAACGGCTACGGCCGCTGCGGCACGCTGGAATACAACTGGCTCGGCACCGACGATCAGGGACGCGACGTGCTGGCGCGCTTGATCTACGGCTTCCGGCTGTCGGTGCTGTTCGGCCTGGTGCTGACCATCGTGTCGTCGGTCATCGGCGTCGCCGCCGGCGCGGTGCAGGGCTATTTCGGCGGCTGGACCGATCTCTTGTTCCAGCGCTTCATCGAAATATGGACGTCGGTGCCGGAGCTCTATCTGTTGCTGATCATCTCCTCGGTGCTGGTGCCGGGCTTCTTCGTGCTGCTCGGCATCCTGCTGTTGTTTTCCTGGGTGCGCCTGGTCGGCTTGGTTCGCGCCGAGTTTTTGCGCGGCCGCAATTTCGAATATATCCAGGCGGCGCGCGCGCTCGGCGTGTCCAACCGCGTGATCATGTTCCGCCACCTGCTGCCGAACGCCATGGTGGCGACCATGACATTTCTGCCGTTCATCATGTCGTCGTCGGTGATGACCTTGACCGCGCTCGACTTCCTCGGCTTCGGCCTGCCGCCGGGCTCGCCCTCGCTCGGCGAACTCTTGTCGCAAGGCAAGGCCAACGTGCAAGCGCCGTGGCTCGGCCTGACCGGCTTCTTCACCGTGGCGCTGATGCTGTCGCTGTTGATCTTCATCGGCGAGGCGGTGCGCGACGCGTTCGATCCGCGAAAGACTTACGCATGACCGAACCGCTCCTTTCCGTCCGCGATCTCTCCGTCGCCTTCCGCCGCAGCGGCAGCGGCGGGCAGGAGACGCTCGCGGTCGATCATGTCTCGTTCGATATCGCCAAGGGCGAGACCCTGGCGCTGGTCGGGGAATCCGGTTCCGGCAAATCGGTCACGGCGCTGTCGATCCTAAAACTCCTGCCTTATCCCGCGGCGCGGCATCCGTCCGGCGAGATCGATTTCAAAGGACGCGATCTCTTGCAGTTGAGCGAGCGCGACATCCGGCAGGTGCGCGGCGACGACATCACCATCGTGTTTCAGGAGCCGATGACCTCGCTCAATCCGCTGCACACCATCGAGAAGCAGATCGGCGAGATATTGCTACTGCACCGCGGGCTCACCGGCGCTGCGGCGCGCGCCCGCACGCTTGAAGTTTTGACCCAGGTCGGCATTCCCGATCCGCAGTCGCGGCTCAACAGCTATCCGCACCAGCTCTCCGGCGGCCAGCGCCAGCGCGTCATGATCGCCATGGCGCTCGCCAACGAGCCGGATTTGCTGATCGCCGACGAGCCGACCACGGCGCTCGACGTCACGGTGCAGGCCCAGATCATCGCGCTGCTGAAGGACATCCAACAGCGGCTCGGCATGTCGCTTCTGTTCATCACCCACGACCTCGGCATCGTGCGCAAGCTCGCCGACCGCGTCTGCGTGATGAAGGACGGCAAGATCGTCGAAGCGGGCACGGTGGAGCGCGTTTTCGCGGCGCCCGAGCATCCCTATACCCAGGCGCTGCTCGCCGCCGAGCCAAAACCCGATCCGGCGCCGCTGCAGCCCGACGCGCCGGTGGTGCTCGACGCCGACCACGTCAAAGTCTGGTTCGCGCTCACCCGCGGCGTGCTGCGCAAGGTGGTCGGCCATGTCAAAGCCTGCGACGGCGTCAGCATAAAACTGCACCAGGGCGAGACGCTCGGCATCGTCGGCGAATCCGGCTCCGGCAAGTCGACGCTCGGGCGCGCGATTTTGCGGCTGATCTCGTCGGAAGGTTCCATCGTGTTCATGGGCGACGAGCTGCAAAATCTTCGCTTCAAGGAGATGCTGCCGTACCGCCGCGATATGCAGATCGTGTTCCAGGATCCTTATGGCTCGCTGTCGCCGCGCATGTCGGTCGCCGAGATCATCAAGGAAGGACTGAAAGTCCATCACCCGAAGATGAGCGACCGCGAGCGCGATCAGCGCGTCATCCAGGCCCTCAACGACGTCGGCCTCGATCCCGAATTGCGCTTCCGTTTTCCCCACGAATTTTCCGGCGGCCAGCGCCAGCGCATCGCGGTGGCCCGCGCCGTGGTGCTGGAACCGCACTTCATCGTGCTCGACGAGCCGACCAGCGCGCTCGACATGCTGATCCAGGCGCAAATGGTCGATCTGTTGCGCGACCTGCAGAAGCGCCGCAACCTGACTTATCTCTTCATCTCGCACGATCTGCGCGTCGTCGCCGCGCTGTCGAGCCGGCTGATCGTGATGCGGCACGGCCAGGTGGTCGAGGCCGGCGACGCCGCCGAGCTGTTCCGCAATCCGAAAAGCGACTATACGCGCGCCTTGTTCGCCGCCGCGTTCAACCTCGAGACCGCACCCGCGGGCGTGGTCGCGGAGTAACAACGTTCGCCATGCGCAAGTCCATCGTGCTCGCCGCCGGGATAGCCACCGCGTTGCTGGCAGGGCACGCCATAGCGCAGGACCGCGATCGCTCGATGGCGACTATCGCGGAAATTCCGCTCACCGGCGACGACGGCCAGCTGGTGCCCAATCACACCGTGAAGCTGTTGGGACCGATCGACAAATTGCCCGGCGTGGTGACGGTCGGCAATCCGAGCGGCAAGACGACGCTGGTCGAGTTTTACGATCTCAATTGCCCGTATTGCCGGATCGCGTCTTCCGATATCGCCGACATGGTCGATCTCGATCGAGAGCTCAAGCTCGTGCTGGTGCCGTTCCCGGTCCTCGGCATCCCGTCGATCGCCGCAAGCCGGGTCGAGCTCGCAGTGGCGAAGCTTGGCACGCCGCAGCAATTCTACGCCTTCCACCGCAAAGTTTACGCCCAGCGCGGCGTCACCGACGGCCTGCGCGCGCTAGAAATCGCACGCGGACTCGGCATCGACATCAAGGCGATCGCAAAACTCGGCGACAGCGACGAGATCACCGAGACGATGAAAGCCCATGTGCGGCTCGGCGATTCGCTCGGCCTCGCCGCCACGCCCGCCTTCATCATCGACGGCGTCGCCATCCTCGGTTATCCCGGCCGCTACCGGCTGCAGGCGATCGTCGATGCGTCGGACGCCTGCGGCAAAATCGTCTGCTGATCAGCGCGCCTTGCTGAAAGGCTCGACTGGCGTTTGCTTAAAATCCAAACAGCTTGGTCGGATTATCGACCAGCATGAGCTTGCGGGTGCGCGCGTCGGGCGCGATCTCGGCGATGAGATCGGTGAGTTGGCCGTCGTTGGGCACCTCGCCCGGCTTGTGGTTCGGGTGCGGCCAGTCGGTGCCCCAAACGATGCGCTCGGGCGCATGGGTGGCGAGCGCGCGCGAGAACGGCAAGGTTTCTTCGTAAGAATGCGGGTGCTTGGTGATGCGGTCGCTGCCGGAGAGCTTCACCCAGACATTGCCGCGGTCGAGCAAACGCAACAGCCTCCGAAACGCGCCGCCGTTCAAGCCTTCGGCGATATCGATGCGCCCCATATGGTCGATCACGACCGGCGCCTCGATCGCGGCGATGAAATCGTAGTAATCGACGAGGCCAGAGCCGCCGACGTGATTGGCAACATGCCAGCCGTAGGGCGAGACCTTCTCGATGATTTTGCGCATGTCGTCGCGCGGCCGCGGCGCGCCGCCGTGGGGAAAATACCAATGCAGCCGCACGCCGCGCACGCCGGCCTCGTCGAGCCGCTCCACCTCGTCGTCCGGCGTCGTCGGCTCCAACAGCGCGACGCCGCGATAGCGATCCTTGCCGGCTTCGAGCAGGTCGATCAGCACGCGATTGTCGCTGCGATGCGCCGTCGATTGCACGAAGACGCCGCGCTGAAAGCCTAAAAATTCGTGCAGCCGGAACAGATCCTCCTTAGAGGCGTCGGTCGGCGTGAACGCCCGGTCCGGCGCATAGGGAAATGTGCTGTGCGGCCCGAACACGTGGAAATGCGAATCGCACGACAGCGGCGGCAGCGTGATGCTCGGCTTTTTCGGATTCGGGTCCGGCGGCGGGATGGTCGGGGTGAGATCGTCGGGGCGGATGGCCATTGGTGCTCTTTCAAGAATTCAATCGCAGCGCGCGGTCATGCCGCCATCTACCACAATTTCGGTGCCGGTGATGAAGCGGGCTTCATCGGAAGCCAAAAATAATACCGCGGCCGCCGTATCGCGGCCGTCCCCCATGAAACCGAGCGGAATGCGGGCGACGCGGGATTTGAGCAAAGCCTCGACGTCGCCGCCGGTGCGCTGCTTGGCGAGCCGCGCTTCCACCATGGGGGTGTGCATCTGGCCCGGAATCACCGTGTTCACGCGGATGCCGTTCGCCGCATATTGCACCGCCGTCACCCGCGAGAATTGGATCACCGCGGCCTTGGCCGAAGCGTAGCCGATCTGCGGCGTGCCGGTATAGCGCGTGCCCGAAGCCGACGCCGTGTTGACGATGGCGCCACCGCCTTGCGCGATCATCACCGGGATGACGTGGCGGCAGCTAAGAAAAACGCTCTTGAGATTGTAGTCGATCTGGCGGTCGAAACTTTCTTCGGACATTTCCGCGACGCCGCCCGCGGCCGAGCCGCCGACATTATTCACCAATATGTCGATGCGGCCAAAAGCCTTGCGACATGATTCTGTCATATCGTGCACCTGCGCATCGTCAAGCACGTCGCAGACATGGGTCGCGATCTCGCCGTCATTGCCGACGCGCGCCACCGTCTCGGTCATCGAATCGGCATCCTTGTCGACGGCAAAGACCCTGGCGCCCTCGCGCGCGAACAGCACCGCCGCGGCGCGGCCGTTGCCCCAGCCCGGCCCAATACAGCCGGCGCCGCTGATCAGCGCCACTTTTCCCGCCAACCGCCCGGTCACGTTGCCGACTAGCCCCACAGCTCTTTGGTCGCGAGCTTGGCACCTTCGGCGAGCACCTGCAATTTGGCCCAGGCGATTTGTGGATGGATGCGGCCGCCCAGCCCGCAATCGGTGCCGGCGATGACGTTATTGCGTCCGACCACCTTGGCGTAGCGCACGATGCGGTCGGCCACGACTTGGGGGTGCTCGACGATGTTGGTGGCGTGGCTGACGACGCCCGGGATGAGCAGCTTGCCGTCGGGCAGTTTTGCGTCCTGCCATACCCGCCATTCGTGCTCGTGGCGGACATTACCGGCTTCCACCGAATAGGCGCCGGCGTTGACGCTGAGCACCAGGTCGACAATGTCTTGCAGCGGAATGTCGGTGGTGTGCGGGCCGTGCCAGCTGCCCCAACAAATGTGGAAGCGAATGCGGTCGGCCGGCAATCCGCGCAGCGCGTGATTGAGCGCCTCCATGCGCACTTGCTCGAATTTCTTGAATTCCTTGAGCGGCGGCTCGGGATTGATCATGTCCCAGTTGTCGGGAAGGCTCGGATCGTCGATCTGCAGCACGATGCCGGCATCGACGATGGCCTTGTATTCGTCGCGCATGGCGTCGGCCGAGGCGAACAAAAACTCTTCCTCGGTCTTGTAGTAGAGGTCGACGCCGCGGGCAAAACTGCCCGGGCCGATCGAGCACATGAAGCCTTCTTCGGCGCCGGTCGCGGCCAGCGCCTTTTTCAGATTGTCGATATCGGCTTGCAGCGCCGCGTGGCCGGTATATTTGATCGGCCCGGTGCAGGCCGGTCGGCCGACAGGCCGCCGCGCCGCGCTCCCCATAAGACCGCCGCTCGATTCCGGGTCGAGATAAAACTCGCCGAATTTCTGCCAGTCGCGGCGATTGGCGAACGAGGTCAGCGCTACGTCGGCGACGGTCGATTTCTTGTGCTGGGTTTCGTGCGCGGCGGCGGCCGGGCTTCCCGCCGGCGAAAATCCCGACATCCGGGCAAAGGCGTAATTCCACCACGCGCCGTAATCGTAGGAGCCGCCCACCGGCTTGCCGAACTCGCCGTCGTCGGGAATGTCGACGCCGAGCTCGCGCTGCTTCTTGACCACGTCGGCAACCGATGCGGCAAGAACTTGCGCATAGGCGGCATCGCCTTTGCTTTCGCCGACGGCGATCGCCTTGCTCATGGCGATGAGGTTTGGCGGCCGCGACAGGCTGCCGGCGTGCGTGGTGAGAATGCGATCGGTGCTGCGTTTCATGATCCCGGCTCCAACGTCATCGCGAGGCTAAATGGTAGTTGAGTACGCGCAGCCGCGCCAGCGCATCGCTTCACTGTCATCATCCGCGCAGGCGGATGATCCAGTAATCGCCGAGCGACGGTGTTTACTGGATGCTCCGCCTTCGCGGAGCATGACAGATGAATGATTATCGCCGCCGGCATTATTCCGCCGCGAGAACCGGCAGGATCAAGCACGACGCATAGGCGCCGTCATGGTGCAACGTGTCGGTGCCCATCAGCGATGGATGATAAGGATGCGAGAAAACGCCGTCGGTCGCCGGCGAGTCGCCGTTGGCGAGCTCGAGGCGGATGCGGTGGCCTTGCTTGAATACATAAGAGATCGGCAGCACCTCGATGTCGAACGCGTAGATTTCGCCCGGCGTGAGCGGCTGCGGATTGGTGTGGGTGTAGAACGGCCGCTCCGGTTTCGAGCGGACCGTATCCTTCTCGCGATGCGAGGCCTTCAGCCAGCCCTTCGACACCGGCGTAAAAGCCGGCTGCTCGCCCTTGGCGCGCGCCTCGACACTTTGCGGATGCTGGTCGGTCAGCTTGACGATGAACTGGGTATCGATCGCGGTCGACGACGCATAAAGTTTCAGCACGATCGGCCCGGTGACTTCGAGGTCGCTGTCGAGCGGCGCGCTGGTGAACGTCAGCACCCGCCGCGCCGGATCGACCCGGCCATCCGGGCCGATCACCGCGACGCCGTTGACCCATTCCCAGTCCGGATAAGTGTAGCTGGTCGGCGTCTCGTCAGCCCCGGGTTTTTCCGTCGACAGCGCGCCGTCGTTGAGCGAGGTGACGCTCCCCGATGGACCCTTGCGCAGATAATAGGCGACGCTGGTCGCGCGCGGCGGCCAGGTTTCCTGGCTGCGCCACACGTTGGCGCCGCGCACGAACAGTTTTACGGGCTCGGCATCCATGAAGCCATTGTTGGCGCCCTTCAAATGCAGATCGTAAAACGGCAACAGCTCCTTCTCGTGGAATTCGACCTGGTCGAATAAGCGGTGCGCTTCAAAGGTGTTGCGCGCGCCGGTGACCACGAGCTTCTTCGGCGCCTTGACCTCCTCAAAACCCAAAATATTGCCGCGCAGATGCAGACCCATCTTGCCCCAATGGCCGATCGACAGCACCGGACACTTGATCCTGTCGAGCCGCCAATACGGCGAACGCTGCCGCCAGAATTCGTCGTCGAGCGGGTGATTGATGATTTCGCCGACCAGATCGAACGTCATCGGCGGCCGGCCGTGCCTGCCGGCAAGACGGTGCTGATTGTCGGCGCGCAGCGACGTGTACCAGACCGAGCGATACGAGCAGTAGATGCCGCCGTGGTAATTCGAGCCGCGATACTGATCGACCAACCCGTCATAAGGCGCGATGCAGGCGAGACCCGGCGGGTTGTAAGTCGCCATCAGCCACTGCGCCATCGCGTAGTAGGACTGGCCGATGCCGCCGAGGCGGCCGTTGCACCACGGCTGCGCGACGATCCAGGCGATCAATTCGAGATAATCTTGCTGCTCGTTGAGCCCCATGAACTCGAACTCGCCCTCGGACTGCCCGGAGCCGCGCACGTCGGCATGCACATAGGCGTAGCCCTGGCTGACGTACCATTCGACCGGACCGGTCTCGCGCCACAGGAACAACGGATAGGCCGGCACGTCGTCCATTTCGTATTGGTAGGGCGAAGCCGCGAACAGCGCCGGAAACCGGCCCTCGGCATCGGGCCGATAGACGCAGAGCGAGATGCGAACGCCGTCGCGCATCCGCACCGTGATCGGCTTCTCCACTTTCATCCGATAATCCGGCACACTCGATCCCCCTCTTCCGACATGCCGCGCGGCCGCCGCTTCTGCGCGGTTACGCCGCATGCTCATGCCGCGTTCGGCTGCGGCATTGTTCGCCGCGACAATAGAACACCCGGGAGACAATGACATGCACCGCTGGTCTGCAATTCTGGCACTGCTCGCGCCGGCCGTGCTGACGTGGCCGGCCGCCGCGCAGGATTATCCGACGCGGCCGATCCGGGCGATCGCGTCGCAGGGGCCCGGCGGTTTAAGCGATCTCTTCATGCGCGCGCTTGGCGATCAGATGGGGCCGGCGCTCGGCACCTCGATCGTGGTCGAGGACAGGGTCGGCGCCGAGGGCACGATCGGCGCCAAATCTTGCGCCGACGCGGCGCCGGACGGTTACACAATCTGCATTCTTCCCGGCGAGACCATCGTCATCAACCCGCTGATCCAGCCGTCGGACTTCGATCCGGCGAAGGCCTTGGTGCCGGTGGCCCGGCCCTACTATTTGACCCAGGTGTTCGCGGTGAATGCTTCGCTCGGCATCAAATCGTTCGCCGAGCTCGCGGCGCTGGTGAAGTCGAAGCCCAAGACCTTCAACTACATGGCGCCGTCGCTGTCCAAGGTCGCCTTCATGGAGGAGTTCAACAAGAAGAACGGCACCGACATCGTGCGCGTGCCGTTCAAGGGCGGCGGCGACGCCGTCAACAGCATGCTCAACGGCACCGCGCAGATCGCGATCTTCGGCATCGGCAATTTGGTCGGGTTCATGCGCGACGGCAAAATCATGGGAATGGCCATCGACGGCGATACCCGCTCACCGCTCGCTCCCGAAATTCCGACGTTCAAGGAGGCCGGCTATAACGACCACATTGCGGCAACCTTCTTCGGCATATTCGCACCGGCCGGCACGCCGCAGCCGATCGTCGACAAGCTGAACGCCGCTATCGTCAAGGTGGAATCGAACCCGGAATTTCAGCAAAAATTCCTCATCAACCGCGGCCTGAGCCCGGTGTTGATCTCGGCGCAACAGTTCGCCAAGGAGCTGCCCGCCGACCGCGCCGAAGGTTTGGCGGTGGTGAAGGCCTCCGGGCTTTATCCCGACGTGAAGTGACGCTGCCGCGGGCCGACAGCCGCGCCCGCGGCATCACCGTCAAATCAACGGCCCCGGATTGTTCTGGTATTTTTTCACGATGGCGTCGGCCGTCATGTAAGCCAGCGCCTGGATGGTCAGCGTCGGGTTGAAGCCCGCGCCCATGGTCGGGAAGGTCGATGAGCCGACCAGGAACAGATTGGGGTGATCCCAGGTCTGGCTGTATTTGTTGACGACCGAGTCTTTCGGGTCAGAGCCCATGCGGGTGCCGCCCTCATGATGCGCGCCCGGCGCGCCGGCCGGGCTGACCGGCGCCGGCCAGACTTGCGGGGCGCCCATCGCCTTGCCGATCTCCATCAGCTTGTTCTGCACGAAGGCGACGCGGGCCTTCTCGTTCGGCCGCCGCCAGTCGTAGGTGACGCGCGGCGCCGGCATGCCCCAGGCGTCGCGCACGTTGGGATCGAGATCGATGGTCTGATCCGGATACGGCAGGTTCTCGGTCTGCGCCACCATGGCGCCGTGGCGCGCATAGGCCTTGGCGAAGAAGTCGCGGAAGCCCGCGCCCCAGCGCGGCACGCCGGGCGGCATCGCCATGGTCGAGGCGGCGATCGGACCGCCTTCGAGGTTCGGCGTGCCGATCGACAGTTGCGCGCCGCGGATGAAGCCCAGGCCCGCATGATCGAAATTGTCGGCGTTGAAGTCATCGATGGTGTGCTTCTGGGCGCTCGGGCCCATGAAATTGTTGACGTAGCGGTCGTCGAAGGTGACGAACACATTCGCCATCATGTGCGCCATGATGTGCTTGCCGAGATGTCCGCTCGAATTGGCAAGTCCGTTCGGGAACTTGTCCGTCTTCGATAGCAGCATCAGCCGCGTATTGTCGTAGATGAACGGCGCCACGATGACGATGTCGGCTTCGATGGTGTTGTCGGAGCGGTCCGGCCCGTAATAGGACACGCCGGTCACCTTGCCGGCATTGTCGCTGTTGACCCGGTGGCACATGGCGCCGGTGATCAGCTTGAAATTGCCGGTCGCGTCGGCCTCGGGCAGCTTGGTGACGAGGATCGACGATTTCGCGCCGATATAGCAGCCGAACGACTGGCAGAAGCCGCAATAGGTGCAGGCGAGCCGGTCCTTGTAGGGTTGCGACAGGATGGCGCGCGGCGACGGGAACGGATGCAGGCCGAGCTTTTTGGCGCCGGCTTCGTAAAGCAGTCCCGACTGATCGACGAGCAGCGCCGGCATCGGATAGTCGCGGCTGCGCGGCGCCTCGAACACGTTGCCGCCGTCGACCTTCTTGCCTTGCAGGTTGCCGGCCTTGCCGGAAACGCCGAGATCGTATTCGGCCTGGTCGTAGAACGGCTCGAGCTCGGCATAGCTCACCGGCCAATCGACCAGCGAGGAATCGTCCGGGATCGCCGAGGCGCCGTAGCGCTCGACGGTCTTGCTGCGCACGCGGAAATCGTCCTCGTGCATGCGCCACGACAGGGTGCCGTAATGCACGGTGCCGCCGCCGGCCTGATTGCCGTTGTTGAGCACCGGCATCGGCGCCGCGTGCGCATTGGCGTTCGGCCGCCAGGTCACCGGCTCTCGCTTGATGTTCGGCCGCAGATCCTGGCGCTCGAAATAGCGCAGCTCGTCGAGCCCCTCGAAATCAGCGGTCTGCAGGCGCGGGCCGCGTTCGAGGCCAATGACTTTCATGCCGGCTTTGGCGAGCTCGGCTGCGATGATGCCGCCCGCGGCACCGACGCCGACGATCACGACTTCGGTTTTCTCGGTTGCCATGGTTCAGCCCTCCCGCGTCGCGGCGCGCGATTGCAGCCCGGTGATGGGCTCGCGCGTAAAAGCCTGCGTGCTTTTCAGATCCTCGGGCGTGAAGATCGGCTGCGCGCCGGGGAAACCGACGAGCCGCCAGCCGGCGAAGTTCTTGTTGCCGCCATAGACCGGGTCGGCAAACATGCCTTCCATGGTGTGGGTGCGCATGGTGTTGAAGAAGGCGGCGGCGCTCGGCCAGGTGAAGGCCGGCGCCTTGCCCTGTTCCAGCGCGCCGATGATCTCGTCCTGCTGCGCGGCGGTGAGCCGCCGGAACGGCTTGCCGTAGGTTTGCGCGCAATGATCGTCGAGCTGCGTCAGGCCGCGGCGATAGAAATATTGCAGGTCGGCATAGGCGCCGGCGAGCGCGAGATCGATGTAATTGAGCACGTCGGCGTCGGTCGCTCCCGGCTTGCCGGGCGCACCCGGCATCAGCCGTTCGGCGAACGCGGTGACGGTATGGGCGTCGTCGTCGTTGAAGAACGCGCGGTGATGCTCGCCGGCGATCGGCACCGCCACATCGGCCGGCCGCGCCGCGGCCGGCGCGTCGGCTGCAGCGTGATGCTGGTGATTGCTCTTGGCGAGCGCGTCCGGAACCAGCGCGGTGGTGGCAGCGGCGCCGGCGCCCAGCGCGACCAGGAACGCACGGCGGCCTTCATCATGCTTTGACATGAGTCCTCCTCCCTTGTGCTCCCGTACCGATGCGCCTCTACGGCAAGATCGGCGGAGCGAGGCTGGGGCGCGTCTTGAGATGCGCGGCCGCCAGCACGTCAAGACTGTGCCTTTTGCGCGTCTGCGACAAGCCGCGAACTGCGCATGTGTCGTGGCGCGGGAACTGCGGCGGATGCAGAGCGGGCTCGGCAGCTTTTGTGAGACGGCCGAGATTGCGGCCGATCCGTTTAAAGCCATTGCTTCCAACCGCTTGCTAGACGGACCGGCGTCCCCGGCGTAACAAGGGCAGCAATCGGGAGCCTTAACGCGATGCTTGCGGAATTATCGGTATCGCTCTGGCGCGGCGGCAAGGACGGCCGCTACGAGACCTACAGCGTGCCGCGGCGCGAAAGCCAGACCGTGCTCGACGTCGTGACCTTCGTGCAGCGCCACATCGATCCGACCTTGTCGTATCGCTTCGCTTGCCGGGTCGGCGTCTGCGGCTCCTGCGCCATGACGGTCAATGGCAAGCCGCGCTGGACCTGCCGGACGCATGTGTCGAAGGTCGCCGGCCGTGGGCAGTTGGAGATTGGCCCGTTGGAAAACATGCCGGTCATCAAGGATTTGGCGACCGACATGGAACCGTTCTTCGAGAAGTGGCAAAAGGCTCAAGGTGTTTTTGCGCCGTCGAAGACAAGGCACGACGAAATCGAGCCAATCCGCCCCGACAGCCCGGCCCGGCGCTTGGCCGACGCGGCGATCGAATGCATCAATTGCGGCGTCTGTTACGCCGCCTGCGATACGGTGCGCTGGAACCAGGATTATCTCGGCCCGGCAGCGCTGACGCGGGCGTGGACCCTCCTCAACGACGAACGCGATGCCGGCGGCACCGCACGCCTGCAAGCGGTGGCCGCGCCGGGCGGCTGCCATTCCTGCCACTCGCATCAATCCTGCCAGGAGCTTTGCCCGCAGGCGCTCAATCCGACCGCCGCTATCGCCGGGCTGAAGCGGCGCACCACCGCGGCGTATCTCAAGGGCGAGATCAAGGCATGAATGTGCGGCTCTATTTGTGGCAGCGTGCGACGGCGGCGGCGATGGTGCCGCTCGTGCTCGTCCACATCGCCGTCATTTTCTATGCCACGCGGCGCGGCATGACGGCTGCGGATATTCTGTCGCGTACCCATGGCAGCATTGTCTGGGCGTCGTACTACGGACTTTTCGTCGCCGCGGCGTCGATTCATGCCGCGATTGGCGTGCGCAATGTCTTGACCGAGTGGTCGCCGCTCACCGACCGGCGCGCCGGCCTGTTTGGCGTCGTGTTCGGCATGCTGTTGGCGACGCTCGGCGCGCGCGCCGTGTTTGCCGTGGTGCTGTCGTGATCGCGCGCGGCATCATGCATCGCGGCAGCGCGCTGTGGATTGCCGCCATGGTGCACCGGCTGTCGGGCCTCGCCTTGGCGATTTTCCTGCCGTTGCATTTTCTAGCGCTTGGGCTGGCTATTGACGGCGAAGCCAAGCTCGAAAGCTTCTTGCGCTGGACCGAACAGCCGCTGGTGAAATTTTCCGAAGGCGGGCTGGTTTTTCTGCTGACGGTTCATCTGCTCGGCGGCTTGCGCGTTTTGGTGATTGAGAATCTCGATTGGCGCGACGGCCAAAAACAGCTGGCGACGCTCGCCGCGGCGATATCGGCGATCATCGCCTTCATATTCTTGGCGCGGGTGTTTTGAGGATGAACGTCGAACACCTCAAGACCGACATTCTGATCCTCGGCGCCGGCGGCGCCGGCTTGTTCGCGGCGCTGCATGCCCAAAAAGCCAATCCCGATCTCAACATCACCATCGTCAGCAAGGGGCTGCTCGGCAAATGCGGCTGCACCCGCATGGTGCAGGGCGGCTACAACGTCGCGCTCAATCCCGGCGACTCCATCGAGCGCCATTTCATGGACACCATCGAAGGCGGCAAATGGCTGCCGCACCAGGAGCTGGCCTGGACCCTGGTCACCAAGGCGATCGAGCGGGTGCAGGAGCTGGAAAACGAGATCGGCTGCTTCTTCGATCGCAATCCCGACGGCACGCTCCACGGCAAGGCCTTCGCCGGCCAGACGTTCGATCGCACCGTGCACAAGGGCGACCTCACCGGCATCGAGATTATCAACCGGCTGATGGAGCAGGTGTGGGCGCGGCCGATCCGCCGGCTGCAAGAACATCGCGCCGTCGCGCTGATCCCGGCGAAGGACGGCGCGCTATCGGGCGTGTTGCTGATCGATGTCCGCAGCGGCGCATTTCGTTTCGTCGCGGCGCAAGCCGTGCTGCTGGCAACCGGCGGCGGCCCGACCATGTATCGCTATCACACGCCATCCGGCGACAAGAGCATGGACGGGCTTGCCATGGCGCTGCGCCTCGGGCTGCCCTTGCGCGACATGGAGATGGTGCAATTCCATCCGACCGGCCTCCTCGCCGGCCCGGACACGCGCATGACCGGCACCGTGCTGGAGGAAGGTTTGCGCGGGTCCGGCGGCCATCTGCTCAACGGCGCCATGCACCGCTTCATGGGCGACTACGATCCAAAGCTCGAGCGCGCCACCCGCGACGTCGTCAGCCGCGCCATCTATGCCGAGATGCGCGCCGGACGCACCACGCCGAATGGCGGCGTCTATATCAAGATGGGCCATCTCGGGCCGGCCAAGGTGGCGAAGGAGTTCAAGGGCATGGTGGATCGCTGCCGCGACTGCGGTTTTGATCTTGCCGGCGGGCTCGTCGAAGTGGTGCCGACGGCGCATTATTTCATGGGCGGCGTCGTTTGCGCGGTTGATACCACGACGGAGCGCCACGGCCTGTTCGTCGCCGGGGAGGATGCCAGCGGCATGCACGGCGCCAACCGGCTCGGCGGCAACGGCGTCGCCAATTCCACGGTGTTCGGCGGCATTGCCGGCGACGTGATGCCGCGCTGGATCGCTGCCAATCCCGGTCATCGCGAGCCGGATGCCGACGTGCTCGATGCCGAACTTGCCCGCGCCCAGCACCCATTCGCGCAAAAACAAAAATCGGGCGATCTGAATGCGCTGCGCGAAAAATTGCTCGACACCATGTGGGACGAAGTCGGCGTCGTGCGCGACCGCGCCAGCATCGAACGCGGCCTCGCGGCGCTCGACCGGATCGAGGCGGAGCTCCTGGCCACCGGCATCGCCGATGCCGACCGCCGCTTCAATCTGACCTGGCACGACTGGCTCAATCTGCGCTCGCTCGCCGAGATCAGCCGGGTCATTGCGCTCGCCGCGCTGAAGCGCGAGAATTCCCGCGGCGCCCATTTCCGGTCCGATTTTCCGGAGCCCGGCGACTTCGCCACCTCGACCTTCACGGTGGCCAGGCAGACCGCGAGCGGGATCGAGATCGGTGAACAGCCCGTGGAGTTCACCCATGTGAAGCCGGGCGAGACTCTGCTCCGCGATGCGCTCGCGGCCGAATGAGCAACTGAGGCGAACATGATCCCACTGTCGAGCATCCAACGCACCGCCGAGGATTTGATGGCGAAAGCCGCCATCGAGATCCCCGACGATTATCTCGACGGCCTGCGGCGCTGCGCCGATACTGAAAAAGGCGACCTGTCGGCCTTCGTCATTAAGGCCATGCTGGAAAATTACGAAGCCGCCAAGGAAGACCGCCGCGCCATGTGCGGCGACACTGGGCTGCCCCGCTGGTACGTCAAGATCGGCAACGACGCGCGCATCGAAGATGGCCCGGTGGCGCTGGAAGCGGCGTTGCGTCGCGCCACCGCGCGCGCCACCACCACCGTGCCGCTGCGGCCGAACCGGGTGCATCCACTGTGGCGCACCGATCACAACAACAATGTCGGCATCGGCGCGCCGGAGATCGAATATGCGTTTCATCCCGACGCCGACTGGATCGAGCTCACCACCGTGCACAAAGGCGGCCTGTTCGGCTCGGATTACCGCATGCTGTTTCCCGGCGACGGCATCGAAGGCATCAAGCGCTTTTTCCTCGATACTCTGATCGGCTTCGGCAAGCGCGGGCTGGCCTGCCAGCCGGCTATCGTCGGCGTCGGGCTTGGCGGCTCCAAGGACACCTCCATGGTGCTCGGCAAGCAGGCGTCCTGCCTGCGCGTCGTCGGCTCACGCAATCCGGATCCGAAAATCGCCGCGCTGGAAGAAGAGTTCAAGGAGCTCGGCAACAATATCGGCATGGGCGCTATGGGTTTCGTCGGCTCGTCCATGGTGATCGATTGCCACATCGAAGTCGGCTATTGCCACACCGGCGGCATGCCGATGTCGGTGCACATGTTTTGTCTGTCGTCGCGTCGCGCGTGCGCGCGTATTTCGACCGACGGCAAGGCTGCCTTCCGCACCGACCCGATGTGGTTCACCGATTATATGCGGCGCGAAACGGTGGAATGGGGCCAGCAAGCGGCGGAAGCCGCGGAGTAAACGCTGCAGGAAGGTAACGGACGATAGGCTGCGTTCCTTCTCCCACAAGCGCGTTCACGCGCGTCTTCGACGCGCTATGGGGGAGAAGGACAGGTTGAGGGGGTTCGGACGGTCGAGATGAATTCTGAATCCTCCGAACCCCCTCACCCCACCCTCTCCCCTCCGGGGAGAGGGAGTGATGCGCCGAGGACATGAAACGATGGCCGATCTGAAAACCGTTCACATCAATTTGCCGGCGCGAACCGAGGATTTGCGCAAGCTAGAAATCGGTTCCGTCGCCTATCTCACCGGCCGCGTCTTCACCGCGCGCGAAGGTGTCTACAAGCGCGCGATCGCGGACGGCGTCGGCATGCCGGCGGACAAAGCCGCGCTCGGCATCACCAATTTCCATTGCTCGCCGGCGGCATCGATCAATGCCGACGGCAGCCATACCGTCGGCGCGGTCACCGCGACGGCGTCGTTCCGCTTCGCCCAATGGCTCGGCGGCTGGTTCAAAATATCCGGCTGCAACATCATCATCGGCAAAGGCGGCATGACGTCGGCGACCTATCGTGAGCATTTCGTGCCGAACAACGCGGTTTACCTGACCACGGTCGGCTACGGCACCGGTGCGCTGCTCGGCCGCGGCATCAAGCGCGTCGCCGGCGTCTATTGGCTCGAAGAGCTCGGCTTGGCGCAAGCGGTCTGGGTGCTCGACGTGGAAAAATTCGGCCCGTTCCTGGTCGAAAGCGATCTCGCCGGCAATTCGCTGTTCGAGCGCGAGAACGCCAAGATCGCGCCCGGCCTAGAGCAACTTTACGCCGGCACCAGGCCGGCGACCTTGCGGCGCTACGGCGAGACCGACGACAAGACCGAAGAAGTCATCTGACGTTCGAACCGGGGGCAGACATGAAGCGAACTGTTTTTGCGATTTTGCCGGCGATCTTGGCCGTTTCGGCGTTGCAATCGCAACGCGCCGGGGCCGATGAGGTGCGCCACACCACGTTCCCCAGCGTGCTGGTCGGAACCTGGGCGCCGAGCACCGAGCTCTGCGCCGCGAAGGACAAGTCCAGCATCACGGTTGCGGCAGACGGCTACAACACTGCCGACGGCAAATGCAGCGTGCGCTGGATCGTGGAGACGCCGGGCTCACGCGGGCCGAACTACGCCGTCCACGCCCAATGCGAGGCCGACGGGCAAGCAGCCAGGGCCGACGTCGTCAATCTGATTCTGCGGCCCGAGGATGGCGGCAAAATCTCGATCGGCAAGTCGTTCACCGATCTGAAGCCTTATGTGCGTTGTCGGTGAGGCCGGTCCGCAAATTCACGAGCGCGGCATTTGCCGGATTCGGAGATGAACCATGAGCGCCGCCGTCCTGTCCTGCCTGATATTTGCGTTGACGCTCGGTGGCATCGTGTTCGGCGCCTTGCTGCGCACCACATTGCCGCAGCATCATCTCAGCAAGGACTCCCAGGACGTCGTGCGGCTCGGCGTCGGCCTGATCGCAACCATCGCCGCGCTGGTGCTCGGTTTGCTGATTGCGGCGGCCAAGGGCTCGTTCGACACCCAGAGCGGTCAAGTCAAACAAATCACCGCCGATATCATCCTGCTCGACGCTCTGCTGGAGCAATACGGCCCGGAGGCGCAGCCCATCCGTGGCGAGATGCGAAGCGTGCTGAGCCCGCTGGTCGATCGGATCTGGCACGAAAAGCCGGCTGATGCGACACGGCCGTTTGCCAGAAGCACCGAGGCCGAAAGCGTCTATGTCGCCATTCAAGCGCTGTCGCCGAAGAACGACCTGCAGCGCTCGCTGCAGGCTCGCGCCGCGCAGATCAGCACCGATCTGGCGCAAACCCGCCTGTTACTGTTCGCAGAATCCGACAGCGCCATTCCGGCGCCCTTCATCGCCATCCTGGCGTTCTGGCTCATCATCATATTCGCGAGCTTCAGCCTGTTCGCCGCGCTCAACGTGACGGTGTTCAGCTTCCTGGCGTTGTTTGCGCTGTCGGCGTCAGGCGCGATCTTCTTGATCCTGGAGCTGAGCCAGCCGTTTACCGGCTTGCTGGCGATTCCCAGCGAGCCGCTGCGCAACGCCCTGGCGCCGCTCGGCTAGCGGACGTTCATTTCATTTATGCTCGCGAAGCCAGCGCTCGGCGCCCGGGTGGAGCGGCACGTCCATCGGCGTCGACTCGGTTTCGCTGACCATGTGCAGCGCCGAGCCGCCGGTGTTCTTCTCCCAAGGCACCTCCGCTTCGCGCGCGGCGAGCGCGCCGCAGATGTCGTAGGCCATCTGTTCCGGCAGCGATGCGCTGGTGTAGATCGGCCAGCCGCTGAAATCGAACGTATCGAAATCCCGCGCCAGACCTGCAAAGCGTGCCTTGGGCAGGACGACCCGCCGCCATCCCAATCCGCCGAGCGCATCGAACTCGGCCGGCGCGATCTCGAGCGGGACGAGGCCGGCCGCCAGCGCCTCGTTCAACCACACCTTGATGCCCTCATCGAACACCGCGTCGATCTCGCCGCGCTTAAGCGGCTCGAGGCGGCGCACGTCGGACGGCCCGCCGCAGGTGATGATGCGTCCGCCCCAGGCCTCGATGTCCTGGAGTTTGAAGCCGTGCAGTGCGAAGGCTTGCTCGATCAGGACCAAGGTCGAGTGCGTCGGATCCTCGCGCACCGAGACGCGTAGCGGATACTGCTTCGCCTTGATATCCTTGAGCGAACGAATGCCCGCCCGCGGATGCACCATGAAGACGAAGCGATCCCAGCTCGGATAAGAGGCGATGATCCGCACCGGCAGCGCCGTGTGGAACAAGCCGACGCCGCGATAGGCCTGGGTGAGCAGCGCCGACGGATTGACGAAGGCGGCTTCGAGCCCGCCCTTTGCCACTTCCTCGGCCAGAATGGCCGAGCCGGATGCGAGCCGCAGCCACGGCCGGAACGCTTCGCCCGAGCCGCTGCCGACCGTGATGACCATGTCGCGATTACCGCCGTAAGGCGTCGCCGGATTGCCGGCGATGTGCAGGCCGATCTCCCACAAGGTTTTGGCGCGCACGAAATTGGCGCCTTTCGGCAATGGTTCCATGTCAGGCATCTCCTATGAGGATGAATGGCACCGCGCGTCGACCGCGATGCTGGGAAGCGAGGGACGAGCGTTCAACCGGCACGGTCGTAGCGAGAACGTCATCCGATCAGCGCCCGGCATCGTGCGAGGAAATCGCGATTCGGCACGGCTCATGCGAGCGATTGCTCCAGGCGTGATTGGTGCCGCGCTGGACAACGGTATCGCCGGCTTTGAGGTGGACCTCTTCGGTGTCGAGCACCAGCACGATCTCGCCTTCCAGAACAAGACAGAAATCGAGCGTCTGCGTTTTCTGCATGTAAGGATGTGGCACGGTTGGCGAATAGGTGGATGCGGCCGGCGAGCCCGTGGCATGGAAAAAAGCCGCGACTTCCGCTCGCCCGACTTTGCCGCGAAATGTCCCATCCGGCGGCAATGTGACGACCCGGCACACCGAACCACCCGGTGGCGGTTCGAGCGCACGGGGATAAGTCAGAGTCGCATCGCTAAACGGGCCGATTTGCGCCGGCGACGCGCCGGTGACCCAAATGCGCGCCGACGAGAATCCCGGCCGCACCGGATCGCCCTGCACGTCGGGCGGCGTGCCGTCCGCAATCGCGACCGACTTGCCGTCTTCATCGTCGATCGTGACGATGCGCCGCACCTGCTTCATGCCATTGCTCATCGCAGTCAGACCTTCGGTTCGCGGTCGAAACTCGCGCCCATCATGACGAAAGCCATCAGGCTGCCGCCGTTGAGATTGGTCCAGCCATGCCAGTTGCCGAGTTGCACCACCACGTCGCCGGCCCGCATCGTGATATTGCCGCGATCGAGCAGCAGCGTGCGCTCGCCTTCAAGCACAATGCCGTAATCGACGGTCGCCGACTTGTGCACGGGCGAGCTGAAGAAATTCTGTCCGCCGCGATCCCAGACGCCGTCGGGGCGCAGCCGCGTCGGCGTCAGCGGCTTAAAAGCCAAATCCTTGGCCGGATCGTAGTCCGCGGGCTTGCCGTTCGACTGCACGACACGCAGATGGCCGCCGGCTGCGGGCGGCTCGAAATGAAACGGCAGATTGCCATCGTCGCGGCTGCCCGAGATGATCGCGGGCGCCTCCTTATAAACCCAGATATCGGTCATGCAGGTGCCGCGGCTGATCGCACCGGGATTCACGTTGGGCGCGGCGCTGTCGTACAGCACGCATGAGCGCCCCTGCGCATCGTGACCGGTCACCACGCGCCGAATGGGTTTCGCTTCGCTCGTCATCTGTCCTCCACGCCGTGTGTGCAACGAAAACTAGAATAGATCGGACCGCATTGTCATCCACCGGCGGTCCTCTATCATGGTTGCCGCGCGGGCGCACAAGACGCCGCGGCCAGGGAGGAAGCTCTTGCCGGTTTTCCGCGGCGCGACGTGGCTGGTCGGCGCGACGTGGCTGGCCGGCGCGACGTGGCTGGCCGGCGTGGTATTGACGGCGCTCACGGCCGATGGCGCGGCGGCGCAGGCGCGGGACTTCCCGAACCACGCCATCAAGATCATCGTCGGTCCGAGCCCCGACGTTTTTTCCCGCATCGTCGCCGAGCATCTCAAGGACGCCTGGGGACAGCCGGTCGTGGTCGAGCCACGACCGGGCGCCGGCGGCAAGCTTGCCGTCAACGACGTGCTGGCCGCGCCGGCGGACGGCTACACGATGCTGTTCGCGACGCCGACCTATACGCTCAACACCGCGATGAAAGTCGCGAGCTACGATCTGGCGAAAGAGTTCGCGCCGGTCGCGCTTGCCGGGCTCATTTCCTATGCGCTGGTCATCAATCCGAGCGTGCCTGCGAAGTCGGTCGCGGAATTGGTGGCTTACGCCAAGCAAAATCCGGGCAAGCTCAATTGCGCTTCGGCCGGCATCGGCACCGTGCCGCATCTGGCCTGCGAATATCTCAACAAGGTCGCCGGCACCACCATTACCCATGTCCCCTACCGCGACGTGAATTCCGGCATGATGGCGACCGTCGGCAACGTCACGCAGATGTTTTTCGGCGTTGCGACCAACGCCAAGCCGCAGATCGAGACCGGCGCGTTGCGCGGGCTGGCGGTCAGCACGGCGCGGCGTTCGCTGCTGCTGCCGGAGCTACCGACCATGATCGAGGCCGGCTATCCGACATTCGAGATGCCGGGCTGGGGCGGATTTATCGCGCGCGCCGGCACGCCGCCCGACATCGTCGCCAAGCTGAACGCAGAGATACGCCGCGCGGTGGCGCAACCGGATTTGCAGCAAAAGCTCATCGCCGCCGGCATGGAACCGCCGCCGGATTATGCACCTGCCGATGTCGGTAAATTCATCGCCGACGACATCGCGCGCTGGACCACATTCGTCGACGCGGTCGGCATCGACAAGCTCAACAGTGAAGCTAAATAGCGCGTCCGCATCGTTGGAAGGAATTGCCTCATGGCGACACGGCGAAGTTTTCTCAAAAGCGCGGGTGCCTCAGGTCTCGCGTTTTGCAGTTGCGGGCTGCTCGACGCGGCGCGCGGCCAGGAGCGGCCGCGCCTGCCGGTGACGGTCAACGGCAAGCGGATCAAGACCGTCGATGTGCACGCCCATTGCCGCTTCCATGAGGCCGTCGCGCTGATGGGCGGCGAGGCGACCGTGACGCCGTCCCTGGTCAAGGGCGACCAGGAGCAATTCATCGTCATCGAAGAGCGTCTCAAGACCATGGATGCCATGGCGATCGACATGGAGGTGCTGTCGATCAATCCGTTCTGGTACCGCAAGGATCGCGACACCGCCGCCAAGATCGTCGCGATACAGAACGAGAAGCTTGCGCAATTGTGCGCCTCGCATCCGGATCGCTTTGCCGCCTACGCGTCGCTGGCACTGCAATACCCCGACCTGGCCGTGCAGCAGCTCGATACCGCCATGAAAAAACAAGGCCTGCGCGGGGCCGCGATCGGCGCCAGCGTGCTGGATGAGGATTTTTCCGACCCGAAATTCCATCCGGTGTGGGCCAAGGCCGAAGAGCTCGGCGCGGTGCTGTTCATCCATCCATTGGGGACACCGGAATTGAGCAAGCGTCTCAAAGGCAACGGCTGGCTCGCCAACACCGTCGGCAATCCGCTGGCGACGACGATCGCGCTGCAACACCTGATCTTCGAGGGCACGCTCGACCGTTTTCCCGGCCTGAAGATCATCGCCGCCCATGGCGGCGGCTATCTGCCGTCCTATGCGGCGCGCGACGATCACGCCTGCTTCGTCTCGCCGCCGAACTGCAATCCCGAGATAAAGCTGCAGAAGAAGCCGAGCGAATATCTCAACCAGCTCTATTTCGACGCGCTGGTGTTCACGCCGGAAGCGCTCCGGCATCTGGTCGCGCAGGTCGGCTCGAGCCAGATCATGATCGGCACCGATTGTCCGATCCCGTGGGAAGAGCATCCGGTCGACCACATTTTCGCGACCGGCACGCTGAGCGACGACGACAAGATCGCGATCCTCGGCGGCAACGCGGCGCGGCTGTTTGGGATGCAGGGCTAGCTGGCGATCTCGTACGGCACTTGCGTCGGGCCGTAGCGCTCGACCACCGTGTTGGTCGTACGATCGTATTGATGCTGCAGCACCGTGCCCTCGCCGAGCTTTTGACTGCGCACGATGATCGCCACCGAGCGGGTCGGACCGCCCTGCTCGGCGTGAATGGCGCGCGGCGCCACCAGATCGACCTTGCCTTGCGAGCCGGTGGTCACCGATGCGAGCTTCACTTCGGCATGGCCCGGCCGGCTGCCGTCGTCGATGCGCTCGAAGCGTTCCAGGCTCTCGGTGCCGTCGAGCACGCCGTAGAGCACCCAGGCGTCGGCATGATCGTGCACGCTGCCGGTGCGGCCGGGCATGCGCACCACGCCGTTGACGACGAAGGCGTAGTCCGGATCGACATAGAGCAAAAGATTTTTGCGGCCTTCGGTCGACGGCCAGCTTGCCGAATGGGATTTGAGCGTTTCGTCGAGCACCAGCCGCTCCAACAACGGCTTCGCCCGTTCCATGCGCCGCTGATCGTCGTTTTCCGCCGCCCAAACGGCGCGTAAGTCGCCGATGAATTTTTCAAAAACCGGCAAACGTTGCGCGGCAAGATTTGACATGGTCGTTTCCTTCACTCGAACAGCGGCTCGCCTTCGACCGTGCAGCGGCGCAGCAGCCGGCGTTCTTCCTTCGGAAAATCGGTGCGGGCATGGATGGTGCAGCGGTTGTCCCACATCAAAAAGTCGCCGAGCTGCCAGACGTGTTCGAAGATGAACTCGCGACGCTCGCCGATCTCGTAGAGCTGATTGAGAATCTCATCGCCCTCGCCCTGGCTGACGCCTTCGATGCGCGTCGTCATCAGCCGGTCGACGAACAGCGTTTTGCGTCCGGTGTCGGGATGGGTGATGAAAATCGGGTGCGCATGATGCGGAATGCCGCTGATGTCGCCGGACGAATTGGCCTGCTTGGCGCGATTGTATTCATGGATATGCAGCGCCTTCTTGCCTTTGAGCGCCTCCTTCAATGCCGGCGGCACCGCCTCATAGGCCTTGTACATGTTGGAGAACATCGTATTGCCGCCGCGCGACGGCAGTTCGAGCGCATAGAGGAATGTGTATTTGTACGGCCGCGGGGTGTAGCCGGAATCGATGTGGAACCAGAACTCGCCCTCGCCGAAGGCGCCGATCGGCTTGCCGTCCACTTTGATGTTGCTGACCAGCAGAACTTTCTCGTTGTCCTGCTGGACGCCCTCGGTACGGGCGCGCAGCGTCTCCGGCGCCTTTTTGCGGGTGCCGAGATCGCCGAAATAGGAGGCAAAGCGCAGCTGGTCGTCCTGCGAAACCTTTTGGCCGCGAAACACCAGCACCAGGTGCTTGCCCCAGGCGTCCTTGATGGCCGCCACTTCGTGCTCGGACAGCGGCTTGGACAGATCGACCCCGCTTATTTCTGCACCGCAGGCCGGCGACAACGGGGTTACCTCGATATCGATCGTGTCTTGCATGGGGCGCTTCCTCTGCGGCCTAGCGTCGGCTTCACGCCGGCCGACTTCATGTAAGATGTACCGCGGCCAGCCAGGGGTCTCAAGAAGGCTGCCGCGCCGACCGGAGGAAACAGCCATGCGCAAAGTGATTGCACTTGTCCTCGCCTTGCTTGCGGCCATGTCGCTGAGTGCCATGTCGCTGACGGCCTTCGCGCAGAGCTATCCATCGCGGAACATCACCATCATCGTACCCTACCCGGCCGGCGGGCCGACCGACACCATCGCCCGCATCCTCGCCGAACGCCTGCAGGGCGCGCTCGGCCAAAGCGTGATCATCGAGAATGTCGGTGGCGCCGGCGGCAGCATCGGCGTCGGCCGCGTCGCGCACGCCACGCCCGACGGCTACACGCTGAGCATCGGCCATACCCAGACCCATGTGTTCAACGCCTCGATCCTCAAGCTCGACTACGACGTGGTGACCGACTTCGCTCCGATCTCGCTGATCGCCGACACCCCGATCTGGATCGTGACGCGCAAATCGCTGCCGGTCGACGACATCAAAAGCTTCATCGCCTGGCTCAAAACCCAGAACGGCAAGGCGACTATGGGGACGGTCGGCATCGGCAGCCCGTCGGAATTTGCCGCGCGAATTTTCATGCGGCAGACCGGTACGGCGTTTCAGCTCGTGCCTTATCGCGGCGCCGCACCGCTGGTGCAGGACATGCTCGGCGATCACATCGATTTCGCCTTCGGTCAGGCGGCGGGTTACATCACCAACGTCGAGAGCGGTCAGTTCAGGGCGCTTGCCGTCTTGCAGCCCAAGCGCTGGTGGGCGGCGCCCAATGTGCCGACGCTGGATGAGCTCGGTTTTAGGGATATCGACGCGACCTTCTGGCACGGCCTGTGGGCGCCCAAGGGCACGCCGCCGGACGTCATCGCCAAGCTTAACGCCGCCGTTCGCGTCGCCTTGGCCGATCCGACGGTGCAGGACCGCTTCAAGAAAGTCGGCCAGGAAATCTGGCCGGTCGAGTATCAGACCCCCGAGGCGCTGGCGGCGCAACAGAAGGCGGAGCTTGCCAAGTGGACGCCGGTCATTCTGGAATCCGGCATCAAGGCGGAGTGAATGGGCGCGCTCGACCAGCTCGAACCGATCGAAAAGGCGAGCAAGGATGCGCTCGCCGCCCTGCAGCTCGATCGCCTGAAGGCGACGCTGCATCAGGCCTACGACAAGGTGCCGCATTACAAGAAGAAGCTCGACGCAGCCGGCGTGCGTCCTTCCGACCTGAAAGCGCTCGCCGATCTCGCCAAATTTCCGTTCACCACCAAGGACGATCTGCGGCAGAATTATCCGTTCGGCATGTTCGCGGTGCCGATGGCCGACATCGTGCGCATCCACGCCTCGAGCGGCACCACCGGCAAGCCGACCGTGGTCGGCTATACCAAAGGCGATATCGATACCTGGTCGCTGTTGATGGCGCGCTCGATCCGCGCCGCCGGCGGCCGTTCCGCCGACAAAATTCACGTGGCTTACGGCTACGGCCTGTTCACCGGCGGGCTTGGCGCCCATTACGGCGGCGAGGCTTTGGGCGCCGCCGTCATTCCGGTCGGCGGCGGTTTTACCGAGCGGCAGGTGCAGCTCATTCGCGATTTTGCCCCCGACATCATCATGGTGACGCCGTCCTATATGCTGGCGATCGCCGACGAGTTCGAGCGCCAGGGATTTTCGCCCGCCGACTGCAGCCTGCGGCTGGGCATTTTCGGCGCCGAACCTTGGACCGAAACCATGCGCGCGGAGATCGAGCGCCGCATGGGCATCGTGGCGCTCGACCTCTATGGCCTGTCGGAGGTCATGGGGCCCGGCGTCGCCCAGGAGTGCGCTGAGACGCGTGACGGGCTGACCGTTTGGGAGGATCACTTCTTCCCCGAGATCATCGATCCGGACACCGGCCGCGTGCTGGCCGACGGCGAGACCGGCGAGCTCGTCTTCACCTCGCTGACCAAGGAGGCGATGCCGGTCATCCGCTATCGCACCCGCGATCTGACAAAACTGCTGCCGGGCACGGCGCGCACCATGCGCCGCATCGAGCGAGTCAAAGGCCGCAGCGACGACATGCTGATCATCCGCGGCGTCAACGTCTTTCCCTCGCAGATCGAAGCGGTGCTCGGCCGCGAGCCGCAGCTGGCGCCGCATTACGTGTTGGAGGTGCGCCGGCCGCACACTCTCGATGAGCTCGATGTGCTGGTCGAGATGCGGCCCGAGCTTGCCGGCAAGTTGGGCGCCGGCGAAATTGCGACGCTGACGAAGCAAGCCGAGCACCTGATCAAGGCCTATGTCGGCGTCACCGCCACCGTGCGCGTGCTAGAACCGGGGACGATCGAGCGCTCGCAGGGTAAAGCCAAACGCGTCATCGATCGGCGGGCGAAAAGCTGAAAATGCCGAATGGAATAGTGAGAGGACCGCGATGAGTGTCGATACCGCCATGCCCGCGGCCGAATTGCAGTCCGCCGGCCTCGATCAGCGCGCGGTCGCCGAATGGATTGCGGCAGCGCCAAAGCGCACCGGCGATTACTTTGTCGATCGGCCGCGCTATACGCGGTACTGGCAGCTCGGCGCCGATCTGCTCGGCCGCCTGCCGAAGAAGCCGGCGCGCAGTCCGGGTGAGGCGCGCGCGGCAAAATCCATCCTCGCCGCCGCGCGCGAACAGCGCGAGCATTTCCTCGCCGCCCACGCCGAGACGCTCTACGACGAGCTGACCCACCAACGCTCACGATTCATTCGCCTGGAAGATCTGGTCTTCGCCGCCGCCATGGCCGTCCCCGGCCTGACGCCGACCGCCGCGCAAGTCGCCGCCGAGGCCGAGCACCTGCAGGGCGAAAAGGACGGCGTCGAGATCGACCAGGGCATTTTTCTTGCGCATGTGCTCGCTAGCGAAACCGCCGGCCGCCATTTGTGCCACGCGATGTTATTGCCGCGGCGCGAGACCGCCGAGCAGTTGCAAAAATTCGCCACCGACGGCCGCATCGATTTCGGCAAGGTTTTGATCGAGCGGCGCGGCAAGGCGGCGATCGTGACCTCGAAGAACGAGCGCTTTCTCAATGCCGAGGACGACACCACGCTCGACGCCATGGAGATTGCGGTCGACGTCGCCATCCTCGATGCCAAGACCGACATCGCCGTGTTGCGCGGCGGCGAAGTCGAGCATCCCAAATATCGCGGCAAAAAACTGTTCGGCGCCGGCATCAACCTGACCCATCTTTATCGCGGCCAGATTCCGTTTGTCTGGTTCTTGAGGCGCGACCTCGGCTTCGTGCACAAATTCTTCCGCGGCGTGGCGCGACCCGAATTGCTGCCCGACGACGTGCACGGCACGGCGATCGAGAAACCATGGATCGCCGCAGTCGAAGGCTTTGCCATCGGCGGCCACTGCCAAATATTGCTGACCATGGACTATGTGCTCGCCGCCAACGACGCCTTTATGACGCTGCCGGCGCGCAAGGAAGGCATCATTCCGGGCGCGGCGAACCTGCGCCTGCCGCGCTTCACCGGCGACCGCATCGCCCGCCAGGCCATCCAATATGAGCGCAAGCTCGTCTGCGACAGCCCGGAAGGCCGTTTGATCTGCGACGAGATCGCGCCAGCCGCCGGCATGGATGCAGCCCTCGACAAGGTCATCGCCGGGCTCACCAGCTCCGGCGCGGTCAGCGCCACCTCGAACCGCCGCGCCCTGCGCATCGGGCAGGAGACGATCGACACATTCCGGATGTATTTTTCCGCTTACGCTCGCGACCAGGCCTATTGCCATTTCAGCCCGGCACTGATTGCCAATCTCGAGCGCGAGTGGAACGCGCATAACAGGAAGGTTTGAAATTTCGCGCGAGCCGTTCAAAACGTGGCGAGAACCCCGGCGTACCAATTCAACCGATTCGTCTCATCCGCATTCTGGATGCCGCGACCCAAATAACCCAGAATGTGAAATGTATCATTCAGATCATAGTGGAATCCGGCGCCGATCGACGTCGCGGCTTCGCCGCCTTTGGTATCCGCCGTCTGGTGAAAGATTTCCAGACCGACCTGCAGGTCGGGGACAATCTGGCGCGTGACGACCAACCCGGCCTCGCAGAAGTCTCGGGAATCGCCGCCGCGATTGATCTCACAGCCACCGCCGCCAAACGCCGACCATGGACCCCAGTCTTTCTGCATCCAGATCGGGAGCAGATACGAAGCGTGCCACTCGCCGACATTTGAGGAGCCGCTCGGCAGGAACACCCTGGGAAAGACGGCAACGTCGAGCCCAAAATTCTGTTGCGTCAGGAAGCGGTATTTTGCGGCGAGTTCGACGTTGCCGAAGCCGCCCACCAACGGACCGCCATTCGGTAGGCTATAGGCCGCCGGAATCGTGGCGGTGAGTTGCAGGTTCGGCGCTCCGCCGTAATTGATGTCGATGCCCGCTTCGCCGCTCGTAGCGGCCCGGGTCGCGGTCCCGTTGGTAAAGTTGTATATCTCGAAGTGCTTGTAATCCGTCGGTTCCGGATCGTCCGTCAGATATGGCGGCCCCGCCATTGCCGGGCTGATGCCCAGCAATAGTGCCCCACAAACGCACATTCGGACCGCATCAGACAGCACAGCCGGACCTCCCACCGAAGGCTACATTACCAGATTGTTAATTGCCGCACTCCGGCTAGTCCGCCATATGCCAATCGCCGGTCATGACCGCCGGATCAAGGAGCAAGTGCAAGATGACAGACGTCGTCGCACGGACCGCAAGCAAGGTTCCCGAAGTCACACTGATCTTCTGGATCATCAAGATTGCCGCGACCACGCTGGGCGAGACCGGCGGCGACACCGTCACCATGACCCTGAACTGGGGTTACCTGGACGGCACGGCGCTGTTTCTCGCGCTGCTGGTGGTGCTCGTTATCTGCCAGATCGCGGCGAAAAAATTCCATCCGTTCCTGTACTGGGCGACCATCGTGGCCTCGACCACGGCCGGCACCACCATGGCCGACTTCGCGGATCGGTCCTTAGGCATAGGCTATGCCGGAGGTTCGTCGCTGCTATTCGTCTGCCTCATGGCCACGCTCTGCGCGTGGTACTGGTCGGAAAAGACGATCTCGGTCGCCACCGTCAACACGCCCAAGGTGGAAGCGTTCTATTGGGTCGCCATTACGTTTTCCCAGACGCTCGGAACGGCGCTCGGCGACTGGTTGGCCGACAGCACCGGATATGAACACGGCGCGTTTGTTTTTGCCGCCGGATTGGCGGTGGTCGCAGCAGCCTATTTCTTCACCAATATCTCGCGGGTTTCTTTGTTCTGGGCCGCCTTCATCCTGACGCGACCGCTCGGCGCCTCGGTCGGCGATTTCCTCGACAAGCCAGTGAGCAATGGTGGCCTGGCGTTCAGCCGCCCGATCGCCTCGGCTATCATCGCGACATTCATTATTTTTTGCATCGTCGTCCTGCCACAGCGGGCGGGCCGACATCCGAGCGGAGCCGAGACGACGGCGTAGCGGTGGAGCGTTCAGATCACTTGCCGCAGGAACGTGCGTTCCTCGCAGACGATGAAGCGCTCCTTTTGCGCGACTGCGAAATTGGCGGCGCCCTCGCTGTTGGACTTCAGCCGCGCCCGGTAGGCTTCATAGGCCGCCAGACTCGCGAACGAGACCAACCCGTAGGCGATGTTGTCGGTGCCCTCGTGCGGCAGCCAATAGCCGACGACTTCACCGCCGCATTTCGGAATGATTTTCAGCCAATTGCGCGCGTAAGCTTCAAAGCCGTCGCGCCTGTAGGGATCAAGCTGATAGCGAATGAAGACGGTAATCGTCATCGCGGCCTCCTGTCGGTTGCCGACATAGTGCTGCAAGGCGCTACCGCGATGCTTCGGCGCCGAACGTAGTTTGCAATTTGTTTTCCGGGCGGGTCGGCTGCGTCCCTTCTCCCCAGAGGGGAGAAGGACAGGATGAGGGGGTTCGGACTTCAGAGAAAATTCTGAAGCGTCCGAACCCCCTCACCCCAACCCTCTCCCCTCCGGGGAGAGGGAGTCGATGCGCCGCACACTCGTGACGGCGCTCCCAGCGGTACGGATGCGCGTGACGGCATCCGCTATCGGCTCGACCGCCACCGCCATGTGATAGGCGTTGGCGTGCAGCAGAGAGCCCCGGTCGCGCGCGATGGCGACGTGGCCTTTCCAGAAAATCAGGTCGCCGCGCTCAAGCGCTGAAGGATCGGCCGCCACCGCCATTCCCAACGCCGCTTCCTGCATGTCGCTGTCGCGCGGGCATGAGACACCGCAGGCGGTCAGCGCGACCTGGACGAGCCCCGAGCAGTCGAGGCCGAGCGCGGTCTTGCCGCCCCACAGATAGGGCGCGCCGAGAAAGCGCTCGGCGACCGCGACGAAATCCGTTTCATTCCGGTCGAGCGGCGCAAGGTGCGCCGCCGGCACATAGGCGCCGGATGGCGTCACCGCCATGCGATCCTCGATGCGCGCGATGTTGAGCCGCGCGCCGAGCGGCAGCGCTTCGAGCGGCGGCTGTTTGATCGATGGACCAGGGAAGACAAGCGTGCGCAGCGCCGTCACCTTGTGGGTCGGCGCCGCACCGGGTGGCGCCAGCGCGTTGTCCGGCAGCCAGCCGACGTAATCGTCCACGGCGAGCTGACCCCAGGCCCAGCCCTCGCCGTTCGTGTCGTAGATGGTGACGCGCTCGCCCTTGAGCGCTTCGGTGTCGAGCGGCGCGTCGGGTCGCGGCTCGCGGCGCAATGGCGCCTGCGCCTCGATGACGTCATAGACGCGGCCTTCCACATAACGCGCCGCCTTCACTTTGCCTTGGAGATGCTTCGCCGCCAGATCGGCGCGGGCCGGCGTCAAACGGGGATCGAAAGCCGGCATGTTTTGTCCGCTCAGCCGTAGCGGGCGGCGAGCAGCGCATAGAGCGCGCGCGCCGCCTGGCAGTCGCCGCCTTCCGGCCGGCCCGGCTTGGCCGTCGCCGACCAGGCGAACAGGTCGAAATGCAGCCAGGATTTTGCGCTGACGAAGCGGCGCATGAACAAGGCCGCGGTGATGGCGCCGCCCTGACTGCCGCCGACATTGTTGATGTCGGCGACCTTGGACTCCAGCATCGCTTCATAGGGCCGCCACAGCGGCAATCGCCACAGCGGATCGTTCTCGCTTGCCGCGCAATTCATCAACTCGCCGGCGAGCGCATCGTCGTCGGTGAAGAAGGCCGGCACGTCGGGGCCGAGCGCGACGCGCGCGGCGCCGGTCAGCGTGGCGAAATCGGCGATCAACTCCGGCTTCTCCTCGTCGGCCAGCGCCAGCGCGTCGGCCAGGATGAGCCGGCCTTCGGCGTCGGTATTGCCGATCTCGACGGAAATTCCCTTGCGCGAGGTGTAGATGTCGCGCGGCCGGAAGCTCGCGCCGGCGATCGAATTCTCCACCGCGGGAATCAGCACGCGCAGCCGCACCTTCAGGCCGCGCGCCATGATCATGTGCGCCAGCGCCAAGGCCGTCGCCGCGCCGCCCATATCCTTTTTCATGTTGAGCATGCCGGACTCGGGCTTGATATCGAGCCCGCCGGTATCGAAGCAGACGCCTTTGCCGACCAAGGTCACGCGCGGATGCTTGTCGTCGCCCCACACCATGTCGATCAGCCGCGGCACGGCCGCCGGTGCCGCGGCGCGGCCGACAGCGTAGATCAAGGGAAAATTCTGCGCCAACAAATCGTCGCCGACGATGGCGCGGATCTCGGCGTTGTGACTAGCCGCAAGCTTGCGCGCCGCCGCTTCGAGGTCCGCCGGCCCCATGTCGTTCGCCGGCGTGTTGATGAGGTCGCGCGCCAACGTCACGGCTTCGGCGATGTGCGAAAGCTCGTCGCGATCGAGGCTTTGCGACAGCTCGAGCTTGACCTGGTGTCCGTCCGACTTGCGGTAGCGCGTGAAGCGATAGGAGCCGAGCGCCACGGCGAGCGCGGCGAGCCGCACATCGTGCGGCTCGTTGGCGAAGCGATAGACACCGTCCGGCAACAGCTGCGGCAGACGACCGGGAAGGAACATATCCTTCACGTCGCCGTTCGGCTCGATGCCGAACAGCACCCCGCCGAGACCGTTCTTTCCCGGCAGCAGCAGATGGCGCCCGGCCTTGGGCTCGAAACCCGCCGCGTCGGTAAAGGCGCGGGCCTCGGCATCAAGCCGTCCGCGCACGTCCGCGTAGGTCGCCGCGGTGACGAACCAGATCGGGACCGCGTTAGCCGTCCCGTGCGCAATGAAGATGGAGTTCATGCGTCCTGCTACCACGCCGCTTCCCGATCTGTCATGCCCCGCGATGACAGGCGCGTTCGTCTGCTCGGCGGATCACATGCGCGCTAGGCGAGCTTCGGCGAGGACGTGTTTTGCGCCCGGCTGTGGCGCACGCCGTAAAGCCAATAGACCGCAAGCCCGATCAGAAGCCACAGCCCGAAGCGCAGCCAGGTGTCGAGCGGCAGCCCGAGCATCAGCAGCAAGGCCGACGCCGCGCCGAGCGGCGCCACCGCACACACCGCCGGCGTGCGGAACGGCCGCAGCGCGGCCGGTTCCCTGATGCGCAGCACCAGCACGCCGACGCAGACGATGGCGAACGCGAATAAAGTGCCGATGCTGACCAATTCGCCGACCAGGCCGATCGGCAACAGTCCGGCGAGGATCGTCACCACGCTGCCGGTGATCAGCGTGGTGACGTAAGGCGTGCGGAAACGCGGGTGCACCTTGGCGGCGGCCGGCGGCAACAGGCCGTCGCGCGCCATGGAATAGACGATACGCGGCTGGCCCAGAATGCCGACGAGGATCACGGAGGTCAGACCGAGGATGATGCCGAGCTTCATGATCGGCGCCAGCCATTTCAGCCCGATGGCATTGATGCCGACGGCAATCGGATCGGGGACGTTGAGCCGGTCGTACGGAACGATGCCGGGCAGCACCAAGCCGACGGCGATGTAGAGAACCGTGCACAGCGCCAGCGACCCAAGAATGCCGATCGGCATGTCGCGTTTCGGATTTTTCGCCTCTTGCGCGGTCGTCGAGACGGCATCGAAGCCGATATAGGCGAAGAACACCACGGCGGCGCCGCGCACCACGCCGCTCCACCCGAACTCACCGAAGCCGGCACCGGGCGGAACGAAATGCCCTTCCGGATTGCCCGCCGTCACCCAATTCGCGGTGCTGAAATGCGGCGCGGCCGCGGCGATGAACAACAGGATGATCACGAGCTTGATGGCGACGATGACGTTGTTGACTCGCGCCGACTCGTGGATGCCGATCACCACCAGCGCCGTGACGCCGACGACCACGAGCATGGCCGGCACATTGACGACAGTGCCGGTGATTTGCCACGCGCCACCGGCGGCATCGTAGACCAGCGGCGCGCCCGCAAAGGCGGCAGGGACGGCAATGCCCAGATCGTTGAGAAAGCTGACCACATAGCCCGACCAGCCAATCGCCACCGTTGCGGCGCCGAGCGCATATTCGAAAATCAGGTCCCAGCCGACAACCCAGGCGACAAATTCTCCCATCGTCGCATAGGCATACGTATAGGCGCTGCCGGCGATCGGCACGGTCGAGGCCATCTCGGCGTAACACAGCCCGGCACAGGCACAGGCGAACCCCGCAAGCACGAACGACAGCGTGATCGCCGGGCCGGCATTGGCCGCGGCGGCGTGTCCGGTCAGCACGAAAATGCCGGCACCGACAATGTCGCCGATGCCGAGCGACACCAGGGTGAGAGCCGAGAGACTGCGCTTGAGCGGCACGCCGTCGTGCGCGGTCAGCTGCTGGAATTCGGCCTCTTCGGCCTCTGCCTGCAGGCTGGCAACCGATTTGCGGACAAAATAATTCGTCATCGCGATGCTCATGCGGAGCAAACGACAACGATCGAAAGCAAGCTAAGTTTCACCGGGGGATTCGGAATCGCCCGATTATCCCGGCGAGCCACGCTGTTGCGGGCAGGCCTTATCGCTTCGAAAAAAGGACGGTTGGACGCGCCGGCTAATGCGTTGCCGTCTTCTTCACATAGGGCCCGAGCTTCTGCGAGGCCTCGTGCACATAGCTGAGATCGACCACGTCATCGACCTTTACCGAGCCGTCGATCTGCTTGGTGTCGACGAAAAATTGCCAGGCCATCTTGAGCGACGGCATGTCGAGCTTGCCGTCGGGATCGACCGCCTGCGAGACGATGGCGCGGTGCACCGCCGGATCCTTGATGAAGGAATATTCGGTGAGGATCTTGATCACCTGATCGGCATTCGGGCCGGCGATATGCCCGTCCTTGAGCGAGTCGTTGTAGAAGCGCATCGCCTTGACCAGCGCCACCATGAATTTCTTGGCGTTGTCGGGCTGATCTTGCGCGAATTTCGGGCTGTAGAACACCACCGCCGTCTGATAATCGGGAAACACGTCATCGGCGCCGATAAGCTTTTTCGCCGAGCCGAGCGACAGCAGTTTTGACACCGTCGGCTCGACGGTGAGGCTGGCGTCGATTGCCTTGTTGGCGAAGGCGGGGATGTGCTCGGGAAAGCCAAGGAAGACCGGATCGATGTCGCCGTAGGTCAGGCCGTTTTGCGTCAGCGCATAGTTCATGAACGCGTTCTCGCTGTTGCCGTTGGCCGACATCGCGACTTTGAGGCCTTTGAAGTCCTTCAGGCTCTTGACCTTGCCGTCGTCCATCAGATCGCTGCGCACCATGATGGCCTGGAAGCCGTAGCCTTTGGCGTTACGCGCCTTGTCGGACACGATCTTGATGCCGATGCCGCGCTTGACCGCGTTGTAAAGTCCAGCCGAGGTGGCGCCGGAGCCGACATCGACGTCGCCGGAGCCGAGCGAAGGGATCATCTTCGCCGCCGAATCGAAGCGCACGAATTTCACTTTCAATCCTTGTTCGGCGTAGTAGCCCATCGCGTCGGCAATGAAGAGCGGCGCGTCGCTCGAAGCGCCGATGGTGCCAATGGTCAGCTCCTGCGCCTGGACGCGGCCGGCGAGGCCGAGGGCCACAGCAAGAGCGAAGCCGGCAACGAGCCATCGGTGAACTTTTTGCATCGTCGCCATATGAGCCTCCTCAGAAATTACGAACGCAATACAAACCATAGCACAGAGTTGCCGGCTCGGCCTGCGACATCCCTTCGCGCTCCGCCTGAATTACCGCCATGGCAATGGCTGAGCTTCCGTCACATTGGGCACACGCTCCCGTCGAGCGTCGTCGCGTCAGATAGTACCTAAGCGGCTGCAAAGGCGTGTTGCTGTTTTTCGGGATCAATCGTAGCCTCTGGAAGCTTCAAGTTACCTCGAAGTTCCTCCAAAAGCTCATTACCCGCCGTTGCCAGATCGTCAGCTCGCTTGCGCACCCAATCGGGATACTGTTTGACGGTCGTAGTAATGATCTTCCCGGAAATGAGTTGCTGTCGCAATTTTTCCGAAGTGATTTTATACTTTGGAATATAATTCATCGGATCTTGCTTAGAAATCCGAATGTTAATGGTCGGCCCAATAATCGCAATATTCGCTAGCGCATCAACGAGGTCAGCGCTCACTTGATTCTCAAGAAACTTTCTTGGAAACACATGATGGAACTGAGGCTGGAAACCCGCAAGGAGTTCGGCCCCATCAAAGCCAATCTTAATACCGCGCTGGTCCCAATCGACAGCCTTATTGCGTAAAACTAAAAGATAGAGCAACAAACGACCGAAACGGGTATCGCCGTAGTCGCGCATAAAATCGTCGGCTGTTAACGCTGGCACATAGCGGATGCGCACGAGTAAGCGCTCCAATGCCTCTGTCAGCGTGACCGACTCAGCGATCTCCCGCAGGTCCTCTTCCATTGATGACGTCGAGGAACTGGAGTACCGGCTGAAACGAGAAGCCTGTAAGAACCAATAGAAGATTTGGGAAAACCCGTCTTCGGGAAACTTATCAAGGAGCGCGATCAGCGAAACAAGGACATTATCGGCAGGCAAAAGAGCGTTTCCGGGAAGTCCGAAATCCTTCAACTGACGAATCGCGAGGCTCCACGCTTTCTTGGTACGCTCCCAAACTGGCTGTATCGACGCAGCATTCCAAAACGCGGGCTCAATCGATCGATAGCGCACGGCCTTCTTGCCGATACCCGTCATCGTTCGGAAAACGAGATTAGGTGACACGTCGTAGCCGAGTTCAGGAAGCTGAGATACAAACGGTAAGAAATTGTCCCGTACCCATCCCGGTGTTCGGGCCGCGACGACCCCTAAGTATATGTCCGCTTCCGTCACCCGCGTTCCGCGGCTATTAAGTCGCGAAAATATCTCGACGACATCCTCAAGTTCATTATTCACTGTGATTGTGACGACTTCTGTTTCTCTAATCTTTCGGACACGATCAAGACGCGTATAGACCTCCATCGCGTCCATGCCATCGCAAAGGCCCTCGATCTTAATTTGTCTCGCCATATCCTGAAGGGTCTTGAGATCGCCTTCGTGACTAACATCCAGGATCAGAAGCTTATGGATTGGTATGTAACGAGACCCTTTCACGCGGCGCGTGGCTGCATTTGCCACCACGAAAAAGGGTGGTTCCTTTGTATTAACGTCAAAGCGAATATCGTATTTGCGAATTGTGCGGTCCCATTCCTCAGCGCTAGACCACCAATAGGGCTTCCGTCCACTCAAGATGCAAAACGCGGTAGTACGTTGTTGTCCATCGACCACCCACAGATCAGGAATTTGTGCGTCTGACGCACTTCTTGTCTCAACGTTCCCGGCGCTATCCCAGACAAGTAACGTACCGACGGGATAATCGCGCCATAGCGATTCGATGAGGTCGCGAACCTGCGTCGCTTTCCAGACGAACCCGCGTTGAAATTCTGGAATGCTCCACTTGTGATTTACTGATCGGTCGATGATGTCCTTGATCGTTACGGAAGCGTAAGCCATCCCCATCCCCCAATGAGCTAAGCGCGAGCTTGCAAGCTAACACTAGGTACCTACCGGGAGTCTACAGCTTGCGCCTCCTACAACCACGGCATCAGCGAAGCGTGGATCACATCCGGCACGCCCTCCCCGCCCACCGATTTGATGGCGCGGTCGACGTCGTTGAGGCCGAAGCGGTGGGTGGTGACCAGTTCCAGAGGAAAGCGCTTTGACGCCAGTTGCGCCAGCGCCAGCTCGCAGGCCTTGTAGCTGTGGCCGCGCGCGCTCTTCATGGTGATGAATTTCACGGTGAATTTTTCCAGCGGGAAATTCGGAAACTGCGCCATTTCGCCCTGCGCGACGATGACCCCGGCCTTGCGCTTGAGCGCCTCGATGCCGAGCAAAATCGGAATAGTCCCGGCACCGGCGGTGCAGTCGAGCGCGACGTCGACGCCCTTGCCGCCGGTGATTTGCATGATGCGTTCGAGCGGGTTTTCCTTCTGCACGTCGATGACATAGTCGGCGCCGAGCTTTTTGGCGACATCCATGCGCGCTTTGTCCTTGGATGTGCCGGTGACGATGATCAGCGACGCGCCGGCCTGCTTGCAGATCACAGTCTGCGACAGACCCTGCTGGCCCGGGCCCTGGATCAGCACCGTCGAATTATAGCCGACGCCGCCGTCGAACAGCGACCACTCGACGCCGTTCGCCATCGGCGTGACGAGGCCGGCGAGTTCTGCCGACACGCCCTTCGGTACGTGGTGCACTACCGCGTTCCACGGCAGGTACATGTATTGCGCGAAGCCGCCCCAAAGGTGCGGCGGCTTTTCGTCCGACGTATAGCCATAGCGGATGGCGTCGGGATTGGTGCGCCAATTGGTGTTCTCGCAATGGCGATACTGTCCGGCGTGGCACCATTCGCACTTGCCGCATGATACGTAGTGCTCGACAAAGACGAGGTCTCCCTCCTTGAATCCTTTGCGAGACGTGAACTCGCGGCCGGCCTTGGCGATAGTGCCGATATTCTCGTGGCCCATGATGGTGGGCTTGTTGTTCGGCGGGTGCTTGTAGAGCTTGACGTCGGTGCCGCAGATGCCGCCGACCTCCATCTTCATCAGGGCGGCGTCCTCCGGGATGTCCGGCATCGGATATTCGCGGATTTCGGTCTTGCTCGGCCCGGTGCGCACCGCCGCCAGTACTTTTTCAGCCACAGAAAATCACTCCTTGTTGGTCTTCTTGGTCGTATAAATCCACTCTAGTGTCACGTTTCCGCGGTCCGCAAGTCCTCGCGGCTCCAAGGATATAGGTACGATGCCCGCCCCGTTCGACCTGATGCGCTCGCGAAAGCTAGGCCCCAGCCATGACGCTGCGGTCGATCGGGTGCGCGACTGGACGCGCAAACGCTTTGCGCTCACCGACGACGAGACCGTCATGGTGTCAGAGGTGGCCTGCAGCGTTCCCGGCTGCCCGCCGATCGAAACCCACCTGGTGTTCTGGACCGCCGCCGGGCGGCATCACTTCAAGATCTTCAAGCCGCTCGCCGATGTGATCGAGGACGACCTGCCGCCCGCATTCATGAAGAATGCGCTGGTTGCGCTCGAAGGCGTCGACTGCGATTGCTGCTGAAAGAGCATTGAGTTGCTATGCATCCTCGTACTCTCGTTCGCGTGCCGAATGCTGGATGGTGAGAATCACGATCTCGTCAGCACTTTGGTCCAAAACATAATAGATCAGGTAGGAATATTTCCGGGTTACGAACTTGCGCACGCCTTCGATGGTCTGACGCCGACCGGCCTCAGGAAACAGTACAAGATCATGTAAGGAATCGAGGATAGCGGCGCGTACACGTAACGAAGCATTTGGATTACGCTCACGAATATAGTCGGCAATGTCGAGGAGATCCTGCGTCGCTCGCGGTGCGAAGCGAAGTTTCATCGATCGAAGCGACGAAATGCTGCCTCCACTTCGGCATCGCTAGCGAATTCGCGGCGCTTGGCCTGCGCAAGACCTTCAAGAACTGCCGGCAGGTGCGCGGCGTCGACCGCCTCAGGCTCGCCTTCGCTCGCGGCAAGCCGCAGCATGGCGCGGGCGATCTCGTCCTGGGTGTCAGGCGACAAACGGCTCACCGCTTCGAGGGCACGCTCAAGGAGCTTGGTCATAGATAGAGAATATGCATTTTCCTGCGCGATGTCACCGCCGCCAAGGCCAGTCTATAGGCCCACGGCCCCGAGCGCGTCGGCCTGACGCTTGGCGACCCGATCCATCGAAAAACGCTCAATTGCCTCGTTGAACAGCCGATAAAAGTTCAGTTCCGCGCGCAGGTGCAGGAACACTGCGCCGAGCCCGATCGCGGCGCGATCCATGAACACGAATTCGCGCGGCACCGTCACCGGGCCTTTCTGCTTAAGCGCCTGGTGCACGCGGAATGCTTCGCGCCGGCCGTATTCCGACGGCTTTACGCCGTCGGCAATGCTGCGCACGCGGTCGTCGAGCAGCGGCGCATAGATGAAGCGCGCCCAGATGTTGAGCGTGTCGATGAGATCGCGCGACATCCGGCGGAAGCCCCAGGTTTCGTAAGCGTGAACGACGAGGTCGTCGTCGCCGCGCAACAGCCCGTGGTACAGATCGACGACGCCGCGGACGAATTTCGGCGGGAAAATACGGATGCAGCCGTAGTCGAGCAGGTTGATGCCGGCGGGCGCACCGCCGCGCGTGAATACCGTGTAATTGCCGAGATGCGGATCGCCGTGAATGACGCCGAAGCGACTGAATGGATACCACCACGCGGTGAACATCGCCTTGGCGAGCGCGTTGCGAATTTCGAGTGGATCGTTCCTGTGGGTCAGCATTTTGCTGCCGTCGAGCCAATCGAGGGTGAGCAGCCGTCCGGTCGACAGTTCCGGCCAGGCGCGCGGCACGCGCACGATATCGACGTCGTCGAGCATGGCGCGGTAGAGCGCCACATGCTTGGCCTCGCGGCGATAATCCAATTCCTCGCGCACCCGCGCGCCGATTTCCTTGCCGATTTCGCTGGTATCGATCGCCGCATCGAACCGCCGCCGGATCGCGAGCAACCATTGCAGCTGCTGCAAATCGGCTTCGACCGCCGACTGCATGTCGGGATATTGCAGCTTGCAGGCCAGCATGGCGCCATCGAGCGAGCGGGCGCGGTGCACCTGGCCGAGCGACGCGGCGGCGGCCGGGTGATGCTCAAAACTTGCAAACCTTTTCGCCCAGTCGGCACCGAGTTCCGCCGTCATGCGGCGCTTGACGAAGGCCCAGCCCATGGGCGGCGCTTCGCTCTGCAACTTCTGCAATTCGGCGGCGTATTCCGGCGGCAACAGATCGGGAATGGTCGCCATCAACTGGGCGACCTTCATCAGCGGCCCCTTGAGCCGCCCCAAGGCAGAAGACAGCGCGCTCGCCTCGCCAGCGCGGTCCGGCTCGCCGCCAATGAGCCGCCGTCCGGCATAGCGCGCCGCCACGCCGCCGACATTGGCTCCGACTCGCGCATAGCGCGCGGCGCGGGCAGAGAGACGATTTTTTTCGCGATCGGTCATGGATTGCTTATTCCGACGAACAGGGTCAAGACAAACTAAGGCGTGAATAACGCGACGGAAAGATGGCGTTGATGTCCGGGCCTATGCCGCGGGTTGTTGGGCCGCAGTGGGTTTAAAAAGAGTGGCTTCAAAGAGCGCGTTGAGGAAACTCACTTGTGCCGGCACGTCGGGATTTTCGTCGAGATCGAGATGCGCGAACTTGTCGCCGCCGGTGAATAAGCTATAGGCGGAGTGAAAGCCAAGCGCGCGATAGGCCTCGAACTGCTCTTCGGTGAACAACTGATCGAGCGTGGTCTCGTGGGGGAAGTCGCTATAGCGCTTCTTGTAATCGAATATGCAGTCGTTTTCGTCGCCGGTCAGCGAGGCTTTGATATAAATGAGGTACCCCTTGCGCCCACCCGGATAGGTGATCTGTCCGAGGGCGCAATGTGGGCCGCGGTCCTTCGGCGTGTCGCCCTTTTGGTCGATAGCCGCGCTCGTCTTCATGCTTTCGTCGGCGATCTTCTGCCATGGCAGGTCGATGCGGATTCCCATGTCGATCAACGCATAGCGTTCCAACGTATTGAACGATCCGAACGCCATTTGCGGATCGGCCTCGGCATCAACTGCGACGATGACGCGGCAGCGGCGCCGGAGCAGCTCGTAGATACCGAGATTTTCGATATGACCGCCGTCGGTGAGATAGATCGATTTGCGCTTTTCGCTGAGCGCGCCGAAGGCTTCGAGCAGAAAATAATAATTCGCGACAAGATTGTTACGCCGCAGATACTCGGATATGCGGCCATGACGGACCTGCTGGCCCACAGGCTTTGCGTTGGCAACGCGACGCGGATTTCGCAACCAGTAGCCGAGCCGGATATTCAACAGCGCCAACGTCGCCGTCAGCGGCTTGATGTTCTGCGCCCCCATGTTCGACGAAACCGCCGCGCCCGAAACCGCCATGGCGGTCGGCAGATCGAGACCGACGGCAACGTCTTCGATGTCGGGGGTGGCGACGTAATCGGTCGTTTTGCTGCCGACGAATTTAGGACTGAATATGAAGAAATCCGCATTCCGGCCGCGCCTGTTCGCGACTTTCGAAGCCTCGACGTTGAGCGCCGCGTTGATCAGATGATAAGGGCCCTTCATTGCCGTGATTTGCGTCAACCGCAGCGGCGGGCGCAGCGTGGTGACGAGATCGTCATGCAGGGGGTCCGGCCGCGTCGGATTGAACAGGAATGCCTTGCCGAGTCGGTCGCGGTAGAGCGGATGCAGCGAGTTGGCGTTTGGCCGCATGAATATCGATAAAAAAATACAAACGAGCGTGGTGACGGCGTAGAGCGCCAGCACCCAATGCCCCGGCCAATCGAACAGCAGGTGCATGAGATTGTGAAACCTGGAACCACCTGGCCAATTGAAAAGCGCGTACGCCGCTTCGGCCAGCCATGCCGGCGCCAGGCACGCGCAGGTCACCCGATCAATGCAAATACCCCAATACGTGATGTCGAGATAAATCATCCAAATCGCTGCCGGGAGGATCAGCCCGCCGGCTAAGATGATCAGCTTCAGGGCAATGGCCTTGGCTTTGGCGCCGGAGCCCGGCGACTGCATGATGCTCTTGACGTATTCGCCGAACTTGTTGGCGAGGAAAGCCATGGCCGCGCCGACCGGAGCCAGTACTTTGGTAAGGGTATTGATCCAATGGGTGATTGTGACCGCAGCATCGCTGCTACCCGAGTCGAACATTGCATCGAGTATGAAGGGCTGCAGCTCGCAAAACGCCACGATGAAGAATCCGATGATCAGCCAGCCCGCCAGTTTCGCCCATCGTCCGGGAATCTCCGTTGCATTCGCCTGGCTCGGCGACGACTGAAATATTCCCCATACGATACCGGCGGCGAAGAGCAACAAGGCAAGGTCGAGGGTAACGGAGAAATGCCGCACGCCGGACGGATTAACCGCATGAAGGAGCCAGGTCGGCCACCAGGCCGCATCGCGCACCGAGAAATACAGCATCGTGATCATCGACGCCGCAAGCAAGAACTGTCCCACCAGCACCACATTGACCACGAAGCCGCGGGCATAGATCGACGCATTGTGCAGCACGTCGCCCGCGCCGCGGGGAAACAGATAATTCGAATGATCGCGCAGATGCTGCAGCGCCGGCGGCTCGTCTTCTTCCAGCTCGCTGGCGAACGGAAATTTTCTTTCGTTGGATTTCGGTAGAGGCGTGGATTCCTGCGCCGCGGTCATCGAGCAGCCGATATAGCCGCCGCCCGACACGGTCGACAGATAATCGACCCAACGGAGAACCCGGGTTCTGTGCAATGCCTGAAGCACGCCGAGGCAGAATGCCGCCGAGCGGATGCCGCCGCCCGACAGCGCGAGCCCAACGACGCTTGCCTTCTCCGGCGGCCTCAGTACCGGTTCGCCGGATATGTCTTTGGCCGCTTCGGTTTCGAGCCTGAACGTGCCGCGGGAATCTTTTTGTTCCCTGCGGCGCCTGCTGATCAGCTTGATCTCGGTCTTGAAGACATCATGAAATTTGAAAAGCGCGCCGAATTTCGCCGGTCGTATTGCCGTAAGCGCAACATATGGATCATCCAGCACGGCCACCCCCTAAACAGGAGAGCAAGCTTAGCTAGGAACAGGCGGTGTCACAATTGGCGATTGTACGCGACCAAGCTGCACTATCGCGCACCGTCGAGCGCCTCAAGCTCCCCGATCATCCGCTCGATCACGCCGAGGCCGCCCTGCCAGAACGCCGGGTCGCGCGCGTTGAGCCCGAACGGCGCCAGCAGCTCGGCATAAGGTTTTGTGCCGCCGGCCGACAGCATGGCGAGATAGCGTTCGGCAAAACCGTCGCCGGCGTGCTCGTAGACGGCATAAAGCGAATTCACCAGGCAATCGCCGAACGCATAGGCGTAGACATAGAACGGCGTGTGGATGAAATGCGGAATGTAGACCCAGAACGTTTCGTAGCCGGGCTTGAGCTCGATGGCGGGACCGAGGCTCTCGCGCTGCACGTCGAGCCATAACTCGCCGATGCGCTCGGCGGTCAATTCGCCGCTCTTGCGCTCGGTGTGGACGGCGCGCTCGAAGGTATAGAACGCGATCTGCCGCACCACGGTGTTGATCATGTCCTCGACCTTGGCAGCGAGCATGGCCTTGCGTTCTTTGCCGTCGCGCGTGCCGGCAAGCAGTTTCTTGAAGGTGAGCATCTCGCCGAACACGCTCGCGGTCTCGGCCAGCGTCAGCGGCGTCGGCGCCATCAAGGCGCCGTTCGGCGCCGCCAGCACCTGGTGCACGCCGTGGCCAAGCTCGTGCGCCAGCGTCATCACGTCGCGCGGCTTGCCCTGGTAGTTGAGCAGCACAAAAGGATGCGCCGACGGCGTCGTCGAGTGCGAGAACGCGCCCGGCGCTTTACCCGGCCGCACCGGCGCGTCGATCCAGCGCTCGGCAAAAAACCGCTCAGCGATGGTCGCCATTTTCGGCGAGAATGCGCCATAGGCGGTGAGCACCGTATCCTTGGCCTCGGCCCAGCCGATGCTGCGGGTGGCGGTTTGCGGCAGCGGCGCGTTGCGGTCCCATTGCGGCAGCCGCTTCTTGCCGAACCATTTGGCCTTGAGCGCGTAATAGCGGTGCGACAACTGCGGATAGGCGGCGCGCACTGCCGCGACCAGCGCATCGACCACCTCGCGCTCGACCCGGTTCGACAGATGCCGCTCGTCGGCGATGTCGGCAAAACCGCGCCAGCGGTCGGAGATTTCCTTGTCCTTGGCGAGCGTGTTCAGGATCAGCGCGAACTGCGCCACGTTGTCTTTGAAGGTGTGGGCGAGTGCAAGCGCAGCGTCTTTACGCTTTTTGCCGTCGCGGTCCTGCAAGAAATTCAGCGTCGGCTCGATGGCGAGTGTCTTGCCCGAGACCTTGAAGCGCAGATTGGCGATGGTGGCATCGAACTGGCGATTCCATGCCGTGTACGCCGTCATCGATTTTTCGTGAAACAGCTGCTCGACGCGATCCTCGAGCTGGTACGGCCGATAGCGGCGCACGTCCTCGAGCCAGGGCCGGTAATGGTCGAGCACGGCATCGGCCAGCACCGCTTCGAGCTGCGCGTCATCGATGCGGTTGAGCTCGAGCTCGAAGAACAGCAGGTGCGTCGAGGCCGCGGTCATCCGCTCCTGCATGTCGCCATAAAATTTTGTGCGTGCCGGATCGACCGTATCGCCCTCATGGATGAGCACCGCATAGGAGCCGAGCCGGCCCATGCGATCGCTGATCGCCTCGTAGCGCCGCACCGCTTCACCGAGTGCTGCGCCACCCTGCGGCGCGGCGGCGAGCGCCGCGAGCTTGCCCTTGTAGGCCTCCTCGAAAGCCAAGCAGTCGGCGTCGGTGCGATCGAGGTCGCGCTTGATGGCTGGATCGTCGAGGCCGGAATAGAGCGCGCTGAGGTCCCATTCGGGCAACGCGCCGAGCCGCGCTGTGCCGGGCTTCAATTTTTTGACGGTTTTTCGCAGGATTTTTGGCATGCGCTGGCGGGGCCTCACCGGCCTTCATTTGGCGCGGCGGCCACCTAATCGCAAGGGCCGTCTTGCCGCGCCGGCGCAAAAATCCCACGCTTTTGGCGACGCACGTTGCGCCCCGCTTCATCGCGCCCAATCCCGGCGCATTGAGCGGCCGCTTCACGCCATCTAACATGGTCGTGCGGATTCGGCTTCCAGCCACGAGCGAGGCCCCGATGTTCGGCTGGTTTCAAGCGCTGATGCCCAGGGAAGAGCGTTTCTTCGACCTCTTCACGCGGCACGCCACTATCGTCGTCGCCGGCGCCGAAGCTTTGCGCGGATTGCTCCAGGGCGGCGACGGCATCGAGGGCTACTGCAAGCAGATTTTCGAGCGCGAGGCGGAAGCCGACGAAATCACCCGCCAGGTCTTGACCGCGGTGCGGCGCACCTTCGTCACGCCGTTCGACCGCACCGACATCCAGGACCTGATCTCGTCGATGGACGATTCCATCGACCAGATGAACAAGACCGCCAAGATCATCGACCTGTTCGAGGTCAGAAGTTTTGAGCCGCAGATGCGCGAGATGGGCGACATCATCGTGCAGGCGGCGAACCTGGTGCTCGAAGCGGTGCCGCTTTTGAGCGCGATCGGCACCAATGCGGGGCGCCTCAATACGTTGACCGCAAAGATCATCGCCATTGAAGAGCACGCCGACGGCGTTTGCGACCAAGGCCTCAAAGCGCTGTTCCTGGCCAATCGCCAGAGCAATCCGCAAGGTAATGTCATGAGCTTCATCATCGGCTCGGAGCTCTACGACCATCTCGAAAAGGTTGTCGATCGGTTCGAGGACGTATCGAACGAAATCAATTCAGTCGTCGTCGATCAGCTTTGACGAGCGCATGGCGCCATGACCGTCCTCTTGAGCCTGCCTGTGCTGATCGGCCTGATCGCGGTGGCGCTGGCGTTCGATCTGCTCAACGGCCTGCACGACACCGCCAATTCGATCGCCACCATCGTCTCGACGCGCATGCTGCGGCCGCGCTACGCAGTGGTGTGGGCGGCGTTTTTCAATTTCATCGCGTTTCTGCTGTTCGGCGTGCACGTGGCGCGGACCATCGGTGTCGGCATCGTCTCCGCCGACGTCATGGATGCGCGCGTCATTTTCGCCGCGCTGATGGGCGCCATCTCCTGGAATCTCATCACCTGGTGGGGCGGCATTCCGTCGTCCAGCTCGCACGCGCTGATCGGCGGTCTGGTGGGCGCCGGCGTCACCAAAGCCGGCCTTGCCTCGATCGTGTGGCCTGGCTTGCTGACGACGAGCGCCTTCATCGTGCTGTCGCCTTTGCTCGGCTTTTTTTTCGCGCTGTTTTTGGTGCTGGCGGTGTCCTGGGCCTTCGTGCGCGCCAATCCGCGGGCGGTGGAGAGCACCTTCAAGTGGCTGCAATTTGCCGCCGCCTCGGCGATCTCGCTCGGCCACGGCGGCAACGACGCGCAGAAGACCATGGGCATTATCGCGGTTCTGTTGTTTTCCCAAGGCCAGCTCGGCGCCGATTTCTATGTGCCGTTCTGGGTGGTGATCACCTGCCAGGCGGCCATGGGGCTCGGCACGCTGATCGGCGGCTGGCGCATCGTCAACACGGTCGGCTCGAAGATCACCCGCATGACGCCGGTGCAGGGCTGCTGCGCCTCGGCCGGCGGCGCCATCATGCTGTTTGCCGCGACCTATCTCGGCATTCCGGTCTCGACCACGCACACGGTGACCGGCTCGGTCATCGGCGTCGGCGCGGCGCGCAAAGCTTCGGCGGTGCGCTGGAATATCGCGACCAATATCGTGATCGCATGGATCGTCACCATACCGGCCTCGGCATTGATGGCAGTTTTGTTCTATATTCTGTCCGGGCTCTTCGCGTGACGGTGATTTCGGCGATTGAAAGCAGCGAGCGATGACAACCGCGCTGACCTCCAAAGTCTACGACGTCGACGATTTCGCCGCGGCACAGGAGTTATATCACGCCAACGGCTGGACCGATGGCCTGCCCGTGGTGCCGCCGACCGAGGATGCGGTCGCGGCCTGCCTGGAATGGGCGCTGATGCCGCCGGACATGCTCATCGGCATCGAGCCGGTGCGCGCGCAGCCGATCACCGCGGAAAAGCTCGCCATCAACGCGGTGATGGCCGGCTGCTTGCCCATGCACTTTCCCGTCGTCGCCACCGCCTGGCAGGCGATGATGAAGGAAGAGTTTTTGATGCACGGCGTGACCTCGAGCACCGGCGGCGCCGCTGTCCTCGTCATCATCAATGGGCCGATCCGCCGCGAGATCGGCGCCAACGCCACCTTCAACACGCTCGGCAACAGCGACCGCTCAACCGCCGTGATCGGCCGCGCGCTCCGCCTCGCGCTGATCAATCTGCTCGATGCACGTCCGGGCGGCATCGACCGCAGCACGCTTGGCCATCCCGGCAAGTTCTCGTACTGCATCGCCGAGGATGAGGAGGACACCACCTGGCAACCGCTATCGGTGATGCGCGGCATCCCGGAAGGCGTTTCCGCCGTCACCGTCATGGGCGCCATGGCGCCGCGGCAGATCATGAATGAGTGGACCAAAGATCCGCGCGAGATCCTTGAAACCTTTGCCGCCGAGATGCGCGCCAACCAGCGCCATTATTCGATCTATGGCGGCAATTACGCCATCATCATTCCCAAGCAATTGCGCGATCACATCCAGGATGCCGGCTGGAGCAAGCGCGACATCGCCGAATTCGTCTATGAGCGCGCCCGCATCCGCCGCGGCGAATGGACCGACGTCGGCAAGGGCGCGGTGGTGCGCGACCGCGGCGAGACGGTTCACACCGCGCTCGCGTCGCCGGATCATCTGCTCGTCGTCGCGGCCGGCGGCCCGGCCGGCGGTTTTGGCGCCGTCATCGCGCCGTGGTTCGGCAGCAAGACCAAAGCCGTCACCGCCGCCATCGGCGCCTGTGTCGATTGCGAGCCGCCGAAAGGCTAGAGTATAAAAACACAAGCGGAGCAAAGCTCATGATCCTTCGCGTGTTCGATCCGACGAATGAGAGGAAGGCCGCTGGCGGCAAGCCAGCGCCGCGCCCGGCTTCGCTCAAGGGCAAGACCATCGGCTTCATCTCCAACGGCAAAGAGGGCACGGCGGGCTATTTCGCCCACCTCGACCGCATGCTGCGCCAAGAATTCGGCGTCGCCGATATCGTCTTTCGGCGGAAGTCGAACTACAGCGCGCCGGCCGACGCGCATATCGTCGATGAAATCAAAAACTGGCAAGCCGTCGTCACCGGCGTCGGCGATTGAGGCAGCTGCTCATCGTGCAGTCTGCACGACTCCATCACGGCAGAACGGCAAGGCGTCCCCGCCATCGGCGTGATGACGGAGCGCTTCGTCAGCGCCGCCGAGATGATGCGCCGGGTGCTCGGCATGCCGGACTACAAATTCGCGGTGATCGGCCATCCGATCAGCAATGCATCGGACGAGCAGCTTGCGGAGTATGCGCGTGCGACGGTCGAGCGGGCGCGGCAATTGTTGTTGCAGACTTAGGCGCGCGTGTCGCGCGACGTGACGTTGCGGACATGGCCATCGATCTGCACGCGTGGGAACGCCATATCGTGTTGCCTGATGGAGAGGCGGTTCACATTCGTCCGCTGCGGCCGGACGACGAACCGCTCTACGGGCCGTTCTTCAAGGCCGTGACCGCGGACGATGTGCGTTTGCGTTTCTTCGGCCCGGTGAAAGAGTTCAGTCACGATTTTCTCGCACGCTTCATCCAGATCGACTACGCCAAGGCCATGGCCTTCATCGCGCTCGGTGAGGCAACGGGCGCAATGCTCGGCGTCGCGCGCCTGCATGACAAAACGGACACGGCGGCCGGCGAATACGCCATCCTGATACGCTCCGATCTCAAGAGTCACGGGCTGGGCTGGCAGTTGATGCAGCTGATCATCGCCTACGCCCGCGCCAAGGGCCTGCGCACCATCGAAGGCCAAGTGCTGCGCGAAAACGAGCCGATGCTGCACATGTGCCGGGACCTCGGTTTCGCGATCAGCGAAGATCCGGAAGCGCCGTATGTCTGCGATGTGCGACTGATGCTGTAGCCGGGCGTGCCGACTTAACACCCCATTAAGCCTCCTGCCCCAAAGTGCCCCGAAACGGCACAGCGTGCTGCAACGAAGCCGCGAGGGGACGAGTCCATGGCCATCCTCATTGTCGATGACGATCCGGTGCAGTGCCGGCTCCTCGAAAACATGCTGCAGAAGTCCGGTTATGAAACCATCGTGCTCGACAATGGCGATGCGGCGCTGACCTTGCTCGGCGGCGCCGACGGCGCGCGGATCGATTGCGTGATTCTCGATCTGGTGATGCCGAATCTCGACGGGCTCGGCGTGCTCGCGCGCCTTCGTCAAGCGTCAATCAATGTGCCGGTGATCGTGCAGACCGCGCACGGCGGCATCGACAATGTGGTGTCGGCGATGCGCGCCGGCGCCATCGATTTCGTGGTCAAGCCGGTCGGCGTCGAGCGGCTGCAGGTCAGCCTGCGCAACGCGCTCAATACCAGCGCGCTGGAAGGCGAGCTGGCGCGCATAAAACACAGCCGCGCTGGCACGCTGGGCTTCAACGACATCGTCACCAAGTCCCCCGCCATGGCGGCGGTGCTGCGCATGGCGGAGAAGGCGGCGACGTCGACCATCCCGGTGCTGGTCTCGGGCGAGTCCGGTGTCGGCAAGGAATTGATTGCCCGCGCCATCCACGGCTCTGGCGAGCGGCGCGCAAAACCGTTCATCGCGGTGAATTGCGGCGCCATGCCGGAAAACCTGGTCGAGTCGATCCTGTTCGGCCACGAGAAGGGCTCGTTCACTGGCGCCACCGAGCGCCATGTCGGCAAATTCGTCGAGGCGTCCGGCGGCACCTTGTTCCTCGACGAGGTCGGCGAGTTGCCGGCCCAGGCCCAGGTCAAGCTTCTGCGCGCCATCCAGGAAGGCGAGGTCGAGCCGGTCGGCGCGCGTAAAACCGTCAAGGTCGACGTCCGCATCGTCTCCGCCACCAATCGCGATCTGATCGCCGACGTCAAAGCCGGCCGCTTCCGCGAAGATTTGTTCTATCGCCTGCACGTGTTCCCGATCACGGTGCCGCCGTTGCGCGAGCGCCCTGCCGACATCCCGGCGCTCTCCCGGCATTTTTTGGCGCGCTTTGCCGCCGAAGAGGCCAAGCGCATCCGCCTGATCATGCCCGAGGCGTTGCGCGTGCTCGCGGCCTTTTCCTGGCCCGGCAATATCCGCCAACTCGAAAACACTCTCTTCCGCGCCGTGGTGCTGGCCGAGGGCGACACCATCGGGCTTGCGGAATTTCCGCAAATTTCGGCGCAGGTCTCAGCCCAAGGCCCGGATCACGGCGGCACGCCAGACCATGCCGGCGAGCCGCTGGTGCCGGATTTCGATCAACCGGTTTCGCTGCCGGAGCCATACGCGGACCACCCCGCCGCCATGGCGCCCCCTGCTTCGGCCGACGCGCTGCCGCTGTTGGACGCCGCAGGCGAGGTCCGGCCACTGGAAGAACTGGAGGCGGAGCTCATTCGGTACGCCATTACCCATTATCGCGGGCAGATGTCGGAAGTGGCGCGGCGGCTGCAAATCGGCCGCTCCACGCTGTACCGCAAGCTCGAAGCGCTCGGCCTGAATACCGAACGGGATGAAGCCGATAGCGAAGGCGTTGCAACAGAGCGACAGCCGCTGAAAATCGCATGAGACGCCCGATTATTGCCGGTTGCGCACAGGACAAGCCAAGCCGGCTCACCTAAAGTGCGGCCGCCGTGGGTGTGGTTCCATATTAAAGCCTCGTTGGGGCTCTTAATCATCAGGCGGCGTGAGGTTGCGTCCATCGCGCAGGCTCTTAAGGAGAATTTGCAATGCCGGGCGTCCGCATCAACCAGCTTCTCGCCTCGACCGCCGTCGTCCTGCTGCTGGCCGGCGCTCCTGCCGTGGCGCTCGCCGGACCGAATGACGCCGGCGCCAACGCCGCGGCTGCCGCGCCGACACCGGCCGACGTCGACAAGGCCCCCGCGGTCGTAGCGACCCCGCAACCGCTCGATTCGCCGGACCTGCCGGCGACCACGGGATCGACATCGCCCGCTACGGCGGAGCCGACCCCTGCCCCGGCGGCAGCGACAGCGCCTGCGGCCACTCCAGAACCCACAACGACCGTCAGCGCGCCGGCGGCAGCGCCTGCTGCCCCCGCCTTGAGCGCGGCCGATACCGCGGTCGTCGATCAGCTGCGCAATCTCTCCAGCGGCAAGTACGACCGCATCGTCGGCAACAAAAAAGACCGCACCATCGTCGACGCGTTCTATTCCGGCCGCGATTACGCGCCGCTGTGGATCACCGACGGCAAGCTGAACGAGCGCGGCAAGGCCGTGATCGCCTATCTGGGCCATGTCGACCAGGACGGTCTCGATCCGGCCGATTACCCGGTGCCGAACTTTTCCGCGCTGAGCGAGCCGGGCGACCTCGCCGAAGCCGAGCTCAAGCTCGACATGACCATCATCACCTATGCCCACCATGCCTCGACCGGCCGGGTGCATTGGTCGAGGGTCAGCGGCGACATCTATTACACTCTGACGGCGCCGGAGCCTGCCGACGTGCTCGCCGCCATGGTCGAAGCCAAGGATATGGCGAAGGCGCTCGACGCCTACGAGCCGCGCACCGCGGGCTACCTCGCGCTCAAAGCCAAGCTCGCGGAAATCCGCGCCGGCAAGAACGACGCCAAGAAGACGCCGATCGCGAATGGCGCCGCGCCGAAAGTCGGCGCCTCGGATGACCGAGTGCCGCTATTGCGTGAACGGCTCAACGTCGCGGGCGACGGCACCACCTTCGACAAGCCGCTGGCCGATGCCGTGAAGAAATACCAGCAAGAGCACAAGCTCCGGATCACCGGCACACTGACCCAGGAGACGATCGACGCGCTCAACGGCCACACGCCCGACAAGCCGGTCGACATCATCCTCGCCAATATGGAGCGCTGGCGCTGGATGCCGCACGATCTCGGCAACACCTACGTGATCGTCAATCTCGCCGACTTCACGCTGCGCGTGATGCACGACGGCAAGCCGTACTGGACCACGCGGATCGTCGACGGCAAGCCGGAAATGCCGACGCCGATCATGCAGGCGGAGATGAAATACATCACCATCAATCCGACCTGGAACGTGCCGCCGTCGATCGTCAATCACGAATATTTGCCGGCGCTGCAGCAGGATCCGACGGTGCTCGACCGCATGGGACTGAAGGTCGGCAAGAACCCCGACGGCACCGTGCACATCTGGCAGCCGCCGGGCGACCACAATGCGCTCGGGCGCATCCGTTTCAACTTCCCCAACAAGTTCCTGGTCTATCAGCACGACACCCCGGACAAGTATCTGTTCGCCAACGACAAGCGCGCTTACAGCCACGGCTGCATGCGGGTGCAGGATCCGCAGAAATATGCCGAAGTGCTGCTGTCGCTGGTGCGGCCGAACGACGGCTACACGCTCGAGCGCATCAAGAAGATGATCGACGCCGGCGGCGAGCAGGACATCCAGCTGCCGACCTACATACCGGTCAACCTGACCTACCAGACCGCCTTCGTCGACGACGAGGGCAAGCTGCAGTTCCGCGACGACGTCTATGGCCGCGACCGGCAGCTGTTGGCGATCCTCAAGGGCGACGACCGCAGGATGGCCGATGTCGCCGTCGAGCACCGGGAAGACCCCTCGCATCGCCAGGTTCTGGCGATCCCGGATTCGACCCCGCTGTTTGGCGGCCGCGGCTATGGCAGCTACGGTGGCCCGGGCGACGGCGGCAACTTCTTTTCGCGGCTGTTCGGCGGCGGGTTTGCCGCTACGCCGCCGGCACCGGTGCGCCACGCCGCGCCGCATCGCCGGGAGACCAGTTCGGGAGCCCCGGTCCAGCGCTAAGTCATTGGAAATTAGCTAAAAACAGCGCCGGTCCGTTAACCACTCCACGCCATAGGCCGCCCCTTTTGGGCGGCCTATCCCCAAGGTCCGCAGCTCTGGCCACTTTTCGCCACACTATGCCATTAGCCCTAATGGGGTCGGGGGATGGGGTGACGGTAAGCTTTCGTTAACCCTTCCCAATTTAACACTGCGTTAGCGTTAATCGTCCCTGCGGGGAGCCGGGACGTGCTCGTGTCGCCAACGCGTCAAATGGGATGGGCTCGTGCCGTTTTGTAAGGCGCGCCTGAAAGCTGTGCGATTCGTTGCGGCGCGCGCCGGCTATGCGTGCGGCCTCACTGTGCTTCTGCTTCTGTTCGGCTCGCGAGCCCTGCAAAACGCCGTCGCCGAGGGCGACACCCGCACCATCTCGCTGCACCACATCCATACCGACGAAGACATCACCATCACCTTCAAGCGCGACGGCCGCTACGACGAGGCGGCGCTGGAAAAGCTCAACTGGTTCCTGCGCGACTGGCGCAAGGGCGAAGCGACCAAGATGGACCCGCACCTGATCGATCTGGTGTGGGAAGTACAGCGCGAGGCCGGCAACAAGGCGCCGATCTGGGTGGTGTGCGGCTATCGCTCGCCGGCGACCAACGCCATGCTGCGCCACCGCTCTGCCGGCGTGGCGCGCTTTAGCCAGCACATGCTCGGCCGCGCCATGGATTTTTACATTCCCGGCGTGCCGCTCGACGAAATTCGCGCCATGGGATTGCGGCTCGCCCGCGGCGGCGTCGGTTTCTATCCGACGTCCGGCTCGCCGTTCGTCCACATGGACACCGGCAGCGTGCGGATGTGGCCGCGCATGAGCCGCGAGCAGCTGGTGCGCGTGTTCCCGGACGGCAAGACCGTGCAGATCCCGACCGACGGCAAGCCGCTGCAAGGCTATGCGCTGGCGCTCGCCGAGATCAGGCAGCGCGGCAACAATCCTTCGGAGAATTCGGTCGATGCGGCGCGCAATTCCGGCGTCGACGTCGGCGCCATGGTGGCGAGCGAGGACCGTCACGGCATCAATCCGATTGCCAAGCTGTTCGGCCTGCGGAAGGGCGAGGAAGACGACGAGGCCGACACGTACGCTCCCGCTACGGCGCCGGCTCCCGCCGCGACTGCGCGCACCAAAGCTAAAGCGGTGGCCGTGGCCGCCGTCGAACGGGTGAAAGCGGCCGCGACCCACGTGGCGGCGCAGACCAAGCTCATTCGCACCAATTCATTTGCCGCCGCCGTCCCGACGCCGGCCGCGCAGAAAGTGGCGCCGCCGCCGACCGACGACCGCTTCGCCTCGCTGTCGGCAAATCAGGTCATCGTCGCCCGCGGTTACTGGCAGGGCCAGCCTGACGGCGCCGCCGCCACTGCCGCACGGCCGAAGAGCGTCCGTGGCGTTGAAGTGGCGAGCGCCGATCCCAATGCGACCGGCACCGTCGCCTCGTTGCCGACCGCATCCGACGATCATGTGCCGCCGCAGCTCGCGCTCGCTTATGCCGAACAGCCCGACTCGCCGGCCCACGCCATCGCGGTCGCGGCACGCGCCGCCGTGGACAAAGCCGGCGCGGTCATCGGCGAGAGCGAGACGACGGTCGCGGTGAAAGGCATCAACGATCAGCCCAAAACCTCGGTCCAGAAAGCCATTCAGCTCGCAGCCGCCGCCGTCAAAGTCAGCGAGCGTCTCGACAATCCGTGGCTGCGCGCGATCATCCTGTCGCCGAGCGTGCATCGCTTCCTGTCGACGCTGGCGTTCGGCGCTCGCGACGTCACCTACCTCGCGAGCCTGATGGTCAAACCGGCAAGCTCGGTGATGATGACGTTCACATCCGACCCGAATCGCGGCCTGAGCCCGGATCACTTCAGCGGCAGCGCGATCGTGTTCCTGTCGACGATCACCTACCCGACCCGCACTGCGTCGCTACAGTAATAAGTCCTGTCATTCCGGGGCGCCGCAAAGCGGCGAGCCCGGAATCCATAATCGCTGACATTGCAGAACTGACGCCGAGTGTCGCCCTTAGCGATCGTGGCTATGGATTCCGGGCTCCTCGCTTCGCTCGGCCGCGGAATGACACGTGGTCAAATCATTCCCAGCGCGTGCAGGTAGGTCTCCAGAATGGCCTCCTGCTCCTTGCGCTCGTTGATGTCCTGCTTGCGCAGCCGCACCACGACGCGCAGCGATTTTACGTCGAAGCCGTTGCCTTTGGCCTCGGCATAGACGTCGCGGATGTCGTCGGCGATCGCCTTCTTCTCTTCTTCGAGCCGCTCGACCCGCTCGACGATGGCCTTGAGCTGATCCTTGGCAAAGCGGTGGGCGGTTTGTTCGTCTTTGGCGGCAGCGGCGGTGGCCATCGGGTACTCCTCGCATTCTGGCATGATCCCGAAAAGCCTGCCCTTGGACTTGATCCGAGGGTGGATACCGGTTTTCGGATAAAGATCATGCCCGCTTAAAAGGCTGCGAGAGGTGTCGACTGCCGGCGCGCTTTGATCAAGCCAATAGCCCGCTCATCCACGCTCTGCACAGGAGCGCGGCGCAAAAGCCGCCCGCTCAGTGCTTTGGGCTTGCTTTTTCGAATGCCGCCTTCTGGTCGGGCGACGCTTCCTTCTGATGCTTGGCGCGCCATTCGTCGTAGGGCATGCCGTAGACGATCTGCCGGCTTTCGTCCTTGGTCATCGGCAGGCCTTTGGCATCGGCCGCGTCCTTCATCCAGTTTGACAGGCAGTTGCGGCAGAAGCCGGCCAGATTCATCAGGTCGATGTTCTGCACGTCGGTGCGGGAGCGCAGGTGCTCGACCAGCCGGCGGTAGACGGCGGCTTCAAGCTCGGTCTTGTCGTCGGTAGCCATGGTCTTCTCCGCGTTCTAGTTATGACAAAGATAGAGGCGGCGGCGCCGCCTTTCCATAGTCCGGGATGATCATGGCCGCGTCGGCATTGCTCGAATCGCTGTTCCGGACCGCGGTCGCCGCCGCGCACCCGTCGCAGTGCCTGCCGCCGAACCTGCCGGAACCGCCGCCGCGGGGCCGCCTCATCGTGCTGGCCGCGGGCAAGGCGGCGGGATCGATGACGGAAGCCGCGGAGCACTACTATCTCGGCCGTATCGCCGCGGACCGGCTCGCCGGCATTGCCGTCACCCGCCACGGCTATGGCCGCCCGACCCGGCATATTCCCATTGTCGAGGCCGGCCATCCGGTGCCGGACGAAGCAGGCCTGAAGGGAACCGAGCGGGCGCTGGCGCTTGCTCAAGCCGCGGGCGCCGATGATCTCGTGCTGGTGCTGTTGTCAGGTGGCGCCTCGGCCAACTGGATCGCACCGGCCAAGGGCATCACGCTTGCCGAGAAACAGGCGGTGACGCGGGCGCTGTTGCGCAGCGGCGCCGCCATCGGCGACATGAATGCACTGCGAAAGCACCTCTCACGCATAAAAGGCGGCCGGCTCGCCCAGGTCGCTCACCCCGCCAAGGTGGTCACGCTAGCGATCTCCGACGTGCCCGGGGACGATCCTTCCGTTATCGGTTCTGGGCCGACCGTACCCGACCCGACGACGCTGGAAGATGCCCGCGCCATCGTTGCCCGCTTCCGGCTCGATCTACCCACCGCCGTGGCGAAGGCGCTGGACGATCCCGGGAACGAGACGCCGAAGCCGGGCGACAGCATCTTTGCCGGCTCCGATTATCGGATCGTAGCGCGCCCGGCCGATGCGCTGCGGGCGGCGCAAGGACGCGCTATCGCCGCCGGCTACCAATGCGTGGTGCTCGGCGATCGCCTGCAAGGCGAGGCGCGGGAGGTGGCGGCGGAACACGCCCATTTGGCCCGCGATTTCAGCGCCCAGGGTCGCCGGGTGGTCATCCTCTCCGGCGGCGAGCTCACGGTCACGCTGCGCGGGCAGGGCCGCGGCGGGCCCAACCAGGAATACGCTCTGGCGCTCGCCATCCACCTCGACGGCGCCCCCGGCATCTCGGCGCTGGCGGCGGATTCCGACGGCACCGACGGCGGCAGCGGCCGCCCCGACGACCCGGCAGGCGCCTTCGTCGACCCGACGACGCTTGGTCGCGCCCGGGCCGCCGGCCTCGATCCCGCCGCGTTTCTCGCCGACAACGATTCCACGGGGTTTTTCAACGGCATCGGCGACCTTTTCGTCCCGGGCCCGACATTCACCAACGTGACCGACTTCCGCGCCATCGTCGTTGACAGGCCGTGAGCGGAGGCCGGATTCTGCATCGGACATGAGCCACGGGACTTTTATTGGGAATACGCTGAGCACACTGGCGGCGGGCCTGTTCGTGGCGCTCGCGCTGGCGGCTTCGGCGCGCCCCGCCGCGGCCGATTTCCGGCTCTGCAACAACACGCCGAGCCGGGTCGGTGTCGCAGTCGGCTACAAGGACGCCGACGGCTGGACCACCGAAGGCTGGTGGAACCTGCCATCACGAACCTGCGAGACCGTGCTCAAGGGCAATCTCGTCGCGCGTTATTATTATGTCTACGCCATAGACTACGATCGCGGCGGCGAATGGACGGGACGGGCCTACATGTGCACCCGCGACAGGGAGTTCACCATCCGCGGCATCGGCGACTGCCTGGCGCACGGCTATGACCGCACCGGCTTCTTCGAGGTCGATACCGGCGAGCAGCGTGCCTGGACCGTGCAGCTCACCGAGTCCGCCGAGCAGCCGGCGCAAAAACCGTTGCCGCCGGGCAATCAGCTCAACACGCCGCCCGCCGGCGCGGGCGCGACATCGGCGCCCGGACCGAGAAACAAGACTCCATGAGGCGGCAGCGCCGGACCAAAGTCGTGGCCACGCTCGGTCCCGCCTCGTCGGAACGTGCCGTGATCAGCCGGCTGTTCGAAGCCGGCGCCGACGTGTTCCGCATCAATATGAGCCACACCAATCACGACAAGATGCGCGAGCTCATAACCACGATTCGCGCCGTCGAGGCGGATCACAACCGGCCGATCGGCATTCTGGTCGATCTGCAAGGACCGAAGCTTAGGCTCGGCGCCTTCAAGGACGACGCGGCCGAGATCGACAAGGGTCAGGATTTTATTTTGGATAGCGACGCCGCGCCGGGTGACGCCAGGCGCGTGCAGCTGCCGCATCCAGAGATTTTTGCCGCCATAAAACCCGGCGATGCGCTGTTGATCGACGACGGCAAGCTGCGCCTGGTCGCAACCGATGTCAGCGCGCAACGCATCACCACGCGCGTCGAGGTCGGCGGCAAAATCTCGAACCGCAAGGGCGTCAGCCTGCCCGACACCGTCGTGCCGCTCGCGGCGCTGGCGCCCAAGGACATCGCCGACCTCGAAGCCGCCCTCGATGCCGGCGTCGACTGGATCGCGCTGTCGTTCATCCAGCGCCCCGAAGACATCGCGGAAGCCAAGAAAATCACGCGCGGCCGCGCCGCGGTGATGGCCAAGATCGAAAAACCGCAGGCCGTGACCCGGCTCGGCGACATTCTCGATTTGGCCGACGCGCTGATGGTGGCGCGCGGCGATCTCGGCGTCGAGATGCCGCTGGAGAAGGTGCCCGGCGTACAGAAGGAAATGACCCGGGCCTGCCGCCGCGCCGGCAAACCGGTGGTGGTCGCCACCCAAATGCTGGAATCGATGATCGCAAGCCCGGTGCCGACCCGCGCCGAGGTCTCCGACGTCGCCACCGCCATCTTCGACGGCGCCGACGCCATCATGCTGTCGGCAGAATCCGCGTCAGGCCAATATCCGGTCGAAGCGGTGGCGACCATGAACCGGATCGCCGAAGAAGTGGAACGCGACGCCATGTATCTGCCGTCGCTTCACGTGCTGCACACCGAGCCGGAAGCGACCGGCGCCGACGCCATTGCTGCTGCCGCACGGCAAGTGGCGGAGACGCTCGACCTCGCCGCCATCGTGTGCTGGACCTCATCGGGCTCGACCGGAATGCGAGTGTCGCGGGAACGGCCGAAATGTCCGATCGTCGCCATCTCGCCGATCGAGGGCGCCGGGCGGAGGCTGTCGGTGGTCTGGGGCATCCATTGCGTGATCGACGAGGATGCCCACGATCAGGACGACATGGTCGAGCGCGCCTGCCGCCTCGCCTTCAAGGAAGGTTTCGCCAAGGCCGGCCAGCGCATCATCGTCGTCGCCGGCGTCCCGCTCGGCACGCCCGGCGCGACCAATTTTATGCGGATTGCGTTTGTGGGTTCCGACGCCCACGACGAACCGTAGCCTGGATTGAGCGCAGCGAAATCCGGGAACGACCGACGAGCTCAAACGGTGGTCCCCCGCGCTACACCTCACGTATGGCCCAGTTTGTATCCGCGCCGTCAACCGAATGCTCTATAATTTTCGATCGACAACCGATTCGCGATACTGGGGGCTGCGCCCGATCGAAACGAGGTTTGAAGATGTCTAATGCGGCAACCTTCGCGCCAGGAGACGTGGTGCAACTCAAATCTGGTAGTCCGCCGATGACCGTAAGCGGAAAGCACGCGTTCTCGGACGCACTCGTCTGCAAGTGGTTCGACGGGAAGAAGCCAATGGAGGGAACGTTCGCCGCGGCCCTTCTGGCACGCTACGTCCCGCCGCGTCGCGGAGCAATCTCTGTCGCCTTCTAGGCACAGTCAAATCTGCTAGTCCGTACGTTGGGTTATGACAGAACTCGTAATCTTACGGCGCGCTGTTCGTGTTGGCTAACGCACTAGCCTAATCTACGGACTTACTGCAAAAATCTCGTCCAGGTCGCGCCGACCATCCAGCACGCGAACAATTTCCGCAATGTCGTTTTTCACGCGATAAAAGACGACATGAGGACGCGCCGCAATCGATCGAAGGCCATGTCGCACTTCATCGCGGGCTCGACCAGCGAAAGGATGCTCTTCAAGCAATCGGCACAATTCGTCGATTTCACGTAGGATTTTGTCGGCCGTATTCCGGCCTGCGACGCTCACGTAGTAGTTCCAGATTTCGGAGAGATCGGCGCGCGCTTCCGGCGACCAATCGATCGGTCGTCTAGGATCGACCATGCCGTTCGTTCTGTCGCCGTAGAAAATCTTCGACGTCGAGCGGCTTCCCTTCGCCAGCGTCGAGCGAGCGAATGCCCTTGTCGATCTCGGCACGCAACCGGCGTAGCTTCTCGACGTGCGACAACAGCTGCTGGGCGATCTGCTCTTGATCCGCGTCCGGCAGATTCGATACTTCCGCTATCGCTTTTTCGAGCGCTTTCACCATGGTGGCATTATAGCACGTCGTATTTCGCATGCCGAGCCCGTCGCGGTTAGCCCGCATTCAGCGCAGCGAAATCCGGGAGTGAGGTTCCCGGATTGCGCAAGCGCAATCCGGGCTACAGATCAGATATCGCGCCCCTCGACCTTCTCGGTCAGAGTCTTCACCACGTCGGGGATATGCTCAAGGTGCGGGTCGATCGCCAGCGCCTTGCGGTAGGCTTCGAGCGCGTGCTTGTCGTCGCCGATGTCCTGCAGGATGAGGCCCAGCCCCGACCAGGCGCCGAAGTGGCGCGGCTCGAGCGCCAGCACCTCGCGGATGTCGGCGAGCGCATGGCCGTAATCGTCTTTCAGGTAGTAGATGGTGGCGCGCTGGTTCCAGGCTTCGATGTATTTCGGGTTGATGGCGATGATGGCACCCAACAGCTTCAGTGCGAGATCGTAGTTCTTGTCATCGGTCGCGGCCTTGACCCGGGTCATCAGCAGATTGGTGGTGTCGCTGCCCGATACCACCCACACCGCCCAGATGCGCTCCTCGATCGCCTTGGCGCTGTCCTCGTCGGGCGCGATCTTCAGCGCGTCGAACAACGTATCGAGCTTGATGGACGGCCCGCCATGCCCGGCTCTGGGCAGGTTGCTCGGCGGATGGATCCACTGATGCCGTTGCGGATTTTGCGCTGCGGCTGGCAATGCCAGCGACAGGCCGAGCACGGCGCCGAGAGCAAGAATGGGGAATCGCAATCTCATGGCCCGAGAGTCTATTCGCCTGCCGCACGGCAACAAGCCCGAATAGCGTTCAAAGTTGCGCGAGCAATGCGGCGCAATTGGGCAGATCGTGGGGTGGTGCTGAGCCGGCGACGGGCCGGCGGCCTAGCCTTGGCGGGCCTTGAAGCGCCGCTGCGTCTTATTGATGACGTAGACCCGTCCCTTGCGCCGCACGATCCGATTGTCCCGGTGGCGGCTCCGGAGCGATTTCAATGAGTTGCGGACTTTCATGGTGGTTTTCCTTTTAAAGCGTTGATTAAGGACGCGGCCGGCCATTGTCAACGTTCGCCATCGCCCATAGAGCATTGAAATATCGGTCGAATGCGATGCGCCAAGAGATGCGTCAAGGAACCGTTTTGCTGCACTTGATCTCCGGCGTCGGCGCCAAGGGGCCGGCCTGCTTCCTCATCGAAGTGGCGGGCAAACGGCTGATGCTCGATCTCGGCGAGGGCCCGCCGCCGGGGCTGTTCCCCAAAGTCGACGACATCGGCCCGATCGACGCGCTGGTGCTCAGCCACAGCCACAGGGACCATGTCGGCGGGCTGTCACTGTTGCCGAAACTCGGCAATCCGCCGGTCTATGCCACCGACATCGTTTTGCGCGCGCTGCCCGATGGCATCGCCGGGCGGCCGCTGCCGGTCCACGGCCGCGGCGATGTGCTCGGTATCGCGGTCGAGACCGGCCGCAACGGCCACGCGCCGGGCGGCATCTGGCTGCGCTTCGCCATCGGCGACGGCTTGCTTTACACCGGCGACTTTTCCGCGGAATCGATGCTTTACGCCTACGATCCGCCGCCGCCGGCGAGCACGGCGCTGATGGATTGCTCCTATGGCGGCTACGACGCGCCGATTTCGGAATGCTGGGGCAAGCTTGCGCCGTTTGTCGAGCGCGGTCCGCTGCTGCTTCCGGTTCCGGCCAACGGCCGCGGCCCTGAAATCGCGCTGGCGCTGCTGCGCCACGGCCGTACCGACATTTTTATCGATGACGCCATGCAAAAAGCGCTGCAGCTGCTTGGCGACGGGGCCGGCATTTCGCTGCAGGAAAAAGTCGGCGACGATATCAAACGGCTCGCCGCAACCGTCAAGCCGATCGACGGCGCCCGCGGCGTCATGCTGGCCGGCTCGGCCGACGGCACGTCCGGCGCCACCGCGCGGCTATTCAGGGAATGGGAAAAATCCGGGCCGGCCATTCTGCTTACCGGCTACGTGAACCCGACGACGCCTGCGGACCTCCTGGTCAAAAGCGGCCGCGCGCAATTCATGCGCTGGAACGTGCATCCGCGGCTGTCCGACACGGTGGCGCTGGTGCAGGCGACACAGGCGAAGACCGTGATCCCGGCGTTTTGCGACCGCTCACAGCTCACGGCACTCGCCGCGGCCTTCGCGCCGGTGCGCGTCACCATGGACGAGCGGATCGAGTTTTAGCGGCCTCAGCGTACCTGATCGCCGCGCAGGCGCGGATGGCCGATGCCGAGCGGTTTGGCATCGAGCAGCACGATGGCGAGCCGTGCCGGCTCCTTGCCGCGATTGACCCAGGCATGGTTGGTGCCGCGCTGGACCATGATGTCGCCGGCCCGCAGTTTTACGGTGGTCTCGTCCATGTCCATCTCGATCTCACCCGACAGCATGACGATGTAGTCGATGGTCTCGGTGCGATGCATCTCCGACTCGATGCCCGGCGCGAATTCCATGACGATGAAGCGCGAGCCGTTCTCCGGCGGCGCGGTGCCGAGAATGCGCGCGCCCATGTCCTCGACGTTGTCGCCGATGGAAATATCCGCCGGCATCGCGTCGCTGCACCAAATCAGCGTCGAAGTAACGCCTTCGCGCGGCCGCTTGGTGTTGGTCGCCGGGCCTTCGAGGATGACTTTGGCGACGTTGTTGCCGTCGTGACCGGTAATGACGCGACGGATCGGCTGGCTGGACATGAGTATTCTCCGGATTTCTGCTTTAAGCGTTACGCCGGGGTGCCGGGCGCGCGCTTGAGATCGATGAATTCAATGACATTGCCGTCGGGATCGCGGATATAGGCGCTGCGGCCGACGAACACGCCGGCGCGGCGATCCTCTTCCTTGAAAATCTCCACACCTCTGGCCGGCAGGCTTTTCAGCGTCTCGTCGTAGACCTCCGGCGTCACCTTGAACGCCGAATGAATTTCGTGGCGGCCGGTGGCATTCTGCGTGATCGGGTTTTCGGAGAAAGTCAGATTAAAGAAATCGTCGCCGGCGCGCATGAAGACGATGCGATCGGTGCGGCCGATTTTGCTGAAGCCGAGGGTCTCGGCGTAAAATTTTTCCGAGCGATCCAGGTCTTTCACCGGGATCGTGAAGTGCAGAACGCCTTCGACTTTCGGCATGGCCGTCCCGTTCGCGCAAATGTTTGCGCGGGCGCGCGACTACACCCGCGTCGAGAACGACGATAATACGGATAAAGGAGTTGGGCTGCCTAGATGGCCGTAATGCGCCGGGACTCGGTGCGCATTTCCGGCTGCGCAGCCGGCTCGAGGTCGCCTTCACCCGCGGAAAAGCCGGTCATGAGATCGACGAGCTTGTTCCAGGTGCGCAGCATGACGCCGAACGGCCGCGGCATGGCGTGGCGGCAAAAGGCGATCTTCCTGATCTCGTTCGGAATGTGCCAATTGCTGCGGCTGCCGGCGGGAAAGTAGACCATGTCGCCGGGGCCGAGGCGGCGGACTTCGCCCTTGTCGTCGGTGACGAAGGCCTCACCCGAGATCACATGGAGGGCTTCGTCGATGACGTAATTCCAGGTGAAGCGGCCGGCGCTGCACGACCAGGCCATGACCGTGGAGGTGCCGTCGGCAGAGACCGCGAGCTTCACCGAACGCGCCCGCGGCGTACCTTCGGTGATCCAATGGGGAGCGATCGGGGCGTCACTGAGTTCGACGTCGGCGGGAAAAGCGAAGACGACAGGTTTTGGCACGGCTCCCTCCAGCAAGGCTAGCAGGCCATTAAACGTGGTAGCGCCCAACAAAGCGTAAACACGGCGCGCCGGCTTGCACGCGGGTGTTGCAGATGCGCCTCATACAGCCAAAACGTTGAGGATTTCCGCGCGCCCTAGCCGGGCACGCCGTCCGCGGCTTGCGGCGCGGTGGCCGTTGGCCAGTCGCGCCAAGCCCGCCGCAACGGTGTCGTCAGCGGCCGCCGGTCCGCCTTGCGGCCGCTCAAATATTCCAGCCACTTCTCATAGATGCCGATGGCGGTGGCGCGCCATGGGCTTTCCAGTCCGGCGTCAAGCTCGCCAAACGGAAAACCGGCGATGAGATGCTCGCGGCGATCGATGAGCGCGCGCTCGCGGAACGCGGCCGCGACCGCCGTCGCTTTGCCGTCGAAATAATCCAGCGGCAGGTCCGGAAAATCGTCACGCTCGCGTCGCAGGTAGCGGCCGACGTCGCGGCGGTATTCGCGCAGCAGCGTCTTCCCCTCGTATTCCGGATGGCCCTGGAGGAAGAGATGAAAACTCTTATCCTGCCGCGCGAACATGTCGACGCCGGCGACCGCCGAGCGGGTGAGAATGCGGTAGCCGCAATCCGCCAGCGCCGTTTCCGGTAGATCGTTGTATCGCGAATGCGGAACGCGCAATCCGGACTTGGCATCGCTTGTCATCGGATGGGAGGCGGCCGGCTCGCAGTCGAAAATTCCGAACAGCTTGCCGGCTAGCGGGTGGCGTTCGACGCCATCGACGTGAAGCACGGCGGCGTGCGCGGCGAGGCATGACCAGATGGTCGACGCGGTGTAATCGCGCGCCCAATCCACCACCTGACTGAGCGTCGCCCAATACGGCTCGTCCTTGAGGTTTTTCATCCGCGGCTCGGTGCCGGTGACGATCAAGCCGTCGACTTGGGCGTCCCACAGCTCGGACACGTCGCGGTAGCGCTCCGCCATGTCCTGGCGCGTGGTGTCGGCGCGCGGAATTTCCGGGATCGCGAACAGCAGCAGGCGCACGATGGTCCTTGGTGCGGCGGCGCGGATCAGGTCGATGAACTGCCGCTCGGTCGCCTCGATCGCCGGATCGGGCATGTTGTTGATCAGCCCGATGGTGACGCAATTCGAGGCGTGGACTTCGTTGGTCGAGGCGGATCGCGAGGTGTCGATGAGAAGCGGCATTGGCTGCGCTCGTTATTCGGCGGCCAGTAGTGGCGAGTTTTTGCGCCGTTGCGCCGCACCGAGCGCCTGGTCGAGGTCGGCGATGATGTCGTCGATGTGCTCGATGCCGACGCTCAAGCGGATCATCTCCGGCTTGACGCCGGCCTTGCGCTGCTCGTCGGCCGACATCTGCCGGTGCGTGGTCGAAGCCGGATGGCAGGCCAGCGATTTTGCGTCGCCCATATTGACCAGCCGTTTGAACAGTTTCAGCGCGTCGTAGAAATTCTTCGCCGTCTCCAGCCCGCCGACGACGCCAAAGGTCAGCAGCGAGCAGGCGCGGCCGCCAAGATATTTCTGCGCCAGCTGGTGATAGGCATTGTCGGCGAAGCCGGTGTAATTGACCCAGGCGACGCGGCGGTCCTGGCGCAAGAATTCAGCGACGCGACGGGCGTTTTCGACGTGACGCTCGACGCGCAGCGCCACGGTCTCAATACCTTGCAGCAGCAGAAAAGAGGACAGCGGCGCCAGCACGGCACCGGTGGTGCGCTGATAGACGCTGCGGCAGCGCGCGATATAGGCGCGGGCGCCGAAATGCTCGGTGTAGATCAAGCCGTGATAGGACACGTCGCGCTCGTTGAACATCGGGAAGCGCTGCTTGTGCGCGGCCCAAGGAAAGCGGCCGCTATCGACGATGGCGCCGCCGAGCGTGGTGCCGTGGCCGCCCATGAATTTGGTCAGCGAATGCACGACGATGTCGGCGCCGTATTCGATCGGGCGCAGCAGGATCGGCGTCGCCACCGTATTGTCGACGATCAGCGGAATGCCGTGCCGCGCGCCGACCTTTGCCAGCGCCTCGATGTCACAGACGTTGCCCGCCGGATTGCCGACGCTTTCGCAGAAGATGGCGCGGGTGTCGCCGTCGATCAGCTTTTCGATGGCCCCGGCCTGGTCGGATTCGGCGAAGCGCACCTTGATGCCTTGGCTCGGCAGCAAGTGGGCGAACAGCGTGTAGGTGGTGCCGTAAAGCTGTGGCACCGAGACGATATTGCTGCCCATGCTGGAGACATTGAGCACCGCATAGTTCAGCGCCGCCTGACCGGAGGCCACGCACAACGCATCCACACCACCTTCGAGCGCGGCAACGCGGCGCTCCAGCACCTCGGTGGTCGGATTGCTGATGCGCGAATAGCGGTAACCTTCGACCTCGAGGTCGAACAAAGCCGCGCCATGATCGGCGCTGTCGAATTCATAAGCGACGGTCTGGTAGATCGGCACCGCGACGGCCTTCGTCGTCGGATCGGTGTCGTAGCCGCCGTGCACGGCCACCGTTTCTCGTTTCATGTCGTCCCACCACGCATCCCGAATGCTGGGCCATTGTATGGCACTTCGGTTTCTTATCCGTGGCTGCCGGCATGAACATCGTAAGCAAGATTAATTGCAAACAATAACCTTAATTGTTTTCGCAGCCGCCGCGCCAATCGGCGTGGGGTTATGATCGGCCTTACCGATCGTTCGATTTTTACCCGTTCTTGAAGCGAAAAATTCACTTTGTTTCGCCATCATCAAGTATGACCCTTATCGAGGCGGAACAAGCACGGCCGCGAACCGGCGGCAAGGACAGCGCGCTGCGCGACTGGGTGCGCGCGCTCGAAGCCACCGCGCCGATCGCCGGCAATCCGCAGCGTATCTTGCCGCGCGTGATCGAGGAGCTGGCCGAAACCCGCGGCGATGCCCCAGCGCTCCTCTCGGCGCACGAGTGTTTGACCTACCGCGCGCTCGACGACCGCGCCAACCGCTATGCGCGCTGGGCGCTCGGGCAAAACCTCGGCAAGGGCGAGGCGGTGTGCCTGGTCATGCCGAACCGGCCCGAATACTTGGCGATCTGGCTCGGCATCAGCAAAGTGGGCGGCGTCGTTTCGTTGATCAACACCAATCTTCGCGGCGCTGCCCTCGCCCATTGCCTCGATATCGTCAAGCCGCAGCACATCATTGTCGCTTCCGAGCTGTGCGGCGAAGTCCGCGCCGCCCTTGCGCCCATGGCGAGCCCGCCAAAAATCTGGTCGCACGGCAGCGACGATTTTGTCCGCATCGACCGTGTCATCGAAAAATTGCCCGGCGGGCGACTGACCGAAGCCGAACGCCGCGGCGTCACTATCGCCGACCGCGCGCTGCATATCTACACCTCCGGCACCACCGGCCTGCCGAAGGCCGCCCATGTCAGCCATCACCGGCTGATGCAATGGAGTTTCTGGTTCGCCGGCCTCATGAACACCGGCCCCGAAGATCGCATGTACGATTGCCTGCCGCTCTATCATAGCGTCGGCGGTGTCGTTGCCACTGGCGCGGTACTGGTGCGCGGCGGATCGGTGGTGATCCGCGACAAATTCTCCGCCCGCGAATTCTGGGACGATGTGGTCAATTGGGACTGCACGCTGTTTCAATATATCGGCGAGCTGTGCCGCTATCTGGCCAACGCGCCCGAGCAGCCGCGCGAAAAACAACACCGGCTGCGCTTGTGCTGCGGCAACGGGTTGCGCGCCGATATTTGGCAGAAATTTCAGGACCGGTTTGCCATTCCAAAAATCCTGGAGTTTTACGCTGCCACCGAGGGCAACGTTTCGCTCTACAATGTCGAAGGCAAAGTCGGCGCCGTCGGCCGCGTGCCGTCGTTCCTCGCCCATCGCTTTCCGCTGGCGCTGGTGAGATCCGATTCCGAGACGCAAGAGCCGATCCGCGACAAGAGCGGCCGTTGCGTCCGTTGCGCGACTGGTGAGGCCGGCGAGGCGATTGGCAGAATCCACGATGGCGCGGCTCATGCGGCGGCGGAATTCGAGGGTTATACCGACACCGCGGCATCGCGAAAGAAAATCCTGCGCGACGTGTTCGAACGCGGCGACGCCTGGTATCGCACCGGCGATCTGATGCGCGCCGACGCCGGCGGCTATTTCTATTTCGTCGATCGGATCGGCGATACGTTTCGCTGGAAAGGCGAGAACGTCGCGAGCTGCGAAGTCGCTGCGGCGATCACGGCGTTCCCCGGCATCTCCGAGGCCACCGTTTACGGCGTTGCCATTCCCGGCACCGAGGGCGCGGCCGGCATGGCGGCGCTTGTCGTCGACGGAATATTGGATCTACCGAAATTGCGCACGCATCTCGCGGGCGTGTTGCCGCCTTACGCCCGGCCGTTATTCCTGCGTATCCAGGACCGCATCGCCGTGACAGCGACATTCAAGCACCAGAAAAACGAACTTGTGCGCGAGGGATTTGACCCCGCCGCGACGGACGTCATCTATTTCGACGATCCGTCGCAGCAGACTTACGTGCGGCTCGACGGCGCGCTGTTCGAGCGCATCAAGGCCGGCGCAGTTCGGCTTTAGCCTTTACGCGGTGGCACCCGCGTCCACGGTCAGCACCGTGCCGGAAATGTTGCGCGCCTTGTCGCTGAGCAGATATTCGACGGCGTTCGCCACGTCCTCGACTTCGGCAAGCCGACGCAACGCGCTTCTCCGCACCACCTGTTGGCGCTGCTCGCCGGCAAGGCCATGGGTCATGTCGGTGTCAATAAAACCCGGCGCCACGGCATTGACGGTGATGCCGAGCCTGCCGACCTCGCGGGCCAACGATCGCGTAAAACCGAGCATCGACGCTTTGGTCGCTGCGTAGACCGAAAGGCCGCTATAGCCGGTAAAGCCGATGATCGAGGCGACATTGACGACGCGGCCGGCGCCTTCCGACATCATCGAACGCACCACATATTTGGTCAGGATGATAGGCGACAACGTATTGACGCGCACCAATTCGACGATTTCCGAATTGTGCATCATGGCGAGCGCGCCGTCGTGGCCGACCGCGGCATTGTTGACCAGGCCGAACAGCGGGCCGAAATCCTTGCGCAGGTCCTTCACCAGGCCGGGAATCTCGCCGACCTCGCCGAGGTCGAACGACACAAAATGCAGCGCGCCGTGCTTGCCCCGTTTGGCCTCCGCGACGGCGTCGGTGACCTGCTTGGACTTTTGCCGCGCCAGGGCGATCACATCGTAACCGGCCTCGGCCAGCTGGCGGGCGATGCCAAGCCCGAGCCCGCGGCTGGCGCCGGTGACCAAAACGGTGCGCGCGGTTTTAGCCATAGCGCCGCGCCAATTTGCCGGTCGCACCGACGTCGAGCGCCGGCACGATCGAGATGGCCGCCGGGACTTTGTGGCGCGGCAGCGCGTCGCGGCAAAGCTGCAATATGTCGTTCTTGATTTGCTGGTGCTCGCCGCCCGCGCGCGCGCGATCGGTTTTCAGCACGACGTCAGCAATCACGATCGCGCCGGTGACGGGACTTTGCTTCGGCCGCACCAGAGACATTCGCACTTGCGGATGCCGGTTGATGACCGCTTCGATCTCCTCGGGATGGATCTTCAATCCGCCGACATTGATGATGCCGCCGCGGCGACCGGCGAAGACGTAGCGACCGCCGCGCCGCTCTACCATGTCGCCGGCATCGACGAAGCCGTCGCGATCGCGCAGCGGCGCATGTTGTGTGCCGAGATAGCGTTGCGCCGTGCGCGGCGAGCGGATGCGCAGCGCGCCATCGACGAGTTTCAGCTCGACGCCGTCGCGATCATAATCCAAAAAGTCGGCGGGAAATCCGGCGCGACCGTCATCGACCTCGAAGGCTACTCCGGCTTCCGTCGACGCATAGGCGTGGCCGATGCCGGCCTCGGGGAATGTGGCGCGCAAGCTGTCGAGGATCGCCTGGTCGGCGATTTCGCCCGAGAGGCGGACATAGCGCGGCGATATTTTTCCGATTTCGGGCGACATCAGCGCGCGGCGCCAGTGCGACGGCGTGCCCGACAGGTGCGTCACGCCGCAGCGGCCGAGCCGGGCGAGATGATCGGCGATCGGCTCGCCGGCGCACGACAGCACCAGCGACGCGCCACCGATGATCGCGCGCAAAAATATCTGCAGGCCGCCGTAGCGGCGAATGTCGTAGAACGTGCCCCACACCACGGCGCCGTCGAGGCTCTGTCCGGCGCCGATCGGCGCGATCAGGCTGGCCAGGCTGTGCACCGCCATCTTCGGCACGCCGGACGTGCCGGATGTGAGCAACACCCATTCGGTCGGCACGTACGACAGGGAATGTTCTTCGGCTGGAACGATGGCTGGCGTGCAAACGATACGCACGGGAAGATCGAGCGCCGCGTGGTCCAGCGTGCCCGCGTCGATGACGACAGCGTCGACCTCTGCACAGGCGATCAAAGCGCCGAGGTGATCGGTTGCGGTATCGGGCGGCAAGATCGTCAGCCGGCGCGCCACGCCATCGAGCTCGATCAGCGCCAGCGCCGTTGTGAGCTGGCTCGAGGTCGCGACGACGACCGAACGGCCGGCAAGCGCGGCAAGCTGGCCGCCGAAACTTGTTCCGCGTGCCAGATCATTGACGCAAAGCCGTGCCGCGCGATCCCAGAAGAATCGCTGCGGCTCGGCGTCGGCGATGCGGCCCTTAAGCGACGGCGCGTTGCTGCGCACTTTCATACACTTTCACGAAATCGCCGAGCGTCAGCGGAAACATGGCGTCCTCGGCGGCCGTGAACGGATCGATGCCGAGCGTGTCTTCGAGCCGCGCGACCAGCACGGCAAAGCCGAGCGAGTCCAAACCGGAATCGAGCAGCACCAGATCGTCGCGCAGCGGTGCCAGCGTCTTGCCGTGTTCGCGCGCGATCTCTCTCATCAGGTCCATTATGGTTAATTTTATGCTCATCGTCGTATGGCCTACTGTTTCTTCACCGGCGCTCGGTATATTCGCGCAAGATTACAATCAAGTTCACGACGCTACCGTGGTCAACGCGAATGGACAGTTCCGTTCCGGCAATCCGCTGCCGTCAGATCGGCGACGCCGATATTGCCGCCGTCGCGGCCCTCCTCGGCCGCGGGTTCCCGAACCGCACGCGGCAGTTCTGGTCGGACGCGCTGGCCCGGCTGGCGCGGCGAGAGCCGCCGCCGGGTTTCCCGAAATATGGTTACCTTCTCGAAAGCGGCAACGTTGCCGTCGGCGCGCTGCTGCTGATCTGCTCGACCATGCGCGAAGCCGGCCGGCTCGCGACCCGATGCAATCTGTCCAGCTGGTATGTCGAGCCCGCCTACCGTGCCTACGCGACGCTCCTGGTGTCGCAGGCGCTCGCCGACAAGGACGCCACTTATACCAACGTCTCTGCGGCGCCGCACACTTGGCCGATCATCGAGGCGCAAGGTTTTTCGCGGTATTGCGACGGCGTCTTTGTCGCGGTGCCGATGCTGAAAGACCTGTTCGGTGGCAGTGGCGTGCGCGTCTTCGACGCCGGCGAGAACCCGACAGCGAGCTTCGATGCCTCCGAGCAGGACATCCTGCGACGTCACGCCGAGCATGGCTGCATCAGCTTGTGGTGCGAGAGCGTCGGACGCGCCCACCCGTTCGTTTTCCGGCCCCGCCTGGTCAAGCGCGCGATCCCGTGCGCGCAGTTGATCTATTGCCGTGACATCGCCGACTTTGTCCGCCTTGCCGGCCCAATCGGACGCTACCTGGCGTGGCGCGGCAAACCCTTCGTCATCATCGATTCAAACGGCGCCATACCGGGATTGGTCGGCACATTCCGCCCCGGCCGCATGGCGAAATATTTCAAGGGCCCGCAACGGCCGCGGCTCGGCGACCTCGCTTATACCGAATACGCGGTGTTGGGCGTCTAGCTCTTATTTCAGAGCGCCAGCGCCTTGCGCACGGCGACCGGCCAATGCGGCAAATCGAGGCCGTGGGTCGCGAACAACGCCAGGGTCAGCCGGTCGATGCCGAAGGCGACGCAGCCGGTATGAGCGACCTCGCCGGTCTCGGTGCGCAGATTCCACGTCGTGCCGAAATGGTCGCGGTGATAATTGAAGCTCATGCAGGCGGTCGGCTCGTCGGCGGACCGCACCGGAATAAGCAATTCGAACTTCAACGCCTGCTCGACCTGACTCATCGCCATCAGCTTGCCGCCGCGGCCGAAGAACGGATCGCTCGCGGTATCGATGCGCCACGGCAGGCCCAATTGCTTGGCAAAACCCGGCGCCCGCGCCATCCAGGCGCGGCGGAATTCACCGACCTCCTGCGGCGTGCCGATGCGGACATATTCCCGCATGCGGAACGACTGCAAACGGTCGAGATTTTGTGACGGCTCGCGGCGGAAGCAATCGCAGGCGACGTCGAAGGTCAGCCCGCCTGCCGGAACGTGGCCGCGGCTCGCGACCAGCGGATAAACCGGGTAGCAGGCGGCGGGGCTCAGCACGAGATCGGCCGCCGCCAGCGCCTGCGTCCAATCCTCGCCGGCTTCGCTGCGCTCCACGGCCGATCTGACGTCCGCCTCGGCGCCGCCGAGGCAGCTGACGCAGCCGAGGAAATGCGGAAAGCTTTTGAGATATCCGGATTTCTCCACCTGCCGGCGGCTCATCACCGGCGGAAACCGCAGCACTTCCGTATTCGGCTCGCAGTAGCGCGAGATCAGCGCGGTTAAGCCACCGACGACCTGTTCGAATATGGCGGTGCGCGCATAGATGCCGTCGATGCCGGTCGGCAACAGCAGCGCCTCGGCGATCGAATCGAGCGAGCGTACCGGCTGGACCGGTTCCTTGAATGCCACATTCATCTTACTCACGCCTCACGGTATGGTTGTTTTTATAGTTCCAACGAATTCAGTCGCGCAGCGATGCCGGCGTGCTGGTCAGCAGCGACGCCGCTCCTATATTCGCCAGAATTCTGTCATTGCTGATCATGATCGGCGACGACAGGATGTCGCGCAGGTGCCGGCCGACGCTGAATTCGCTGTCGTTGCGATAGCCCGCCAAGCCGCAGGCCTGCATCGCGCTCATGACGGTCGAGACCGCAAGCTCCGATGCGTTCACTTTCAGCATGTTCATGCCGGTCTGGAAGTCGATTGCTTCGAGCGCGGCCGGATCGGACGCCGCCGCCTCGAACCGTTGCAGCGCCGCGGCGATCAGGCTGCGTAGCGTCCGCAACGAGGCATTGGCGCGGGTCAGGTGCTGGGCCGCGGGCGGCATGGTGCCGCCGCCGCCATGGGTGGCTTTGCGCACGAAGGCGCGCGCGCGATCGACCGCCGCCGCGGCGATGCCGGCCCAGGCGCCGCTCCAGGCCAGATGCGCAAACGGCATCATGGTCTGGGCGTGAATCTTGTCGTAGCTCACCGGCAGGATCTGCTCGGCAGAACCCGAGGCAGAGAGCGCAAAACCTTCGCTGCAGGTGCCGCGCATGCCGAATGCGTCCCAGCCGTTGAGCCGCTTGAGCGCGTAGTCGTCTTTGAGGAAGGCGACCAGAACCTGGTCCGAGCTTGCGGCCTCGGGAGAGCGTCGCGCGGTGGTGACGATGCCGTCGGCGGCCTGGGCATAGGAGATGACGGTTGCCTGGCGCTCCAGCGTGATGCGCGAATCGCGCCACTCGATCGGCGCCGAGCTGTTGCGAACATCGCCGCCGGCGCGGCCTTCGGTGGTCGAGGAAGCGAGCAGCAATTGCTCGGCGCAAAGCCGGCGCAACAGCCGCTGATGCCAGGCGCTGTCGCGGCCGTGGCGCACCAGGCAAGCGATTTTGGTCTGATGCATGGCATAGACCATCGCCGTCGATGCGCAGTTGCGGCCGAGCATGTAGCAGACGTCCACGATGTCCGCCGTGCTGGCGCCCTCGCCGCCCAGGGCCGGCGGCACGGCGGCGCTCAACAGCCGTTCGGCGCGCGCCGCATCGAGCGCCTCTTTTGGGAAACGCGATTCGGCATCGACTGCCGCGGCATGGGTCGCGGCGACTACGGCGACCTTTCCAGCGCGCGTCATCAGATCGACCGAGCCCGCGGCGTGCAGGTTGGTGGCAGCGATGAGAATGCCGCGCATGGCGCTGCGCGCGACGCGGCGGTCTTCATCGGCCTCTTGGAGCGTCATGATTCTTCCGGCATTCATGGCTGCGCTCGCGATGACGTTGGACCCTCCCGCGCCATCGAGCCTCGACAGCGCCTAGCAACCCCGGGTTACCGCAAAACTTCCAAATTATGGTGTTATTCGGCGGGGATTAGCGCAGTTCTTTGCCGTAAAGGTTACCAATCGCAAACACATCCCGTGTAATCATGCCTGGCGCGGCTTCATCGGACCATGTGTGAAATGGAACCGCTGCGCCGTGAGATATTTGGGGAATATTCACCTTGCTCGACCTTACCAACGCCCCCTCGACAGAACGCGTGGCGCAGCTCGTGCGCCAGCTCTTGGCGAAGCGATCAATTGACCGGTCGGTCGGTTACGATGACGTTCTCAGCGAGTGCGGCCTATCGTCACTCGACATGGTCAACCTCATGCTCGCTGTCGAAACCGAGTTCGATATCAAAATCCCCGACCGCGATATGACACCGTCGAACTTCCGCTCGATCGCGCAGATCGACAAGCTGGTCGGCGCGCTGTTGCACAGCGATCAACAAGTCGGCTGACATAAATCCTCGCCGGCCCCCCGCGGTCCCGGCGGCCCGCACCGCTCGGTATCAACGATGTGCCTTCTTGCCGGCTTCGTCCGGCTAACCATCTTTTGGCGAGAAATCAGCCATCTGAGGGTCAAAAATCATGTCCATCCGGCCCGTGAAGCAAATCATCACTTCGAAGCCCACGGTCGAGGGCGCCGGCGTAAAACTGCGCCGCGCGTTCGGCTTCGGCGAAACCGGCGCTACCGATCCGTTCCTGCTGCTCGACGATTTCCGCAACGACCGGCCGGAAGATTATCGCGCCGGCTTTCCCTGGCATCCGCATCGCGGCATCGAGACCATTACTTATGTGCTGGCCGGCAATGTCGAGCACGGCGACAGCCTGGGCAATCGCGGCAATCTCGGCGCCGGCGACGTGCAATGGATGACCGCCGGCCGCGGCATCATGCACCAGGAAATGCCGCAAGGCGACGCGCAAGGCCGCATGCACGGCTTCCAGCTGTGGGCCAATCTGCCGTCGTCGCTGAAAATGACGGCGCCGCGCTACCAGGACGTCAAGGCGGCGCAGATTCCGGAAGTCATCGACGACGACGGCACCCGCGTGCGCGTGGTCTGCGGCGACTTCTGGGGCAAGCGCGGCCCGATCGAAGGCGTCGCCGCCGATCCGCGCTATCTCGACGTCTGGGTGCCGCCGGGCAAGCGTAAAGTCCTGCCGGTCGAGCTCGAGCGTCACGCCTTCGCCTATGTGTTCGAAGGCTCGGGAAATTTCCGCGCCGCGTCGCAACCGTTCGGCGTGCTGACCGAGAAGACCGACGGCGGCAGCGAGACCCTGGTCCGCGAGCAAACCGGCAACCGCTCGCTGGTGCTGTTCGACAGTGGCGACGAAGTCACCGTGCAGGCGGGCGAACAAGGCATCCGCTTCCTCCTGGTTTCGGGTAAGCCGATCGAGGAACCGGTCGCCTGGTATGGCCCGATTGTGATGAACACCGAAGCCGAGCTACAACAGGCGTTCACCGAGCTGCGCAACGGCACCTTCATCGGCTAGTACGCGCGGCTCAGAGAACACCCGGCCATTCGGGCGCGATCGGGGGTACATGTGAGCCGCAATGAAGCCAAGACGGTCTATTGCGCCAGTGTCGGACCTGAGCTCGCGCTCCATGACATCGACGTCGACGGCGCCGCCTTGATCAAGCGCGGCGCCGTGACGCTACCGGCGAACATCCAATATGTCTGGCCGCATCCGTCGCGGCGCACTCTCTACGCGGTATCGAGCAACGGCGGGCCGCAGGTCGTCGGCGACACGCACCGCGCCAACGCGCTGACGATTGATCCCGTGACGGGAGCATTGCAGATACATGGCGCGCCGGCGGCGCTGCCGTCGCGGCCGATCCACTGCAGCGTCGATGCCGGCGGTCAGTATTTGCTCATCGCGTACAACAATCCGAGCAATATCACCGTGCATCGTCTCAATGCCGACGGCACGATCGGTGCGGAGGTCACCCAGCCGCATAAACTCGATGCCGGAATCTATGCGCACCAAATCCTCGCCACGCCGGCGAACGATGCGGTGCTGCTGGTAACCCGCGGTAATGACGCCAAGCCGGACAAGCCCGAGGACCCCGGCGCGATCAAGACGTTCGGCTTTGACAATGGCGCGCTCGCCGGCCTTGCCTCGATCGCGCCCGGCTCCGGACTCGGCTTCGGGCCGCGCCATCTCGATTTTCATCCGACGAAGCCATGGGTGTTCGTTTCGATCGAGCGGCAGAACAAGCTCTATGTCTACGAGCTCGACGCTCCGACAGGCCTCGCGCGCGCGCCGATGTTCGTCAAGGACACACTCGCCGATCCGAACCCAAAGGTGCGCCAGGCCGCCGGCGCGATTCACGTCCATCCGAGCGGCAAATTCGTCTATCTGACCAACCGCGCCTCGGACCTGGTGGATGTAAACGGCACCAAAGCCTTCACCGGCGGCGAAAACAACGTCGCCGTCTTTGCCATCGATCAGGCGAGCGGCGAGCCGACCTTGATCCAAAACGCCGACGGCCACGCGGTCGAATTACGCACCTTCGGCATCGAGCCGGGCGGCCGCATGCTGGTCGCCGCCAGCATCAAGCCGGTGCCGGTCCGCGGCGCAGGCGGCATCAAAACCGTTCCGGCCAAACTCTGCGTTTTCCACGTCGGCAGCGACGGCAAGCTCGAGCTCAAGCGCCAATACGACGTCGACACCGGCACATATCAGCAGTTCTGGAGCGGCATGGTCACGCTCTGATGGCAGAGCTGGGTACGACCGGAACCGCCTCGCGCGCCCGCGACTGTGCGCCGGGAACGCGGCGTTATGGATAAGAAAGTCTTAATCCATAAAGCGATTTACTGAAACGCAAGGCAGCTCTGCTTTTATGCGCGCGCTGAGATTGCGGCGACAAGAAACGCGAGCGTCGATCCCGGCTGTTTCACCTCTCCGAGGGGTCCGCCGTAATGCCAGTGCCGTCTGCCGACAAAAAATCGCTGTCGCATCGACTGCGCTGGCTGGCCGTCGGCACCGCGCTTGCCATTGCCGCCGTCGTCGGCGCCAACGCGCTCATTCTGGTTCAGTTGCGTCACAGCACGCTGCGCGAGGTGCAGGACAATCTGCTGCGCCAAAGCCTCGGTCTGTCGGAACTGGTCGAACGTACCCTGCAAGCGACCGATTTGATGCTGACCAGCGTCTCCGAGCGGGCCGGCGCGCTCGCTTCTGCAGAGGACGGCACGCAACAACTGGAAAGCGAGGCGTTTCACATCCTGCTCAAGGAAAAAATGTCGGGTCTGCCGCAAGTCCACGCGCTCGGCTATCTCGACGCCAATGGCATCCGTTCGAACCACTGGCAGACCTGGCCGGCGCCGAAGATGGATGCTTCGTTTATCGAATATTTCCAGGTGCTGAAATCCAATCCGAAGCTGGCGTCGTATCTCGACGCGCCGGTGCTCGGCCCGGTCACCGGAGCATGGGTGGCGATCGAGGCGCGTCCCGTACTGGCGAAGGATGGAAGATTCTCCGGCGTCGTCTACGCCTCGACTGACATGAAATACTTCCAGGAGCTGTTCCGCTCGACGTCGATGGGAGACGGTTATGCGATAACGCTGCTGCGCAACGACGGCACGCTATTGACGCGCTATCCGATGGCCGGCCAGATCGGCACGAAAGTGCCGGCTTCGGTCCTGGCCACGTTGTCGGACTCGCGGTCCGGCGTGTCGCGCTCGACCAGCCCGGTCGATGGGCAAACCCGCATCGCCGCAGCCTACAGCCTCATGAAATATCCCCTCGTCGTCGTCGTGACGCAAGACGAGGACTCCGCCTTCGCCCCGTGGCGCCGGACCGCGATCACCATGGGGATCATCGCCGCCGCGATGATCGGCCTCGTCATCATCGCCGCCTGGCTGATCGTACGCTCATGGCGGCAACAGGAGCGCCTCAACGCGGCGCGAGCGGAAATCATCGAATCCGACAAGGTCCGCGCGCTCGCCGAAGCCGAATTGACTCGCCAGCGGGATCTGGCCGAGCAAAGCCGGCGCTTCAACGCCGCCGTCGAGAACATGACGCAGGGTCTGTGCATGTTCGATCGCGACGCTCGCCTCGTGGTGTGCAACGACCTTTACGCGAAAATGTACCGGCTGCCGGCGGAATTGCTCAAACCCGGGTCGTTGCACCGCGACATCATTGCTCACCGTGTCCGCAGCGGCGTCCTGCAGGGCGGTCACGGCAACGCCGAAGTGCAGCAGCAATTATCCGCTTTGTCGGCGCTGCCGGCCGAAAAAAGATCGAGCCGGATCGACGAACATGCCGACGGAACGCTGGTCCGCGTAACCCGTCAGCCGCTTCCCGGTGGCGGCTGGGTCGCGACCCACGAGGACATCACCGAGCAGCGCCGCGCCGAAGAGGAACTGTACGAGACCAAGCAATTCCTGGATTCGATCATCGACAACATTCCGATTGCGGTGGTCGTGAAGGACGCCGTTACGCGCAAGTTCGTTCTTGTCAATCGCACGTTCCAGGCGATGCGCGGCCTCGGGCGCGACGAGCTGGTCGGCAAATCCGTGTTCGCATTCTACAACCAAAGGACCGCGGAATTCATCGACCGCCTGGACAGTGAGGTTCTGCAGGGCCGCTGCGACGGCAAGAACCTCGAATACGACGTCGATACCCAGGACGGCGCGCGCATTTATGCGACCAGCCGCATCATCATCCGCGATAATGACGGCGAGGCAAAATATCTGATCGTCGTCATCAACGACGTCACCGAACGCAAGAAATCCGAGCAGCGCATCGCGTTCATGGCGCATCACGACGCGTTGACGGGTCTGGCCAACCGTGCCGCGGTGACGCAGCAAATCGAGGAAGCCGCGGCGCGCCAGCGCCGACGCGGCGATTCGTTCACCGTACTGCTGCTCGATCTCGACCGCTTCAAGCACGTCAACGACACGCTCGGCCATTCCGCGGGCGACGCGCTCTTGCGGCAGGCCGCTGCCCGTCTCAAGGCGCTGTTGCGGGAAACCGACGTGCTGGCAAGGCTCGGCGGCGACGAATTTGCCATCATTCAGAGCGGGGAAATCAACCAACGCGAAGCCGCAAGCGTGCTTGCCGATCGTATTATCGAAATTTTCGCAAAACCGTTCGATATCGACGGCAACGAGGTCAATATCGGCACCAGCATCGGCATTGCGCTGGCGCCGGAGCACGGCACCAATCCCGACAGCCTGCTGAAGATGGCGGACATGGGGCTCTACGGCGCCAAATCGGCCGGCCGCAACGGCTATCGCTTCTTCGACCCGGATATGGGTGCGGCCGCGGACGCGCGCCTGGCGCTGGAAAACGAATTGCGCCGCGCCGTCGCGCAGAACGAGTTCGAGCTGCACTACCAGCCCATCGTCGACACCAAGACGCGGCGGATTTGCAGCGCCGAAGCGCTGATCCGCTGGCGGCATCCGACCAAGGGCCTGATCCCGCCCGATCACTTCATCCCGATGGCCGAGGACACCGGCATGATCGCGCCGATCGGCATGTGGGTGCTGCGCACCGCATGTGCCGATGCCGCGGCATGGCCCGCCAACGTCAAGGTCGCGGTCAATCTGTCGCCGGTGCAATTTAGAAAGACCAACCTGGCCGACGCCGTGATGACCGCGCTTGCCGAATCCGGCCTGCCGCCGGAACGGCTGGAGGTGGAGATCACAGAGACGGCGCTGATCGAATCGGCGGCGGAATGTCTGCCGGCGCTGCACCGGTTCAAGAACGCCGGCATCGCCATTGCGCTCGACGATTTCGGCACCGGTTATTCGTCGCTCAGCCAGCTGACGATGTTCCCGTTCGACAAGATCAAGATCGATAAATCGTTCACGCAAAACCTGACCAAGCGCGCCGAATGCGCCGCCATCATCTCGGCCGCTTTGACGCTGGCGCAAAACCTCGACATCGCCACCACCGCCGAGGGCGTCGAGACCAACGATCAATACAAATTGCTGCGCTTGGCCGGCGTGACGTCGCTGCAGGGCTACCTGTTCCAGCGGCCGTGTCCGGTCTCCGAGATCGATTTCGACGTGACGTTCGGCGCCCCGGCGATGGCCGAGGTCGCGTAGTCTTTTTAATTGCCGCGCAACGGCGCCGGTTGCTCGTCAAGCATGGCCTTGATCGCCAGCCGCGTGGTGTCGACATCGAGACCGTGCTTCTGCACGAGATCGCGGCAATCGGCCAGGATCGCATCGGCGTCCTGCATGATCTTAAACCGCTTGAAATGATCGTCGTAATGCAGCCCCATGCTGGCGCCGACGATCTCATAGATGTTCATGACGCGGAACGGCCAGTCGCGCTCGTGCGCGCACAACTCGCGATGGTCGGAATGATAGACCGCGACCAGGGCATCGACGCCGGCGGCTTCGGCTGCCGCAAGCTCCGCCTGCTGCAATTGGCGGCGATAGTCCGGCAGCACGCGCAGATTATTGCTTTGCAGCCCGACCGCCGGCTGCTGCAGGTCGACGATCTCGATGCCGGGCACGGCGCGCAAAATATCCTCGGCGGCTTCGACGACGCCATGAATGCCGGGATGGCGATGCAGCGCGATCCGCATCGGCACTCTTTCGCGCAACAGCGGCCGCAGCCGGTCGAGCTTCTTGCGCAGGAACAGCGTGAACGGCGTCATCTCGAACGGCTTTGCGCCGCGCGTCTTCTCCAAGGTCGGCAGCGTCGTCTCGGTGAATTGCACCTGGCATGACGGGCACCACGATACCACCTGACCGCTCTTGCTGTGCGACAGCTTGTCGATCGTAGCCTCGCCGAACCGCCCGGAGGTCGCGACGTCGCCCATGCGCATCTGCACGATGCCGCAGCAATGGGTCGGGCCGCCCATGACCTCATAGGTGACACCGATCGAATCCATGATGTCGAGCGCCAACAGCGCGATGTGCGGCGTCTTGAGCACGTTGCAGCCGGTGTAAAACACGAAGTCGGGTTTCTCGCCAGTCACCGGCTTGTTGGCGCCCTGGCCCAGCCGCGCCAACAGCGCGTCGTCGAGTTGCATCTGCGACAGATGCTTCACCTCGACCGCGACCTTGCGGAAGGCTTCGACGCCGTCGCGGCGCTGCGTCACCGTCTCCTTGGCGTGCGCCATCTCGATGCGCGCCATGTAAAGCAGGAAGCGCGGATTGACGCCGTAGTCGCAGGCCTTGATGCATTCGCCGGAGAGCAGGCAGCCGCTCGCCCATTTGCGCGCCGCCTCGTTGCCCTGGCCGTGGCGCACGATGTCGATGATGCCGTCGATGACATGCACCGGATTTTGCCGCTGCTCGACCGTCAATCCGGCGGCTTCCGTGGCCGGGCAAACCTCGACACATTTGCCGCAACGGGTGCAGGCATCCGCCATGGCGTCGGCGCGCGCTTTCAACGCCGCCTCGAAGGTTCCTGTCTGCGGTTGCTCGGTCATAAACGCCAACGTAGCGCCGAATCGAGCCCGATTGAAGGGCATGCCAAGTCGATGTAAGCCTTTGTCTCGATGCCCGGCCCCCTCCCTTCCCTCCCCCGCTTGCGGGGGAGGGTTGGGTGGGGGCATCTCTATGAATGAGGATGCAATGGGTGAATTCGCCATCGGCCAGCCGGTCCCGCGTTTCGAAGATCCCAGACTGATCCGGGGCGGCGGCCGCTACATCGCTGACATGACGTTTCCCGGCACGGCGTTCGGCTTTGTACTGCGCTCGCCGCACGCCCACGCCCGCATCCGCAAGATCGACACCACCAAGGCTAAAACCGCGCCCGGCGTGCTCGCGGTCATTACCGGCGCTGACTACAAGGCCGCCGGCTTTGGCGATCTGCCGGTGCCCGGTGGGCTCAAGCGCCGCGGCGACACACCCGGCTATCGGCCGCGCTATCCGGCCCTGGTCGAGGACCGGGTGCGCATGATCGGCGACTACGTCGCCTTCGTCGTCGCCGAGACCTATTACCAGGCGGTCGATGCCGCCGAGCTGATCGAGATCGATTACGAGGCGCTGCCGCCCATCGTTTCGACCGGCGACGCGGTCAAGCCCGGCGTGCCGCTGGTCTGGGACGATTGCCCGAACAATATCGGCTTCATCCAGGTCGAAGGAAACAAGGAAGCGACCGACTTAGCCTTCGCCAAGGCCGCGCATGTGGTCAAGCATCACTTCGTGGTCAACCGGGTAACGGCGGCGACCATGGAGCCGCGCGGCTGCATCGGCATTTTCGAGCCGACCGAGCAGCGCTACACCATCTACACCACGCTCCAGCGCACCAACGTTTTCCAGACCGAGCTGTCGCAGTTCGTGCTGAAAGTCCCCGACAACAAGATTCGCGTCGTCTGCGGCGACATCGGCGGCAGCTTTGGCATGAAGTCCGCCGTCTACAACGAAGTGGCGCTGGTGCTGCTGGCCGCGAAGCTGACCGGCCGTCCGGTCAAGTGGGTGGCGACGCGCTCGGAATCGTTTCTGTGCGACGCGCAAGCGCGCGACAATGTCACCGACGCCGAACTGGCGCTGGACAAGGACGGCAACTTCCTCGGCTTCCGCGCCAAGATCATCGCCGCGATCGGCGCCTATCTGCAGGTCGGCATGCCGGCGTTTACCGGCAATCTGGGCACGCTCGCCGGCGTCTATCGCACGCCGGCGTCGCATGTCGATGTGACCGCCGTGTTCACCCACACCCAGCCGGTGCGGCCCTATCGCGGCAACGGCCGACCGGAAGCCGCCTACATCATCGAGCGCATGGTCGATCTTGCCGCCGACCAGACCGGCATCGACCCGGCGGAATTGCGCCGGCGCAACACTATTCCGTCGAGCGCTATGCCGTACAAGACCAGCGTCACCTTCACCTACGATTGCGGCGAGTTCGAAAAGAACATGGACCTGGCGCTCGATGCCGCCGACAAGCGCGGCTTTGAGGGGCGCCGCGCGGCTTCACGCAAGCAGGGCAAGTTGCGCGGTTTCGGTTTCTCCAACACCATCGAGCGCTCGGCCGCCGCCGGCCTCGAAGGCGCCGAGATCAGGTTCGACCGCACCGGCTCGGTGTCGATCTTCTCCGGCAGCATCAACCAGGGCCAGGGCCACGAGACCGCGTTCAAGCAGATCGTCTGCGACCGGCTTGGCCTCGACCCCAACGAAGTCACCTACATTCAGGGCGACACCGACCAGGTGTTTTTCGCCGAAGGCACCGGCGGCTCGCGCTCGGCGGCGTTTTCGGGCTCGGCTTTCACCATGGCGGCGGAGAAAGTCGAAGCCAAGGGCAAGGCGATTGCCGCCCACGTGCTCAAGGTCGATGTCGCCGACGTCAAGTTTGCCGACGGCGTGTTCTCCAGCCAGAAGACCAACCAGACGCTGACCATCAAGGAAGTCGCCAAGGCATCGCTCGATCCGAAAAACCTGCCGGCCGGCCACGAGCCGGGCCTGATCGAAAAGGCGATCTACACCGGCAAGGTGGCGAGCTATCCCAACGGCGTGCACGTCTGCGAACTCGAGATCGACGAGACCACGGGCGTCGTCGAGATTTTGCACTACAACGTGGTCGACGACGTCGGCACCGTGATCAATCCACTCTTGCTGCACGGCCAGGTCGACGGCGGCATCGCCATGGGCGTCGGTCAAATCCTGATGGAAGACATCAAGTTCGACGAGCAGGGCCAAATCCTCACCGGCTCGTTCATGGACTACGCCATGCCGCGGGCGTCCGACCTCACCGGCTTTCACGTCGACAGCAATCCGGTGCCGACCAAGACCAATCCGCTCGGCGTCAAAGGCGCCGGCGAAGCCGGCTGCGTCGGCGCCATGCCGGCGGTGGCCAACGCGCTGGTCGACGCGCTCTCCGTGCTCGGCATCAAGCACGTGGAAATGCCGGCGACGCCCGAGGTGCTATGGCGCGCGATCCAGCAAGCAAAAACGGCGGCCTCTTAAGGCCGCACCTTTCCACGTACTCTAGTTTGTTGCACCGCAAAAGGCCGCCTGCGCGCCGCGCGATTGTGCTTGATCGCCACGCAACTTTTTGTAGTATTCGCTCTCAATCGCCGATGCAATTTCCGGCGTTTTGTTTTCTTTGATGGTTGCACCGGCCATGGCTTCGCATCTTTATCTGGAACGGCACGGCCACAGCGATGAGCTATTCATCGCGCTGCACGGCTTCAGCAAGGCAAAGGGCCGGCTGAGTGCGGTGCGCGAAACCATCAGCGAACTCTACCCCAATGCCGATATTTTCGCGCCGGTCCTGCCGTTCGCCAAGGGAATGACCTGTCTCGTAAAGGCGGAAAGCATCGTCGCCGATCTGATGCGGGAGATCGACCAGATCGTCGCCGAGCGCTCCGCCCAAGGCCAGACTTACCGCACGATCTACGTCGTTGGTCATAGCATCGGCGCTGTGTTCGCGCGCCGGCTGGTGATCACCGCATTCGGCGAGCAGTACGATCCGGGCGGCGGGCGGCCGGCGCCATTCGAGCCGGAACTCACGGACTTCCGGAAAAAGCGCATCTGGGCGGACTCCATCAGGCGTATTGTGTTGCTTGCCGGCATGAACCGCGGCTGGACGGTTTCGTCGGCGCTGGACTGGATCACCAGCGTCAAATGGGGCGTGTCGCAATTCCTCGGCGAGTCGATGCCGCCGGCCCTCAAGCCGACAGTTTTTGCAATCAGACAGGGCGCGCCGTTTCTGGTGCATACTCGCCTGCAGTGGCTGGCGCTGATGGATCCCGATTATGGTCCGCGACCCAACCTGACCACGGTGCAGCTTCTTGGCAGCGCGGACGATCTGGTTTCGCCCGACGATAATGTGGACTATGCCATCGATCTGTTCGGCAGAAACGACGACGGCGCCATCGAACAATCCGGTGGAGGCGGCCAGAGGTCTTTCTTCTACATCGAAGTGCCTTACGCCGACCATGCCGAAATCGTTGAGATGGCGAAGGAAGGAAGCAAGGGCACTCGACGCTATCGCGAGATACGCCGCGAGAGGTTCAGGCTGGCGCTCACGGGAGCGCCCGCCGACCTGGCTCGGAATTCCGTAACGCGGGCGCAGATGGCGGACAACTTGCCGCCGGCGTCCGACCCGCACGTCACCGACGTCGTCTTCGTCGTTCACGGTATCCGCGACAAGGGCTTCTGGACGCAAAAGATCGCGCGCACGATCAAGAAACATGCGCCGGCCGACAAGAAAGTCGAATCGGTCACGACAAGCTACGGCTACTTCGCCATGCTGCCGTTCATCCTGCGCCGCGTCAGGCAGCGCAAAGTGGAGTGGCTGATGGACCGCTATACCGAGGCGCGCGCTTGCTTTCCCAAGGCCTCATTCCATTACGTCGGCCACTCCAACGGTACGTACCTCGCCGCCAAGGCGTTGCAGGACTATCCCTACGCCCGATTCAAGAGCATCGTATTTGCAGGCAGCGTCGTGCGGTGCAACTACGACTGGCTCTCCCTCATCAAGCCGAAACCCAATGCGCCGCACGACGAGCCTCAAGTCGGCAGGGTCCTCAACTATGTGGCGACGCGGGATTGGGTCGTTGCGCTGTTTCCCAAGGCCCTACAACCCTGGCGCATCTTCAATCTCGGCAGCGCCGGACATGACGGCTTCCGCCAAGCTTCGCCAAATGGACCAGTCTTCGAGGTGAAGTACATTGCGGGCAGCCACGGCGCCGGGCACGAAGAGCCGAACTGGGAGAATATCGCCAACTTTATTCTTCGCGACGCTCGGCCCGAGCTCCGACCTCCAATCTTTGCCAACCGTCAAAGCCCGCTGTGGCGCGTGGCGGGCTGGACCTCATGTGTCCTATTTCCGCTCCTAGTTCTCGCTATTCTTGGCATCGGCTGCCTCATCCTCTGGTCGATCTTTGCCCAGCTGCCGACGCTGGCGTGCTTCTATGTGACACCACTTCAAGACTGGAGCGCCTGCCATGGCCCGCCGGCCGGCAACCAGCAGGCCTGGCGCAGTTTCGGCTTCATTGTTTATCTCTGGATCGTCTATCTGTTCGTCACGCGCTTTTAGCGCAATCGCACGGTGCGCACTACATTTCGCAGCGATGATCAAACAATCGCCACGCACTGAATCTCGATCATCATCTCCGGCACCGCAAAACCCTGGACGGTGATGGCGGCGCTGGCCGGAAAATCCTTGCCGAAGATTTCCGTGCGCAGCTCCGTCATTCGCGTGGTGTAGCGAGCATCGATCAGGAACACCGTCATGGTAACGAGATCGGCGAGTTTGGCGCCGGCCTCGGCGAGCGTCTTCTCGATGTTGCGAAAGGTCTGCCGGCATTGCGCGTCGAAATCGCCGGCGAGCGATTTTCCGGCATCGTCCACGGCGCCGGTGTGGCCGGCGACCCAGATTGTCTTGCCGCCCTCGGTGATGACGGCCGGCGAATAGGCGCGTTTCGCCGTCCGTGCCGCGCCGACGAATGACTTTTGCATGGTTCCTCCCCATCACGTCATGCCCTCACTTGTTGCGGGCATCCACGACTTTACGATAGCTAGCACAAACGTGGATGGCCGGGACAAGCCCGGCCATGACGGACTACATTGTGTTAATGGCCGGACCTACTGCAAACGCCAACGGCACCCTGCCCCTTGCCGGCATTCGCGTGCTCGAATTCTGCCACGCCATCATGGGTCCGAGCGCGGGGCTGATCCTCGCCGATCTCGGCGCCGACGTGATCAAGATCGAGCCTGTGGCGGGCGATACGACCCGACGGCTGGTCGGCTTTGCCGCTGGCTTCTTCGGCACCTTCAACCGCAACAAGCGCAGCGTCGCCATCGACCTCAAGGCCGATGCAGGCCGCGCGCTGCTGCACCGCCTGGCGGCGACGGCCGACGTCGTGGTCGAGAACTATGCGCCCGGCACCATGGACCGGCTCGGCTGCGGCTACGAGGATTTATCGAAAACAAACCCGCGCCTGATCTATTGCGCGCTCAAGGGCTTTCTCAGCGGCCCCTACGAGCACCGCCCGGCGCTCGACGAAGTGGTGCAATTCATGGCCGGGCTCGCCTACATGACCGGGCCGCCCGGCCAGCCACTGCGCGCCGGCTCTTCGGTGGTCGACATCATGGGCGGCATGTTCGCGGTCATCGGCGTGCAGGCGGCGTTGCGCGAGCGCGAACGAACCGGCCGCGGCCAATTGATCAAATCGGCGCTGTTCGAAACCACCGCCTTCCTGATGGCGCAACATATGGCCGGCGAGGCGGTGACCGGCCGGCCGCCGCCGCCGATGCCGGCGCGCGAAGGCGCCTGGGGCATCTACGATCCGTTCGAGACCGCAGGTGGCGAGCAAATCTTCGTCGGGCTGACCAGCGACCGGCAGTGGCGCCGCTTTTGCGAGCATTTCGCCCGCCACGATCTTCTGCAAAACCCCGCCTACAAGACCAATGAGGACCGCGTGCGCGCGCGTCCGGTGCTTCGCCCGGAGGTCGCCGCGATCGTCGCGCGGCACACGCTGGCCGAGCTTGTCGAACTGTTCGATCGTATCGATATTCCGTTTGCGCCGGTCGCCAAGCCCGGCGACCTGTTCGACGATCCGCAGCTCAACGCCGGCGGCCGCATGCTCGAGGTTGTTTTTGCCGGCGGCGTCCGCGCAAAGATTCCGCGGCTGCCGGTCGAAATCGGCGAGCACGATCTGGCGCTGCGCCGCCAGGCGCCGGCGATCGGCGAGCACACCGCCGAAGTTTTGGCCGAGCTCGGGCTCGCGCAAAACGAAATCGAGGCGTTGCGTAAACGCACCATTATTACCGTCGGAGGATGAGGATGAGCGACCTGCCGAAACGCGTGCATATCAGCGAGGAAGGCCCGCGCGAGGGTTTTCAGTTCGAGAAGGGCGCCATCCCGACCGCGCACAAGATCGCGCTGATCGACGCGCTGGCGCAGACCGGGATCGACCAGATCCAGATCGTCTCGTTCGTCAATCCGAAGGCGGTGCCCGGCATGGCCGACGCCGAAGACGTCGTGCACGGCATCACGCAGCGGAGCGACGTTGCCTATACGGCGCTGTGGCTCAACGACAAGGGATTTGAGCGCGCTTTGCGGGAGGACCGGCTGACGTTGAAAGGTACCATCCAGCTCTGCACGTCGGAAAAATTCCTGATGCGCAACCAGAACCGCAACCTTGCGCAGCAGCTCGCCGGCCAGCATACGATCGTCGAGATGTACAAGGCGAGCGGCGTGCCGGTGGAGCGCGGCAGCCTCATGGCGGCGTTCGGCTGCAATTTCGAGGGCGACGTGCCGGTGTCGCGTGTGGTCTCGCTGGTCGGGCAAATCCTCGACGTCGCCAAGGAGCACGGTGTCACGCTGACTTACGTCACGCTCGCCGACACCATGGCGTGGGCGACCCCGCTCGCCATCAAGCGTGTCGTCGGTGCGTTGCGCGAGCGCTGGCCCGATCTCGACATCGCGCTGCACCTGCACGACACCCGCGGCATGGCGATCGCCAATGCTTACGCCGGCCTGGAAATGGGCGTGACGCGTTTCGATTCATCCGTCGCCGGCCTCGGCGGCTGTCCGTTCGCCGGACACAAGGGCGCGGCCGGCAATGTCTGCACCGAGGATTTGGTTTTCATGTGCAACGAGATGGGCATCGAAACCGGCATCGATCTCGACGCGCTGATCGAATGCGCCAAGCTCGCCGAAGACGTCGTCGGGCATCCCCTGCCCGGCTCGGTGATGAAGGGCGGCGATTTGCAGAAGTATCGCGCCTGAAGCCCTCCCCCTTTTGGGGGAGGGTTGGGTGGGGGGTCGGGAGGTGACGGGAGGGCGTCGACGTTTACGCGTTACCTCTCGACCCCCACCCCTACCCCTCCCCACAAGGGGGAGGGGAATCATTCCTCCAAAATCTTCCAAATCCCGTTCGCCGAGACGACGATGCGGCCCTCGACGAACATTTTGACTTCCATGAACACCACCGAGCGGGTCGCCCGCACCACTTCGGCGTGGGCCTCGACGAATTGGCCGAGCTGCACGCCGCCGATGAATTGGGTGTTGAGCTCGATGGTGGCGTGGCGCTTGGCGCCGATGGCCTGGCGCGCGGTCATCGCCATGGACTGATCGGCGAAGGTCATCAGCATGCCGCCGTGCAGATTGCCGGAGCGGTTGAGATGTTTCGGCTCGACCACAAATCCCCAGCGCAGCGCCGGCGTCTCGCGTTTCCAGATCGGCCCGACCAGATCGCCGAATGGCGTATTGTTGACGATCTTCCAGCCGTGCGCGGCCGGATCGAACGCTTTGGCGTCGTCCATCGTCGGCTTGTCGTTCATGCGCGCACCTTGGCGGCGCTCGGCGCGCGTTTGGCAAGCCGTCGCGCCAGATCGGGGATGAGCTTTTCGGCATTGGCGCCGGCGACCAGCGCCCGGCCATTAGCGCCGAGCCCGCGCACCGCCTCGGTATAGGCCGCGACCTCGCTCGCCTCGCGCACGGCTTGCGGATAGTCGGTGGCAAAGACGAGTTGCGAGAACGCCAATTCCTCGATGCCGAAACGCACCCAGTCCGCGCCCCATTCGGCGGCATGATCGGGCCCAGCCCAGCCGGCGATGTCGTAATACAGGCGATGATCGAGATAATGGTCGAACGGTGCCGCCGGGCGGCGGCCGTGGCGGCTGATTTTCGCCGTGCCCCATTTGTCGCGCTGCTGAAAACCGCGGATGCGGCCGAGATAGCGGCCGATGCCACCGGAAAAATGCGAGAACTGGATTTTCAACGCCGGCAACTCGTCGAGCAGGCCCGAATTGATGACGCGCACCGTCGCCGTCATCAGCGAGAATTCCCAGCCCAGCATGCGGCCGAGATCGTCGGCGCCCATATGGCCCCAGCGGATCACCCGCGGCAGCGGATGGATGAAGACATAAAGGCCAAGATCGGCGCACGTTTTCCAGAACGGTTTTAGTTCTTCGGCGTCGAGCGGCTGATCCTGAAGCTCCGACGCGACGACGACGCCGGGAAAACCGAGCTCGACGGCGCAGCGCTTCAACTCGGCCGCGGCTTCCGCAGGTCTTAGCGCCGGGACATGCGCGAGCCCGATGAAGCGGCCGGGATGATCCTGTTCGGCCTGCCGCATGCGGTCGTTGATCAGCCGGCATGTCGCCAGATCGGGCTGATCGAAGCCGGAGCCGCAGGTGAGCACGCCGGCATCGATGCCGGCCGCATCCATAACGCGGATATGCGCGGTGAGATCGGCGAGCAACGGGTTGAGCAAATAGTTCGGATTGCCGTCCTGGTCCACTTGGACCGAGACCGCATCGGCATTGCCCTTGAGCAGTTCTGGCGGGGTGTAGTGTTGCTGGAAGTCGATGAGCATGTGCGCGAACTGTAGCCCGGATTGAGCCATAGCGAAATCCGGGGCCGGCGTGCCGGTCCGATCCCGGATTTCGCTCCGCTCAATCCGGGCTACCACCTTACATGATTGCAAATTCGGTATTGCGGCGGTCGGTCACCAGCATGGCGCCCGGATAATGGGTGATGCAAAATTCCGGTCGCACCGCCATGATCACCGATTGCGGCGTCACCCCGCAGGCCCAGAACACCGGGATTTCGTCGTCGCCGATCGGCACCGCATCGCCCCAGTCGGGCTTGGCGATGTCTTTGATGCCGATCATCTCCGGCTTGCCGAGATGCACCGGCGCGCCGTGCACGGACGGAAACCGCGTCGTGATCTGCACGGCGCGGATGGCGTTGGCCGGCGTCATCGGCCGCATCGACACCACCAGCGGCCCGCGGAACGGGCCGGCCGGCGTCGTCGCAATCGACGTGCGGTACATCGGCACGGTGCAATCGCAGGTCATGTGGCGCAGCTCGATGCCGCCTTCGAGCAGCGCCTCTTCGAAGGAAAACGAGCAGCCGATGGCAAAGGTGACGAGATCGTCGCGCCACCAGTGCATCAGGTCGCTCGGCTCGTCGACCACCGCACCATCGCGCCAGACCCGGTAGCGCGACAAGTCGGTGCGGATATCGAGGTCTTCGGCCAGTGCGGGCAGCCGCCAATCGCCCGGCGCGCCGACGCCGACCAGCGGACACGGCTTTGGATTGAGCTGGCAGAAGCGCAAAAAATCCTCAGCCAGCGCGCGTGGCAGAATGGCGAGATTGGCCTGCACGAAGCCGGGCGCCAGCCCCGAGGTCGGCCCGGCATGGGCATTGCGCCGAATGGCATGGCGCGCCGCGACCCCGGTCTGAGGCGCTTCGGCGTCATCGTCTCGCATCGTGGCCAGTGCCATGGCGCGCTCCTGTTCGATCCCGCGTGCTGATTGCCCACTTTATCACCAAGGCCGGGCGGAAACATACCGCCGCCCGCCGCCCCCGACGCTACCACCGCGACGATGTTACACGCGGGCGGCGTGGCAGCGCCGTCACGACCAATCCACGAAAACGGTTGAAACTAAACCCAATATCGCGTTTGCTAATGGGACAAATTCCCCGCCAAGAGCCCACCAAGGGCCACCAGCGCGTGGGGAATGGGCGACGATCGCGTTTCCGACGCCGGGGCCCGCGACTGACGCGGGATGAGTTTTTCTTCCAACACCGCAACTCCAGTGGGAGGACTTTCGATGGCTGAGAAGTGGCAAGACGAGAAATGGGCCGAAGACATCTGGTATCGCGGCAAGGTCACGCGCCGCACCCTGGTCGGCTGGGGCGGCGGCGCGATCGGCGCCATGATGCTGGTGCCGGCGCCATGGCGCGCGGCCTTCGGCGCCGCCAAGGCGTTCAAGGTCGGCTCCGAGCAACCGCTGTCGGGCGCCGGCGCCGCCGGCGGCAAGACCGCCGTTGTCGGCCTGCAGATGGCGGCCGACCGCATCAATGCCGGTGGCGGCATCAACGGCCGTCCGATCGAGCTTGTCATCTCCGATGACGAAAGCTCGCCGGCCGTTGCGCGACAGAAGACCGCGAAGATGGTGCAAGAGGACAATATCGACATCCATGTCGGCGGCTTCTTGTCCAATATCTGCATCGCCTGCATGCCGGTCTGGGAGGATGCAAAAATCCTCAACATGATCAGCGTCTGCCTCGACACCACGCTGACCACGTCGAAGTGCAACCGCTACAGCTTCCGCGTCCACGATTACGCGCCGGCGCAGGCCGTCGCCTTCGGACCGATGCTGGCCAAGCTCGGCAAGAAGTGGCACATCGCATTCGCCGATTATTCCTGGGGCCAGTCGACGCGCGACGCTTACGCCGCCGAAATCAAGAAGAACGGCGGCGAAGTGGTCGGCACCACCGGCATTCCGCTCGGCACCGCCGACATGACGCCGTTCCTGTCGAAAATCTCCGGCGATTTCGACGGGCTGTTCGGCATCTTCTTCGGCAAGGACGGCGTGACCGTCGGCAACCAGGCCTTCGATCTCGGGCTGACCAAGAAATACAGATGGGCCGGCGACGGCGCCATTTGCGAGTCCACCAACATGCCGGCGCTCGGCAACAAGATCGACGGCTTTGTCGGCATCAACCGTTATCTGCCGATCTTCCAAGGCCCGCTCGATACGCCGGCGCTGCATAAATTCTTCGATGACGCAAAACCCCGGCTCGCCAAGATCGATCCGTCGGGCCCCCTGCCCGACCGCTACGTGCAATCGAACTACGAAGCCATGAACGCCGCGAAAGTCGCCATGGTGGCGTGCAAGTTCGATGGCCGCGCCGACACGCCGAAGCTGATCGAGGCGCTCGAAGGCCTCGAGATGAAGGAAGGCGACGACTTCCCGCAAGGCGACAAGACGCTGCGCAAGTCCGACCACCAGGCGTTCCTGCGCGAATTCCTGTTCGAGGTGAAGAACCAGGACTACAAGCTTCTGGAGACGGTGGAGAAGGACAAGACCATCGTCCCGCCGGCTTGCTCGTTCTCTGCGTAAGTGAGCCCCGAACCTTCGACCGGCTCCCCGGCAATTGACCGGGGAGCGGCGCCTGTGCTGAAGACCGAGCTGTTGTCGGTCCGCTTCGGCGGATTGGCGGCGCTGTCCGCCGTCAATTTCGAGGTCGCGCGCGACGAGGTGCGCGCCATCATCGGGCCGAACGGCGCCGGCAAGAGCACGTTTTTCAATTGCCTGACCGGGGTGCTGCGGCCGACTTCCGGCCGCATCATTTTCGACGGCAAGGACATCACCGGACTGCCCTCGAATGCGATTTCGCAACGGGGCATCGCCCGCTCCTACCAGATCACCAATATCCTGCCCAATGCCACGGTGCGGGAAAACGTGCGCATCGCCGCGCAGTCGCGCCGGCATTCCTGGAACATGGTTTCGCACCACGACGCCTTCGCCGACATCAACACCAAGGCGGAAATGGCGCTGGATTCCGTCGGCCTCTTGAGCAAGGCCGCGGAACTGGCCGCCAATCTGTCCCACGGCGAGCAGCGCAATCTCGAAATCGGCATTGCGCTGGCCACCGACCCACAACTGCTTTGCCTCGACGAGCCGACCGCGGGGATGAGCGCGGCCGAGACCGGCGAGACCATGGAATTGGTCCGCCGCATCGGCAAGAACCTCACCATCCTGATCGTCGAGCACGACATGGAAGTGGTGATGGAGCTTTGCGACCGCATCACCGTGCTGCATTACGGCGCCATTCTCGCCGAAGGCACGCCTGAGGAAATCCAACAGAATCCCAAAGTGCTCGAGGTCTACCTCAAGACATGAGTGCACTTGCCGAAAGCACCGTGCCGCTGGTCCTGGTCGAGGACGTGCACACCTATTACGGCAAGAGCCACATCCTGCACGGCGTTTCGCTTCATGTCGGTCCGGGCGAAGTGGTCGGTCTCCTCGGCAGGAACGGCGTCGGCAAAAGCACGACGCTGAAAACCATCATGGGCCTGGTTCGGCCGAGCCACGGCGCCGTGCTGCTCGACGGCAACGTGATCACAGGCGTGCCGCCGCACAAGCTCGCCCGCCGCGGCATCGGCTATGTGCCGGAGGACCGCCGCATCTTCCGCCTGCTCACGGTCATGGAGAACCTACGCACCGGCCTCGACCGCGAGGGCGTCACCGAGGACAAGCGCCGCGCGCTCCTCGACAAGGTGTTCACCTATTTTCCGGTGTTGGCGGAACGGCGCAACCAGGCCGGCGGCACGCTGTCGGGCGGCGAGCAGCAGATGCTCGCCATCGCGCGCGCCATGATGCTGGAGCCGAAGATCATCCTGCTCGACGAGCCGACCGAAGGTTTGATGCCGCGCATGGTGTCGCAAATCCGGCAGATCATCGACGTGCTGCACAACGAGGGCGTCGCCATCCTGCTGGTCGAGCAGAACGTGCCACTGACCTTGGAGGCCAGCCAGCGTCTCTACATCATGGAGAAGGGCAGCGTGCGCCATCATTGCGCGACGTCCGAGATCGACGTCAACCATGCCATCATCAAGCAGTATCTGGGGGTGTGAGCGATGGACGCGGTCGGCCATTTTTTTCACTCCATCCCCTTCGATCTCATCGTCATCCAGACGGTGAACGGCATCGTCGCCGGCATGATCCTGGCGCTGATCGCCTCAGGCCTGACGCTGATTTTCGGCATCATGGACGTGGTGAATTTCGCCCATGGCGAGCTGTTCATGCTCGGCGCCTATGTGGGCGTCATCGTCATCGCCACCACCGGCAATTTTTGGCTCGGGCTGGTCGCTTCCGCGCTCATCGTCGCTATCCTCGGCGCGGCGATCCAGATTTTGACGCTGCGGCCGCTGATCGGCCGCGACCCGCTCAACACCATCCTCGCCACGTTCGGCATTTCGCTGGTGCTGCAGAATTACGCGCTGTGGCAGTTCGGGCCGGTGTCGCGCAAGATCCCGGAGCCGATCTCGAGCCACTTCGTTTTGTTTTACCTGGAATATCCCTGGTACCGCATCGTCATCGCAGGCCTCTCGGCCGCGATCATCGGCAGCTTCTGGCTGTTCCTCAAATACGGCAAATACGGCATCTGGATCCGCGCTACCGCGCAGGACCGCATCATGGCGCAGGCGATGGGCATACCGGTGCCGTGGGTCTATACCGGCGTGTTCGCAATCGGCGCCGCCATGGCGGCCGCGAGCGGCGTGCTGTTTGCGCCGACCACCGGCGTCGACCACAGCATGGGGCTCGATTGGGTGCTCAAAGCCTTCATCGTGGTGGTGGTCGGCGGCATGGGCAATCTCGGCGGCTCGATCGCCGCCGCCATTTTCGTCAGCCTGCTTGAATCCTACGCCGCGATCTGGATGGATCCTTCGCAAGCGGTGATCGTGTCCTTCGTGGTGCTGATCCTGACGCTGCTATTCCGTCCCACCGGCCTGTTCGTATCGACACCGCGATGACAACAACAACACCGCTCGACAAACCGCTGCCGCTCGGCAAGACCGGACTGAGCCACAGCACGATTTTCTGGATCGGCTTTTGCGTGGTGATCGCCGTGCTCGCCGCGGCGCCGCTGATGCTGCCGGAATTCTGGCGCCGCTTTCTGACCGAAGTTTTGATCTGGGGCCTGTTGGCGATGTCGTCCGATCTGTTGATCGGCTACACCGGCATGATCTCGTTCGGCCATTCGGCGTTTTTCGGGCTGGGCATGTACGGCGCCGGCGCCGCGTTGCTCTTGGTCAGTCCGCCCAACCTCTGGCTCGCCATCCTGTTCGGACTTGCCGGCGCTGCCGGCGCGGCGCTGTTCGTCGCCTATTTCTCCACCCGGCTGCGCGACATCTATTTCGCCATCACCACGCTGATCTTCAGCCAGATCTTCTACGTCATCATTTTCACCTGGACCAATGTCACTGGCGGCGAGAACGGGCTGATTTTCACCCGGCCGCATCTGACCATCCCGTTCATTTACGATGCGCGCTTCACCACGACGACCATGCACTGGTTCGTGCTGGCCGTGGTCACCGCGTCCTATCTGATCTTGCGGCGCGTGACGCAATCGCCGTTCGGCATGGTGCTGCAATCGATCCGCGAGAACGAGCCGCGCACCCGCGCCATCGGCTATCCGGTGGCGCGCTACAAGATGGTGTCGGTGATGCTGTCCGGCCTGTTCGCCGGACTGGCCGGCGTGCTCTACGCCGTGCAAAACGAATTTGCCGCGCCCAATTTCGTCTACTTTCTGACCTCCGGCGACACCGTGATCTACAACGTCATCGGCGGCATCGGCACCCTGGTCGGCCCGATCGTCGGCGCCGGCTTCTTCCAGTTGGCCCGCGAGCTCTTGGCGCGCCTGTTCGGCGATCAGTTCCCCTACCTGATCCCGCTCGGCCTCGTCTTCATCGTCATGATCATTTTCTTGCCGCAGGGGCTATTGGGCTTTGCGCGGCGGTGGCTGAACCGTTAGCCGTCATTTAATTTCAAGACGGATTCTTGCCGAAGAATTCCGTAAGTGCGGTCACGTCGTTCTTATCGCCGTCGAAATCTTCGGCGATGCGCTCGTAAAAATGTGCGGCGCCTTCGTAGAGCTCGTGCGCGGTCGGGTCCTCGCCGACGAAGCCGGCGATCTCGTGCATCTCGGCCACCCAGCGATAGGCCTTGGGCGGCATCAGCGCCAAGCCGCGCTTGAACCAGGCGAACATGTCCTTCTGGCTCGAGCTGAGCTCGGCGAATAACGCGTCGGCCGAGCCGGCGCGGGTCGCGGCCAGCATCATTGCGGCCCCGATCGCTTGCGTCCCTTTGGTGATGCCGGCGTAGGACATTTTCAGCGCGGAAGCGGCGCTGATCGCACCATCCAGCACGCGGACGTCGAGACCGTATTGGCGAAGCGTGGCAAAGCGCGGCGCCGCCGGGCCGGAGGCGTAGAACCGGGGCCCGGCATCGCCGGGCTTTGGCGGCGAGCCGATGATGCCGGAATCGACGAACGGACAATCGGTCGGCGCGATCACCGCAGCGACCCGGTCCACCGTCTTCGGATTGATGGCGTTGCAATCGACATAGACCGGCTTGGCGTTGCTGGCCTTGAGCGCCGGCTGAAAGCGCTCGGCAAGTGCCACCGCGTCGCCCGGCGGCAGGATGGACAGGATGAAATCGCACGCCGCGATTTCCTCGTCGCCTGCGACCGCCATGCCGGCGGCTTTCGCCCGGGTCGCCGTCTCGGCGCTGCGGCCCTTGAGCGAGGTGAGCACCTTGACGCCGTTATCGACCAGCCTTTTGCCGACGGCTGCGCCCATCATGCCCGGCGCGATCACTGCAACGACAGGAGTCATATTGGCCTCGCTTTAAGAAACGAGGTCCACCATACCAGCTTGCATTCGCCAAGTGCTAGACACTCGCTGCCGCGGCAGCTCAGACGGTTTCGCAGTTTTTCGGCGTTTGGGTGCGGCTCTGCGATCGCCGCCGCGGCGCCGCGGTGCGGCCGTCGGCGCCCGGCTGATAATAGATGCTGTAGCGGCCCACCACTTCGGCGAAAACCCGTGCGTCGGCCGGCTTCTTGACCTCGAATGAATCGAAGCCGGCGCGCACCAGGAAATGGAATTGATCGCGCAACACATCGCCGGTCGCCCGCAGCGTGCCGCGAAAGCCGAAAGTCTCGCGCAGGAGCCGCGCTTGGCTATAGGCGCGGCCGTCGCGGAATTTTGGAAAATGCAGCGCTATCAGTGCCAAGTGGCCGAGCCACGGCTCCAGCTCCGCGACGCGGCGGTCGTTCGGCCACAAGACGCCGAGCGAGCCGTCGCGCCGGATCAGCGCGTCGGCTTCGGCCAAAAATCGCTTCGCCGACACGATGACAGGAGCGCGGTCCGGGATCGGCGCGTCGTCCGGAATGCGGACGTAGCGATCCTCGACGATCTGGCCATTCTCAACGAGTGGCATAGACGCGCTCCCTGAACGGCTCGACGCCGGTGCGCTTGACCGTGTCGATGAACAACTCGTCCGGCCGCTGCCGCAATTCCAGATAGGCCGCGGCGATGTCCTCGACCACGTCGGCGACCTGCGCATAGGGCACGGCGGGCCCGATCAGCGTGCCGAGCGTGGCATTCTCGTCGGCCTTGCCGCCGAGCGTGATCTGATAAAATTCCTCGCCGTTCTTCTCGACGCCGAGAATGCCGATATGGCCGACATGGTGATGGCCGCAGGCATTGATGCAGCCGGAAATGTTGATGTGCAGGCGGCCGAGGTCGCGCGCCAGGTCGCCGTTGCGGAAACGGCGTGTGATTTCCTGGGCGATCGGGATCGAGCGCGCATTGGCGAGACTGCAATAGTCCAGGCCCGGGCAAGAGATGATGTCGGACACCAGGTTGACGTTCGGCGTGGCGACGCCGATGGCGTCGAGCTCGCGCCACAGCGCCGGCAGGTCGCGCTGCGCGACATGGGGCAGCACAAGATTCTGCTCGTGGCCGACGCGGATCTCGCCGAACGAATAGCGCTCGGCCAGATCGGCGATGGCATCCATCTGCGCCGCGGTGGCATCGCCCGGCGTGCCGCCTTCCGGCTTGAGCGACAGCGTCACGATGGCGTAGCCCGGCATTTTGTGGTTGGCGACAGAGTTGCCGACCCAGGCATCGAACTGCCGGTCGGCTTTACGCGCTGCGGCAAGCTCAGGCGATGAGTCGTCAAGCCGCTGGTAATCCGGATAGCGGAAGCGGCCGGCGATCTCGGCGACCACGGCCGGATCGAGCTTAAGCGCGCCGTCCTTGATGCTCTGCCATTCCGCTTCGACTTCCTTGGCGAAGGCCTCGACGCCGAGCTCGTGCACCAGAATCTTGATGCGCGCTTTGTAGATGTTGTCGCGCCGGCCGAATTGATTGTAGGTGCGCAGCACCGCTTCGACATAGCTGAGCACGTCGCGCCGGTGCAGGAACGGCTTTATGGTCTTGGCGAGGAACGGCGTGCGGCCGAGCCCGCCGCCGACCATGACCTCGAAGCCGGTTTCGCCGGCATCGTTGCGATGCAGCCGCAGCGCCAGATCGTGCACGCGCAGCGCCGCGCGGTCATGCGACGACGCGCCGACGGCGATCTTGAACTTGCGCGGCATGAAGGTGAATTCGGGGTGTAAGGTGACATGCTGGCGGATCACTTCGGCCAACACGCGAGGATCCTCGATCTCGTCGGGCGCCACGCCGGCCCATTGGTCGGTGGTGATGTTGCGCACGCAATTGCCGCTGGTCTGCATGCCGTGCATGCCGACGCTGGCGAGATCGGCCATGGCGTCGGGCAATTCGGCCAGCTTGATCCAGTGGAACTGGATGTTCTGCCGCGTGGTGAAATGGCCGTAGCCGCGATCGTAGCGGCGCGCGACGTGGGCGAGCATGCGCATCTGCTCCGACGACAGCGTGCCATAGGGGATGGCGATGCGCAGCATGTAGGCGTGCAGTTGCAGGTAGACGCCGTTCATCAGGCGCAGCGGCTTGAATTCCTCCTCGGTCAGCTCGCCGGAGAGGCGGCGCGCGACCTGATCGCGGAATTCGGCAACGCGCTCGGCGACGAGCGTCCGGTCGAATGCGTCGTAGACGTACATCAAGCGCCTCGGGCTTTGAGCGCCTCAGATGCCGAAGGTCACCGGCAGCTCGATGGTCGGACCGCCGAGCCGAATGAGCTCGCGCAGATTTCCCGGCCGTACATGGCCGCCGGGCGCGAGCTTGACCGGCGCCACATAAGGGCCGACCGCGCGCAAGTCGTCGGCCGCCGCGGCGTCGATCAGGGTGCGAGCGCCCGTAGAGTCGGTCGCGACCGCGGCGTCGTCGAGATGGGTGGTCCAGCCGCCGTCGGCGCGGCGATAGACCACGGCGCCGTCGCCGACGCGGTTGGCGGTCACCACGACCGGTCCGGTGATTTTGATTTTTTGTTCGAGCGGCGATGTCATCGAAGCCTCACGTGCAAGGGCGGGATTGGAAAGATCGCCAGCGAAAATCCCGCCATGTGGAACACATTTCTATATATGCTGCGATTTCGCACCGCAAATAGCAGAATATTCTACCAAACCGGGCGTGTACGGCAGCAGGTCCCTCCTGGAAGGCGAGGCGAAACGGGAAGAAATTGGTCGTGTCGAACCGCCGCAGTCTTTGGGCGCAGCACCGCGCTTACCATCCGCGCCATCGCCGCATAGACTTCGCGCGTCCCGGCTGGGGAGATGGCGATCAATCAATTGCCGCGAGTGGGACCATGAGCCAATTCGCCCGTCGCAATTTTCTGCAGTTCGCCGCGGCAACGGCCGCAGTCTCTGCCCTGCCGCGCCACGCCGCGGCGCTCGACTATCCGAACCATGCGGTGCGCCTGGTCATCGGCTTTCCGCCCGGCGGACCGACCGACATTTACGGCCGCCTGATCGGGCAATGGTTGTCGCAGCGGCTCGGCCAGCCCTTCGTCGTCGAGAACCGTCCCGGCGCCGGCTCGACGATCGGCGTCAGCGAGGTGGTGCACTCGGCCCCCGACGGCTACACGATATTGCTGGTCAGCACGTCGGCCGCGATCAGTTCGTCGTTCTATCCCAATCTCGACTTCAACCTGGTCCGCGACATCGCGCCGGTTTGCGGCATTTCACTCGTGCCCATGGTCATGGTCGTGCATCCGTCGGTGCCGGCCAAAACCGTTCCCGAATTCATCGCCTATGCGAAAGCCAATCCCGGCAAGATCAACATGGCGTCGGTCGGCAACGGCACCACGCCGCACCTGGCCGGCGAATTGTTCAAGATGATGGCCGGCGTCGATCTGCTCCATGTGCCTTATCGCGGTGCCGCACCGGCGCTCACCGATCTATTGGCCGGCCGGGCGCAAGTGATGTTCGAAGCCATGTCGACGCTGGTCGCCTACATCAAGGACGACAAGCTGCGGGCCTTGGCGGTGACGCTGCCACAGCGTTCGCCGATCTTTCCGGACGTGCCGAGCATCGGCGAATTTTTGCCGGGCTATGACGCGGCCGTCTGGTTCGGCATCGGCGCGCCGAAAAAGACGCCAACCGCGATTGTTGAACTCCTCAACAAGGAGATCAATGCCGGGCTCGCCGATCCCACGATCAATACCCGGCTCAACGATCTTGGCGGCGCGGTGCTCAAAGGTCCGCCGTCCGAGTTCGAGAAGCACTTCGTCGGCGATACCGAGAAGTGGGCCAAGGTGATCAAGGCCGCCAACATCAAGCCCGAATAGGCGATCAGTTTCCCGCCGGCTCGAACGCGAAGCTCGCGCCCTTGCGCACGACATAACCGAAACCCGGTGCATTGACGTGGGCGCCGGCGATAGCGAAGCGCTCGCTCGCCGCCATGTCGAGGATGCGTTTGCGCGACTGGATCGCCTGGTCCTTGTCGAGGTCGTAAGCCAGCGCCGCGTCGGGATGGGAAATCTGGATCGCCGAGAGGTGCACCACGTCGCCGAACGCCATGAAGCCGCCGCCCGACGCGGCGAGCAGCCAGCAGGTGTGGCCCGGCGTATGGCCGGGCGCCAGCACCGGCGTGAATCCGAGGTACTCCTCGCCGTCGCGCACGCGCCGGATGCGGTCGAGATAAGGTTTGAGGTTGATCGCGGTGCGCGCGCGATTGCCCTTGATGCGGTCGGGGTCGTTGGCGCCGTGCGGGCGCATCCAGAAATCCGCTTCGGTCTCGTGCACGGCGATTTCGGCATTCGGATAATGCGGATTGCCTGCATCGTCGACCAGACCGTTGGCGTGATCGGGATGCAGATGTGTCATCACGATGTGGGTGACCGCGCTCGGTTCGACGCCGGCGGCGCGCAGATTGCCCGGCAGCTTGCCGAGCGTCGGCTGCATGGTGTTGCCGGCGCCGGCGTCGATCATGATGGTTTTGCCGCCGCGGCGGATGAGAAAATTGTTCACCGGGATATAGAGCGAGCCATCCGCGGTGCCGCCGACCAGCTTGTCGGCAACCGCCCGCTCCATGCCGATGACGAGATCGAGCGAGGTTTTGAGAATACCGTCGCTGATGCCCTGCACTTCGACGTCGCCCACGCGCATGCTCGGCAGTGCCATCTCAAAACCCTTCCCTGGTCAGCGCGATCATGCAGCCCGCCGAGATCGCCACGGCGACCGCGAGGAACGCGAACGGCACGACGAACGCGCCGCCGGTCAGCGCCAAGATGTAACCGATCATGATCGGCGAAAATGCGCCGAACATTTGCGTGACGAAGGCGCGCACGCCCTGGGACTTGCCCATATCCGCGGTGCCGACCACGCTGTGCATCAGCATCTCGGCGCAGGAAATGCCGACCTGCTGCGCGCACAGCGCACAGATCATCAGGACCACCGCCGACGTCGCGTTCGGCGCGAAGGCCGCCGCCATCAGAAACACCGCGGCCGATGCCCAGCCCACGCCCGCCAACGGCGCGCGGCGGAATATGCGATCCGACACCCGGCCGACGACGAGGATCGTCACCACCGCGAAGCCGTAGATCACGAAGGTGAGATACCCGGACGTGGTGAACGCCAAGTGGCGCTCGGTACGCAGATAGGTCGGCAGCCAGCCGGACCAACCCCAGAAGAAGATCGCATTGGACGAAATCGCGATCGTCATCAGCCAGAACCGATGGTTCCGCCAGACGCTATCCACGGTCTTGAGAATCCGTCCCGGCGCATCGTCGTTGTTCTCGATGGCGCCGGCCTGCACCAGATCGGCTTCCGCCTTGTTGACGGCGGGATGCTGCTCCGGCGTGTCGCGCACCAGAAACCACACCATCGGCAGCGGCAGGACGAGCGCGAGCACGCCGAGGACGTAAAATTGCCCGCGCCAGCCGAAGTAAACGATCAGGCTGGTGACCAGGAGACCGGTGAGCATCGGCCCGATCATGGTGCCGATCCACCAATAGGACGTCGCCTTGCCGCGCTCGCGCAATGCGAACCAGTTGGCGACCAAAGCCAGCGTCACCGGATAGCAGGCCGCCTCGCCGGCGCCCAAGCCGATGCGCGAGGCGAGCAGCATGCCGTAGCTTTCGGACACGCCGGACCAGAAACAGGTCGCCGCCCAGATCACGAGGCTCGCCATGATGGCGTTGCGCGGTCCGTAACGCGTCACGATCCAGCCCCAAACCGGCGCCGCGATGCCATAGGAGATGAACAGGCTGCCGACCAGCCAGCCCAGCTCCTTGGTTTGTCCGGCAAGCTGCATCTCGTCGAGGAATTTCGGATTGGCGATGACGATCGAAATATTGCTCTTGTCGAACATCGACATGATCCAATAGGCCAAGAGCGTCGGCGCAATGTAGGTCCAGCGCACGCGGGTCGCGGCCGCAATGCCGGCGGCGTCGCGCGAAAGCCCTTGCGGAGCCGTGATGGCCATCTGATCCTCCCCAGGCGGATCGCGGTTTTGCTTGTTATGGGCCGGCGCCGGGGGCAAGCCTGCGCCGCTGAAAGTCACGCGATCTCGCCGGTAAAATGTTGCCCGGGCGCCGTTACTTGTCAACGATACGAGCCATGCAGGAACCATCCGGCTCGCCGGCGCATACGGCTGCGCGCAGTGGTAGCACTGCGGAAATTTTTGCCACGTTCCTGCGGCCTGGTGTCACGCGACGCGCCGCTCAGGTCGGCGGCAACAGCGCGGCCAGCTCCTTGAACGGCTGATAGGCCGCATCGGCGCATTGTCCCGGCGTCGCATCGACGAACTGATTGATGTTGGCGCCGAGATAGATCACGAGTTTTTCCTTATGCTGATTGCGGCCATTGAGCATCACGCAAACGACGTAGTGCTCGCTGGCGCCGACCTGCTTGAGCACCGGCGCGCCGATCAGCGAACTGCGGAAGTCGGCGCGGTCGCTCACGACCTGGCCCAGATAGGTCGCGACCTGGTTCCTGTAGTCGGTCGGCAAAACGTTGGCATCGGCCGCCGGTTTCGGCGTGCTCGAACAACCGGCGATGGCAACTGACGCCGCCAGCAGCAACGCTGCACTTGAGAAAACGATCTTCATATCTAATTCGCGCTGACCATATCAGGGTGGAAATTCGGCACCGTTTCATTCCTCCGGCGATGGGCCGCACCAGCCGGGCAGATAATTGGCGTCGGTGCTCCTGGCCAGTTGCAGCGCCTTCTCAACGGCGCGCTCAAAGTCTTTCTCGACCAGCTTGCGTTTCATGCGCCGGCGCAAAAAGTCCGCCCAGATGAATTCGCTGAACGGCGTCGTATCTTTGGCATAGCCGCCGGAGCGGCGCAGTTCGCCGGCCAGCGAGCGGAACGGGTCGTCAACCAGACCGGTGACCGATTTGGGAATGTCCTCGTAGTGGCGGCGGCGCCCCGTATCGTCGAATGGATGCATCCAATTGCGATTGTCCATCATGAACCAGAAGGAGTCGGGTTCGAGCGTGCTCAGATTGGCAATGACCGTCACTGCGATCTCCTGGACGCCTTCCTCGTGCAATGCCAGCGCCAGATGGTGGTGATCGATGACGTAATGCCGCTGCTTCGGGCCGAGGATCACCGGAATCATATGCTTGCCGAGAAATACGGCATCCTTGTCCTTTTTCTTTTCCGCCGTCTCGCGCCAGTGTTTGCGCTTGGCTTTGACTTCGCGCATGCCGACGGTGATCTGGGTCGGACGCAGGTCGGCAATGGCGACCGGCGTCAATCTGGGCTCGCGAACGCTCATGTTCGGCTCCTACAAAAGCGGTTTCCGTCAGATCATACCGCGACGGGGTTCCATCTAAAAGCAAGCCGCCCGATGCTGTGCGGCACCGGGCGGCTTCATGTCGGCAATCGACCGCGAGCGCTCAATGCGCCAGCGGGTCGGGCCGGATCTGGATGTGGACCGCCATCGGCGTCATACCCTTGCCGCCTTCCTTGAGCCAGGGTGTGCGATCGCCTTCCGACGACCACAGGCCCCTGCCCTTCCAGCCGGTGTTCGGATCGTCGATGCGGGCATCAAGTCCCTTGGCATAAAAGCCGAGCGGGTACGGGATGCGCAGCGACACCATCTTGCCGTTGACCAGCGCGGCAAAGCCGTCGCTTTCGTTCGCCGTCGAGATCGGCACGTTATTGCCGAGCCCGACCGCGTTGTGCTGATCGACCCAGGTGTAGTAGCTCGCCTCGGCGCTGTTGTCGCCGATGCCTTGGAAGCCCGGGCCCGGATATTTGTAGAACGCCCAGCCCTCCGGGCAATGATCGCCGGTCGCCTTCGGCCCGTTGAGCGGGCCCTTACATTTAGAGCGATCGAAGCTGCCGAGATGGCCAGAGGCCAGCGACACCCAGACCACGCCTTTGCCGTCGATGTCGCCGCCGCGCGGGCCAAAACCCGGCATCGGCACGTAATAGACTTCCGTGAGCTTGGTCTTGGGATCGAACCGCGCCACGCCGCCTTTGCCGGCGAACACGTTGACCGTGAACCATACCGAACCGTCGACCGGATTCGGCATCACGGCGTAGGTGCCCGAGCCGGCAATCCGCATGTCCTTGCTCGGATCGGCCGGCTTGCCCGGCTCGGTGTAATCGTCGAGCTGGCCGTTGCCGTTGGTGTCGAGCACGAACGGCGCCCAGCCCTGCGCCTTTTCGGCGCTGCCGGTCTGGTCGAACACCTTGGTGTTGAGCCAGCCGGCCAGTTCGCCGCCGCCCGAGGTCCACAACGTGTTGTCCTTGTCAAAGCCGAATTGCAGATGATGCGTGCCGAAGCAGGTGTCGATGAAGGTGAATTTCTGCGTCTTCGGATCGAACATGGCGAGCTGGCGCTCATTGCTGTCGATCGGGAATGCCTTGGCATACGGATTGTCCGAGCCCTTGCGGCAGAACGCCGGCGTGCCGGGCGCGTGATTGGTGCCGGTCAGCCACAGCCTGCCTTGGCTGTCGAACATGTCGTTATGATTGTCGAATTTGGTGTCCCAGACCTTTTCCATGCCCCAATAGGCCGACGCGGCCTGCGGCTTCTCGATGGCCGCATGACCGGGCCCGAGCGCCTCGGGAACGTCCGGGCCTTCCGGCGGCGTGATGTAGGTGACCTTCGCGGTCTTCGGATCGAGCACCGGCAAATGGTCGGTGGCGTATTCCGGCGAGCCGTAGAGCAGGCCGTTGGCATTGACCGTCGGGTTGCGCTTGTCGGACGAGATCAGGTCGTGAAGATATTGCTTCTCGGTGCCCCAATCCCAAGTCGTCACCACGACATTGCGCTCGACCCCTTGCGGCCGCGGCGGCTTGGCGAAGGGCAGTTCGCCCTTGGCGACGCGGTCGGTCCAGTCGCCGAAATATTTTAGCGGCACGCTGGCGAACTTGCCGGCCATCGGGTTGACCATCAGCGGCGCCGCTTGGCCGGATTGGATGCGCCGCGCCCAGGCTTCCTCGCCGCTGTCGAAGTGGCCGAGCTGCGACGGAATGGTCCGCGTCGCCAGCTGACCGAGTTGATGGCAGCCGACGCAGGCCTGGTTCTTGATCGTGGTCAGCCAATCGGCTTGGGTGAGCTTGTCGGGAATGTCGCTCTTGCCGTTGAATTGATCCGCCGCCGGGATCTTCAACATCGCGTACCAATAGATCGCCGGATAATATTGCGCGGCGGCGGCATCGTCAGGCGCCGGCATGGCGGTGAGGTTCAAACGCTTACCCGGCTCGCCGTCGGCCTTGGCGGAATCGACCAGGCCATAGCCACGCACCCACACTTTGTATTTGGCTTTCGGCAGGTCCGGCAGCACGTAGCGGCCCTGGTCGTCGGTCACCACCATCTTGGCAAATCGCGTGCCCAGATCGTTGGTTTCCGCGATCACCCAGACGCCGGCTTCGGCGCCGTGCGGGCTTTTGACGACGCCGCTGATCGATTTGCCGTCGATCGGGACATTTTGCGCGCTCAAGCGCGCCGGTGTCGCGACCAGGACCACCGCAATCGCCGCCACGCCGCAAAACAGTGCTCGCTTCATGCAGACCTCCCTAAAAGATCGGTGCGCGGCGACAGGGCCGGCCCGATGCATGATGTGATTTTGCGCGACTTTGCCCCACGGTCTGCCCACCCGCAAGGGGATTTCGCCGCCGCGATGCCGCCATGCGGCCAGATCATATGCGCCAAGTCATATGCGCGAAGTCATGTGCGCCAAGTCATGTGCGCCAAGTCATATGCGTTCAGTTCGACGTATTGGCGGCGCTGCTCAGCTTCTCGAACAGGCCGGCGAGATCCTTGCGCACCGTCGCCAGTTTCGAAAAATGATCGGTGACCACCGACACTCGCTCTTCGAGTTCGCGTTTGGCGTCGGTGAAAGTTTTTACCCGCTCGGCGAGATCGCCGCCCTCGCCTGCTTCGAGGCGCGCGATACGCAGGGCGAGCTTGTCGCGAATGTCCTGCACCTGGGCGACGAGGCTGAGCACGCCGCTGTCGCCGGCTTCGAGCGGCACGAGCCGCGATTGCAGTTCACCGAGCTTGCCCTTCAACTGGCCGAACACCGCCAGGCGACCCTCGATATCCTCGAGATTTTCTTGGGTCGTCGTCACGAAAGTCGAGACGTCCTTGATGCGGGCATCGATATCGGCTTTGCCGTCGCCGTCGGGTGCGATGATGCCGAGCGCGTTCTCGAGTTTTTCCATCAGCGCGTCGATGTCGTCGTGCAGCGCGGCGAGCTTGGAGAATTGTGCGTCGAGTTGCGCCACGCCGTCGTCGAGCCGCGCTTTGTCGTCGACAAATCCCTTCACCCGCTCGGCGAGCGGGCCTTGTGGCGTGCGCTGGAGCGTATCGATATCGGCTACCAGCACATCGCGCGCTTCGCTCAATTCCTTGACCCTGTCGGTGACGCCGCCTTTTGCCGCGGCGAACGGCGCGAGCCGCCGGTGCAGCTCGGCATAGGCTTCCTTCAGGCTGGCGACGGTTTTCGAAGCGGTCTCGATGCCGTCGCAACGCTCGTGGCATTGCCTGACGAATTCCGTCAGCTTCCGCAGGCGAAGGTCAAGCGCCGTCGCATCGTCACCGCTGGCGATTTCGGCCAGCGCCCGTTCAACGTCGTTCTGGCTGGTATCGAGCTCAAGAAACAGCCGCTCGATCGCGCGCCGGTTCTCCAGCACCGGCACAAGCCGCTCCTTCAGCGCCTGCTGCTGGCCGCGGATGGCGTCGACGCGCGATTGCAGATCGCCGATCTCGTTGCGCTGCTGTTGCACTTGCGCGACACGTTCGGCTTCGCCGAGCCGCTGCTGCACCGCGCCGATCGCATCTTCCGGGTCGGTGCGGGCGAGATGGTGCACCGCCGCGTCGGCATCGATCTGCGATTTTGCCAGTTCCTTGACGCCCTGGCGCACGCCGTCGAGCCGCAGCTCGAGCGCCTGCGCCGCCTTGCGCTGGCGCACCAGGGTGTCACACAGCCATACCGCCGAAGGCAGCAAAACCAGCGGCACCAGCACGATGACCGCCCACGCCACCTTGTCGAGCAAAGGCTCGGCTCGCAACGCCGCGAACAATGCGGCCAAGTCCGATCCACCGCTCACGATCAAAACACCGACCGCGAGCATGAACAGAACGACGCAGATACCGACTAATTTGCCCATGCCGAACGCTTCACCCGATGCCAGTCTTGTTTGGTACGACAGCAGCGGTCCCGGCACAAGTATAGGTTCCCGCGTGGACAAGCGCGGCGAAGCTCGTTATGGGGCAAGGGCATGAGGAAGCCGCAGCACACCACAGCCTTCGTACTCGCGGCGTTTTCGCTTCTGCTCGCGGCCACTGACGCGCATGTGGCCCGCAGCGAAGACCAAGCGCCTGCCGCCGCCGCGCCCGCGCATGCGAACTGCCAGCTCTCCGCGTTCCGTGTCGTCGTCGACGTCGGCCACACCCTCGCTGTGCCGGGCGCGCTGAGTGCCCGCGGCACGGCGGAATATGCCTTCAATCTGCAACTCGCGCAGCAGATCAAAAAGACGCTGGTCGATGCCGGCTTCGACAAGACCGTATTGCTCATCACCGCCAAAGCGCCACCGGCCGGGCTGTTCGAGCGGGCGAACATCGCCAATCGCCTGCCGGCCGATCTGCTTATTTCGATCCATCACGATTCGGTGCCCGACAATCTCATTCACGCCTGGCAGTACGAGGGCCAGGACCAGCAGTACAACGACGATTATCCGGGCTATGCCCTATTCGTGTCGAACGACAATGCCGACCGCGCCGGCAGCCTGTTATTCGGAAAATTTTTGGGCAAAGCCCTGCAAGCGCGTGGCCTGCAATTCACGCCGCATTACACGCTCCCGCTGATGGGCCATCGCCGGCGCCAGTTGCTCGACGCCGATGCCGGCGTCTACCGCTATGACCAATTGGTCGTGCTGCGCTATACCCGCATGCCGGCGCTGCTGCTCGAAGCCGGCTCCATCGTCAACCGGCAGGAAGAACTGGAATTGGCGAAGCCGGAGCGCCGCACGCTCACCAGTGAAGCCGTCGCTGCCGCGGTGGAGGATTTTTGCGCGGCGCGGGCGCATCCGAAAATCGAACAACCGGTGAAACGACCGACCAAGCCGCGCACCGCCAGTCCCGGAGCGGTAGCGCGCTGAGGGTCACGCCGGCGCGGTTTGGCTGGTTTGGCTGCGCCGAAACGCCAACGCCGTAATGATCATGAAATTGACCGCGCTGACGGCGACGCCGGTGGCAAAGGCCGGCGCGTAATAGCCGAAGTGGTCGTAGAGGATACCGCCGATCCAACCGCCCGCCGCCATGCCGGTGCCGCTGCACAGAAGCAACGTCGGAATACGCCAATAGGCCTCGCCGACCGGGAACAATTCGCGCGAGGCCAAAACGTTGGCCGGAACAAGGCCACTGAAGCCGAAGCCGAACAGCGCCGAGACCGTAAACAGGCCGAGCTCGTCCTGGGTAAACATGAACGCCGACAGGCTCAGCGTTTGGCATGCCGACCCGACCAGCATGGTATAGAGGCCGCCGATGCGATCGGACAGCGCACCCCACACCTGGCGGCTCAAGAATGCCGAGCCGAGCAGCACCGACAGCATCGCCGCGCCGCGCACCGGGCTGATGCCGAGATCGCTGCAAAACGCCACCAGATGCGCCTGCGGCATCGACATCGGCACGCAGCAGGTGAAAATCGCGCACATCTGCAATGTGAAAACCAGATTGGCCGGCCAGCCCAGGACGGAATTTTGCGTGCGCGCGGTGCTGGCCACCGTGGCGTGATGCGGCGTATCCGGTGGCTCTGCCAGAACAATGGCGGCGGCGGGCACGATAAGAACGAGCTCGATCGCGGCGTAGAACAGCATCGTGTGCCGCCATCCGACATAGGCGATGGCGCGCTCGAAAATCGTCGGCCAGAACGCGCCGGCGAGAAAGCTGCCGCTGGAAATCAAGGCCAGCGCCGAACCGCGGCGGCGATCGAACCAGCGACTGACATAAACATAGGACGGCGCATTGATGCCGCCGATGCCGATCATCCCGATGAAGAAGCCGTGGCCGACATAGAGCGGCAACGATGGCCCCAAGGTCGACAGCAAAAGCCCTGCGGCAATCATCACGGCGCCGCCGATGACGGTCCAGCGCACCCCGACCCGCTCGGCGACGCGGCCCATGATGATGCCGCCGAGCCCGGCGCCGACCCAGACCAGCGCGCCCGCAAGCGCCGGGATCGAGCGTTCGCCGTTGACCTCGGCGGCGATGTTTTTCAGCGCCACCACGGTGATCCACGGCGCGCCGAAGGCGACCGCCATGACCACCAGCACCACGGTCGCCACGACCCAGGACTGGCGCGTCTCCACTGACGACAATGACGGTGATTGCAGCATGAACTTCGCGTTGCAGGCGCGCCCGGCGGGGCTCGTGGCTTGATTTAGCGGTATAACAGCGCACCGACTTGACTGACCAGAAAAAAGACAGAAATCAGTCACATAGGTTACATGCGCAATCCGGAGGGATCGCCCATGAAGGCAAGCGTCGCCGCCGCGACAATGCTGGCGCTGCTGACGATCAGCGTTTCGTCGGCACTCGCCACTGTCAGAATCTCCGACGATCGCGGCGGACAGATCGGCGATTATCTCAACAAGTACCATGCGCTACGAGAAGCCGGCGACCGTGTCGAGATCGACGGCACCTGCGCCTCGGCGTGCACGATGCTGTTGGGCGTCATTCCGCGGAACCGGATCTGCGTCACGCCGCGCGCGGTGCTGGCCTTTCACTCGGCCTGGACGCCGACGTCCGAAGGCGAGCAGATCAGTAGTGCGGGCAATTATTATCTGTGGTCGAATTATCCGCCCGCCGTGCGCAAGTGGATCATCCAGCACGGCGGATTGCACTCACGGATCATTTATCTGAGCGGGGCGGAATTGACCGCGATGTATCCGCGCTGTCCTTGACCGGCCGCGGCGAGACCGCCGACCAGGTAAATTATCTGCAGGTCGCGGGAATAATCCAAAGCGTTTGGCAATCTCCTCCCGTGTTTGGGCAATGACACCGTCGTCGCTACGGCAGACGGCGGGTCCAGCACGGAGGAACAAATGGACCCGGTAGCCGGCGGCACTGAGTGTGCGCGCGGACGCGTTGCTGGACTGAAGCGTGGGGCCAGCGCCATGGCTGTCGTGCTCATGGTCGCGCATGCGACGCCGAGCTTCGCGGCGGGCGATGCGGCCCATGGCGCGACGGTCTACCGCCAGTGCATGATCTGCCACTCGCTCGACAAGAACGGGATCGGCCCCAGCCATCACAATGTCTTCGGCCGCGCGGCCGGCAGCGTTGCGAACTACAATTACTCGGCCCCATTGAAGGCTTCGAACATCGTCTGGAACGAGACCACGCTCGACCAATGGCTCGCCAATCCACAGGCCCTCGTCCCCGGAACCAAGATGATGTTCTCGGTCGATAATGCGCAGGATCGCGCCGACGTCATCGCTTTTCTCAAGGAAAAGGCGGGAAGCGAACTGTCGAGCGCGGCACCCGGCGAAAAATGACATCATCTTCGGTTCATTCCCCGATTCAAATCTTCTTGTTCAAACCCCAATCACTTTTCCGGCCAAGCGCGTCACTCAGCCGTGATGGAATTGCGGCGCGGCAACGCGATCTCCTCAGCAGCGGGCGACAAGGTGGTCCTTGTTCGCTTGGTAAACAGGAGAAAAGCCAATGACGACCATTTCAAAACTCGCCCTGATCGCCGCGATCGCGGCCGCGAGCATCGCATCGCCGGCTTTGGCCCAGTCGTTCGATCCGGAGGCCGGCAGCGGTAATGTGGTCCCGTTCAGCTACGGACCCAATCCTATACAGCGCGATGCCGTTGCAGTTCGGCCGGGCAGCCAAGGCAAGATTGCCGCACGTCGGAACGGGCTGCACGCCTTCGCCATGGTTCCGCGCGGCGCGGCGGTCGGTAATGCCAACGACCCGGCGGTCACCGGCGGCGGCAGCGCCGGCTACAATGAAATGCTCCTGCGGTTCTGACCGACGAATGAAAGGGGCGGGCTATGGCTCGCCCCTTCGCGTTGTTTTTCTTCAGTTTTCACCCTCGCCGCCGGTGCAAGGCGTTTTCCGAAGAAATCTTTCCGGATTCGGGAATAAACGGCATGCTCGGCCGATATTGCCCGCAGAAGCCGCCAAAAGCCACCTCGGCTTTGGGCCTGTCAGCTTCATGGGAGAACGGCAATGAGCGATTTCGACAGCAACGATGGCGTAAACCGGCGCAAAGTCCTTGAATGCATGACCTGGGTCGGCACCGGCGTGCTTTGGACCATTTCCGGCGGCGTGCCGCACTCGCTGGGCATCATGGGCGAGGCCATGGCGGCGGACGCGAAGGGACTCACCTTCCTGCAAATCAGCGACAGCCATATGGGCTTCGACAAGCCGGCCAATCCCAATGCGCGCGGCACGCTGGAGGAAGCGGTCGGCAAGATCATCGCGCTGCCGCAAAAGCCCGCCTTCATGATCCATACCGGCGACATCAGTCATCTGTCGAAGGTGAGCGAATTCGACGACGCCGACCGCATCATCTCGCAGAGCAAGCTCGACGTGCATTACGTTCCGGGCGAGCACGATTTCCTCGACCCGGACCAGAAACTCTACCACGACCGCTACGGCCGCGGCACCAAGGGCGCCGGCTGGTACAGTTTTGACGCCAACGGCGTGCACTTCATCGGCCTGGTCAACGTCGTCGATCTCAAGGCCGGCGGGCTTGGCAATCTCGGCAACGAGCAACTGGAATGGCTCGAAGCCGACGTGAAGAGCCGCTCCGCGTCGACCCCGATCGTGGTGTTCGCGCATATTCCATTGTGGACGGTCTATCCGGAATGGGGCTGGGGCACCCAGGACGGCGCCCAGGCGCTGACTTACCTCAAGAAGTTCGGCTCGGTGACGGTGCTCAACGGCCACATCCACCAGGTGATGCAGAAGGTGGAGGGCAACGTCACGTTCCACACCGCCCGCTCCACCGCGTTCCCGCAGCCGGCGCCGGGCGCCGCGCCCTCGCCCGGCCCGATGAAGGTCGAGGACGACAAGCTGCGCACCATGCTCGGCACTGCCAGCATCACGTTCAAGCAGAACGAGAAGCAGCTCGCCATCATCGACACGCCGCTGAAGAGCTAAAAGGACAAGACCATGCTGCGAAGTGCAATCAGCGCGGCGCTCATCGGCGCCGCGGTCGGGTCAGTGTTGGCTGGCGGCGTGCTGTTCGCCCAAGCACAAACACCGGCGCCGGCGGCCGTCGGCATCGACAACTTCACCTTCAATCCGGCAACGCTAACGGTGAAGGCCGGCACCACGGTGACCTGGACCAACAGGGACGACATCCCACATGGGCTCGCCGCGACCAACAATGCCTTCAAGCGATCGCAGGCGCTCGATACCGACGACAGCTTTTCGTTCACCTTCACCACGCCGGGCACCTACCAGTACTTCTGCTACATTCACCCGCACATGACCGGCACGATCGTGGTAGAAGCGGCAACAGGCAGCAACACGACGCCCTGATGCTCGATCGTCTGCAGCACCAAGCGTCGGCGGCACCATGGATGGCCGGACGCGCGACAATGACCGCAACAGACAACGTCGATGGCGACAAAGCGCGGCGTTTTCGCGACGCCGCGCTGCCGCATCTCGACGACGTCTTCACGCTGGCGCGCTACATGATGCGCAACGCCGCCGACGCCGAGGACGCGGTGCAGGAATGCTATCTGCGGGCGCTGCGCCATTTCGACAGCTATCGCGGCCCGGCGATGAAGCCGTGGCTGTTGGCGATCCTGAAAAACGTCTGCGTCGCCGAATTCGCGCGCCGCAGCAGGCAGCCGGTGCCGGCGGGAAGCACCGAAGAAGACATCCCGCTTGAAGAAGTGCCGATGTGGCAGGAGCCGCAAGCCTCGCCGGAAGCGGAGCTGCTGCGCCGCTTCGACGACGCCACGATCCGCCGCCTGGTCGGCGCCCTGCCGCAGCCGTTCCGCGAGACCATCGTGCTGCGGGAAATCAACGACCTGTCCTATCGCGAGATCGCCGACATCGTCGGCGCGCCGGTGGGAACGGTGATGTCGCGGCTGGCGCGTGCGCGCGCCATGCTGCGCACGGCGTGGAATGCCGAGGATGGATCATGACCTGCGACGAAGCCGAAATCCTGCTGCATGCGCTCATCGACGGCGAGCTCGATGCCGGCCATGCCCGTGACGTCGAGACCCACGTGGCGGCCTGCCCCGCTTGCGCGGAGAAGCTCAAGGCGTTCCGCGCCATGCGCGAAACGATGGCGCAAGCGCCGCTGAAGGAAGCCGCGCCGGCGCATCTGCGCAACCGCATCGAAGCGGCACTGGCGGTGCCGGCGGCGGCGGTCTCCGCTCCGCGCCAATCATGGTTGGCGTCCGCGCACGCCTCTTTGCGCGAATCTTGGAAAAATTTCTTCGGCGGTTTCGCCGTCGGCACCGCGCTGTCGGCCGCCGTGGCGGCGAGCCTGGTCATTGCCGTGGTCCGCAACGACCAGAATCAGCAGATCGCGAGCGACGTCGTGTCGGCGCACTTGCGCTCGTTGCAGGCCGGTCATCTGACTGACGTCGAAACCAGCGACCAGCACACCGTCAAGCCGTGGTTCAACGGCAAGCTCGACGTCGCTCCGCCGGTCATCGATCTGACCGCGCAAGGTTTTACCCTGATCGGCGGCCGGCTCGATTACATCAACGGCCAGCCGGTGGCCTCGATCGTCTATCGCCGGCGCAAGCACGTGATCAATCTGTTCGTCGGCGAGCCGTTGGGCGTCGCGATCCGCGGCGTCAAGGACGAGATCGTGCAGGGCTTTAACATCCGCCATTGGAATGAGTCAGGCCTCGATTTGTGGGCGGTCAGCGATATCGATGCCGGCGAGCTCGATGAATTCGGCCAGAAATTTACCGCCGCGCTGCACGCGCCGGCACCGTCCTGAACCGCCGTTCAGTCCGGGCATAAACAACAAAACTGGCCTAAATGGCGATTTTTCAACGCCACGCCATGCGTTGGCGCAATCGTGATTTGCAGCGTTCTGATTTTGGCCCGACCGCGCTATATTGCCAGGGGTGCGGCGACAGCGCATCGGCTACGGATAGCAATAATGCAACGAAATTTTGTCACGGCCGGTTTGCTCACGTTCCTCGGCATTTTCTTCATCGGCGCTCCGGCATCGCAGTCGGAGCCGCGCACGGTGACACTTGATCTGTTCATGATCGACTACAAGTTTATTCCAAATCATCTGACCTTCCAGCGCGACGTGCATTACCGGCTGCACATGGAAAACCACGGCAAGGAAACCCACGAGGTCACGGCGCCGACATTTTTCGGCACCACCGAGATCGACAATCCCCAGGTCCTCAATCGCGAGCATACCGAGGTGGTGATGCAGCCCGGCGACGTCAAGGATCTGCTGCTGACCGCGCACAAGCCCGGCACGTACGATCTGCGCTGCTCCGATCACGATTGGAACGGCATGGTCGGCGGCGTAACCGTCGAATAAACGCCGGACATCGCCCCCGCGCGTCGCCGACCGCCCGCCTGCGGCCGGCAGCCGCCATTCTGGGCACGACGGTGAAAAAACGTGCCGCGTTGGTGGCAGCCGATACCAGCGCTTGCTGCGGCAACGGCCGCCACGACCAATCGACGAACCCCGAAATATGCCGCCGGCACCGCGTCCGGCCGCAATTAAAGGCTTGGCAAAGCTACGCGGCGCAGCACAGCCCTAAAAAGCAATTTGTCGCGGCACCAATCTTGCTTGAACGCATTATCGGAGGGGCGCCTTGGGCGGGCTTCGTGGACACCTTGGAAAAAGGAGTCGCCGATGTGTGACTTTAGCCTTCAAAGCGTTCGGTCGCGGCCCGCGCAAGTGGGCGACAAGCTGGTAACCCAAGACTTCGGCACGGGAACGCGCGGGTTCGCCGCAGCCGACGACCGCGGCCTGGCAGTGTGTGTGCTGCCGGGAACCGAACTGGCCTTCGCCAGCGACGTGGCGTGCCTGCCGGCCGGCCTGCTCGGCTGGAAGACCAAGACCATCAACCACCAAACCGCCATCTTCCGCCAAGTCAACAAGGACAAGATGGCGGCACATCACGATGCGCTGGAATTTCCCGACGGGCGCATCGTGCTGCTGACATTGCTGTGCGAGGGCCAGGCGGCCGCCGTGCTGCAATTGCCGGCCAAGCCGGCCACCGCGGAAGAAGCGCGGGACCAGGTACGGGTCAGTTACGTCGGCTGAGACGCGCCTGCCCGCCTGCCCGGCCGGGTCGCAATCGAAAGCGTAAGAGCCGGCTGCCATGCTGGCGGCCGGCTCTCGAGGCGTTTCACGTTGTCGCATTTCACGTTGTCGCGCCGGGCGATCGATCGGCAAAACCGCTCACGCTCCGGTCCACGATCTTCTAGCCTCGAACATCGCCATCTGCAGACGAAGCGCCGCCTTGACATTGCGCGGTCCCATTTCGGCGAATGGCGCGATTGGTGGGCTCGTCTTCGTACCGACTAGCCGGTGGCGCCCACCCTCAATAGTCCTATTATATGTCATGCGCGTTGACATTGCGGGCACAAAGCCCCCAGGGGACAGCAATATTGCGTCCGCGACTTGTCACAGATCGGTATGCCGGAGCGTTTCAAAAACGGCTGCTTTTGAACGAGATGGTATTGGGAACCGCGATTTTCATGTCATGAATTCTTCGCCATGAATGACGCGACCAAGGAAAGTGCAGTCGAGCCCACCGTTGGCACGAGCGTGGCACCGAGCCCGCAAGGCCAACCGCCATCGACCGGCGCGCTCTTCATCAAGGTCTTTCCCTCCATCATGCTGCCGATGTTCCTTGCGGTGGCGGACCAGACCATCGTCGCCACCGCATTGCCGGCTATTGCCTCAGGGCTAGGCGAGATCGAGCGCGCGTCCTGGGTGGTAGTGTCGTATCTGATCGCCAACACCATCGCGGCCCCGGTCTATGGCCGGCTCGGCGATACGTTCGGCCGGCGCGGGATGATGATCTTTGCGCTGGCGATCTTCGTACTTGGCTCGGTGCTCTGCGCGCTCTCTCCCAATATCGAATTCCTCACCGCCGCCCGCGTGCTGCAAGGATTTGGCGGCGGCGGCCTGATGACGCTGTCGCAGGCGCTGATCGGCGAGGCCATTCCGCCGCGCGAGCGCGGCAAATATCAGGGCTATCTCGCCGGCATTGCGGTCACGTCCAGCACGTTCGGGCCGGTCGCCGGCGGCTATCTCACCCAGGCGTTCGGCTGGCAATCGGTCTTCCTCATCAACCTGCCGCTCGGGTTCATTGCCTTCTTTCTGGTGCTCCGCCTCGACGCGCGCCCCGGCGATCGGCGCCGCACCACCTTCGATACACCGGGCCTGGTGCTGTTCATCCTGTTCGTCAGCCCCGTCATCTTGGCGCTCGAGCAGGTGCAGCGCATGGACGCGAAAACCTTGCCCATGGCGTTCGGGCTGTTGGTCTTCGGCATATTGTCGCTGCTAGCGCTGTTGTGGCAGGAGCAGCGCAATACGGCGCCGCTTCTGCCACCGCGGCTGTTCCGCAACCCGTCGGTCTGGCGCAGCGACGGGCTCGCGGCCTGCCACGGTGCGGCGCTCGTCTCCCTGATCACGTTCCTGCCGATCTATCTGCGCGCGGTGCGCGGCGCATCGCCGGCGGAAACCGGCCTGCTGCTGCTGCCGCTGACATTCGGCATCGGACTCGGCTCGCTGATCACCGGCCAACTCGTCTCCAGGACCGGACGTACCGCCATATACCCGACCTATGGGCTCGCCGCGGCGACGGCGGGATTGGTGTTCCTCGCCTTCGGCCTGGCGCATTTGAGTCTCGGCCAGATGCCCTGGGTGTTCTTTTTCATTGCGCTGTTCATGGGCAGCGTCATGGCGGTGGTGCAGATCACGGTGCAGACCGAGGCCGGACCGCGCATGCTCGGCACCGGCGCGGCCATGGTGCAGTTCTCCCGCTCCGTCGGCGCGGCATTCGGCACCGCCACGGTGGCCGCGATCTTGTTCTCTATTCTCGCCGTCACCGACCGCGACACCGCAAGCCTGTTCGGCGCCATCATCGACCAAGGGCCCGAAGCCATCGCGGCGCTGCCGGCCGCGCGGCAAGCCATCATCCAGTCGGAAATCGCCGACGCGTTTCGTTCAGCCTTTCTGACCATTGCGTTATTCACGACCGCCGGCACTTGGCTCGCCTGGTCCATGCCGCTGCGCCGCCTCTAGCGGGCGCAAGGCATTGCGGCGCGCGGCGACACGCGGCAGACTCGCCCTAATAAAATAATCAAGACATGACCAAAATCCTGCTGATCCGTCACGGCCACGTCGAAGGCATCAAGCCCGAGCGATTTCGCGGCCGGGCACCGCTCGATTTGACCGAGCTTGGGCGCGCCGAGGCACAAGCCGTCGCCCGGCGCGTTGCCGGCGCCTGGCGGCCGAGCAAAATTTATACGAGCCCGATGGGACGCTGCATCGAAACCGGCGCGGCCATTGCCAAAGCTTGCGGCGCACCGACGGAAATTTGCGACGATTTGACCGACATCGATTACGGCGCCTGGCAGTTCAAAACCTTCGACGACGCCAAAATCGAAAATCCAAAGCTGTTCGCCGCGTGGTTCGCAACGCCGCATCTTATTCGTTTTCCGAATGGCGAATCGTTACAGGACCTCGTGGCGCGCGCCGCCAATGCGTTGCGGTTCGCGCTGGCCCGCCATCCCGACGACACCATCGTGCTGGTCGGCCATGACAGCGTGAACCGCGCGCTGCTGATGCAACTGATCGATCAGCCGCTGTCGGCCTATTGGCGGATCGCGCAATCGCCGTGCTGCCTCAACGAGATCGATGTCATTGACGGCAGGATTTGCGTTCAGCGTATCAACGAGACCGGCTACCTGGAGGCATTGGCGCGATGAACTTCGTCGGCCGTTCGGTCACGCGCCTTGAAGACCGGCCATTAGTCACCGGCAATGGCCGCTACGCGGCCGATGTCTCGTTTGCGCATCAACTGCACATGCGCGTGGTTCGTTCGTCCCATGCCCATGCACGTATTCGCGCGATCAACACGGCCGCGGCACGCAACGTTCCGGGCGTCATTGCGATCTGGACAGCGGCCGATGTCGCCGACATTCCGCCGATCGACTTTCGCCTCACGCGCATCGAAGGCCTCGATCCCTACCGTCAGCCGATCCTCGCCACCGATTGCGTGCGCTATGTCGGCGAGCCCATCGCCGTCGTCTTCGCCACCGATCCTTATGTCGCGGAGGATGCTGCTGATCTGGTGACAGTCGAGGCAGAGTCGCTGCCCGTGCTGATGGAAGCCGACGCGCCGCCCGGCGTCTTCGATGCCGGCCATTCGACCGAGGTCGCCTTGGTGCGCAAGAGCTTTGGCGACGTGGAGGCGGCGTTCGCCGGCGCCCACGCCGTCGTCGCGCTCGATCTTAAGATCGGCCGCCACAGCGGCGTGCCGATGGAGACGCGCGGCGCCATCGCCCGCGTCGCGCGCGGCATTCTCGAATTGCACGGCGCCGCCAAGGTGCCGCATTGGAACCGCGATGCGCTAGCAAAGATGTTGGGCCGCGAGCCGTCGAGCATGCATCTGCATGAAGGCCATGTCGGCGGCGGCTTTGGCGTGCGCGGCGAAATTTATCCCGAGGACGTTCTGGTCTGCGCCGCGGCGCTGCGGCTGGGCCGCCCGGTGAAATGGATCGAGGACCGCCGCGAGCACTTGATGGCGGCCAATCAGTCGCGCCAGCAGCACTTTCGTGTCCGCGCCGCGGTCGATGCCGACGGCCGCCTGCTCGCCATCGACGGCGAGTTCTTTCACGACCAGGGCGCCTATGTGCGCACCCATGCGGCCACCGTGCCCGATCTTGCAGCCGCCATGCTGCCCGGCCCCTATCGCATGGCGGCCTATCGCATGGTCGGCCGCATCCGGCTCACCAACAAGACGCCGTGCGGCACCTATCGCGCCCCGGGACGCTACGAAAGCACGTTCGTGCGCGAGCGGCTGATGGATGCGATCGCCACAAAATTCAAAATCGACCCGATCGAAATTCGCCGCCGCAATTTTATCGCCAAGAGCGAGATGCCTTACGTGCTCGGCTTCGACACGCTGGGTACGGAAATGAGCTACGATTCCGGCGATTACGCCGGCTTGCTCGACAAGGCCTTGGCGGCGGCTGACTGGAACAAGTTGCAAGACGATTTGAAACGCCGCCGCGCCGGCGGCGAAACGGTCGGCGCTGGATTGGCCGTGTTCGTCGAGAAAAGCGGGCTCGGGCCGTTCGACGGCGTGCGCGTGACCGTCGACACCAGCGGCTCCGTCGAAGTCGTCACCGGCGCGGCTTCGATCGGGCAAGGCGTCGAAACCGTCATCGCGCAGATTTGCGCCGATGCGCTCGGCGTCGATTACCGCCGTATCAACGTCGTGCACGGCCAGACCGATCGCATCGCCTATGGTACGGGCGCCTTCGCCTCGCGCGTCACGGTGATGACCGGCGAAGCCACCCGCATCGCGGCGACGAAGGTGCGCGACAAGGCGCTTGCGGCCGCGGCCGCGCTATTGCAATCCGCGCCGGAGACGCTCGACATCATCGACGGCAAGGTGGTGCGCAAAGAGGCGCACAAATCTGCCGCGCCAGGTCCGTCGGTCGCACTCGGCGAAATCGCCCGCGCGCTGGCACCCGCCGCAAAACTCCTCGGCGATGCACTGCCCGGCCTTTCGGCCGAAGGCTGGTTCGAGTCGCACCGCATGACCTATCCTTACGGCGTGCATCTCGCCGTGGTGCGTGTCGACCGCGACAGTGGCACGACCGTCGTCGAGCGCTATGTTGTCGCCTACGACATCGGCAAGGCCGTCAACCCGATGCTGGTCGAGGGCCAGATCGCGGGCGGTGTGGCGCAGGGGCTCGGCGGCGCGCTGTTCGAGGAATTCCTCTATGACGCCGGCGGCGAGCCGCTTGCGGTCAACTTCGCCGATTATCTGATGCCGACGGCGCGCGAAATTCCGCCGATCGAGATTTTGATCACCGAGGATGCGCCGAGCCCGCTCAATCCGCTCGGGCTTAAAGGCGCCGGCGAAGGCGGCGTCAATCCCGTCGGCGCTACCATTGCCGCGGCGATCGACGACGCGCTCGGCACGCCGGGCGCCGTGAAAGAGCTTCCGGTCACGCCGCAGCGGTTGCGCGCGATCTTGAAATCTCCACAGCCCGGCTGACGCTTATTTTTTCTTCGCCGCCGCGGCGAAGATGGTCTTGACCGTCGCGTTCAGGTCCGGCTTCGTCGCCGACAAATCCTCGGCGATGCTGGAAATTTTTGCCAGCATTGCCGCCTGATCCGCCTCAGGCAGGTGGATCGCGCTGCCGCCGGAATCCTTCCAGACCTGGCGTTGCGCATCGAAGAACTGGTCGATGAACGACACCATGTCGACCGAAGTCTTAGTTGCATCGTCGCGGACGATCTTCTGCAGATCGGCCGGCAAGGCGTCGACCCACTTCTTGCTCAGCACGGTGATGGAGCTGACATAGGGCTGGTCGGTCTCGACGACGTATTTCGCCGCGTCGATATAGTGCAAGGTCGTGTACTGGGTCATGGTGGTGAGCGAACCATCGATGGCGCCCTGCTGCAGTGCCGGCAGCACGTCGGCGAGTGTCATCGCCACCGGCGAGGCGCCCATCCGCTTGATCATCTCCAATTGAAACGGCGAGGCCAGCACGCGGATCTTCAAGCCCGCATAGTCGGACAGATGCTGGATCTGTTTGCGGGTGATGATCGAGGACGGCCCGATGGGGAAAATGCCGGCGCCGACCAAGCCCTTGTTGGCGCCCAAGCCCAGCATCAGGCCGGTCACCGTGGGGTCCTTGATGGTGCGCTCATATTGCTCACGGCTGGTGAACAGGCCGGGCGAACTCATCGCCTCGTAGCGCTCGTCGACGCCGACCAGAAATTCGGGCGGACCGCACCAGCCCTGGATCGAGGCGAACTGCACGCCCTCGATCTGCCGCGGAATGGCACCGAGCTGGCTCGCCGGATAAATCTCGCCTTTGATCCGGCCGCCGGAATCCTTTTCCACCGCCGCGACGAAGCGCTTGAGCCACTCGTGCTGGGTGTCGTTGATCGTGGCGGTGGAGAGCTTCATGGAGATGGGAGCCGTACCCTGCGCGGCGGCGGGCGACGCCTGTAACGCCGCAAACCCGGCAATGGCGACGGCTATGCCGATCGCCCGAACGGCCGCTTTTCGCTGTCCACCCATCGTCTCCCTCTCCCCGCTTGTGCCGCGCGGATAGTGCCGGACCTTGGCAACCCGATCAATGGACAGCGTGCCACAGTCGCTTGCCTGCAACGTCAGGTGTCGGCGGCGATGAAATGCGTCACCTTTGGCGCGCCCACCAGCGAGAACCTGTCCACCGCCTCCTGCACCAGGCGATCCGCATTGGTGACGCGCTCGTGCTGGCGCAAATGCTCCATCCAGGATTCGACGAGGAAGATTTCGAGGATACGGCCTTCCTCGGCGGCGTCCTCGTACACACCCCAGCGATAGGCGCCGTCGCGGCGCCGTTCGGGCTCGAGCTTGACGATCGCGTCGAGGAACGCGTCGCGGTCCCGCGGCCGGATGCGGTATTCGACGGTGACCAGGACCGGCCCGCGATCGTGCTCGATGTCTTGTGCGGTGATCGGCGCCGGCCAGTGCATGGACGGCGTCAAGTCGGTGCCCATGGCGGTTTGCAGCTTCCAGCGCCACGTCAGCGGGATGGCAGCGATCGCGCCAGCCGCGGCAAGAAAGTGCGCGATGGGCAATCCGACCCACGTGGCGACCTCGCCCCAGACCGTGCTGCCGAGCGTCAGGCAGCCGAAAAACACCGTGGTGTAGAGCGCGAGCCCGCGGCCGCGGACCCAGTCCGGCAACGCCACCTGCGCCGACACGCTCAACGTCGCGAGCGAGGCGATCCAGGTCGCGCCGGCCAGCGCGCTCGCAACGAGCGCAATCGCGGGCTCACGGGCGACGCCGTAGAGCACCATTGCCAGCGCCTGGCCGAGCGCGCCCAATGCCATGACCCGGTCCGGCCCCAGCTTCGTCTTCAGCCACGGCAGTAGGAACGCGCCGCTGACGGCGCCGGCGCCGATGACGCCGAGCAGGATGCCGTAAAACTCCGGTCCGCTCGCGATCTGGGAACGCGCGACCAGCGGCAGCAGCGCCCAATAGGCGCTGGCGAACAGAAAAAATCCTGCCGCCCGCACCAATGTAGCGCGCAGATGCGGATTGTGCCGGGCGTAGCGAAGACCGGCCGTCATCGCCTGGCCGAAACGCTCGGCCGGCAGCGGCGTGCGCACCGTTCGCTTTTGCCGCCACCACAACAAGGCGCCGACGATGCCCAGATTGGAAATAGCGTTGATCCAGAACGGCGCGGCAATGCCCAGCGCGGCGATGGTCACGCCGCCGAGCGCCGGGCCGATGGCACGGGAAATGTTGACGCCGACGCTGTTGGCAGCAATGGCCGGCGGCAAGTCTTCCTTGGGCACGAGTTGCGGCACCACGGCCTGCCATGCGGGAATGGTGAGCGCGCCGGCGGCGCCGATCAGAAAAGTGAACAAGAGCAGATTGCCAGGCGTGGCCAGCCCGAGCCCGACCATCGCCGCGTAGATCGCCGATACCGCCGTGGTCAGCGTCTCGACCACGATCAAGAATTTGCGCTTGTCGAAAATATCAGCGAGCGCGCCGGCCGGCAGCGCGAACAGGAAGATCGGCAGCGTGCTCGCCGCCTGCACCAGCGCCACAATCAGCGGATCGGGGTTGAGCGTGGTCATCAGCCAGCCCGACGCCGCGCTGTACATCCAGCCGCCGACATTGGAGACCAGCGTCGCCGTCCAGATCACGGCGAACGCCGGATGGCGGAACGGCGCCGCGAAGATTGTGGGTGAACTTGCGCCCGCCGCGTTGCTCATTTTCGATAACATAAGCCGGTCCGCTGCCGGCTCAAGTTCCATGACCCGCAGATTTCGGGTGGGCTTGCGTCCTCAGGAGTTGCTAGCCTTTGCCGCACTGCACATCGGAGGTCATACCATGCCGGCCAAAACCAGCGCCGCCGTGAAAGCCGCCGACGAAACATCCGTCGACCGGCGCATCGACGCTAACGATTGGCACGCGATCGGCAACGATCTCGACGGCTTCGGTTGCGCTGTTTTGCCAAAACTGCTGTCGCCGGGCGAGTGCGACGACGTCGCCGCGCTTTATCCGCACGAAGAGCATTTTCGCAGCCATATCCACATGGCGCGGCACGGTTTTGGCAAGGGCGAATATCGCTATTTCAAATATCCGCTGCCCCCACTGATCGCCGAATTGCGCACGGCGCTCTATGCCCATGTGGTGACCTTCGCCAACGCCTGGAACGAGCGCATGAATATCGCCACGCAATATCCGAAAGCGCATGCCGATTATCTGAAAATCTGCCACAAGGCCGGCCAGACGCGCCCGACGCCTTTGCTGCTGCAATACGCCGCCGGCGACTTCAATTGTCTGCACCAGGACCTTTACGGCGATCTCGCCTTTCCGCTACAGGTTACCGTACTGCTGTCGGCGCCCGGCCGCGATTTTGCCGGCGGCGAATTCGTCCTGACCGAGCAGCGGCCGCGTATGCAAAGCCGCGTCGAGGTGGTGCCGCTACAGCAAGGCGACGCCGTACTGTTCGCCGTTCACAACCGACCGGTGCAAGGCACCAAGGGCCCCTATCGCGTCAATCTGCGCCACGGCGTCAGCCGGCTGCGCTCCGGCCGCCGCCACACGCTCGGTATCATCTTTCACGACGCGCGATAACTCAAACCGGCCGAGCGAGCGGCCACACATAAAGCGCGGCGGCCAAAATTCCGAGCGCGGTGCGGACGGCGTGCTGCCGCGCCCAGGTCACGATCAGCGCGCGCGACGCGGCGGCCTGGTTTTTTGCCAGCGCGTTGAGCTGATCGTTGGTCGGCTTGACGATGAGCAGCGTGTAAGGCCAGTTCGCCAGGATCAGCACCGCGCCGGGCAGCCAACGCCAATCCTGCGTCTGCCACGCCGCGATCAAGCCGAAAATTCCCGACAGCAAGGCGAGGCTTGCCTGCATCTTGAAGCCGCGCGCATAGCTGAGCTTCCACTCCGCCAGCAGGCTCGCATCGTCGAGCGCCAGCCGCGCCGGCTGTTCGGCTTCGTTGACGTAGAACGCCGCGCCCGCAAAGGCGGCGGCGAAGGCGAGCGCGGTCGGGCCTGTTATCATGGTTCGATTCCTCGTTTCACGCCGGCGCCGGCGCCGGCGCCCGGTGCGACATCCAGCGCCCGGCTTCGGCCGCGGCGAACAGTTCGGCGAGCGCCGCGTTGGTCGCGGCCGGCTCCTCGGTGGTGATGGTGTGGCTGGCGCGCGGGATCACCAGAAGCCCGGCGGTCGGCGCGGTGCGTTTGAGGAACACACTGCCGTCGAGGCAAGACTCGTCTTCGTCGCCGACGATGATCAGGAGCGGCACGGAAAATTTCTTCAAGTCAGCTTCCAGGTCCCACAGGGTCGGCCGCTTGCTTTGCAGCATCGACATGGTCAGCGCATGGCCAAGCGCGGAATGCTCCGACAGCATGCGGATGAATTCGGCATAGCCGCGCGGATCCTTGTGCTTGTGGGTCTGGCGCATCTGGCCGTCGCCGTAGATTTTTGCCGCTTCCGCCATGCCCTTTTCGATGAACATCGCCGAGGTCTCGAGCGCCACTTTGCGCATGGCGGCGCGCTGCGCCGGATCGGGCAGCGAGCCCCAGCCGCAGCCGGCCGCAGCCACCGAGATGCAGCGGTCGGGATGATGCAGGCCGACATGCAGCGCGGTGTAGGCGCCCATGGAATGGCCGACCACATGCGCCTTCTTGATGCCGAGCGCATCCATCAGCGCGATGACGTCGGAGCGCGCCATATCCTGGCCGTAACGGGTCGGGTCGTCCGGCACATCGGACGGTGGATAGCCGCGCTGGCTGTAGGTGACGCAGCGATGAGTGCGCGCGAAATAGCGCATCTGCGGCTCCCACTGCCGATAGTCGCCGGCGAATTCGTGAACGAAGACGATCGGCGTGCCGGTGCCGACCTCTTCGTAGTATAGCTGCGTGCCGTCCGTGGTTTTGATCTTTGGCATTTTTGATCTGCGCCTCGTTAATTCAAGAACGAACGATGCCGCGCGCGGCGTCGCCGAGCGCTTCGACCGGCGCATCGCCGGCATCGAAGATCGCCAGCACGCGGCATGGGCACGCTTCGAGACCTTCGTAACGCCAAGGGAAGGCACCGATGATGCAGCGCTTACCGAGCACGGTTTCAAGATCGCCGCCGAGATTTTCGGCGTGCAGCAAGCCTTCCTGGAAGGCGTAATTGTGAAACGGGAACACGTCCTGCCTGACTTTGCGCCCCGAGCGCTTGTGCACGTACTCGAATGTGCCGAAATAATCCGCCGGCGGTTTACCCATGGCCTTCTCGAACTCGCGGGCGACGTCCGGCCGCATATGGCGGATCGAGGTGTTCATCGGATGGTCGCATGAGCCGGTATCCATGCCGAACCATTTGATCTTGCGCTTGAGCATCCACTCCAGCGTTTCGAGCGTCGGGCCCGGGTGATAACAGAAATAGCGCACCAGATCCTGCTGGCTCTGGCCTTCGTAATATTTGTGCCAACCGGTGTGCAGAATGAGGATGTCACCGTCGCGAATCTCGGCGCCGGATTTCTCGATCATTGCCGGCGTGATCGCCGACCAGTCCGACACCTGTGGCTCGAGATCGACCACGACGCCGTGGCTGACCAGATAGTCGAGCGGCAGCGAGGCCATATCGCCGGTCCGCCCGTCGGTCGCATGCATGGCGCCGTCGAAATGGGTGCCCGAGTGCATCGAGGTCTCGACGCGCTGGGCGACGATGCCGACGGTCTGCAAGTTCTGCGCGTAATACATCTTGTTGCCGGCATACCCGACCCAGCCGGGGGTGTGGATGCTCATGGTATGGGACAGATCGACGATCTTCATGGGCTTTTCCGGCCTGTTCGCGCGATGCGCCAGCATGGTACAAAATTTAACAACCTGGCAAACCATACCCATGAAGCTCGATCCCCTTGTCAAGCCGCGCTCGGTCGCCATCGTCGGAGCTACCGACCGCGCCGGGCCCGGCCGCACCGTCATCGAATCGCTGGGTGCCATCGGCTTCACTGGGACGATTTATCCGGTGAACCCGAAATATCCGACCGTGCTGAACATCAAATGCTATCCGAGCCTCACCGAATTGCCCGAGGCGCCGGACATTGTCGTCTTCAGCATCCGCAATCCGCTGATCCCCGAGCAGATGCGGCTTGCGGTCAAGCGCGGCGCGCGCGCCGCGGTGATCTACGATTCCGGCTTTGCCGAGCTGGGCGGCGACGGCGCAAAACTCCAGGACGAGATTGCCGCCATGGCGCGCGAAGCCCAAATGCCGGTGTGCGGACCGAATTGCATGGGTATTCTCAACCCGCAGGCGAGGGTCACCACCTATAAGCAGAACGTGCGCGATCCGGCGGCGATCGTCGGCAATGTCGGCATCGTGTCGCAGAGCGGATCGGTCTGCATCGCGCTCCTGTCCGACCTGCGCCGCTTCGGCGTCAGCCTCTCGGTGTCCGCCGGCAACGAGGCGGTGACGCGGACCGTCGATTATCTCGATTATCTGATCGACGACCCTAATACCAAAGTGATCGCGACATTCACCGAAACCGTGCGCGAGCCGGAGCGCTATGTCGCTGCGCTCGACCGCGCCGCCGATGCCGGCAAGCCGGTCGTCGTCATCAAGGTCGGCCGCACCGAGCGGACGCAACGCGCCATCACCAGCCATACCGGCGGCCTCGCCGGCTCGTCGCGCGTGTTCTCGGAGCTGTTGCGCGCGCACCGCGCCATCGAGGTCAACGATCTGGACGAGATGACCGAAGTTTTGGCGGTGTGTCAGGGCAAGCGCTGGCCGCGCGGCCGCGGCATTTCGGTGGTGACCGGCTCGGGCGGCTTGTCGGAACTGATCCTCGACAATGCTACCGCGGCCGGCCTCGATCTGCCGCCACTGTCGGCCGAGGAACGCGCCGAAGCGGAGCGCGTCATCGGCCGCATCACCGGCGACGGCAATCCGTTCGATGCCTGGGGCAACGGTAATTACACCGTCAATATTCCGCATGCCATGGCGGTCGTGGACAAAAGCGACCGGATCGACTCCATTCTCTATTGCGCCGACGCGTCTAACGATCCGATCATCGGTCAGCCCAGCCGCGTGTTCGAGAATGTCGACATGCTCACCAAGGCGGCGGCCGCGAGCGAAAAACCTTATTACCTCATGAGCACCCGCGCGGGCGTCATGAACCGCAAGCAGATCGACGGCATGCGCGAGGCTGGCCTGGTGGTGATCGGCGGCACGCGCCAAGGGCTCGGTGCGCTCGACCGCATCGGCCGCTGGAGCGCAGGATTGGCGCCGATTCGCAAAAGCGCTCCGCGACATGGTCTTGCTGACGCATTGAAAGTTCAGCGCACGATCAACGAATTCGATGCCAAGCGGCTGCTTTCGGCTTACGGCATCCCGGTGACTCAGGAGCAGCGCGTCGCGACCGAAGCGGACGCCCTGGCTGCCGCACGCGCGCTCGGTTATCCCGTGGTGCTCAAAATCGTGTCCGACGCCATCGCGCACAAGACCGAGCTTGGCCTCGTCGCCGTCAATCTCAAAAACGACGTGGAACTGACGCGCGCCTATGCGCAATTGAACGAGCGCCTGGAAAAACTCGAGCCACGGCCGGCCGATGCCGGTTTCCTGGTGCAGGAATTCGTCGCCGACGGCATCGAGGTGTTCGCCGGCGTGTCGCGCGATGCCGATTACGGCCTCTCGCTCGCCTTCGGCATGGGCGGCATCGCCATCGAGGTGGTGCGCGATTTCGCTTTGCGCATGCTGCCGCTGCGCGACGGCGATGCCGAGGCGATGATCGCCGAGACGCGCGGCGCGGCGCTGTTCGGCGCGGTTCGCGGCCGTCCGGCGAGCGACGTAAAAAGCCTTGCCACGTGCCTTTACGCGCTGGCCGACTTCGCCTGGCATCATGCCGCTGCGATTGCCGAAATCGATCTCAATCCCATCAAAGTGCTCCCCGAAAACCGCGGTTGCGTCGTGGTCGATGCGTTGATCGTCACGCAACCGGCGGAAAAGAAATAAGAAAAATAGGCCGCTAGGCCGCGACCGGCGCGACGTCGCAGACCTGCGTCACGGGTTCCGGCAGCGCCGCGCCGGCAAAATCGTAGCCGACGACGCGCAGGATGCCGGACGCGGGACACATGGCGACCGCAAGCCGCGTGTAAGGATTGAGCACCGGCTCGCGCACCCAATCGAAGCGGCCGTCCGCCAACGCACCGTCCCAGTTCGCCAGCGCTTCGCGGCGCGCCCGGCTGTAGCCCGTCGCCTCGTCGAATGAGCTGACGAGAAACCGGCGCGTGCCGATGCGACCTTCCCAGCCCGGCCGCGGCGGCACCCAATCGTTGGCGGCGCAGGTATCGTTCTCGCGAGTAACAAAACCGGTCTCGGTGCGCTCGATCACGCAGCGTTCGTCGGCGCCGCAGCCGATCAGCGTAAAAATCACCGGCCGCGCTACCGGCGTCGTTTCAAGCAGGTGCCGCGCCGCGGAATAATCCTCGCAGGTCTCGAAAGCTTGGCGCAGCAATTGGTCCGGCGGCATGAGATCGGTGCGCCGCCAGATCTTCAGTGCGTTCGCCGCGAAATCGTATGGACGCAACCAGCGATGCCGCATGCGCCGCCACATCGGCGCCTGGTTGATGCTGGCGGCAAAGCGGCCCGGTGCCATGGCGGTGAGCGCGCCGACATAGCCGGGCCAGGTCACGCTGAAGAAATCGCCCGCGACGCCGCCGGCGCCGCGCATGTGCGCAACCGCGATGTGGCGGCCAAGACCTTGGAACGGCCAATCCAGTGTGCGCAAAAGCCACGGCGCGCCGTCCTGCTCGACGGCGCGGGCGGTGCAGCCCCACTGATAGGAGGCATTGAGCAGCCAGATGCCGGAGAAATTCAGCGCTGCCGCGATCTGCGCGATTTCCGCCACATAGGGCGAGCGCGAGCGGCCAAGCCAGCGGCGCGATGCCCAATCGAGCGCCGGAACCAGAGGCTTCGTCGCGGTCGGAAAAAACGCGAGACAGGCGTCGCGCAAGGCGCGCGCCTGCTCGGCGCATTGCCGCGCATGATCGAGCGGTCCGCCGTCGCGAATATCGATGATCGGGATAGCCGGCAGGCTCATGATGCGAAATGCCGCTGGTTTGGCCCCTTCCGGACGATTCGACCGATAGTATAGTGCCGGCCATCCGACGGCCACGAGGGAACGCCATGAACATCGCACGCCGACATTTCCTGAACCTTGCCGCGGGCGCCGTCGCGATGCCGGCGGTGTCGCGCCTGGCGCAGGCGGACACTTATCCCTCGCGGGCGGTGCATGTCATCGTGCCGCAGGCGGCTGCCAGTTCCACCGACATCCACGCCCGCCTGGTCGGGCAATTTCTGCAGGACCACCTCGGCCAAGCCTTCGTCGTCGACGTCAAGCCGGGCGCCGGCGGCAATGTCGGCACCGAGTTAGTGGTGCACGCGACGCCCGACGGCTACACGCTGCTTACGGTGAACTCGCAGAACGCCATCAGCCCGTCGCTCTATCCCGACCTGACGTTCAACTTCCTGCGCGACATCGTGCCGATCGGCCAGATCAGTCTGGCGCCGATGATCATGGAGGTGAACCCGTCGGTTCCCGCCAATACGGTTCCAGAGTTCATTGCTTATGCCAAAGCCAATCCCGGCAAGATCAGCATGGCGTCGGCCGGCGTCGGCGGCCCGCAGCATCTTGCCGGCGAATTGTTCAAATCGATGACCGGACTCAATCTGGTGCACGTGCCCTATCGCGGCTCGACGCCGGCGGTCACCGACATGCTTGCGGGCCAGGTGCAATTGATGTTCGACGTGACGCCGACCGCATTGCCACAAGTCAAGGCCGGCAAATTGCGCCCGCTCGCCGTGACCACGAAAGCGCGCCTCGATGCGCTGCCCGACGTGCCGTCGCTGTCCGATTTCCTGCCCGGCTACGAGGCCGAAGGCTGGCTCGGCATGGGCGCGCCGACCGGCACGCCGCAGGCGATCATCGACACGCTCAACAAGCAGATCAACGACGCGCTCGCCGACGACAAGATCAAGCAGCGGCTGACCGATATCGGCGTCGTGGTGCACGGCGGGTCGGCCGCGGATTTCGGCAAGTTCATCGCTTCGGAAACCGCGAAATGGGGCAAGGTGATCAAGGACGCCGGCATCAAGCCGGATTGATCGAGACAAAGCCGCCGATCAGCAAGCGGCCGGCGCCGGCCCTTGCAATCTGCATTTGACCTGACCCCACCGAATGCGTGAGGGCGTGATCGCCATCGCGAACGGGACATATTGCAACTTGTGGTGAGGGCGATCTTCCGTCAATATCGAAGCTGCGTTTGCGTGGGGGGACGGGTATCGTGGCCAAGAACATCATTCTGCTTTCGGACGGCACCGGCAACAGTGAATCAAGTCCGTTCAAGACCAATGTTTGGCGACTCTACCAGGCCATCGACATCGGGCCGCCGCCTCCGGACGGTTTCGAGCAGATCGTTTATTACGACAACGGCGTAGGCACCGAATCATTCAAGCCGCTCGCCCTATTGGGACAGGCCATAGGGGTCGGGGTCGCGAACAACGTCAAGAACCTGTACACATTTCTATGCCGCAACTATCAGCGCGGCGACAATATTTGGCTGTTTGGTTTCAGCCGCGGCGCATTCACGGTCCGCGTTCTCGCCGGACTCATACTTCGCTGCGGGTTGGTCACGGCAGACAGCGACGATGAACTCAGCGAACGCGTCAAGCTCGCCTATGCCGAATACAAGCGGGACGTGGCGCGACGCGCCACAGCCACGCGTCCGCTCATCTTAGGGAAGCTTCTGGGCGGGATAAGCACCGGGAGCGGCACCGATCACGTCGAGTTCAATTTTCCCCAATACTTTCCCCACATCGCCTTTATGGGCGTCTGGGATACCGTCGATGCCTATGGCATGCCGGTGGATGAATTGAAAGAAGGCATCGACCGTTACGTTTGGCCGATGACTCTTGCCGATCGAAAGCTATCCGATTACATCGATCGCGTTTGTCACGCACTGTCGCTGGACGACGAACGGCCGACCTTCCGGCCGGTATTATGGACCGAGGACCCAGCTTCAGATCGCCTGACGCAAGTTTGGTTCGCCGGCGTCCACGCCAATGTCGGCGGCGGTTATCCGGACGACGGGCTGGCGTGTGTCACGCTCCAGTGGATGATGGACGAAGCCGCCCGATTGGGCCTCCGATTTTATCAGGACGATCGTGACGAATGTGACGATCGCGCCGACATACACGGCGAGGAGTACGATTCGCGGTCTGGACTCGCCGGCTATTTCCGCTACGGCCCGCGCGATGTCGACAGTTTATGCGACGATAAGGACCATGGCGTAAAGATAGCGCGTCCCAAAATTCACAACAGTGCACTGCAACGCATTATGCAGTGGCAGGTGGCTTATGCGCCAATCAGTTTTCCATGCCTGCCGCGCGGATACGACATATACGGCCGCGCGGCAGCCCCACAGACACTCGCTCTGCTGCCACCAATCGAGACCGCAGCCCAGGCCGCTGGCCGCGCGAATGACATGAAACGCGCCCGCGACGCCGTCTTCCGCAAGCGCGTCGCTTACGCAGTCACAGTCGCGTTCACGATTATCCTTGCCGTCCTGCCTGTGGTCGACTGGATCGCCCGCAACGCAACGTGGCAGAAGGGTATGGCGTGGCTCGGCGCATCGGTCCCAATGCTCTATCGACTGCTGACCGCGCCCAATTCGGCGCTTGCGTGGGCCGGCGACGAATTGCTGCGCATCCCTGGTTGGCACTGGCTTACGCAAGACTTAGTCGGTTCGGTGCTGAAGTGGATCGTGACGATGCAGTTCCTGCCGGGATGGCTGACGTTCTGGCTGAACTCCTTCGCGAACCATCCGGGACTTTTTACGGTCTGCGCACCTGTCTTGCTGTGGCTGTTTTTCAAAAAAAGCCAGCAATTGCAGGACCAGATATTCGCACGCGCCGAACGTGCCTGGCAGCGCATAAGGGGCAATTTGGCGGATGCGGACGGTCATGCGCAAAAAGAAAACGTTACCGAGCCCAAGGAAACTTGGATCGACCCGATCGTACGATGGCTAAGCACCAACCGTATTCTGGTCGCGAATTATCTGTGGCTGTCGAAGAAGTTGATTCCGTTTCTGTTTGCCATGGTCATCGCGGCCCCCATCGGGTTTGTGATCTGGCTGTTCTTTATTCCAAAATTCCTCAGCAACAAGCTGCGGCGCAAGAAATACGGTGTGCGGCTGTCGGCCGTTCCCGCGGATAGAATTCAAGGAACCCCGCCGCACAACGTTGCCGCCGCCCGAGCCTGACGCGGGTACGGCCAGAAGCCCTCTTTGCACGCAACTTCATCGCGCGCTTGCGCGATCGTCGTTGCGCACAAAAAGTGGATCGGCGACACGCTCGCCGACGACAAATTTAATTAGTGCCCGACCGATATCGGCACCGTGGTACACAGCGGCTCGCCGGCGGATTTCGGCAAGTTCGTCGCCTCGGAAACCGCGAAACGGGGTAAGGTGAACAACGACGCGGACATCAATCCCGATTGGGATTTTGCCGCATTCCTTCTTACACTGCGCTGTGGGCGCGGCATGAACAGGAGGCCACAATGTGCGAGCTTTGTACAGCGAATGCATCGACATCCCGGATCGCGCGGCGGAATGTTCTGAAGCTCGTGGGCTTCGCCGCTGCCGGACTGGCGATCGCGCCGCGCGCGTTTGCCAAAGAAACAAAAGCGCCGCCAAAACCGGAAAACGTGCTGTCGCCCGATGCCGCGCTCGACCGTCTGATGAAGGGCAACGCGCGTTATATCGACGGCCTCACCAAGCGCCACGATTTCAAGCATGAGCGCGAAGTTTTGAGCCAAGGGCAAAATCCGTTCGCCGCGGTGCTCAGTTGCGCCGACTCGCGCATCGCGCCGGAGCTGTGCTTCGACACCGCGCGCGGTGACGTCTTCGTCTGCAGGGTCGCCGGCAATTTCGCCAACGACGACATTGTCGCCAGCCTGGAATATGCAGTGCAGGTGCTGAACACGCCGCTGATCGTGGTGCTCGGCCATGGCGCCTGCGGCGCGGTCGATGCCACCATCAAGTCGATCAAGGACGGCACGACGCTGCCCGGGCACTTGCCGTCGCTGGTCGCTGCGCTGCGCCCGGCCGTCGAGGCGGTGAAGGACAAACCCGGCGATCTCCTTGCCAATGCCATTCGCAGCAACGTGGCGCTGACTGTCGACAAGCTCAAAAGCGCCGCGCCGATCCTGAAATCCTTCGCCGACGACAAGAAGATTCGCGTCGTTGGCGGCGTCTACGAGCTGAAAACCGGGCGGGTCGAATTGCTGAGCTGACGGCGCACGCCGGCGCGCCCGCATCACTCCGCCTTGATGCCGGCGGCCTTGATGATCGGCCACCATTTCTCGATCTCGGCTTTTTGCAGCGCGCCGAGCGCCGCCGCGCTCTGCTGATCGGGCGGCGGCACATCGAGGCCCAAATCGGCAAAGCGCTTTTGCACGGTCGGATCCGCCATGGCGGCCACAGCGGCGCGATTGAGTTTTGCGATGATGCCCGGCGGCGTGCCCTTCGGCGCCCACAGGCCGTACCAGATGTTGATATAGAGGCCCGGCAAGCCGGCCTCGTCCACGGTCGGAATGTCAGGCAGCGATTTGAGGCGCGTCTTGGCAGTGACCGCAAAGGCCCTGATCTGATTGTCGCGCACGCGCTGCGTCGCCTCCGACACCTGGTCGAACATCATGTCGATGCGTCCGGCGATGAGGTCGAGCAGCGCCGGATCGGTGCCGCGATAGGGCACGAATTGCAGATGGGTGCCGGTGAGATTTTGGAAATAGACGCCGGAAACATGCGAGCCGGAGCCGACGCCCGCGGTGCCGATGGTGGCGCTCGGATTGGTTTTGATCCAGGCGACCAGCTCGGTGAGGTTTTTCGCCGGCAGCGTATTGCGGCTGACCACCAGCATCGGATTGGCCGGTAATTGCGCGATCGGCTCGAAATCGCGCAGGAGATCGTAGGGCAGCGCGTAGATCGCGCCGTTGACCACATGCGTGCTCCAGTGGCCGATGCCGAGCGTGTAGCCGTCGGGTGTCGCTTTCGCGACCCGGCCGACGCCGATCGAGCCGGCGGCGCCGGTGACATCTTCCACAATCACATTCTGCCCGAGCGTGCGGCCCATATGCTCGGCCATCACGCGGCCCACCACGTCGGTCGGGCCGCCGGCCGCGAACGGCACCACCATGGTGATCGGGCGCGACGGATAATCGTCGGCACCCGCGGCAACGATGGCGCCGCAGCCGAGCATCAAGCCGATAGCGATTGTCAGCAGGGTTTTCATTGCTCTCATCTCACGCCTCAAATTGCGAAAAGTCGATCGGCGCGTGCCGATCCAGCGTGCGGCGAATTGGCGGCAGCGGATATTTCAGCCCGGTGGCGCAGTTGAACAGCACGACCTGATCGCCGCGCTTGACCCTGCCGTCAGCGAGGCTTTGCTGATAGGCGGCATAAGTCGCCGCCCCTTCCGGGCACATCAAAAAACCCTCCTCGCGCGCCACCTCGTCGAGCGCCTCGGTGATCGCTTCGTCGGACACCGCGATGGCAAAACCGCCGCTCTCGCGCACCGCGCGCAGGATCAGAAAATCGCCGATTGCCTGCGGCACGCGGATGCCCGCCGCGATGGTGTGCGCGTCTTCCCAGCGCGGCGCGTGCTCCTCGCCCGCCTCGTAAGCGCGCACCATCGGCGCGCAGCCTGACGCCTGCACCGCGACCATGCGCGGCCGCTTGTTGCCGATGAAGCCGATCGCTTCCAATTCGGCGAACGCCTTCCACATGCCGATCAGGCCGGTGCCGCCGCCGGTCGGATAAAAGATCACGTCGGGCACGGTCCAGCCGAGCTGCTCGGCGAGCTCGAGCCCCATGGTCTTCTTGCCTTCGATTCTGTACGGCTCCTTCAAGGTCGAGACGTCGAACCAGCCGACTTTTTGTTTGCCCTCGCCGACGAATTTGCCGCAATCGTCGATCAGGCCATTGACGCGATAGACGGCGGCGCCCTGGATGCCGATCTCGCTGAGATTGATTTCCGGCGTGTCCTCGGGACAGAAGATCGTGGTCTTGATGCCGGCGTGGCTGGCGTAAGCCGCCAGCGCCGCGCCGGCATTGCCGTTGGTCGGGATCGCCATGTGCTTGATGCCGAACGCCTTGGCCATGCTCACCGCCATGACCAGGCCGCGCGCCTTGAACGAGCCGGTCGGCAAGCGGCCTTCGTCCTTCACCAAAATTTCGCCGCCGCGCAATTTTTTTGCCATCCCCGGCAGCGGAATGAGCGGCGTCATCGTCTCGCCGAGGCTGACGATGTTCTCGCTGCGCCGCACCGGCAAGAGCTCGCGATAACGCCAAAGGTCGGGCGGACGGCGCGAAAGCGCGTCCTTGCTCAGCGCCTTTTTCACGCCGTCGAGATCGTAGCGGACGAGCAGCGGTTTGCCGACGCGGGAGAGATTGTGAATTTCGTCGGCGGCGTAATGCTCGCCGGTCATCGCGCATTCGAGATGGCTGACGAAGGTCGGTCGCTCGGTGGTCAGGTTTTCATTGGCGTGCAAGGCGGTCTCCGGTGGCGGTGGCTTTCCGCTCCTATCGAGCACATCTTGCCCGCTTCGTCACCACCGGGCTTGACCCGGTGGTCCATGGTGAATTGCGGCAAACACAGTAAGTGTCGCTGCTCCAAGGATTGCCGGATCAAGTCCGGCAATGACGCAAGCGTCACAGCCCCAAATACGCCTTCCTGATCTCCGGCTTCGCCGCAAGCTCCGCCGGCAGCCCTTCCATGAAAATACGCCCCTCGGCGACGACGTAGGCGTAGTCGCTCAGCGCCAAGGCGAGATGCACGTTCTGCTCGACCAACAGAATGGTGAGCCCCGCTTCCTTCAGCCGCTTGAGCGTCGTCAATAACTGATAGACCACGACCGGCGCCAGGCCGAGCGAGAGTTCGTCGATAATGAGAATATCCGGGTCCGACATCAGGCCGCGGGCGATCGCTACCATCTGCTGCTCGCCGCCGGACAGCGTGCCGGCCTGCTGGCGGGCGCGTTCCTTGAGCCGCGGGAACAGGCTGAACACCTGATCGAGACGGTCGGCGTATTTGGCCGCGGCGCGCTTGGCGAAGGCACCCATTTGCAGATTTTCGGCGACGCTCATGGCGCTGAACAATTGCCGGCCTTCGGGCACCAGCGCAAAGCCGCGCGCCGCCTTGGCATGGGTCGGCAGCCGCGTCACATCCTCGCCCTCGAACAGCACGCGGCCGCGCCACGGCGCGATGGTGCCGGCGACCGCGCGCAACGTCGTGGTCTTGCCGGCGCCGTTGGCGCCGACGATGGCGGTGAGCGCGCCGCGGCGGGCTTTCAGCGACAGGCCCCACAGCACCTGCACTTCGCCGTAACCGGCTTCGAGGCTGTCGACTTCGAGGAGCGCCTCCGCCATCACGCGCTCCCTTGCAGCGCCGCGGCGAGCTTTGGATCGCCGAGATAGGCTTCGATCACCTGCAGGTTTTGCGCGACCTCGGCCGGCAAACCCTCGGCGAGCTTTTCGCCGTAATTGAGCACGACGATGCGATCCGACAGACTCATGATCGCCTGCATCAGGTGCTCGATAATGAGGATAGTAACGCCGCGCTCGCGGATGCGACGGATGATGCCGATCATGTGCTCGACCTCGGTCGGATTGAGGCCGGCCAAAACCTCGTCGAGCAAGAGCAGCGTGGGGCGCGCCGCGAGCGCGCGGGCGAGCTCGAGGCGCTTTTTGCCGGCGATGGTCAGATGCAGCGCCAGCGTCTGCAGGCGATCCTCCAGGCCGACGAAGACGGCGGCTTCGCGCGCCGCCTCATGGGCTTCCCTGAGCGGCAAATTCTCGCGGCCGAAACAGGCACCGACGGTGCAATTGCCCTCGACCGTCATGTTCATCAGCGGCTGCACGATCTGATGGGTGCGGGCCAGCCCCCGGCGCGCGATCAGGAACGGCTTTTCGCCGGTGATATCGGCGCCGCGAAAAAAAATCTTGCCGGTCTCCGGCGTGTAGACGCCGTTGATCAGGTTGAACAGCGTCGACTTGCCGGCGCCGTTCGGCCCGATCAGGCCGAGGATCTCACCCTCACCCAGCACGAAGCTGAGATCGTGCACGGCTTGCAGGCCGCCGAAGCGCTTGCCGACGTGCGCGAGCTCAAGGATCGCCGTCATTCCAGCACCTTCTGGGTGCGCGGGAAGCGGCTATAGATGAAACCCATCAGGCCAGAGGGAAAGAACAGCACGATGAGGAGAAGCAGCACCCCGGCGATGACCAGTTGGAAATGCGAGAACGTTTCAGAGACCAACAGATAGCCGCGCAGCTCTTCGTACAGATAGGCGCCGAGCGCCACGCCGGTGACGGTGCCCTGCCCGCCCAGCATGGCGACGACCAGGGCCTCGGTGGACAACGACAGATCGAATGCGTCGGACGGCTGGATGAAGGCGCTCTTGAAAAAATAAAGCCCGCCGGCGATGGCGGGCAGGATGGCGGAGGCGCTGTAGACATAGGCTTTGTAGCGCGGCGTTGGCACGCCCAAAATCGCGGCGGCGTCTTCGTTCTGGCCGATGGCGAGAAGGCCCAAGCCGAATTTCGAGATTTTTATGCCGTAGCTGAGATAAAGCGACAGCCCCATGGTCGCGACCAAGCCGAAATAGATCACCCACAGCGCGCGTCCCGGACCGCCGAGCGGCGTAAACACTTCGGGCGAAATGTAGATGCCGGCCGAGCCGCCCCACGGCTCGAAATTCTGCACGAAAGCCTGCACGCCCTCGACGATGCCGATGGTGGAGAGCGCGAAGAACGGCCCGCGCAGGCGCAGGATGCCAAGCCCGAAGATGAAGGCCAGCGCGCCGACGCCGATGCCGGCGGCGAGAAGGCTTGCCAGGAGCGGCCAATGATGGGCGTCGACCAGCCAGACGCAGATGTAGCCGCCAAGGCCGAAGAACACGATGCTGCCGAAATTGATGTAGCCGGCATAGCCGAGCATCAGATTGAGGCTGGAGGCGAGCGTGATGTAGATGGTGGCCAGCGCGAGGCTCTCGCGCAGCTGGACGTCGTCGCCGAGCGCCGGAAAAAGAATGAACGCGGCAACCACCAGCGTGATGATCCAGAAGAACGGCCGGGTCACCATCGCCGCCATCACAAGGCTCCGCGCCGCGACGCGAAAATGCCGCCGGGGAAGGCGATCAGCACCAAGACGAACAAGGCGAATTCGATCACCAATGTCCAGCTCACCGGCACGAATGGCGTCACCGCGCCCTCGAGCAGGCCAAGCGCGACGCCGCCCAACAGCGCGCCGACCGGATTGCCAAAGCCGCCGAGCACGGTGACGACAAAACCTTTGAGCTGATAACCGTCGCCGGAGAGCACGGTGAACGGAAACAAGGTGCCGATCAGCAATCCGGAAACGCCGGCGAGCGCCACGCCGCAACCGACGGTGACCGCGAGCACGCGGGTGGTCGGAATGCCGACCAGCTCGGCAGCCTCGCGATTGTTGGCAACCGCGCGCACGGCTTTGCCCAAGCGGGTGCGATGCAGGAACAGATAGAGCGACGCCGCGATCACCGCCGCCAGCACGGCGGCAAGGATATGCGCACCGGGAAAGGTGTAGCGGCCGAGGCTGACGCCGGGCAGCGACACCGCGACATTGAACAGCGCGGTGCCCCACACGCCGGTGCCGATGCCGATCAGCACCAGGTTCACCGCGAAGGTCGACAATAGGCTCATCAGCGGCGGACGGCCGACCATGCGATGCACGGCGAGCCAATAAAGCGCGACGCCGGCCAAAAAGCCGCCGGCCAGCACCGGCAGCAAGGCGAGATAGGGCGGCACGCCGAGCCCGGTCGCCAGGAAATAAAGCGCGAACATGCCGCCGACGATCATGGTGCCATGGGTCAGGTTGATGACGTCCATGACGCCCCAGATCAACGTCAGCCCCATGGCGGACAGCCCATAGACAAGCCCGACCAGCACGCCGTCGATGATCGAAGCGATGATGCCGAGCATGATGTCCGCTGAGCGTGTCGGGGCCGGCGGCAAAGAACCGCCGGCCCGCGTCCGGTTACTGGCTGGCCGAGATCGGGTAGATCAGATTGGCGGATTGCGCCGCCGCCGGCCAAACCACCTGCCGGCCCGGCTTGCCGTCGACCTTTTGCCACTGCGCCAGCACCATCTCGTGCGCCGTCTGCAGCCCGTGGTGGCCTGGATCGGTGGCGAACTTGATGTGGCCGAAGAACGTGGTGACATCGATGGTGTTGAGCGCCTCGGTAACCTTTTCCGGATCGATGGAGCCGGCTTGTTCGATGGCGTGCTGTAGGATGACGCCGCTGGTATAGCCCGAGGCCGAATGATAGTCGGGCTTGGCGTTGAATTTGGCCTGGAACGCTTTGGCGAATTCCGCCGTGGTCGGGCCGAATTGCGGCTTGTAGGAAACCTGGATTTCCCATTGCGACGGCACGGTGACGCCCATGGCGGGCGCGCCGAGCTCGCCGAATTTATCGTCGGCCGGCGCCACCAGGATCGACACCCATTTCATATCGGCCTTTTGGTCGTACATCTGCCGCGCCAGCGTGGCGCCGTCGGAATAATGGCCGCCGCCGAGGAACGCATCCGCGTTCGACGAGATGATCTTGTTGACGATCGGGCCGAAATCGGTGGTCGACGGCGCGTAGGACTCGTTCAACACGATGTCGAGGCCTAAGTCTTTCGCCTGCTGCGCCGCCGAAGCCAGCACCGTCTTGGAGAACGGATCGTCGGAATAGACCATGGCGATCTTGGCTTGCGGATTCTTCGCTTTGAGCGCCTCGACCGCGCCGGACAGGTAATGGCCGGCGGAGGTGATGACCATGAACAGGTGCTTGTTGCCGAGCATGAACGGCTTCTCCTCGGCGCCGCCGCTGACGATCATGACCTTGCCGTACTGCTCGGAAATCACGGTCGCCGGCGCGGTCAGCCCCGACGAATAGGGGCTGAACAAGAAATCCGCTTTGTCCTGGACCACGAGCCGGGTGTAGAGCTGCTGCACCCGGCCGCCGACCGACTGGTCGTCATAGCTGACGAAGTTCACATGATAGCTCTTGCCGGCGACCTTGATGCCGCCTGAGGCATTGACCTCGTCGCGCCAGAATTCGTAGCCGCGTTGCTGGCCGAGCGAATCGACATTGAGCGGACCGGTCTGCGACGCGGTAAAGCCGATAGTGATGGTGTCTTCGGCGAGTGCTGGCGCGGCGAACAGCGTCGCTGCGGCGGCGAACAAGCAAATCCGTTTCATCTCTTCCTCCCTGTGCGCCCCCGCGCCGGCGGCCGCAAACGCGCCGCCACGACCAGTCGGTGATAGCCTTTTGGCTTTGAATTTTTGGCGGAAAATGTTCCGCGGATCGGCAAAAACATCGCACAATCCGGGGACGAAAGCCATGCAGACTCATTGCCGCAGTGGCGGCCGATCAGGGCTCGGCGACGGCGACTGCCTGCGGCCGTTTCATCAATAGCCCGAAGGCGGCGAGCGCCAGAAACAGCACCGTCATCATCAGGAACACGTCGGCGTAGCTCATGACCGCGGCCTGCAGGCGCACGATGGCGGTCAGCGCTTGCAGCGCCTGCGACTGGGCATCGGAGCCCTGGAAGCGCGACGCGAGGTTCGACAACGTTTCGGTCGCTGGAATGCTCGCCGAATTGACTGCCTCGTGCAGGCGGGTGAGATGCAGATCCATGCGGTCGTTGAACGCGGTGTTGATCGCGGCCAAGCCGATGGCGCCGCCGAGATTGCGCATGAGATTGAACAGGCCGGAGGCGTTCTTGACCCGCTCGGTTGGCAGCGTGCCGAGCGCGGTATTGGTCACCGGGATGATCGCGAACATCAGGCCGATGCCGCGGAAAATTTGCGGCCACAATAGCTCCCAGAAATCCCAATCCGACGTCACATAGGTCATCTGCCAGGTGCCGACGGCGAAGAACACGAAGCCCGCCACCAGAATGAACCGCGGATCGAACTTTTCGTTGAGCTGGCCGGCGATCGGCGCGGTGACGAACATCACCAGGCCGGAGACGAACATGGTCTCGCCGATCATCAGCGCGTCGTAACCGCGCACCTGCGCCAGATAGACCGGGTAGAGATAGGTCAGCCCGTAAAGGCCGATGCCGAGCACGAAGGAAAACAGACTGCCGACCGCGAAATTGCGGTTGGCGAAGGCCTTGAGATCAACAATTGGCGCCCGCGCCGTGAGCACGCGGGCGAAGAAGATCACCGCCGACACCGCGGAGACGATGGCGACCGTAAAGATCGTGTCGTCGTCGAGCCATTCGTAGCGCGGGCCTTCTTCGAGCACGTATTCCAGCGCGCCGAGAAATCCCGCCATCGAGAGCAGCCCGGTCCAGTCGAAGTTTTTCAGAAGCGTAAAATCGGGTTGATCGAAGTCGATCAGGAGGAACGTCGACACGCTGACGATGATGCCGGGGATGACATTGATGAAGAACAGCCAGTGCCATGAATAGGCGTCGGTCAAATAGCCGCCGATCGTGGGCCCGATGGTCGGCGCCAAGGTCGCGATCAGGCCGACCACCGGCGCGATGAACTTTTGCCGCGGGCCCTGGAAGATCAGATAGGCCGAGGCGAACACCGTCGGCACCATGCCGCCGCCGATGAATCCTTGCAGCGCCCGCCACACGATCATGCTGTCGATCGAGGAACTGGTGCCGCACATGATGCTGGCCAGCGTGAAGCCGGCCGCCGACAGCGCGAACAGAATGCGGGTGCCGAGCGCGCGCGACAAAAAGCCCGATAGCGGGATCGCGATCACTTCGGCGATCAGATAGGAGGTTTGTACCCAAGGGATTTCGTCCGCCGACGCCGAGAGGCCGGCTTGAATCTCGGCCAGCGACGACGACACGATCTGGATGTCCAAAAACGCCATGAACATGCCGAAGCACATGGCGAGGAAGGCGAACAGACGCCGCGTCGGAATCGGCCCGGAGAGGTCGGGGGCCCGCGCGGCAGGCGCCGGCATGCGCGGCGTATGTGGTGCCGGTAAAGCCGCCGAAGCTGATGCCATGATACGCTCCAAGAATTGGCACGCCCCGTGTTCGTTAGCGCAGTGCGACGCCCTCACCCGCCAGCGCGGTCTTGGTCGCGGCCTTCGCCGGCTTGGTGTTGACGCTGACGACGACCGACATTCCGGGCCGCAGTACCTGCTTGGCCGCGACGTCGGCCGGCACGTCGATGCGCACCGGCAGCCGCTGCACGATCTTGGTGAAATTGCCGGTGGCGTTGTCGGGCGGCAGCAGCGAGAACACCGCACCGGATGCCGGTGAAAGACTTTCGACGCGGCCGACGATGTCGTGGCCGGGCAGCGCGTCGACGCTGATCGAGACCGGCTGGCCGGGGTGCAGCCGCGCCAGCTGGGTCTCCTTGAAATTGGCGTCGACATAGACGTCGTCGAGCGGCACGAGGCTGGCGATGCGCTGTCCGGTCTGCACATAATCGCCGGTCTGCACCGCGCGATTGGAGAATACGCCATCGACCGGCGCACGGATGACGGTGAAGGAGAAGTCGCGCTCGGCCTTGGCCAGCGCGGTCTTGAGCTCGTCAAGCGTGCGCGCGGCCTCCTGCTGCTGCGCCTTGAGCACGTCGAGATTGGCTGCGGCGGCATCGATACCAGCTTGCGCGTTGTCGACAGCGGCTGAGGATTGGTCGCGATTGGCTTGCGCCTGCTCCAACGTCTGCTGGCTGGCGAATTTCTGCGCGGCAAGCGCTTGCTGCCGGTCGAGTTCCAATTGCATGCGCTTGGCGGCGGCCTGCGCCGAGACCATCTGCGCCTTGGCCTGATCGATAGTGGCGTTCTGCGCGATCACCTGCCGGCCGATGCGGTCGACGGTGGCTTGTTGGGTGGCGACCTTTTCCCGCGCCGCGTCGGCGGCGAGCTTGTAGTCGCCGTCGTCGATGGTGGCGATCACGTCGCCGGCGTGAATGGTCGCATTGTCCTCGATCGGGATGTTTTGCACATAGCCGGAGATTTTCGACGCCAGCGTCGTGTTGTGAGCGCGCACATAAGCATCGTCGGTCGAGATCACGTAGCGGCCGTTGACCCACCATTCGGTGCCGAAGGCGCCGCCGGCGATAATGGCGATCGCGGCCGCCGCGGCGATCAAGCTGCGCTTATTGAGGCCAAGGCCGACCCGGCGCGCCGCAGATTTTGCGCCGCCGGGCGCCGCATCATGGAGCCGGCTGTCGCCGGGCTCGGTACGGCTTTCAAGGACGCGACCTTCGAGGATGGCGGGGAGGCGGGCTTCGGTGTCTTGTTCGCGAAACATTGCGGCGCTCCACACGTACTGTCTGACTATGCTCGGCCGGAATGTGTATTGACCGAACCGTTCAGTCACCCTATATAACGAATCGAACCGATCGGTCAATAGGACCGAACCGTTCGGTCAATAAAAGTTGTTCGCTTAGAGGTAAAGCCTTGGCAGAACACAAAAATCGCTCTTTAGGCCGCGGGAGATAACCGATGAACGCCCAAGCTCAAGTCAAAGTCGCACCGCAAATGGCAGAAGACAGCGCCAAGCGCCGGCAGATCGTCCAGGGCGCCCGCTCGATCTTCCTGGCGCAGGGTTTTGACGCTGCCAGCATGAACGACATTGCCAAGGCGGCAGGCGTGTCCAAGGGCACCCTCTACGTCTATTTCGACAACAAGGAGCAGTTGTTCGAAGCCATCGTGCACGAGGAGTGCCTGGCCCACGCCGAGGGCGCTTTCGATCTCGACGCAAGCGACCACGACGTCGAAAAAAACTTACGCCGCCTCGGCACTGCCTATATCGAATTCCTGTGCAGCCCGGAAAAGGCGTCGGCGCTGCGCACGGTGATCGCCATCGCCGACCGCATGCCGGAGATCGGCAAGGTCTTTTACGAGACCGGCCCCTCGACTGGCATTGCCAAGCTCGCCGAATATCTGCGCGCGCAAACGGCGGCCGGTGTGCTCGCGGTGGACGATGCCGAAGTCGCTGCGGCACAGTTTCTGGATGCCTGCCAATCGACGCTGTTCAAGCCGGTGCTGTTCAACTTCGCCGAAGCGCCCGCGCCGGAGCGGATCGAGCACGTGGTCGGCATCGCGGTGAAGACGTTCCTCGCCGCCTATCGCGCGCGCTAATCGGCTTCTTCCGGCGCCGCGCCGCGCGCATCCTTGCCGCGCCGCACAGCGACAATCTCGGCCAGGATCGAGATCGCGATCTCGTCGGGCGTGATGGCGCCGAGATCGAGGCCGGCGGGCGCTTTCAGTTTCTTAAGCCGCTCGGCCGCGACGCCGCGTTTTGTAAGCTCGGCCTTGAGCGCCTCGGCCTTTTTGCGGCTGCCGACGAAGGCCACGTAGTCGACTTCGACGGCGAGCGCCGCCAGCAAGGCCGCTTCGTCGCCGCGCCCTTGGGTCGAGACCACGACATAGCGCGCGGCGGCGTCATCGACCGGCAGCGCATAGCCCTCGATGCGGCGGTCGGCATCGGCGAATGCCGCTTGCTCGGCGGCCGGCGCACACACCGTGACGGCAAATCCGGACCGCTTGGCGAGATCGGCGACGGCAAGCGCCACCGGGCTCGAGCCGCAAATCACCACCTGGGGCCGCGGCAGTACCGGCTCGACGAAAATGTCCATGGTGCCTTGGCTCGGGCACATGTTCTTGGCGAAGCGCACGCCGCCCTGCTCTTCGCCGGCTTTGTGGCCCTCGCCGTCCAGCACATCTTCCGGCGCCACGGATACGAGCCGCGACTTGCCGTCGGCCAGCGCGTCCTGCGCCGCTTTCAGCACCGCCGCGCGGGCGCAGCCGCCGCCGATCCAGCCTTGCGAGATGGTGCCGTCGGAAAGAATCACCGCCTTGGCGCCGGCCTTGGCCGCGGTCGCCGCCACCGTGCGCACCACGGTCGCCAGCACGAACGACTCGCCCGACGTCTTGCGCGACGCGATAGTGTCGAGAATGTCGTCGGCGCGGTTCATTTCACACCTTCGCCAGATAAGGCTCGAGCGCGGCGAGACTTTCGAGATTATGCGCCGGCGCGAACAGATCGACATAGGGCAGCGCCGCCTGCATGCCGCGCGCCTGCGGGGTGTAATCGCGCCAGCCGATCAGCGGATTGAGCCAGATGATTTTCCGGCAACGCCGCCGCAGCCGGCGCATCTCCTCGCCGAGCTCTTCCGGCTCGCCGGTGTCGTAGCCGTCGGAGACGATCATCAGCGCTGTGCGCGAATTGATGACGCGCCGCGCGTGCCAGCGGTTGAAGGTGGCGAGGCTTTCGCCGATCCGCGTGCCGCCGCCAATGCCTTGCGCCATCAGCGACAGCCGCTCGACCGCGCGGGTGACGTCGCGATCGCGCAGCGACGGCGAGACGTGGGCGAGGTGGGTGTGAAAGACAAAAGCTTCGGCTTCGCGGAAGGCGTCGACCACACCGTGCAGGAAGCGGACGAAAAACGCGGTGTAGAGGCTCATCGAGCCCGATGCATCGAGCAACACCACGAGCCGCAGCGGTTTTATCTTGCGGCGGCGCCAGGCGAGATCGAACGGCATACCGCCATGGGAGACATTGCGATGAATGGTGCGGCGCAGATCGAGCCGCCGGCCGCGGCGGCGGATTTGGTCGCGGCGCACCAGGCGGGCGCGCATGACCCGGGCGAGCCGCGCTGCCAGCGCACGCGTTGCCGCGATCTCTTCGGGATCGACGACGTGACGCAGGTCGGTTGTCGCCAATTTTTCGACGCGCGAAGCGCCCTCGCGGCGCCCCCTGCCCTCGGCTTGCGTTTCACCGTCGCCGTCGCTGCGCCGCTCAATCCGATCCGGCAGGCCGAACGCTTCCTGCGGCACATGCGCTTCGGCAAGTTTCCGCGCCGGCGCGTGGCTCGCGCGCGGGATGCCCGAAAGTATTTGCCGCTGCCGCATGCCGCGGCCTTGCCAAAAGGCATCGAAAATCTCGTCAAAACGTTCCCAGTCGGAGTGGGTGGCGCAGAACAGCGCGCGCCATGCCGGTTTGAGCAACGTGGGGCGTAGCGCGGCGGGCGACGTGAGCACCTGCAGCGCATCGCGCGTCTCGGCAAGCCCGACGCGAAAGCCGTTGTCACGCAAGGTGTGCGCAAAACCGGCGAGCCGGCGGCGGGTGCCGAGCGCGGCCATCACGCCACCTTGCCAAGGAGGCGCTCGCTGACTTCTCGCGTGAGCCGCGCGCGGTCCTCGTGGGTCTTGAGCAGACAAATCATGGTCTCGTGGACGGCTTCCGGTTCCTGCCGGAGATCATGCACTTCCAACCCGGCAAGCGTCGCCGCCCAGTCGAGCGTCTCGGCGACGCCCGGGACTTTACGCAAATCCTCCTTGCGCACCGCGGCGACCATGCGGGCGATCTGCAGCGCCAGCGTGGTGTCGATGCCCGGCGTGCGCACCAGGATGATTTTTGCCTCGCGGTCGACGTCGGGAAAGTCAACGTAATGGTAGAGGCAGCGCCGCCGCAGCGCGTCGGATAGTTCGCGGGTGCCGTTCGAGGTCAGCACCACGCGCGGAATCGAGGTCGCCTTGATGGTGCCGAGCTCGGGGATGCTGACCTGAAAGTCCGAGAGCAGTTCGAGCAGGAACGCCTCGAATTCCTCGTCGGCGCGGTCCACTTCGTCGACCAGCAGCACCGGCGGCGTGACGCGGCGGATGGCGGCGAGTAGCGGTCGTTCCAACAGGTATTTTTCGGAAAAAATGTGCTCTTCGATCGCGTCGGCATCTTCGCCGACGCCTTCGCGGGTTTTGATCGCCAAGAGCTGGCGCTGATAATTCCACTCGTAGAGCGCCGCGTTCTGGTCGAGGCCTTCGTAGCATTGCAGCCGGATCAGCTCGGCGCCGTGCACGGCTGACAGCGCCTTGGCGACTTCGGTCTTGCCGACACCGGCTTCGCCTTCCAGCAGCAGCGGGCGTTTGAGAAACTCCATCAGCCACAGCGCGGTCGCGATATCGCGGTCGGCGATGTAGCCGACGGCTGCGAGCTTGTCGGAGATGTTTTCACGATCGAGGGTCATCCAAGCAATCCGTAGCGCCCGTTCCCGTCATCCTGAGGTGGCCGCGAAGCGGCCCTCGAAGGATACGGCCCGAACGCCCACGCCGTCGCCCTTCGAGGCTCGCTCCGCTCGCACCTCAGGGTGACGGTCCAAGACATATAGTGTCCCGGCGGCCTTTTTACGTATGCAGCCCGAGCTTCTCCGCCGCCGTCCAGGTGCGCCAATGGTCGTGGGGCATCTGGATGTGGGTCGAGCCGAGGAAGGCGAAGGCGTCGTTGACCGCGTTGGAGAAGCACGGCACGCCACCGACATTGGGGCTCTCGCCGACGCCCTTGGCGCCGATCGGATGATGCGGCGACGGCGTGGTGGTCCAGTCGGTTTCCCAATGCGGCGTCTCGACCGCGGTGGGGAGGAAATAATCCATCAGGGAGGCGGTAGTGACGTTGCCGTCGTCGTCGTAATGGATCTCCTGGCCCATGGCGATGCCGAACGCCTCCGTCAGGCCGCCGTGGATCTGGCCCTCGATGATCATCGGGTTGATGCGCGTGCCGCAATCGTCGAGCGCATAGAAGCGTCTCACCTTGGTCTGGCCGGTATCGACGTCGACATCGACGACGCAGATATAGGCGCCGAACGGGAAGGTGAAATTCGGTGGATCGTAATAGTTGATCGCTTCCAAGCCGGGCTCCATACCGGGCGGCACCTCGTGGTAGGCCGCCCAGGCCAGTTCGGTCATGGTCTTGAAGCGCTCGGGATTGCCGCGCACCCGGAAGCGATCGACGTCCCATTCCAGATCGTCGTCGTGCACTTCCAGCATATAGGCGGCGATCATCTGCGCCTTGGCCTTTATTTTTCGACACGCCATGGCGGTGGCGGCGCCCGACACTGGCGTCGAGCGCGAGCCGTAGGTGCCGAGACCATAGGGCGCCGTGTCGGTATTGCCCTCCTCGATCATGATGTTGTCGGCCGGCAGACCGAGCTCGGTGGCGATGATCTGGGCATAGGTGGTCTCGTGGCCTTGCCCTTGCGATTTGGTGCCGAGCCGGCAAATGCCGCTGCCGGTCGGATGGATGCGGATTTCGGCGGAATCGAACATGGCGATGCCGAGAATATCACAGGCGCGCGACGGGCCGGCGCCGACGATCTCGGTGAAGAAGGCGACGCCGACGCCCATGAGCTCGCGCGTCTCGCCACGCTTGAACGCCTCGCGCTTGGTTTTCTGCTCGGCGCGCAGCTTCTTGTAATCGACCGTCTCCATCGCCTTGTTCATGGCGGTGTGATAGTCGCCGGAATCGTATTGCCAGCCGAACGCCGACGTGTACGGGAACTGTTCGCGCCGGATCAGGTTTTTGATGCGAAATTCCGCCGGATCCATGCCGAGCTTTTGCGCCATGATGTCCATGGCGCGCTCGATGCAGTAAGCCGCCTCGGTGACGCGGAACGAGCAGCGATAGGCGACGCCGCCCGGCGCCTTGTTGGTATAGACGCCGTCGACCAGGCAATACGCGGTCGGGAAATCGTACGAACCGCTGATGATGCTGAACAGCCCGGCCGGCCATTTGGTGGCGTTGGCGCAGGCGTCGAACGCGCCGTGGTCGGCGATGGTGTAGCAGCGCATCGCCGTCACCTTGCCGTCCTTGGTGGCGGCGATCTCCATGTCCATGTGGAAGTCGCGCGCAAAAGCGGTCGTCGACAGATTCTCGATACGGTCCTCGACCCATTTCACCGGGCGGCCGGTGACGATCGAGGCGACGATCGAGCAGATATAGCCCGAATAGGCGCCGACCTTGTTGCCAAAGCCGCCGCCGATGTCGGGGGCGATGACGTGGATCTTGTGCTCGGGGATTTTTGAGATCAACGAGCCCACCGTTCGGATGACATGCGGCGCCTGGAACGTGCCCCACAGTGTCAATTCGCCCCTGATCTTGTCGAACGAGGCGACGCATTGGCAGGTCTCGAGCGGGCACGGATGCACGCGCGGATAGACGATGAACTCCCGGATCGTCACGTCGGCCTTGGCAAAGGCGGCGTCGGTCGCGGCCTTGTCGCCGGCAGCCCAGGAGAAAATGTGATTGTAATGCTTGCGCTTGCCATGAGCGCCGTCGGGCTTGTCCTTCAAATCCTCGCGGATCATCGGCGCGCCGTCGGTCATTGCTTTCAGCGGATCGACATTGACCGGTAGCGCCTCATACTCGACCTCGACCAGTTCGACCGCGTCGGCCGCGGCCTCGCGGCTTTCGGCGACCACGAAGGCGACTTCCTGGTTCTGGAACAGCACTTTGCCGTCGGCGAGCACCATCTGCACGTCACCGGCCAGCGTCGGCATCCAGGCGAGGTTGACGGTTTTCAACACCTCGGCGGTCAGCACCGCGACAACGCCGGGCACCGCCGCGGCTTTGGTGGTGTCGATCTTCTTGACCCTGGCGTGGCCGTGCGGCGAGCGCACCAGGTCGCCATAGAGCATGCCGGGCAATTTCAGATCGTCGACGTAATTGCCCTTGCCTTGGGTAAAGCGGACGTCTTCGACGCGCTTGCGCTTGCAGCCCATGCCTTCGAGTTTTTCGGCGCGTTCGGCGGAGGTGGGGGTCATGTCGTTCATTCTGCGGCCTCCTGGAACGGCACGCCGGCAAGTTTTGCGGCGGCATATTGAATGGCTTTGACGATGTTCTGATAGCCGGTGCAGCGGCACAGATTGCCGGAAATGCCGTAGCGGATTTCCTCGTCGGACGGATTCTTGTTCTCCTGGAGGAGCCGGTAGGCGCGCGTGATCATCCCCGGCGTGCAGAACCCGCATTGCAGCCCGTGCATCTGCCGAAAACCTTCCTGCAGCGCATGCAGCGTGCCGTCGGCATTGGCCATGCCCTCGATGGTGCGGATGTCGGCGCCGTCGGCCTGCACCGCGAACATGGTGCAGCTTTTCACCGACTTGCCGTCGAGATCGACGGTGCAGGCGCCGCAATGGCTGGTCTCGCAGCCGATATGCGGGCCGGTGAGCATGAGCTGCTCGCGCAGGAAATGGATCAGCAAGGTGCGCGGCTCGACCAGCTCTTCGACGGCCTTGCCGTTCACCGTCATCTTGATGTGGGATTTGGCCATGACTTGCTCCCTCCCCTAGCCGCGAGCTTTTGACTTGGCGCGAGCCAGCGCACGGGTGAGCATCACGCCGGCCATTTTGGTGCGGTAATGCGCCGGCCCGCGCGCATCGCTTGCCGGCGCGGTGATGGCCTCGGCGGCGGCCACGGCTTTTTTCACCGTCGCCGCATCGAGCGTCGACCCGGTGAGGATTTTTGCCGCCTCCTCCGCCCAGAGCGGCGTCTCGGCGACATTGGTCAGCCCGATCGAGCAAGTGGCGACCTTGCCGCCGCTCATGGTCAGCACCACGGCCGCGGCCGCGGTGGCGTAATCGCCGATCTTGCGCTTGAGTTTTTCGTAGGCAGAGCCGTGACCGGCGGCGGGCACCGGAATGCGCACCGCGGTGAGCACGTCGCCCGCTTCCAGCGCGGTGAAATAGGCGCCCTGGTAAAATTCGCGCGCGGCGATGCGGCGTTCGCCGCCTTTGCCGGTGACGTGATAGCTGGCACCAAGGCACAGCATCACCGCCGGCATGTCGTTGCCGGGGTCGCCGTTGGCGACATTGCCGCCGAGCGTGCCGACGTAGCGGACCTGCGGATCCGCTATCTGCAGCGAGGTCTCGCGCAGAAGCGGGATTTTTGCGCCGAGAAGATCGGAGCCGATCACATCGTGCTGGGTCGTCATGGCGCCGATGACGATGTCGTTTCCATCCGAGCGGATGCCTTTGAGGTCGGCAATGCCGGCGAGATCGACCAGATGCGCGGGTTCTGCCAGCCGCAGCTTCATCATCGGAATAAGACTGTGGCCGCCGGCGAGCGCGCGGCCGTCGTCGCCCAATTTGGCGAGCAGGCCTACGGCTTCCGCAACAGATGACGGACGATGATAGCTAAAGGACCCAGGTATCACGGGCATCCTCCCTGAGCGCGTCGCGCCGGCCGAAGTCACCACGAGGGCCGTGCGCGTTGGCGCCAATACCGATTGCGTCTTTAGACCGACGATGGTCGCGCGTTGTGCGCCGCGGCAGCAAGCGCCGGTGCACCGACGCACGGCGCGGTGCACGAAACGTCGCGCCATTGCACCAATGGCGGCGTGCCTGCACGAATTGCGTCAGAATACCTGACCTAATGGCGCGGTCGGCGGCGACTTTTATCGCGCTGCAAAATGGTGGCGGCGGCGCAGGCCGGCATCAGGCTCGTCGCCGGTCAACGCCGCAACCCGCGATTTGAGCCAGCCGATGCGGCTCCGGCTCACCGGCACCGCATAATCCTGCCCGGCGTCCATCTCGACCATTTCGTTGTCGCCGGACCGCTTGTAGCCGACCACCCGCTCGATATTGACAATGTGGCTGCGATGGATGCGCACGAAGCGGTCCTTGTCGAGCCGCTGCTCGACGTCGCCAATCGCCAATGGACAAAACAGCTTGTCGTTGCCGTTGAAGATAAAGGTGTAATGCGCGTTGGCGTGGATGGCGACGACGTCGTCCACGGCGACGAAATGGGTGCCGCCGTCACGCTCGATGGGAAGATGGCGGGCGAAGCGCCGCGGCGCGCCGGCGCCGCCGAGCGGCGCAAAAGTGCCACGGCCGAATTCGGGGTTGGCGTCGTGACCGTTGGCTTTGTTCCCGTCATCCTGAGGTGCGAGCCAACGGGTCCGGCCCGAAGTGGCCGGCCCGATGACAGGCTCCGCGAGCCTCGAAGGATGAACGGCCCCGGCGCCTCGGCCGTCGCCCCGACTGAAATCGGGTTTACCCGATTTCGGATTCTTGAAGTCCAAGTCGGCAGCGCCGACTTGGTTGGGCCGCTCCGCGTCCACCTCAGGGTGACGGTGAACAGGAAACGTCGTCGGCTCGATTGTTGCCACAGCGCGGGCCCGATCAGGCACCAGGATCAACAAAAATATCCCCGAAAGACAGAACGCCACGACGGCGACGATGATGGCGAGCAGATCGGTCGACAGTGCTGGCGCGCCTGCCGAAGCGGCCGCGAACGGCAGCAAACTCAGGCCTTCCATCGCCGTGTAGTGCATGCCGGACACGGCGATACCGAAGGCGATCGCGGAGAGGATCAGCGGCGGCCGGCCGCCGCGGCCGGTGGCGAGCCACAGCGCCAAGCCCGACGCCGCAATGGCGATCGCCATGCTGGCGGCGACATAAAAGCGGTCGTGGACCATGTAGGCGCTGGCGCTGAGCGCGCTCATGCCGATGTAGTGCATGGTGAAAATGCCGCCGCCCATCAGGCAGGCCGACAGCGTCAGGCGCAGCAAGGTCAGCGGCCCGGAACTGGTGGCATAGACCGCGGCCCCGACCACGATGACGCAAACCAGAAACGACAGCAGCGTCGGGAACACCAGGTAATCGACCTGGAACGGCATGCGCGCCGCCAGCATGCCGACGAAATGCATGGTCCAGATCGCCACCGCCAGCGAAAATGCCGCGCCGGCCAAGAGCAGGCGGCGGCGCATGCCAGACGCCTCGCCGATCTGCACCGCCAGGCTCAAGCCCACATAGGCGCCCTGGATCGCCATCACGATCGAGAGCAAGACAAGCCAGGTCTCATAAGTCACTGGCATTGCCGTCATTCCTTCGCCAGGACACGACGTTTTAAGCCCATTCGCCAATGGGTTCTGGGGGCCATTATAGATGAGTTTGCGGCCGGCGCGACACCGGTCCCATCGGCGTCTTAATCGCAACGAGACTGCCATATCGAAGATCGCAATCGCCGCTGCCCGTGGCATGGGCGCGGCCGTTGGCGGACGGGTATTTGTGACAGGCGTTTTCCCCCCGACCGTGGCAGAAGGGCCACAGCCAGGACGGTTCGACCGTGCTAAATTGCACTCAATTCAACCCCGCTCCTCCCGCGGGGACCAAATGGGCCGCTCTCGCGAGCGGCCCTTTTTTGTGCCCAAGCGTTTTGTGGCCATGCGCGATCGTTGACCGCACCCTCGGCTTGGACACGGCTCGGCTTATTCCCCAGCGGCCTCGTTTCGCAGTATCCTCCTTCCCGGAAACGCCGCAGGAGAAGCCCGAATGGACATGAGCATTGGCGTGCTCGACCACTACAATGTGTCGACCCGCAAGCTGAAAGAGACCGTGCAGTTCTACGAGGACGTGCTGGGCTTCAAGAACGGTCCGCGGCCGCAGTTCGATTTCCCCGGCGCCTGGCTCTATAGCGGCAGCCAGCCGGTGCTGCATCTCAACGACATCGCGCATACCGATCGGCAGCAGCCCGCCGATTCCGGCGTCATCGACCATGTCGCCTTCGGCAGCCGCGGTTTTGAGGCGGTGAAAAAGCATCTCAACGGCAAGGGCGTGCCTTACCGCATCAACCAGGTGCCAAACAGCACACGCTGGCAGATTTTCTTCCGCGACCCCAACAATGTCGAGATAGAGCTCAATTTCGAGACCAGGAACGAGATGGCCGCCGGGCAATAGTCGCGGCGGCCCTATTCCATCACCTCATCGGCCCGGCCGAGCAGTGTGATCGGCAAAGTCAGGCCCAGCGCCTTGGCGGCCTTCAGGTTGACGATGAATCCGATCTGGCTCTGCTGCACAACCGGCAGGTCGCCGACGTTCTCGCCTTTCAGCACGCGAGCCACATAGGCGCCGGCTTGACGGTGGATGGCATCGATATCGCTGCCGTAGCTCATGAGGCCGCCCTCGGCGACGAAGGTGCGCCATTCGTAGAGCATCGGCACCATCGCGCTGGCTGCCAGCGCGACGAGACGTTGGCGATTGTCGTAAAACACCGGGCCGGCCTCGAGCATGACACCCGCGCCCTGCTGAACGAGCGACGCGAAGGCCGCTTCGAGATCGCTGTCCTTTGCCACCCGCGCGATGACGAGCTTCAGCCCCAATGCCTGCGCAGCGTTTTGCATGTCTTGGGATTGCGTGTCGTAGTCGAGGATGTTGGCGTCGGCGAGCCACCCGACGGTCGCGGCCTTCGGCATCGCTTCGTGCAGGATTTCCACGCGCTTTGCCACCAGCGCGTTATCGCTTGATGTGAACAGGCTCACCACGGTCATGTTGCCGCCCGGGTGATTGATGCTTCCGACCAGACCACGCTTGACCGGATCGCCGGCGGCAACGGTGACGATCGGGATCTTCACGGTTGCGGCCTTGGCGGCGCGGGCCACCTTCTCGCTGCCCAGGGTCACGATCGCCGAGACCTGCCGATGGACCAGATCGTCGGCGAGCGATGGCAGTAGATCGTAGTTGCGGCGCGCAAAGCGCTGCTCGATAACGACGTTGCGGCCCTCCATATAGCCGCCGTCGGCAAGCCCCTGTTTGAATGCGGCGAGTCGCGGCGCAAAACCCTCAGGCGTGCCGTCGGCCAGAAACCCAACCAGCGGCATCGCCGGCTGCTGCGAATGCGCCGCCAGCGGCCATGTGGCCGCGGCACCGCCGAAAAGCGCGATGAATTCCCGCCGTCTCATAGCTCAAAACCTACGCCAAAACCGATCCGGGGCATAATGAGGTATACCACGAGTTAGACTGCGAACTGTGACATACGGCAAAGGCGTTACGTCGCCATGTCCGTATCGCGCTACGCGTCGGCAATAACCGGCAGCAGCACGTGCGAGGGATGCTTGCGGTCGTGAAAGACCTTGTGCAGCACCGTCTTGCTCGAGCAGATGTGGTACGGCACGTATTCGGCGTTGGTGGCGCCGGCGACGCCGGTCGGCAGATCCAGACACGTGATATCGAGGCAAATGCGGTGGCCTTGGCGGAACAGATTCGCCGTCGCCATCACCTCGATCTGATATTCCTCGACCGCGCCCGGCGTTACCGGCTTTTGCGCTTCGCGCGTCAGCGGATGCCACGGCCACCACGGCTTTGAGCGCTTGGCATCGAGCGCGCGGTGCGAGGCTTTGAGCCAGCCGCGGGTGATCTCGCGCTCGTGCAGATTCTTCGGCACTTCGCGCTCGCCCTCGCGCACGCTCATCACCGACACGTCGGGGCCGACATCTTTCAAGATCACAATCCAGTTAGTGTCGTCCTGGTCGATCGCGGCGTGGAGCGTGACGACGATCGGGCCGGCGACCAGCACGTCGCGCGGCAGCGGGTCGGTCATGTAGCGCAGGCGCTGGATCGTCGTGGTCTGCGACGGCGGCATCTGCACGAAGGCGTCGGGCGGCTGGCTCTCGGTCACGCTCGACGGCTCGGGCAGATCGGGCGTCAGCCGCTCCCAGCTGGACAGATAAAGTTTTGTCCATTTGGCGTCGGGCGGCGGCCAGTTGTTGGCGCTGCGCCATTCATTGGCGCCCATCACCCAAAAGCGCACCGGCTTTTCGTCCATGATGCCGGTGTTCATGCCTTTGAGCCAGAAATCGTGCCAGCGCAGCACCTCGTTGTGGAAGCTGTGATACGGCCGCTCCAGATGCGCCGGGCCGGCGAGCAAGAGCTTCTTCGGCGCCCTGATGTTGCGGAACCAATGCTGGCAGCCGTTGAGATGCGTCTTGTAGGTGTAGCCGTACCAGCCGGAGCCGGTATAGGTCGGCACCTTGATGTCGGCGAATTCCGCTTCGCTTTTCTGCGCCGCGGCTTCGGAGTCGTAGGGATCGGCCAGCACATTGTAATACGGCGGCATGTGCTGGCCTTTTTGCGCGATCAGATTGTAGACGTGGGGATACATCTTGTAGTCGGGATTGCTCATGGCGGCGCGCCACATCGTCTCGCGCTCCGGCGGCAGCGCGCCCGGCGGGCCCTTGTGCTGATGCATCGCCGAGAAATGGCCGACCAGATAGCGGAACAGGTGAACGACGCCGCCGGGATATTCATCGCGAAAGCCGCCGAGCTCGCCATAGGCGCCGCGCGAGTCGAACGGGAAGATGGCGCGCAGATGCGGCGGCTGTTTCTTGGCCACCGCAAGCTGCTCGGCGCCGAAGCCGGAAATGCCGACCATGCCGACCTTGCCGTCGCACCACGGCTGCGCCGCGATCCATTCGATCAGGTCGTAGCAATCCCATTCGCGCGAGCCGCCGCCTTCGGATTTGCCGACGCCGCGCGGCGAGCCGATGACATGGACATAGCCGCGCGACACGAAAAACTTGGTATCGCCGGCCTCCATCGGCCCGGTCCATAGCGGCGACCAGGCCGGCTGCGGCGGCAGCGCCGCCGCCATGTCGGGACCCTGAAAGTCCTTGTTGTAGATGGCAAACGCCAGCAGCGCCGGAAATTTGCCGGGTGCCTCGGGGCGGTAGACGTCGACACAGATTTTGACGCCGTCGCGCATCGGCACCATGACGTCCATGTCGCGTGCGATCTCGGCGATCGTCGGCTCGCGGTTGTAGTTCGATCCCGGATTTTCCGCCGATTGCAATAACGGTCGCGACGTTTCACCGTTCACGATGTCCCCTCCCCTGGCGAGCCGCATCGCGGTTTTTGCGCTTGGCAAACGCGAGGCATCATCGTTTAGTGCGCCGGAACTCGCCAAGCAAGCGACACGGGAGGAATGATTATGGAACTGAGGTCAACCCGCAGGATCGTCACCGGCCATGATGCGCAGGGCAAGGCCGTAGCGCTCTACGACGCGCCGTTGCAGGCGATCCAGCGCAGCGCCGGCGGCAACGGCATGACGCTATGCTGGGTGACCGGCGAATTTCCCGTCGACATGGCAAGCTCAGCCGACCGCGCCCAGACCAAGGTCGGCGTGCCGCCGCCCGCGGACGGCACGATCTTCCGCATCGTCGATTTCGCGCCGACGCCGACCGGCGGCTACGGCGCCGTCGATCATCACCAAATCCTGATCAACATGGGCATCGATCCAGCGACGCAGGGCTATGCGCGGCACGAGAACACCCACCGCACCCGCACCATCGACTACGCCATCGTGCTCGAAGGCGAGATCGACATGCTGCTCGACGACACCGAGGTCCACGTCAAGGCCGGCGACATTTTGGTGCAGCAGGGCACCAACCACGCCTGGGTCAACAACTCGGGCAAGCCGTGCCGCATCGCCTTTATTTTGATTGATGGCAAGACGCCGCCGGCGTGGTCGCAGGGCTGGAAGAAGTAAGACCCGCGAAGCTGCGTCCCTTCTCCCCAGAGGGGAGAAGGAGACCCAAGCGTCATTGCGAGCAGAGTGCCGAAGAAGTGCTTAAGTCGAATTACTCCGCCGCCACCTGGTGCCGGTGCAATAGCGGCACGACGCTCGCCCGCTCGCCCGAGGGCGCGATCAGCGCGTGGTTCTCCGGCACCGCGATCCAGTTTTCGCCCTGATCGATCGGCTCGGACACGATCAGAAGGCCGGTATCGGATTCCCGGTAATACAGCGTGTTGGCCTTGTCGTTCACCGCATAGCGGAAGGCGTAGAGGTCGCGGCCGTTGGACAGCGCCGCGGTGACGCGCAGACGGTCGGCCGGCTTGGTCTGGTTGACGAAGTCGGTGAGCTTTTGCAGCACGCTTTCCGTCGCCGCCAGCGGATGCTCGATGCCGGCGCCCATGATGGCGAGGAAGATCGCTTCGGTATCGGTGGTACCGATGCGTTGCGGATAAAGCTGGTCCGGGATCAGGGCCTCGACCTTGCGGCGCAGCCGGCTCCAATTGCCGACAAAACCGTTGTGCATGAACAGCCACTGGCCGCAGGCGAAGGGGTGGCAATTGACCCTGGTGATCGCGGTGCCGGTCGCGGCGCGGACATGAGCGAAGTACAGGTGCGACTGCAGATGCCGGCACAGGTAGCGCAGGTTCTCGTCCGACCAGGCCGGCCTGATCTCGCGGTAGAGCCCCGGCTCCGGATGGGTGCCATACCAGCCGAGCCCAAAGCCGTCGCCGTTGACGCTGGCGGTCGCCTCGAGGGCGTGGATGCTCTGGGAAATCAACGAATGATCCGGCTCGGTGACGTAATGTTCGAGCGCGGTCATCTCTCCACGATAGGCGATCCAGCGGCACATTTGGCCTTACCTTAGCCGTCAAGCCACCAAGGTGGTGTCACGAATCCATCGCGCCACCCTATGGAGGGCAATATCGGCGCCTTCGTGTTCATTTTCAGTAAAAATCTGCAGCTGGGCCTCGGCCGAGGTGCCTTCGGCGGCGATCTGCCGGCAGTGCTCGACCTCGCCGGCGCAGCCCAGCGCCGCGGCGTCGGCGGCGACCAGGTCCAGCACCCGGTCCAGCATCTCGCCGACCGCGATCGCACCCGAGCGGCTGGCGAAGGTGCCGCTGACGCCATAGCGCTGGGCCCGCCATTTGTTCTCCACCGCGATAGAGCGGTCGACCACGTCGAGGGCGGCATTGTGCCCGGTATCGACATAGAGGTGGCGTGCCAGCACCCGGTAGAGCGCGGCCAGCGCGACCGCGTCGTCGAGCCTGGTGCAGCAGTCCGGGGCGCGCAGCTCCAAGGTCGGATATTTCAGCGACGGACGGATTGCCCACCACAAATGGCTGGCATCCTTGATGGCGCCGGAGCGCATCATCGCCGCGACGTATTCGTCGTAGTCGCCGTTGCCGCGGAACAGCTCGGGCAGCCCGGTGCGCGGCAACTCGTCGTAAGCGGCGAGGCGGTAACCTTTGAGCCCGGTGGCGCGGCCCTGCCAGAACGGCGACGAGGCCGACAGCGCAATGAACAGCGGCAGGTAGGGCAACATCCGCGTCATCACATCGACCCGGCGCGCCGGATCGGGAAACTCGACATGGACATGCATGCCGCACAGCATGTTGCGCTGGCCGATCATCTGCAGCACGTCCATGACATGGGTGTAGCGGTCCTTGGGTGACTGCACCGCGTCGGGCCAGCGCGCCGACGGATGGGTGCCGCAGGCGAGGATGGTCAGGCCGTGCGCGGCCGCGGCCGCCGCCACGCTCTGGCGCAACCGCTTGAGCTCGGTGCGCGCGGCGCCGATTTCGCTATGCGGCTCGGTCGCGACCTCGATCTGGGCCTGGAGAAATTCGCGGCCGATCCGCCCGGCGTTGCCGCAGTCGGCAAGCTGGAACAGCGCTTCCGGCGTCTCCGACGGCACCTGCAAGGTTTTGGCATCGGACAGGAAATATTCCTCCTCGATGCCGAACTGGAACAGATCGTCCGGCGCGAAGATGCGAGCATGCTCCGGCGGCACCAGAGTGCGGATGCGGAAACGATACTCATGAGGGTCGAATCTGAATTCCATCGTGGTCAAATCCCGTTTTCGACTCGTTGCGTTTGCAGCCAGCACTCGAGAACTGCGATTTGCCAAAGTTTCGAATGGCCCTTGGGCGTGAGCTCGCCATCGGGATCGGCCAACAGCCGATCGACATAGGCGCGGTTGAACACGCCGCGCTGCCGTGCCGCGGGGGCGTCGAGCACGTCGCGGACGAAATCGTAAAACGGCCCGCGCAGATATTTGAGCGCCGGCACCGGGAAATAGCCCTTCGGCCGGTCGATCACTTCGTCGGGGATGAGGCCGCGGGAGGCTTCCTTGAGAATGTATTTGCCGCCGTCGCGCACTTTCAGCTCGGCCGGAATCCGCGCCGCAAGCTCCACCACCTCGTGATCGAGGAACGGCACGCGGGTCTCCAGCCCCCAGGCCATCGCCATGTTGTCGACGCGCTTGACCGGATCGTCGACCATCATGATCTGGGCATCCAGCTGCAGCGTCTTGTCGATCGCGCGGGTGCTGCGGCAGGAATCGAAAAATTTTTCGACGAATTCGCGGCTGTAGTCGCCGTTCATCAGCGCCGGCGCCAAAACCTCGCCCATCTCGTCGTGATCGCGGTCGAAATAGACCCGTGCGTAGTCCGCGGCCGGGTCGTTCGACTGCATCAGCGTCGGATACCAGTGATAGCCGCCGAAAATCTCGTCGGCGCCCTGGCCGCTCTGCGCGACCTTCACATGTTTGGCGACCTGCTGCGACAGCAGATAGAAGCCGATCGCGTCGTGGCTCATCATCGGCTCGGACATCGCCGCGATGGTGCCCGGCAGCGCGTCGATCGCCCGGGAGGTATCGACGGCGATGCGCTCGTGCCGGGTGGCGAAGCGCTGCGCGATCAGATCGGAATAGTGAAACTCGTCGCCCTGCAACTCGCCGATGGTCTCGAAGCCGACCGAAAAAGTCCGCAGATCATTCTGGCCCTGCGCCGCGAGCAAGGCGACGATCAGCGAGGAATCGAGTCCGCCCGACAGCAAGACTCCGACCGGAACGTCGGCGACGCGCCGTCGCTCGACCGCCCGGCTGAAGCTGAACCGGATCGCTTCCTGCCAATCCGCCTCCGTCAAGCCGCGATCTTGCGCTTGCGGTCCGACCTCGAGCTGCCAGTAGGTTTCCTCGCGGCGTCGCCCGTCGGGCTCGATGATGCAGATCGTCGCCGCCGGCAGTTTTTTCACGCCCTTGAGGATGGTCAGCGGCGCCGGCACGACGGCGTGCAGGCTCATGTAATGGTGCAGCGCCGCCGGATCGATGCCGGTGTCGACACCGCCGGCGGCAAGCAACGCCGGCAAGGTCGAAGCAAAGCGGAAGCGCCCGGGGCGCTCGGTGTAATAGAGCGGCTTGATGCCGAGCCGGTCGCGCGCCAGCACGACGCGGCCGGAATTGCGCTCCCAGATCGCGAACGCGAACATGCCGTAAAAACGCTCGACGCAGCGCGGACCCCATTCGGCATAGGCTTTGAGGATGACTTCGGTGTCGCCCTCCGAGAAGAAGCGATAGCCTTTTGCCGCGAGCGCGCCGCGCAGTTGCCGATAGTTGTAGATGCAGCCGTTGAACACGATGGCGAGGCCGAGCTGCGGGTCGACCATCGGCTGTTGCGATGCGGCAGCGAGATCGATGATGCTCAGCCGCCGATGGCCGAAAGCGACGCGATCTTGCATGAAAGCGCCGCCGGCGTCGGGCCCACGCGCGTGCATTCGCTCCGTCATGGCTGCAACGCAGCCACCGGCGGTGCTTCCATCGAAGGTCACTTCACCGCAAATGCCGCACATTTTTCTTCTGGTCCGGAATGGATGCCCCACGCGAAAACGCCTGTTCGGCGCCGCACCTATCAACGCCTACGAGGTTGGGCTGGTTCCGCTGCCGCTCCGGCAAGCGATTCGGCACAGCATGGGCTTGAAAAGCGCAGTCAAAACCGGTTGTTGAAAGCCAGTGACCAAATCCGCGTCAAAAGATGCGGCCAAAGGGTGCTGCAAATGAGTGCACGTGACGGCAAAAGCTATATTTCCGGGCTCAAGGCACATCCGCGCGATGTTTGGGTCGCCGGCCGCAAAGTCGGCGATGTCACCACCGATCCGGTGTTTCGCCGACCGGTCGCGGCGATGGCGCGGCTTTACGATTGTCAGGCCGATCCCGCACTGCATTCGACGATGACCTACTTGCCCGACGATGGCGACGGGCCGGCCGGCGTGTCGTTCATCATTCCGCGAACGCATGCCGAGCTGGTGCACCGGCGCAAGGCGATGCGGCTCTGGGCCGAGGCCACGTTCGGCACCATGGGACGCTCGCCCGACTTCCTCAACACCGTGGTGGCGTCGCTCGCCGACGCGCCGGAATTCTTCGCCGACGTCGGCGGCAAATCCTTCGACAACGTGCAGCGCTATTATCGCTATTGCCGCGACAACGATCTGTTTCTCACCCATACGCTGGTCAATCCGCCGGTCGACCGCAGCAAATCTGCCGCCCAACAGGCCGACCCATACGCCTATCTCGGCATCGTCGAGGAAACCAAGGACGGCCTGATCGTGCGCGGCGCCAAGATGCTGGCGACGCACGGACCGACAGCCGACGAGATCATGGTCTATCCGCTGCCGTTCTCGGTGCGCCCGGGCGAAGAGAAATACGCATTGGCCTTCGGCATTCCGGCCGATACCAAGGGCTTGCGTTTCATCTGCCGCGAGCCGTTCGATTTAGGCGACCAGTCGGAATGGGATCATCCGCTCGGCGCGCGCTTCGAGGAGCCCGACGCCATGGCGATTTTCGACGACGTGCTGGTGCCGTGGGACCGCGTGTTCCTGCACGGCAATGTCGAATTGGCCAACACCATGTTCGCGCGCACGGGCCTGCAACGGCACACCGGGCATCAGACGGCGGTGCGCGGGCTCGTCAAATGCGAATTCATGACGGCGCTGGCGATAGCGCTGTCGCGCAGCGTCAAGACCGACGGTTTCCTGCACGTGCAGGAGCAGATCGGCGAATGTATCGGCTATTTGCAACTGATCGAAGGCGCGATCTTGATGTCGGAGCAAAAAGCTGAAAGCACTGGTCACGGCACGCTGCGGCCGGCGCTCGAGCCGTTGCAGGCGCTGCGCTATCACATCCCGCGCTTCTACGAGCGCATGGTGCGGTTGACGCAAGTGCTCGGCGCCGGCGGCATTTTGGCGAACCCGACCGAAGCCGATCTCCGCTCCGAGATCGGCACCGACATTCATCGCTATTACCGTGGCGCCGACCGCGATGCCGAGGCCAAGATCCGCCTGTCGAAGCTCGCTTGGGACTCAACCGGCACGCAATTCGGCCAGCGGCAATTGCAATATGAGCGCTATTACGCCGGCGATCCGGTCCAGACCGGCGCGTCACTCTATAAGATGTGGGATCACGCCGCGCTCTTGGCGCTGGTCGATCGCGCGCTGAGCTTGCCGTCCGAACACGGGGCGAAGCCATGACGAGGCTTGCCATGAAGACGCTGTTGTGGGCGGCGGCGCTCGCCTTGCTCGGCATCGGCGCCGCAGCGGCGCAAAACTATCCGTCGCGGCCGATCACCGTCATCGCGCCGTTTCCGCCCGGCGGGCCGTCGGACGCGCTGGCGCGGATTCTGTCAGGTCCTTTGGCGGCGGCGCTCGGCCAGCCGATCGTCATCGAGAATGTCGGCGGTGCCGGCGGCACCATCGGCGCCGCCCGGGTCGCCCGCGCCGAGCCGGACGGCTATACCTTGCTGATCGGCCAATGGGGTACCCAGGTCGTCAACCCGATCACCTACAATCTGACCTATGACGCGGCCAACGATTTCGCGCCGATCGCGCTTCTGGCCAACACGCCGCAAATGATCATCGCCCGCAAGGACTTTCCGGCGAGCGATGTGCGCGAGCTGATCGCCTGGCTCAAGGCCAATCCCGATAAGGCGCAGGCTGGCACCGTCGGCGCCGCCGGCGGCGCGCAGGTCGCCGGCTTATATTTTCAGAAAATTACCGGCACGCGCTTCGGCTTCGTGCCCTATCGCGGCGGCGCGCCGGCGATGCAGGATCTGATGGCTGGCCGCGTCGACATCATGTTCGACCAGGCCGCCAACGCCATCACCCAAGTGCGCGCCGGCATCATCAAGGCTTACGCCGTCATGACCGAAGCGCGCTGGCATCTGGCGCCCGATATCCCGACCATCGACGAGGCGGGCGCGCAGGGCTTGCACGTGTCCTATTGGCACGCGCTGTTCGCGCCGAAGGCAACGCCGCCGGACGTCATCGCCAAGGTCAATGCCGCCGTGGTGAATGCGCTCGCCGATGCAAAGGTCCGGCAAAGCTTTGCGGCGCAGGGCCAGGATATTTGGCCGCGCGAGCAACAGACGCCGCAGGCGCTCGCCGCCCTCTACAAGGCCGAGACCGACAAGTGGTGGCCGATCATCAGGGACGAGCATCTGCACGCGGAATAAAACGCCGCAGCGGCCGCGGAAGCGGATCGGGCGTCCCCGGCGGCGCTCGAGAAAATCAGAGTCTCTCGCCTTTGCCGCGGGCGTCCCACTCCGGCAACGTCATCAATGTCAAGCCGAGGCGGCTGTAGTCGACCCGCAGATAGTCGTCCAACGCGCCGCGCACGACGGCGTCGGGACGGATCAAGGCAACCTCTTGCGCCATCACGCCGACATAGACCGTGTCGCTCCACAGGTAGCGATAGCTGTACAGCCCCAGGCCGTCGTCGCGCCGACCGACCAGCGTGATGTCACGCTTGAGCCGCGCATCGGAAACGAGGAGGACTGGCGCAGCAGAATAACTGGCGCTCGTCCTGTCCCCCCACGCGCCGCCGGCATGTCCGCCGACATACATTCCTTCCCATGCTCCATGCGGCGCCTTGTCCCCTGGCGGCAACAGCCAACTGAAGCCGGCAGTGACCACTTGAAACTGCATGTGCGTGCTGGCGTTCTCGCTGAGTGGCGCACCAAAGCCCGCTGTCGTTGCGGCCAGGCTGACGCGTCCGAGATCCACATACTGGTAACCGACACTGAGGACGACGTCTGGACGCACCTTATATTCGATGCCGCCGCCCGCTACCCAGCCGACTCTTGCCGACCATGCCTGCGCACTCAGAGAGGTCGCGGCGTTGGCAACGGTGCTGTTCAATTCAACGTTGCCATAGGCAACGCCGCCGGTGCCATAGAACAGCACCGGACCCGCAGTCCAGCCGAGCCGACCGCGGAAGGTGCCGTACCAGTCCATGCTGGCGTTTGTCATGCCCGTTGGGGGCGGAAGAAACGGAAATGGATTTGGCAATATGGTGGTCATACTGCTTTTGAGATGCATCAGCGATACGTCGCCTTCCAGCCCGTAGACGAAAGACTCGCGCTGCCAGTTGTAGCCGAGCTGTCCGCCGGCCACCCAACCGGTCGCGCTGGCGGAAGCTGATCCGACCGAAGGCGGGGGAGGTGCTGGGAGAATTTGGGCGAAAGCCGACGATGCCGGGACCGCGAGCAAGGCGGCGATCGCAACGATAGTCCCCGTTTTCATCGTCATGTCCGCCCCCAATCATTGCAGGATAGGGACACGTTCATTCGAGGGACATTGGGGCTGTACACAATAGCTTCGAATTTCGACGCCTGTGGCAGTCCGGTCACACAAGTTGCCGATGCCGCCGCCGGCGATCAAGATGTCCGTTGTCTAAAGCCGATAGCGCCGGCGCAGCGCAATCAAGGCCGCGAGGCTGATGAGCGCGGTTGCGATGACGTAATAGCTCGGCGCCAGTTTCGAGCCAGTGATGTCGACCAGCGACTGGGGCGCCGAGAAATTCCGGCGTTTCGCTCATGCGGCCGGAAAGAACACTTTGGAGATGATGACGGCGAAATAGCCGTAGACCAGGATTTCGTAGAATTCGAGCGCATTGCCGAGCGAGGCGGCAACGATGAGCCACGTCGCCTCTCCGGCGCCGTGGCCTTCGCCCGGTGTCGCCGCGATTGCGCTCATCGGCGATCCAGCGGGGCCGTCATCGATGCGGCCGAATGGACAACGCGGCGGGCGAGGTGTTGCGGGTCACGAGGTGCGGACAAATCTGAATTCGCAGCTGGTGCGCACCGCGTTGTCCTGTTCCATCCGCTGCGTGCGATGCAACGTCCAATGATCGAACAGGATCGCGTCTCCCGGCATGGCGTGCGGTACCCACGATTCGCCGCCGACATTGGCCTTGACCCAATCGTCCGAGCGCGACTTTTCCGTGCCCTCCATGCTCGGAACATTCCGCATCGTCTTGTTCGAGCCCGGGATCAGCTCGAGCGAGGGCAGGACGTCGCCGACCGGATCGAGCGGCAGCCAGGTATTGATGCAGTAATCGGTCACATTGATGATGCCTGCGGCATCGGCATCGATATGCCAGGGTAGGTATTTCCGAGCCGACCGGTGCCGGCGGATGAACGTGAAATTGGGCTCAAGCCGCCAGTTCTGATCGAACAAAGAGCGAAACCGCCGTTCCGCCGCGGCAATGGCGCCGTCGAACTGGGCAAGGAGATCGGGCTTCACCTGCTTGAGATAGCCCCGCAGCTCCTTGACCCAAATGCCGTCCCACCGCTTGTAGTGGTCGGCAAGATACTCGGTCAGCGTCGGCGGATCGTCGTCGGCGTGTTGCCGCAACAGCTCGTAGCTGGCATCCACGGCGGTGCGCAGTTCGCCAAGCTCATGCGGCGAAAGAAATGCCGCCACCTTCGCCGTTCCGTTCTGCTGCCAGGCGTTACGGAAATCGGCTTGCTCGGCCGTGCAAATCTCGGGCATGGCTCACCCATGGCGCGCGGCGATAAAGGCTTGCGCCGGCGACATATACACGTGGCGGTCGGCTGCGGGCAATCCCTATCGCGGCCAGCCCTATCTGGACCATGCGCGCGCTCGACAAGGCCCCGGTTTTCAGAAAAAATCACTGGCAAACCAAAATCCGGGGGGAGCGATATGGCGGCGGATACGACGATCACGGTGGCGGCGCGGCTCGATAGGCTGCCGCCGTCGCGCCACACGCGCAAACTGATAACGCTATTGTCGCTCGGCGGCTGGTTCGAGTTCTACGACTTGTTCTTCACCGCCTATATCGCCATCGGGCTGTTCAAGGCGAAGATCTTCACGCCGACCACCCAGGGCCTGTTCGATCTGAATGGCTTTGCCAGCTTCGTCGCCGCGCTGTTCACCGGCCTGTTCATCGGCACGCTGGTGTTCAGCTGGCTGTCCGACCGCTTCGGCCGGCGCTCGATCTTCACCTTCGCACTGTTGTGGTATTCGGTCGGCGCCTTCATCATGGCGTTTCAGGACACCGCGGCGAGCATCGACCTGTGGCGGTTGATCGCCAGCATCGGGCTCGGCGTCGAACTGGTGAATGTCGACGCCTATGTGTCGGAGCTGGTGCCCAAGAGCCAGCGCGGGCCGGCCTTCGCCTATAACCAATTCATCATGTTCACCGCCGTGCCGGTGGTGGCCTTCATCGCCTGGCAATTGGTGCCGCAGACCATCCTCGGCCTCGACGGCTGGCGCTGGGTTGTCATCATCGGTTCGCTCGGCGCCGCGGTGATCTGGTGGATCCGCCGCAACTTGCCGGAATCGCCGCGCTGGCTCGATCAGCACGGCCGCACCGCCGAAGCCGAACGCCTGCTCGACGACATGGAGCGGCACATCCGCGCCGAGACCGGCCAGGAGCTGCCGCCACCCGAAATCGTCGCCGGCGAGACCGAGCGCAAAACCGGCACCTGGATGGAAATGTGGAATCCAGTCTATCGCGGCCGCACCATCATGCTGGTGATCTACAATCTGTTCCAGACCATCGGCTATTACGGCTTTTCCAGCTGGGTGCAGACGTTGCTGGTATCCCAGGGCATCGAGGTGACGAAGTCGCTCGCCTACACGTTCATTATCGCGATCGCGGCGCCGATCGGGCCGTTGGTCGGCGTCTTCTTCGCCGACCGCTTCGAGCGCAAATGGCAGATCGCCTGGGCCGCGATCGGCATCGCCGTGTTCGGGCTGTTGTTCGCGCAGCAAAAGAGCGCCGCCGGCGTGATCGCGTTCGGCCTCCTGATCACGCTGTGCAACAACTGGATGTCGTTCTCGTTCCACGCCTATCAGGCCGAGCTCTATCCGACCCGCATCCGCGCCCAGGCGGTGGGCTTCGTCTATTCGTGGAGCCGGTTTTCCGCGATCTTCTCCGGCTTCATCATCGCCTTCCTGCTCGGCAATTACGGCACCACCGGCGTGTTCACCTTCATCGCCGGCGCCATGGTGGTGGTGTTCATCGTCATCGGCGGCTTCGGTCCGCCAGTCACCGGACGGCGGCTCGAGGCTATCGCGACCTGAACGGGGCGGCTGAGGCGCGGCAGGCTCAGGCCATCCAAAATGGCTTGCACGATTTGAGGCCCGAACTATGCCGCGCGATGCCGATATCGTTGAGGCATCGGTCGCTGAGATTCATCAGTTCCTTGCGCGAGCGGGCGCGGCGCGACCAGTTGGCGAGGCCCTCTCTCACGTGGCTCAACGACAACAGGCGGGACGGACGGGCGGTCTTGGTACTCTTGTTGAGGATGGTCATGGCGACCTCCATCGAGTGACCGGCTATAGTCGTATGTAGCGCCGCCGCCCCGTCAGCGATGTGCCGAGCGTCACCGCGGTCGGTGTGCTATGCGTCACACCAAACGGCGCTCGTATCCGCTTTGAATATGGGCAAGATGCAGCCGGCGAGGACGCCATGTATGAGGAATTCGACGGGCGGACGCGGACCAAGATCGTGCGTGACGCCGATGGCATCGCCCGCGTGCTGTCCCACGCCGATCGCCACGTCGCCGTCAAGGCGGCGACGCCGCAGGCTGCCGCCAACGGCTATTTGAACCGCTACGGCCACTTGTTCGGATTAAAGCGGCAGCACCTGAAAAATCTCACCCGCGGCGTCGTGCAGGATCCGACCAGTGCGCCGGTTGATTATCGCTATTTGCGCGAAAAATCGCAATTCGACGTGACCACCGTCGCCTTCGATCAAACCCGCTTCGGGCTCGCGGTCTGGGAAGCGGGAATTTCGGTGACGATGAAGCACAATCCGCTGCGTGTCATCGGCGCCCGCTCGACGCTGCACGACAAGCTCGAGGTCAAACGGCCGTCCGCAACCCACGTCGAGAGAGCGAAGGCGATCGACGTCGAAACCTTGGCTAAAAGCCTCGGTCTTGCCGGGCTGATGCGCCGCGGCGTGCCGCTGACCATCAATGCCCAAAAATTCATGATCTTTCGCTACCACGAGGCCACGCGCCGGCGCGCCGTGACGTCGCCCAAACGCGGCGGCCAGCCGTCGTCCGGCCACCCCACCCTGCCGTTGCCTCCGGTGCACCCGTCGATCCGCGACGGCAAGCACTACGTCGTCCGCGCCGTCTATTTCAGCTTCGATTTTCCGCCGGTGCGGCCGCTGCACTGGGTGGCGATCATCGAAGTCGAGACCGCGTCGGTGCTGCTCGCCTACCCGTTCATCGCCAATGTCATGGGCTGGGTGTTCAAGGCCGATCCGGCGACGCTCGGCGGCCCGACGGCGGATGCCGGCAATGCCGCGCTCAACCGCTGGCGCAGCCCGGTCAAGCTCGAAGGCCTCACGGCGCCCGTCGATGGCACCCAGGCCTTGAGCGGCGCCCGCGTGACGGTCGCCGACGTGTCGACGCCGAAAGTGGCGCCGCCGACCAGGCCGGCCGGCAAGGATTTCAAGTACCACGCGCGCAGCAATGATTTCGCCGCGGTCAACGCCTACTACAATGTCGATCGCATCTTTCGGCTGGTGGAGGATTTGGGCTTTGCCATCGCCGATTATTTTCCCGGCACGACGTTTCCGAGCCCGGTCGACCATCGCGGCCATTTCGATAAAACCCGTCCACGCGGCGACGAGATCAACGCGCATTGCGCCGGCAACGAAGCCGGCACCGGCATCGACTACACGATCTTCGCGCTGGCCGACACCCAAGATCAGAAAAATCCGATCGGCATCGCCGGTGATTGGCGTATCGCGCTACATGAATTGCTGGGCCACGGGGTGCTGTACAATCACATCGGCAACGCCCTATTCAAATTTGCGCACAGCGCGGGCGACAGCTTTGCCGCGATCCTCAACGATCCGCACAGCAAAGCCAAGGACCGTTACGACACGTTTCCATGGCTGGTCGGCGCGGAACCGCGCCGCCGCCACAATCGCACGGCGGGCGACGGGTGGGGCTGGAACGGCAAGATCGGGCGCAATGCATTCGATGATGCGTTGGATGCGGTCGGCTACAACAACGAACAGATCCTGTCTTCGACAATGTTCCGCTTCTACCGCGCCATCGGCGGCGATGCAGCCGCGCTCGCGGACAAGCGATTTGCCGCGCGCATGACCTGCCACCTCCTGCTGGCGGCCATCCAGGCGCTGACAGTGGCCACGACCCCGACCGATGCCGCACACTTCGCCGCCGCGCTGAGCAAAGCCGACGCCGCCGATTGGCCGGCCGAGCGCATCTCAGGCGGCGCTTATCACAAGGTGATCCGCTGGGCGTTCGAAAAGCAGGGTCTTTATCAGGATGCCAAGGAGCCGAAGCCGAACGACAAGGAAGGCCTGCCGCCGCCGGTCGACGTTTACATCGAGGACGGCCGCCACGGCGAGTACCGCTATCAATCCAACTATTGGAGCTGCCAGGCGATCTGGAACCGGCGCCGCGACGATCGCGGCACGGCGCACGAAACGCCGCAATCAGGCGTCACCAATTACGCCTACGTGAAAATCAAGAACCGCGGCTTGCAGAAGGCGACCAAGGTCGTGGTGCGGGCCTATCACGCCCCGGCGTCGGCGAAGCTCAGCTTCCCCGGCGGCTGGCAGCCGATGCAGACGGCGCAATGGGCCGCGGCCGACGTGCCGCCGCATTCCTCCGCCGAAGTTTTGGTCGGCCCGTTTGGCTGGGTGCCAAAGAGCCGTCAGGAAGCCATGCTGATGGTCATTTCCGCAGCCGGCGATCCGAGCAATGTCGACAATTTCACCGCCACCGACTCGATCCCGAACTGGCGGCTCGTTCCAAACGACAACAACATCGCCCAGCGCAACACGTCGGTCGCGGCGAAATCGAAAGGCCGTCGCTGAGCGCGCCGCGCCGCCGGGCCAACCAGATCTCCCGGGCGGTCGCGGCGCTGTCGAGGCAGATTTAGGCTTTCTTCAATTTCTTCAGCATCGGGGTCGCTTTGGTCCGCACGATCTTGCGGATCCCCTTATGCGTTTCCAGGTGATGTACAATGTGGGTCTTCAGCTTTTTGCGCTGCGCGGGGGTTAGTCCTGCAAGCTCTTTCTTACTGAACGCTGTGGGGCGGAAAGCTCCCATGGGGTATCTCCTTGGAATTTGTACCGGTGTTGGAAAACTCACGTCGTTACGCGCTTAGCTCTAACCTTCCGTGACAAGCGGATCGTCGAAATCCGCCGCTCCGGTTCGCTCGCCATTTGCTCGAGGATTCTTTGAAAATCCGCAAGCAGGCGGTCGATCCACTTTGAGTCGAATCGATGCGGTTTGTAGATGCACGATCCCACCAAGCCCTGCGCGGTTTCGCGCAAGCTCAACATAACATCGTATGTCGTGGTCGTCACCAGCGGCATCGGCATGCCGGGATCGGCCTCCTCGAAGGCCAACGCCCGCCCCGCGCTCGCCTGCGGCCGCAGTGCGGCGTTGTGTAGCAGTATCATGACCTGTGCGAGCCGTGCCGGATCGACCCTGCGCTCGCGCGCCAGCGCCTCGGCGAGGACCTCGAACGGCAGGTCCTGATGGGCATAGGCTTCGAGCGTCGTGGCGCGCACCCGCCGCACCACCTCGCGCGCGGTCGGATCGCCGCCGAGATCGGTACGTAAAATGACGGTATTGGCGAGCGGACCGATCAGCCCCTCGGTGCCGGCGCGATTGCGGTTAGCGACGTTGGTGGCGACACACAGGTCGTCTTCGCCGGCATAACGCTGCAACAGCGTCTTCAGCGCGGCGACCAGCGCCATGAACAGCGTGCCACCTTCGCGGCGGCTGAATTGTTTGACGGCTTCGGTCAGGCTCGCCGGCAAGGCAATATCCCGTTGCGCCGTGAGGTCGATTGCGGCGCGCCGCGGCCGTGCCGCGCCGAGCTGCAACGCCGGCAACGGGCCGCGAAGTCGCTCGCGCCAGTAGTCGAGTTGCGCGGCACCATCGGGATGCGATGTCCAGGCGCGCTGCCACGCGGCGAAGTCGGCATATTGCAGAGGCAGCGGCGGCAACGGCGATCCTTTGCCGGTCGCGAACGCTTCGTAGAGCGCGGCAAGCTCATCGGCGATCACGCCGAGCGATCCGCCGTCGGCAATCATTTGATGCATGGTGATGAGCAGAAGATGCTCGTCCTCGGCCAGCCGGACGATGCGGGCGCGGATCAGCGGGCCGCGGACGAGGTCGAAGGAATGCGTGAGCTCGGCTTGGATGAGCCGGTGCGCGGCGGTTTCCTTTTTTGACGTCGGCCGCTTGTGCAGGTCGTCGACGGCGAGCGGCACCGTAAGCTGCGGCGCGATGATTTGGATTGGCCGGCCGCCGACGACGTCGATCGTCGTGCGCAAAATCTCGTGACGCCGCACGATTTCGTTGAGGCCGCGTTCCAGAAGTGTCGCGTCGAGCGGCGACGTCACCCGCAACGCATAGAGGATGTTGAAAAACGGCAGGTCCGGCACCGCCTGCTGCAGCGTCCACAGCCGTTCCTGGGCCGGCGATGCCGGCAACGGTTCGTCGCGGGAGATGCGGGCAATCTCCGGGCCTCCCGCCCGGCCGATTTTGATCAACGTTTCGAGATATTCCGCCATCTCGGCAACGGTCGGTGCGTCGAACAAGCTGACGACCCCGACTTCGAGATGCATGGCATCGTGAATGCTGGTGAGAACATGCGCGGCCAGAAGTGAATCGCCGCCGAGCGCGAAAAAATCGTCGTGAATGCCGACTTGGTCGAGGCGAAGCACCTCCGCCCAGATGCCGGCCAAAATGTTCTCAAGCGGCGTGCGCGGCGCCGCGAAGGTCCGCGATGCGGCGCCACCGAGCCCCAGCTTCTCGGCCAGGCCGATGCGCTGCACTTTGCCGGTCGAGCCTTTCAGCAATTGCTCAACGATCAGCACCTGGCGCGGCACCTTGAAGTCGGCAAGCCGGCCGGCGGCGAATTGGCGGATGTCTTTGGCCGTCGCGTCGGCGTTCGGCCGCAACACCACGGCCGCAGCGACATCTTCGCCGAGCGTGGCGTGGGGCACGGCGAAGGTGACGGCTTCCGCCACCGCCGGATGCTCAAGCAGCGCCTCGTCGACTTCGCGCGGTGCGATATTCTCGCCGCCGCGGTTGATCATCTCGCGGGTGCGGCCGGACAGATAAAGAAAACCTTCGTCGTCGAAGAAACCCTGGTCGCCGGTCATGAACCAATCGCCGGTGAAGGCGGCCGCCGTCGCCGCCGCGTCGCCGTCATAGCCGGGCATGACGCTTGCGCCGCGCACGGTGACGTGGCCGGTCTGGCCGGTGGGCAGTGCGTCGCCGCGTTCGTTCAAGATCGCGACGTCGAGACCGACCGGGATGCCGACGGAACCGGGCTTGCTCTTGCGCGGCGGCAGCGGATTGCAGGCAATCGGCGCGGAGGCGGTTTCCGTCATGCCGTAGAATTCAATGACCGAGGTGCCAAACGTCCGTTCCAGCTCGGCGAACACCCGCGGCGGCAGCGGCGCCGAGGCGGAGCGGACCAGCCGCAGCCGGATGCCGGCGACTTGATCCGGATTGAGCCGTGCCTGAGCCAGAATGGCCTGATGCATGGTCGGCACCGCGGAGTACCAGGTCGGCGCAAACTCGCGCAGCCAGCCGAAAAAGCGATTGACGTCGCAGCCCGGCGTGCAAACGACGCCGCCGCCGGCCGCGAGCGACGTCATCACGGTGGCGATCAGACCGTGACCATGAAACAGCGGCAGCACGTTCAGGCAGCGATCGGCTTCGCTCAGCTTGAGCGCCGCAACCGCGCTATAGGCCGACGCGCAAATATTGGCGTGGGTGAGCGGCACGATCTTCGGCCGCGACGTGGTGCCGGACGTTAACAAAAACAGCGCGGTCGTCCCGGGCCCAACCGGATCGGACGACGGCTCGCCCGCCGCCGTGCCGGCGAGCGTAAACAGACCGGCAGCCTCGCCCGTCGGCGTCAGCCCAAATACCGGCACGCCGCGCGCTTGCGCCACGCGGCGCGCCGGTGAAGCGACTTTGGCCGACACGATCAACGCGCGCGGCTTTAAGTCGGCAAAATACCGGTCCAGTTCCTCGGCCGAATAGGCCGGGTTAATCGAGGCGCAAGCCGCATTCGCCGCCACCGCGACAATCGCAACCGCAAGCTCCGGCCCATTCGGCATGAGCACAGCGATCCGGTCGTCGCGGCCTATGCCCTTGGCGCGCAAGACGCGGCCGATCTCGTCGATATGTTGAAAAAGGCGGCGGTAGCTCAGCGGCGCGCAATCGGGAGCCAAGATCGCGGGCGCATCCGCAAAGTGTTGGGCATGACCTCGCAACAGGTCATAAAGCGACGAAACCGGGACGTCGACTTTTTGCTTCGAAGAAGGTAGGTCCAACACGATTCTTTGCCAACTCGGATCTTATCGCGTTAGCGCAGCATATCAGTGCTGGGCCTGGGCGAGCCAGAAGCGCATATCCATGTCGCGATACATCGCGGTCGCGGTGGCGCGATGGTGCTCCGCATCTCCGGCCTTGCCGGCACGGCGGTGGATCTTGCCGAGACCGAGGTGGCAGTGAGCGACCAGCGGCCGCATGCCGTGGCGTTGCGCCAGCGTCAGCGCGTCGCGGTAGTGGCCGACGCCGCGCTCGTGGTCGAACCGGTCGGCATCGGCCGCGATATCGCCGAGCAGATGGTGGGCATGGGCGGCGAAACCGGGCTGGCGCGTCGAGGTTTCGATGGCGCGTTGCGCAAGATCGTGCGCTTTGTCGAGCTGGCCGAGCCGCAGCAAAGCGCGGCCGACGGCGTGATAGGCCCAGCTGCGATGGCCGACGATGCCCTGGCCCGCCTGCCGCTCGAGCAGCGCCTCGGCTTCCTTGATGCGACCCGCGGTGTCGCCCGCGTCGCCGGTCTCCGCCATCGCCCAGGCCGAGGAGGCAACCGCCCAGGGCAGATGGACGGCGACGTTGCCGCTGCGCAGCATCGCCAGCCAGTGCTCGACCAGCGATAGCGCTTTCGCCCAATCGCCCTTGAGGAGATGCGGCATGGAGGCGGCGAAATGCGCCCAGCCGATGCTGAACGCGTGCTGCGTCGGCTCGGCGATGCGGATCGCCTCGGCCTCGTATTTGGCGGCTTCCGAGAAGCGGCCGAGCTCGGCCAGGCTCATCACCAGCCAGGCGCGATCGAAGATCGACGCCGGCACCGCCATGCCGAAATGGTTGTTGATCGCGTCCGCGGGCAGCGCGCCGAGATTGTCGGTGGCGAGCGCGACGACGCGTTCGTAGTCGCCACGGTAGCAATGCGCCTGCTCGAGATAGCTGGTGGCGACGATGCGCAGCGGCACGTCGTGCAGCCGCTCGGCGATTTCCAAGGCGCGCGAACCGCTGTCGAGCGCCTCATCCAGCTCGTCGAGCGTCGACTGCACCGTGGTCATGAAGGCGCAGACCTGGCCGCGGCGCCGGTCGTCCTTCAACTGCGTGGCGATGATCTCGGCCTCGCGCAGATGTTCGAGCTGGCGCCGGCCTTCACCCAGCTGGCGGAGCACCGGCCGCAGGTCGAGACGCAGCTCAAAACCGCGCCCGAGCGAGGCCTGGCTCTCCGGCAGGTCCTTCAAGATGCCGAGCGCCTCCTCGTAGCACGAGCGGGCGTCGGCCAGCGCCGAGCGCGCGGCGGCCTTGGCGCCGGCCATGTGCAGGTAGTGCACCGCCTTGTCTTTGAGCTCGCCGCGCACGGCGTGATGGGCGAGCCGCTCGGCGTGCTCGCCGAGCCGGTCGGCATAAAGCTTTTCCATGGCCTCGACGACGTGGCCGTGGGTGTCGCGGCGGCGCTGCTGCAACAGCTCGTTATAGGCGACGTCGTGGGTGAGCGCGTGGGTGAAGGTATATTGCAGGTCGGGAAACAGTTGCGTGGTGTAGAGGAATTCGGCCGCCTGCAGATCGTCGAGCAGGGCGCGCAGGTCGTCCTCCGCCAGCCCGCTGATCGCCTGCAACAGCGTGAAGGAAAAATCATGGCCGATCACGGCTGCTTCCTGCAGCAGGCGCTTTTCGGTGGCCGGCAGCTTGTCGATGCGCGCGGCCAGCACCGCCTGCACCGTCGGCGGCACGTCGTTACTCACGAAGGGCCGCGCCAGGCGGTATTTGCCGCGGCTGCCTTCGAGCACCGCGCTATCGACCAGCGACCGCACGATCTCTTCGACGAAGAACGGATTGCCGGAGGCGCGCTCGATCAGGAAGCTTTTGATGGTCTCGACGCTCGGATCGAAGCCGAGCAGCGCTTGCAGGAGTTCGGCAAAACTTTCGCTGGCGAGCGGGTTGAGGCGCAGCTGGCGGTAATTCGGCCGGCCCTTCCATTCGTCCTTGTATTCGGGCCGGCAACTGACGACCAGCAACAGCCGCGCGTCCTGGGCGCGGACGACCAGTTCGTTCAACAGCCCGATCGACAGCGAATCGTACCAGGGCATGTCCTCGAACACGGTGACCACCGGCTGGATCTTGCTCTCGCTCAACAGCAGGCGGATCACAGCCTGATAGGTCTGTTGCCGATGCTCGATCGGGTCGAGCGATCGGAACGGGTGGTCGTCGTCCAGCGCATTGAGCAGATCGAGCACCGGCAGGATCACCTCCTGCAGGGACGGGTCGAGGGAAAGAATTTTCCCCGACACTTTCTCGCGGATCGATTGGACGCCGTCATGGACATTGAGCTTGAAGTAGTGCCGCAATAGCTCGGTTATCGGCAAATACGGCGTGGCATGTCCGTATGACGTGGAGTTGGATTCCAGGACCAGCCATGCGGCGGTGGGCGGCGAATGAATGAACTCGTGCACCAGGCGCGATTTGCCGACGCCGGCCTGGCCGACAATCGTCACCACTTGGCCGTGGCCTTGCTCGGCCAGCTGCTGGGCGCGGTGCAGATGCTGCAATTCGACGGTGCGGCCGACGAAACGCGTCAAGCCGCGGACCGCGGCGGCTTGCAGGCGGCTGCGCGCGGCGCCGGCGCCGGTCACCTCGTAGACGTCGACCGGATGGGCGAGCCCTTTCACCGGCAGCGCGCCGAGCGGCTTTACGGCAAGGTAACCTTCCACCAACCGGAACGTGTCCGCCGTCGTCAGCACCGAGCCCGGCTTTGCCATCTGCTCCATGCGCGCCGCCAGATGCGCGGTCTGGCCGACCACCGTGTAATCCATGTGCAGATCGTTGCCGATGCCGGAAATGACGATCTCGCCTGAATTGAGCCCGATCCGGATCATCACCGGGACGCCGTAGCTGCGCTGGATCTCGTCGGAAAAGCGCGCGATGTTCTCCTGCATGCGCAGCGCCGCATAACAGGCGCGCACCGCGTGATCCTCGTGCGCCAGCGGCGCGCCGAACAACGCCATCAGGCCGTCGCCCATGACGGTATTCACGGTGCCTTCGTAGCGGTGCACGGCCTCGATCATGCGCTCGAGCACCGCGTGGAGAAGCTTTTGTACCTCTTCCGGGTCGCGGTCGGCGATCACCTCCATCGAGCCTTTGATGTCGGCGAACAGCACCGTGATCAGCTTGCGCTCGCCTTCGAGCGCGGCGCGGGAGACGAGAATCTTGTCGGCGATGTGCTGGGGCGTGTAGTTCTTGGGCGAAGCGAAGCGCGGATCCTCTTCGACCGCCTTGAGCGGATGCCCGCATTGCAGGCAGAACCTGGCCGTGGAGGAGACTTGGCTGCCGCAATTGCCGCAGCTTCGAGTCAGCGGAGCGGCGCACTCCTCGCAGAACCTCGCCTTAGCGGTGTTCTCATGCTGACACTTCGGGCATTTCATTCCAAGCCCCAAGACTAAAACTCAAGAGCAAGACGCGCGACAAGACGCAAGCCGGAAGCAATACGAAGCTACCGTCGCGCAGTATCGGCGACAAAGCAATTGTCCCCGGCACGGCGCGTTGAGGGATCGTCCACAACGTCAGTTTGTGGCATCCAACCGCACAGCCTAAGGTCGGAACAATTGGAGCGAAGGCGACGGCGGCCTTGCGCTGATGCTAGCAAAACGGCGCCACGTTCGGAAGCATTCCGAAGCGCGGCGCCGTTTGTCAGAGGCCTTGCTGGGTCGTTGCGATGACCTCGACCCATCCGGAAAGGGCATGGATCAACGCAACCGTCAGTAACGCGCCCAGCGCGCAGAACAACACGATCGCGACCAGATCGGGATCGGTGAATATCGCGACCAGTCGGTCCCATTGCGTCACCTTGCGCAGCAGCGGGCCGTGCGCGGGATCCACCAGGATCAAGCGCTCATCGCGCGTGAATAATGACATCGGTGACCTCCACCTGTTTGCCGCCGGCCGACATGGCAATTGTCATATCGGCCGGCGGCGCATCCGATGCCGTGTAAGTGACTTTTGCCGGCGGCAGCGTCCGTGCCGCGCATCACAGTGAATACTTGGTAAGGAATTTGGCGCGCATCGCGCCGGCGCAATCCAAGCCCTAGAATGCGAGGCCCTAAGGTGACGTCACCAGCTCGCGCAGCGCCTCGGGCTTGAGGATGATGGTCCAGCGGTCCTTCAATTCGAGAATGCCGCGGCGCTGCCAGTCGCGCAGGCAGCGGTTGACGTTCTCGCGGGTGCCGCCCGACATTTCCGCGAGTTCGCGCTGCGACAGCGACAATTTCGCCGCGCCGTGGCCCTGGGCCGGGTAGCTCAACAGCGTCTTGGCGAGCCGCGCCGGCAGGTCGAAGAAGGCGATGTCCGACATGCGCTCGTCGGAGCGGCGAATGCGCGCGCAAAGCAGTTCCATCAGCTTCATGCAGGCGGCGGGATTGCGCTCCAGGAACGGCAGCACGTCGCGGCGCTCCAAAACCATCAACTCGCAATTGGTGAGCGCGGTGGCATTGGCGGACCGCGGCTTGCCGTCGAGCAGCGCGATCTCGCCGAACATTTCGCCGGCGCGCAGATCGGCGAGGATGAGCTCCTTGCCCCGCACCACCGGCAGCGAAATCCGCACCACGCCGAGCACCACCGCCATCATGCTGTCGCCGTGCTCGTCGATCCGGCAGATCGCGTCGCCGGCGGCAAAGTGGCGGGGATGAGCGTGCTCGGCGAGTTCGCGGCGCGCCTTGTCGTCGAGCGCGCCGAACAGCGTACATTTTTCCAATAATTTGAGCCCGCGTTCGGCCGCCGGATTGTTCGCCATGGTTTTTGCCCCGTTGCCTCGCACAGTCGGGTTTTGATTCTGACCATACCATGGCGCGGTCGCAACCGCCTTTTGGTGGTGGCGGAAGAAGGCTGGTTGCTGACGCGGGACCCGGATGGTAGGTCCCGATTGCATGGCAACGCACCCGGCGATCCCGTGAGCCGACCCGCCCTGGATAATCCCGGAAGGCGTGCGGCCGGCGTGCTGGCTTCGCCCGAGTTTCTGCTCGTCGCCGCCTGCTGCCGTTGGCCGCCGTCACTATCCCGCAACTCAGCCGTCCTGGCCGCCGCCGCGCCGGTCGCCGATTGGGACGCCGTCGTTGCGGCGGCGCAGCGGCAACGCGTTGCCGGGCTGGTTCACGACGCGCTGCTGGCCGCGGGCGTACAACTCCCCGCGGCACCGGCGGCAGAATTTGCGCGGCGCGCGCAGGCGATTTTCCGGAAAAATCTGCTGTTGGCGGCCGAGACGAGCCGGCTGCAGACGCTGTTGGAGGCGGCGGCGATTCCGTCGGTCGCCCTGAAGGGCGTTGCGCTGGCGCAGCTCGCCTACGGCTCGCTCAAAGTGAAGCACACCCATGACATCGATCTTTTGATCCCGCCGGACCGGGCGCTGGCCGCCATGGCGCTTCTCGAGCGCGACGGTTATGCGCTTTCGTTTCCGGCAAGCCATCTTGGCGAGGCACAACGCCGCGCCGTCGTGCGCTATTCCCGCGAGGTCGCATTCGTTCACCCGGTCCATGGTGCGTTCACCGAATTGCAGTGGCGCGTCGCCGACAATCGCGCGCTGCTCAAGGAGGTTCACGCCGCTTCGCCGACGCAAGACGTCGTCGTTGCCGATGGCTTGAGTGTCCGCACTTTGGCGCGCGACGATCTTTTCGCTTATCTGTGCGTTCACGGCGCCCATCATGCCTGGTCGCGGCTGAAATGGCTTGCCGATCTCAATGCCTTCATTGCGGCGACCGATGCCGATGTCGTGCATCTGCATCGCCATGCGCAAGCCAAGGGCGCCGGATTGTGTTCCGGTCAGGCGCTGTTGCTTTGCCAGCGTCTGTTTGCTCTGCCGCTTCCCGAAAACCTCGCACCTGAATTGCAAGGCACTACGCGGGTCAGAAAACTCTACGCCATAGCCGCCGAGACAATAGCGAACCGGGCCCTCGGCAGGGGCGGCGGCGCGCCGGCGGCATGGCGCGATTTTTGGACGCAATTTTTGCTCGGGCGAGGATGGGCGTTCTTTGCCGCCCAGTGCCGCACCGCCTCGGTCGGCATTATCGACGTTATTTCCCTGCCGCTGCCGCCCTATCTGCATTTCCTTTATCCGCTGTTGCGGCTGCCGCTGTGGCTGTGGCGGCGGGCGGCCGCCGCTTTCCCGCCCCGGCGGAGCCGTTAACAGCCGTTTCCTGGAAGTTCCGCAAAGCGCACCCCGCGCCAGCGGATTAACCACTGGCCGTCAGTGGTTTACTTCGCCCATTGCTTAACGCGAATCCGATGGACGCAACGTCCCGTTGACGTTATTGCATCTGGCAGAAGCGGCTGACCGCCTATTGGGGCACTCGCTGTGGCCAAGGCCAATCTTCGGCTGAAAAAGCCTTCTTCCTACACACCTTTGGCGTCGCGGGTGGCGGTGCTGGACGTGCTGTGGGGGGGCATCAGCCCGTTGGCCGCATTTTTGCTGCGCGACGGCACCATTTACTCGCCCGGCGGCGTGGCGCGCTATTGCGTCATCTCGTTTTTTGTTTCGTTGCTGGTCTTTCAATGGTTTCAGACCAGCTCGCCGATTTCCCGCTTCTATTCGCTGCGCGACGCTTTCGAGCTGTTCAAAGCCTGTGTGTTGATCGCGGCGCTGACCGCGGTCGCGTCGTTCCTGTTGACGCGGCTTGAAGAGGCGCCGCGGTCGATTCCGATCCTGCATTTTCTGCTGCTGGCCGCCGGGCTGTTGGGCGGACGGGTTCTGTTGCGGCTGCGGCAAAGCCACCGCGACGCGCCGCTGTCGCAAGGCACGAACAACGTCGATCACGTTCTCATCATCCAGGCCTCCCGCCTCGCCTGGTTCTTCACCAAGATGGTGGAGGAGCTGGCGCCGGACCGCTACCGGATCGTGGCGATATTGGACGACGAGCCGAAGCTCAAGCACCGCTCGCTCAACGGCTATCCCATCATCGGCGCGCCGTCAGACCTGGAAAAGATCGTCGCCGACTATGCGATGCACGGTGTGCGGATCGACAAGGTGGTGCTGGCGGCGCAACCGCAAGACCTGGCGCCCGATTCCTGGGACGACGTCAGCCGGCTATGCCGCAAGCTCGACATCGTGTTGCAAATCCTCCCCGAACGCCTGATCTCCGAGGACGCCGCGGACCGGGCGGACAGCGTCGTCGTCGCGCATCCGAATGCCGCCGCGATCGCTCCGCAATATGATTTGACCGAATCGCTGGATCGCCCGTTCTGGGCGCTCAAGCGCGCCGGCGACCTGGCGCTGGCGCTGTTCTCCGCCGTCGTGCTGTCGCCGATCGCCGTCGTCGTCTGCGGGCTGGTCCTGCTCGACGTCGGCATCCCGGTCGTGTTCTGGCAGCAGCGCGTCGGACGCAATGGCGCGCCGCTTCACCTCTACAAGTTTCGCACGCTGCAAACGCTGTTCGACCGCCAAACCAAGGAGCGGCGCTTGGCGCAGGAACCGTCCGCCATCGGGCGTTTTCTGCAAACGACGCGCCTCGATGAATTACCGCAGCTGTGGAATATCATTTCCGGCGATATGTCGTCGGTCGGCCCGCGGCCGTTATTGCCGGCGGATCAGCCGGACGATCTCCAAGTGCGGCTCATGGTGCGGCCGGGCCTGACGGGGTGGGCGCAGGTTTGCGGGGGGAAGCTGATATCGGCCGATGAAAAAAATGCGCTGGATGCCTGGTACATCCGCCACGCATCGCTGTGGCTCGATCTGAAAATAATTATTCGAACAATTTGGATGCTGGCGGTGACCGGCGATCGCCGCGATGAAAAGGCGATCTCGATCGCTTTACTCGATCGCTCTTATGGCGAGGTCGTCGCGCTGCCGCATGCGGGGGCGGCCAGGAACGCGCCGGACGGCATCGTCAAATCGGCTTAAAGGCCGATCTGCCCCGAATCGCGCATTCGCTTCCAGATTCTTGCGCCGCCTTGGCGCCAGGCCCAGGCATGGGACACCTGTGTCGCAAGCTCGGGATAGACCGGCCGCCAGCCGAGCTTTTCGCGCGCGCGCGCCGGATCGGCGACAAGAACGGGCGGATCGCCGGGCCGGCGCGGACCGGATTGAGATGGAACGTCGCACCCGGTGACCTCGCGTACGGTGGCGACCAGATCGCGCACCGACCAGCCGCGCCCGGTGCCGAGGTTGAGCGCGCTATTGTCGGCGCCATCCAGCAGCGCCCGCACCGCTCGCACATGGGCATCGGCAAGATCGGTCACGTGGACGTAGTCGCGCACGCAAGTGCCGTCGGCGGTCGGATAATCGTCGCCGAAAATCGTGAACTCCCGTCCTCCCGCGGCGGCCTCGAGCAAAAGCGGGATGGCGTGGGTTTCCGGAACGTGACACTCGCCGATGTCGCCGCCGGGATTGGCGCCGGCGGCATTGAAATAACGCAGCGCAATGAAATTCAACGCAAACGCGGCGGCGCAGTCTTTGACGATCTGCTCGCAGAACATCTTGGTGGCGCCGTACGGATTGACTGGTGCGAGGCGGGCATCCTCGCCGATCGGCACGACGGCCGGTACGCCGTAAACCGCGCAGCTCGAGGAAAAAACCAATTTGCCGACGCCACAGTCGCGCATAGCGTCGAGCAGCGCCGCCGTGCCGCCGACATTGTTCCGGTAATACAACAGCGGGTCGGCGTTCGATTCGCCCACATAGGCCAACGCGGCAAAATGCACGACCGCGGCCGGGCGATAGCGCGCCAATACCTCGCGCAAACGGGCGCCGTCGGCAAGCGCGCCGATTTCGAGCGCGCCCCATTGCACCGCCTCCGGATTGCCGCGCTCAAGGCTGTCGTAGCTGATCGGATCGAAGCCGGCGGCCCGGAGCGCCTTGCAGGTGTGGCTGCCGATAAAACCCGCACCGCCGGTCACCAGGATCGACGTCATCGCGCTCCACCTTCGCTGCCGGCATCCGAAAGCAAAGACTTAAAATCGTCGAGCATGCGGCGGGCGATGACCGAAGTGCGGAAATTTCCGGCCATGTCACGCCCGGCAGCGGCGACGTGATGCCGGAATTCCGGGCTGCCGATCATACGGGCAAGTTGGACGGCGAGCACGTCCGCGGCATCGGCGCCGCGGTGGTCGAACCGCAGTCCGGTCACGCCGTCTTCGATAAAATCGTCAAAGCAGCGCAGGTCGGACACGATCGCAGCGCAGCCCGTGGCCATGGCTTCCAGCGGCGCCAGCCCGAGCGACTCGCCGGTCTCGGCGAGGCTCGGATAAACGAAGACGCCGCCGCGTTGATATTCGCGAATCAAGGCGTCCTGGTCGAAAATCGGGCCCAAAAATTCGCAACCGACGCCGAGCCGTTGCGCCAGCGCCTGCAGTTCACTGAGATATTCGACGCCGTCGCCGCCCTGGGTGACCGCATGCGGCCCGATGATGCGCAGGCGCCAGTCACTCCGATGCAAGCGTGCAAATCCTTGAATCAACAGTTCGATACCCTTTTCCCGGGCGATCCGGCCGACATAGAGCACGACCGAGTCGCGCGGCGCGTCCGCAGGCTTGGCAAAATACAGATCGGGAATCGCATAGGGGATGACGACGATCTTGCGCTTGAGCCAAGGCACCTGCCGCGCCATCGCCTGCCCTACGGCTTGCGACACCGCCTGCAGCCGGTCGGCGTGGGAATAAAGCCACATCTGCCCCTTCGGATAGCGCCCGACCTGGACGTAGATCTTGCCGGCGCGGCGATGCGGCAGAACCAGCGGCAGGAAAAACGCGTTGGTGATGGTCACGTCCGCCGGCGGCAAGGCGCAAGCGACGCGGATGGCGTAGCAGAAATCCAGCAGCAAATTGACGACTAGGCTCGATGAGCGGTCGGTGGAGCGAACACGGATATGCCGGACGCCGTCGACGACTTCGTCGTCGGCGAAATTCTTATAGCGGCGCGAGATCATCGTGACCTCGTGACCGGCGGCGCGGTAGGCGCCGGCCAACAACAGATGCACCTTCTCGACCGCGCCGCCGAGCACCGGCGGAATGGGAAAAAACGGGCCGATGACGATGGTGATCCGCATGCGCCCGGTTTCGTTATCCGGATAATGCGGTCATGGCGACCGTCATTCCGATACGCCCGTTTCGCTTCCACGCAAACGCCGATCGAGCACTTCAAGCGCGATCATTGTTTCGGCGCAGAGCCGCTGCAGCGCGTAATACCAGCCCGGCCAGCCATCCAAAATGCAGCCTTTGACAAAGAGCGTGTAGAGCAGAACCCCGATCGGCGCTGCCCAGCCCAGGCGGCGAATGCGGTCGCTGCGCTTGAGCTTTTCACGCGGCGTTTCGAGGAGATAGCGGGCTTCGACTTGCGCGTAACGTCGCTGCGAATCGAACCAGCGCGCCAACGGCTTGCGGTCGTCGTGATAGATGACGCCGGCGAGCAGCAAGATTTCGCCGTCGATGGCGACGCGGTGGCCGTGGCCTTCGTTGCGATAGCGCGCTTTGTCCTTGCGGTAGAGCACGGTCCGAGGTGGATAGAGCGTGCCGCGCAAGGCGCGGCCGTGAATACGGTAGACGAACCGCGCCCGATAGCCGGCAACGCCGTCCGGCGCGTGCAGCCCGGCGAGCTCCTCGACCAAAGCATCGCTGAGCTCGTAATCGGCATCGAGCGACAGCACCCATGGTGTGCCGACCTGGGTGAGGCCGAAATTGCATTGGCTGGCGAAATCGCTGAACGGATGCGCGATGACCTCGACCCGCGGGAAGCTTCGCATCATGTCCAGCGTTTCATCCGCGCTGCCGCTGTCGATTACGACGATCCGTTTCGCCCACGACAGCTTGCCGAGCGTGCGCGCGATATTCGGCGCCTCGTTGTAGGTGATGATCAAGGGGGTGATCTGGTCGCGCACGCCGGTCCTAATGCGCCATTTTCAATTCGCCATAGAGCGCTTCCATCCGCGCGGCGACGCTGGGCCAGCCGTAGTGCTCGCTCACGTGGCGGCGGCCGGCCTCCCCCATCGCCGCCGATTGGGCGGCGTCTTCCGTCAGCCGGTCGATGGCCGCGCCAAGCGATTGCGCGTCGCCGCCGGCAACGAGCCCGCCGCCGGATTCTTTGACGACTTCGGCGGCGCCCACTTCCGGCGTGACGATCGCCGGCAGGCCGCGCTGCATGGCTTCCAGGACGACGTTGCCGAAACTCTCCGAATAGGACGGCAGGACGAATACGCGAGCCGCTGCGAACATGCACTCCTTTTCCGCCTCCGTGATCGTGCGCGGCACGATGCGGACGCGGTCATCGATGCGCAGCTGGCGGGCCATTTCGAAGAGGCTTGCCGCCAGTCCCTCATAATCGTTGCCGACAATGGCGAGCGTGCCGCGTCGGGTCTGGGCGAAGGCGCGCAGCAACCGGTCCAACCCCTTCACCTGCGCCAGCCGGCCGAAAAACAGGACCAGCGGCTCTCGCCCGGCAAGCGCCGCGATGTCCGCTGCCGGCGCGTTCTGGCGCGTTTCTTGGCGCGCTGCTTGTTCGATCGCGTCGACGCCGTTCGGCACCACGGCGATGCGCGGCAACCGCCAGCCGAACTTTTGAATCTCCTCAGCCTCGATCGCCGACGTCGCATGGATTGCCGCCGCCTGCTCCAGGTTCGCTCTCTCGATCAAGGCGATCCATGCCGACTTGATCAGTCGATTGCGGCTTGCGATCAGCGCCTTGACCAGCATGCCTCGCGGCGAGACGACATACGCGACGTGCGATTTCCGCGACAGGCGCGCCGCCCGCCAGGTCGGCCACAGGAAAGCCGAATGCAAATGAACGACGTCGGCGCCTGCTATTTCGCGGCGCAAGGATTGCATCAATGCCGGCGCATACGACAAGCGGCGCAGCCGGCGCGAGGCAAAATAGCGGACTTTTACGCCGTCCAGCATGACCGGCCGATCGTACGGAACTACGGTATCGAGCGGCCCGTCGATGCTGGTGGTGAAGACTTCGACGGCATGGCCGCGGGCGGCAAGCGCCCGGCACAAGCTATGCACCGCGACAATCGGCCCGCCATACCGCGTCGCCGGCAGGTAGGTCGGCACGACGTGCAGGATTCGCATCGGTCTTGAACTATTTTTGCTTTCGCCGTCTTGCAGGCCCGAAGCGCTAACGCGCGCCCGGTCGAGGAAACGGCATGGCCGGCGCCGACCGGCGCTTCACGACGCGCGGCAACGCGGAGAACAGCAGAATGCCTCCGTAGGTCTGCAGAATACTGACAACCAAGGACGAAACATCGAGCTCGAGGTTGCAAAGCGCAAGCGTCGATGCAATGGCCATCAGCATGGCGAGCGACAATGGCGCGGCCGTGGCGCTGAGCCGCATCAGCATTCCGCAAAATGCGCCAAACAGCGCACCAACGATGATGACAGCGGGATTGCCGTAATTGGCATAGGCCTCCGCGACCATGCCCCATCCGAGCGTCGTCTTGTAGGTGTCCTCGGCACGCTGGCGGCCATAGCGTACGCTCAACAGATTGAGGCCGGCTTGGCTTTCGGTCTTTTCCGGTTCCAAAAACCGCGGCACCAGCATGGACGGCAACAAGGCGTAAGTCCCTCCCTCGAGATAGGGAATGATGCTGGGTGTGGCCTCTTGCACGGCCAGAACCATATGCAGCAGTGAAGTCCGTTCCAGGAGCGAAGTACTCTGCGGCTGTCTGCTGCCCAGCGCCTTCGATACCGTTCCGCCGATACCGGCGGCGAACCAATCCAGCATCATGCCGGGCACTTGCGTTACGGAAGTATTTTTCAAGGATTGATTGTCTCGTGCCCAATATTCATTTCGTATGCTGTTTTTTCCGGCGTTGAGAATACTCAACACCACGAAAACCACTCCCAGCATGATCCAGGGAATGCGCTTCGCCGCCAGCACGTAACCAAGCAAGACCGCGGCAATATTGACCGCGCCGCCGACAAGAAACAGGCCGCTCATCGACAGCGCCGTGACCAGGAGAAAACCGGCAAGCGCGGCGAACCATCGTTGGCCGGTCAACAAGCCCGAGCCGCGGGCAAAGCCCGTCAAATAACAGGCAAGCGACGTCAAGGTGACGGCGACGGAACGAACGAGCCCGATCGCAGTTCCGAGATAACTGGCGACTCCGGAGGCAAGCGACAACTGATACAGGATGCCGGCGGCGAGACCGATAAAGATCAGGCGATACAGCTCGTCGTTCGTGGCAAGGTTGTTCACCGACCTTGCCCTTATCAGCTGGGCCTTGCCGGGCACTCGCATCACCGGCGGAGGTTTGTTACGGCCGCGCCCGTCACCCAAAAACGGCCACGCCGCCAAGGATGCCGCGGCCAGAAAAAGTCCGACCGACAGCGCCGCCCAGACGAGGTCTTCAGGCCGATAGACCGCAAGCGTATTGCCCGAAAGCAAGGGCATCGCATAGTATAAGTAGGACAAAGCGGAGATCACCGGCAGCACCGGTATGCCGAATGCGCCGGAACTGACCCAAAGGAATGGCGCCACCAGCACCGGTATGGTGATGCACATATAGGCGACCGGATCGACCGCAAACGGGCTTGCCGCTACCAAACACAGCGCGATCAGGCGCAGAAGATTTGCCGCCTGCCTTAAATCCACCGCGCGGAAGGAGCCGGAATATGACGCCGGCGGCGGCATAGTCCTGATAGTGCTCATGTTCCGAATGTGCTCATGTCAGGAACGCCCCGCGGGCTTCATGGCTTCCATGGTGCATTCCTCTATGCCGTCTTTGGCATCATAGAAACAGCCAGCATCTTCGACCAGACGAAAATTGCCGTCTTTGCGGTCGCCGAAGCGGCAGCGGCGAATATCGACGAATCCGGCCTTATCGAGGGCGGCGGCAAGGGAAATTTCGTCCCACATCCGCAAATGGGCGGAGCGGCCGACCAAACTGCGTGCCAGCTCCGCCGGTCCACGGGACGAGCTTTCCGATCCAAGCCGCGCCGAGCGCATGAACCACGAATTTGGGTGGTGGTACAATTTGGCGACGTTATGCGCGTTTGGTAGCCGGCCCGACGCGGAAATGCACAACAGGGTCCCGAGACAGGACGTTGATGTCTGGCTCCACGATTTCAAACCCACAGGCATTGATTGTCGCGCATGCATCCTGGATGCTCCAGTGATACCAGCTGCCGCGACCTTCTGGGTCAGCGAGATTGCTCTTTGCGTCCTTTGACAGTGGAGTGAAGTTCATTCGTCGCCTAAGCAAAATCGAATAAGCCAGCCGAGCAAGCAGTCTCCTTTTGCCCTTTAATGCCCGCAGCAAAACATAGCTAGATGGGTCTTTCAGGCAGCGGTTATATTTGTCAAAGTCTCCGAATTGCAGAAATCCATTCGCGTCTGATTTCATCTTCCTCGCAAGCGAGCCGATATAAGCCGCGCTCATCTCAGGCTTGAGATGACAGAACACGCCAAAAGAAAAAAAATAATCGATAGAGTTGTCTGGAACGCCATCGAGGCTGAAATCTTTCGCAAGTATGTAAGTCGCCCGATCAGTAGATCCGACGTATTGCCAAAAGCCCGTATGCTCGGCAGACGCCGCATCGAGCGCGTAAAGGTGCTTTGCTCCGCGATCGAGGATGACCTTTGACCAAGCGCCGCGACCTGGACCGATTTCAAGAGCAGTCGTGTTTGCATCGACATAGGGACGGATGCAGGCCATGTAGGTTGTGAATATCGCGCTGTTATAGCCATACTCACCGTACGTGTTCTGGCCGTGCGGGTCGCGAGGGTCGCCTTCAAAATATCCACCATGCCAAAGGCTGCTGAACTGTTGCAAAAAGTCTTCGTCAGCCGGATGCTTAGGCATTGGCTCGCTCCCATTCCACCAGTACCTTCGCCTTGTCGGACATGTCCCAGAGCTTCGACGTGACGCCAGCGGCCATCGCGGGCGTCATCTGCATGAAATCGAGGGGGCGCTTAAGGCGCTTTGCCCGCTTGAACAAGCCTCCAATGACAGGCAATCGCTGCAAGCGCAATGTCGGCGAAGTATCGAAATTGATCCAGCTGTCCGGATAAGATTGGCTGCAGCCATATTGAAGATAGATCGGGCCGGATTGCCGCAACGTATTATCCTCTTTGCGAAATAGGCCGGGCCCGCCCGGTTTGTTGAAGAATGCCATCCACGGCTGCAACAAGGGCCGTCTCGGAGACGCTGACATCGAATGCACGCGCGCGTTCGCCGGCGGCGCGGCGCATATCCGCCAATCTTTTGGCATCGCCGAACATGGCCTCGACCGTTTTGCTGAATGCTGTCCAATCGTTCCAAGGAAATATCCGGCCGCACGATGCATCGACCACATCCGGTGCACAGCCGACACGATCGCTGACAATGACCGGCCGCCCGCACGCCAAAGCTTCATTGACGGCGAGGCCCCAGCTCTCGCCGAAAGCCGACGGCAAGACAAATATGTCGCCCAATCGGTAGACGACCGGCATGCGGCTCTGGTTTTGAAACGGCAAGACTCGAAATCGCGCCGGATCGACCGCTGCGATCGCATCGATCTCGGCCTGCAGTTCGCCTGAGCCGGCCATCACCAGCATGAGCGAAGGGTCCGGCAATCGAGCAAACGCCCGCATCAGGTCTGCCGGGCGCTTTTTCGACTCGAACTTTCCGGCATAGAGCAAAACCTTGCGGTCCGCGGCAATGCCGAGCTCGGAACGCCAGCGTGCGGCCTCTTCCTCCCGTTGCGCGGTCGGCCCGGCGAACCTGCCTACGTCGATCGCGTGCGGACAGGGATAAAGCCGCTGCGGCGGGACGCCAAAAATTTCGAAATAGCCGCGGTTGGCCGAACCCGCGAACAGGCACGCGCTCGGCCAGGAATAGATTTTGCGCAGCACGGCCGATTTGATCCACCAGCGTGGCCCATTGGTGTAGCCGTCCAACAGCTGCGAGTCGCCGAAGAACAACGTGGGCACGCCGCGCCTTTTCAAGGCACGCAGCAATTGCAGATGCGACAGCCACGCCCAACCATTGATATGCACGACATCGGGCTGCCAGGATGTGACGCGGCCGAGCAGCGTGGGGTTGCGCAGTCCGAGGAACTTGTGCGTTCCCGGGTCGGACGCGACATTGGGCGCCAGCTCGAAGCCGTAGCCTTCGGTCAGTGGAATGTCCCAGGCGATGGGCTGGCCAAATCCCGGATCGTCGACTGCGTGCTCGCCCGCGTGCCAGGTGAAAAAGACCTTGACCTCGGTATCGTCTCGGCCAGCAAGCCGCCGATAAAGCGGCACGAGATATTGAATCGGGTGCGAAACGACAAATGCGATACGCCGGCGCGCGCGCATTCAATGATCGTCCAAGCAAGCGTCAAACAATCGCGCATGGCGCGCCGCCATGGCCGCGGCCGTGTACGGCGCGAGCTCGGCCTGTCGTGCAAACGTGCGGCCGCTCCCGACCTCTTCGAGGTAGGCCGCAACCACGGTTGCGGCATCGTCGAGCGGCATTTCCTGGGTTTGCGAAAACCACAAAACATGGCCGAGTGCCGGCTCTTCGCGCAACATCGCCAATGCCGGCCCGTCGCGACGAAGGCAGGCCAACAGCGGTTTGCCGGAATACGCATAAGTTGCGAGTTTTGAGGGCATGTAGCCGGCATCGTCAACGCCAAGCACCAGCGCGCCGTCGCCGTGCAGCAACAGCTCGAGACTGCGGCGATAGGTGACGCGGGCCGGATGCTCGCCGACCAAGTCCGCAACACCAAATTCACCGGCAATCCGCGCGAGAGGCGTGTCCATGTCCACGACGACCGCGCTCGACGTGCCGTGAAGCTCGATGCGGATGTTCTCAAGCAGAGGCGAATGCTGCCGCCGCAGTTCCGCCAGCGCCGCGCACAACAGCCGGAACGAGCGCGCCATGACAGCCCCGCCGGTCCCCACATAGACGATGCGCTTGGCTGCGCTTGCGTTTCCGGCCGATCCCGCGCCGGCCTCCTCCAGATCACGCGGCAGCACCGCAAACGGAATGGCGGCTTGCCGATCAGGTTTGAGCCATTGCGGCCTTCTGTCGGCGTACCGGTTTTGCATGAGCGCAATATAATGCGGCGATACCGCGATCAGGCCCGAAGCCGCGGCGATGGCGCGACGCTCGATGAAACACGAGACGAGCCCGCTCAATCGCCGTTTCCAGCCACCCGTCGTGGCCGCGGCGCCGCCATCGATCGGGTCATGCAGATCGAGCACGTAGGGAATTTTGAAACGGCGTCGCCATGACGGCCCAAGGAGGAAAAGCGGGAACTGCGCCGTCGAAAAGTAGATCAGATCGAACCGGCGCTCGGCCAGCAATTTGCAGCCGGCAAGATACAACGGCACCAGCGCACGCAACCCAATATTGCCGATGCCGAACAGACGGAACAATGCGGCTGCGCGCTGCGGCACGGCGTGCACCTTGGTGGGCGAAAAAAATTTCGCGCTGTCGGCGTCGTTGCAGGACGGTGGCTGATAGCCGATGCCGGGGCACAAAATCTCGACCTCCCACCCGGCTTCGGGCAATTGCCAGGCGAGTTGCCGCGCGCGCTGCATGTCGGCAATCATGGTCGGCGCATAAGAACCGGTCACCAGGAGAACGCGCCGGACCGGGCCGGACTTGGTATCGCTCATGAATGGGTTACGCGGGACGCGGCGTCCGTCTCGCGCAGCGCTGCCTCGATACTACGCAACAGGATAGGCTCCTGGCTTTCCCAGCAAAATGTGCGCTCCGCCGCTTGTAGCGATGCGGCTTTGGCGCTCGTTAGGCCATCGCGAGAACCGATGAGCGTCCGCAGTGCCTGTGCCAGCGCTGCCGGATTGCCCGGCTCATAAAGCGTCACGGCGCCGCTGGCCTGCGCGGCCACTTCCCGTTGGCCCACCGTGTCGCTTGCGACGACAGCGAGGCCGCCGAGCAGGTAGTGCAGGATTTTGTTGGTCACGGTGAGCTCGCGGCTGCGGCAGTACGGCTGCTCGCCGGCAAAGCCGATGTCGTGCTCGGCCAGGCGCGACAACAACTCTCCGTTCGGCACCAGCGGGTGCAAGAACACGCGCTGCCGCCAACGTTCCGGCGTTTGCGACCTTATCCATTCCTCCATGTCCGCTGTGGCGCGCCCGCGCAAATGGACTTCGATATCGCGGTCTAGCAGCGGCAGCGCCGCGATAAGGTCTTCCAGCCCACGGCCCGGTCCAAGCGTTTGCGAGAACCAATAGATCGATGGCAAGCCGGCATCGCGCCGATCTTTGCGAATACCGTCGATGGCCTGCCGCTCCGCCAAGGGAAAGGCATTGTAGATGACGGCCGGCGGCTTGCCGCCGTAAGCCACGGCCATTGCCTGGCTCATGGCGCGGGATGGACACGTTGCATAGAAGCCTTTGACCAACAATTCGCTTTCGAGCCGGCGCAGCAAGCCGAGCGGCCGCCCCGCGCGGGCGTCGGCGAGGAGGTCTTGCGAATACCAATCCTCCATGTCGACGCCGGCACGACGGCCGTCCTGCATGAGGCGCCAGGCGACATAAAGGGCGGGCTCGGAATGGGCGATATAAAGATCCGCCGCAAGCGCTCGCGCCCGCGCCAGCAGGCGGCCGATGCCGTAACCGAGCTGATCGCGGCTTTGCCATCCGGCGAGCGCGTGCGCGGTGTTGGCGGCCTTGCGCCGCGTCCGCCGCAGCGCATGCGCCGCGGCGTGCCAAATTCCCGGCAGCGTCGCATCGAACACCGCCTCGAAGCGGAATGGCGCCTGCGCGAGCATCGCCCGATCGCGCGCCTTCAAATGCGCTTCCAGCCAGGCGCCGAGCACGTGCACGTCGTAGCCGTGACGCGCAAGCGTCGTCGCCGCCTTTATCAGCCGCGGATTGTGGCAGAGGCTATTGCCGCTGATCAGGACGATGCGCGAAGGGCTCATCCCGGCGCCGCGGCCGCCCGCCCACGCAATGTCCGCCAAGCCAGTTGCGCGCGCTTGCTGAGCTTCCACCCCAACCCACGCGCCAAGATCTGAAACGCCGGACCGCCGCCCGGCCGCAAGTCGCTGCCGCCGAGCTCAACGGCGCGCCTTTCGGCCTGCGACACCAGTTCCGCCGCTTGCGGATAAGCGTCATAGGCGAAGCGTTGGTAATGGGTGGCGCAAGCTTTTGCGGCCGTCGCCGAGTTGCAACGTTGCAGCAGCTGCCGGCAGGACAGGTCGACGGCGGTGAAGGCCGAGGCGAGCGCCTCGCCGTCGCGCCGCTTGCTGAGCGTCGGCACACCCGCGGAGCGATAATAGCCGCGCGCGGCGGCGCAAAACGCGATGCCCGACGACGCCAGCACGACGCGGCAGAAAAACTCGCCGTCATCGTAAACGCTCAACGTTTCGTTCCACGGACCGGCGCGCTCGATCACCGCGCGCGGCGTGAGCCAGGAAAAACTCGGCATCATGCCGCCGCCGAGCCACGACGCGATCAAAAACTCCTCCGGCACGAAATCGCGCCAGACCGGTTCGGGCACGAACACGGCTTCGCTTGGATCGCGCGCGAACCGCACCCACGCGCCGGACGCGATCGACCCCGCAGGTGCCGCATCGAGGCGCTCGACTTGCCGGCGGATCTTGTTGGTATCGAGTATATCGTCGGCATCGAGGAACTGGATCAAATCGCCGTCGGCCTGCTTGAGCCCGACATTGCGCGCGGCGCTGGCCCCTGCCTGCTCGCACGCGATTACGGTGACCGCGCGAGCTTCATAACGCTTCGCCAGATCGAGGCTGCCATCGGTCGACCCGTTATCCACCACGATGACCTGCAGATTCGGCCAGCTCTGGCCGAGACAGGACTCGATGGCCGCGCCGAGCCAGGCCGCGCCGTTGCGGCACGGAATGATGATGCTGACCCGGGGCGACATCGCGGTCACGGCGCCAGGTAGCGGGGTGTTTTCGCATCGGCCGTCCAGTATGCTATGCGATCATTCCATCCGTCATGCCGATGCGATCGATCATTCCGACTTTGCGCGATCGGGTCCTCGCCCGCGCCGCCAGGATTCTCATCAAAAGCGGCACGTTTCGCCGTCATTTGGCCGCGCTCGACGGGACTCTCGATCCCGACTTCCTGCAAGCCGCCGGCCTGATCCGCAATGCCACCGACGATGAAGCGCTGTTCGTGCGCGACCTCGTCAGCGACGGCAAATCCCATGCGCAGCTTCGCCAAGACCTTTGGGTTCTCCATGAGACGCGGCATAAGCGCAACGGCTATTTCGTCGAGTTCGGCGCCACCGATGGCGTCCATCTCAGCAATACCTGCCTGCTCGAACGCGAGTTCGGCTGGCGCGGCATATTGGCCGAACCGAACCCCGCCTGGCACCCCGCGCTCAGGCAAAACCGGAAGGCGGATATCGACCTGCGTTGTGTCTTCGGCCGCAGTGGCGAGCGCGTGGCCTTTGCCGCGACCAAACATCCCGAGCTTGCGACAATTGTCGGCTACGAGTCGAACGACGGGCATCGCCGGGCCCGCCAGGACCACTCTGTTGTTGAGGTCGAAACCGTCTCGCTGAACGATCTTCTCCAGCAGCACGGCGCGCCACCCGATATCGACTATATCTCGATCGACACCGAGGGGTCGGAGTTCGACATATTGGCGCCGTTCGATTTCAAGCGCTGGAACGTGGCGCTGTTTTCGGTCGAGCACAATGCGACCGGAATGGAGCAGGAGTTGGACCGCCTGATGCAACGGCATGGCTACGAACGCCGCTACCCGGGCATCTCCAAGTTCGACGCCTGGTACCGGAAAGCCGCCTGAACGCGCACAGCGCTGCCCGCTATTTCCGCAGCGACTCGTGGAGATCGGCGCGGTATTTCTGCTCGTTCCAGAATAATTTCACCGCGAGGTTGTAGCTCCTACTGAGCAGCCGCCAGCGGCGCTCGCTCCTGCCGGCCCGGCGGAACGGCGTCTTATTGCGCATGCCCCGGATGGCCGCAGTGCCATCCTGCGTTCTTTCAATTCCTATGCGCTTGATGTGCAGCGCGCCTTTGCGCTCGAGATCATAGGCCAGCAGGCTGAAAATCGATTGATCGTGCCGATGCTCCTCGAATTCCGGGCGCTCCACATCGCCCGGCCGATCGACGAGGCAGCCATGATCGTCATAGACCGACCATTCCAGCCATTTGGCGGCGAGCTGCCGCGAACGGCCGGTATTCTTCAGGAACATGAAGGTCGCCGCCAAGATGGGTTGCTGCAGGAACGCGTTCGCGTTTTCGAGATGCGTCAGGCAGCAACTGTTGGTCCATCTTGCGTTGGTGTGCTGGGGATCGAGCGGCACGGCAGTCAGATCATATTCCGGCTCGCTCGGCAGCCAGTCGATGAGCACCCGCCCATTGCCCGGCATGAATTCGCAGCCGGCATCGGCATAAACCAAAAAATCGTCCTCGGCGATTTCGTCGAGCTTTGCCGAAATAAGAAAAGGCTTCCAAAGAAAATATCCGAGCCCCCGTTTGGCGCCGAGAAGAAAATGTCCGTGTTCTTTCCAGAACAAGGGATAGTCATCGCGAAGCCGTCTGAGATTGTAGGCATCGGCGCCGTCGAAGATTCCGGTTTGCAGCGCTTCTCTTCGCAACCTGGCCGCGGCTCCTCTGATTTGCGGCGCGCCGTCGCCGAACGTCAGGAAATGAACACGCGCCATTCAAAATCTTCCATAATGCCGCGCCACTCACGTCGCCGCGAAAATTTCCTGCCACCGCGCGACCCACGCCGCGCGGTCCGGCAATCGATTGCCGATGAGAAACGGCTGCCGCAGGTGGGCAAGGTACAAATCGTCGTCGCGATCGAGTGCGGCGACCCGCTGCACCAGCGCGTCAAATCCCGCCGCCGCCCAGATGCGCTGCTCGATTTCGCCCGCATGGCCGTTGATACGGCGGCTGAGCTTTTGCGCGAGCGTCGGCGCGGCGTTGTGAATGGAATGCGGCGCGTAAGGCAGCCGCGGCAGCAAGCGGCGCGGTTTCGGCAGATAATCGTGGGCGTTGATGAAACGGGCGGCGTTGAACGAACGGCCGATCTCGGGATCGCCCCAGTAGATCGGCATCGAGTCGGCCTCGATCGCGTGGGTGAGCTTTTCGGTGTTATAGCCGGGCGCCGAGCTGTTCTCGAAGGCGACGACGAATTTATAGGCGCGCAAAAACTCGACCTTCACCTTCCAGTCGATCTGGCCGGGGACCGGGTCGATGCCCGGCATGTTGTTCATCGAGCGTCCCGGTGCGTCGACGTGCTTGTAAGCCGACAGCGCGCGGAAGAACGCCTCGCGATAAGGACACCCGTTAGCATACAGGAAGGCGCAAAACCGCGTTTTGGCTTTCAGTACCGCCGCCCAGTCTTTGTCCTTTTGCACCAAATGGGAATCATCGCCCCAGCGCTGCAGACGCATGTAACGCGGATGGCGGACATTGTCCTCGTGCAGGACGCCGAACGCCCAATCGCATTCCGTCATGATCGGCCGCACGTTCTCGCAACCGATGAAGATTTTGGTGTAAGTCCCCTTCGGCAGTTCGCCGGCATAAGGCCCGTAAAACACCACCTGCGGCGCCGCCGACGGCGCGAAATCGAAGAACGGCTTGAGATCCGGCAGCACCGTATCGACGATGTCCGAAGCCGTGGCTCCGGCCCAGAAGCGCGCGACGGCTATTTTGATTTTCTTTTTCACGGCGCGGCGGCGCGCTTGGCGGGTTGCCGAAATACCTGGTGCGGCTCAGGACCGCCGCGCCCAGACATTGTTCTCGGCGCAGGCTTGTCCGGGACGCCACGCGGCGCCGTCCACATCGAACATGTGGAAGCCGCAATCTCGCAATTTTCGCTCGATGGCCAGCATCTTGTCGGCATCTTCACCGGGCAAAACCTCGAACACGATATTCTCGACCGCGCGCATCGCGTCGCCCGCGCCGTCGAGCACTTCGAGCTCGAATCCTTCGACGTCGATCTTCAATAAATTCACCGGGCGCAGCCCATGGGTCTCGACAAGCCATCGCAGCGTGATCTTCGGCACGACGAACGTGAGCGCGCCGTCGTTGACGCCGGGGCCGGCCAGCGTGAGTCTCGCCTTGTCCTGCCGCGATTAATTTTTCAGCGTTATGAAGCCGTCGGCTTCGGCAACGGCGGCGGCAATGACGGTGACGTTGGCAAAGCCGTTGAGTTCGGCGTTAGTGAGGATTTTGGCGCAGTTATAAGGCTGCGGATCGATAGCAAATATTCGCCCGTCTTCACCGACCAAACGCGCGGCGACAAGAGAAAGGTAACCGACATGGGCGCCAACATCGACATAGGTATCGCCGGGTCGCAAAATCCGCTCGAACAGCGCGGTCGTTCTCGGTTCCAGAAGGCCCGACGCGCGCAGATCGAGCTGGAGCCATTCTTCGGGATCGAGCTCCATGCGGATGTCATGATGGAGCGTCGAAATATGCGGCTTCAAAAGCGCGCGGAACATGGCTTCGATCTTCGACTTCCCCTTGAAGCCGGGAAGCCTGAGAAGGAAGTCGTAGCTTTGATTCAGCACCAAAGCATCCTGGTCAACGCCGCGTCGACATGGCCGGACATCGCGCTCAGCCGTCGGATACGCTTTGCACTTGGTACAAGTATCGTTGAGCGCATTTCTCCAATGTGAGATTCTCGAGGATATAGGCTCGCGGATCGTAGCGGCCCGATTGAAACTCGTCCCAAAACCGCCGCCACGCATCGGCGAACTGGTCGATCGATGCAAACTTTATTCCGCACCGGTCGTCCCAATACGGCACCGAGCTGACCGGAGCAAACTTGACCCGGTGCGGATAAAACTCCGGGTCCTGCCAAAAGCCGCCGCGGTCCCAGGCAAGAATCGGCACGCCGCAAGACAGCGCCTGCTGATAGGCGATCCCTTGCGTCTCATGCTCGCACAGGAAGATCATGGTCTTGCATCGCGCGAGCGCGGCACGAAGCTCGTCCTCGCGATAGAAGCCGTAGCGGAGTTCGCAAACCGAGCGGCCTTGCGCACGAAGCAACGCCCGGATCGGGTCGATCAGCGACTTCTCGTAGCGATCGTGTTCCCAGCGGACCTTGTCGTACAGCAATACGTCGGTATCTTTGCGCGAAGCATGCGTCGGTTGCCATATATCGGTTTCAATTCCAGCCTCCCATGCTTCGACCGCCTCGCCCCAGTAGGGTCGACACATCGCTTTGTGCCAAGGCCCAAGGACGAGGACCTTTTTGATCGGCAACCGATCAAGCAAATTCGGATCCTCCAGTGGATGCGAATGCCCGTTGGGACCGAACAGAATCGGGTTTTTCCATTGCATCAGGTCGAGCACATAGGGTTTGCCGACAATACAGGCGAGCGCCGCGGGATTGCGCTTGGCCCATCGATAATCGTTGACGCTGTACGGCGCGCCAATGCGATCGAGGCCGGCACAGAGGTTGAGAAATATCCGCCTGTGGCCCCAGATCAACGGCTTGCCCCTCAGGATCCGGCGCATAATCCGCCTTGGATGGCGATCGAACGGCAACCAGCGGTCGCCATCGGGCTCGTCGTAAAAGAGCTTCAGCACGGTGGCTCTCGACCGCACGTAGGCCAGGCTTGGAAATCCACAGTCATCGGCTACCAAATCTCGATCCCGCGCAGGAATTGCATCACCGCATGCCGCTCCGCGGGGTGTTCCGCAAGATAATACTCCAGCCACTCGGAGATTATGATCGGTCGCCCGGCGCGGAGGTCACGCACGATCGGCAGACTGCCGCACAGGCCGGCGACGACGTAATCCGGTCGCAGCTGCGGCAGCATGAATTCCAGGTTCAACGGGTGACGAATTTCGTGGACAATTGCCGGCACATTGGACCTCAGCCACTCAAGGAGAACAGGCTCCTGCTCGCCAGTCGCGCCCGGGTGCCACTTCACAACGAGCGAGCACCCTTGCAGTTCAGTGGCGCGCTCGGAGAAGATCCGGGCGATGGCGCGTTGATAGACGGTGCGAAATGCATCATCGGCGCCAAGCCCAAAGAGGAGCAGCAGCAGCAGCGGTTTTGAGCTTCGCCGAATCGGCTCAAGAAGCGCGCCGACCTCGGCGCGCATGGAGGCCGGTAAATCGGCATAAGTGGCAGCAAAGGCATCCATCGAGATCAGCGCCGACAAATCCTCGCTGTTGGCGCACCACGGACTCGGCAGTGCGAATGTATAGGCGCGGTCATAGGTGATGCGCCCCATGCGCAGGTCGACGCCGGAAGCCCACTGCTGCCACGGCTGAAACAGCAATTTCTTCGGCCACCGTGTCGACGCCCACTTTGCCTCCAAGGCCTCTTTCCAGTCGGAAACAGTGCAGTCTTCATGATTGAAACAATGCGGAATCTTCACATGACGGGCGCGACGGAGCAGCCCACGCGAAAAAATCACATAAAAATGGATCGGATCGTCGGCCCACAACTCGGCACTCCCTTCGTCGATACCATTCGCCATCATCCAGCCGCGGAGCGTCGCCGCATCGCCGCGCAATCGGCGCGCCGCCTCGAACCACCAGGCCAAGGGCCCCTGCGTTCTCGGCTGCAAAGATTTGAAGTCGCGCATATCCAGCGTGCCATCAAATCTGGCCTCTGCAATGACTGCACGCATGAACCGATCCATCGATGGATTATTGCCCATCGGATGCCAAAGCAAAAAATCCCTTGCCGGCGGCCGAGGCAGATGCTGGCGCAGATGCTGTATTACGAGCAGCTGCGTCACGTGGCAGGCGGTGAAGATGCGTGCCCCAGTCACAACGCGTCGCGCCGAACCAAAATGCACCAATCCTTCCACCATCCGTGTACTGAAATGTTCACGGCCCGATTCCGATCCGTTCATCTCTGAATTCAACTATGTACACGGTGAAAACGCGCTTTTTAGCAGGCCTGCTCAGGCTGATGCAACGAGACAGCAACCGCCGCATTGCCGGTATCAGCTACTTCAAATATTGATTACTATTCACATAGATTGGAAGGGGATTATCCCAATGAGCGCTTTTGAAAGTTCAGCATGTCCAACCGATACCAAGCTCGACCATTTTTCGAAATATGTTCGACGACAACGCATCGCTCGGGTCCTAGTGCAATACGAGATGTTCAAGCTGGTGTTAGGAATAAAAGGCAGCATTATTGAATGTGGCGTGCATCACGGTTCCGGGCTGATGACGTGGGCAAAATTATCGACCACACTCGAGCCTTACAATTACTGGAGAAAAATAATTGGATTTGACACTTTTAAAGGATTTCCCGCGGTGCATGATTTGGACGGAACTGCGCGAAGCGTTCGAGCCGGAATGTTCCGCGAAAATTACGACATAGTCTCTGAGTTGCAGACCTGCATCTCGGAGTACGATGCTAACAGATTTTTGAACGATATCGGCAAAGTCGAGTTGGTTCAAGGCGACGCCATTGAGACGATTCCGGAGTACGTTGGTAACAATCCACATCTACTGGTTTCATTATTGTACTTGGATTTTGACATATATGAACCGACGGTTGCCGCGCTCGACCATCTAAGGTCCAGAATTCCTCGCGGTGGAATAGTCGCATTTGACGAGGTTAACAACAGTGAATGGCCTGGCGAAACACGCGCGTTACTGAAGACATTCAATCTCAACCACCATAACCTTCAGTGTTTTCCGTTTGAGCCGAATATTTCCTTTATCCAGTTGTAAGCGTTGACCTCAACTGTCTTTGCGCCAAATTTCCCGACCGATGATGAAAGCCTCCGCCGCGGCGCAGCCGATGGTCGCACCGCGCCACCGCGCCAGGTGCTCGACAGCTTCATAGGAGCGCGGATGGGGCCACGGCTTCATCTCGTGGCCGTAAGCCCGCAGCGCCTGCATCTTGGTTTCGAGGACATCGGAAATATCGACGAACCAATTCGGCACAAACGGCGCCTCGCCGGGCGCGGACTGCCATTCGGTGCTCGACGGGGTTTCGAAACACAACAAACGGGTCACGGAGCATCCGGCCTGCGGCCGGCACGCGGTCATGACCGCCTGATGAACGCGGCGATGATCGACATTGAGATCGCCGGCATGGTGGGTATAAACCGCGGCCGGCGCGATGTCGCCGATGTGCCGCTCCACCAATTTGATCAGGTCGAGGAGCGGCACGGTATCGAGGCGATTATCCGGCAGCCGGTGCGTTGCGCAGTGCTGGACGCCGAGGATTTTGGCGGCAGCCTGCATCGCCGCTTCACGCCCGGCAATGGCCTTTTCGCCGGCGGCATCTCTGCTGGTTTCGCCGTCAGCCAAAATGATCGTCCACACCTCGTCGCCGGCGAGGGTGTGACGCCGTATCGTGCCACCGCAGCCCAAAACCTCATCGTCGGGGTGGGCCACGATGACGGCAATGCGCCGATTTCCGTCAACTGAAGATGTCGTCATGGTTTGACCGCGACAAAGTTCCATGCGGCGAACCGGTTGTTTCCTTCCGGCACCACCGTGTCGACCAGTTTATGTTCCAGACGTTCGATTTCAAAACCAGATCCGCGCAGCAGCCCGTGAAGGTGTTCGCGATCGGAGAAATGCACCACGCCGACGCTTGAAAACTGCCCGTTCCGAATATCGGTTCTCGTCCAAGCGTCCACAACGTCGCCGGATTTCGCATCGGAATGTTCCGTCGAGAACCAGTCGATTCCGATCAATTTTCCGCCGGTACGCAGCCGAGAGAATATCATACCGAGTGCCCGACCTATTGCCTGGGTGTCGTTGTGCGTGATGGAGCTACGGTCTACGATCAAGTCGAACGTCCCATCGAACGGGATTGTCTGTGTAAAATCACCAACTGCTATCTTGTCCTTAATTTTCGGAAATTGACCGTGCAGCAAATGAACGATGCTCGGGCTACCCTCAATGCCGTAGTAATCGACGCCTAGAGCTTCGAATAACGGAATATTGGCACCGGCGCCGCAACCGAGCTCAAGTACCCGTCGGAAGCCGTCGCTCGGCTTTGCACAACGGTAGACGTAGCTCACCAGGTCCGACCACGGCCAGCGGCTAAGCTGTTCGTTGCCGCGATAAACGCGATCCCATTCTATCGAGAAATTCATCGCTCTTGAGATTGTGGCGCCGCTGAAACGAGCTCGCTGTCCGGAGTTTCCAGATCATCGACGCGCGCCGCATTGCCGCGCATGATCGTAGCCTTGCTGTCCGGGCCGACATTGAAGAGGAGGTCGATGATGGACATGTACGGCACGAAGTCTCCGTTGATTTGCCGATACGCAGGGTGGACGTATTTCTGAAAATACGGCCGGACACCGCTTTTACAGAACGACTCCACGTCGGCGTAATTCTTCCCTTGCTCGCCGAAAATATACTTTTGGGCGTTAAGATTCAGGCACATATCGAGGACCAGGCCGGACTTGTTGCCATGAAAGTCGTAATCCGACGCCTTGCTCAAGTCCACCGCGATATCGAGAACGTTCAGAAACAGCTTGAGCATCTCGGTATTGAGGTCGGTCAGGTAGGTGTAGTTTCTGCCGAGGAGGTGTGCTTCGATCGGATCGATATATTCGGCAAAGAACGGCGCGTTCCGATAGGCGAAGCGGATCGACTTTGCGTGTTTTTTGTTCCAACCGTCCTGCACGATCTTGATATCGCAGATTTTTGTGTGCAGGTGGTTCTTGGACTCGACCGGAACCGACAGCCATATCGGCCCGGTATGGGTTTTGATGCGATTGCGGTTGTTGTAGTCTTTTCTCTGATACTGAACGACGTCGAATATGCAGAAGCGTTCGGCCAGTGCGACCTTGTGAAAGAGGCCGAGCCACGGAAGATAGACCGGCTGGTGCGCGGTCAGAATCAACCCCGGCCCCATTTGCTGCCGGCACGGTTTTCTTGAAGAACCGTATCGTTGCCCAGCACTTCGATAATGCGAGAAAGCTCTTCGTCGCTCAGTGACGGATAGGTCGGCAGCGAGACGGCCGTCCGCGTCAGCGCGGCCGCGTTCGGGTACTGGTCGACGGGGCCGAGCAATTCCCAATCTTCGACCGGCACAATCGCCTTGATGTCATATTGCGCGAGCTTGTCGATGATCGCGCGCGGGCTTTGCGTGCGGACGATGCTGCGATAGCGGACCGGCACGCCGCGGGTCTTTTCGTCGAGCAGGTCAAATCCAGCAGCGCGATAGCGGGCAAAGATCTCATCGCGGCGCGCGACGAAGCCGGGCAACTTGCGCAGTTGCACGCGTCCGATGGCCGCCTGCAGGTCGGTCATCTGAAAATTAAAGCGCGGCTTGCGGTCGTGCCGGCCGTCGAACTGGCGATAGTCCCGGGCCGCGTCGGCGAGGCCGCGGTCGCGAGACACCAGCATTCCGCCCTGTCCCCCCGAGGTGATCATCTTGGTCGCGTAGAATGAGAATATTCCGACCTTGCCGTTGACGCCGACCGGCGCGCCTGCAAACGACGCCCCGAGGGCCTGAGCGCAATCTTCGATGACGACGACACCGTTCTTCGTCGCGGCCGAGATGTCGACAGGCATGCCGAACATATGCGCTACGATCGAAAAGCCCGCCGTCGCGCGCGCGAGCTTGCTCGGATCGATGTTGGGACTGTCCGCCGCGGTGTCGACAAAATGCGGGTCGGCGCCCGCAAGCCGAATTGCGTTGACAAGGGCGCTGCAGGCATAGGCCGGACAGGCTACGGCGGAGCCCTGCGCATCGAGAACCCAAAGGGCGAGAAAAAGCGCCGCCGTGCCGCTGGACACCGCCACCGCATGCCTTTCGGGCAGACCGAGATAGCCGCATAGCTCGTTTTCGAACGCCTCGACCTCGCGGCCCTGAGCGATCCAGCCGCTCGCGAGCACACGATCGGCAGCACGCTGCTCCTCCAAACCCAGTGTCGGACGATTATGCGGAATCATGGCGGCCGGCTTTTGTTATTGAGCCTTTGTAGTACCCCGCCTTCACCGTCATCGGATTCCCGGTCACCAGCGAATAAGGCGGAATGACTTGCGCAGTGACGATCGTGCCCGCACCGACCACCGAGTGATGGCCGATATGCACGCCGCCCTTGATGAACGAGTGGGAGCCGATGAAGACATGGTCCTCGATGGTGATGTCGGCGCGCTCGGTCTCATCCATCAAACCGATGCAACGCTTGTGCGAGTCGGCGCAATTGATGCTGACGAAGGATGCGATATCGCAATGCGCGCCGATGCGCACGCGCGCGCCCATGGCGTTGACCTCGGAAAATCCACCGATATAGACGTTTTCTCCGATTTCCGGCTCGCCTACAATCCATACCAGGGGATGAAAGCGGTTCTCCTTGAACTGCGTCATTTGCCGGAACAGCCGGGCAAACTCCTCCGCAGTCATGGTTTGCTGTTCTCCTACCTGGCCGGTCATGGTCCGAAGTCTCCCAGTTTCAAGACCTCGCCGGCTTGAAGATCACGGGTGGCGATGCGTCCCAGCGCCCCCTCGAACATGTCGGGGGTCAACCCGGTGCCGGGGCGGCGAAGCCCGATATTATCCTTGGTCAAGGTTTGGCCGCGCGCGATATCGCGGACGGCGACAATACTGCGGCGCGCGATCGCACGCATGTCGCGCTCGGCGGCGGTCGGCTGCATCGCCGCGCTGCCCAGCATGGCGTGCGCGGTTCGGATCGCCTGCACCCATGCGGCGAGGCCGGCCGGATCTTCCGAGAACCAATGGTCTGGTCCCGGCAGGTCGTGGCTCAAAGTGAAGTGCTTCTCGAATACCGCCGCGCCGAACGCCGTCGCGACCGAGGCCGCCAGTGGCCCTTGGGTGTGATCCGAATAACCGAGCGGCAGGTCTGGAAATGCCGCGCGCAAAGTCGCGAGCTTGCGCAGATTTACGTCACCCGGCGGCGTCGGATATTGCGAGGTGCACAACAGCAGCACCGTCGGATAGCCATCGAGCGCACCCACTACCGAGAGCGCATTACGGACTTCGGTCATATCCGCCATCCCGCAAGACAGGATGATCGGTAACCCGGTCGTTGCGTAGCTCTTCAGGAGCGGCAAATTGGTAAAATCGTCGGAGCCGACCTTGACAGCCGGGACGCCGACTTCGAGCAAAATATCGAGATCGGTGCGGTTTTGCGGCGTCGACAGGAACGTGATGCCCTGCCGGTCGGATTCGGCTTTGATGGCAAACCACGCCTGCCGCGGCAATTCGCAACGGCGAAACATCGCCAGCATCGATTCCGTGACGTCCTTGCCCTGGGATCGATAGCTGTACGTCTGGGTCGGATCGCCGACGACCTCGGCCGCCCGGAAAGTCTGAAATTTGACGGCATCGGCGCCGGCGTCGCGCGCGATCCGCACCATCGCCAGCGCGCTTTCGACCTCACCATTATGGTTGATGCCGGCCTCGGCGATGATGAAAGGCGGATGGCCGTCGCCGACCTTGCGCCCGCCGATCAGGATTTCAGGCATTCAAGTGACCCATGACGCCGGTTGAATCGCCGAGACCGGCGATCAGACGGGCCGCCACCCGCTCCGTGCCGTTGCCGTCGCAGATGGCGGCGGCCTCCCGCGACATGCCGGCAAGATCGGCCGCACTGAGCGCACGCAGCGCCCGCGCATAGCGGTCTGCGGTCAGGTCATGCGGCCGGCCCAACAGACGATGCGCACCGGCGGCATCGACCGCTTCCGCAATCGCCGTCTGATTTTCGGCGAGCACCGTAACCAGTGCCGGCAAGCCGAGCGCACACCGCTCCCATGTCGTCGTACCGGCGGCCCCGATCGCGCAGTCCGCCGCGCTCATCAATTGCGCCATCTGGTTCGTCTGCACGTGCAACGTGGTCCGATCCATCGCCGCGCACAAGTTCGCAACCGCTTGCCGATGCGGATTGCCGGCGCCGATCACGACGTCTACGGCCAAGTCCGGAATATCACTGCGGCCGACTCCCTCCAGCGCCTTACCCGTCTCGTTCGACGCATCGCTGCCGCCCATGAACACCAGCAGCCGCGACACGCTTTGCCTGCGCCGCCGGCGAGACATCGCACGAAGCGCGGTGAATTCCGGCCGCAACAGCGCGAATTCCGCGCCGAGCAGCAATTCGCATTGCGGCGGCACGCGGGCGGGATACTGCGCATGCACTGGATTACCGTAGTTCTGGTCGAGCAGGAGCCGGCAGTCGTGTCGCCGCCCAAGATCGTCGATGACGAATATGCCTTCCACTAAATCCGCCATCGCGCGTTCCCACGCGACGCCGAGCTCATAGTGATCGACAATCAACCAGTCGCAGCGCTGTGCCGGAACGGAGTTCTTCGTGGCATCGGCATCCATCGATTCCGTCATGGCCGCGTCGGCGACTCCGAGGATTTTATGGACGCGGAAACCTTCGGCTTCGAGCCAATGGTTGAGATCGCCCGCCAGGGAGCGGCAGGCAAAATGAACCTCATGGCCGGCCGCCGCGAGCGCCTGCGCAAGACTGGCGCAGCGCACGACATGGCCGCTGCCGATCGCGGTCGAGGCATCGGCTCGAAACAGGAAACGCATCGGTCGAGCGGTCAAACCGGGCCGTCGATCTCGCCGGTGGCAACGAGGGCGGCGTGCATCAGCTCGGCCCGGGTCCAATCTTCAAGCGTGTCGATGTCCTGAACACGATGGCGCGGCAGTAGGATCGGAATCGAATGGGCCGCGAACATGGCAAGGCATGCGCGAAATGCCGTCCCCCGGCCCCAGTAGAATTGCCCCGCGTCATGATGCGCCGCGTCGAGATCCTGCGAGCGCGAAACGATCTGCTGCGGAAAGAACGGCTCGACGCCGCCGCCAGGAAGCACGCGGAGCGCGCGTTGAATCGAAAAATCGTAGGTGGTCGCCGCAAACGCGAAATTCTCGCCGGTGCCGACCAGAGCCTCATAGCCGCGCCGCAGATCGGCGGCCTGGAGAAACGGCGCCGTGGCGTAGATGCAGCAGGCGAATTCGGCGTCCTGGCCGCGATCGGCGAGCCAAGTCAGCGCATGCGCCGTGACCGGGTCGGTGCCGGTGTGGTCGTCCGACAATTCCGGCGGCCGCCGGAACGGCGTTTCCGCGCCGCAATCGCGCGCCACGCCTGCGATCTCCTCGTCGTCGGTGGAGACGATGATGCGATCGAACAGGCCGCATGCGCGTGCGGCCGCGATCGAATAGGCGATGATCGGTTTGCCGGCGAACGGGCGGATGTTTTTGCGCGGAATGCGTTTGCTGCCGCCGCGCGCCGGAATGACGGCGACGATCATCCTAAGCCGCGAGCCGCAGAATCTGATCGACCACAATGTCCTGCTGTGCGTCGGTCAGGGCGGCATAAAGCGGGATCGTGACGGCGCGCGCGTAGTGCGCTTCGGCGTTCGGATATTGACCCGGCCGGAAGCCAAGCTTGCGAAAGAAGGGATGGGTGTGCAGTGGAATATAATGGACCTGGACGCCGATTCCGGCGGCGCGCAGTTTGGCAAAGGCATCGGCGCGCGAAAGACCCGAAGCCTCCTCGTTCCAACCGACGACGTAGAGATGCCATGCCGACGCACAGTCGGGATCGCACCACGGCAGCGCGAGGCCGCTATTGGCGAGGAGCCGATGGTAGCGTTCGGCGAGCGCCGTGCGTCGCGCGACGTACTCGTGGACCCGCTCGATCTGGCTGCACCCCAGCGCCGCCTGGATGTCGGTCATGCGGTAATTCCAACCGAGCTCGGCGACTTCGTAATACCAGGCGCCGCCGGGATCGGCCTGCATGCGTGCCGGATCGTGCGTGGTGCCGTGGCTGCGCAGGCGCGCCATGCGGGCGGCGATTTCGGCGTCGTTGGTCAGCGCGGCGCCGCCCTCGCCGGTGGTGATGATCTTGACCGGATGGAAACTGAAGACGGCGACGTCGCAGTAGCGGCAGTCGCCGACCGGGGCGCTGAGGTATTTGCCGCCGACGGCGTGCGCGGCGTCTTCGATGATTCGGAAGCCGTAACGTTCGCCAAGCGCCTTGATGCGCCGCATGTCGCAGGATTGGCCGGCGAAATGCACCGGCACCACGATCTTGGGAACCAAGCCCTCGCGATCGGCCCGTTCGAGCTTGGCTGCGAGCGCGTCGGCACTCATGTTGCCGGTGCGCAAGTCGATGTCGACAAAATCGACCTGCGCACCGCAGTAGAGGCCGCAATTGGCGGAAGCGGCGAATGTATTCGGCGATGTCCAGAGCCGGTCGCCCGGTCCCAGCCCCAGCGCCACGCAGGCGATATGCAGCGCTGAGGTGGCGCTGTTGACCACGACCGCATGCTCGGCGCTGCAAAGCTTGGCCAGCGCCGCCTCGAATCGCGGTACCATGGGCCCTTGCGTGAGCCAGTCGGAGCGCAAGACCGACACGACAGCTTCGACATCCTCCGCGCGGATATCCTGCCGCCCATAGGAAATGTGCGGCACGGTCATGTCATCCGGGGACAGCGCGATTGGCTTCGATCTAGGCACAATCGCGATCTCGCAAAAATCGTGTCGAGCTCCTGCGCCACGGTCGGCATCGAGCCAAGAAGCGCGGCGGCTCTGTCGGTATTGAGCCACATCTGTTTGGGCCGGAACCTGCCGTCGGCAACGGCGTCGACACTGCCCGGCCGCACCGTGCCGCGATAGCCCGGGAAACGCGCGCGCACCAGTTCGCCGATGGCGGCCTTGGACAGCACGTCGCGGCTGCCGATGTGGAGAATTTTGCCCAAGCCATCGCGCGTCATGATTTTCGCGATCAGCGCCGCGATGGTCCAGTTCGACAGCGGGTTGATGCAGGCGTCGGCGAACAAGATCATGTCCTCGTCGGCGCCAAAGCGATCCAGCAGCCATTCCAAGAAATTCTGGCTGCGCGAACCGTCCGGGTGGATACCGATCATGTTGAGGCGGAGCACCATGCCGCGCTCGTAATCGAGCGTGTGCCGTTCGCCCTCGCGTTTGGATTGGTTGTAGGCATTGGTCGGTTCCGGCGCATCCTCCTTGCGGCAATTGCCATGGTCGCCTCTGAACACCGAGGCCGTCGAAATATACAGAATGGGCGCGCCGGCGGCTTGCGCCGCGGCGACGACGTTTTTTGTGCCCCCACCATTCACGGCAAGGGCTTGCTGCGGCTGGCGCTCGCAGGCACCGACGTAAGTCATCGCCGCAGCGTGCACGACATAAGCCGGTGCCGCTTGCGCAATCTGCGTGGCGACCGCCGCGGCGTCGCGAATGTCTCCTGTAAGAGGAACGACGCGAAATCCGGCCTCGGGCAGCACCCGCATGAGCGTCGCGCCGAGAAGACCTCGCGATCCGGTGACGACGACGTCAGACATCACGATCAGAATTGGCCCAGCTTGGCGCGGTTGCTCTCGATCCAGGCGCGCAGCGTCTCGACCGTCATCCATTCACTGTTGGTGTCGGAGCGATAGACGAAGCCGGGCGCGACCTGCTGCCCGGTCTTGACGCGGGTCTCGTTGCCCCAGGCGTTGATCGCCGGCATGATCTTGTAGTGGCCGCCATAGTCGAAAGTGTAAGGCGCATCCTCGGTGCTGATCATCTGCTCGTGTAGCTTTTCGCCGGGGCGGACGCCGACGATCCGCGGCACGGCCATCGGATCGATGGCGCGGGCAATGTCGACGACCTTCATGGACGGCGCTTTGCGCACATACATTTCGCCGCCTTCCATGTCGTCGATGGCATGCCACACCAGCGCGACGCCCTCTTCCAACGTGACCATGAAGCGGGTCATGCCCGGGTCGGTGACCGGCAGCGGCCCCTGCCCGGCAAGCGACATGAACAGCGGAATGACCGAACCGCGCGATCCCATGACGTTGCCGTAGCGCACCACGGCAAACCGCGTATCGTGGCCGCCCGCATAGGCGTTGCCGGCAACAAACAGCTTGTCGGAGACCAACTTGGTCGCGCCATAGAGATTGACCGGAGCGCTCGCTTTGTCGGTCGACAGCGCCACCACCCGTTTGACGCCGCGATTGATGCAGACGTCGATCAGGTTCATGGCGCCGATGATGTTGGTTTTGACGCATTCGAACGGATTGTATTCCGCGGTCGGAACGATCTTGAGCGCCGCGGCGTGGACCACATGATCGATGCCGTCGAGCGCCCGCGTCAGTCGGTCGGCATCGCGCACATCGCCGATGAAGAAGCGCACGCGCTTGTCGTCGGCGAAGTGCCGCGCCATTTCCCATTGCTTCATCTCGTCGCGCGAATAGATCACGAGGCGGCGGGGATTGAATTTCTCAAGCGTCATCGCCGCGAACGTCCGCCCGAACGAGCCGGTGCCGCCGGTGAGCAGGATGCTGCTGTTGGCGAGGCAGCTCATTGCTGTTGCTCCACCATCTGCCAGGGCAGTTTCAGCGACAGAAATCCGTTGCGGCGGTTGCCGCGCCGCGTGCTGGTATCGTCCAGCCTGAATTCGCCGACCACGCCGGGGGCGTCGATTTCAGGGCCCGCGGGGTCGAAGCCCGAGGCAAAGCTCAGATAAATCTGGTAGGTGCCGGCGCCCAGGATTCGCGCCGGGATGGTTATCCATGCGGTGCCGGATCCGGCCGGCAGCCGGTCGAACGGATTGACGCCGGTGTCGTTGCTGTCGCCCTCGTAAACCACGGTGCCGTCGAGCCGCTGCAGTTGCAGATAGCCGTAGAGACCCGGCACCGGCCGCGTCGCCGTATAGTCGACGCAGATCGCGATCGGGTGATCGCAATCGAACTGGGTGGCCGGATCGCCCTTCGGTTCGGTGCGGGTCGTCACCCGATTGACGAAGAACGGCCGGTCCGTCGGGCGCGGCGCATTGCGCAGATAAATGCCGCCGGAAATTCCTTCGGCCGCCTGCTTGAGGTAGCTGTCGATTGCGGTTTCGACCGCGGCATCCACCATGACTTTGCCTTGGTCCAAAAGGATGCAGCGCTGTGTCAGGCGCCGGATCGATCCCATATTGTGGCTGACGAACAGCACGGTGCGGCCGCCTTGCGCGACCTGCGACATCTTTCCGAGGCACCGTTTCTGGAATTCGGCGTCACCGACCGCAAGCACCTCGTCGACGATCAAAATTTCGGTTTCCAGATGCGCCGCGACCGCGAAGGCGAGCCGCACATACATGCCGGAGGAGAATCGCTTGACCGGTGTATCGAGAAAATTCTCCACTTCGGCGAAGGCGACGATCTCATCGAACCGCCGTTTGATCTCGGCGCGCCGCATGCCGAGGATAGCGCCGTTGAGGTAGATGTTTTCGCGGCCGGTCAATTCGGGATGAAACCCGGTGCCGACTTCGAGCATGCTGGCGACCCGGCCGGTGAGCTCGATGCGCCCCGCGTTGGGCTCGGTGATCCGGCTGATCACCTTGAGCAGCGTCGATTTGCCGGCGCCGTTGCGGCCGATGATGCCGATGACTTCGCCGCGCTTGACCTCGAAGGAAACGTCCTTGAGCGCCCAAAAATCCTCGGTGGCCGGCGCCGCGCCGTCGTCCGCCTTGCCGCGCAGCACGTTGCGGAAACCGTCGGTGATGACGTCGCGCAAGGCGACATAGCGTTCGCGGCGCTGATGGCGGATGCGGTATTTCTTACCGAGATCGTTCACGCTGACGGCGACGTCGGACATGCGGCTGCTCAATATTTGAGCCGATAATAGAGGTATTTCATGACTTCGTTCTGAAAGCCGATGACGCCGTGCTCGTTCTGCCACCAATTGTCCCGCACATAGTCCGGCGGGTTGACCGCCGGAACCAGGATCGCCGCGTCGTTGCCGAAGACGTGGCGCAGCGTCCAGCGCAGGCGGCGGGCCGCAAAGATATCGGTCGGCACGATGATGCGATGGGCGCCGTTGCGGAGCGCCCATTCGTGCAGCGCGGTCGCCTCGGTGAAGGTATCGGACAGGTGATCGCCGAACGGCTCGATGGCGGACGCCGGCACGCCGAGTTTTTGCAACACCTCGCTGTTGGCCCGCACGTGCGACTGCAACACGCCGAGTTTTTCCGCCGGCGTCGCACCGATATTCGAGATCAGGATTTTCGGCGTCAGGCCGCGGCGATAATAGTCGGCCGCGGCAAACGGCCGGTATTCGAGGCCGCCGCCCAAAACCGCAACGGCATCGGCAGGCGCCGGTTCGTCGGAGACGATCCACAGATCGGCGGCGCCGCGCAACAAGGTGTCCGGCTTAAGCCATGCCCATAGTGCAAAAACAGCAATACAGGCGGCGAGCGCCAAAAGCACGCGGCGCGTCATGCTGCACGGGCGCGGCCGCAGCAGCGCAGGTTCGCCGGTCTCGGAGCGCGTCGTCATATGACGTCGGCGAAGCTGTGTTCCATGCGGCGAAAATACCAGACACCGAGGACGATCACCGCGGCGGTCACCACCAGCGAAATCCACACTGTCTGCGGATCGAGCGCCGCCTGTCCGCCGAGCAAGGACCAACGGAAGCCGTCGATGATTCCGACCAGGGGATTGAGCGCATAGAGCGCCCGCCACCGCTCCGGCACGTCGGCGGTGGAGAACGCGATCGGCGAGACGAACAGCCCGAACTGCACGATGAAAGGCACGATATAGCGGAAGTCACGATACTCGACATTCAGCGCCGCAAAAAACAGGCCGGAGCCGAAGGCCAAGCCGAACGCGAGCAGAATGAAGAACGGCAAGGCCGCGATCTGCCAGGACGGCAGGAATCCGTACCACAACATCAGGAGCAGCAGCAGCGCGAAGGTGATGGCGAAATCGATCAGGGTGGTGGCGACCGCGGCCAAGGGAATGAGCAGGCGCGGAAAATAGATTTTCGATATCAGGTTGGCGTTGCCGATCAGGCTGCCCGACGATTCCGACAGCGCGCTGGAGAAGAACTGCCAGGGCAGCACGGCGGCAAACACCAGGATCGGATCCGGCACCTTGCCCGGCGGGAATCCCACCAACCGCCGGAAGCCGACGAAGACCAGCATGGTCAGCGCCGGACGGATCAACGCCCAGGCGACGCCGATCGCGGTCTGCTTGTAGCGGACCACGGTGTCGCGCCACGCCAGGAAATAGATCAGCTCGCGATAATGCCAGAGGTCGCGCCAGTAGTTTTTGGCGGTCATGCCCGGCTCGATGACGAGCTTGGCGGTGCTGACGTCAGGGGTAGTCGGCTCGGACTCGCGCAAACGCTCGATCGGCACTTTGACGCCCGCGCGCTCGCTCATGGCGCTACACCGGCTGCGCCAGGCAGCAGATGGCCATTCACCAAGTCGCGAACGTGGCCGGAAAAATTCTCGAAGCGGAAGCGACCGACGCCGGACGGGTCGGGACCGCCGCCATCGAGACCGGTCCTAACGGCGCGCACCAGCGCTTCGGAGTCGTTTGGATCGATGGCGGTGCCGATGGCGCCGTCGGCAAGGGCGTCGATGCTGCCGTCGGCATTGCCGCCGATCGCGCGCAGGCCCGACGCCGCCGCTTCCAAAAACACGATGCCAAATCCTTCTTGCGCGCTCGGCATGACGAACAGATCGGCCAGACGGTACAATTGCGGCAGCTCGTCCGGAGCGACCTTGCCGGCAAAGACGACGCTGTTGGCGACGCCAAGATTTTGCGCCAGCGCCTCCAGTCGCGTCCGGTCCGCCCCATGGCCGGCGATGAGATAAACGACATTGGGCATTGCGGCTACGATCGCCGGTAAAGCCTTGATGACCCGGTCATGTCCCTTGCGGCGCTCGTTCGGATCGAGCCGGCTGACCGTGAGCAGCACGCGTTTGCCACGCAAACAAAAACGATCGAGCAAGGCTTCCGATTTGGCGCCGGGCGAAAAACCGCCGTCGACTGTATTCGGCAACACGCGCACGCACGATGGGTCCACTCCCACAAGCGACAAAAATCGGCGCCGCGTATAGCGGCTGACGGAGGTTATCAGTCTCGCCCGCTCGGCCGACCAGCGTTCGGTGCGCTTCATGTCGTCCCACGCTTCGTAGCCGTGCAGTTGCAGCCACAGCGGCACGCCGAGCCCTGCGGCCAGCAATGCGGCGAGCGGCGCCAGGTGCAAGTGCCCGCAAAACACGAAATCAAACGGTCCCAGCATGGTCGCGGCGCGAAACGCGGTAAGAGAATAAGATACTCGGTTGCCCTGCGGCTTGAGCTGCCGCACGCCCCGCGGCAGCGCGGCGCCGTTACCGTCGCCAAGCCGCGGCACCACGATGATCCGGTCGGCGCCGGGAATGTCCGCCAAGGCCGCGATGAGATCGCGATTGTATTGGGCGATACCGCCCGAGCTGCCGAATGCATCGGTGACCAGCGCCAGCGCATTCATCGCTGCGATGCGGCGTTAAGGCCGCGCCACCTGATAGGCCCAGCGCCGCGCCCAAGGGCAGTTCCGCGGCCGCAGCCGCGGCACCTGCCGCCAGCCCCGGATGCGCTCGTCGTCCTTCAGCCAGCGCTCGATCGGCGTGGAAAATCCGGTCTTGGCGCGCGTGACGATCCGGTCCGGCACGGCGGCGCGCGGCGCAGCCGCGAGCAGACGCTTGCCCGCTGCCGGCGGCAGGCCTGCGAAATCCGCCGCCACCGCTCGCAGGAGGCTCGCATCGACGAACGGAACGCGTACTTCGAGCGAGTGCGCCATGCTGGCCCAATCTGTATCGCGCAACAGCTGGTTGCGCAGGTAAAGGCTCGATTCGAGCGCCGCCACTTTGCCCCAGGCGGTGTGTGGCTCCGGCTTGAGGATCGCGGCGATATGCTTGACCGGGTCGAGCCGCCGCAACCCTTCGCGGATGAATTTGCGGTCCATCAGGTCGGGCAATTCCCACGGCATGAACACGCCGCGCCGCAACAGATAGGCGCCGGCGTAAGAGCGGGCATATTTCAAAAAACCCGCGATCTTCGGATGCGCCAACGGCACCAGATCGTTGACCGCGGAAACCGTACGGCGAAACGCCTCGCCGGCGAACGGCACGCACGCGCTCCAGCGCATCCAACGCACCCAGCGCGGAATATCGGCGAAGGACGGATAGCCGCCGACCAATTCGTCGCCGCCCAGCCCGGAGATCGCGGCTTTGAGACCTTGCTCGCGCGCCGCCTTGGCGACGAACCAGGTGTTGATGCCGTCGATGGTCGGCTGGTCCATGGCGGTGAAGATCTTCGACAGGTCGGCGCGGAATTCCTCCTGCGTCACGGTGCGGATGGTGTGCCTGGCGCCATACTGCCGCGCGACCACGCCCGCCAACGGCGCTTCGTCGTCGTGGCGGCCGCGGAATTCCTCGTAGCGTAGCGTGATGGCGTGGACGTCGTCGTGACCCGCATCGCGCATCAGGCCAAGCAGCGCCGCGGAATCGACGCCGGAAGACAGAAACAGACCGACCGGAACGTCGGCGACCAGATGATGGCGCACGCTGTCGATGAGCGACGTGCGGATGCGCGATTGCGCGTCAGGCCTTGCCGCGGAACGCTCGGCTTCGGCAAAGACCTGCGGGATCGAAAAGTAGCGTTCGGGCTCACGCAGGCCGCGGCGATCGATCCACAGCGTCGCGCCGGCAGGCACCGCGCGGATATCGCGATAGATAGTGTACGGCTCGGGTACGTTGCCGAACAGGAAGAAGCCGGCCCAGCCGGCCGGATCCGGATCGAGGCCGGTGCGACGGCCTGCCACCAGCGCCTTGACCTGAGAGGCGAACCGCAAAGTCCAGCCGTCATCGGCGTAGTACAGCGGTTTGATGCCATAAGGATCGCGCGCCAGCAGCAAGCCTTGCTTGTCACCGTCCCACAGGCCGAAGGCGAACATGCCGCGCAGATCGCGCACCATGGCCGCGCCCTTCGACGCATAGAGCTGCAGCAGAACCTCGGTATCCGATTGGGTGCGGAAAACATATCCCTTCGCTTCCAGATCCGAACGCAGCGCCCGGTAATTATAAATCTCGCCGTTGAAGACGATGACGACCTTGCCGTCGGCGCTCGCCATCGGTTGCGCGGCGCGTTCCGACAGGTCGATAATGGCAAGCCGCCGATGGCCGAAGCCAGCGCGGCCATCCGCGGACAGCCATTCGCCCTCGCCGTCGGGACCGCGCGCCGCCATGTGGTCGCGGATGGCGCGCAGTTCCGCCAACTCGATGGGATTGGCGGCGTAGTGATAGGCGTAAATGCCGGCAAGGCCGCACATTTTGATTGATTGGTTGGTTGGTTGCTTAGACGGTTTCGCGGCGCCGTGGCCTAAGGCCCCGGCTTGCCCATGGTCGCGACGAGCAGCGAGCCCATGCGCAAGCGCCGGGTCATAAAGCGAGCGACGGCGTCCGGTAGCAGGCGCATGCAGAACTGTTTCAATCGGCCGTATGGCAACAACACGATGTCGCTCTTGAGCCCATAGATGTCGATCGATTCGACGTCGAACAAACCGCCCGCTTCATGACGCCACTCGGCCGGTTTGTAATAGCGCGCAATGGCGCCGTCGGTGCCGTATTGACTCGCCTGATGCAGGCTGTGGCGTTGCCGCCAATGGCCTAAAAACATCCAACGCACGAAGCCGGAGACGTAGTAGTTCCACCACGACCGGTAATAGACCATCACGGTACAACGCCCGCCCGGCCGCAACACGCGATGCATGTCCTCGAGCACGCGGCGCGTATCCGCGGAGATATGCACGACGCCCCAGCTCCAGATGTAATCGAAACTGTCGTCGCGGAACGCCATGCGCTCGGCATCCATCTGCAGCACCGAGCCCGGCAGACCGCACAGCTTCAGCCGCTTTGCCGTCATGGTCGTGGCGACGGTCGTCAAATCGATGCCGACGAACGCGCGGCAGTGCGACGCCAGCAACTGGGCGTGCGTGCCATGCCCGACGCCGATCTCGAGCACGCGCTTGTCGGCAAGCTCGTCGAACGGAATAAAGCGCTCGAACGGAATTTTCCGCCACGGCGAGAATTCCCGCGCCGCGGCCAAAAAGCGATCGTCGATCTCCTTGAAATAGGCGGCGTCGCCCGGCGTGTGGCCCAGGCCTTTGCGCCAGTCGTAGCGCATCGGAGAGGATTCCCACCACGCCCTGTTGGCGGCCTGCCAACGCTTGCGCTCGTCCTCGTCACGCGGCGGCTGGATCGGGCCGTCAAATCCGCCGGCTTTCGCTTCGGACGGCTTATTCGAATGATGATTCATTCTCCCGCAGAGGTTGGCAGAGATGAGCTGCCGCCCGTCAAAAGCTACCGCACCGCGGGTGAAAGCCCACGCGATTGCCGTGCCGGCGACCACCATCCATTGTGCCTTTATGGCCGGCCTCAAGCAAGGGTCGCCCAGGGCCGACTTCTCAAATAAAATCCGAGGGTTAACTGCAATTCGGCGCACCGGGTCGAGCCCGATGGACAGCTATGTCTTATCGCGGTCCGGCGGCGTCGAGGGCGTCTGCGTCGGGATTTTCTTGGGCCCGGTATCCTGTCCGGCACCCCCCTTGCGCCAAGCCTCCGGCCACTCGACGTCGTCGCCCCATCGCGCCGGCCGCTGACGCGGTGGTTGATTCGAGGGCGCCGGTTCCTGGTCTGCGGCAATGGCCGGTGGCGATGTGGCGGCGGGCGAAACAGCCATTACTCTCGGCGCCGTACCCTGCGCTGTCGTGTCAAACAACGGGCGAGCGCGCCGTTCCTTCGCTCTGTCATCGGCGCCCAATGTCTCGACCATCAGGCCGCAGGCGAAGGCGAGGATTGCCGTCATCGCCGCCGTGCGCAACGGATAATCGAGGAATGAATGGGTGACGATCAGCGCCACGGCGATGGTCGCCGCGCGGGAAAGCGAGCGGTCGAATTCGTTCGCCCCGACAGCGGCATACCGCCAGATTTTTATCGCGCGCGAAACAAACCAGGCGGCGAACGCGCCCATCAACGCGATGCCGAAAATCCCGGTTTCGAGCCAGAACTCCAAGATATCGTCGTGCGCATGATTGACGTAAGCGTGCGAGAACAGGTCTTGCGGCTTCTCGAACATGCCATAGACCGGGACGAACGTTCCCATTCCGGCGCCGAACGGCATGTAAGCCCATGCCGCCTCGATCGTGGTGCGGGCAAATTGCAGCCGCAGATCGTCCAGCGGATCGGCGTTGAACCGCGCCAATACCCGATAGAGCGCGAATTGCACGACCAATATGAAGGCCGTTCCCGCCGCCGCGAACAGGAAATTCAAAGGCGTCGCGCTCAATGTGCGCCGCCGCCGGTCGGTCAGCACCAGGCCATAGACGCCGGCCAGGCTGACCATGGTCAACATCATGCCGGCACGCGAGCGCGCCATGGCCTCGGCCGCGAGCAGGACGACGATGGCCAGAAAACTCGCCGTGATGGTCACGATGGAGCGGGCCTCGAAAATCCTGCGATCGCGCCACGGGCCAACGGCAAAGCCGATATCGATCGCCCAGACCGCAGCAAACAGCAATACGATGTACAAAAACGCGGCAAAATGATTCCGATTGGCGAAGAAGCCGACCGCCTCCGTCAGGTTGGTCGCGGAAAAAAAACGCAGCCGGCTTGCCGGACCTTGCGCGATCTGCAGGAGGCCGAGAAACGAGCTGACGATGCCGAAGGCGACCACCGCGAGACTGAGCAAGCGCCGTTCACGGTAGCTGAGCAAAATCGTGCCGAAAAAGACGGCAAGCGTCGGCAGCAAAGCCGCAACGCTGAGCCATGTCGCATTCGGCGAAACGCTGATCGGCAACCACGGCAAGCCGTGTCCCAGGCCGTCAAACGAAGCGATCAGTGGCGCCCGATGCGGCAGCAGCGTCCACAGCGCGGGCGGCAACGGCACCAGCTGGATCAGCGGCACCAGCACGATCGCAAGACAAAAGACGATCTCCCGGCGCAGCTCCCGCAACTTGGCCCGCTGCTGCCAAAACAAATCGCCAAGCCGCGACGCCGACACCAACAGCAAGGGAATTGCCAACAGTTGCAGCAGCGCATCCGACAGAAAGCCGCCGCGCGTGCCGCCGCCCAGCAGCAACGCCGCCAAAAGCGTGAACGCGGTGAGCCAAAACTGGCCGCTCAGCGCCATATCCTTGAGTTGCTCGGCGGCGAGCTCGCCCAGTCTGGTGCGCGGCATCCGTATGGCAATTTCGCGCATCGACATCCCGATCGCCCGCCTTCCGCTCCGCATCATGGCCGCCCGACCTCGCGCTATTGACTTCGTGCTACAGCCTTGGCGCTACTGACTTGGCGCGCTTGCAAGACGCGAAATTTTCAGATCGTCGAACCACACCGAGCCGTTGACGAACGATTCGGAGGCCATGCGCGCGTCGAGATCCAGCGACAGATATTGCGCGCGGCAATTTTGCGCCGGCACCGTGAAATCGAAGGCGGTATCGCTCCAGCTCGGCACGCGCCCGTTTATCATCGGCCCCTCGGCAAGGCGGGTGCCGCGCGTTTCGGCGCACGCGATCCGCCATTTCAGGCCGCGCGGCCCCACCAGCTCGCCCTTGAAGCGGCCGGTGAATCGATAGCGGCCGGGCGCCAGCATGATCAATTGCGCGACGCTGCCGTAGTCGACGCGGCCGTACTGGAAGTTCAGCAACAGCGCCTGCCCGCCGTCGCCGTCCGGTCTTGGTTCGATATCGACGGTGACGCCGGAGCCCTGCGGCATGATCCAGTCGAACGGCGAGCCGGTCGGCGCGATTTCGAAGCCGCCGTTATACAACAGGCCGGCATTACGCAGCTCTTCGGCGGGAAGAAACTGCAGCCAAGTGTAATAGGCCAGTTCGTATAATTTATGCTGGACCAGGAAATTGAGATAGCGATTGACATCTTCGGGCGGCGGCGGCGTTGCGCTGGTGCGCAGCGCCAGCAGCAAATCCAGCGGCGTGCGCGCATCCGTGATGCTGGTCGGCAGCATTTGAAAAAACTGATCGCGCCACGGCGGGTCGCCGGCAAGCGTGGTCTTGATCAGGCCGGCGGAGCCTTTGTCCTCGGCGATGCGCGCCAGAATCGGCACCACGTATTGGCTCAATTCCGGCGTCGTCCGCAACAGGATATCGGCATAATAGACGGTCGCCTGGTAATCTTTTGCCGAAAAGCTTTTCAGCAACAGCCAGGAATCGGTGAGGTTGTCGTGCAACGACAATTTGGCGGCCGCCCGCATGAAATTCGCGGCATCGGTGTCGTTCTTGGCGGCGTCGGACACCTGGCCGAGGAGCCGCAGCGCCCGCGCATTCAACGGCTCATTGCGCAGCGCGGCCTCCGCGGCAGCGCGGACCGCGGGCAGATCGATGCTCTGTTTCTGGCTGATCAGGTCAAAGGCGGAAAAAGCGCGGTTGGCAAGCGCCGAATTCCCGCTCTCATTGCCGGTGCCGCCGTTTGTATCGGCGCCGGCGTCTTGTTGCGGGGCCGCGGTTTGATTTGTCGCGTCGGTGCGCCCATTGGTGCCGGCGGCGTCGTTGAGCATCCGATCGGCGAGGTTGGTCAAAGCCTCGGGCTGCGCGGAATTGAGCCGCAATGCCGCCTGCGGCGCGACGTCGGCAAGGTAGGCGGCAAGACTTCGCGATATCACCGGCCACGCCAATAGCAGCGCGCAAGCCCCGAGAATGGCCGTTCGAAGCTTAAGCTGCGAGCGTAACTGGACTTTCATGGCTCCGGCACAAGGCGATGAGGAACGCTAGATTGGCGGCGCAGATGTGGCGAACGATGCGGCGGCAATCAATCGGAGGTGCAAATCGTCGCGCATGGCGGGAACTCTCGCCGGAATTATCACACCGGCCGTTGCAGCAGGATCGCCAGCGCGCGACGGAAAAATCCGACTTTTTCCGCGCCATAGATCGATGACGCGTCCCAGCCGCGCTCCTGTTGCCGGCGCAGCGCGGCGATGAATTTCTTCCTGTTGCCGCGCCGCGCCGCCTTGTTGTGGGATTTCCTTTCGCTCGACGAGCGGCGGAGCTCGTCATAGGCGGCGCGCCGTTGTGGCGTCTTGAGATTGTTCCAGGCTTCCGTCACCCGGCTGACGAAGATCGAGCGCTCGCCGTGCGGATCGCGGTCGGGGTGCAGCCATTTCAGCAGCAGCGCCGCGTTGCCGCGCAGTTCGCTTGCGTTTGCCTGCGGCGCCGAGCCGAGCACCCGATAACTGTCGGTGTCTGGCGCAAACAGGATCTGCTCGATGAAAAACGCTGCAGCACGCCGCACGACATCGCGGGAACGAACCGTCGCGTCGGCCGCCTCGCGCTCTGCCGCGTCGTCGCCCGCCGCAATGCGCAACAGCACCGCCACGCCCCGCGGCAACGGCTCGGATCGCACCAGCCGCACCTGCGAGGGCACATGCAAAAGGTCGATGGCAACCCGCAATGCCATCTTGTCGGACATCATCCCTCCACCCGGGCGTTGGTCAGCTTCGGTTGCCGCACCTCATCGGCCGCCGTTACCGCCTTTTCGGCGTGGCCACCCTCCTGCCCATAATGACCATAGCCATAGCCGTATCCGTAGCCATAGCCGTAGGTGTGGTGGACATCGAACCTGGTGATGACGGTGCCGATCAACGACGCGCGCGAGAACTGCAAGCGCTTGACGGCTGCGCGAATAAGCTTGGTCCGCACCTGGCCGGCGCCGACGATGAAGATCGTCGCCGCCACCGCGCTCGACAGCAGCGGCGCGTCGGCCAACCCCATGACCGGCGGACTGTCGACGACGATCAGATCGAACACTTCCGAGCCGACCGAGAGCAACGACAATAACCGCGAGGTGCCGAGCAAATCGGCGGCGTTGGGCGGCAGCGGGCCCGACGCCATGAACGCCAGGTTGGGCGTATCCGTCTGCTGCAGCAATTCCGGCGGCTCGCAGGCGCCGGTCAGGTAATTGCTTAGGCCCGTGGAATTTTCCAGATTCATTTTCGCGTGCAAGGTCGGTTTGCGCATATCGGCGTCGATCAGCAGAACCTTCAGGCCGACCCTGGCAAAGTGCCGCGCCACCGTCAGCGCAGTGGTCGACTTGCCCTCGCCCGGACCGGCGCTGGAGACCAGCAGCGTCTTTGGCAGGCCGCTCTCGGTCGACAGCTGCAGCGCCGTGCACAGCGAGCGATAGGCCTCCGACGTATGCGACCGCGGATCCTGCAATTCGGCTTCCGTGGTCTTGCCCGACGCGATCTTCGGAATGATGCCGAGCGTGACCAGTCCCGAAATCCGCTCGACGTCCTCGGGCGAGCGCACGGTGTCGTCCAGGTGTTCGAGGAAAAACGCCAGCGCCAATGCGGCGGCCAATCCGAACAACACGTACATGACCAGCGCGCGGGACAGGTTCGGCGACGACGGCGAGCCCGGCAACGTCGCCTTGTCGACGATGAAGACGTTGTTGGCGCCGACGCCGCCGGCGATGTCCACTTCCTTGAAGCGCTGCAACAGGCCGTCATAGAGCGACCGGTTGGTGTCGACTTCGCGCTTGAGAATGTTGTACTCGATGCTGCGCTTTTGCAGGTCGAGCATGTCCGCTTTGAGCGTCTCGACCCGCCGCTTCATCTCGTTTTCTTGGCTCAACGACGACTCGTAGGCCGCCTTATAGGAGGCTTTGAGCGTTTTCAGCTCGGTCGCAAGCTGCCGGTCGATCTCGGCAATCTGGCTGCTGAGCTGCATCATCTCCGGATAGCTCGGCTTGAACGTCTCCAGCTTGTCTTGATATTCGGTCGACAGCGTATTGCGCTTGGTGCGCAGCGACTCGATCACCGGATTGGTCAGGAGCTGCGGCAGATTGATCGCTGTCGCCTGATCGAGCTGCTTCCACAATTGCTCGTTCTTGATTCGATCGGAGATCAGCACGCCAAGCGCGGCATTGGCGTTGGCCAAATTGGTTTCCGCGATCGACGCCTTGTCGTTGGTCGCGACGATCTCTTCCTTTTGGCCGAAAGCGATCAGCGCCTTTTCCGAATCCTCGAGCCGCAGTTTCAGGGTCTTGAGCTGGTCTTCGAGAAAGACCTTGGCATAGGAATTGGCCTGAAACCGCTTGTCGAGATTGGAGGCGACGAAGGCGTCGGCAAAGGCCGACGCAATGCGTTGCGCGCGCGACGGGTTGGGATCCGAATAGTCGATGTCGACCAATCGCGAGCCCATGACCGGCCGCACCGCCCTGTTGCCGAGCACGATGCCGGCGGCGGCGCCTTCGCGGTCGGATTTGTTGGCGGTTCTGCCGCCAGAGCCGCCGCCTAGCCCGATGATCTTGAAGATCGCACCTGTGATCGAGAAATTGCGCGGCCGGAAGAAATCCTGATCCTCGCCGAGCTTGAGCGCCGAAGCGACACGCTCGGCCATGGTGCGGCCGTTGAGCAGCTCGAACTGGGTTCGCATGAAATCGGCATTGGCGCCTTCGGTGGGCGTGACGTCGCCGGACTGCACGATCTTCGCCGTGTTCGGGTCGATCTGCATCCGCACCGTGGAGGTGTAGAGCGGCGTCTTCATCAGCGTCGTCAGGGTGCCGATGACGACCGCCACGCCGACAATGCTCAAGATCAGCCATTTGCGCTTGATCAGGATGCGCAGATAGTCGTGCAGGCTGAGCCCGAAGACCGGCGTCGCCTCGGCCGTGGTGTCGACGCCGTAGGGAACCGCAATGCTGTACGGATCGCGCCCGAGCAGTGCCTGCTGCGAGACCGGCACCAGCCCGCCCGGCGCTGCCTCGCCGCCATCGCCCGCATTGCCTCTGGAATAATTCATGCGCGTTGACCTGTCGGGAGCGCGTTCATCACATCAGCGGCACGAAGACTGCGGCCGATGTGGCCAGCGGCAGCACGCGCAAGACGTTCGACAGCGCGACTTTGGTCGCCGACGTATCGACCACGACGACGTCGCCCGGTAGCATTTCAGGATCGTCGGCTTTGCCGTTTTTGATCGAGTCGGCCTCGAACCTGGCGGCGGTACGCTGGCCGTCGACGGTGCGAAATACGACGATGTCGCCGGAGGCGGTGCTGCCGTCGATGTCGCCGGCCATGGCGATCACTTGCAGGAGCGTGGTTCTGCCTTTGATGGCGTAGACGCCGGTCGTCTTCACCGCGCCCGAAATCGTGACGCGCTGGCTGTTGTACTCCTTGACCAGAACGTTGATCTGCGGCGAGCGCAGATATTTCTCGCCGAGTTTTTGTTTCAGATCGACCTCGAGATCGTGCGCCGTCCTGCCGGCCGCGTGGACCTGGCCGATCAGCGGGTAGGTGATGGTGCCGTCTTCGCCGACCTGAACGGTCTTGGAAAGGTCGGGCACCTTGAAGACCGCGACCTCGAGCACGTCCAGCGGACCGATCTTGTAGGCGTTGCTGCCGGGGGTGGCCGCGGATGTCAGCTTGGCGGCAGCCTCCGCGGCCGGGGTCGAATGGACGGCAGCGGCGGTGGGGGTGAATGTGGCCGGCGCGGGTGCCGCGGATTCGCTGCTGTAGCTTGGCGCGCCGTTGTCGCCGAGGCCGCCGGCCGCGGGAGCGGCGCTATTTGAAGAACCGGCGCAACCGGCCACCCAGGCCGCGCAGACCACCGGCAGCACCACCTTCCACATGCGCTCCGCCGCGCCCACGCCCCTGCCCGGCTTCATCTGGGTAAGACCCAGTCTCGGCATCCGCCACCCCTGATGGCCCCGGCAAGCTCGAAGGATCGTCATCCCTCAATATTCCCAGCGGCCGCGTCAACACCAAACGCTCCGCTTCTGCGGCGCCGACACGCTTCGCGACCAGTTCGCGCCCCGCCGCCAAATCCGGGCGCCGGCGCTCGGCGTCATGAGCATCGGTCGCAATGAGATGGACGCGGCCCTCGTCCAGCATCCGCTGCGCCCAATATAACGGATTGCGGCCGAAGGCGCCAGCAAAAGAGCCCGCCGTGACCTGCATCCAAACACCGGATTCGACTAGTTTTTTGATGGTTTGGTAACGGGACGGAACCCAGGACAGCCGCTCCGGATGGGTCAGGATCGGCACATAGCCGGCGGCCACCAGGTTGAAGAAAAACTCCTCGATATGGGGCGGCGCCGTGTGGTGCGGCGGTTCGACCAGTACATAGCGGGAATCGGCGATCGACAGCAGCTGGCCGGAGCGAAGCCCGGCCACGAAATTGGGGGCCATATGGACGTCGGCGCCGGTGGTCAGCTGCAGCGGGATGCCGTTTTCGTCCAATGCATCCTGAAGCTGTTTGATGGCCTGCCGAATCGCCGGTCCCGTATTGTGGTAAAGGCCCGGCAGGATGTGCGGCGTGCAGGCGACCACCGTGATGCCCTGCCCGACCGCCGCCCGCGCCATCCGCAGCGACACGTCAAGATTGCCGGCACCGTCGTCGATGCCCGGGAGCATATGGCAATGCAGGTCAATCAACGGCCCATTCCCGTAAAGCTCTGCGATCCTAAAAGCTTAGCATTTGCCAAGAGGTAGATCATAAGCTGTGGAGGTTAATGCGGTAGAATATAGCCTTCTTGGCTGTTGCCAAAAAGCTACACCGGGACATTAATCGGCGTAGCCGCTTAATATGGCCGGCGCCGTGCTATACTCCCCCACGTTGCGATGTGGGGTGGATGCGATGGCCCGACGTTCCTGCTTATGCGTGTCACTGATTGGCGGCTCTCTACTCCTTGTCAGCGCCTCCTGGGCTGCGACAATTGAGCCGGTTCAAGGCAACCTGCAGCTCAATCGGGGGCAAGGGTTCCAACCCGTCAATAGCCGCGTCGATGCCAATGTGGGCGATACCGTCGTGGTAGGCCCCGGTGGCGCCGCGGCCGTGACCTATTCCGACGGCTGCAAAGTCTCGGTTCAGCCCGGCGCGGTGACGACGATCGCGCCGCTGTCGCCCTGCGCATCGGGGTCGATGGCGGACGACAATAATAATAATTCGAATGGTCTGTACTTTTTAGGGGTTGCGGCAGGCTTCGGACTTGCGGGCTTCGGCATCTACGAAATCATTCATCACAACAACAACAACAACGAAGCAAACAACAACCATCCGATCAGTCCTTGAACGCTGAATGCCGTTTTACGATCGGCTATCGACATCCCCGCGCGCAAGCCGGGGATGTTTTCGCTTCCGCCGGTCGTTGGCCGCGATAGTCACCCTCGTATTGGTCGCGCAGGCGACGATGTCAGGTTCGGCAACGGCAACGGTGCGCATCGCCGACGACCGCGGCGGCAATATCGGCGAATACTGGTCCCGCTTCACCGCGCTGCGCGACGCCAAAGAACAGGTCATCATCGACGGAATTTGCTCTTCGGCCTGCACGATGGTGCTCGGCATCGTGCCGCGCGACCGGATTTGCGTGACCGACAATGCGACGCTTGGCTTTCACGCCGCCTACCGGCCGGGCTTTCTCGGCTCCAGAGTGGTCAATGAGCCGGCGACGCGAACGCTCCTGGGCATCTATCCCGACGCTGTTCGGCAATGGCTCGCACGCAACGGCGGCCTGGGTACCGAGACCGTCTATCTCTCAGGACCCGAATTATTCGCGCTCTATCGAAAATGCCGGTAAGATTCATTGCTGCCTGAGGACGGCGCCGGATTGATAATACTCGGGATCAACGCCTATCACGCCGACGCGGCCGCCTGCATTGTTCGCGACGGGGCGCTGTTGGCCGCGGCCGAAGAGGAGCGGTTTCGCCGGCTCAAGCACTGGGCGGGTTTTCCGTCTCGCGCCATCGCCTATTGCTTGGCGGAAGCCAAAGTCGATCTCGGCGACGTCGCCTGCGTCGCCGTCAATCGCAGCGGCCGGGCCAATTTTTTCCGCAAGCTTGCTTACGTCGTCACGCGTCGACCAAGTCCGCGCTTGATTTTGAGCCGGCTACAGAACCGCACGCAGATGACGGGCATCGCCGAGGAGCTTGGCGCGCTGCCGGGGCGACCTTTTGCCGGCACGATCGAATATGTCGAGCACCACTTCGCCCATCTCGCCTCGGCGTTTTATCCGTCGCCGTTTGACGAAGCCGCCGTGGTGTCGGTCGACGGCTTTGGCGATTTTGCCAGCGCGGCATGGGGCTCAGGCCGCGGCACCGCGCTGTCGCTCGACGGCCGGGTGCTGTTTCCCCATTCGCTTGGCGTTTTCTACCAGGCCATGACCCAATATCTCGGATTCCCGCACTACGGCGACGAGTATAAATTGATGGGGCTTGCGGCCTATGGCGATGCGTCGTGCCGGCACGAGGTGGCAAAGCTGTTGTCGTTGCGCGACGACGGCAGCTTCGCGCTCGACCTGAAATATTTTCGTCATCACCGCGACGACATCGCCTACGAGTGGCCCGGCGGCGAACCCACCTGCGGTCAATTGTTCTCGCAAGCGCTGATCGACGAGCTCGGGCCGCCGCGCGACCCCGATGCGCCGCTCGAGGCGCGGCATCGCAATCTGGCTTTCGCGACCCAGGCCGTTTACGAGGATGCTTTTTTTCATTTGCTCACCGCGCTGCAAAGCCGCTACCGCCATGGCGCCATCGCGCTGGCCGGCGGCTGCGCCTACAATTCCGTCGCCAACGGCAAGATCAAGGACCGCACCGCGTTTCGGGAAATCTATCTGCAATCGGCGGCCGGCGATGCCGGCGGCGCGATCGGTGCGGCCTTGGCAGTGTGGCATCGCGCCGGCGGGCGAACGGCGCCGATGACGCATGCCTTTTGGGGACCGTCGTTCACCGATGCCGAGCTTGCAGCGCTGCTCGAAGAGCGCCGCACGGCAATCGACGCCGAAGGCTGTACCGTCCATCGCACCGACGATGAAAAGGAGCTGGTCGAAACGGCGGCGCGGGCAATCGCCTCCGGCCTCGTGGTCGGCTGGTTTCAGGGCCGCATGGAATGGGGGCCGCGCGCGCTCGGCAATCGCTCGATCCTCGGCGATCCGCGGCGCGCCGACATGAAGGATATCCTCAACCTCAAGATCAAACGCCGTGAATCCTTCCGGCCCTTCGCCCCATCGGTCCTGCGCGAGAACGTCGCCGACTGGTTCGTGCGCGACGACGACGTGCCCTTCATGCTCCAGGTCATTGCCATCCGCCCCGAGCGCCGCGGCCAGATTCCGGCCGTCACCCACGTCGACGGAACGGGGCGCCTGCAGACCGTCGATCAGGCCGGCAATTCCCGCTATCATGCCTTGATCGAAGCGTTTTTCCGGCTGACCGGGGTGCCCATGGTGCTCAATACGTCGTTCAATGAGAATGAGCCGGTGGTTTGCCGGCCGGAAGAAGCATTGGACTGCTTCCTGCGCACCAAGATGGACCTGTTGATCTTGGGCGATCATGTGGTTAGGCGAACGGCGCCCTCCGCGCCCTAAAGCTTTTGGGAGTTGCTTATATGCATCTCGAAACGCGCGTGCTGGTGACCGGGGGCGCCGGATTTCTCGGCTCGCACCTTTGCGATCGCCTGCTCAATGGCGGCTCCGGCGTGCTGTGTGTCGACAATTACTTCACCGGCTCGCGACGCAACATCGACCACCTTCTCGATCACCACGGTTTCGAGCTGATACGTCACGACGTGACGTTTCCGCTCTACGTGGAAGTCGACCAGATCTTCAATCTCGCCTGCCCCGCCTCCCCGATCCACTACCAGCACGATCCGGTGCAAACCACCAAGACCAGCGTCCACGGCGCCATCAATATGCTGGGACTGGCGAAGCGGCTGCGCGCCAAAATCCTCCAGGCCTCGACCTCCGAAGTCTACGGCGATCCCCAGGTGCATCCGCAGACGGAAGATTATTGCGGCCACGTCAATCCGATCGGGCCGCGCTCCTGCTACGACGAAGGCAAGCGCTGCGCCGAGACGCTGTTCTTCGACTATTGGCGCCAGCACCGCTTGCGCATCAAGGTCGCCCGCATCTTCAACACCTACGGCCCGCGCATGCATCCCAACGACGGCCGCGTGGTGTCGAATTTCATCGTGCAAGCGCTGCTCGGCCGCGACATCACCATCTTCGGCGATGGCCAGCAGACCCGTTCGTTCTGCTATGTCGACGACATGATCGACGCGCTCATTCGGCTCATGAACACCGCCGACGATGTGACCGGGCCGATCAATATCGGCAACCCGGGCGAATTCACCATGCTCGAACTGGCGTCGATGGTGATCGAGCTCACCGCCTCGCGCTCGCGCATCGTGCATCGGCCGCTGCCGCAGGACGATCCGCGGCAACGCCGGCCGGACATTTCGAAGGCCAACGACGTGCTCGGCTGGGCCCCGCACACGGGCCTGCGCGACGGCTTGACGCGCACCATCGCATATTTCGAAGAATTGCTACGCGACGACGCCGTTCGGCCGTTGATCGCCCACGAAGCGCAGAGCGCCGGGGCGTAACATGCTCTGGCGTGCCGGTCTCCGATGCGCCGATTGATCTTCATCAATCGATTTTTTGCTCCCGACCATTCGGCGACCAGCCAGATCCTTTCCGATCTCGCCTTCGATCTCGCCGGCGCCGGACGCAAAATCCACCTCGTCACCAGTCGGCAAATCTATGACGATCCCAAGGCGGCGCTGCCGGAGCGGGAAACCATCAACGGCGTCGACGTGCACCGCGTCGCCTCGACCGGATTCGGCCGCGCGGCGCTGATCGGCCGCTCGATCGACTACGTCTCGTTCTACCGGTCGGTCAGGCGCTGCCTCGACGATCTGGTGCGGCCCGGCGATATCGTGATCGCCAAGACCGATCCGCCGCTGCTATCCGTCGTCGCCAGGCCGGTTGTCCGCCGTAACGGCGCGCGGCTGGTGAACTGGCTGCAGGATATTTACCCGGAAACCGCGGTCGAGCTCGGCGTGCCGTTCATGCGCGGTCCTGTTGCCTCGAGCTTGGCGGCGCTGCGTGACGCCACTTTGCGCGAGGCGGCGGCGACCGTCGTGGTCGGCGATCTGATGGGCCGCAAAGTCAAAGCTTTGGGTGCGCCGGCGGAACGCATCCATGTCATTGCCAATTGGTGCAACGACGAGGACATCCGCCTCGTTGCAAACGCGGACAATCCGCTGCGGCGACAGTGGGGTTTGACCGACAAATTCGTGGTGGGCTATTCGGGCAATCTGGGCCGGGCGCACGAATTCGCAACCGTGCTGGGCGCCGCCGAGCAATTGCGCAACGAACCGCGCGTCGCTTTCCTGATGATCGGCGGCGGCAAGCGGTTCGATGAACTGTCGGCGGCGGCGCAGGCGCGCGGCCTTGCCGGCGCATTCCGCTTCCTGCCCTATCAAGCGCGCACGCTATTGTCGTATTCCTTGGGCGCCGCCGACGCGCATTGGGTTTCGCTCGATCCGCGGCTCGAAGGCCTGATGGTGCCGAGCAAATTTTATGGCATCGCCGCCGCCGGCAAGCCCATCGTCGTCATCGGCGACCCGAACGGTGAACTGGCGCAGCTGGTGCGACTCAACGATTGCGGCTTTGCCATCGCGCCGGGCGATAGCGAAGCGCTGACCGCCACACTGCGACTACTGCTCAATGCGCCATGGACGGTTTCGGAAATGGGCGCCCGGGCGCGGCAAATGCTCGATGCGCACTTTACCCGCAGGCAAGGCTTGGCGCGCTGGCGGCGATTGCTCGATCAGCTCGATGCCGGGTGACGTCCTTGTTATAATGGCATGCCGATGATAACCTGATAAATCAGGACGCCGGCCGAAACACATCGTACCAAGTCTTTTGGAACAATGTCTGTTAGTTCAGTTTACGCAAAGGAGTGCGACAGCGCGCAAGACGGCGAACGGTGGTATGCCGTCCAGACGCGACAATATGCCGAGAAGCGGGCGCAGGCGCAGCTCGAGCAACAAAATTTCCGCACCTTCCTGCCCAAGCGCCGCAAGACCATTCGCCATGCGCGCAAGCTCTCGACCGTCACGGCTGCGTTCTTTCCCGGCTACCTGTTCGTCCTCCTCGACCTGAACCGGGATCGCTGGCGCAGCGTCAATGGCACGTTCGGCATTTCCACCCTGGTCATGGCCGGCGATCTGCCCTGCCCGGTGCCGGCAGGCGTGGTTGAAACCATGCTGGCGCTTGCCGATGCCGAAGGGCTGTTGCAATTGAATTCGAACCTGAAAGTCGGCGCGCCGGTGCGCTTTGCCGCGGGGCCTTTCGCCGAGCAGCTCGGTGTCATCGACCGCCTGGATAATGCCGGACGCATCCGGGTGCTGTTGAATATTCTCGGCCGCCAAGTGCCGGTGCGCTTGAACCGGAATTACGCGCTGCCTGCCGCGTAAGGTCGTTAGCGACCTTCGCCGCGCGCGATGAAATCCGCATAGCTTCGCTCAAGACCGGTACGCAGCGGCGTGCGCGATGTCCAACCCAGCGCGTTGAGCTTCGCAACGTCGAGCAGCTTGCGCGGCGTGCCGTCCGGACGCGAGGCGTCGAACACCAGCCTGCCGCGGTAGCCCACGACGTCGGCGATGAGGCCCGCGAGCGCGGCCGTGGTGACCTCCTCGCCACTGCCGATATTGAGGTGCTCTTCGGCCGAATAGTTTTCCATGACGAAAATACAGGCGTCGGCCAGATCGTCGGCAAAAATGAACTCGCGCTGCGGCGTGCCGGTGCCCCAGACCGCGACTGTCGGCGACCCCGACTGCTTGGCCTCGTGCAGCCGCCGCATCAGGCCGGCGATCACGTGGCTGTCCTGCGGGTGGTAATTGTCGCCCAGACCGTAGACGTTGGTCGGCATCACCGAGATGAAATCGGCGCCGTACTGACGCCGGTACGCCGCGCAGAGTTTTATGGCGGCGATCTTGGCGATCGCATAAAATTCGTTGGTCGGCTCGAGCGGCCCGCTCAACAGCTCCTCCTCGGCCATCGGCTGGCGCGCCAGCCGCGGATATATGCAGGACGAGCCGAGGAACAGAAGCTTGGCAACATTGGCGCGAAACGCCGCATCGATGACGTTGGTCGCGATCATCAGATTCTGGTAGATGAAATCGGCCGGGAACGCGCTGTTGGCGGCGATGCCGCCGACTTTTGCCGCGGCCACGATCACCGTGTCCGGCTTTGCGGAATGCAGATAAGCCGCGGTGTCGTCCTGGCGCAGCAAATCCAAACGCTCATGACCGATCGTCAAAACCTCACAATCCACGTCGGCAAGCCGCCGCACGATGGCGGAGCCGACCATGCCGCGGTGACCGGCGACAAAGACGCGCCGTCCGCGCAGATCGAACAGCGGCGCTGTCGCCGCCTTGGCGGTGGCGGGCGGATCAGTCGCTGCGGCCATGGCGCTGCTGCTCGAACCGGACCGCTTCGAGGTCGGCCTTGACCATGTCTCGCACCAGCTCGTCGAACGACACGCGATGCCGCCAGCCGAGCAAGTTGTGCGCCTTGCGCGGATCGCCGATCAGGGCCTCGACTTCGGTCGGACGAAAGTAACGCGGATCGACCTCGATGAGCACCTCGCCGGATTTTTGATCCAATCCCTTCTCGTCGGCGCCGGTGCCTTTCCAGACGATGCCGCGGCCGACGCAGGCGAACGCCTTTTCGACGAACTCGCGCACCGAATGCGCTTCGCCTGTCGCCAGCACAAAATCGTCGGGCTCGTCCTGCTGCACGATCCGCCACATGCCGTCGACATAGTCGCGGGCGTGGCCCCAATCGCGCTTGGCGTTGAGATTGCCGAGAAACAGCGTCGCTTGCAGGCCGAGCTCGATGGCTGCCACGGCGCGGGTAATCTTGCGCGTCACGAAGGTCTCGCCGCGGATCGGGCTTTCGTGATTGAACAGAATGCCGTTCGAGGCGTGCATGCCGTAGGCTTCGCGATAGTTCACGGTGATCCAGTAGGCGTAGAGTTTTGCGGCCGCATAGGGCGAGCGCGGATAAAATGGCGTCGTTTCCTTCTGCGGCGTCTCCTGCGCCTTGCCGTAGAGCTCCGACGTCGAGGCCTGATAGAAGCGGGTGAGCTTTTCCCGGCCCAGGATGCGGATCGCCTCCAACAGCCGCAGCGTGCCGATCGCGTCGGCATTGGCGGTGTATTCCGGCGTCTCGAACGAGACCTGGACGTGCGACTGCGCCGCCAGATTATAGATCTCGTCGGGCTGGGTTTCCTGGACGATGCGAATGAGGTTGGTGGCGTCGGTGACGTCGCCATAATGCAAATGGAAGCGAACGTCGTCCTCGTGGGGATCGCGATAGAGATGATCGACGCGCGCCGTGTTGAAGGACGACGATCGCCGCTTGATGCCGTGCACAACATAGCCTTTGCCGAGCAGCAATTCGGCGAGATAGGCGCCGTCCTGCCCGGTCGCGCCGGTGATCAGCGCCGACTTGGAACGTCCGTTATCCATCCGCAAACGACCCCGCTATCCCGCCATCGAACGGCACCCAGAGACGCCTTCGGCCCGGCGCCCAGGCGCTTGCGATATTATTCCCGGTAATGCCTTCGCGCGCAAAGACGTTCGCAAGCCGCACGCGCCGGTCCGGCGATTTTAGGATATACAGCCGGCAGCCGCCGTTCTATTTTGCAAAAAAATCCGATCCCCGACAGAAGGCCGCGCCATGCCGGACGAGCTTCTCACCATCGAGCAATTCGACGACAAGATCGGCCAGACGTTCGCGCTCGACGAAGCCGACACGCCGGCCGTCCCGCTGACGTTGACCGAGGCGAAGGCTCTGCGCAATTACACCAATGCGAAGCGCACCCCGTTCTCCTTGATGTTCACCACCACGGGCGACTTCATCCTGCCGCAGCGCATGTATGCGTTGCGGCACGAGGTATTGGGTCCGTTGTCCATCTTCCTGGTGCCGCTCAGCCACGAGGGCGGGACCACCACCTATCAGGCGGTATTCAACTGACGATGTTCAACCGATCTCGGCGACCGGTTTCGGCTCCGGCTGCCAATACATGAACCAATAGACGTTGTCCTCGGCATATTCGCGAAACCCGAGCCGCCGGTAGAGCCGCTGCGCCGGATTGAATTTTTCCACCGAAATGCTGACTTCCTTGCCGCACAGCCGCGCCTCGGCAAATACCGCCTCGATCAGCGCGGTGCCGATGCCGCGGTTGCGCCAGTCCGGCAACAGCGCGATGTCGATGATCAGGAGCGTCTTGTCCTGGCGATCGAGATAAAGCCGGCCCGCCGGGATTCCGTTGTCTTCGAGAACGTCGAAGGCCGCGTTGGCAAAGTAAGCCAGGTAGTGCTGCCGCTGCGCAACGAACTGACTTTCGAGGAATGCGACCTTCTGCTCGTCGGTCCAGTTAGGGACGGCCGCGAGCTCTTCCCAACGGGTCGAAATGTAGAGACTGCGCAGGAACGGGACGTCCGCCTCGGTCTCGGGACGCAGCGCGAAACCCTGCTGGGCGAGGACCGCGGGCATCGCCAAGCGATGCAAAGCACCGGAGGCGGCGTCCGTCATGGCCGCGGCCGCTGCACTGTGCAGTCCAAGCGCGGTGCTGTCAGTTCCGGGACGGATAAATGCCGAACAGCGATATGCAGAAGTTTATCGCCAGATAGGGCTGCATATTGTCGTGCGGCTGCGAGCCGCCGACTTGGGAAATCGCGTTGCCCGCAAACGCTTGCGAAACGGTCGGCGTATAATTGTACACCCCGTCAGGATTGGAGTCAGAAACCCAAGTGTTCGGCCCGGGGGTCCCGGTGCTCTCCACAACCCCTCCCGGTCCCAACTCCTGAAAGGTAATCGTATGGGTGTGCTGCGGGGTCTGTGCTTGCGTCAGCGTCACCAAGGGCACGCCCTGGGGTTGCCCGATCACGGTCGTCTGGCCGCTTATCCCGGTGCCCCAATGCATCGGCACCTGGCCCTGAAGATTGGGCATGTTGAAGGTGCTCACACCGTCGCCGCCATAGATCGTGCCGATGATCGAATACAGGGTTTCGTTCTGCGAGATATCCATGGGCTGGCCGTTGCAGTACGCCCACTGCGAGGGCGCGAACTGGAAGCCGAAAGCGCGGATTTCCGCGACAAATGGCTGGGACATGAAGGCCTCTCCTCAGTTACGGCTCGGGAACACGCCGGCCAACGCGATGCAGAAGCTAATGCAAAGCGACGGCATCATATTTGTATGCGACTGGTTGTTGCCCACGGTCGAGCATGTGGCCGCCGCCAACGGCTGCGGTATGAGCGCCGGCTGGCCGGGTTGCGGCGGGTTGGCATAGAGGGTGCCGCCCGAAGCCGGCGGTGTGCCGGGCAGGACGGAGGTCGAAATCGCCGAAGCGTTGGCGGCCGGAGACTTGGTCGCCATCATGAAGTGCTGGTGTGACGGCACCGTCTGCTGCGTCAGCGTGACGGAGGTGAAGCCCCCAACCTGACCCTGGACGTAATTCGACAGGCCCGCCCCCTGCCCGAAGCTCATCGGCAGGGCCGATTGCAGGTTGGGAAGCGCGAAGTTGTTCACGCCGTTGCCGCCGTACATCGTCCCGAGCAGCGAGAACAACGCCGCGTTCTGTTGGATGGACAGCAACTGGCCATTGCACAGCGCATAATTCTTCGGCGCGAAATTGCCGCCAAACATGGTGATCTGGCTGAGGTACGGCGACGCCATGGGTGAGCCCTCCTGAATTCCGGTGACGCGGTCGGATCAATTGCGCGATGGATAGATGCCTGTAAGGGCGATGCACCAGTTGATCGCCAGGAAAGGCTCCAAGTTGGTGTGAGCCTGATTGCCGCCGCTGTACAGGGACACGGTGCCGACATTGATGGTGGTCGTCGAGCCGCTGCTTGGACCATAGAAAAAATTGCCGCCGCTGCTGGTGCCGAGCGCGGACCCATTGACCGGATGTTGACGGCCGCCAACCTGACTAGTTCCGCTGAACGTATGGCTGTGGATCGGCATCTGGGTGCTGGAGATCGTGATCGTCTCCGTGCCCGCCTCCTCGCCGATGACGTAGTTATTGCCGGTGGGGTCCGTGCCGAATTTCATCGGCACCCGGCCTTGCAGGTCGGGAAGCTGGAAATTGGACGTGCCGTTGCCCCCGTAATAGGTGCCGATCAGCGAGAACAAAGCCGTGTACTGGGAAATCGGAAGAATCTGCCCCTGGCAAAATGCCCAGCCTACCGGCGCAAAGTTACAGGCCCAAGGACGAATTTCGGCGACAAACGGCGCAGCCATATCTGCCCTCCCACATATATCGCGTTTTCAAACCTTAGTTGATGGTAAAGAACAATGCAATTTGAATCCGACGGTCCCGCTTTGCATCGCCATAACCCATGGCATGCGCATCACCACTCCTTATGACTCTTCAATATGACCCTTTGATGCCGCCGCCGCTGCCAGCACGTCGCGCACCCAATCGTTGACTTCGGCGTCGATGACCATATGCACGCGATCGGCGGTGCCGCGATTGACCACGCTGTGCGGGTCGGAAAGCCGCAAATACCAGCTGGTTCCAGCTTCGAGCACCACGCGGCGGCGGTTGAGATAAAATTCGACGTCCGGATTGGTCACAACCGGCACGTGAATTCGCACCGTACCCTCCTCGAAACTCAAGTCATGGTCGCTGTGCTCCTTGATGACCGAACCGACGGTCAGCCGCATCAGCCGCACCGCCTGCAGCGGGGCCGCGAAGTTCGCCAGCACCTGCTGAAAATAGGGGCAGGCCGCCAGCATCGGCGTGTCGGCGAAATCGCGGCAGGTCGGGTCCGAATAGATCATCATCACCGGATGGGTGGCACCGGCCTTGCCGCGCAGCGCAATGACGCTCCAATCTCCGTCGTAATTCTGCCGCACGAAATGCCCGATCCAGCCCACCGCGCTCAGCCCGGCGAGGTCCCGCGCCAACAGGTCCGGGTCGAAGGTGAACGGCAACCGCAGCCGATCCGGCAATTGCATAGTTGGCTTTCCTAAGTCGTCCTGGCCTTCCCAAAGCATCCCGGGCGCAGGCCGAGCATCGCCCATCGACCGCCGGCAAATCAACCTGTCCGTGCGGCGCGCAAAGCTTCAAGCCGGCTATAGGGATCGTGCAACCATCGCTCCGCCGCGGCGCGGGTCGCGGCACCGGCGCCGCGCTGTTTGGCTTCGCTGTCGGGGGCGAAGGTCAGGCTCGGGGTTTTGGCGTCGTAACGGGTGGCCTCGGTCATCGCGGCGCGATCGGCCTCGCCGCAGGCGACGCCGAAGTGCGGCAGGATCGCCGTAAACAGCGCCTGCGGAAGCTCCCGATAGTTCACCAGCAAGCCTCCGCCTTGGCCATAGTGTCGCAGCACCGGCTCGCACACCTTCGCCAGCACGCGGGCGTAATAGTCTTCCGCGGTACCGGGCCCATAAGCGCGCTCGATGCCGTAGAGATTGGGCCCGATGCCGCGCGGCAGCATCTGGGTGCCCGGCTGGCTGACTTGCGACGCCAGCACCTCGACGGGATCGCGATAGAGAAAGACCCACGGCACCGCCGGAAATGCGCGGCGAAACAGCGGCAAAGCCAGCGTGTGCCAGCAGTCGAGCTTGACGAAATAGCGCCGTTCGTCGCCACCGCGCCGCTGACCGAACGCGCCGACGATGGAGCTGAGCCAGGCGGCGTCGCGCGCCTCGTCCAGATCGGGCCAGCCGCGCGACGCCTGGACCACGGTATCGATCGGGCTCGCCTCTGAGACGACGAGATTGGCCGAAAGCGTCGCCAGCATTTGCGACACCAAGGTCGAGCCGCAGCGCGACATGTGAAAAATGAAGCCGCTCGGCTGCAGGTGCGGACGCCCCTCGAGCCAGGCGGCGAGCTTTTCGATCGAGGTAACATAACGAAACAAACGATTGGGCGGCTGAAACGCGCAGCTGTAGACCTCGCTCTCGAAGAACGGCTGGCGCAGACGCCGCGCGCCGAAATAGGCCCAATGGAGATAGAGCGCCCCGGCGTGCGGCGAGGCGCGGGTCGGCAGCCAGCCAACTGGCGGCTCCGGCGTTTCATTCACGCTTGCGTCGACCAATCCCTCGAGCCCAGGCAGGCGCGGCCGCATCGCCTGGCGCACGTCATCGGCGGCGATCGCGAAGCCGCGTTGGCGCGCGATATCGGTGAGCCGGGCTATGAACTTTTCGTCGTCGGCAAAATCCGGCTGCAGCAATTCCCTTTGCAGCGAATGGTCGGCAAGGACCAGCGCGCGGAAGGCGTCGAGCGGCGTCGAGCCGGCGGGAGACGAAACGGCATCGTTTTGCATCTGTGCTTACATATAACAGATTGGACGCAACAGAGGGCGTTGGCCGGATCGAGGTCCGCTGGTCAAGATGGCGGATGGCTCTTATGCTTTGCGCGAAGCAAATTCAGTAGAGTTCACGGAACCAATCGAGAAGCACGGCAATGGACGGTCCCGTTATTTGCTGGCGCTCACCACAGGCGGCCGCCGGCTTGCCGCCGCGAAAGCTTTTGCCACTGCTTCGTACCGCCGTCGCGGCGGCCCCGCAGCGCCGCGATCTGAAGCTTCAGCTTGCGAGAGCTCTGTTCGAAGCGGACCGTGCCGCCGAGATTGTGGAACGAATGCGACTGGCCGTTGCCGATGAGGGCGCCGATCCGGAGCTGCTCTACTATGTCGGCCGCGCCGCGGCGGCGACCGGCGACCACAAGCTGGCAATCGATGCCTTGCGCGCAGCCGCGGCGGGCGGCTTTGGCTATGCCTTCACCTCGCTTGGCGAGACGTTGATCACCGTCAACCAAATCGACGATGCGATCGACGTTTGCCAGGCGGGATTGCGACATTCCGCAGGGAATTTCAAATGTCTGGCTGTCTTGGCAGGCGTGCTTTTGCGTCGCCGGCAGCCGGAGCGCCTGTGGCAGCTGTGTGACGAACTGCGCGCGCAGGGCGCGTGGGGAGGATTCTTCCCGGCGGTGCTGGCCAGGGCGGCCGAGTCCGTGGGGCGAACCGACGTAGTTGCTGCGCTTTTGGATCCTGGGCGATGGTTTTCCGCCACGCGGCCGGTGCTTCCAGAAGATTTCAACGCCAATTTAGCAGCGGAAATATTAGCCCACAAAGCTCTGGGTGCGCTTAATTCGACAAAAGCGACGCGCGGCAGCGGCACATGGATCGACCACCTGGAACTTTACGGCGGACCATTGTCGCAACGGCTGATCGGCATGATCCGCACCGCGGTCGAGACCTATCTCGTCGATCGACAAATGCTTACCGACGAGCCGATGATGAAACAGGCTCGCAAATATGCCGAGCTTCACAGTTGGGCCCAGGACGTCCGCGGCGACGGTCATCAATCGGACCACATACACCCGCGTGGCTGGATCAGCGGCGTCTACTACGTCACCGTGCCTGCAGCCGATGGAAACCCGCCCGGCCAGGCCGGCGCGATCGAATTCGGTCTATTGTCCTTGGGCGAGAAAAATGCGGCGCCCCGGCTGGCGCGTTGGCGCGTGATGCCCGAACCGGGCATGCTGCTCCTGTTTCCATCCTATTATGCGCACTGGACCCACGCGACGGGTGTCAACCACTCGCGAATTTCGGTGGCATTCGACGTCATTCCGGCCGACGAAGCTGCGTGATACAGCGCCCGGCAACTGGACGCCCCAAACGTTCGCTGCCAATATACCGCCAAACGGCATCAGGTCGCGGATGAGTGCCCCGACCCAATCACACGGGCAAAAAGCAGGCCTCTCGCAGTGGCAGCGCTAAACATCACGGACGCGACAGTCATCTCACGCAGCCCATCGGTGCTGACTGCCGAGGTGGACGGCGAAATCGTCATGATGAGCATCGAGCAGGGCCGCTATTTCGGCCTCGACGACATCGGCAGCGACATTTGGAAGCGCATCGAGCCGCCCTGCTCGTTCGCCGCTCTGATCGACGGCCTGACCGCCGATTACGAGGCCGACCGCGCCGCCATTGCCGCCGATGTGCACAAGCTGCTCGGCGAGATGGCGGAGCAGGATGTCGTGAGGCTCGCTTGATATCGAAGCTGGCCCGATTTGTCGCATTGCCCACGGGCGAGAAAAGCCTCACCGTGGAAGCGTGCGTCTACCTTTTGGTCGTGCGATTGGCGTTCGCGCTGTTGCCGCTGCCGCGCGCCTTGCGGCTGTTCGGCATAGCCCAGAGCGAAACCGGCCACGGCCGCATTGCTGCGGTGGAAGCGGAACGCATCGGCCGCGCGATCGGACGCGCCGCAAGACATGTCCCGTTCCGCGCCGTCTGCCTGCAGCAGGCGTTCGCGGCACTGCTGATGCTGCGTCGGCGCGGGCTCGCGGCTACCGTTCATCTCGGTCTCATCCGCGAGGACAGCGAACTGAAGGCACATGCCTGGAGTCATTGCGGCGATATACCGGTGACCGGCATTGCCGCCGCGCGCGGCTTCTCGCCGATTGCCGTCTTCGCGGGTTGAATGAGCCCGGATTGTCGGGCGTCCGCCTATTCCTCCGGCGGGTAGGTTACAACCGATGGGTGGAGATCCCTGCCGTCGGTGAAATCCTTGTAGGTGTCGTCGCCGATTCGGTACGCGGTCCGTATCCATTCCAAGAACTGGATTCCGTCTCGAACTGTTTTTTTCGCTCCCAATCGAACATCCGCGACAAAGCGAGGAAACAAATGGTCTTCGATCTCCTCCTGTCGGGGATCGAATTTATATTGATCGGATGGGCCGCATTTACGTTCGTAATTCGTGCAGCCGCGCTTGATCAACATCTTGATCCCGGCTCCAAGCTTTCCGTGCTGGTCTATTTTCGCGCGCAAGTCTTTGTAGGCCGCCCGCGCGCGATCGAGACCGAGAAAATAAAAATAGGTGCCATAGAGGTGCTGGTTTTCCGGATTATCGACTTCCGTTCCGCTCTTCGAGCTGGCAGGGACCGTTTCCGCTATGTCCTTGACTGCCGCCAACTGACGCAGACTGTTCGAGACGACTTTGACTTTGTAGCAGTTGCGGCATCCGAACGGCACGGCCGCCTCGCCGTAGACGTGCCGAAACATAAATCTGTTGAGAAAGACGCAAGGCTGCGCGAAGTCGCCTTGCCGCCAGATGTATCCGTCCAGGTTCATGACCGTGGGCGGGTAACCGTAGGGTTGCAGCAATTCAAGCTTGCCGTCGGCGTGACGGACAACGTTCCCGGAGGCGATCGCCTGCTCAAGATTGGCGCCGATCGTTTTTCCGCCGACGACAAACGACAGCAGACGATCTTCGTGCTCGGACATCTCAGGGTTCCGTACCGAATGGTCCAGCGAACGCAACCATCAACCCTGCCCCGCTTTCGCTTTGCCCCGCCCGGCGGCCGCCCGGTGGATCCAGCAATTCACCGTAAAGCGCGAGTCCGCCCACGCGCCCGTTGGAACATGAACCGGCAACACCTTGTGACGAAGCCAACTGGGAAAGACGATCAGCGTGTCCGTGCGCGGCTCAATATCGACGAACGACGGCGCCGGCAGCGCTTCGCCCTCGGCCGCGCGTTGGGGGAAGCCGTAGAGGCGGAGTTCGCCGCCGCTGAAGCGTCGCGGCGTCGATGCAAAATAGTAGACGCAGGACAGGACGCGCACCCGGTCGGTCCACTTATAGGTGTCGATATGATCGGCGATGTGCCCGCCGTCGCTATAGGCGGTAATTATGAACTCCCTCGGCTCGACTTCCGGTTCGATCAAGTGCAGCGCTTCAAGCGCCGGAGCTGCGATGGCGGTCACAAAGGCTTTGATCGGGGCTGCGAATGCACCGAGGTCGTTGAGGTAGAGCGCGTCCCGGATAACCGGATCAGCGAAGAGCTCACCGGTTTGCCGGTCGTGCATGAGACCGGTGTGGAAATCGGCGTGCCGGTGCGAAACATGATCCAGCAGCCCCGCGACGTATTCGGGGCCGAGCACGTCGCGGAAGATGCGATATGGGCAGCGGCCGTCGACAGCACCTTCCGGCGGCCATGCCGCGTCAGCCCTGGGCTCGATCCGATCTGTCATACTCATCGCGTACCGCCCATGGGGTCGGTTTGGGCCAAGGGAAACTTGCCATTGAAGATTAGCGCGATAGAGGGCATAATACACGTGCGAGTTTAAGTCTTGCTGGTCGAAAGACCAGCTTGTAATGAGTTCTGCCGCTTTTCCGATAGAAAAAGCCCCTAGGAAGACCGATGGACGAAATGCCAAAAGCCCACGATTCGGCAGCGGAACAACCGGCGGGTCCAAAGCGTCGGCAATGGCACGCGCCGCAATTCTTCGTGGCCGGCCTTGCCTCGACGGTAGCCACTCATAACGCTAATTCCGACGGCCGGACCATAGCACCGACGCTCAGCTGATCGATCCGCCGGCGTCGCGTCGGCGGGGAATGGGTATCCCTCAAGCCGGACACCTGTGGACAAAGCTCAGGGCAAACTCGGGAATTCGCCGCGACCATAAGGGCTACGAATCGCCGGCGCGGCGCCGTTATTATCGCAGGAACTCCGAAAGGCCGAACGGTGGCCGCTCGCGCCGCGTTCCGCCGGACGTCTACGAATGAGCGCATTTGCCGGCATCGTGGCGTTAAACGGCGGCGCCATCGATCAGGGCGCGGAGAATCGTGCGGCCAGCGCCCTCACCGCGTGGCGCAAAGGGCGGACCGTCGCGCACCGCATCGAAAGCGCGATATTCGTTCACCGCGCTTCGCCGCAAGGAACGAACGGCGAGGAGCAACCGCTTACGAGTCCGAACGGCCATGCGCTGTTCGCGGCCGACGCGCGTCTCGACAATCGCGAGGAACTGGGCCAGGCGCTTGGGCTCGCTTCCTTTGAGCTCGCGCATACATCCGACGCCGCATTGATTCATCGCGTCTACGAGCGCTGGGGCGATAGCGGAGTAGCACGCTGTCTCGGCGCGTTCGCCTTCGCGCATTGGGACGCGGCGGCACGCCGCCTGACGCTCGGCCGCGATTGCCTCGGCAACCGGCCGCTGTTCTATCATTGCGGGCCACAATTCGTCTCGTTCGCGACAAACCTCGGCGCGCTCTTGGCGCTGCCGGGCGTGCCACGCGCGATCGACGAGTCGGCGCTGGCGCAATTCATTGCCATCAACATTCGCGACGACTGGCATACCTTCTACCGCGACATCGAGCGGGTTCCCAGCCGGACACTGGTGACGATCGATCCTGCGGGCGTGCGCCGCCGGCACTATTGGTCGCCGGACCTCGACGCGCCGCCGCCTTATCGGCGCGACGAAGACTACATCGAGCGAGCGCGTGAACTCTTCGACATCGCCGTCGCCTCGGCAACGCGCGACACCCCGCGCGTCGCGATCGCGACCAGCGGCGGTCTCGATTCCTCGGCAATCGCCGCAACGGCCGCGCGGCAACGCCGGAGCGAAAGCGTCGCCTGTTTTTGCATGGTGCCGCCAGCCGGCGCCGCCATCAAAATCGACGCGTTCCACTATCTCGACGAGCGCGACAAGGTCGAAGCGCTGGCGCGAATGTATCCCAGCCTGGACGTTCGGTTCATCGCGCCCGATCGTTCGCATCCCAGGGCCAGGGACGATACGTTTTATTTCGTGCGGGCGAACTTGCCTTCGCTTGCTCCGGCGAGTTTCGCCGACGGCCTGTATATGCCCGAAGCGGTCGCCGCGGCCGGCCATCAAGCGCTGCTGATAGGCAATTCCGGGAATTTCGGGCTGACCTGGGACGGCAGACTTTTGCTGGTCGAACTCCTTCGCGCGCGCCAATGGCGCAGTTTCGCATTCGAGCTGCGCGCCGCGGCGCGACACAGCAACCACAGATTGGCTCGAACTTTCGCCGGCGACGTCGTCATGCCGACGGCACCGGACTGGCTGCGCCGGCTCATCTATCGGATGCGCGGCCGCGATCCCGACAGCGTTGCCCATCATAGTGCGCTGAACCCGACCTTCATTGCCGAAGCCAATTTGGCGCGGCACTGGCGGACGCAAGGCTTTGATCCCTGGTTCAGTGCAGAGGATTGGAATCCGAGGCGGTGGCGCGCTCGTCGCCTCTTTGACCAGAACCAATACGCGCGCGATATACGAGGACTGGCAGAAGAGATTTTTGGCTTCGAGGTACGCGATCCGCATGGCGACCGCCGGTTGCTTGAGTTCGCGCTCGCGGTGCCCGAGCCGGTGTATCGGCGCGATGGCATCCCGCGGTCCTTTGCGCGACGGGTCTTGGCCGACCGGCTGCCGCAGGAAATTCTCGACGAACGCAGGCGCGGCGCCAACACGCCGATGTGGTTCCGCGCGCTCGATGAAAAGCGGGACGAGGTTGCCGCCGATATCGATCGTCTCGAAGGCTCGCCGCTGGCGAGCCGCTTGATCGATCTGCCGCGCTTGAAGCGCCTGATGGCGCAATGGCCGAAGGACGAAAGCGAAGCCGAAACGCGCAGGAGCGAATATCGGCTCGCCTTGGCCCGCGGTGTCCATGTCGGGCGCTTCATACGCTGGGTTGAAGGGGGCAATGCGTGAGGGAGCGCTTTCGTCATCCTCAAGGTTTTGGAATTTGCCGAGTTTTTTCGTATATGGACCCGTGCCCAGGGCTCCTGGCATCTGCGGCAGTCAAACCCGAACGAGTCGAACGTGCATTTTTATTGCATCGCAGGACTGTCCGTAGGCAGCGAGATCGTGTTGCCAGGCTTGAACGGCTCCGCGCCGGATCGCGGCACGCCCGACGTCACGATTCGAGGCCGTTCAGTTCCCGCGGCGTTTGCAGATGCCACCGCGTCGGGTCCGACCTGGCAAATCGCCGGCCAGCAATTCCTGCTGCGCATTCCCGGGGTGGCGCGCTTCCTGCTCACCGCCGGGAAGGAGATCGCATTCGAAGCCGAGCCCGGCGCCGATGCCGGCGATATCCCGATCTTCATCCTCGGCACCGCCTTCGGCATCTTGCTGCATCAGCGCGAACAGATCGTGTTGCATGCGAGCGCCGTGCGCGTGAACGGCAAGGCGATTCTGTTCTGCGGACCATCGGGGGCGGGAAAATCGACGCTGGCCGCGGCGCTGGCCCAGCGCGGCTATCGTCTTATCACTGATGATTTCTGCGCCATCACCGTGACCGAAGCGGGCACACCGATGGTTCATCCGGACGGGCGCCAGCTCAAGTTATGGGCGCAGGCGATCGAGAAGCTCGATCTTTGGGAAAGCCGCGGCGAGCGCGTGCGCAGCAAGCTGGAGAAATTCTACGTCGATCCGGGCGAGGCCGACATCGAGGCCTTGCCGCTCGGCGCGGTTTACGCCCTGCATGAGGCCCTGCCGCCGCGCGTTCCGGGGATCGAACGGCCCAATGTGGCGGATGCCGCCCTGCTGCTGCGACACAGCACCTACCGGCCCCGGCTGGTGGGGCCGCTAAATCAAAAGGTCCTTTATTTTCAGGCCGCGGCGACGATCGTCAACAATGCCGGAATTTTCCATTTGACCAGAAGGCTCGACTTTGCCGCGATTCCCGAAGTCGTCGCATCGCTGGAGCGGCATTGGCTCGAGATCGGCCTCATGGAGAAGGCAGCGTGACCAGGAGGATCTGGCTCGCCTCCTATCCGAAGTCCGGCAATACCTGGCTGCGGATGCTGATCGCCAATCTCGCGGCGGAGGACGACCGGCCGGTCGGTATCAACGATCTAGCCGCAACGAGCACCATAGCCAGTGCGCGCGGTGCTTTTGACCATCTGCTTCTGATCGATTCCGGCCTTCTCACCCAGGACGAAGCCGATTGCCTGCGTCCGCGCGTCTATGAGGAATTGGCCCGCGGCATCGAGGACGACGAGCAGGACGCACGGAAAGCGCCGCCTGCCGTGCGCTTCGTGAAGGTCCATGATGCCTATACGTTGACCCCAATGGGCGAGCCGCTGCTCGCCGGCGTGCGCGGCGCCGATGGCGCCATCGTCGTCGTGCGCGATCCGCGCGACATCGCGCCGTCGCTCGCCAGTCACCGCAACACCAGCATCGACGACGCGATTGCATTCATGAACGACCCCGATGCTGTATTCAGCGCAAATACGACCAAACAGGATTCGCAGTTGCGGCAAAAGCTGCCGGGCTGGAGCGGGCACGTTACGAGTTGGCTCGACCAAACCGACATTCCGGTTCATCTCGTCCGTTACGAAGATTTGCAGATCGACACCGCCGTGGTGTTGCGCCGCGCGCTTGAGTTTGCCGGCCAGGCGGCAACGGACGACGAGATCCGTCGCGCGGTGAGGTTCGCGGACTTCGCGCGATTGCGGCAACAGGAAGAGGAAATGGGATTCAGGGAGGCGCCGCAGCAAGCCGGTGCACGCTTCTTCCGTCGCGGCGAGGCCGGCGGTTGGCGCGACGAGCTGACGCCGGACCAAACCGCCCGCATCGTCGCCGCGCACGGCGGGGTCATGCGGCAACTGGGCTATGACGTCACGATGGTGCCGCCTGCAGCGCAACCGGGCGCCGCGCACGGCCGCGCAGCAACGGGCTGACCACGTCGATCGACTTCAAATGTCCTGCCGACTGGCACGCCGAATTGGACCTTCATCCGATCCATTTGGATAGCGACTGGAGAACCCTCCACTTCCGCAGGTAGATGATGCACGCCGGGCGAGAGCGTACGTGTTTCGGGCCACAGTGCGCGGGCCGCAACGGTCGGATCATGCCCGGCTTTCTGCCACCAAGCGGCTTCGTCGCAACGGCGATGCACCTCGCGATGGTGCCCTCGGTGAACTCATCGCTGACCTTGCGCCCGAGTTCCCGGTCTCGCGCAAAACGCTGCCCGTCTATCGCGTAATATCGCGTAATAAACGTCTTATTTTTTCGAGTTGTGGCGAGGTTCGCCGCTTCATCGGCAAGGTCCGCACGAGCGACCTATCGATACAGATCGATTGTTAAGATGAACTTGTCCAGCGGCACTTTAACAAGTTGGCTCTTGATTTCCGCATCCTCGTCCAGTCCCGCATGAATCGTGGCGACCTTGCGTTTGCCGGCTATCACGTCATTCAGCTTCACTTGGAATCTTTGTATCGCAGCAGCGTTGCGGGATATGTTGCTTTGCCCGAATACAACAAAAATCGAGTCGTAGCGGCGGTCCGGCGCAAAGCAGGAGGCTTCCTTTAAGAAGCGGCTGACGCATCGATCGGACTGTCCGCTCTGACGCCGCAACTCCCAGACCACGACCGGATCGCTCGACACGATCAGGGTCTTCCCCTCCTCATTAGTGCGAATGAAATCGAGAATGTCCTCGAACGGCACCACGGCGTTACGCTTGAAGGGTCGCGTGTCGTGATTAATGTTGGCAATAGTGCCAACCGAGGCAATCAGGACGAGCGAGGTGAGCAGCGCGACGCGCCCAACGTTACGGGTGGCGACCTGGTCGAGAAAGAACGTCAGGATGGCGGCAAGCACTGGAGCGAGGTAGAGGAACGATCGCGGCTTTCCAAATCCAGGCAGAATCATTAACGCCATCGCGGCGAACATTAGCAAGAGCAGGTGGACTGGGTTTGCCGGAGTTTTGCGGTCGATTTCGCGAAACAAGGCGAGGGCCGCGATCAACGCGACCGGCAGGATGACCCAGGCCTGGCCAACTCCCAGCGCATCCCCGCCGAAAAAACCGAGGATATTGGTTGCAGCAGCCCGCAGCGGACCCGCACCGAATTCGATCGCCACGGACGATCGCCAATAATTCCTGACGCTCGAGTCGGCGAAAAAGAGATTCCTGAAGATCGAGTAGGCGGTACAGAGTCCGAGACTGCCAAAGAGCGAAAATATCAACCAATAGAGGGCTTCGAATCCGAGGCGAAATTGCCGCTCCAACCAATGTCGGTACATGAGGAACGGTACGATTATGATCGCCGTGGTGAAATTCGTCGAAGCCGCGAGGCCGAGCGGAACGGCAGAGCCTAGCCGACCCATTTGGTTGTCGGCCGCGAGGTAAAGTACGACGAATAGCGAGAACAGCAGCGCAAACAGCGGGTACCAACGGATGGCATCGCCCTGGCCTAAGGCCAACGGACTCAATCCGAACATCAGCACTGCGATCAGCCGGGTCGATGGCCTCACGACCGCACCCGTCCGCTGCGTCATCAGCGCTAGCGTGAGAAGATGAAACAGAAGGAGCGCCGTGGCAGTCATACCGAGGCTGACAAGCCGCATGACCGCCTCGCTCAATCCCATCTCGTGAAGCATATAGTAAAGCAGAAAAGAGAGCGGCGGATGGGTCCCATCGCCGTGAAGGAAGTAGCCCATCAAGTCCAGCACCGAAGCGCTTTGGGCGGCGGTAAGCGTGATCAGTTCATCATCGAAGGGAAAGCGCCACACGCGGCCCGACATCAGGCAAGCGGCGAGGAACAAAATGAATGATGACACGAGATCAAGCGCGTAGGTCCGCCCTGCGGCGGCCAATGTCTGAAAAGAGAGCGGACGTGGATTTTCGCCGCGCATCTCGTACCGTGAGACGGGATCTAAAAACGAATGCCGGCAGAGTAGAGCACGTCGGCACGCTGGTTGGCTACAGCGATCGAAGATCCGAAGCCTTCGGTTAGCCGCATATAGACATCCGAGCATCGCTCACTCGGCCGCGTCCGGCAACATTTCTCACGCTAAAGCTAAAACGGCGGCGTCACCTTGCAGCCTATCGGCCTATGCTGCCCGCTTTGCTACTCTCGTCGACATGACCAAACGATTTCGGATGCTAATTCTATTCCCGGCCGGGATCACTGCCTTGAGCTTCGTGACGGCTGTCCTTCTCATCCTTAGCGCATGCCGATGAATGTCTTCGTAGTGAGCGGCCTAATCATGCGCCACACCGACGACCGTCGACCCTTTTGACCTTCACCCGATCTGTTGGGTCCGCGTATGGAGAGTCCTCCACATCAGCAGTTAGATTATGCGGACCGGTCGAGAGCGGGTGCGTTTCGGGCCACAGTGCGCGGGCCGCAACGGTCGGATGAAACCCGGCTTTCTGCCACCAAGCGGCCTTGTCGCCACAGCAATGCACCTCGCGATGGTGCCCTCGGTGAACTCATCGCTGATCTTACGCCCAAGTACCCGGCTTTGCGCGAATCGCAGGTGGTCTATCGCTCACTTAAGTACTTTATTTTTCCCAGTTGTATGGCGTGAATTACCGCGTCCGCCGCAACATGTCGAGCGTAATGAGAACCTGCCCGACTTGGCGCCAAAGGGCTGTCTCGTAGCGGCTAAGGCGCTCGAATGCCCCATTGTCGAGGTTAGCGAGCCGAAGGAAACATCGCCCGACCTCGACATTGATTGTTTGGGGCGATTCTTGAGAGCGACCAACATCACCGTACCCGCCCGATCTGCCGTCAGCACGGACACCGTCACCGAACCGGACAGCATCGAGAACGCGATCATGGGGTTGCGGTTGGATCCCCTGCGCGTGCCTGGCCTCACGGAGGATTTCGCTCTGAATCTGAAGAAGGCCAGTTTCAATGGCTGCGGCACGGCGCAACCGCCATAATAGGCTCGCCAATCTCAACACCAGTTCGCGCTCGACCGCCGTTTGCACGTCGAAGTCGGCGGTTACCGAAAGTTCGAAAGCCATGTAGTCTTCCGCGTCTTCCAGGCCCACGATGACCGTCTCCGCGGTCAAGCCATGGCGGACGGCGTTGCAGCGCGAGCGCTTTTTCCCGGCTTCCGTCTGCGGCCCCGTGCTCATAAGAGCGTTGCGGCGATTGGCCTCGACCTGTCTAAGTGACGCCATGGGAAGCCGGGTCCTCGACAGGTTTTATGTTGCGCTTTGCACTGTCGCTGCCGACCTGTCGCTTACGTTGGGCATTCGTCCGCTCACGGCGGCTAATCTCCGGAGAATCTGCGGCATCAGTTCGTAGCTTCGCTGGATAGGTCGAGAGCGGATGAGTTTCGAGCCACAGCGCGCGGGCTGCAACGGTCGGATCTACCCCTGCCTTCTGCCACCACGCGGCTTCGTTGCCACAGCGATGCACCTCGCGATGGTGCCCTCGGCATAACGGCACGGTGAACTCGTCGCTGACCTTGCGCCCGAGTGCCCGGGTTTGGGCGAAGCGCAAATGATGGGCATCCGAGGGCTGGCGGCCACAAACCAGACAATGCTGCTTGGCCACATATCTGACGTGGTCGCGGTCCCGAATGCGACGCGGTTCCGGCAAGGCCAGTATGCTTTTATCGATCACCTTCGATTGCGACCTGCCCTTCGGCTCCTTAGCTCGATAAGGCCTGTGCGCAGTAAGGGGCTGCGCGACCTCTCCTGACGTTTGAGGTGCATCTGAGCCAGGCGTCGCAAAGCTCGCCAGTTTCGCCTGGAAGGCCTCCTCGACGCACTTGGCATCGGCTGCCGTCAGTTTGCGCTTTTCAACGAGAGACCGGTGCGCCCAGATTGCTGCATCATCGCCAGAATCAAGATCGCTGAGTTCGCCGAGAAGTCGATCGCGTAGTTGGGCCGATGCCTTCGGTTCAAGCATTGGCTTGGCGATATTCGAATGAACCTTTCCGTCGCGGTGAACTGCAGCTCGTTGAGCAGGACTGTGTTGACCGCCGTTCAACCCACGGCCACCGTTTGCCATTGGCTTGATAGACTCTGACGTCTGTTGCGTCGGCGTCGCAAGATCAGGAGCATCGAGGTCGTCCTCGCCGGCAATCCCCACCAGCGTGAACAAGGCATAGCGCCGCGCATAGGTCAGTGCCGCGCCCATCCGACGCGGGGTGGCGGTATCGGCGATGGCGCAGACCGGCCAATCCGAAGCGATCCACTCTCCCGATGCATGGGCCAGCACGGTTGTCAGGTTGACGACACCGGCGGCCTGATCGATCGCGGTCGTCTGCACGGTGGCGATCTCATGCTGGCCTAAGGTTTTGCGCACAATGTCGAGGCCGCTCGATAACGAGGCATAGCGGAACGTCTGATCCGCCCTGCCCCGGTCATCCGCGCGAATGGTGGCCGTCAGGGATTTTTCCGGATTGACCAACTCGGCCTGCGCCTTGGCCAATGCCGCGGCAAGGCTGGCGATGGATGGACTGGACCTATGCACGGCCACCCTCCACGCTGAGGAGATCAAAGCTTACCGCCCCCGACTTTGAGCGCTTGGCCCGGATGCCATGGCCGATCGCCTCCTTGGCATCCTCTGGCATCAGACCCTTCAGTTCGGTCTTGGCCTGTTCATGTTCGAGGTGCGCCGAACGGGTCCGCGAGAAGGTAGCGGCGAACTCCGCCCAGGCATTGGACGCGCTCATGTCGACGATGCGGATCGCCTCGATTCGTGGCTTGGGCGGCTCGACGCCAAATAGTCTGGGCGGCTCCCCGCTCTCGACACAGCGCCAGAACTTCCGCTCCGCGGTGACGATGAGGTGCTGATAGAGCGGGTCGGCATGAGCCGTGATTTCCACCCACTTGCCGCCTCCTGTGATCACCG